>Ga0182737_1000011_pt1 | contig 509768 bp, 463 predicted proteins | sample eDN5th30CBELigOP_FD_128878 | JGI IMG/M metagenome (GOLD analysis project Ga0182737, IMG submission 128878) | Enriched Organic Plus compost microbial communities from Emeryville, California, USA - eDNA 5th pass 30_C BE-Lig OP (version 2) (version 2) ... | reverse complement strand
TGAAGGGCGGATGGTCGGCCCCTTCCGATCACCCAAACATGCTGAGCAATTCATCGTTACCACAGCTTGGTTCACCGGAGATTGACCGGACATCATGCAGACAGAATTTGTCCACGCAGCCTAAGGCCACTGAAGCTGAGGCACGATCCATGGAATTGGCGGCTGAGGAGGAGCCCATCTTCAAGGCCGCCCATGCGCTTGCGGAAAATTGGGCGATACAGGCCGTGTATGGAACTGACAAGAAGATGCCCTGCCGCGTATCATGGATACGGCGGCAACTGCGCCATTGGTTCCTAATGACCGAGCATGATTTTAGTGTGCCGCCACCAACGCTAAGGCCCTAGCATCACCTCTGGCGTTTCGGAGCGAACTGCTTGTGTTCGCTGCCCAGACTGTTACAATGGATTGCCACGACGGCCACAGCAGCTCAGAAAAATACCTTTGTTTTCCAACGGTTATGACGGATGATGCCGATCCCCCTCGGCTCCACCATTTTCCTGCTCTTCGATCATCCTGCCGGCTCGCGTGCCGGCGCCATGTTCGCTTCTCGCATCCGTCTCATTTCGGTATCCGGCATGGTGGACGTGCTGGCGTCCCTCTTTCGGCTGATCTAGAGAGTTTGCCGGCGCCGGTGAGCGTCTGGGGGCGAAGCGGATGGGGTCGCAGGAACCGGTGCGCGAGGCGGAGCGCCTGCTCGCGCAATGCTATGACGATATGCGCCGCGTCGCGCGCCGCATCCTGTCCGGCGACGGGCTGTGGGTGTCCATCCAGGATGCGCTGCGCTCGCTGGATCGCGCCGGGGCGCTGCTGGCGCAATCCCGCGAGGCCGGGCCGCTGCGCGCGGACTTCCTCGCCGAGCAGGGCTGGGTGCATCTCGACCGCTGGCTGCTCCAGCCGGACAGCGCGGCCTCGGCGCGGGAGAACCGGCAAGCGCGCCGGCAACTCATGACCGCCCGGGCGCTCGCGCCCGGCAGCGAGGCCGTCGCACTCGGCTTGCTGGTGGCCGACAAGAACGACGCCTACGACATGATCTGGACGATGCCCCTCGCGCCGGCGCCATGGCCCGCGCCGCGCTGGCGCGGCTGGACGGACATGAATGGACGGACGCGCTGGCCGACACTGCCGCCAAGCTGCGCATCGAGCTGCTGAGCCTCATCGGCGAGGCGGCCTATCAGGCCGACGATCTGCCCGCCGCGCTGGCGGCCTATCAGGCGGCGGACCGGCTGATCGACGCCCAGATCGCCCGCCACGGCGATCTGCCCAATCTGCTGATCCTCAAGGGGCAGAACGCCTTCGATCTCAGCGGGACGCTCGGCGACATGGCGGGCCGGCAGGAAGAGGCGCTGCGCATCGCCCGCGCGGGCGCGGCGGCGCTGCGCGACATGCTGGCGCAGGGTCCCGACGCGGCGGCGGAGAAGAAGCTGCTGGTCCTTTACGGACAGGAGGCGCTGCTGCTGAGCGGCCTCGGCCGCGCGGGGGATGCGCTCGTGCCCTCACGGGCGAGCGTCGCGCTGCGCGATCACCGGCTTGCCGGCGCGCCGGACGATCCGCAGCGTATGCGCGACCTGGCGATCGGACTGGGCGCGCATGTCGACCGGCTGGGTGAGGCCGGGCTGGCGGTGGAAGCCTGCGCGGCGGCGCGGCGCACCGTGGCGCTCTGGGGGCGGATCAAGGCGCTCGGCCGATTGGGCGTGCTCGACGCGCAAGAATGTGCCGCGCTCGGCAGAGCGGGTGCGGATGCATTGCGAGGTTTCCGGAAGTTGATCCATTACACTGGCTGAAGCCATTCGGCGCCGTGCCAGAGATGGTTTCAGCACTGGCCACTTCATCAAGCCGGCACCGCCATCTGCTCAATTAGGTCCCGCCTCCACAAATTCGCTACCCAATGACCCGGAATGTCCCCTTTTCACGCATAACCAGATGAAAGGACGTGGCGGAGGCCGGCCGGGTGGGGACCCACGAGGCGGGCGGCGCCGGGTCCGACAGCGTCGGGGACGGTCGGCACGTCTTGGTTGGTTAAGCCGATCGTCCGCCCGGATGCCATGGGGGCATTGTGCGACCTGTTCCTGTGGGCTCCTGGAGGCGGCGCCAGCCATGAGGCCGGCGCCGCCCTTTTTCGGACCCGTCCGCTCAGCCCTCGGCCGGGACTTCCGAGACGTCCTCCTCGGTTTCGCCGCTGTCCTCGATGCGCGCGACGCTGACGACATGCTCGTCCTGCGCGACATCGAACAGGCGCACGCCGGCCGATCCGCGCCCGATCACGCGCAGGCTGTCCAGCCCGATGCGGATCAGCTTGGCCTGATCGGTCACCAGCATGAGCTGGTCCGCCTGCACGGTGGGGAAGCTGGCGACGACGAGACCGTTGCGCTCGATATTGTCGATATTGGTGATGCCCTGGCCGCCACGGCCGGTGCGGCGATATTCATAGGCGGAGCTGAGCTTGCCATAGCCATTGGCGCAGACGGTGAGGATGAACTGCTCGCGGGCCTTCAGCTCCTCGTAGCGTTCGGCCGTCATCTGCGGTTCGCCGTCCTTCTCGGCCTTCCAGGGGGCGAAGCGCAGATAATCCTCGCGCTCGTCCTGGTCGCGCATGCCGCCGCGATGCAGGATGGAGAGTGAGATGACCTCGTCGCCGTCCTTGAGCGACATGCCGCGCACGCCGGTGGAGTTGCGGCTCTGGAACTCCCGCACGTCCTCGCCGCGGAAGCGGATCGCCTTGCCCTGGCGCGAGGCCAGCAGCACATCGTCCTCCTCCTTGAGCAGGGCGACGCCGATCAGCCGGTCGTCGGCATCCTCGCCCTCGAACTTCATGGCGATCTTGCCGTTCGAGGGGATGTTGGCGAAGGCGTCCATGCTGTTGCGGCGCACCGATCCCTTCGCGGTGGCGAACATGACGTGCAGGTTCGCCCATTCCGCCTCGTCCTCGGGCAGGGGCAGCACGGTCTGGATCGTCTCGCCGGCGGCAAGCGGCAGCAGGTTGACCATCGGCCGCCCGCGCGTCGCCGGGCCGCCTTCGGGCAGGCGCCAGACCTTGAGGCGGTAGACCTTGCCGGCGGTGGAGAAGAACAGGACCGGCGTGTGCGTGCTGGTCACGAACAGCGCGGTGACCACGTCCTCGTCCTTGGTCGCCATGCCGGCGCGGCCCTTGCCGCCCCGGTTCTGCGCGCGGAAGCTGTCGAGCGTGGTGCGCTTGATATAGCCCTGCATGGTCACGGTGACGACCATGTCCTCGCGCTCGATCAGGTCCTCATCCTCGATGCCGTCGGCGGCGGGCGCAATGGTCGACCTGCGCGGCGTTGCGAACTCGGCCTCGATCGCGTCGAACTCCGCGCGCATCACCTCGAACAGGCGCGCGCGGTTGCCCAGGATCTCCAGATAACTGGTGATGGCGGCGGCGAGGCCTTCCAGCTCGCTGCCCACCTCGTCGCGACCGAGCGCGGTGAGGCGATGCAGGCGCAGGTCCAGGATGGCGCGCACCTGCGCGTCCGACAGGCGGTAGCTGTCGGCCGTCGGATCGGTCTCCGTCGCCTCGACGAGGCGCAGATAGGGCGCGATGTCGGCGATCGGCCATTCCCGCGCCAGCAGCGCCTCGCGCGCCGCCGCCGGGCTGGCCGAGGCGCGGATCGTCCGCACCACCTCGTCGAGGTTCGAGACCGCGATGACGAGGCCGAGCAGGATATGCGCACGCTCGCGCGCCTTGTTCAGCTCGAACTTGGTGCGGCGGGTGATGACGTCCTCGCGGAAGCGCACGAAGCTGCCGATGATGTCGCGCAGGTTGAGCAGTTCGGGCCGGCCGCCGCGAATGGCGAGCATGTTGGCCGGGAAGCTCGATTGCGCCGGGGTGTGCCGCCAGAGCTGGTTCAGCACCACCTCCGCCGTCGCGTCGCGCTTCAGCTCGATGACAACGCGCACGCCCTCGCGGTTCGATTCGTCGCGAATGTCGCTGATGCCCTCGATCCGCTTGTCCTTGGCGGCCTCGGCGATCTTCTCGACGAGGCCGGACTTGCCGACCTGATAGGGGATCTCGGTGAGGACGATCTGCTGGCGGTCGTTGCGCAGCGTCTCGATCTCGTGGCGCGAGCGCATGATGATCGAGCCGCGCCCGGTCGCATAGGCATTGCGCGCGCCGCCCTGGCCGAGGATCAGCGCCCCGGTCGGGAAATCCGGGCCGGGGACGATCTCCATCAGCTCCTCGAGCGTGATGGCGCCATTGTCCATATAGGCCTTGCAGGCGCGCAGCACCTCGCCGAGATTGTGCGGTGGGATATTGGTGGCCATGCCGACCGCGATGCCGCCCGCGCCATTGACGAGCAGGTTGGGGAAGCGGGCGGGCAGGACGATCGGCTCCCGGTGCGAGCCGTCATAATTGTCCTGGAAGTCGGCCGTGTCCTTGTCGATGTCCGCGAGCAGCGCGGTGGTCGCGACCTTGGCGAGCCGCGCCTCGGTGTAACGCATGGAGGCCGGCGGATCGGGGTCCATCGAGCCGAAATTGCCCTGGCCATCGATGAGCTGGACACGCATGGACCAGTCCTGCGCGAGACGGGCCAGCGCGTCGTAGATCGCCGCGTCGCCATGCGGGTGGTAGTTACCCATGACGTCGCCGACGATCTTCGCGGACTTGCGATAGGGCCGGCCGGCGACGAACCCGCCTTCATGGCTGGCCCACAGGATGCGGCGGTGAACCGGCTTGAGGCCGTCGCGCACGTCCGGCAGGGCGCGGCTGACGATCACCGACATGGCATAGTCGAGATAGCTCGACTTCATTTCATCGACGATGTCGATCGGGCTAATGTCCGAGGGCTCGGCGAGGACTGTCTCGTCGCTCAATGTTTTCTCTTGTGTCAGTTATGTGAAAATGGGTTGCGGGAACCTAGCCGCCGGGGTTCCCGATTGCCAGCGAAAAGGCTGTGCGGGACGCATGATCGATGAGGCCGGCGGCGTGCCGGCGCGGTCGGCGGAGGCGACATGTCGTGGCCTGCCCGCGACCTGCCGCTTGCGGACCGATGACAAGCCGGACAACCGGTTCTATAGGGTCGTTCAAACGAAGTTCACGCCCCGGCCGCCATGGATATTCCGGAACTCGCACTCCGGCCGGGCGGTTTGATAGTGCACCGTAGCCGGTTTCTGGTCTTAGTTCTGGAGGACGTCACTCATGCGTTTGTTTACCACCACGGCCCTGTCGATCACGCTCGCGGCGATGGCCGCCGGCGCCCTGTTGCCGGCCTCCGCATCGGCCGCGCGGCGCGACCGCAACGAGCAGCAGCAGGGACCCAAGCTCGAGCCGAGCCGCGAGTTCGTGCCGGGCGCGCAGGCCGTGCAGGAGCTGCTGGGCAAGAGCGATTTCGAAGGCGCCAAGACCAAGCTCGCCGAGATCGAATCGACCGCCACCAAGCCGGACGACAAATATTTCCTCGGCAATTTCTACCTGAATGTGGGCTCCGGCCTGCATGACGAGGCCCTGCAGCTCAAGGGCGTGGAACTGATGCTCTCCTCGGGCAAGGCGTCCGAGGCGGATGTCGGCAAATTCGAGTTCGCGGCGGGTCAGCTCTCGATGAACGCCAAGAACTATGCCGCGGCGCGCACGCATCTCCAGGCCGCGCTCAATGCCGGCCACGAGCCGGCGACGGCCAATGTGTATCTGGCCGAGAGCTATTTCGCCGAAGCCTATCAGAATGTTGACGGCAACCAGTTCAATCCGACCGGCAAGCAGCTCGGCATTCAGGGCCTGGGCTATCTCAAGACCGCCATCGACATGCAGCAGGCCGCCGGACAGGCGCCGGATGCGAGCTGGTATAATCGCGGCATCAAGATGGCCGTGCTGGCCGATGCGCCCGACAAGTTCGACTGGTTCAAGCTGGTGCTGCCGCATGCCGGCACGCCCGAGAACTGGCGCATCGCGCTGCGCTCCCTGCAGGACGCCAATCCCAACCTCGCGCGGCCGATCGACCTCGATATCCTGCGTCTGATGGACGTCACCAACTCGCTGCAGAATAATTTCAGCTACAGCGAATATGCCGAGGCCGCCTGGAAGGAAGGCCTGCCGGGCGAGGTGAAGGACGTCATCGACCGTGGGCGCAGCCGCGGCGAGCTTGAAGCGAACGGTCTGAGCGAACTCTATCAACTCGCCAGCCAGCGCGTCACGTCCGACAAGGCGTCGCTCGCCCAGTCCGAATCCTCGGCCGCCAGCGCCGCCAACGGCCGCGTCGCCGCCAACACGGCGGAGGCCTATGCGAGCTATGGCGACTATGCCAAGGCCGCACAACTCTATCAGCTTGCTTTGCAGAAGGGCGGGGTGGATGCGGACGAGGTCAATACCGGCCTCGGCATCGCGCTCGCCAAGGCCGGCGACAAGGCGAAGGCCGCCGAGGCGTTCGGCGCCGTGGCCGCCGGCAGCGGCGTGCGCCGGCAACTCGCCGACTTCTGGATAATCTGGCTGAATGGCTCCGCTCCGGCCCCGGCCCCGGCTGCGCCCGCGCCAGCCGGCAACTGATCGCCGGCGCCCGCTCCGGACCCGGCAGGGGGGCGGAGCGGGCGCGGCATCATCCGCGACGATGGTTTGTCCGCGCAGATAAGGCAGATAAGTTAGTGCTCCTGCGTCCGCAGGAGCACGTCATCAAGAGGGCAAACCCCCGATCCGTCCCGGTCAGTGGTTTTCGTCGGTCTCGATGGGCACGCCGGGCAGGTTCTTGGACGTGCGGATCGTCAGCGACGTCTTGACGCTCGCTACATTCGGGGCCTGGGTCAGCTTCGAGGTGAGGAACTGCTGGAAGCTCCGCAGGTCCGGCGCCACCACCTTCAGCACGAAGTCGATCTCGCCGTTGAGCATATGGCATTCGCGTACCTGCGGCAGCTCCGCCATATAGGATTCGAACGCGCGCAGGTCCGTCTCGGCCTGGCTCTTGAGGCTGACCATGGCGAAGACCATGATCGTGTAGCCCAGCGCCACCGGATCGAGATGGGCATGGTAGGAGGCGATATAGCCGCGCTCCTCCAATGTGCGGACTCGCCTCAGGCAGGGCGGGGCGGTCAGTCCGACTCTCGCGGCAAGATCGACATTGGTCATCCGACCATCATCTTGCAGGGCATCGAGAATCTTGAGATCGATGTCGTCTATACCGGCTCCGGGCATGAGGTGACATTTCCTTTCGTGCTTCTCGCATACACCAGAAGATAATGTCGCTACAATGCAATTGTCCCACATTGCAACGTCCCATTTTTTGCAGCTAGCTCGCGGTCCGCGTGCCGGTTACCTCTGCGTTAACAAGGGAGTGCAGCCCCAATATGCGGTTCAACGATCTTCTGCGCACGGTGCTCGCCAACAGCAGCGACGGCGCTTATGCGGTCGTGACGCGATGGCGGCAGTGCATTGACCTGCTCGCACAATATGATGTGTCGGGCGCCCCGCCGGCGCAGGCGCTGGACGAAAGGGACCGCGCGCATATCCTCTCCGTCATCGAGGCCATGCGGCCGCGCTTGAGCGTGGAGCAGCGCGTGGCGGCGGTCGTGGAACTGGGCGGCCGGTTGCGCTCGCCCGGCCTGGTGGGGCTGCTGGCGCGGGATCATCCGGCCCTGGTGACGGCCACCATGAATGCGGCGCGCCTGTCCGACGCGGATTGGGCGGCGCTGGTGCCGGAACTGGGACCGCTCGCCCGCAGCGTGCTGCGCCGGCGGACGGCGCTGGGGCCGCTCGCCCGGCAGATGCTGGATCGATTCGGGCCGGTCGACTTCGCCTTGCCGGCTGGGACCGTCACGGTCGAGGCGGAAGCCCCCACGCCGCCGGTAGCGGATCAGGAGTCGAGCCTCGCCGAGGCGCTCGCCGCGAGCGAGACGTCCGATGAACCGAGCCAGATCGGCCGCATCGTGGCGCAGATCGAGCGCTTCACTGGCAGCCGCGATTCGCAGCGGAACCCCGCTTCCCGGACGGAGGCGGCCGCCGAAGCGCAGGTGCCGATCGACTGCTTCGCCTTCGAGGCGGACGTGACGGGGCGCATGATGCTGGTTTCGGGCGCGCCGCATGCCGCGGCCCATGGTCTCAGCATCGGCGCGGCCTGCGTCGACAGCCGGCTGGGCGCGGATGGCACCGCGCTGGGGGCGTTCCGCCGCCGCGCCGCCTTCTCGCACGCCCGTTTCACCATCGGCGAAGGCGTGTTGCAGGGCGAATGGCGCATCTCGGGCGAGCCGCGCTTCGATTCCGCGAGCGGCCGCTTCACCGGCTATGTCGGCTCAGCCCGCCGCGAACAGGTGCATGAGAGCATGGTGCGCAGCGCGCCGGAGGGCTGGGTCGGCCTCTCGGCGCAGGGGGCGCGTCAGCTGATCCACGAGCTGCGCACGCCGCTCAACGCGATCCAGGGCTTCGCGGAGATGATCGACGCGCAGCTCTTCGGCCCGGTCACCAGCGACTATCGCGAGATGGCGCGCAACATCCTCACCGATGCGCGCACGCTCATCACCACGTTCGATGATCTCGACCTCGCCAGCCGGCTGGAGCGCGGCGATGCCGGCCATGCGGCGGACGCGCAGGATCTGGAAGGCATCGTCCGGCAGGTCGTGGAGCCGTTCATGACGGATGGCGGCCGGCATATCCTGTTCGAAACGAGGGGTGCGCTGCCGCCCGTCGCCGGCCACCGCGCGCAGATCGAGCGCATGCTGAGCCATTTGCTGCGCGCCGGCTGCACCGCGCTGGACGATGGCGAAGCGCTGGTGCTGCGGCTTTCGGCGGATACCGGGGCGGCCAGCGTGCGCCTCGCCATGCGCCGGCCGCGCTCGCTCGTCGGCATGACCGAGGCGCAACTGTTCGACCATGGCGCCATGCAGGATCAGCGCTGGGGCGCCGTGCCGCCACTGGGCCTCGCCTTCACGCTGCGGCTGGTGCGTGGCATCGCGGCGCATGTGGGCGGCCGGTTCGAGCTGACGTCCGATCTCTTCTCGATCGTGCTGCCGGCGGCGCGGACGATCGACAGCGGGCAGGAAGGCCGGCGCTGAGCGCCCGGCGGCGCGACGGAGCCGGCTTGGTTTAAGGCCTCTTCAGTGTATGGACGCTATGTCGGCCGTGAAACCGGCCCATCGTCCCGAGGCGCAGCACCGTCATGACCCATGCCGCCACTCTGATCGAGCACCCTGCGGACAGCGCTGTGATCCCCTGGCCGCGCGCGCTGGGCCGGCGGTTCATGCTGTGGATCGACACGGAGGAGGAGTTCGACTGGGCCGCGCCCTTCGACCGTGCGGCGACGCAGGTCAGCGTGATCGACGGCATGGCGCGCTTCCAGTCCCACATGCGGGCGGCGGGCGTGAAGCCGGTCTGGGTGACGGACTATGCCGTGGCGCAGAGCGAGCGGGCCAATGCGCTGATGCGCGGCTGGGTGGCGGAGGGCAGCGCCGATATCGGTGTGCATCTCCATCCCTGGGTCAATCCGCCGCATGAGGAAGACGTGTCGGCCTTCAACAGCTATGCCGGCAACCTGCCCGCGCCGCTGGAGCGCGCCAAGCTGGTGGCGCTGCGTGACCGGATCGAGGCGCGGCTGGGCGTGCGGCCAATCGCCTATCGCGCCGGGCGCTACGGCGTCGGCCCGCACAGCGCCGCACTGCTGGAGGAAGCGGGCTTCCGCATCGACAGTTCGGTGCGTAGCCGCTTCGACTATCGCGCCCAGCACGGCCCCGATTTCACCGGCATGCCGCTGCGGCCGTATCGTGCGGGGTCGACCGGCCGGCTGATCGAGCTACCCTTGTCGACCGCCTTCGTGGGCCGGCTGGGGCGCTGGGGCGACCGGCTGCATCCGCACGTGGCGCGGGCCGGGCGGCTGGGCGGGCTGTTAGCGCGCGCGGGCCTGCTCGCGCGCGTGCCGCTGACGCCGGAGGGGGTGAGCGCAGCGGAATGCTGCGCCGCCATCGACAGCCTCATCGGTGAGGATGTGCCGCTGCTCAGCTTTTCCTTCCATTCGCCGACGCTGGAGCCGGGGCACACGCCCTATACGCGCTCGGCCGCGGATGTGACCGCCTTCTATCGCTGGTGGGACGCGGTGCTGGCCCATCTCGACCGGCGTGGCGTGCGCCCCATCGACCAGGGCGCGCTGCTCGCCGCGCTGTCGCCCGAGGCGTGAGTTCCGCTTGCCAAGCGGGGAGGGCGCGCGCTACGGCGCGGTTGATCCGGGCATGCCCGCAGGCGGGCGTCCCTCGGGGCCTGTAGCTCAATGGTTAGAGCTGGCCGCTCATAACGGCTAGGTTGCGGGTTCGAGTCCTGCCGGGCCCACCATCCATCCCGTCTAGCCGCGCGCGACGTAGCCATAGCGGCGGTTGGAGGGTGTCGCGCCATTGTCGAGATAGTCGCGCCGGATCGCCGCGAACCTGTCCTTCCCGATATGCGCTGCCGTAGCGGCATCGATCCCGTAGAGGCGCGCATTGTTGCCGCCGAAGATCGCATTCTTGATGGCGCCATCGGCCGGACCGAGCGCCGCGAAGCCGTGCTTCTCCCGCATGTCCTCGGGGATTTCGAGCCGTCGCAGCCCTTCGATCTGCCATTGCGGCGAACCGGTCCATACCGCGTCGGTGCCCCAGCAGACATGGTCGACGCCCAGGCCCCAGATGAGCTGGCCCATGATCGCGGCGCACAGGCGCGGCTGGGCGATCAGGGTCTGCGCGAAAATTTGCCCCAGATCGGCATAGACATTGGTGACGCCATGCCTCGCGGGGATCTCGGCCAGATCGGTGACCCAGTCGATCCGGCCGGTCTCCTCGAACGTCGCGAGCGCCCAGGCGGGATCGTCGAGCCGGTAGGCCGCATGATAGATGACGAAGTTGAGCTGCGGCCAGTCCTTCGCGGCCTGGGCGACATCGTCGACGCGGGCATGGGGCGCGAGACGCGGGAAACGCGCGTCGAGGCGGCGGCCCCACAATCCCTTGTGGACGCAGATGTTGCGGATGCCGGCGTTCACCGCCTTCTCATAGCCGCGATAGGTCTCCTCGCTGTCCATCCGCCAGGGATGGCGGGCGAGCTCCTTGTGGGTGTTGTCGCCGACCGTATAGCCCTTGAGCGAATCCGGCTGGAGCTCGAGCGCGGCATCGAGCTGATCGAGCCAGCCGGGCGCGCCGGGCGTGATGATCGCATGCGTCATCATCCGCTTGCCGCCGGCCCGGGCGTTCACATCGGCGCGCGCCTGCGCCATCTGGCGGTTGGTCAGGAACCAGTCGCCGGGAATGTCGGACGGGGCGGAGGAGATGAGCGCGATCTTGGTGTCGCTGTCGAGATAGATTTCCTTGAAGTAATTCTCGAACTTCAGGTCCTCGATGGTCTGCTCGCCCGCCTCGCTCAGGTGCGGGTTCCAGCCCTGCGCGGCGACCGACCGGCGCATGGCGACGAACTGGGTGAGCTTCGTGTCGTCACGCAGGAAATGCGTGTGCATGTCCATGATGAACTGGCCCGAAAGGGCACGGGCGCGTTCGTCGGCCGCTTCGGGCGTCGCCGCCTCGGCGGGCGTGACCGCGAAGATAGTGCCGAACGTGCCGTTGAGCGCGGTGAAGGCGGCGGCCATGCCGGCAGCGGTCTGGAAGAAGCGCCGGCGGCTCATGCCGAGGCGCGGCGCGATCCCGTCGGCAAGGGCGTAGAGGCGCCGCTCGGCTTCGCGCTGCTGGGGCGTCTGCGGGACGGGAAGATATTCCTCGCTCGCGACCATGCGGACGGGCAGGGGCGTGCGGGGCTCGGTCTCCTCGGCGGGGCCGAGCCGGGCGCGGTCGCTCTCGGGGATGAATTGCATGGCTCGCTCCATTGTCCGCCCGCTGCGCGCCAGAATGACAGGAAATGGCGCGGGAGGCAAAGAGCGGAGACCGGCCGGCGTTGGCGTCTCAGCGAGACGGGAGCAGGGCGCTTGGGTCGGCGTTCGAGGCGGCGGGATCGGGTCCGCCGGTATCATCCCCGGATGAGCCGCAGCGAATGAGGCCCGTGTCGGCGAAGGGGCCGTTCTCGATCAGCAGCGCCCGGGCGGATTGCGCATAGGAGAGGCGCAGCCGCCATGTACGGGACGCACCTCCGGCGGTGCAGCTGGCATCGATCTCGACCGGCCCCGCACCCTGTGGCGCGCCATCGAACCGACAGCTGGCGCCCTGGGGCGTTTGCAGGCCCCGTTCGTCGATCACCCACGCGTCCGTGCCGCAGAGATTTTCGCGCATCGCCCAACGGCCGACATAGAAAGGCGGCACGTCAGCGGATGGCGACGGCGTGGCGACGATCTTCCCGGACTGGTTGTCCGCAGCAGGGCTGTCCTGCCGGCGATCGCATCCCGACAGCAGAAGCAGGCCGGCGATTGCCATGATCGCGGGTTTCACGGCCGCCTCTCTCCCATTCTGCCGCCAGGTAAGCTGGTGCCCAAAACAGGTAAGTCCCGTCGCATTTCTGCGGCGGGACTCCCTGAATCTCGTCCTGAGACGAGACTTCATTCCACTCATTCTTTCGATCGAGTAGGCTTGTGAAACGGGTTAGGCGAGGTTCGGTTCCCGCCTGCCGAAAATTATTTCAGCAGAAGCTCACTGCCGCGCGCTTGCGGCGAAGCGCCGCGCCCGTCACGGCCAGTCCCCGATCGTCATCGCCAAGCTGGAGCGCGATGCTTCTTCCCGCCGCCATCCTTCTCGCCCTAACTCGCCGGATCATACATAAACTCGCGCAGTTCCTGTGCGCAACGGCAGGCGACCGCGATCTTCCTCGCCCATTTGACGGCCTCGTCGCGCGTCGGCAGCTCCAGTATCGTGAATCCGCCTTTGAGATGGCTCGCCGAATAGATTTCGGCGGATACCGATCCATCGCCGGAGACCAGCACCGGATCGACCTGCTCCTCGATCCCGCCGCCAAATATGTAGACGCCGGCTGCCTTGGCCTCTTCGATCACCGCATGCGCCTCAGCAGCGACAATCGGGAACTCTTCCTCGGTGAGCACCATCGCTTCGCTCGGGAATGAGATGAGATACTTCGTCATGCCTTGATGATGCATGCCCGAGAGAGCGGCAGCAACCACCAAAAACGCTGCGAACAACATCGCGGTGAAGTGGCGGAGAGGGTGGGATTCGAACCCACGGTGAGCGTGAACCCACGGCGGTTTTCAAGACCGCTGCCTTAAACCACTCGGCCACCTCTCCGCGCGATCGTCCGGCGGACAGGAGGGCGCCTAGTGCAAAGCGGGCGGCATGGGAAGGGCCGTGACGAGGGCCGGGCGGATCGGCGCCTGCGACAAATGCGCCGGGATGACGCGACGCGCCCTTGCCAGAATCGCGGCGTTCGCCACAATGGCGGGATGACCGGGACCATTTCCACCATGCTCGCCAGGCGGATCGCCGGGGCTATCGCGCTGCTGATCTTCTGCTGCTCCACGGGCGCCGTGGCGCAGACCGGGACGGATCAGGGCTTCAGCGCCTATCTGCAGAGCCTGCGACCCAAGGCGCGGGCGATGGGCGTCACCGACGCGACCTTCGACCGGGCGATCGCCGGGCTCAGCTTCAATCCGCGCGTGGCGGCGCTGGACGCGGACAACAGGCCGACGCCGGCCGATGCGCCGATCCCGGACTTCGAGCCCTATCGCCAGCGCCATGTCGACACGGCGCGGATCACGCGGGGGCGGGCGGTTTACCAGGCCAACCGGCGCTTCCTCAGCTCGGTCGAGGCCGAGACGGGCGTGCCCGAATCCGTCATGGTCGCCATCTTCGGCCATGAGACCAATTATGGCGCGGTGGTGGGCGATTTCGACCTGCTGCGCTCGCTGGCGACGCTCGCCTATGAGGGGCGGCGGCGCACGCTGTTCGAGCCGGAGTTGCTCTCTGCCATGGTCATGCTCCAGCGCGGCGTGCCGCGCGAGCGGCTGGTCGGCAGCTTTGCCGGCGCGTTCGGCTATCCGCAATTCCTGCCCAGCGTCTATCTGCGCGACGCGCGCGACGCGGACGGGGATGGCGTGGCGGCGATCTGGTCCAGCCAGGCGGACGCGCTGGCCTCCATCGCCAATTATTTCGTCCGCGCCGGCTGGCGGAAGGGCGAGCCATGGGGCGTGGCGGTGCGCGTGCCCGGCGGCTTCGATCGCGCGGGCATCGCCAACCGCATCCGCGCGCCGCGCTGCCCGCGCGTGTTCGAGCGCCACAGCCGCTGGCTGAGCATGGCCGAATGGCGCGCGAGGGGCATCGTGCCCGTGAGCGGCGCGTGGCCAGCCGACACCGTCATGGCGACCCTGCTGGAGCCGGACGGCCCCGGCAAGACCGCATACTTACTCACTGGTAACTACCGTGCGATATTGGACTATAACTGTTCCAATTTCTACGCATTGTCAGTGGGGCTTTTGGCGGATGAGGTCAGGAAATAAGGTGATCCTCGTCGCGGCGCTGGCGGCTCTGCCGCTCGCGGGCTGCGGCATGGTCGACGGGCGCGCGGATGACGGGCGGCCTGCACTGGGCGCCGCCGGCTCAGAAAGCGGCGCGGCGCTGGCGGCGGACGATGCGCGTCCGCTGATCGGCGAGCCATACAGCATCGACGGGCAGACCTTCACGCCGGCCGATGCCGCTCGCTATGACGAGATCGGCTATGCCGCCACGATGGGGGAGTCCGTCGACGGGCAGCGCACCGCTAACGGGGAGGCATACAGAGCCGGCGCCATCGCCGCCGCGCACCGCACCCTGCCGCTGCCCAGCTATGTCGAGGTCACGTCCATCGACACCGGCAAGACCATCGTCGTGCGCGTCAACGATCGTGGCCCGATGCTGCGGGACCGGATCATCGCGCTGACGCCCGCCGCCGCGCGCCAGCTCGGCATTGCGACGGACGGCACTGCCGGCGTGCGCGTGCGGCTGGTCAATCCACTGGAGCAGGAGCGTGCGACCCTGCGCAACGGAGACCAGGTGCCCGAGCGGCTGGAAATTCCGCCGGGCCTGCGCACGGCCATGGCGCGCCGCCTGCCGCCCGCTCCGGCACCGCTGACGGGGCCGGGGCGCACGGCCTCTGCGATGGAGAGCGCCGCGCCGGCCACGCCGATCCTGCCTGAAGTTGCCATGGCGCCCGCGCCGGCCGCCTCCACGGTCGGAACCGTCGATATCCCGCCGGCCGCCGCGCCCGTGCAAGCGCAACTCATGTCCGCGCCGGTGGACGAGCCGGACGCCTTGCCGGCCATCGTCCCGCCCGTGCCCGATGCGCCGCCGCCGGAAGAGCGGGTCGTGCCCGTGCAGCATGCGAATCGCGCGCCGGCTGAACCGCCATCGCCACCCGCCGCGCCGCAAGCCGGATCAGGTCGCTTCGTCGTCCAGGTCGCCGCGCTCTCGACACGCGCGCGGGCGGATGCGCTGGCGCAGCGCGTCGGCGGTTTCGTCATGCCGGCGGGCGCGCTGTTCCGCGTGCGCACCGGGCCTTATCCGACCGAGGCCGCCGCCCGCGCCGCGCTGCGGCAGATCCATGCCAAGGGCTATGCAGACGCACGCATGATGACTAATGACGCTCGTTGAGCGACGGCATCGCCGCGCCGCACCTGAACGTCATTATCGGAATATTTCATGCGCTTCCTCCTGCCGCTTGCCCTCGCGCTGCCGCTGCTGATCCCGGCGGCGCATGCGAGCGCGCCGAGCTACGACTCCGCCGCGCCCGTCGCCTATATGATCGACCTCTCCTCGGGCCGGGTGCTCTACGATCGCGACGGCGAGCGCCGCATGCCGCCCGCCTCGATGGCGAAGATGATGACCGCCCATGTGGCCTTCAAGCTCATTCAGGAAGGCAAGCTGCGGCTCGACCAGACCTTCACCGTGCGCCCCGAGACGTGGCGTAAATGGCACAGCCAGGGCTCGACCATGTTCCTCTCCGCCAACGAGTCGGTCTCGGTGGAGAATCTGCTGCACGGCATCGTCGCGCTCTCCGGCAACGATGCCTGCGTGGTGCTGGCCGAGGGCATCTCCGGCTCCGAGGAAGCCTTCACCGACCTCATGAATGCCGAGGCGCGGCGCCTGGGTCTCACCAACAGCCATTTCGGCAATTCGAACGGCTGGCCGGACGAGGGCCGCACCTATGTGACGGCGCGCGACCTCGCCGTGCTGGCGCGCGCGACGATCGAGCAGACGCCGGAACTCTACAAGCAATTCTATGCGACCCCTTCCTTCTCCTGGGGCCGGACCATGGGCGGGGCGGAGATCAGTCAGGGGAATCGCAATCCGCTGCTGGGCAAGGTCGCCGGTGCGGACGGCCTCAAGACCGGCCATACCGAGGAGGCCGGCTACGGCTTCACCGGATCGGCCATCCAGAATGGCCGCCGGCTCATCATGGTGGTCGCCGGCCTCACCAGCTTCAATGGCCGCATCGACGAATCCGTCCGTTTCATGGACTGGGGCTTCAAGGCCTGGCAGGCCCGGCCGATCGCGCGCAAGGGCGTGGTGCTGGGGCAGGCGCGGGTGCAGGGCGGCTGGTCGCGCTCGGTCGATCTGGTCGTGCCGCGCGATCTCACCGCGACCATCCCCGCGAGCGTCAATGGGCCGATCAAGGCGCGCATCGTCTATGAAGGGCCGATCAAGGCGCCGATCGCCAAGGGGCAGCAGATCGCCCGGCTGGTGGTCGATGCCGGTGACGGCACGCCGCAGTCGCTGCCGCTGGTGGCGGGCGACGCCGTGTCCGAGGGCGGCTTCTTCGCGCGCCTCTGGAACGGCTTCCTCTCGCTGTTCGGCTGAGCCGGGCGATGCCGCGCGGCTGCTTCATTTCCCTGGAGGGTGGCGAGGGCGTTGGCAAATCGACCCAGGCGCGCGCGCTGGTCGCGGCGCTGGCCGCGCGCGGGATCGAGGCGGTGCTGACCCGCGAACCGGGGGGCAGCGCGGGCGCGGAGGCCATTCGCGGCCTGCTGCTTTCCGGCGCATCCGATCGCTGGACCACCCAGTCCGAGGCGCTGCTGTTCGCCGCCGCCCGCGCGGACCATGTGGCGCGGACCATCAAGCCGGCTCTGGCAGACGGACGCTGGGTGATCTGCGATCGTTTCATCGACAGCAGCCGCGCTTATCAGGGCGCAAGCCGGGCGCTGGCCGATGAGGATATTCTCACCCTCCACCGCATCGGCTCGGGCGGCCTCCTGCCCGACCGGACGCTCCTGCTGACGCTGCCGGCGGACGAAGGCGCGGCGCGGGCCGACCGGCGCGATGGCGGCGAGAGCGACCGCATCGGCGGGCGGGAAGCGGCCTTCCATGCGGCCGTCGCCGCCGCCTTCGAGCGGTTCGCGCTGGCCGAGCCGGACCGGTTCCGGCGCGTCGATGCCGGCGGCGGGGTGGAGGCTGTCACGGCGCGGCTGCTCGATGCGCTGGCCGACCTGCTGCCATGACCCGCTGGCATGGCCATGACCCCCAGATCGCCACGCTGATCGCCGCCACCGGCACGGAGCGGCTGCATCATGGCTGGATCTTCGCCGGCCCGCGCGGCGTGGGCAAGGCGGGGATCGCCCTGGATTTCGCCAGGCGGTTGCTGGTTTCCGGTGCGGGGCGCGCCGTGCCGGCCGATCGGCTCGTGCCCTCCGATGACGATCCGGCTGTGCGTCTGCTCGCCGGCGGCGCGCATCCCGACTTCGTGCGGCTGGAGCGGCTGGAGCGCGACGACCGGAAGAGCGACAGCGGCCAGCTTGCCCGCAACATCACGGTCGATCAGGTGCGCGGCCTCGCGCGGCTGCTGCACAGCGCCCCCTCCATGGGCAGCCGGCGGATCATCCTGGTGGACGCGGCCGACGATCTGGAGGCGGGCGCGGCCAACGCACTGCTCAAGAATCTGGAGGAGCCGCCCGCCGGCGCCATCTTCCTGCTGGTCTCGCACCGGCCGGGACGGCTGCTGCCCACCATCCGTTCGCGCTGCCGCCTGCTGCGCTTCAACGCGCTGGATGATGCGGCAATGGCACAGGCGTTGGCTACCGCGCTGCCGGAGACCGATGCCGCCGAGCGCGCGCGGCTGGTCACCGCGGCGGAGGGATCACCAGGCGGCGCCATGGCGATGCGTGAACTGGACATGCCCGGCATGGAGCAGTCGCTGGAGCTGATCCTGCACGGCGGCGGCGCGGCACAATCGGAGAGGGCACGGCTGGTGACGGCGCTGTCCGGCGTCAATGCGCGGCCGCGCCTCGAAGCGTTCGTGGACCTGGTGCCGCGTTTCATCGCTCGGCGCCTGCGCACGGCGCAGGGGCCGGTGCTGGGCCGGGGGCTGGATGCGATGGAGGAAGCGCAGCGCCTCGGCGCGGGCGCGGTGACGCCGCTCCAGCTGGAACCGGGTGCGCTCGTGTTCATGCTATGCGAGACGGTGGCGGCGCTATCGCCCGAGCGGTGATCGTCATTTCGCGCATCGGTGGGATTACAGGAAAGCGAGGCAAGCTCTAGGCATGGCGCTCGCGCGCGGCTAGAGAGGCGCCAACCCGGAGCGGCCCGGGACGGGGCCGCCGCAGCCAGCAGGATCCCATGTCCAAGCCGTTCACCATCACGACTGCCATCAGCTATCCCAACGGTCGCCCGCATATCGGCCATGCCTATGAGGTGATCGCCACGGACGTGTTCGCCCGCGCGGCGCGCATGATGGGGCGGGACGTCTTCTTCCAGACCGGCACGGACGAGCATGGGCTGAAAGTCGCCCAGGCAGCGCGCGCACGCGATATCACACCGCAGGCATTCGTGGATGAACTATCTAGTTATTTCAATGAGATGGATGATCTTCTGAATATCAGCTATGATCGCTTCATCCGCACCAGCGAGTCGGCCCATCATCGCGCCAGCCAGGCGATCTGGGAGGCGATGGCGGCGAAGGGTGACCTTTATCTCGATCGCTACGAAGGCTGGTATTCCGTCCGCGATGAAGCCTATTATGACGAGAGCGAGCTGATCGCGGGCGAGGACGGCGAGAAGCTCTCGCCGCAGGACACGCCGGTCGAATGGACGGTGGAGGAAAGCTGGTTCTTCCGCCTCTCCGCATATCAGGACCGGCTGCTGGCGCTCTATCGCGACAATCCCGGCTTCATCCAGCCCGAGAGCCGCCGCAACGAGATATTGCGCTTCGTGGAAGGGGGGCTGCGCGACCTCTCGGTCTCACGCACCAGCTTCGACTGGGGTGTCAAGGTGCCGGGCGCGCCCGAGCATGTCATGTATGTCTGGGTCGACGCGCTGACCAACTACCTCACCGGCTGCGGCTATCCGGACGACGCCGCGCGCATGGCCCGCTACTGGGCCGAGGGCGGGGACATCGTCCACATCATCGGCAAGGACATCGTGCGGTTCCACACGGTCTATTGGCCGGCCTTCCTGATGAGCGCGGACTTGCCGCTGCCCCGGACCGTGTTCGGCCACGGCTTCGTGCTCAATCGCGGCGAGAAGATGTCCAAGTCGCTCGGCAATGTCGCCGATCCGAACGAACTGGCGCGCGCCTTCGGCGTGGACGCGCTGCGCTATTTCCTGCTGGCCGAGGTCAACTTCGGCAATGACGGCAGCTATAGCACGGAAGCCATTGTAAACCGGACGAATACGGAACTAGGCAACGCCTTCGGCAATCTCGCCCAGCGCACGCTCAGCTTCATCGCCAAGAATCTCGATGGCCGCCTGCCCGAGCCGGCACCGCAGGGAGAGGACGAGGCGCTGCTGGCGACCGTCCGCGCCGCCGTGCAGGAGGAGATGCCGCGCGCTTTCGAGGCGCTGGCGCCGCATGAGGCCATCCAGGCCTGGCTGCGCGCCGTGTTCGCCTGTAATGCCTATATCGACGCGCAGGCGCCCTGGGCGCTGCGCAAGACCGATCCGGCGCGGATGGAGGCGGTTCTGGCGACGCTCTATGTGGCGATCGGCCAGCTCGGGATTGGCGTCCTGCCCGTCATACCGACAAGCGCGACGGCGCTGCTAGATCAGATGGGCGTGCCGGCGGATATGCGCAGCTATGCCGCGCTGGCCGAGCCCTGGTATGCGGGCATATGCTCCGATGGTTTCACAATAGAACTACCCAAGCCATTGTTCCCGCGTCTTGAATTGCCCATAGAGGCGGCGGAGGCATGATGTTCGTCGATAGCCATTGCCATCTCAACTACAAGGGCCTGATCGAGCAGCAGGTCGATGTGCTGGCGCGCGCACGGGCGGCGGGGGTGGGCACGATGCTCAACATCTCCACCCGCGAGCGGGAATGGGGCGACGTCATCGGCACGGCGGAGCGCGAAGATGATGTCTGGGCCAGTGTCGGCATCCATCCGCACGAGGCTGACCAGCATGCCCATATCGACACAGCCAAGCTGGTTGCCATGGCGGCGCATCCGCGCGTCGTAGGGATCGGCGAGACCGGCCTCGACTATTATTACGACCATAGCGACCGCGCGCAGCAGCAGGCCAGTTTCCGCGCGCATATCGCGGCGGCGCGGGAGACCGGCCTGCCGCTCATCGTCCATACCCGTGACGCGGAGGAGGATACGGCGGCCATATTGCGCGAGGAAATGGGGCAGGGCGCCTATGGCGGCGTCATCCACTGCTTCACCGCGAGCGACGCCTTCGCCGATATCGCGCTGGAGCTGGGCTTCTACATCAGCATTTCCGGCATCGTGACGTTCAGGAACGCCAAGACCCTGCAGGAGACGGCGGCGCGGCTGCCGGCCGACCGGCTGCTGATCGAGACGGACTCGCCCTTCCTTGCGCCGGTGCCGCACCGGGGCAAGCCCTGCGAGCCGGCCTATGTGGCGGACACGGCGCGTTTTCTCGCCGGTCTGCGCGGCGAAAGCGTGGAGGCGCTGGCGCAGGCGACGGCCCGCAATTTCTTCGCCCTGTTCGGCAAATGCGCGCCGGCGGCCGCCTGACGTCATGACGCTGCGCATGGTCATGCTCGGCAGCGGCACCTCCTCCGGCGTGCCGCGCATCGGCGGCGACTGGGGCGCCTGCGATCCCACCGATCCGCGCAATGCCCGCACGCGCGTCTCGATCCTCGTTGAATCGCCCACCACGCGGCTTCTGGTCGACACCTCGCCGGACATGCGGGCGCAGCTGCTCACGGCCGGCGTGATCCATCTCGACGCGGTGCTCTGGACGCACGGTCATGCCGACCATGTCCATGGCATCGACGATCTGCGTCAGGTGATGCACCATCGCGGCACGCCCGTGCCCGGCTATGCGCATCGCGCCACATTGCGGGAGCTGCGCGAGCGCTTCGCCTATGTCTTCACCGGCGGCGAGGGCTATCGACCCACCGTGATCGGCCATGAGCTGCCGGAGGATGGACTGGACATCGGCGACATCGCGGTCGGCCATGTCGCGCAGCCGCACGGGCCGATCTTCTCCAGTGGCTTCCGGTTCAGCCATGATGGCATATCCATTGGTTACGCCACTGATTTTAGTGAGGAAACAGATGGGATGGCCGCCTTCTACAAGGGTGTCGACTGTTTCGTCGTGGATGCGTTGCGCCGGCGGCCGCACCCGACCCATGCCCATCTCGACATGTCGCTCGACCTGATCGCCCGCGTCGCCCCGAGCCGCGCGATCCTGACGCATATGGACCACAGCCTCGACTATGCGGCGCTGGCGGCCGCCCTTCCACCCGGCGTCGAGCCGGGCTATGACGGTCTCGTCGTCGAACTCTGACGGCGGAGGGAGGCCGGATTGACCGACCAGTTCGCCCACAGCCTCTGGATCCTGATGGCGCTGGTGCTGGTCGGCAGCAGCCTGGCGCTGCGGCGGCTGCCCAAGGGGCGCTTGCTCTCCATGGTCCTGATCTGGATCGGCCTCTTCGCGCTCGTCTGGCTTGCCGTCCATTATTACACGATCTGCTGCGCCGCGCCCTGAGATGCGCCGCCGCGCTCAGCGCATCGGAAAATCGATGGCGCCGCCGGTCTCGCAGGCGCGGACATGCGCCTCGATGCCGGGGATGAACCCCTTGTGGAAGCCCAGTATCTGTCCGGTCGCATCGACACGCCCGAGGCTCGCGAGAGCATCGCGCCACGCCGCGCAGGCCGGAGCGCGATGGCCCGCGTCGCGCTGGATGATGCCGAGGATCATCTGCGAGAAGCCGAGATTGCCGATCGTCTTGGGGTCGGGATTGTTCGCCACGGCGGTCTTGCGCAGCGCCACGACCTGCTCGATGGCCGCGATTGCCTCGTCGAACCGGTCGGCATCGCGCAGATTCTGGGCGAGCGCTTCCTTGATGTTGCTCTGCAGCGCGCGCACCGAATCGTCGCGATCGTCGATCAGCGCCAGCCGGTCGATGATCGCGGCGGCATGGCGGATCAATCCGTCCGACACATCCTCCTTGCCGGCGCGCGAGGCGGCGCTGAACCCGTCCACACCATTCCAGGCGGCGCGGTAGAGGAGTAGCGGGTCGTCACGGCGCTCGCGCAGCAGCGCGTCGAATTCGGCGCGGGCCTGGAGATGGAAGGCGAGCGCCTTCTCGAAATCCGCGTCGCTGTGCAGGATGCCGCGATAATAAGTCAGCATAGCCTGGGCGCTGCGATTGTCGAAATCGGCGCGCTGCCCGGCATTCCATGCCGCGCGATCGGTATCCGCTTTTGCCAGGATGCCGGCGATGCTGGGGCGCTGGTCGGACACGTCGGCGAAGTCGAGCTGGGCGATGCGCAGCGCGCTCAGCGCCTGCGTCCAGCGCAAGGTCCGCGCCGGGGCGGGAACGGCCGCCAGTGTCTGCTCGGCCTTGTCCAGCGCTGCCTTGGCGCCCGGCTCGTCGCCTTCGCCATGGCTCAGGATCAGGCTGCGATAGACGCCGGACAGGCCGCGGGATGTGGCCGCCTCGGGGTCGGTAGCCGGCAATGTGGCGAGCAGGCGATCGGCCTCGTCGAGATTGGCGAGCGCCTTGTCATGCTCGCCGAGATTGGGCTCGTTCGGCACGCCCTGGATCTGGACGAGGCGCAGCAGGCCGCGCGCTGTCTCCAGCGTCAGGTCCGGCTCGGCGCCGGGCGTTCGGGCGAGCGAGGAGAGATAGCGCTGCGCCTGCTCGGCAAGCGCCGCGCGCGCGCCCGTGTTGCCGGGCACGTGCGCCAGTTGCCTGTTAAGGTCGAAGAGCATGTAGCCGGCGAGGCTGCGCAGATCGCGAAAGCGCGTCTCCGCCTCGGCCCGGGCGAGCTGCGCGCGATGATTGGCGATGAGGGCATAAGCGAGCGCGCCGAGCAGCAGGACGAGCGCCAGCGCGGCGAGCGCCAGCCGTGTGCGGTTGCGCCGGACGAACTTGGCGGCGACATAGCGCCGGCCACCGTCTATGGCTGCGACCGGCAGGCCGTCCCGCCAGGCACGCACATCCTCGGCCAGCGCCTCGGCCGTGGCATAGCGGGCATCGGGATCGGTCGCGGTGGCGCGCGCCACGATGGCCGCCAGCTCGCCGTCGCGTGCGGGCACCAGCCAGGCGAGCAGCTTGCCGAGCGAGAAGATATCCGCGACGGTGGAAACGCTGGCGCTCACCATGCGTTCGGGCGCGGCATAGCCGGGCGTCAAACTGAGGCTGCCGATCGAGGCGGGCTGGGCCTCCTCGGGCGCGGGGCCGATATCGGGCGCCTTGGCGATGCCGAAATCGATGAGCTTGGGGGTGCCGTTGCGCGTCACCAGCACATTGGAGGGGGTGAGATCGCGATGCACGACCAGGTTGCGGTGCGCGAAGGCGACCGCCTGGCAGATCGCGTCGAACATCGCCAGTCGCTCGGCGCGCGGCGGCTCATCCTCCTCGACCCAGCGCTTGAGCGAGCGACCCTCGACCAGCTCCATGACGATATAGGGCGCGCCGTCCGCCGTCTCGCCGCCGTCGAAAAGCTGGGCGATATGGGGATGGGAGAGCTGCGCCAGCGTCTGCCGCTCGCGCTTGAACCGCTCGGCCAGCGCCTCGCTCAGCAGGCCGGGCTTGATGACCTTGATGGCCACTGCATGGTCGAAATCGCCGGTGTCGCGCTCGCCGCGATAGACGCTGCCCATGCCGCCGCGCCCGATGATGCCGACGATGCGATAGGCGCCGATGCGGTGGGGCAGGGGCTGTGCGGCCTCGTCATCCTCGTCGGGCAGCCAGGCGCCGCCGGTGCGCATGTTCGCCCTGCGTTCCGCGGCGAGCAGCGAGCGCAAGCGGCGCTCCAGCACGTCGTCGCCCGCGGTCTGCTCGGCGATCCAGCGCTCGCGATCGGCTGGGGCGACGGCCGCGCAGGCTTCGAACAGTTCGAGCGCCCGGCGTTCGCGCGCGATGTCATCCATGCTCGACGGGGTCCGCCATGGCGTCGGCCAGCCAGGCCCGCGCCGTCCGCCAGCGCCGCTTGACCGTGGCAGCGGACTGGCCGGTGGCCAGCGCCACCTCCTCGATGCTCATCGCCCCGAAATATCGCATCTCCACCAGCTCCATCAGCGCCTTGTCGATGACGCCCAACCGGATAAGCGCGAAATTGAGGGATTCGAGGTCAAGCCGCTGGCCGCCATCCACGCGCGTGTTGAGCTCGATCTTCTGGTGCCGGCGCTTCTCGGCCGACTTGGCGCGCGCATGGTCGGTGAGGACATTGCGCATGATGCGGGAGGCGAGGGCGATGAAATGGGCGCGATCGACCAGGCTGATCGAGTCCGACCGGAGGAAGCGGACGATGGCGTCGTTGATGAGGTCGTCGGTCGAGAGCGAGCTGTTGGCCTCGCCGCGCAGCCGCGCCGCCGCGATCTGGCGCAGCTCGGGCATCAGCGCCGCGATCAGCCGGTCGCGCGCGGCGGCGTCGCCGTTTCGCCAGGCCTTGAACAGACCGGCCCAGTCCGTCACTTCGCTCGCCATGATCGTGCGACCCCCACATGCTCGCGCGATTTTCTGTTATGCGCCGATCGTTTGACGTCATGAAAGCTGCGTGGGCGGCCGCTGTCCAGTCCAAAAATGTCGCATCGCGCCGGCTTTCCCGCCTCGTGCCGGTCCCGCGATGGCACAGTGGCCGGCGTGACCCGATTTGCCGTGATTTGCCGCTTTAAGACTCGAACCATGACGATCGTTGGGTTCGGCGCCGGCCGACGCGCGTCCCAAATGCGTTCCGTCCGGATCGCCGTCGCCTGACGGCCATGCTGGTCTGGCTTTTGAGGTGGGGGTGCGTCGGGCGACTCATCGGGTCGCCATTTCGCCGCACGGAGCCGGGTCTCGCGCATGCGGGGCTCGGCTCTTTTTCTGGCGGGGTGCAGCAGGGTGGGGAGGTTCGTCATCCCCGCGAACGCAGGACCTCTGCCCAACCTCTTCCGTTCGCCCTGAGCTTGTCGAAGGGCCGTTCTTTTCTTTCCTCTTCGCTTCGAAGAAGAAGGCAGCCCTTCGACAAGCTCAGGGCGAACGGAAGGCGATTTTTGCGCCTTTTCGAAAGAGATCTCGCGTTGACGGGAAGGCAGGGTGTGGCCCATCCACCGAGCAAGGCCAGGACCAGGCCCCTAAAAGACTAAGCGCCCAGACCGTTTCCGATCCGGGCGCCCGTGGACGAAATAATCGTCTCCCCCTTTGGTGTCGCTATCCGCGCGCCTTCTAGGCCCCCTCAAGCTTGAAGGCGGGACTGCGACATCCCTGAACCACGGCCTGCTATGAAAAGCCTGTGTTTCGAGGGGCAAGCTAAGCGAGGCATGCGATGCTGTCACGGGGCAACTGTCATGTGGCCGTAATTGGTTTCCGATCTGTGCCAAATCCGCAACAGATGGTGAGGCGTGGCTGGAGCGGCTTAAAGCCGCATCCTGGGGCCACGGGCCTTGCCTCGCGCCCGCGCGGGCCATAGAGATGCGGTCCTTTCCCGCCCGCGAGGACGCCCGGCCCCTCATGTTCCTCTCCACCTATGAACGCATGATCGCCCGGCGCTACCTGCTGCCCGGCAAGGGCGAGGGATTCATCTTCCTCGTCGCCACGATTAGCCTCGTCGCCGTCATGCTCGGCGTGGCGGCGCTGATCGTCGTCATGAGCGTGATGAACGGCTTTCGCGCCGAGCTGTTCGACAAGATCGTCGGCCTCAACGGCCATGCGGTCGTCCAGGGCTATGGCGGCCGACTCGACGACTGGCAGGACATCGCGCGGCAGGCGCGGGTGACGCCGGGCGTGACCAGCGCCACGCCGCTCATCGAGCAGCCGCTGCTCGCCACCTCGCAGGGCCGGGTGGAAGCCGCACTGATCCGCGGCATGACCGAGGAGGACATCCGCGCCAATCCCTCGCTGCGCACGAAGATCGTCGCCGGCTCGCTGGATGCGGTGCGCACCGGCAGCGGCAAGGTGGCGATCGGCTCGCGCCTCGCCGAGAATCTGGGCGTGAGCGTCGGCCAGACGATCAGCATCATCAATCCCGCCGGCCGCTCGACGCCCTTCGGCACCGTGCCGCGCCAGCTCCCCTATGAGATCGGCGCCGTCTTCGAGATCGGCATCTACGATTATGACAAGGCCTTCGTCATCATGCCGATGAAGGACGCGCAGACGCTCCTGCTGCTCGGCGACAAGGTGGGCATGGTGGAGGTGGAGACGAACGACCCGGACCGGGTGGGCCAGATCCTTGCGCCTCTCGCCCGGGCGGTGGAGGGCAAGGCGCTCGTCGTCGACTGGCGGCAGATGAACGCCAGCCTGTTCGAGGCGCTGCAGGTGGACCGGGTGGTCTCCTTCGTGATCCTCTCGCTCATCATCCTCGTCGCGGTGTTCAACATCCTCTCCTCGCTCATCATGCTGGTGCGCGCCAAGACGCGGGACATCGCCATCCTGCGCACCATGGGCGCGACACGGACCAGCCTGCTGCGCATCTTCGTGACGGTGGGCCTCGCCATCGGCAGCCTGGGCACGCTGGCGGGGCTGGTGCTGGGCGCGATCATCCTGCATTTCCGCCAGGGCATCCTCGATGCGGTGCAATATCTCACCGGCCAGCAGATATGGGACCCGTCCATCCGCTTCCTGACGACGCTGCCGTCCAAGCCCGATCCGGTGGAGATCGCGGCCATCTGCCTGATGGCAGTGAGCTTCAGCTTCATCGCGACGCTCTATCCGGCCTACAAGGCCGCCAATACCGATCCGGTGCAGGTGCTCCGCTATGAGTGAGGTGCTGTTCATCAGCGCGCTGTCGCGCAGCTTCACCCAGGGCGAGGCGCGGATCGACGTGCTGCGCGGCGTGGACCTCACCGTCGAGTCGGGCGAGATCGTGGCGCTGCTCGGCCCCTCCGGCTCCGGCAAGTCGACCATGCTGCAGGCGATCGGCCTGCTGGAGGGTGGCTATGGCGGCTCCATCCGCCTGTGCGGCGTGGAGGTGGCGCGCGAGGGCAATGACGGGCGCACGCGCCTGCGCCGGGAGCGGCTGGGCTTCGTCTACCAGTTCCATCATCTGCTACCGGATTTCAGCGCGCTGGAGAATGTCATCCTGCCCCAGCTCATCTTCGGCGCGAGCCCAGCCGAGGCGCGCACGCGGGCGGAGCAGCTGCTCGGCAGCCTCGGCCTCGGGCACCGGCTCGATCACAAGCCGAGCCAGCTTTCGGGCGGCGAGCAGCAGCGCGTCGCGGTGGCGCGTGCGCTGGCGAACCGGCCGGCGCTGGTGCTGGCCGACGAGCCGACCGGCAATCTGGACGAGCGGACCGCCGACATCGTGCTGGACGAGTTCATCCGCCTCGTCCGCGAGCAAGGCACGGCGGCGATCATTGCCACGCATAACGAGCGACTGGCCGGACGGATGGACCGGATCGTGCGCCTGCACGACGGCCGGCTGGATTGAAGCAGGGCAGGCCGCTCGCCAGATGGGGAGAGGCCAATCGCAATCTGGGAGAGACCATCATGGCGAGGATCATCATAACAGGCGCCAATCGCGGCATCGGGCTGGAGCTGGCGCGGCAATATGCCGACGAAGGACACGAGGTCATCCGGGCGATGCGCGGCAAGGACCAGGCGCAGGAGATGTTCGGCACAACCATGGCGCTGGACGTGACCGACGCGGATTCGGTGGCGAAGTTCGCCGCGGGGCTGGAGAACAGGCCCGTCGACCTGCTCATCAACAATGCCGGCATCTCCGGCCCGGACCGACAGAGCGGCACGGACATGGATTTCGAGGGGTTCGCGCAAGTGCTCGACGCCAATGTGCTGGGGCCGCTGCGCGTGACGCAGGCGCTGCTGCCCAATCTGCGCAAGGCCGACGGCGCCAAGGTGGCGGTGGTCTCCAGCCGGATGGGTTCGATGGCCTCGCCGCAATCCGGTCATGTCGCTTATCGCGCCTCAAAGGCGGCGGTGAACAAGGTGTTCCAGTGCCTGGCGAGTGATCTGGCGGAAGAGGGCATCGCCGTGACCATGCTGCACCCCGGCTGGGTGCGCACCGACATGGGCGGGCAGAATGCGGATATCGATGTGCGCACCAGCGCGCAGGGCATCCGGCAGGTGCTCGACGGGCTGGACCGCAACAATAGCGGGCGCTTCTATGCCTATGATGGCGAGGAACTCGCCTGGTAGGCGCGCGCGAACCGTTCAGCCGCGCAACACCAAGTGCTCCTGCGAAAGCAGGAGCCCAGGGCGGCTATGCACCGCTCATGCGCCCTGGGCTCCTGCCTTCGCAGGAGCACTGCCGCGTTTGACGAGATGTCGCTCCGCCTTCCCGGATTTACGACTTTGCCAGCGCCGTGAGCTTGGCCTTGTCGATCGCGCCGACGGCCGCCTTCAATTCGTCGAGGCTGGCGGCGCGCCCCTCGGCTTCGATCAGGAAGCGCTTGTCGATCACGATCAGGTAGCGCCCTTCATGCGAGGCGCTGTTCCACCGCTCCACGATGAAATTGCCGTCCTGAGTGGTGGTGCGCTCTTGGGTGGTGCCGTTCGCGCGCTCCGATTCGACGCCCAGCGCCGCGCCGAAGCTGGTCAGCGCGCCGACCAGCGCGATGTCGCTCAGCTTGAGGGTGAAGCGCCGCCCGTCGCCCTCGTAGCTGGCCTTCGCCTCGCTGCCGGGGCCGGCGCGCGAATTGGAGATTTCGGTGCGGCGATAGGCGCCGATCGTCTCTGGCAGCAGCGCCTGCAACGCGCGCGGCGCCGCCGGGCCGCTGCCCTTGCCGTTCACAGCGTCCGATGCGGCGGCGGCCAGATCCCGAACGGCCTGTTTCGCGGCCTGCTCGTCCACCTTGTGGCCGTCCGGCATGTCGATGGTGAAGCCCTCGTCATCCCCATCGCCGGTGGAAATGGTGATGCCGCCGCGCTCCGAGGGCGCATGGAACATGCCGCCCACACCGGCCGCGAGCGACCCCGCGACCAGCGCCAGCACAATTCCGCAGATGATGTTCACGGCGGTGTAGTTCATCGCCCGGTCGGCGGGAATCTTCATCAACGGCCCGGCGCCGACATGGAAGAGATAGATGGAATAGAGGCCGAGCAGGCCCAGCGGCGCCAGCGCCGGCACGAGCTGGACGATGCCCGCCAGCCATGCCGCCGTCATGGCATAGGCCACCAGCTTGAAGGCTCGGCGTGGGCTTTCCTCGCCGCCGAAGCGGGGCGCGAGCCAGTTGGCGACGAAGGTCATCACCAGCAGCATGACCAGCGAGAGGATGAAGCCCGCGACCGCGCTCGCGATGGCCGAGAACGTCCCGGCGCGATGGAAGGCGAACGGGCCGTAACCGACCAGCAGCCCGCCGACGAGGCCCGCCACCGGGCCGATCGCCGCCAAGGGCATGGCATAGCGGGTGAAGATGTCGCCGCTCGGCGCGGTCTCCCCGGTGATGATCGGCCATTCCTCTCGTGGCGCGGTCAGGATCGCCTTCGCGCGGCGGGCGATGCTGCTGACCGGGCTTTCCGGGGTTTCGACGGTCATGGCATGTCCTCCGGTCGGACGTCTCGGTTGGATCGGCGCCGTTTGGATCATAGATGGGATCGACTGGCAAGCGGTGAACCACTATCGGTTCGCCTTCCGATGGCGACGCATTGGCCATGGAAATCGCCCTGTTCGATGCCCGATCCGGGAACGGCGAACACGCGGCTTCCTGCAATCCGAGCAGGATGCGAACATCCGCGAGATAGAGCAAGCGGGGCGGGAGGTCTTGAAGGAACGGCCGCCGTCGAGCGAGCGCGCAAGGCCCGCCATCGAGCATCGGCGGGCCTGCCTGTGGCGCTACAGGACCTATGATCCGCGCACCGACATCTATCTCGCGCGTCCGGGTGCGCTGCCGGCTTCAGGCCGCATCGCGGCGGTGCTCCGGCAATCCCGTTTATGCCGGCGCTTGCCCCCTGACAGAGCAATCGGCCGGGGCCGCGCGGTGCCCTCGCGCGGGCAAAAGCCTGTGGACAAGTCGCCCCTGCCGGCTGCCATGGCTTGCGAAAAGGGGCGCTCCGGCACCATAAGGCATGGCATGTCGCAAGCGTCCTACGTCCCGCTCCGCAATCTCTCCGCCTACAGCCTGCTCGAAGGAGCGATCTCGCCCAAGCAGCTGGCGGCGCAGGCGAAGGCGCTGGGCTTTCCGGCCGCCGCGCTCACGGACCGTAACGGCCTCTATGCCGCCATGGCCTATTCGGACGCGGCGACCAAGGCGGGCGTCCAGCCGATCATCGGCACAACATTGGCGGTGGCGCGGCCGGGCAGGCCCGAGGGTGCCCCGCTCGCCATCGACTGGCTGGTGCTGTTGGCGCAGGACGAGACCGGCTACGACAATCTGTGCGCGCTGGTCTCCGCCGCGCATGTGGACCGGCCGATCGAGCAGGATGCACATGTCGACGTCGCCCTGCTGGCCGCCCATGCCGAAGGCCTTGTCTGCCTGACCGGGGCGGGCGAGGGCGCGCTGGCCCGGCTGATCGCCGAGGACCAGCCCGACGCGGCCGCCGCCTGGCTCGACCGGCTCCAGGCTCTGTTCGGCGACCGGCTCTATATCGAGCTGACCCGCATGGGCGATCCGGTGATGGAGCGTGCCGAGCCGGCGCTGCTCGACTTCGCCTATGATCGCGACCTGCCCATCGTGGCGACCAATCCCGCTTGCTATGCCGGGCAGGATTTCCACGGCGCGCATGACGTGCTGCTGTGCATCGCCAACGGCAGCTATGTGGAAAGCAACGAGCGGCCCAAAAGCTCGCCTGAAAGCTGGATGAAGCCGGCCGATACCATGGCGGAGCTGTTCGAGGACCTGCCCGAGGCCGTCGCCAACACGCTGGTCGTGGCGCAGCGTTGCGCGGTGATGGCGCCCAAACGCAAGCCCATCCTGCCCAGCCTGGCGGGCGACCGCGCGGGCGAGGAAGCGCAGCTGCGCCGCGATGCGGCCGAGGGGCTGGAGGCGCGGCTGGACAAGAGCGGCCTGGCCGAGGCCGAGCGCGGAGCCTATCGGGACCGGCTGGCCTTCGAGCTGGATATCATCATCCAGATGGGCTTCCCCGGCTATTTCCTCATCGTGGCCGACTTCATCAAATGGGCCAAGACGCAGGACATTCCGGTGGGACCGGGGCGCGGCTCGGGCGCCGGCTCGGTGGTCGCCTGGGCGCTCACCATCACCGATCTCGATCCGCTCCAGCTCGGCCTGCTGTTCGAGCGCTTCCTCAATCCCGAGCGCGTCTCGATGCCGGATTTCGACATCGACTTCTGCGAAACGCGGCGCGGCGAGGTCATCCGCTATGTGCAGCAGAAATATGGCGCGGACCATGTGGCGCAGATCATCACCTTCGGTACGCTGAAGGCGCGCGCGGCACTCAAGGACACCGGACGCGTGCTCCAGATAGGTTATAATCAGGTCGATCGGCTCGCCAAGCTGGTGCCGAACCACCCGACCGACCCCTGGACGCTCGAGCGCACCATGAACGGCTCGGCCGATTTCGTGGCCGAATATAAGGCGGACGGCCAGATCAAGCGCCTCGTCGATCAGGCGATGATGCTGGAGGGCCTGCCGCGCAACAGCTCCACCCATGCCGCCGGCGTGGTGATCGGCGATCGGCCGCTCTCGCAGCTCGTGCCGCTCTACCGCGACCCCAAGTCCGACATGCCGGTCACCCAGTTCGACATGAAATATGTCGAGGGCGCGGGGCTGGTGAAGTTCGACTTCCTCGGCCTCAAGACCCTCTCGGTGCTCCAGCGCGCGGTGCAGCTGCTGGCCCGGCGCGGCGTGGAGGTGGACCTCGATGCGCTCAGCTGGGACGATCAGGGCGTCTACGATCTCCTCAAGCGCGGCGACACGGTCGGCGTGTTCCAGCTGGAATCGGAAGGCATGCGCAAGACGCTCGCCGCCGTGAAGCCCACGAATTTCGGCGACATCATCGCGCTCGTCTCGCTCTACCGGCCGGGGCCGATGGACAATATCCCGCTGTTCGGCCGCCGCAAGAATGGCGAGGAGGCGATCGACTATCCGCACCCGCTGCTGGAGCCGATCCTGGGCGAGACCTACGGCGTCTTCGTCTATCAGGAGCAGGTGATGCAGGCCGCGCAGATCCTCGCCGGCTATTCGCTCGGCGGCGCCGATCTGCTGCGCCGCGCCATGGGCAAGAAGATCAAGGCGGAGATGGACGCGCAGCGCGCCACCTTCGTGGAGGGCTGCAAGGGCAACAATATCGACAAGAAGAAGGCCAATGAGCTGTTCGACTTGATCGACAAGTTCGCGGGCTACGGCTTCAACAAGAGCCACGCCGCCGCCTATGCGCTGCTCGCTTATCAGACCGCGTGGCTCAAGGCGCATTATCCGGCGGAGTTCTACGCCGCTTCCATGGCCTTCGACATCCATCAGACCGACAAGCTCACCGTCTTCGTGGACGATATGCGCCGCATGGGCCTCACCTGCCTGCCGCCGGACATCAATCTGAGCGAGGCTGATTTCTCCGTGGAGCCCGATCCCGCCGATCCCTCCCGGCAGGCGGTGCGCTATGCGCTGGGCGGCCTCAAGGGCGTGGGCGAGAAGGCGATGGAGGTGCTGGTCGAGGAGCGCAAGCGCGGCGGCGGCTTCACCGATCTCGACAATCTCGCCGACCGCATCGAGCCGCGCCTGCTCAACCGCCGGCAGCTGGAGAGCCTGGCGGCGGCGGGCGCATTCGATTCGCTGGGGCTGGACCGCGCCGTCGCCCATGCGGCGGCCGAAGCGCTGCTCGCGGTGGCTGCCAGCGCCGCCGAGCAGCGGGCGAGCGGGCAGGGCGGCCTGTTCGGCGGCGACGATGCCCCGCATGCCGCCGTGCCGCTGCCCACGGGTGTGAGCTGGGCGCAGGCCGAGCGGATGGCGCAGGAGAAGGAGGCGTTCGGCTTCTATTTCTCGGCACATCCGGTCGACCGCTACCAGCAGATCAGCCGCGAGCGGGGCGTGCGCACCTATGCCGAGCTGTGCGGCAGCGCGGACGGCATGGGCGCGGGCGACCGCACCAGCGCCACCATGGCCGGCCTCATCGAGGACATAAGATGGCGCGAGACGCGCAAGGGCGGCCGCTATGTCGCCGCGACCTTCTCGGACAGCAGCGGCCAGTTCCAGGCGAGCTGCTTCGACGAGGACGGCTGCAAGCTGCTGGCGCGCCTCCACGAGGACGCCGAATGCGCGCTGCTGAGCGTGGAGCTGGATCGTCAGCCCGGCGAAGAGACGCCCCGCGTCACCGTACGCGGCGTGACGGCTTTCGCGCAGGTGGCGAGCACCGCGCGGCTGCGCATGGTCGTCGCGGTGGACGCGCCCGAAGCCATCCCACCACTTGCCGCCATGCTGGCCGAGCGCCGGGGCGGGCGCTCGGAGGTGGTTATCGAGGCGCGGACTGAGCATGGTCCGGCACTGGTGCGGCTGGGCGGGGACTTCCAGCTCGATGGCGAACTGGCCGAGCGGATCGAAGGCATCGCGCGCATCACGCGCGCCGTCATGAATCCGATCGGCCCGCAATTGCGCGTGGTGGCTTGAGCGGCGGGCGGGCCTTGGGACATCATCAACCTCAAAACAACCGCCCCTGATCGCCCGGCGGCACGAACAGGTCCTTCCGCAAGCTGATGCGCCCATCGCCAAGGCCATGCCGCCGCCGCGCCTTCTCGAAGCGGGTACGGATCAGCGCTGCGTGCGGACCTTGCCCGCGCATGCGACTGCCGAAATCGGGATCATTGTCGCGTCCGCCGCGGATCGACTGGAGGATGTGCATCACCTTGCCCGCCCGGTCCGGGAAATGCTCGGTCAGCCAGGCGCGGAAGAGCGGGGCCACCTCATGCGGCAGGCGCACCGGGATGCTGGAGACGGATCGCGCGCCGGCCTCCACCGTCGCGGCCACCAGCGCCTCGATCTCATGCTCGTTGATCGCCGGGATGATGGGCGAGATGCAGGCATTGACCGGCACGCCCGCCGCGCTGAGCGCACGGATCGCCGCCAGCCGCCGGCGCGGATGCGGAGCGCGCGGCTCCATCTTGCGGGAGAGGGCGGGGTCGAGACTGGTCACCGAGAGGCCCACCGCGACCAGCCCGTCCGCCGCCATGCGCGCCAGCAGGTCGATGTCGCGCGTCACCCGGTCGGACTTGGTGGTGATCATCAGCGGATGACGGCATTGCGCCAGCAGCGCGACGATATCCCGCGTCACCCGGTAGCGCGCCTCGATCGGCTGATAGGGATCGGTGTTGGTGCCGAGCGCGATGGTCTTCACCTGATAGCGCGGATGGGCCAGCTCCTTGCGCAGCAGCCGCGCCGCGTCCGGCTTGACGAACAGCCGGCTCTCGAAATCGAGGCCCGGCGAGAGGTCCAACCAGGCATGGGTCGGCCGCGCGAAGCAATAGATGCAGCCATGCTCGCAGCCCCTATAGGCATTGATGGACTGATCGAAGCCGATATCGGGCGAGGCGTTGCGCGTGATGATGCGGCGGGCCTGCTCCATCGTGACCGTGGTGCGCAGCGGCGGAAGGGCGTCCGTATCTTCCTGCGCGGCATCCAGCCAGTCGCCGTCCGTCTCGCGCGCCGGCAGCGCGAAACGCGGCGATTCGCCATTGGATGGGGCGCCACGGCCCTTGATCGCGGTCATACGATGATTAGAACATAACAGGAACATATCTGCAAGAGCGAACCAAGCCGATGCGCGGGAGCCGGCATGGCCCGGCGCATCAGAGAGCTTGCGTCACGCGAGCGGGGGCGATAGGTTCTCATTTCGTTCCGCTTTAGCCGAGGTCTGACTGGTGTCTGTTCTTCCCCTGTTTGCCGGTCTTGCCGCGTTGCTCGTCGGGCTTGCGCTTGGCTGGGCGGCGCGCGCACGCATGGCCGCGCCGGTGGAAGCCGAGCGACGCGATCTTGCCGAGCGGCTGGGCAAGGTCGAGGAGATGCGCAATGCGGCGTTGCGCGATCTCGCCGTCGCCGTCGAGCGGGCGGATCAGGCCGAGGGACTGCGTGTCCGACTGGAGGCGACAGACGAGGCGCTGGACCGGGCGGAGCAGGATCTGGCCGCCATGCGCGCGGACCATGCGGCGCGCAGCGAGGCCTTCGCGGCGCAGATCAAGGCGCTCGGCGAGGCGCGCGAGCAGCTTTCCGCCCAGTTCAGCGAGACCGCAGGCAAGCTTTTGAGTGAGGCCCAGCGCGCGCTGATCGAGCGCGCCGACCAGCGCTTCCATCAGGCACATGAGCGCAGCGAGGCCAGCCTGAAAGCGCTGCTCCAGCCGATCGACTCGACACTCAAGCGCTACGAAGAAGGGCTGGGGCGCGTCGAGAAGGAGCGGGTGGACAGCTATGCGGCGCTGCGCGAGGCGGTGGAGCAGGTGCGGACCGGGCAGGGGCAGGTGCGCGACGAGGCGGCGCGGCTGGTCAATGCGCTGCGCTCCAGCCCCAAGGCGCGCGGGCGCTGGGGCGAGCAGTCGCTCTACAATCTGCTGGAGCAGGCGGGTCTCTCCGAGCATGTCGATTATCTGCGCGAGGTCTCGGTCGATACCGAGGACGGGCGGCTGCGGCCGGACGTGATCGTGCGCCTGCCGGGCGGGCGCGAGCTCATCATCGACGCCAAATGCTCGCTCAACGCCTATCAGGACGCCAGCGAGGCGCCGGACGAGCAGAGCCGCGCCGCGCATCTGCGCGCCCATGCCGGATCGGTGCGCAACCATGCCCAGCAGCTTGGCGCCAAGGATTATTGGACGCGCTTCGGCAAGGCGGCGGACTATGTCGTCATGTTCATTCCGGGCGAGCATTTCCTCGCCGCCGCGCTGGAGCAGGACGCGAACCTGTGGGAATGGGCGTTCGAGCGGCGCGTGCTGCTGGCGACGCCGACCAATCTCATCGCCATCACCCGCACCGTGGCGAGCGTCTGGCGGCAGGAGAAGCTGGCCGAGCAGGCGCAGCAGATCGGCCTGCTGGGCAAGGAGATGTATGAGCGCCTGTCGGTCGCGGCGGGGCATCTCGCCTCGCTCGGCCGCAGTCTCAACGGATCGGTCAGCCATTACAACAAGTTCGTCTCCAGTTTCGAGAACCGCGTGCTGGTGACCGGCCGCAAGTTCCGCGACCTCAGCATCGAGACCGGCTCGCGCGAGGTGGAGGCGATCGAGCCGGTCGAGGCCCTGGCGCGCCTGCCTGAACCGGCGGCCGAGAGCGGAGAGGGCGAGACTGCCGAGTCGTCCGAAGCGGCGGAGTGATGTGTCGCGGGTGATGGCGCCGGAAGGCTTTGCGGTCCTGTGATGGTGTGCGCCTTCGGGATGAACGCAGCATAGCTGTGGGCGTGGCCTGGAGTCTGGAATCGGTGCTCCTGCGAAGGCAGGAGCCCAGGGCGGCTAGGGACTGCTCATGCGCCCTGGGCTCCCGCCTTCGCAGGAGCACTGATGAGTTGGGCGGATCATCTTTCGGATAGGGAAGGCGAGAGGCGGCGAATGCCGGTCCGAAAAGGCGGATGCGCGGTCGTCGAGCTCGTCGTCGAGTCCTTTCCGCACCGCCGGCCCTTCCGCAATGGCGAAAAGCGGCTATGGTCGCCCCTCTTGCAAGGGGGAGACGCCATCATGAGACGGACATGGGCGCTGACGCTCGCATGCCTGGCCGGAGGAGTGACGATGAGCCTGACGACGCCCACCAGCGCCCGCGCGCAGAGCGCGGGGACGGCCGATGTCGAGGCGCGCGTCGCGGCGGACATGCCGGGCCTGCTGGCGCTTTATCGCGATCTTCATGCCCATCCCGAGCTTTCCTTCCAGGAGACGCGGACGGCCGCCCTGCTGGCGGAGCGGGCGCGGCGGCTGGGCTTCACCGTCACCGAGGGCGTCGGCCGGACCGGCGTGGTTGCCGTGCTCGAAAATGGTCCCGGCCCGGTGCTGATGATCCGCGCGGACATGGATGCCCTGCCAGTCGAGGAGCGCACCAGCCTGCCATTCGCCTCGCGCGTCACGGCCACGACGCGCGACGGCATCGAGAGTCCGGTCATGCACGCCTGCGGCCATGACACGCACATGTCCGCCTGGATGGGCACGGCGCAGACGCTCGCCGCGATGAAGGATCGCTGGTCGGGCACGCTGGTGATGATCCTCCAGCCGGCCGAGGAGATTGGTCTGGGCGCCCGGGCGATGCTGGACGACGGGCTGTTCACCCGCTTCCCCAAGCCCGATTATGTGATCGCCTTCCACGATTCCGCCGAGCTGCCGGCCGGCACCATCGGCTATCCGCAGGCCTGGGCGCTCGCCAATGTCGACAGCGTGGACCTCACCGTGCGCGGCGCGGGCGGACATGGCGCCTATCCGCACATGACGAAGGATCCGATCGTGCTGGCGAGCCGGATCGTCACCAGCCTGCAGACGCTCATCAGCCGTGAGCAAGACCCGCAGGATCCGGCGGTGGTGACCGTCGGCAGCTTCGTCGCCGGCGCCAAGCACAACATCATCCCGGACGAGGCGAAGCTGCTTATCACCGTGCGCAGCTATTCCGACGAGTCGCGACAGGCGCTGCTGGACGGCATCGCCCGCATCGCGCGCGGCGAGGCCATCGCGGCGGGCATCCCCGAGGATCGCATGCCGGTCATCCATGTCGAGCCGGACTATACACCGGCCACCTTCAATACGCCCGAACTGACCGGCCGGCTGTCCGGCCTGTTCGCCAGCCAGTTCGGCGCCGATCGCGTGCGGCTGGTGCCGCCAGTGATGGCCGGCGAGGATTTCAGCCAATATCATCGGACGGACAAGTCGATCCAGAGTTTCATATTCTGGGTCGGCGGTGTCGATCCGGCCCGAGTGGCGCAGGCGGAGGCCGGCGAGGCCAAGCTGCCTTCGCTGCACAGCCCGCTCTGGGCGCCCGATCCACAGGCGGTGATCGGCACGGCGGCGCGTGCCCTCGCCATCGCCGCGCTGGACCTGCTGCCGCGCGGCTAAAGGCGGTTCAGTAGGCGTCGAGCCGCGCGACGTCGTTCGGCGCGGGCGGCGCATCCTCGGGCTGCGGGGACTGTGCCGGGGCGGGCTGATAGGATGGAGGTTCGGCGCCTGCTGCATCGGCCATGCTGCCCTGCGGATCGAGCGAAGGCGCAGCATCGGCCACGGCGCGAGGGTCGAGCGGCTGAGCGTCCTGCTGCGGCGGCGCGGCGGCCGGTGCCATCTCGCGATGCGGCTCGATGGCGGGGGCGGGCGACGTCTCCGATTCGTCCGGTGCGGTCGCTTCATGATGCGATGTGACCGAACTGGCCAGATGCACCACGAGCGGCGTGCCGAGCAGGATCGCGAGCGCGATCAAGGCGTAGAGCCGATATCCCAAGACAAGCTCCATCGCTGCGGCAGTCGATCGAGGTCCATAATCGATCAATCTTGTCACCGCGTTAATGCGGCCGGCGGATCGGGCGGTGTGGACACGCGCCGGGGACGTGCCTGATCGCGTTCAGCATATCTTTGCCATTGCCGCCTATCCCAAGCCGGCTGTCGGAAAAGCCGGCGGTGTGGTGTAATGGGGATAGGCTAGGAGACGCGGCTGCTGCCGTTGGGGGTTCGATCGGTAGATGATCCGGCTGTTCAAACATTATATTCCGCACGCCGTCTTGATGCTGGGCGTCCTCGATTTCCTGCTGCTGCTCGTGGCCGCGGAGGCCGGCTGGGTGCTGCGCGCGCACCAGATCGAGATGCATATCGAGGACATCCAGACCCGCATCGGCCCGCTGCTGAGCTTCGCCATCGCGCTGCAGACCGCAATGATCGCCGTGGGCGTCTATGGCGCGGAAGCGCTGACCTCCATCCGTTTCGCTACGGCGCGGCTGCTGGTCGCCATCTCGCTGGGCGTAATCTTCCTCTCGGTCATGCATTTCGCGACGCCGGGCCTGACGCTCTGGCGCTCCAACTCGCTTTACGCGATGCTGCTCGCCTTCGGTTTCCTCATCACCCTGCGGATCATGCTGGGCTCGCTGCTGGGCGGCGAGGCGTTCAAGCGGCGGCTCGTGGTGCTGGGCGCAGGCAAGCGCGCCGACCGCATCCGCCAGCTCGAGCGGCGGGCCGGCTCGGGCTTCGTGGTCGTGGGCTATATCGCGATGAACGACGGCGCGCAGGTGATCGAGGAATCGATCAATCGCAACGCCATCTACAATCTCGCCGATTTCGTGGTGCGTCTGGCCGCGAGCGAGGTCATCCTGGCCCTGGAGGAGCGGCGCAACTCCATCCCCATGTCCGACCTGCTGCGGATCAAGACCACCGGCGTCCATGTGAACGACCTCTCCACCTTCCTAGAGCGCGAGACCGGCCGGGTGGATCTCGACACGGTGAATCCCAGCTGGCTGATCTTCTCGGACGGCTTCTCCTCCGGCCAGCGCATCTCGGCGATCGCCAAGCGCTTCTTCGACGTGCTGGCGAGCGCGCTGCTGCTGGCGCTGACGGCGCCGCTCATCATGCTCGGCATGCTGGTGGTGCTGGCCGACAGCCGCGGGCCGGCCTTCTACAAGCAGCTGCGCGTCGGCCTCTATGGCGAGGAATTCTACATATTGAAGCTGCGCACCATGCGGCAGGATGCGGAAATTGCGGGCAAGGCGGTCTGGGCGGAGAAGGACGATCCGCGCATCACGCGCACCGGCCGCATCCTGCGCAAGCTGCGCATCGACGAGCTGCCGCAGGTGTGGAACGTGCTCAGGGGCGACATGAGCTTCGTCGGACCGCGCCCAGAGCGCCGCCAGTTCGTCGAGGATCTGGAGCAGCAGCTGCGCTATTATGCCGAGCGGCACATGGTGAAGCCGGGCATCACCGGCTGGGCGCAGATCAACTATCCCTATGGCGCCTCCATCGAGGATGCGCGCCACAAGCTGGAATATGATCTCTACTACGCCAAGAACTACTCGCCCTTCCTCGACCTGCTCATCATCCTCCAGACCATCCGCGTCATCCTCTGGCCGGAGGGTGCCCGCTAGGCGGCGGCGCGATGACCAGCATCTGGACGATCGCCGGTTTCGGAGGGCACGCCGTCGCGGCGGTGCTGCTCGCGAGCATGGCGATTCTCACCTCGCGGCGCGCGGGCGTGGCGCGCGAGGGTCAGCTGCTGGTCGTGGCATTGGCCATCACCGCGCTCTGGTCCCTGCGGCATGCCTTTGCGGGCGCGCTCGCGCCGGGCGCCATCGTGGACGGCGCGGCGGAGACAATGCGCAACGGGGCGTGGCTGGCGCTGCTCACCTATCAGCTGCGCAAGTCCATCCTCGCGGGGCGCGGTCATGGCGGGCGACTGTTCGTGGCGCTGGCGCTGTTCGCGCTGCTGATGATCCAGCTCGCCTGCGATGTGCTGATCGATGCGAGCCTGTCCCTCGATGCCGGATCGCTGCCCATGTTCCGCCTGAGCTGGCTGCTGCACTGCCTGTTCACGCTCGGGGCGCTGGTGCTGCTTCACAGCCTGCAGGCCCGGCGCGACCATCCGGAGACGACCCGCCGGGAAGCGTGGATCGGCGCGGCGCTCGCCTTCATGTGGGCGTTCGACTTCACCCATTATCTGCTGGCCTGGCTCAATGAGGGGCAGCTCGCCTCGATCGGGCCGATGCGCGGCTTCGTCATGGCGCTGCTGGCGATCATGATCGCGATCGGCCTGCGCGGGGACGGGGAGCGGCCGGTCGCCCTCTCGCGCACTGCCGCGCTCCGCCTCATCTCGGTGGGGATCGTGTCGCTTTACGGGCTGATCCTGCTGGTACTGGCGACGCTCTCCAGCGCGATCCTCGGCCCTTATGGCCGGGTCGCGCAATTCTCGCTGCTGTTCGGCCTGGCGGTCGCGGTGCTGGCGCTGCTGCCGTCCGCGCAGCTGCGCGCCTGGCTGCGGGTGGAGATCAGCAAGCATCTCTTCGCCCATCGCTACGACTATCGCGCCCTGTGGCTGCGTTTCGCCGCGGCGGTGGCGGAAATGCAGGATGACGATACCTCACTCGACACGCGCGTGACCGGGGCTCTGGCGCAAACGATGGACGCGCCTTCCGCCATCCTCTTCCTGCTCGAGGTCGATCAGGCGCTTGTCAGGGCTTGCGCCTGGAACTGGCCCTCCGACATGCCGGTGCCATCCACAGTCGACGCGGCGCTCGCCGCGCGGCTGGCGGAAACCGGCTGGGTGGTCGACATCAAAGCGGACTGGGCGGACTATGGCGCCTTGCTGCCGGACTGGATGGCGGACAGTCCTCATGCCTGGGCGCTCGCGCCGCTCATCCACCGTGAGGCGCTGGTCGGCGCCATCCTGCTCGGCGCGCCGCCCGGTAACCGGCGACTCGACTGGGAGGATCTGGACCTGCTGCGGGTGATCTGCGGCGAAGCGGCGGCCCGGCTCGCCGAGGCACGCAGCCGCGCCGCGCTGGCCGAGGCGCAGCGCTTCGAGGAATTCAACCGCCGCTTCGCCTTCATCCTCCACGACCTCAAGAATCTGGTGAGCCAGATGCTCTTGCTCGCCGGCAATGCCGAGCGCCATGCCGCCAATCCCGCCTTCCGCGAGGATATGGTGCTGACGCTCAAGGAGACCGCTACGCGCATGACCGAGCTGCTCCAGCGCCTGGGCCGACCGGACGCCGGCGCCCGGGCGGCAGGCGGCGCGATCCTGCTGGACGAGACGCTGCGCCCGCAGGCGCCGCGTTGGGGCGCCGGGCTGGGCAGGGTGGAGCTCGAAGGCACGGTCGCGCGGCCGGTCCGCGCGGACGCCGATGCGCTGGTGCGGGCCATCGGCCATCTGGTGCGCAACGCGCTCGATGCCTCGCCGGCGGGGACGCCGGTGCGGTTGCGGCTGGAAGAGGGGGCGGACGCGGCGCTTATCCATGTGATTGACGAAGGCCCCGGCATGAGCGCGGCGTTCGTCCGCGACCAGCTGTTCCGGCCGTTCAGCTCGACCAAAAGCAATGGCTTCGGGCTCGGCGCCCATGAGGCGCGGCTGCTGGTGCAGGCGATGGGCGGCGCGCTGGAGGTAGAGAGCGTGCCGGGCGCCGGCACGCGCTTTACCATCCGGTTGCCATTTGCCGCTAGACTCGGGACGCCCGAGGCGCGGCCCTCATCCCTGCGGAGAACCGGCTGATGGCCGACACTCGTCCCAAATTGCTGATCGTCGAGGACGACCCCGGCCTCCAGCGCCAGTTGCGCTGGTCCTATGACGATTATCAGCTCTTCATCGCCGGTGACCGGGAGGAGGCGCTGGAGATGCTGCGTGACGAACAGCCGCCGGTGGTGACGCTCGACCTCGGCCTGCCGCCGGACCCGGACGGGATCAGCGAGGGCATGGCGGTGCTGGCGCAGATCCTAGCGGCGCGGCCGCGCACCAAGGTGATCGTCGCCTCCGGCCATGGCGAGCGCGAGAGCGCCCGCCGCGCCATCGCGGAGGGGGCGTGGGATTTCTACCAGAAGCCGATCGATATCGAATCGCTGGGCCATATCGTCGCGCGCGCCTTCCATGTGCATGCGCTGGAGGAGGAGAATCGCCGCCTCGCCGAAACGGTGCCGGCGGAAGGGCGGGTGCTCGGCCGGCTCATCACCGCCGCGCCGGAGATGCTCAAGGTCGCGCGGATGATCGAGCGTGTGGCCAATACCGGCGTCACCGTGCTGCTGCTCGGCGCGAGCGGCACCGGCAAGGAGCTGCTGGCGCGTGGCCTGCACGAGGCGAGCGACCGCGCTCGCGGGCCGTTCGTTGCCATCAATTGCGCCGCCATCCCGGAGACATTGCTGGAAAGCGAGCTGTTCGGCCATGAGCGCGGCGCCTTCACCGGGGCGGTCAAGACCACGCCCGGCAAGATCGAACTAGCCGAGGGCGGCACGCTGTTCCTCGATGAGGTGGGCGACATTCCGCTGGCCTTGCAGGTGAAGCTGCTGCGCTTCCTGCAGGAGCGGGTGGTCGAGCGGATCGGTGGGCGGCAGGGACGGCCGGTCGACGCGCGCATCGTCTGCGCCACGCATCAGGATCTGGAGGCGATGATTGGCGAGGGCCGGTTCCGCGAGGATCTCTATTATCGCCTGGCCGAGATCGTGGTGCGCATCCCCGCGCTGGCCGAGCGCCCCGGCGACGCGGTGCTGCTCGCCCGCCATTTCCTCGCCCGCCACGCGCGCGAGCTCAACCCGCAGGTGAAGGGCTTCACCGGCGAGGCGCTCGCCGTCATCGATGGCTGGCCGTGGCCCGGCAATGTGCGCGAGTTGGAGAACCGGGTGAAGCGCGCCGTCATCCTGGCGGAGGGCAAGCAAGTCGGGGCAGCCGATCTGGACCTAGATGGGGGCGAGGCGGATCGCGACGATAGCGTCAACCTGCGCGCCGCGCGCGAGCAGGCCGACCAGCAGGCGATCCGCCGCGCCATGGCGCGGGCCGACGGCAATATCTCGGGCGCCGCGCGTATCCTGGGCGTAAGCCGCCCGACGCTCTACGACCTGATGAAGAGCTATAATTTGCAGGGATAAGCATAACAGCGCTCCTGCGAAGGCAGGAGCCCAGGGCGCATGAGCCGTGCATAGCCGCCCTGGGCTCCTGCCTTCGCAGGAGCACTATGCTTCCTTTTGAAGTTAACCTTGCGCCCTCAGGCGTCCAGCTTGTCCGAAAGCTCGTCCATCGTGATGCCGATGCGGTGCATCTGCTCGACCACCGGCGGCCAGACCGAGGAGAAGAAGCGCTCGCGCTCCATGGCCCGCAGCCTGCGCGAGGCGCCCGGCGCGACGAACATGCCGACGCCGCGCTTCACCTGCACGAGGCCATCGTCCTGAAAGCTCTGATAGGCCTTGGCCACGGTCAGCGGATTGGCGCCCTGCTGCGCGGCAAAGGCGCGCACGGAGGGGAGCATGTCACTGTCGCCATAGCGACCTTCCAGGATCGCCGCCGCGATGACGTCCCGCAGGCGGAGATAGACAGGCCGGGTTTCCTCACTCATGCTGCATCGGTGACATAATACAGCCAGTCGGTCAAGAGGCGTGGGTCCCGCTCAGGCGCCGGGGCCGTCCCACAGGCTCATGATGTCCTCGAGCGCCGGGCGCGGGCGCTCCTCCAGTTCGCGCGCGGGCGTGCCGATGAAGACGAAGCCGGCGATCTTGTCCTCCGGCCCGCCAAAGGCATCGCGCACCGTCTCGCTATAGGCTGGCCAGCCGGACAGCCATCCGGCCGCGAAGCCCATGGCATGGGCCGCGTGCAGCAGGTTCATCGTCGCGGCGCCGGCGGAGAGTTCCTGTTCCCATAGCGGGATCTTGGACGGGCGCGGGGTAGACAGCACCACGACCAGCGCTGGCGCCTGATGCGCGAACTGGTGCATCGCCTCGATCTCCAGCCGGCCCGCATCGGGCTTTTCCGCGCGATAGGCGTCGGCCAGCAGGCTCGCCAGTGCCCCGCGCTTCTCGTCCGGGACGATCACGAAGCGCCACGGTGCCAGCTTGCCATGATCGGGCGAACGCGCCGCGATCCGCACTATTTCGGCCAGTTGCGCGCTGTCCGGGCCGGGACCGGCAAGGTCGCGCGGCTTGCCGGAGCGGCGCGTGGCGAGATGAGCGAGCAGGGAGCAATCGTTGAGCATGGCGCTGCGCTAGCCAAATCAGCCGGTGCTGCCAAGATGCTGCGAGCGATTCGCATCAACTCGACGCAAAAAACGCGCTTCACACCCCGTCGATTCTCTTTAGGTTCCATCCATCATGAACGCGCGCCCGCCAGAGGCGCTGCTCGCAAGGGATCGGAACAAGAATGTCCAACCATATGGAAGACGCTTCGGTGGAGCCGGGCACGCCCGCCGCCGACGTCGCGCATGTCGAGACCTGGTTCGGTCATCCGCGCCAGCTCGCCCGGCTGTTCACCACGGAGATGTGGGAACGCTTCGGCTATTACGGCATGCGGGCGCTGCTCACCCTGTATCTGGTCAATCATTTCTTCTTCTCGGACCAGACGACCAACGGGCTCTACGGTGGCTTCACCGCGCTGGTCTATCTGACGCCGCTGATCGGCGGCCTGATCGCCGACCGCATTCTGGGTGCCAAGGGATCGGTCAAGTTCGGTGCGCTGATGATGAGCGCGGGCTACATGACCCTCTGCTTCGGTGGCCCGACCGCCACGCCCTATGCGACGATCGACGGCCAGCGCTACGAGGTGGTGGTCAAGGAAAGCGCGGACGGCGCCCGCACGCAATATGTGGTCGACAGCGGCCGCGAACTGCGCATCAAGGGCAATGACGACAGGTCCGTCTCACTGCTGGCGCAAGACGGGACGGAAGCGCGCAAGATCGCCGCGGGCAGCTTTGCTTCCGGCGCGGACCGCAGCCCCTTCTACACCGCACTGCTGCTGCTGGGCCTCTCGCTCGTCACGATCGGCAACGGCTTCTTCAAGCCCAACATCTCGACCATCGTGGGCGAGCTTTACGAACAGGGCGACCGGCGCCGCGACGCGGGCTTCACCATCTTCTACATGGGCATCAACCTGGGCTCGCTCTTCTCGCAGATCCTCTGCCCGCTGCTGGCGGTGACGGTCGGCTGGTGGGCCGGCTTCCTTCTCGCCGCGCTCGGCATGATCGTCAGCTTCTGCCTCATCCAGTTCGACGGCGGCAAGCTGCGCGGCTATGGCGAGGCGCCCGCGGGCGTTCCCGCCTCCCGCAATCTCATCGTCTATGTCGGCGCGCTGCTGGCGGTGCCGCTCGCCTGGCTGCTCTTCACCAACCTCATGAACACGCCGCCGCCGCATGGCGACAGCGGCATCCTCGGCTATCTCGCCGGCCTGCCGGTCATGGGCAAGATCCTGTTCGGCACCTTCCTGCTGGGCGTGCCGGCCATCCTCATCTGGTCGTGGAAGGCGGGCAGCCGGGTCGAGTTCCAGATGATGGTCGCAGCGATGGTGCTCATCACCTTCAACGTGGTGTTCTGGACGCTGTTTGAGCAGGCCGGCTCCTCGCTGACCCTGTTCGCGGATCGCAACACGGACCTCTCCATCTTCGGCCTCTTCTCGATCACGGCCGGGCAGACCCAGTTCTTCAACGCCTTCTTCATCGTGCTGCTGGCGCCGATCTTCTCGATCATGTGGGGCAAGCTGGCGACGCGCGGGCTGGAGCCGGGCATCCCTATCAAGTTCGCCATTGCGCTGATGGGCGTGGGCGCGGGCTTCATGCTGCTGGTCTGGGGTGCGCAGTTCGCCGGGCCGGATTTCAGGGTCACCATCTGGTGGCTGGCCGGTCTCTACCTCATCCATTCGGCGGCGGAGCTGTGCATCTCGCCGGTCGGCCTCTCCATGATCACCAAGCTCTCCATCGCGCGGATCGTGGGCATGATGATGGGCGTTTGGTTCCTCTCCATCTCGGTCGCGCAATATGTGGCCGGCGTGGTCGCCCAGTTCGCCAGCGTGGAGACGGTCGGCGGGCAGGTGACGAACCTCAAGGTGAGCCTGGACACTTATGTCGGCGTGTTCTGGACGATCGGCCTCGTCGCCATCATCATCGGCGCGATCCTCTTCGCGCTGGCGCCGCTCATCAAGCGCTGGATGCACGGCGTCACCTGAGATGCGGGGCAGGGGAGGGGTGGCGTTCTCAATTCCACGCCTCTCCGTCCTCCCATCAAACCCCGTTCGCCCTGAGCTTGTCGAAGGGTTGTTCTTTCTTCCAGCGTGAGACTGACGAGGAAGGACGGCCCTTCGACAAGCTCAGGGCGAACGGAAAGAGAATGCACACCAAAGCCGCAGAAGACCGAAAAGCACTGGCGATGCCCGCCATCCTCCCGCTAGAAGACCTGTCATGAGCAGACGCTTCTTCGGCACGGACGGCATCAGGGGCCGCACCAACAAGGCGCCGATGACGGCCGAGATGGCGATGCGGGTGGGCATGGCGGCGGGCCGGCATTTCATGCGCGGGGATCATCGCCACCGCGTGGTGATCGGCAAGGATACGCGGCTTTCGGGCTATATGATCGAGAATGCGCTGGTGGCGGGTTTCACCAGCGTGGGCATGGACGTGGTGCAGTTCGGCCCTATCCCCACGCCCGCGGTGGCCATGCTCGCCGCCTCGATGCGCGCGGACCTGGGCGTGATGATCTCGGCCAGCCACAATCCCTATCAGGACAATGGCATCAAGCTGTTCGGCCCGGACGGCTACAAGCTCTCCGACGCGGACGAGCTGCGGATCGAGGCGCTGATCGAGGGCGGGGACATTCCGCTGGCGGACGCGGCCCATATCGGCCGGGCGCGCCGCGTGGAGGACGGGCGCGGGCGCTACATCCACTTCGTCAAGTCCACCTTTCCGCAGCATCTGCGGCTCGACGGGCTCAAGGTCGCGCTCGATTGCGCCAATGGCGCGGCCTACAACACCGCGCCCTCCACCTTCTGGGAGCTGGGCGCGGAGCTGGTGACGATCGGCGTCACGCCCAACGGCACCAACATCAACGAAGGCTGCGGCTCGACCGCGCCGCTGCTGCTGCAGGAGACGGTGGTGGCGGCTGGCGCGGACATCGGCATCGCGCTGGACGGTGACGCGGACCGGCTGATCGTGGTCGACGAGACCGGCAGGGTGGTGGACGGCGACCAGATCATGGCGCTGATCGGCACGAGCTGGGCGCGTCAGGGCCTGCTGCGCGGTGGCGGCGTGGTGGCCACCGTCATGTCCAACCTCGGCCTGGAGCGGATGCTGAACGCGCAGGGCATCGATCTGGTGCGCGCCAAGGTGGGCGACCGCTACGTGCTCGAGGCCATGCGCGCGGGCGACTATAATGTCGGCGGCGAGCAGTCCGGCCACATGATCCTCTCCGACTATGCGACCACGGGCGACGGCACCGTCGCCGCGCTGCAGGTGCTGGCCGCGCTGGTGGAGAGCGGCAGGCCGGCGAGCGAGGTGCTGCGCCAGTTCGAGCCGGTGCCGCAGCTGCTGAAGAATGTCCGCTTCGCCGGCGGCCGGCCGCTGGAGGCGGAGAGCGTCAAGGCCGTGATCGCGCAGGCGGAAGGGGAACTGGTGGGCAACGGCCGGCTGGTCATCCGCCCCTCGGGCACCGAGCCGGTCATCCGCGTGATGGCGGAGGGCGACGATAGCGAGCAGGTGCGCCGCGTGGTCGAGCGCATCTGCGATGCCGTCGCCGGCGCCGCGGCGCAGGCGGCCTGACGCGGAGGGGCGGCGCCATGCTGGAGATGCGACCGGATTGCGAGCGCTGCGGTGCTGATCTGCCCGCCGATGCCGGCGGCGCCTTCATCTGCTCCTTCGAATGCACCTTCTGCGCGTCATGCGCCGAGGCGCTGGACGACCGCTGCCCCAATTGTGGCGGCGAACTGCTCGACCGGCCGACCCGCATCGGCAAGGCGCTGGCGACCCATCCAGCCGCGACCGAGCGCAGATATCGCGCCTAGCTCTATGTGCTCCTGCCTTCACAGGAGCACTGTTTCCGTTCCGACCGGCTTTCGCAACCCGGCTTGCATTCGCCCCGCGACACGCTAGCTCATGCGCATGGCACCCATCCTCTCCGTCCGTGGCGTCACCAAGGCCTATGCGAACGGCTACACGGCGCTCGGCGGCATCCATCTGGAGGTCGACGAAGGCGAGATTTTCGCGCTGCTCGGCCCCAATGGTGCGGGCAAGACGACGCTCATCTCCATCATCTGCGGCATCGTGACGGCGAGCGGCGGCAGCGTGAGCGTCGCCGGGCACGACATCGTGCGCGACTACCGGCAAACGCGCTCCACGATCGGCCTCGTGCCGCAGGAACTCACCACCGACATGTTCGAGCGGGTCATCGACACGGTGCGCTTCAGCCGCGGCCTGTTCGGCAAGCCGCGCAACGACGCTTTTGTCGAGCAGGTGCTGCGTGATCTCTCGCTGTGGGACAAGCGCGACGCCAAGATCGGCGAGCTCTCCGGCGGCATGAAACGCCGTGTGATGATCGCCAAGGCGCTCAGCCACGAGCCGCGCCTCCTGTTCCTCGACGAACCGACCGCCGGCGTGGATGTCGAGCTGCGCCGCGACATGTGGAACCTCGTGCGGCAGCTACGCGCGGGCGGCGCGACCATCATCCTCACCACCCACTATATCGAGGAAGCGGAAGAGATGGCCGATCGCGTCGGCGTCATCAACAAGGGCGAACTGATCCTCGTGGAGGAGAAGGCAGCACTCATGAAGAAGCTCGGCCGCAAGACGCTGCGGATCGTGCTGAACGAGCCGCTGGCAGCGCTGCCCCCCGAACTGGCCGAATGGTCGCCGAGCCTCGTCGCCGACGGTCATGAGCTGGAATATGAGTTCGACCGGATGGCCGAGCGCACCGGCGTCTCCGGCCTGCTGCGACGCCTCGGCGATCTCGGCATCGGCTACAAGGATCTCGATACACGGGAAAGCTCGCTGGAGGATATCTTCGTGAGCCTCGTCCATGCGCCGGCGGGGGAGGCGGAGGCATGAGCGGCCTCAATGTCCATGCGATCAAGGCGATCTACAGGTTCGAGCTGCACCGCTTCGCCCGCACGCTGATGACGGGCCTGCTGGTCCCGGCGCTGACCACCTCGCTCTATTTTATTGTATTCGGCAGCGCGATCGGCTCGCGCATGACCGAGATCGACGGCATCCCCTATGGCGCCTTCATCGTGCCGGGACTCATCATGCTCTCCATGTTCACGGAAAGCATCTTCAATGCGAGCTTCGGCATTTACATGCCCAAATATTCGGGCACCATCTACGAGCTGCTCTCGGCGCCGGTCTCGGCGGTGGAGACGGTGATCGCCTATGTGGGCGCGGCGGCGACCAAGTCGATGATCGTCGGCCTCGTCATCTTCGCCACGGCGCACCTCTTCGTGGCCGTGCCGGTGGTGCATCCGGTGGCGATGATCGCCTTCATGCTGCTCATCGCCGTCAGCTTCTGCCTGTTCGGCTTCATCCTCGGCATCTGGGCGCAGAGCTTCGAGCAGCTGCAGGTCATCCCCATGCTGGTGGTGATGCCGATGACCTTTCTGGGCGGTGCCTTCTATTCGGTGCACATGCTGCCCGAGCCTTGGCGAACGGTGACCTTCTTCAACCCGGTCGTCTATCTCATCAGCGGCTTCCGCTGGACCTTCTTCGGCAAGGGCGACGTGGCGATCGGCCTCTCCATGGGTTTCGTGGCGGGGATGCTGGTGGTGTGCCTGGGCGTCATCTTCTGGATGTTCCGCACCGGCTACCGGTTGAAGAAGTAGCGGGCGGGGAGGGGGCTTGCGCAACTCCTGATTTCAGTACTGGCATTTTGGAGCCGGGCGTGCTCCTGCGAAGGCAGGAGCCCAGGGCGGTAGTGCACTGCTCATGCGCCTTGGGCTCCTGCCTTCGCGGGAGCACTGATCGGCAGTCGGGAAGTCAAGCGCTTCGGGAAGGCCGAAGCCCTCCATCACTTCACCCGATGCTCGCCCCTCACCCAGCGGATCGTGCCGGAGGAGGCGCGCATCACCACGCTCTCGGTGGTCATGCGGCCGTCGCGGCGGATCTTGACGCCCTCCAGCAGCGAGCCGTCGGTCACGCCCGTCGCCGCGAAGATGCAGTCGCCCTTGGCGAGGTCCTCCAGCGTGTAGATGCGGTCGAGATCCTCGATGCCCCATTTGCGCGCGCGCGCCCGCTCGTCGTCGTTGCGGAACAGGAGCTTGCCGTTGAACTGGCCGCCCACGCAGCGCAGCGCCGCGCAGGCCAGAACGCCCTCGGGCGCGCCGCCCGAGCCCATATACATGTCGATGGTCGTGTCCGGATTGGTGGTCGCGATCACGCCGGCCACGTCGCCATCGCCGATCAGCACCACGCCGCAGCCCAGGCCACGCAACTCGGCGATCAGCTTCTCGTGGCGCGGACGATCGAGCACACAGACCACGATGTCCGAAGGCTGCACGCCCTTGGCCTTGGCCACGGCCTGCACATTCTCGGTCGGGCTCTTCCGCATGTCGATGACGCCCGCCGGATAGCCCGGGCCGACCGCCAGTTTCTCCATATAGACGTCCGGCGCGTTCAGCAGGCAGCCTTCCTCGGCGGCGGCGAGCACGGCCAGCGCGTTCGGGCCGGCCTTGGCGGTGATGGTCGTGCCTTCGAGCGGATCGAGCGCGATGTCGATCTTGGGACCCTTGCCGGGCGCACCGCCGACCTTCTCGCCGATATAGAGCATCGGCGCCTCGTCGCGCTCGCCTTCGCCGATCACCACGGTGCCGTCCATATAGAGCGTGTCGAACGCCGCGCGCATCGCCTCGACGGCGGCGGCATCGGCCGCTTTCTCGTCGCCCCGGCCGACCAGCCTGGAGGCCGCGATCGCCGCCGCCTCCGTGACGCGCACCATTTCGAGCACGAGCACCCGATCAAGAACGGAACTGGCTTCCACGCTGTTCGACTTCCCCATCCTGCGCCTTCCTTTGTCGGCTGAATCCAAGCGATATATGATGCCGCTCCCGATAGGCGAGGATTGTTGCAATGTCGATAAGGGCCGTCGTACCGGCGCGGCCGATGATCGTACAACGCCGCCGGAGACCGGCACATTTCGTGGACGGGCCGTCAATCCAGGATGTGCATCACCATCGGCGCGCCGCGCAGGCTCTCCGAGCCGCCGAGGCGGACAAGCACGTCCCGGATGCAGGAGAGGGCACCGGCATGGGTGACGATCGCGACCAGCACGCCGTCGCCATCGGCCGCCGCCCGCTGGATGACACTCTCGATCGAGACCTGGGCATCGCGCATCGCCGCCGTGATCTCGGCCAGCACGCCGGGCCGGTCCTCGACCTGGAAGCGTAGATAGGCGCGCCCGATCCGCGCGCCAGCATCGGCTTTGACCACGCGCTGGAGCCATTCGGCGGGCATGGAAAAGGCGGTGCCGCACTCGTCGCGCGCCACGTCGATGATGTCCGCGACCACCGCTGAGGCGGTCGGTCCCTCGCCGGCGCCGGCGCCCTGGAAGAACAGCCGACCCATGAAATTGCCTTCCGCCACCACGGCATTGAGCGCGCCATCGACATGGGCGAGCGGATGATCGACCGGTACCAGCATGGGATGCACGCGCTGGAACAGGCCGACATTCTCGCCGCCCTCCGCCTCGCACTCGGCCATGCCGACCAGCCGCACCTTGAAGCCGAGCGCCGCCGCCTCCCGGATGTCCGCCGCCAGCACATGGCGGATGCCGGTGACGTCCACCGTGGGGAAATCGATCTCGGTGCCGAAGGCGAGGCTGGCCAGGATCGAGAGCTTGTGCGCCGCGTCGATCCCGTCGATGTCGAAGCTCGGGTCCGCTTCCGCAAAGCCCTTGGCCTGCGCGTCTTCCAGCACATCCGCGAAGGCGCTGCCGTCCTTCTCCATGGTGGAGAGGATATAATTGCAGGTGCCGTTGAGGATGCCGTAGACGCGCATGATCCGGTTGGCGGCCGCGCCTTCGCGCAGGCCCTTGATGACCGGCACGCCGCCCGCCACCGCCGCCTCATATTTGAGCCCCACGCCGGCGCGCTCGGCCTGATGCGCCAGATCGAGGCCATGATGCGCGATCATCGCCTTATTGGCGGTGACGAAGGGCTTGCCCTGGCCGAGGCACTGGCGGGCAAGGGTGAGGGCCGGGCCGTCCGAGCCGCCGATCAGCTCCACCACCGCGTCGATATCCTCGCGCGCGGTGAGGGTGCTCATATCGTCCACCCATTCATAGCGCGAAAGATCAAGGCCGCGATCCTTGTTGCGGTCTCGCGCCGAGATGGCGACCACCTCGATCGGCCGGCCGGCGCGGCGCGCGACGAGATCGCGATTGACGTCGAGCAGGCGGATCACGCCCGCGCCGACCGTCCCGAGGCCGACAATGGCAAGGCGGAGGGGAGCGGGTTCGGTCATGCAACTTCCTGATTCGCAAAGGCGCGGGCGCGCGGGGGTGCCCGCTCTTAGAGGGGCTTTGGGGAATCGCGAAGGCGCGATTTTTCGGTCGATGATCGCCGGCCGGCGTTTAGCTCGGCGGCGCGCCGATGCGCGTGCAAGGCCCCAGCGCCTCGAGGAAGGCAGCATAATCGCGCCGCGCCGCATCCATGTCGGGCAGCGACAGGCCGTCCATCGCAGCGGCGGGCAGCGAGCGGGGGAGGCCGCAGGCGAGACGATACCAGAGCAGCGTGTCGGGCGCCGGGAAGCCGGCCGTGTCGTCCACCACCTCCCCCAGCGCGGCGGCGAGCAGGGGCTTCTCGTCCGGCCGCCGGATGATCGAGAGCGAGATGGGCGAGCCGTTCGCCGTCCCCAGGAAGACCTGCGTCTCGCCCTCGCCCTGGATTGCGCCGGCGACATGAAAGGCGGAGCTGATGCCCGTGATCTCCGGCGGCGAATCGGGTGCAAGGGCATCGGCCAGGATCTTGCGCACCAGGGCTTCGTTGGCGGCGCTCCAGTCGACCATGGCGGAGCTGGACTGGAGCTGGAAGAAATCGACCCGGCTGCCGATCTGGCCGAAGATCAGGAAGGAGCGCTTCTTGAAGTCCGGGCGTCGGCCATCGCCCGCCGGCAGATCGAGCAGGAAGGACACGCGCCGCGCGATCGCCGAATTGCCGCGAATCAAGCCGGTGGTCTCGGCCTCGACATAGTATCGGACCTGCCCGGCCGGTAGCCCGGCGGCGCGATCCGGCGAGACCGGCGCGAGCGAGCGCACGCGCACGATCGCAATGGCGCTGGAGCCCGTCACCAGATCGGCGGCACGCGCATAGCCGATGGCCGGGCCGGCGTTGGCGGCGACATCGGCCTGGCTTTGCGCCATTGCCGGAAAGTGCGGAAAAACGGTCATTAACAACGCGCCCAGCAGGACCAGCCTCGGCCTATAGGGGCGCCGGGCGGGGCGGGGGATCGAATGTCTCATTTTGATCGTCTCCTGTGGCGTTGGGCGGGTTGGTAACACAGGCTTTCCGGGCTTGGGAGCCTCTGACAATCTTCGACAATAAAGCGTTTGCCTCATTGGCGAGGCCGCGATAGGACAATTGACGGAAGAGAGCCCGGGCGACCAGATCGCGCGATCGGGGAAGTGCTGCTTGCACTGGATCGATTCGTGTTTCTGGAGCACAGCGCTGCTTTGAGTTAAGGAGTGATTTTGCTGAATGGCCTATGCTGACCACTCGCAATCGTCCAGTCGGACGGTCGCCATCATCATTGTGGCATTGATTCACGCAGTCCTCGGCTATGCGTTCGTGACCGGTCTTGGCATTAAATATGTCAAGAAAGCTGCAGAGCAGCTGAACGTGATCGACGTGGCGGAGGAGCCGCCGCCGCCCGAGGAGGAGCCACCGCCACCGCCGCCGCCGCCGCCAGACATGCCGCCGCCGCCGCCGCCGCCGCCCACGGCGCCGCCGCCTATGGTGCAACTGCCTCAGCCTCCGGTCTATGTGGCCCCGCCGCCGCCGCCGGCTCCGCCGCCTGCCGCGCCGCCAGCGCCGCCCGCGCCTCCGCCGCCTCCGGTGGTGAGCAAGGCTGCCGAAGCGCGGGGCAATCCCGGCAACTGGTTCCGCAACGATACCGACTATCCTTCGGAGGCGATCCGCAACGAAGAGCAGGGGACCGTTGGCATCGCGTTTGACGTGAACGCCGAGGGGCGTGTCGAGAATTGCCGCGTCACCCAATCTGCCAACAGTCGCAGCCTGGACCAGACGACTTGCGATCTGGCTACCCGCCGGGGACGTTACACGCCGGCAAAGGATGCGGCTGGCAACCCCATCAAACAGTCGAAGACGCTCAGGGTCACTTGGCGCCTCGATCGGTAAAATCTCGCTTTCGGCCGCCCCGGACAGGGCGAGGGGCGGCCGCTTCACTGACTGGATTTGAGAGGAAGTAACGAATGTTCACGCAACTTGCCGCAGCCGCCGCGCCGGCTGCATCGGAGAATCCCTACGGCCTCATGGAGGCCCTGGAGCAGGGTGGCGTCATCGCTTGGGCGGTGTTCATCATCCTGGTCGGCATGTCGGTCTTCTCCTTCTTCATCCTCTTCTCGAAGCTCATCGAGCAGCAGAAGGTCATCGGGCAGGGCAAGAAGGTCCGTCAGGGCTTCTGGCGCGCCAACTCCCTCAAGGAAGGCTCCGCCAAGCTGGAGAAGAACAGCGCCTACAAGCAGCTGGTCGACGACGGCATCACCGCGCAGGAGCAGCATGGCAAGCTGACCAACCCGGTCGAGGCGCATGACTGGCTGCACGCTTCGCTCGCCCGCTCGGAAGCCTCGATCAACTCGAAGCTGAACGGTGGCCTGGCCTTCCTCGCGACCGTAGGCGCCGTCTCGCCGTTCGTCGGTCTGTTCGGTACGGTTATCGGCATCTATCGCGCGCTCATCAAGATCGGCGCGTCCGGTCAGGCGTCGATCGACGCGGTCGCCGGTCCGGTCGGTGAGGCGCTTATCATGACGGCTCTGGGCCTCGCGGTCGCCGTGCCGGCGGTGCTTGCCTATAACTGGCTGCAGCGTCGCAACAAGTCGATCGCCGAGGATCTCAGCGGGTTCAACAATGATCTGCTCGGCTACCTGGTCTCGAACGGCGCCGTCCGTCCGTCCGCCGCTGCCGCGCCGGTCGCCGCCGCGCCGAAGCCGGCGGCCGCGAAGGCCTGATCTCTCGCGCGTGGCGGGCCGGCGACGGCTCCAGGAGCCGGTTCGTCCGTTCGCCACGCCGAGGTCTCAAGCCTTTAGCCAAGAGTTAGGATTTGATCGATGGCAGTAAGCGTAGGACCAAGCGACGACACCCCTCTGTCGGAAATCAACGTGGTGCCGCTCACGGACGTCATGTTGGTGCTCCTGATCGTGTTCCTGATCGCGGTTCCGGTCGTCATCCAGACCGTTCCGGTCAATTTGCCCAAGGTCGCGTTCGAGCCGACCACGACCAAGCCGGAAAACATCTCGCTGACCATCCGCGCGGTGGACGGCCAGTGTGAGGTATACTGGAACATGACTCGCGTGAAGGCGGGCGATCTGCTCAATCGCGCGGTCGACAAGCTGAAGTCGGATATCGAGAAGGCCGGCGGTGTCGAGAACATGAACCCGAATGACCTTCCCGAGGCGCATATCCGCGCGGACATCGATACGCCCTATCGGTGCATCGGCGGCACCATCTTCACGATGCAGCGCGCCGGTTATCCGAAGGTCGGGTTCATTTCCGAACCCGAACCGGGCTCCATCCGCGTCCAGCGCCTCTGACAGCCGAGTTTAGGAGACCAGTCCCATGGCAATGAGCGGTGGCCGCGACGACGGCGAGCCCATGATGGAAATGAACGTGACGCCGTTGATCGACGTCATGCTCGTTCTCCTCATCATGTTCATCATCACCATCCCGATCCAGACCCATGCGGTGAAGATCGACCTGCCGCAGAATGCGGAAGTGCCCCTGGATGCCGTCGACCCGGTGAAGAACCGGCTGACGATCGACGCCGGCGGCCAGATTTTCTGGAACGGCTCGCCGATCGACCGCGTTGCGCTGCGCCAGTATCTGCAACAGTCGGTCCAGATGACCCCGGAACCGCAGCTCGAGTTCGAGCCGGACCAGTCGACCCGCTATGTGGTCGTCGACGACGTGCTGGCGGCGATCAAGCGTGCGAAGGTCACGAAGCTCGGCTTCGTCGGCAACGAGCGCTACGGCGGCGCGTTCTAAGGATCGGGTCCGAGCGGGCAGCACTGTACGCGAAGTGCGGATGCTGCCCGACACGGATGGTTCGCAGGATGAGAGGAAAGGGGGCTTCGGCTCCCTTTTTTCGTTGGGGGACTCGCGCCGACTCCTGCCACGCAAATGCGCCTTAGGACATGGGGACGGTGTTTCGAGACGGTGGGTGCTCGATATTGACGATGCTTGCCTGCACGAAATTTCGGCCCGACTGCGGGAGGCTCTCTGGATTGGTAACGAGGTGATTTACCAAATCATTTAGCCAGGATGTAGCGGGCGTCGCTTACTGGGTGTCGGAAACGGGTCATGTAGGTCGATATGGTCGCGCTGCCGAAACAGGAAACCAGCCATCATATTTCGCGATTGTACAACCGGCAGACGGTGCTGCTTGGCGTGCAGGTACGTCGCAAGAGCGAACGTTGGTTCAGTTGCCGTATCCTCGACATGTCGCTGGTCGGCTTCCGACTCACCAGCTTCGCCAAGCTGCAACGCGGCATGGAAGTCTGGATCATGTTCCCCGGTTTCGAAGGCCGCCGCGCGGAAGTGATATGGACCGCCAATCATGAGGCGGGCTGCCGACTCGATCAGCCGCTGCATCCGGCCATTTTCGACCATATCGTCCGCATGTCCGATCCCGCCGCCGAGCGCGGCTGAACAGCGCTGGACGCCTTGCCCCTCAGGTCGGCCATGAACCACCGAAACTGATTGGCTTTCATGCGCTGGAACGCAGCCGTTTGCGCGGCCGCATCTGAACCTGTTTTAGCATTCATCCGGCTATCAAGCTCAGGTCCGGACGGCGCAATGGGTGCTGAAACGCGGTCAGCATGACGAATGAACGAGTGGTTCGCTCCTCCTGGGAGTTACCGCCGAGGGGAGAGTCTGCGCTGCTCATATGGAGCCGCCCCGGACGCCTGCCTTCGCAAGAGCACTGCTCCCATTTGAGCAGGACGAACTCTAGCCGGTGCGATCGGAATGGCAGCCCGTCAGGGATAATTTGCGATGCACACGCACCGTCTTGCCTGACAGCCGTGCGAGCGAGGCCGGCTATGATCGCGGGCGAAGCGCCAGGCTCAATCTGTTCTCACCGGGCAGATATGGTTCATCAGCGCCGCCCGCGCCGAATTCAGGCCGTCTCCGCGAATTGCAGCGAGGCCAGCCGCGCATAGAGGCCGCCGCGCGTGGCAAGCTCGGCATGGGTGCCGATCTCCACGATGCGCCCGCCGTCCATCACCACGATGCGGTCGGCCGCGCGCACGGTGGCGAGGCGGTGGGCGATGACGATGGTGGTGCGCCCTTCCATCAGCTGGTCGAGCGCGTCCTGGACGAGACGCTCGGATTCCGCGTCCAGCGCCGAGGTCGCCTCGTCGAGCAACAGCAGCGGCGCGTCGCGGACCAGCGCGCGGGCGATGGCGATGCGCTGGCGCTGGCCGCCGGAGAGGCGCGTGCCGCCCTCGCCCAGCTCGCTCGACAGGCCCTCGGGCAGCGCCTTGAGGAACTGCTCGGCATGGGCGGCGCGGGCGGCGGCCAGCAATTGCGCGTCCGACGCATCCCAATTGCCGTAACGAAGATTGTCGCGCGCGCTGGCGGCGAACAGCACTGTCTCCTGCGGCACCAGCGCGATCATCGCACGGATGTCGGCGGGGTCCGCCGCGCGCAGGTCGACCCCGTTGAGCAGCACGCGGCCCGCCTGCGGGTCGTAGAAGCGCTCGGCCAGCGCCAGCAGCGTGGACTTGCCCGCGCCGGATGGGCCAACGATGGCGACACGCTCGCCGGGCGCCACGTCGAGCGTGAAATCGTCGAGCGCGGATTCGTCCGGCCGCGTCGGATAGCGGAAGGAGACATGCTCGAAGGTCAGCCGCGCCGTGCGCCGGTCGGGAATCGCGAGCGGCGCGGCGGGGCAGGTGATGGTCGGCCGCGCGCTGATAAGCTCGCTCAGCCGGCTCGCCGCGCCGGCGCCGCGCAGCAGGTCGCCATAGACCTCGGTCAGCGCCCCGAATGCGCCCGCCACCAGCCCGCCGGTGATGACGAAGGCGGCGATGCTGCCGCCGGACATCCGCCCCGATGCGACATCCAGCGCACCCTGCCACATGATGAGCGTGATCGAGCCGAAGATCACCATGATGATGACGGCGGTCATGGCTGCGCGCACCAGGATGCGCCGCCGGGCCGTGCGGAAGCTTTCCTCGACAGCCTCGCGGAACCGCACCGCCTCGCGCGCTTCCTGCACGAAGGCCTGGACGATCCGCATGGCGCCAAGCACTTCGGCCGTGACGCTGCCGATGATAGCGAGCCGGTCCTGGCTGTGGCGGGAGAGGGTGCGCACGCGGCGCCCGACCAGTATCATGGGACCGAGCACGAGCGGAATGCCGAACAGCAGCATGGCGGTGAGGCGTGGCGCCAGCGTGAAGAGATAGATCACGCCGCCCACGCCGGTCAGCAGGTTGCGCAGCGCCACGGACACGGTCGAGCCGACGATCTGCTCGATGATCGCCGTGTCGGCGGTCATGCGCGAGGCGATCTCGGAGGGGCGGTTCTGCTCGAAGAAGGCGGGCTCCTGCCGCAGCAGATTGACCTGCGCCGCCACGCGCATGTCCGCCACGACCCGCTCGCCCAGCCAGGACACGAAATAATAGCGCAGCGCCGTCGCCACGGCGAGGATCGCGACGATCAGCAGCAGATAGTTGAACCAGCGGCCGATATCCCCGCCGCCGGTGAAACCGCGATCGATGACCAGCTTGAAGCCGCTCGGGATGGCGAGCGTCGCGGCCGAGGCGGCGATGAGCGCCAGCAGCGCCCCGCCGATATGGCCGGGATAGCCCAGCGCCATGCGCCAGACCAGGCGCAGGTTGCCAAGATTGGCGGATTTGGGCGTGTCGGCCTCTTCGGACGGGTTCGATCGGGACACCATGGGCAGCGCCCTAGAGCGTTTCCGGGGCGGATGGAACATCTGCCAGCGGGAAATCACGGCATCCGGAAAGAAAAGCGGAATCGTGCCGCTTCAAGCCGACGCTATCCACATTCCTTCGTCATACTGAACCTGTTTGTGCAGACCCGGCGCCGAATGTCGCTATGGCCGGGGGAGCGCCTTTGCGCAGCGGCCCGCCGCAAATCGGCGCTTCAGCCCACCGCGTTGCACAATGTTTTACCGCATAGCGATTTAATGCGATACACTGCATCGCAACAGGACAAGCAGAGGCCTATATCAAAGGCTCAACGAGACAGGGATCGCATGCTCTACAACGCCTATGAAATCCAGCGCAGCCTGCTTGCCGGCGCCAGTGCCATGGCGACGGCAGGTGCCGAGCTGCTGCAGAATCCGGCCAATCCCTTCGCCTATTTCGGTGGTGGGCCGCTGCTCGCTTCCGCGCTCGACGTCTTCGCCCATGCTGCCGCGCCGCGCGGCAAGCCGACCTTCGACCTGCCGACGACGCAGATCGACGGCAAGACGGTTGCGGTCCACGAGACCATTGAGGCGCGCAAGACCTTCGGCCAACTCAAGCATTTCGTCCGCAAGGGGCGCAAGGACGATCCCAAGTTGCTGATCGTCGCGCCCATGTCCGGCCATTTCGCCACGCTGTTGCGTGGCACGGTGGCGCGGCTGCTGCCTGGGCATGACATCTACATCACGGACTGGCGCGATGCGCGCGACGTGCCGCTCTCGGCAGGGAGCTTCGATCTGGACGACTATGTCGACTATGTGATCGAGTGGCTGGAGCATATCGGCCCGGGTGCGCATATGCTGGCGGTCTGCCAGCCGTCCGTGCCCTGTCTCGCGGCGGCGGCGGTCATGTCGGCGCAGCAGCATCCGTGCCGCCCGCGCACGCTCACCATGATGGGCGGCCCGATCGACACGCGCGAGGCGCCCACGGCGGTCAATGATCTGGCCGAGGACCGGCCGCTGAGCTGGTTCCGCCAGAATGTGGTCGTCACCGTGCCGTTCGGTTATGCCGGCGCGGGGCGCAAGGTCTATCCGGGCTTCATGCAACTCGCCGGATTCATGACCATGAATCTCGGCTCGCACCTGATGAGCCATTGGCAGATGTTCAAGCATCTGGTGCAGGGTGACGAGGAGAGCGCCGAGGCCAGCAAGAAATTCTACGAGGAATATCGCTCCGTCTGCGACATGACGGCGGAATTCTACCTCCAGACGGTCAATGAGGTGTTCAAGAAGCACAGCCTGCCCAGGGGCGAGTTCACCCATCGCGGCACGCGCGTGGACCTCGGCGCGATCACGGATGTCGCGCTGCTCGCCGTGGAGGGTGAGAATGACGATATCTCCGGCATCGGCCAGACCCGCGCGGCGCTCAAGCTGACGCCGCACCTGCCCAAGGCGATGAAACAATATCATCTCGCCGAGAAGGTCGGGCATTACGGCATCTTCAACGGCTCCAAATGGCGCAACCGTATCGCCCCCGTGATGGAGGACTGGATCGCGCGCCACGACGCCCTGCCTCGCGGCTGATCGGGGGACGGGCCATGCCGGCCGACTCGACTCTCGCGCCCATCGAGCTGAAGCATGTCGCGGTGGAGCGCTTTCCGGTCGCCGGCGCGTTCACCATCAGCCGCGGCGCCAAGACCTTCGTGGATGTCGTGACCTGCACCGTGACCGACGGCGCGCATGTCGGGCAGGGTGAGGGGACGGCGATCTATTATCATGGCGAGACGTCGGACGGCTGTGCAGAAGCGGTCCGCGCGGCGGCCGCATCGTCTGATGCGCTCGACCGCGAGCGGCTGCGCATGCTGATGCCGCCGGGCGCCGCGCGCAATGCGCTGGATTGCGCGCTCTGGGATCTCGAGGCGCAGCGCAGTGGCCGGCCGGTCTGGGCGCTTGCGGGCCTTCCCGCACCGCGTCCGCTGCGCACGGCCTACACGATCAGCCTGGGCGAGCCGGACGCGATGGCGCAGGCGGCGGCCGAGGCCCGCTCGCGCGGCTTCACCCTGCTCAAATGCAAGCTGACCGGCGAGAGCGACGAGGCGCGCGTCGCCGCCGTCCGGGCCGGGGCGCCGGATGCGGATCTGGTGGTCGACGCCAACGAGAGCTGGGCGGGTCTCGATGTGATCGACGCGGCGCGGGCGCTCGCGGCGCTGGGCGTCCGGCTGATCGAGCAGCCCCTGCCGGCCGGGGACGATGACGCACTGGCCGCCCTGCGCGCGCCGGTGCCGCTCTGCGCGGATGAGAGTTGCCAGAGCCTCGCCGAGATGCCGCGGCTGGGCAGCTATCAGGCGATCAACATCAAGCTGGACAAGGCGGGCGGCCTCACCGAGGCGCTCGCCATGGCGCAGGCGGCACGGGCGCGGGGCCTGCGCATCATGGTGGGCTGCATGCTCGGCACCTCGCTCGGCATCGCTCCGGCCTTCCTGCTGGCGCAACTGGCCGACTGGGTCGATCTGGACGGCGCGCTGCTGCTGGCGCGCGATCGGCCCGGCGGACTTCCGGTTGTCGACGGCATGCTCCAACCCGGCACATTATGGGGAACGCCTCGACAATTATAGGTTTACCGGCTTGACTTGAAGGGAAGCTATCGGTCACTCCCCTGTCATACCCGAACTCCAAAGGTCGCTCGGGCTGGCCGAAGTTGAGAGCTGAGGAGATACTGCGTGCGCTTTGCACGAATTCTGGCAATTTTGCTCGCCGTGACGACCTTCGCCATCACGGGCTATTATCTCATGAAGATGCCCTTCGCCTGGCTGCATCTCCTGCCCGCGAATATCGGCGTCATCGTCAGCCTCTATTTCTGGCGCAGGCCGCCCAAGAAGAAGAAGGCCCGCAAGAAGGCGGCTTTCATGAGCCTGATGGTGGTGCCGTTCATGATTGCCTCCGCCGTCCTCGGCCTGTTCACCTCGCCGATCAGGGACTGGCCGGTCTTCCTCACCCTCGCCGTGCTGGCGCTGGTGGTGGCGGTGATCGCGATGATGCGGGTGACCCGCAAGCAGGCGCATATCTGGGCGGATTACTATACCGAGTTGAGCTAGAGGCTCTCCGATATGTTGGGCTCCTGCCTTCGCAGGAGCACTGAGTCCATCTGGTTGAGCGGGCTTTAATCGCTTTCCGCGTCCTCAGCGCCAGCGCTCGCCCAGCATGTCGCGATTGCGGTCGATGTTGCGGATGATGCCGATGCACAGCATTACGGTGAGCATCGATGATCCGCCATAGGACATGAAGGGCAGGGGAATGCCCACCACCGGCGCCAGACCCATGACCATCATGAGGTTGATGGCGATATAGAAGAAGATGGTGGTGGTGAGGCCAGCCGCGACGAGGCGAGCGAAGCGGTCTTCGGTGCGCTGGGCGACGCGCATGCCCCAGCGCAGCAGCAGGAACAGCGCGGCGATGAGCCCCACGCCGCCGATGAAGCCCCATTCCTCCGCCATGGTGGCGAAAACGAAATCGGTGTGGCCCTCCGGCAAATAATCGAGATGGCTCTGCGTGCCGTGCAGGAAGCCCTTGCCGAACAGGCCGCCCGAGCCGATCGCGATCTTCGACTGGCTGATATGGTAGCCCGCACCCAGCGGATCGCTCTCCGGATCCAGGAAAATCAGCACGCGCTTCTGCTGATAATCGTGCAGGAAGCTGAAGGCGATGGGGATGATGGCCGCCACCGCCAGTCCCGAACCCACGAACAGGCGCAGCGGCAGGCCGGCGAGGAACATGACGGTGACACCGCCGAAGCCGATCATGCTGGCCGTGCCCAGGTCCGGCTGGACCAGCACAAGCAGGGCGGGCACGCCGATGAGCACCAGCGCCGGCCAGATGGCGGTGAAGGTGCGGATATGGGCCGGCGGCAACAGGCCGTAGAAGCGTGCTACGGCCAGCACCACCGCCACCTTCATGAATTCGGAAGGCTGGAACTGCATGAAGCCGAGATTGATCCAGCGCTGGCTGCCGCCCGCGATGCCGCCGACTAGCTCGACCAGGAACAGCGCGGCCAGCACCGCGCCATAGACCGGGAAAGCGGCCATGCCGACGAGGCGGAACGGCACGCGCGAGATCATCTCGGCCATCACCAGAAAGACGAGGAAGCGCGCCATCTGCGTCCCGGCCCAGGGCATGACATGCCCGCCAGCGGCGCTGTAGAGCACCACGCAGCCGAAGGCGGCGATGGCGGCGAGCAACGCGTAGAGCCGCCAGGGCATGCGCGCGATGGCGTCGGGGACGAGGCGGTTCATGGGGCCTGCGTGCCACTGCCGCCGGTGCCGGATGGCGCGATTTCGGGCGGCGGGCGATTGCCTTCGCCCTCATCCTCTTCCTCGTCGGACTCGTCGGATGCGCGGTCGGCCTGTGCGGCATTGGACGGCGCAGCGGCATTGGCCGCATTCGCCGCCTCGGCGGGAATGGTCGCGGCGGCCAAGCCCTTGGCGATGCGGAACGCGTTGAGCTGCCGTTCGAGTCGCTGCTGCGGCGTGCCGCCCCAAGTCTTTTCGAGCGCTTCCAGCTTCTCCATCGCCTTGGCCGGATCGTAGAGATAAGTGATGCAGTCGCCCGAGATCATCGGCGAATCCTGGTTGCGATCGAGATGGCCGCCATGCTCGATGATGGTCCCGATGGCATAGCGCGGATTGTCATAGGGCGCGAATCCCTGGAACAGGGCATGGTCGCGGAACCTGAAGAGACGCGAGGCATTGCCGCGTCCGGAGCTGGAGAGGCCGACGACCTGCGCCGTGCCCGTCTTGCCCGCCAGCATCACGTTGGGAACGGCGAGCCGCGCCGCGCGGCCGGTGCCGGCGCCGTTCACCACATCCTTCATGGCGTTGCGGATGACAGTCAGATGATCGAGGCTGATGCCGAGCGGCTGACCCTCGTGCCGCTTGCCGTCGGCCAGGAAATGCGGGTTGAGGTCCAACCCGGTTGCCAGCCGCGCGGCCATCACCGCCATCTGGGTGGGGTTGACCAGCATATAGCCCTGGCCGATCGTGGCGTTGACCGTGTCATATGGCTGCCATTGCTGCTTGTATTTCCGCAGTTTCCAGGCCGGATCGGGCACGGTGCCGTAGCTCTGGCTGGGGAAGGGCAAATCGAAACGCTGGCCCAGGCCGAGGCGGCGGGCCATGGCGGCGATGACATTCATGCCAATCTTCTGCGCGAAATAGTAGAAATAGATGTCGCAGCTCTGCTCGATGGCGCGGTGCATGTTCACCCGGCCGTGCCCGCGCCGCGCATGGCAGTGGAACACGCGATTGCCGACGCGCAGGCCGCCCGCGCAGGTGGTCGCCTCGTCCGGCGACAGGCCGGCCTCCAGGAAGGCGAGGGCGACCATCGGCTTCACTGTCGAGCCGGGCGGATAGAGGCCGGCCAGCGTCTTGTTGCGCAGCGGCACATGATCGTCCTCGGACAGCATCTGCCATTCGAGATGCGAAATGCCATCCGAGAAGCTGTTGGGATCGAAGCTCGGCATGGAGGTGGAGGCGAGGATGTCGCCGGTCTGACAGTCCATGATGACGACCGCGCCGCTCTGCGTGCCCAGACGCCGGCCGGCGAACTCCTGAAGCCCGGCGTCTATGGTGAGCCGGGCTGTGCGGCCGGGCGTGTCCGGCCGGGTCGCGAGGTCGCGCACCACGCGGCCGCGCGCCGTCACCTCCACGCGCTTGGCGCCGGGCTTGCCGGTCAGATATGTGTCGAGCGATTGCTCCAGCCCCTGCTTGCCGATCTTGAAGCCCGGCGTGATGAGCAGCGGATCGCGCGTCTTCTGATAGTCCTCCGCCGAGGCCACGCCGACATAGCCGATGAGATGGCCGATCGACGGCCCGGCCGGATAATGGCGCGAAAAGCCCTGCGCCGGCGCCACGCCCGGCAATTCGGACAGGCGCACCGAAACGGCGGCATAGCGCTCGTAGCTGAGGTCGTCCGCCACCTGCACGGGCTGGAAGCCGGCGGCCTTGTCCAGATCCTCGCCGATCCGCTCCACCGTGTTGGGGTCGAGGGCGAGCAACTCGGTCAGCTCGGCCATGACGCGGGCGCGATTCTGGAGCCGGTCGGGGATGATGTCCACGCGGAAGTTGGTACGGTTGGCGGCGAGCGGCCTGCCGTGCCGGTCAACGATCCAGCCGCGGCGAGGCGGGGTGATCGTCAGGTTGACGCGGTTACTCTCCGAGAGGAGCTGATATTTCTCGTTCTCGGCAATGGCGATCCAGCCCATGCGGCTGACGAGCAGGCCGCCCACGGCGAGCTGCGCACCGCCCAGGAAGAAGGCGCGGCGCGAGAAAGAGAAGGCCTGGCTGGCCTCTGTCGCCTGTTTCTTGCCGAACGAAATCATCAGGGCAGCCGCCAGCGATCGAGCACCGCACAAATCCGCACGATGAACGGAAACAGGCCGATTGCGCAAGCCAGTTGCGGCAGGATCAGCATGATCGGCCCGCCCTGGCCGGACAGGCGGACGATGGCCCAGTCGGCGACGATGCCGAATGCCAGCGCCGGCGCGGCGATGATCCAGCCATGCCAGTAGTCGCGCCAGAAATGGCGCTGTCCCTCCATATCCAGCGCCAGCAGGATGATGGTCCAGATGACGACGGCGCTGCCGATCGGCTGGCCGCACATCACATCGTCGAACAGGCCGAGCGGGACGCCGACCCAGACCGGCCAGATATCCGGTCGCAGCACGCGCCAGGCGATGAGGAGCATGAGGCCGAGCGGCGGCATGATCGGCGAGCTGGCGACGAGGGGCAGCATCGGCACGATCATCGAGGCGAACATGACCGAGAGGACCGGCGTGCCCCAGAGGTGGAGCCAGGTCCGGCGGCGGCCAATGCGGCTCGGGTAGCGACGGGTCACAGCGCGCTTGTCGCGTCGACCGGCGCGTCCTCCTCGTCCTCGCTTGCCGGCGTGGACCGCCTCGGCTCGGCTTCGTCCGGGCGGAACGGCCGCTGCGCGATGATGAGCTCCACGCGGCCGGGATTGGCGAGCGGGATGGCGATTGCCCGGTCCGCTTCGAGCCGCGCCACGATGGCGACGGGAATATTGGGCCGATAAATGCCGCCGATGCCGGAAGTGACGACGATGTCGCCGGGCTTGAACGGATTGCGTTCCGTGTTGAGCGCGCGGATCTCCACCGTGCCGTCGCCGCGGCCGGAGCTGAGACCGGGGATGTTGTCGCTGGCGCGGCGCACGGGCACGACATTGCCCTCGTCGATCAGCAGCAGCACGTCGGCCGTGTTCGGCCCCACGCGCAGCACACGGCCGACCAGCCCCTCCGGCGCGCGCACCGGCATGCCGGCCTCCACTCCGCGCCGGCTGCCGATGTCCAGCCGCGCGACGCGGGCGGCGCTGGAGGCGGTCGAGCTGATGAGATGCCCGGCCGCAACCGTGCCCGAATCGGCTTCGGTCAGCTGGAGCAGGCTCTTGAGGCGGTTGTTCTCCTGCCGGATCGCGTCCGCCTCTATGAGCTTGGTGCGGTTGGCGTCGACCTGCCGGCGCAGCGCTGCATTCTGCGAGCCGGCGTTGATATAGGCGGCGATTTCCTCATCGATATTGCCGATGCCGACCACCAGCGCGCGCAGGCTGCCGGCGACGGGCCGGGTGATCTCACTGCCGGCGGCGCGCAGGGCGTTGAAGCCGGCGGGATCGGCGATGGAGATGACGAGCAGCAACAGGCCGACGACCACCCCGATGATCGCGATCACATAGCTGGCGAACAGGCCATATTGCGCCTTCCGGTCATATCCGGGGCGCCTCTTGCTGGGTGGCGCCATGGGCGAGCGCCCGCGCTCAGGCGGTCTGGAGCACGCCGCGGAAGACCGGGTCCTCCATCGCGCGCCCCGTGCCGATCGCGACGCAGGTCAGCGGATCCTCGGCCACGGTGACGGGCAGGCCGGTCTCGTCGCGCAGTTCCTCGTCCAGTCCCTGGAGCAGCGCGCCGCCGCCGGTGAGCACGATGCCCTGATCGACGATGTCCGCCGCCAGCTCCGGCGCGGTGTTCTCCAGCGCGATGCGCACGCCCTCGACGATCGTGCCGATGGGCTCGGCCAGCGCGTCGGCGATCTGGCCCTGATTGATCGCGATCTCCTTGGGCACGCCGTTCACCAGGTCGCGGCCCTTGATGTGGATCGTGGCGCCGACGCCATCGAGCGGCTTCTGGGCGATGCCATATTCCTTCTTGATGCGTTCGGCGGTCGCTTCGCCGATCAGCAGGTTGTGGTGGCGGCGCACATAGGAGACGATCGCCTCGTCCATCTTGTCGCCACCCACGCGCACGCTGGTCGTGTAGGCGAGGCCGCGCAGCGAGAGCACGGCGACCTCGGTCGTGCCGCCGCCGATGTCGACCACCATCGAGCCGATCGGCTCGGTCACGGGCATGTCGGCGCCGATCGCGGCGGCCATGGGCTCCTCGATCAGGAACACTTGGCTCGCACCGGCATTGGAGGCGGCGTCACGGATGGCGCGGCGCTCGACGCTGGTGGAGCCAGAAGGCACGCAGATCACGATCTCCGGGAAGCGCGGAAAGCGGCGATGGCCGTGCACCTTGCTGATGAACCATTTGATCATCTGCTCGGCAATGTCGATGTCTGCGATCACGCCGTCGCGCAGCGGGCGGATGGCCTCGATCGAATCGGGCGTCTTGCCCATCATCAGCTTGGCGTCGTCACCCACGGCCTTGACGCGCTTGACCCCGTTCAGCGTCTCCACCGCGACCACTGAAGGCTCGTTGAGGACGATGCCGCGCCCGCGCACATAGACCACGGTGTTCGCCGTGCCGAGGTCGATCGCCAGATCCTGCGAGGTGAACTTGAACAAGTTGGAGAAAAACGACATCGACTGTCCTGTCCGTGCAAGACGCGCCAATTGCCGACGCGCATCGCGGTCTTTGGGAATGTCCACCTGCGCGCCGCCCGTCATCCGTGGAAAGGAGCGGCTTTCGCTCGCGTAGGTCGCTCGCTTGGTCTAGTCGCAATCAGATGTCAATACGCCGCCTTCCCGAGACTCTGGTGAATCGGATCGCCGCAGGCGAGGTCGTCGAACGGCCCGCCAGCGCGCTCAAGGAACTGATCGAGAACGCGCTCGATGCGGGCGCGGGCGCGATCGCCGTTTCATTGCGGCAAGGCGGGCTGGACGGCATCGTCGTGACCGACGACGGACACGGCATGACGCGCGAGGACATGCCGCTCGCGCTGGAGCGCCACGCCACCTCCAAATTGCCGAACGAGGCGATCGAGCAGGTCAGGACGCTCGGTTTCCGGGGTGAGGCGCTGCCATCCATCGCCAGCGTCGCCTGCCTCACGCTGGCGAGCCGGCCGGCGGGTGGCGACGGCTGGCGGTTGCGCACGGACAATGGCGTTTCGGCCCCGCTGGATCCGGTCGCCATGCAGCGCGGCACGCGGGTCGAGGTGGAGGGCCTGTTCGCGCGGGTGCCGGCGCGCCGCAAGTTCCTGCGCTCACCCCGCTCGGAATATGCTGCCTGTCTCGACATCGTGCGGCGTCTCGCCATGGCGCGCAGCGATGTGGGCTTCGTGCTGGAGCATGACGGGCGGCGGATTTTCTCGTTACCCGGCGGGCAGGACCGCGAGGACCGCGTCGCCCAGCTCATCGACCGCGAGCTGGCGGACAATCATGTCGTCGTCGCGCTGGAGCGGGAGGGGACAAGCCTTGCCGGCGTCGCCTCGCTGCCCACCTTCCATCGCGGCAGCGCCGATCATCAATATCTGTTCGTGAACGGCCGGCCGGTGCGCGACCGGCTGCTGGTCGGCGCGGTGCGCGGCGCCTATGCCGACTTCATCGCGCGGGACCGGCATCCGGTGCTGGCTCTCTTCCTCACCGTGCCGGTTGAGGAGGTGGACGTGAACGTCCATCCCGCCAAGACCGAGGTGCGCTTCCGGGATCCGGCGTTCGTTCGGGGCATGATCGTGAGCGGCCTCAGGCGCGCGCTGGATGCGGCGGGGATGCGCGTGGCCAATCAGCCGGCGGCCAGTTCCGCTGAGCTGTGGCAGCGTGAGGAACCGGCAGCGCAGTCCGCGTCCGCGATGGGCTGGGGGCCGTCATCGGGCGGCGGCGCCTATGGCGCGGCGCCATTGCTCGGGGATCGGCAGGCGCGGTTCGGCGGCTTCGTGCCCGCCGGGCGTTCCGAGCGCGAGGCGACAGCGCCGGTTGCCGAGACGGCGCCCCGCGAATATCCGCTGGGTCTCGCGCGCGGGCAGGTGGCGCGGACCTATATCGTAGCGGAAGCCGAGGACGGGCTGATCCTTGTCGACCAGCATGCGGCGCATGAGCGGCTGGTGCTGGAGCGGATGCGCCGTGCGCTCTGCGATGGCGCCGTGGCGCGGCAGGCACTGCTGCTGCCCGAAGTGGTCGAGCTGGACGAGCCCGCCTGCGACAGGATAGAGGCGCGCATCGCCGAACTGGCGGAACTGGGACTGGAACTGGAGCGGTTCGGCCCGGCCGCCATGCTGGTCCGCGCCGCGCCGGCATTGCTCGGCGCCAGCGACGTGCAGGCGATGGTCCGCGATCTCGCCGATGATCTCGCCGCCATGGGCGACGCGACCTCGCTCAAGGCGCGGCTAGATCTCGTCGCGGCGACCATGGCTTGCCATGGCTCGGTGCGGGCAGGGCGGGCGCTCTCCCTCGCGGAGATGAACGCACTGCTCCGCGAGATGGAAGTGACGCCTCACTCCGGCCAGTGCAATCATGGCCGACCGACCTGGATCAAGCTCGCCCATGGCGACATCGAGAAGCTGTTCGGGCGGCACTGAGGCAATGAGGCCCATGCCCGACCCGCGCGGGCGGACGCTTTCCGCTTGCCCCGGGATTGGCGGCAAAGCTAAGGGCTGTCGCCAGTCGGGGAGTAGCGCAGCCTGGTAGCGCATCTGCTTTGGGAGCAGAGGGTCGCAGGTTCGAATCCTGTCTCCCCGACCATTTTCAAATTTCTGATTAATTTCAATGAGATGTCGGAAATTTTCCGATAGAAATTGACAGTGAAATTTACAGCGGAAATTGACAGTTGACCCCCAAATCGCCCCCTCGGAACGGCAGCGGTGGCGCACTTGATTCCACCAACTCCGGGAAAGCCATCGTCATCTCGGCGGCGATCAACTCGCCGAGAGCCTGCGCAGCTATCGGCCGCGCCTCACTATCGATAAGCTCCATGAGGACGTGCCGGGGCGCGCGCTGGACCCATGCGGCAATGGCATGGGCAAGATCGGAATCGGGTAGCGGCGGGATAGGGTAGCTAAGGTGCGTCATGCGTGAATGAGAATATAAAGAGAACAATAAGGCAAGCGACGCGCATGCGAAAAGGGAGGCAGTCTCCTACCTCCCCTTCCCCAAGCTCGCTTACGCGAAAGCCACTGACGCATTCCGACGACGCATTGCCGCACCGATGATCCCAAACCCGCTGAGCATCATTGCCCATGTGGCTGGCTCTGGAACCATCGGTCCATCCGCCGTGATCCAGAATTTACCGTATTCGTAGCCGCTTGGGTCGCCGTCCGCCACTGTAATACTCAGACTGCTCATAACGCCTGTGATCCAGATCGCAGGGCCGCCGCCAAACACATGGTCGTTGGTATATGTGCCGGATAACCACGAATTGACGTCAGTCGGCGGATTTCCGCTGGTGCCGTCAAAAAACAATCGGAAGACTTCTTCCCCGCCATATCCATAAGAATAATACCAAACTCTGGTAGCCGAGGTTTCGCATTCATAGCCGCATGAATATCCGCCTTCGACAAAGGCAAGGTGAAGAGTAGACGCCTGTGAATAGTTGTGGATAATGCCGGTTACGTCTTCCTCCCATTCGTAGAAAAGCCGGCCGCTTGCCTCATATGTGATGATTGTCGCCGCCTGTGCCGGCACGGCCAGAGCCAATGCGCTCGCGCACGCAAGTAGCATCTTCTTCATACACCCCTCCCACCAAATGAAGGAGGGATTTCAGCATGGTTAACGAAATGTGTCAAATGGGTGGAAAGGGCGTTTAACGGGCGATTTCACGACTTTGGAGGTCGCGAACGATCCAGCCTGTCTGTTCGCCCGATTTATCGATACAGAACCGATACAGAAAGGGCGGCGTCGCCATTGCGACACCGCCCTCACGAATTTGCTCGCCCAAGCCAGGCGATTTTGACGCGATTACTCGGCGACGTTGTTGGCCACGGCGTTCGCCGTGTTGGCAGCAACGTTGGCCGCGCTGTTCAGCGCGTTGGCCGCGTTGTCCAGATTGTCAGCCGCATTGTCCAGCGCCACAACGTCGTTGGCAACATTGTTGGTTTCAGCCGCCGGCTTCTCGCCGCATGCGGCCAGGCCCATCAGCGCAACAACGGCGCCGGCCACAGCAAACTTCTTCATCTTGTCTGGCTCCCATAGCAAATGCGTGCACCAAAGCATGGGCACGAGCGGCCCAATTAACGTCTGACACGTGGAAATCAATAGCTATTTCAACTGAACCAATTGGCAATCACGCGGGAAATCCCGGATTTCCGGCACTCCCACCCCTTCAAGAATATGAAAGACCTCATTATATCGGAGCGACGCATGCACCGATTTGCCAAGTTTCGCCCGCTCGGCTAACCGGACGCGGATTCCTAGCCACATTCCAGCGATCCCGAAGGACCGATTCCCGATGGCCGTCCAGTACAGCTTCGTCATGAAGGGTCTCACCAAGACCTTCCCCGGCGCCAACAAGCCGATTTTCAACAATATCCACCTGCAGTTCCTGCCCGGCACCAAGATCGCCATCATCGGCGTGAACGGCGCGGGCAAGTCCACGCTGATGAAGGTGATGGCCGGCATCGACACCGAATATCAGGGCGAGGCCTGGGCGGCGGAAGGCATCCGCGTCGGCTATCTGGCGCAGGAGCCGCAGCTCGATCCCAACAAGAATGTGATCGAGAATGTGAAGGACGGCGTGCGCGGCGTCGCCGACATGATCGACCGCTTCAACGAGATCAGCATGCTCATGGCCGATCCGCCCGAAGACGCCGATTTCGACGCGCTGATGACCGAGATGGGCGAGCTTCAGGAGAAGATCGACGCCGTCGACGGCTGGACGCTCGACAACCAGCTCGAGATCGCCATGGAGGCGCTGCGCTGCCCGCCGGGTGACTGGAGCGTGGACAATCTCTCGGGCGGCGAGAAGCGCCGCATTGCTTTGTGCCGCCTGCTGCTGGAAAAGCCCGACATCCTGCTGCTCGACGAGCCGACCAACCATCTCGACGCCGAGAGCGTCCAGTGGCTGGAGAAGCATCTGATCGACTATGCGGGCAATGTGATCCTCGTCACACACGATCGCTACTTCCTCGACAATGTGGTGGGCTGGGTGCTGGAGCTGGACCGGGGCAGGGGCATCCCGTTCGAGGGCAATTACTCGAACTGGCTGGAAGCCAAGGCCAAGCGCATGGAGCAGGAAGAGCGCGAGGAGGCCGGCCGCCAGAAGGCGATCAAGGAGGAGCTGGAGTGGATTCGCCAGTCCCCCAAGGCGAGGCAGACCAAGAGCAAGGCCCGTATCCGCGCCTTCGACGAGTTGGTCGAGAAGCAGGAGGCTCGCGCCCCGGGCAAGGCGCAGATCGTCATCCAGACGCCCGAGCGCCTGGGCGGCAAGGTCATCGAGATCAGGAATGTCAGCAAGGCCTATGGCGACAAGCTGCTGTTCGAGGATCTCTCCTTCCTGCTGCCGCCGGGCGGTATCGTCGGCGTGATCGGGCCGAACGGCGCGGGCAAGTCCACGCTGTTCCGGCTCATCACGGGGCAGGAGAAGCCCGATTCGGGCGAGGTCGATATCGGCCCGACCGTGAAGCTCGGCTATGTGGACCAGAGCCGCGACGCGCTCGATCCCAACCACAATGTATGGGAAGAGATCAGCGGCGGCCATGACCTCATGACCATCGGCAAGCATGAGATCCAGACGCGTGCCTATGTCGGCGCCTTCAATTTCAAAGGCCCGGACCAGCAGAAGAAGGTTGGCCAGCTTTCGGGCGGCGAGCGCAATCGCGTTCACATGGCCAAGATGCTGAAGGAAGGTGGCAATGTGCTGCTGCTCGACGAGCCGACCAACGACCTCGACGTCGAGACACTGCGCGCGCTGGAGGATGCGCTGGAGAATTTCGCGGGCTGCGCCGTGGTCATCAGCCACGACCGCTTCTTCCTCGATCGCCTGGCGACTCACATCCTCGCCTTCGAGGGCGACAGCCATGTCGAATGGTTCGAGGGCAATTTCGAGGCCTATGAGGAGGACAAGCGGCGGCGCATGGGCGACGCGGCGGATCGTCCGACCCGGCTCGCCTACAAGAAGCTGACGCGCTAAGGCTGGAGGCGCGCCCAAACCGGCAGGAGTGCCGCGCCATGAGCAGGAAGCCCGATTCGGCCATCTTCGTGAACCGGCCGGCCGCCACCGACCGGACGCCCCGAGCTGGCGGTGACCCGCGACTCGACATGGCGCTGCGCAACACCGGCTTCCAGGGCCAGCGGGCAGTGGAGGCGCCGCGTGTCCCGGCGCAGCCGTCTCCGCCGGTGGCAGGGCCGGCGCATGAGGCGGCCGTGGCGCTCGCGCGGCGCGACTGGCTGATGGGCGTCATGGAAGCCCAGCGGCGGCTGTCGGTCGCCGCGGCGGGCCTGTGGCGGGTCGAGCGCCCCTCGGGGCAGGACTTCCTCGACCAGTTCTATGCCTTGAGCCGGCCCTGCGTCATCACCGGTGCCATCGCGGACTGGCCGGCGCTTTCGCGCTGGACGCCCGGCCATCTGCGCGAAGCGCTCGGCGACGCGCCGGTCGAGTTCCAGGGCGGCCGGCAGGGCGCGGGCGATTTCGAATTGGCGAAAGACCGGCACAAGCAGCGCCTGCCGTTCCGCGCCTATATGGACCTCATCGAGGGAACGCCGGGCAACGACGCCTATGTGACCGCCTATAACAGCGTGGCCAACCAGGCGGCGTTTGCCCCGCTCATGGCGGATACGCGGCCGATCGGCGACTATCTGACTCCGGGCGGCGGCATGCTGTGGATCGGCCCGCAAGGCACTTTCACGCCGCTGCATTTCGACCTGACCAACAATCTGCTGGTGCAGGTGGTTGGCCGGAAGCACATCCTGCTCGTGCCCGCGACGCAGGCCCGCTTCCTTCACCACCGCCGGCATGTGTTCAGCGAGGTACATGATCTGGAGGACCCGGCGCGGCTTGATCGTTATCCGCTGGCCCGGCAGACGACGCCCTATGCGGTGACGCTTGAGCCGGGCGAGATGCTGTATATCCCGATCGGCTGGTGGCACCAGGTCCGCGCGCTCGATTTCAGCGTGATGCTGACCTACACCAATTTCCGCTGGCCCAATGAGGGCTATCGCAGTTTTCCGGCGGATTGACGCCGCATCCGTTGACTTGTCGTTTGCGTGATGTCGCCAGAAATCGATGTCTCTCTCTTGCCTGACGGCACGAACATGTCATGCTGTCCTCCCGCGCAGGCAAACGCACGGCAAATATGGGGGTATTTGTATGGCTACCAATCCACCATCTGACTTCGGCGCCGAATCCAAGGCGATCTTTCAGAATCTGCTGAATTTCGATGTGATGATCGGCGGCAGGCTGATCCGGATCATCTATTATGTTGGTCTTGTCCTGATCGGTCTTGGCGCGTTGGGTGGCGCGCTCAGCGCGCTTAGCCTGATGAGCATGTCCTTCGCCTATGGCCTCGGGATGCTGATCATCCTCGCCATCGGCGTGGTGGTCGGCGTACTGATGTGGCGCCTCACCTGCGAATTGTGGGTGCTGATGTTCCGCATCCATGACGAGTTGGTGGCGATCCGCCAGAAGCCCTGACCACGCCGCACGCACGGGCCTGCACGCCCGTGCGTGCCGATGATTGCGCACTGGCGGTGAACGAACGGCGGGATCGGCTCATTCATAGGCGGCGAAACGGCCCGTTTCCTCGTCCAGAAGGTGCAGCACACCGTCCGAGACGGCGAAGAAGGCGCCCTTGAGGCTCAGCACGCCGCGATCCTCCTTGTCCTTCACCCAGGGGAAGCTGCGCAGGTTGGCGAGGCTCACCTTGACGGCCGCCTGCTCCATGGCGCGTGCCGTCGCGCGGCTGCGATCCTCGCCATGGACGGCGATGACCTCGTCGCGTGCCTCGTCCAGCATGGCGATCCAGCTCGCGATGAAGCCGCCTTCGCCCGGCGGCGCGCTGGAGAGGTCCTGGCTGAGCGCCGCGCTGCAACCGCCGCACAGGCCATGGCCCATGACCAGGATTTCCCGCACGCCAAGGATCTGCACCGCGAATTCGAGCGCGGCCGAGACGCCGTGGCGGCCCGGGTTGGTCTCGAAGGGCGGCACGAGCGCCGCGACGTTGCGCACCACGAAAATCTCGCCGGGACTGGTGTCGAAGATCTGGGCGGGGTCGACGCGGCTGTCCGAGCAGGCGATCACCATCACCTGCGGGTGCTGCCCTTCGCCCAGTTCTGCCCAGCGGTCGTGCTGATTGATCCAGCCATTGGCACGGAAGCGCCGATAGCCTGCGAGCATCTGTTCGAGCGTTATCATGAACACTGCCTTTGCCGGAGTTCGACAGGGCTGGCAAGCGGACGGGCCAGTCGCTATCTGGACCGGATGAACGACATTTGCTCCGAACCGCTGGGACCCGGCCGCCGCAAGCCCGACTGGATCCGCGTCAAGGCTCCGGTGAGCGCCGGCTATGAGGCGACTCGCAAGCTGATGCGCGAGAAGGGGCTGGCCACGGTGTGCGAGGAAGCGGCCTGCCCGAATATCGGGGAGTGCTGGACCAAGAAGCATGCCACGGTGATGATCCTGGGCGACACCTGCACCCGGGCCTGCGCCTTCTGCAACGTCAAGACCGGCATGCCGCGCCCGGTCGATCCGCGCGAGCCGCAGAATCTGGCCGATGCCTGCGCCGAGATGGGGCTGGAGCATATCGTGGTCACCTCGGTCGACCGCGACGACCTGCCGGACGGCGGCGCGCGGCAGTTCGTGAAGGTGATCGAGGCGCTGCGCCGCACGACGCCGCAGACGACCATCGAGATCCTGACGCCCGACTTCCGCAACAAGCATGAAGCGGCGGTCGAGGCGATCGTCGCCGCGCGGCCGGACGTCTATAATCACAATCTGGAGACGGTGCCGCGTCTCTACCCCACCATCCGCCCTGGCGCGCGTTACTATGCCTCGCTGCGCCTGCTGGAGATGGTGAAACGGCTCGATCCCTCCATTTTCACCAAGTCGGGCATCATGCTGGGCCTGGGCGAGGAGCGGCTGGAGGTCCATCAGGTGATGGACGACATGCGCTCGGCCGATGTCGATTTCCTCACCATGGGGCAATATCTGCGCCCGACCGCCAAGCATGCGCCGGTCCGCGAGTTCGTGACGCCGCAGGGCTTCAAGGCCTATGGCTCCATCGCCCGCGCCAAGGGCTTCCTGCAGGTCGCGTCCAGCCCGCTCACCCGCTCCAGCTATCATGCCGGTGAGGATTTCGCGCAGATGCGCGCCGCCCGCGAAGCCGCGCTCGCCAAGGCGCGGGCCAAGGTGCCGGGCTGACGAAGCGCGATCCATGCCAAGGCACAGCGAAACCCGACATCTTCCCTATTCGCCCCAGCAGATGTTCGAGCTGGTGGCGGACGTCGCCGCCTATCCCGAGTTCCTGCCCTGGGTGAGCGCCATCCGCGTGCGCCGGAACAGCGAGACGGAGATGCTGGCGGACATGGTCGTGGGCTTCAAGGGACTGCGCGAGACCTTCACCTCGCGCGTGGTCAAGAAGCGGCCTGAAAGCGTGCATGTCGATTATGTCGACGGCCCGCTCAAGCATCTGAGCAATGACTGGCGTTTCCGGCCGGATGGGGAAGGGGGCGTGCTGATCGACTTCACGGTCGATTTCGCGTTCAAGAACCGGATGTTCGAGATGCTGGCGGGGCAGGTGTTTGACCGGGCGCTGCGCAAGATGATCTACGCCTTCGAGGTGCGCGCGGCCGTCCTCTATGCGCCCAGATCCTCCGGCAGCAGCAGCTCGAGCGCACACAGCGCCGCCTGAAGGCGCACGCCGCCGCGCCCCGTGTCCGGGAAGCGGCGCAGGTCGGCCACCATATTCTCGCTGTCCTCGCCGCGCTCGGCCCGCGCGAACACCACCGTGCCGACCGGCTTCATCTCGCTGCCGCCGTCCGGCCCCGCAATGCCGGTGATCGACACGGCGATATCGGCCCCGCTGCGGTTCAGCGCGCCCTGCGCCATGGCCCAGGCAGTGGCGATGGAGACGGCGCCGAACGTGTCCAGCACGTCGCCGCTCACGCCGAGCATGGCGGTCTTCTGCTCGTTGGAATAGGTGACGAAGCCGGCCTCGAACACCGAGGACGAGCCGGCGACCTCGGTGAGCGCGGCCGACACGAGGCCGCCCGTGCAGCTCTCGGCCACGGCGATGCGCCGCCCCAGCCTGTGGTTCGCCTCGACCACATCCTGGGCGAGGGACACAAGCTCGGCTGGCAGGAGAGTGTTTCTGGCTTCTGCGACCCTTGCCATGATCCGGGAAGCATGGTCCCATTCATGGGCAAAAGCCACCGCGTTTACCCTTAATCCCGGAGCGGGCGGCTCAGTCGTCCTCCGCCGGGAGCCGGACAGTCGCGATCGCCTGCGCCGCGATGCCTTCGCCGCGCCCGGTGAGGCCCAGCCGTTCGGTCGTGGTCGCCTTCACGCTCACGCGCGCCGGCGGCAGGTCCATGATCGCGGACAGGCGCGCGCGCATGGCCTCGCGATGTGGGCCGATCTTCGGCGCCTCGCAGATGATGGTGAGGTCGACATGGTCGATGCGGCCGCCGCGCGCGCGCACCCGCTCGACGGCGAAGGCGAGGAATCGGTCCGAGGTCGCCTTGTGCCACCGCGGATCGGACGGTGGGAAATGCGCGCCGATGTCACCCTCCGCCAGCGCGCCCAGCAGCGCGTCCACCAGCGCATGGATGGCGACATCGGCGTCGCTGTGCCCGGAGAGACCGTGGCTGTGAGAAATCTCCACGCCGCAGAGCCAGAGCGGCTCGCCCGGCACCAGCCGGTGGACGTCGAAGCCGAGGCCCGTGCGACTCGTCATCCGGGGCGCGAGCTGGCGTTCCATGCGTTCATGGTCTCCGGGATAGGTGATCTTCTCCAGCATCGCGTCGCCCTCGACCAGCCGGACGACATGGCCGGCGGCGCGCAGCATCTGGGCATCGTCGGTCGGCTCGACCTCGCCGTTCCAGCCCCGGTGCGCGGCCAGCAGGGGCGCGAAGACGAAGACCTGCGGGGTCTGGACGCGGCGCAGCGGGGCGCGGTCGACAGTGCCGCCGGCGGTCTCGCCCTGCGCCGCCACCAGCGTATCGGCGACGGGCAGGACCGGCATGGCGGCCGTCGCGCCGGCGTCCAGCGCGGCGACCAGCCGGTCCAGAACGGTCTCGGGAACGAGCGGCCGGGCGCTGTCATGCACCAGCACATGCGTGGGCGGCGCAGGCAGGGCGTCCAGCGCGTCGAGCGCCGCGCGCACCGACAGGCGCCGGCTCGCGCCGCCATCGACCAGCAGGACGCGCGCGGCCAGATCCCCGAGCGCGGCATTGACCGCCGCGCGCGCATCGGGCGGGCAGGCGACGACGATCCGATCGATGGCGTCATGGCGTGCGAAGGCTTCCACGGCATGGGCCAGGACGGGCTTGCCGGCCAGCGGGCGCAACTGCTTGGGACGGTCGGCGCCGCTGCGCGATCCGGTTCCAGCGGCGAGGATGATGGCGGCAAGGCGGCGCGGTTCGGGCATGGCGGCCTGCCTAGAGCAAGCCGCCGCCTTTGGGAACATCGCCGGCTTGCTTGCCGCCCGGCCGGTTTCGCGCTAATGGCGCTGCCTGTTTTTTAGGCAACTCATCCGATGACCATGCTCAAGCCCATCCAGATCGGCCCGGTGCGGATCGACACGCCGGTGATCCTCGCCCCGATGACAGGCGTCACCGACATGCCCTTCCGCACGCTGGTACGGCGCTATGGCTCGGGCCTCAACGTCACCGAGATGATTGCCTCGCCAGCGATGATCCGCGAGACGCGCCAGTCGCTGCAGAAGGCGGCCTGGCATCCGGTCGAGGAGCCGGTCTCGCTGCAACTTGCCGGCTGCCAGCCCGCCGAGATGGCCGAGGCGGCGAAGCTCAATGCCGATCGCGGCGCGGCGATCATCGACATCAACATGGGCTGTCCGGTCAAGAAGGTGGTCAATGGCGATGCCGGCTCCGCGCTGATGCGCGACCTGCCGCTGGCCGCCAGCCTCATCGAGGCGACGGTGAAGGCCGTCGACGTGCCGGTGACGGTCAAGATGCGCATGGGCTGGGATCATGCCAGCCTCAATGCGCCCGAACTGGCGCGGATCGCCGAGGATCTCGGCGCACGGATGATCACGGTGCACGGCCGCACCCGCAATCAGATGTACAAGGGCAGCGCCGACTGGGCCTTCGTGCGCACGGTCAAGGATGCGGTGCGCCTGCCGGTGATCGTGAATGGCGACATCTGCTCGATCGAGGACGCCCGCACCGCGCTGGCGCAGAGCGGCGCGGACGGCGTGATGATCGGTCGCGGCGCTTATGGGCGGCCCTGGCTGCTCGGGCAGGTGATGCGGGCGCTGAGCGGGGAGGGCACGCCGGGCGATCCTTCCATCGACGAACAATATCACCTAATTACAGAGCATTATTGTGCGATGCTCGATCATTATGGCGAGCAGGTCGGCGTCAACATGGCTCGCAAGCATCTGGGCTGGTATACGCGCGGCCTGCCGGGTTCAGCCGAGTTCCGCAATGCGGTCAATCAGGTGGGCGAGGCCGACCGCGTGCTCGACATGCTGGCACGCTTCTACGCGCCATTCATCGAGCGACCGGAAACCCTGCGGCCGGAAACCCTGCGGAATGCCGCCTGAACCGATGCGTCCAGGTTCGGCTGCGCAGCCGGCAGCCGACCTGATCGCATCCCATCCCGTCGCCACGCTGCTGATCGATCCGGAAGGGCGCGTCGCCTCGGCCAATGCGCGGGCGGAAATCCTGCTCAACATGGCCCGCTCCGCGCTGGTCGGCAGCCGGATCGGCGATGTGCTGCGGATTGCCGATCCGCGCGTGGACGTCGCCATCTGGCTGACCGACAAGCCGCTGAGCGCCTATGACATCCAGGTCCATGCCGGCCGGAACGAGGCGGTGGACATGGACATCCTCGTCCATCCATTGCTGGACGACGAGCGCTGGCGCATCGTGGCACTGCATGTTCATGGCCAGACGCAGACGCTGGGCACGCGCCGCGCCTCGCTCGGCGTGCGCTCGGCTACCGGTGCGGCGGCGATGCTGGCGCATGAGATCAAGAATCCGCTCTCGGGCATCCGCGGCGCAGCCCAGTTGCTGGAAGGCGATGCCGGGCCGGAGACCCGCCCGCTCACCCGGCTCATCTGCGACGAGGTGGACCGGATCGCCGCGCTCATAGATCGCATGCAGCATTTCACCAGCAGTCAGCCGGTCGAATGCCGGGCGGAGAATATCTATCCGCTGCTCGACCGCGCCGTGGAGATCGCCTCGGCCGGTTTCGCGCGGGATTGTCCCATCGGGCGCAACTACGACCCCTCGCTGCCCTTCGCGCAGGTGAATGGAGACGCGCTGGTCCAGATCATGCTGAACCTTGTCAAAAATGCCGTAGAAGCTGTTGAAATTATAGATAATCCTATGGTACAGGTTGCCACCGCCTATCGCCACGGCCTCTCCGTGCCCGATATGCGCGGCAAGGGCACGGCGCCGCTCCAGATCGAGATCCAGGTGATCGACAATGGCCCCGGCGTGCCCGATTCGCTCCGCGACGTGTTGTTCAATCCCTTCATCTCCAGCAAGCGCACCGGGCAGGGGCTGGGCCTCGCGCTGGTCGACAAGCTGGTGCGCGACATGAACGGGCTGGTCCAGTATGAGCGCGACAAGGCCGCTGGACGCTCGATCTTTCGCCTGCTGCTGCCGATGGGGATGCCGGCATGACCCGGCAGGTCGGCAAGGTGCTGGTCGTGGACGACGATCCCGCCATTTGCGTGGTCGTTTCCGAGGCGCTCAAGCGGCAGGGGCATATCGTGCGCGCCGTCGGATCGGTGGCGGAACGGGACGAGATGCTGCCTCGCTTCGCGCCGGACGTGCTGGTGACCGACGTCATGCTGCCGGACGGCGACGGGCTCGACAATCTCGACCAGCTGTTCGCGGTCGATCCCGCGCTCAAGGTCATCATCCTCTCCGCCCAGAACACGCTCAACACGGCGGTGCGCGCGACGGGGCAGGGGGCGTTCGAATATCTGCCCAAGCCCTTCGATCTCAACGAGCTGACCCGCGCCGTGACGGAAGCGATCGGCGTCCGCGCCGGCGGTCAGGCTGCCCCGGAAGCGGCAGGCGAGCCGGGCGAGGACCTGCCGCTGATCGGCCGGTCGCCGCAGATGCAGGATGTCTACCGCACGATCGCGCGGGTGGTCGGGAACGATCTCAACATCCTCGTGCTCGGCGAATCTGGCACGGGCAAGGAGCTGGTCGCCGAGGCGATCCACAATCTAGGCCCGCGCCGCGCCGCGCCCTTCGTCGCCATCAACATGGCAGCAATTCCGCGGGAGCTGATCGAGGCCGAGCTGTTCGGCTATGAGAAGGGCGCCTTCACCGGCGCGCTGGCCCGCGCGGCCGGCAAGTTCGAGCAGGCCCAGGGCGGCACCCTGTTCCTCGACGAAATCGGCGACATGCCGATGGAGGCCCAGACCCGCCTGCTGCGCGTGCTCCAGTCGGGCGAGGTGACCAGCGTGGGCGGCACGCGCCCTGTGCGCGTCAATGTCCGCATCATCGCCGCGACCAATCGCGACCTGGTCGTGCTGATCGCGGACGGGCGGTTCCGCGAAGACCTGTTCTACCGGCTCAACGTTGTGCCGATCCGCCTGCCGGCGCTGCGCGAGCGGGCCGGGGACGTGGCGCTGCTGGCGCGGCATTTCCTGGATCAGGCGGCAAGCGACGGGCTGCCGCGCAAGAGCCTGTCGGACGAGGCCGCGGCCCTACTCGAACGCCATGACTGGCCGGGCAATGTGCGCGAGCTGCAGAATCTGATGAAGCGCCTCACCGTGCTGACGCGGGACAAGGAGATCGGCCTCCAGCATCTGCGGCAGGTGCTCACCATCGAGGAGCCGCTGGCCGGTCATGCCGCTATCGGCGCGGGCGACCTGAGCGATGCGGCGCGGCGCTGGGCGCGCGAGCAACTGGCGGTCGGCGGCGGCGCGCTGCCGGGAGAACTGCACGAGCGGCTGCTCGCGGTGGTCGAGCCGGTGCTGCTCGCCGAGACGCTGGCGGCGCTCGACGGCAACCAGATCCGCGCGGCGGCCACACTGGGGATGAATCGCAACACCCTGCGCAAGAAGCTCAATCATTACGATATCGACCCGGTGATGCCGCTGCGCGAGCGCTGAGGGACAAGCCTGACCCCGATCGTCATTCCCCCGCAAACGCCGGAACCATTCAGGGGATTTGTTGTCCGTCCCTTTGCAGGTCGATGCAGCGTGGCACTGTGTCGCCAGAACGACACAAAGCGTGTTTTCAGAGCCACGGCGATGTTGTAGCGTTGCCACGATGGATCAGGTTTCCGGCTTGCACGGTGCTCTGGATGAGACTCCGCCGACATTGTTCGGGTCGTCGCGCCTCGCCCGGCTGGCGGAATTGCTGGCCGGCCTGACGCTGGTCGCGACGGCCGGCTTCACCTACTGGCTCATCAGCCGCCCGCAGCAGGACGATACGCTGCTAAGCGCGCCGGTGGTGGCGCTGTTGCTGGTGCTGAACCTGCTGCCGGCGATCATCCTGCTGGTGCTGATCGGCCAGCGTATCGCGCGCCGTAGGGCCGCGCGCAGTCTGGTCGGTGGCAGCGGGCGCCTGCACACCCGCCTCGTCGCGCTCTTCTCGGTGATCGCCAGCGTTCCGCTCCTGCTCGTGGTGATCTTCGCGTCGCTGCTCTTCCAATATGGCGTGCAGTTCTGGTTCTCGTCGGACGCGCGCGGCATGCTCCAGAACGCCAGTGATCTGGCGCGCGGCTACTATCAGTCCAATCTCAAGCAGCTCGGTGAAGAGACCGTCACCATGGCGGGCGACCTGCGCGATTATCTCAGCCAGTCGCCCATTTCGAGCCAGTCCTTCGCGGAAGGCTATATCTACCAGGTGGTCACGCGGAAGCTCAACCGCTCGGCGATCATCGAGATCGGCGCGGACGGCGTTGCCCGCACGGCTGCCACCGTCGATCCCGAGCGGCGCACGGCCACGGACATGCTGACGCCCGAGGTCATCAAGCATCTCAAGTCCGGCGAGCCGGTGTGGGTGGAGGCCAAGCCCAACCAGATCGAGGCCTTCGTCCTCCTCTATCCCGATTCCGACACCTATCTCTACGCCACGCGGGATTCGGAAATCTCGGCGTTCAGCGAGATGCGGCGGGCGCAGGCCGTGCTGGCGGATTATGACGATTTCGCCGCGCAGTCCCGCCAGTTGCAGCTGCGCTTCAACATCGCGCTGTTCATCGGCACGCTGATGCTGGTGGGCACGGCCGTGTGGATCGCGCTCGCCGTGGCGGACCGGCTGGTGCGGCCGGTGGGCGAGCTGGTCGACGCGGCCCGGCGCGTGACGGCGGGCGATCTCTCCGCGCGCGTTGCCGATCCCAAGGCGGCGGACGAACTGGGCACCCTCGCCAATGCCTTCAACCGCATGACCCAGCGGCTGGAGGCGCAGACCGGCGCGCTGGTCTCGGCCAACAACCAGCTCGCCAATCGCCGTGCGCTCATCGAGGCGGTGCTTTCGGGCGTCAGCGCCGGCGTACTGTCGGTCGACCAGCATGGCGTCGTCCAGCTGCTCAACAGCTCAGCGACGGCGCTGCTGGTCAAGCCCGGCGTGCAGGCGGTGGGCCAGCCGCTCTCCGATACCTCCCCCGAGCTGGCGGACCTGCTGGCCTCCGGCGTGGGCAGCGACATCATCCAGATCCGCGTGGGCGGGGAGATCCGCACGCTCGCAGTACAGCTGGTGGCCGAGGGCGGCAATCATGTCATCACCTTCGACGACATCACCCAGCAACTGCTCGATCAGCGCCGCGCGGCCTGGTCGGACGTGGCGCGGCGCATCGCGCACGAGATCAAGAACCCGCTGACGCCCATCCAGCTCGCCGCCGAGCGCTTGCAGCGCCGCTATGCCAAGGAGGTCGCGTCCGATCCCGGGACCTTCCAGCGCCTCACAGAGACGATCGTGCGGCAGGTGGGTGATCTGCGCCGCATCGTCGACGAGTTCGGCTCCTTCGCGCGCATGCCCAAGCCGGTGTTCCGCGAGGAAGCGGTGGTCGACATCGCCCGCCACGCCATGTTCCTGCACGAAGTGGCGCATCCGCAGATCGCCTTCAGCTTCACCAGCGCCGTGACCGACCTCATGCTGGTCTGCGACCGGCGCCAGCTCGGCCAGGCACTCACCAACATCGTCAAGAATGCGGTTGAGGCGATCGAGCAGCGACATGCGCAGGCGGAGGCCGAGGGCAATGTGCCGACGGATGGACCGCGCGGCCATATCGCCATGACCATCGCGCCGGACGGCAAGGACCTCGTCATTGCGCTGGCGGACGACGGCGTCGGCCTGCCGGCGGACCGCGAGCGGATCATCGAGCCCTATATGACCACGCGGGCCAAGGGCACCGGGCTGGGGCTGGCCATCGTGAAGAAGATCGTCGAGGAGCATTTCGGCACGATAACATTCGGCGATGCCGACGGCGGGGGCGCCATCGTGACGCTGCGCTTCGACAATGAGCGGCTCGGCCGGCTCGCCGAGGACGGTGAGGACAGGACGGGGGATATAGTGAAAGAGACGTTGAATGGCGCTTGAAATTCTGATCGTCGATGATGAGGCGGACATCCGCGAGCTGGTCGCGGGCGTGCTGGAGGACGAGGGTTTCCAGACCCGTCTGGCCGGCAGCAGCGACGAGGCGCTGGAGGCGCTGGCGACGCGGCGCCCTTCGCTGGTGCTGCTCGACGTGTGGCTGCAGGGCTCGCGGCTGGACGGGTTGGAACTGCTCGAGGAGATCAAGCAGCGCGACGCCACCATCCCCGTGCTGATGATCTCGGGCCATGGCAATATCGACACGGCGGTGGCGGCGATCCGGCGCGGCGCGGTCGATTTCATCGAGAAGCCGTTCGAATCCGACAAGCTGATCCACATCGTCTCGCGCGCCACCGAGACGGAGCGGCTGCGGCGCGAGAACCAGGTGCTGCGCGCCCGCTTCGGCCAGGAAGAGGAACTGACCGGCACCAGCAACGCGATCAACGTGGTGCGCGCGACGATCAAGAAGGTGGCCGGCACCGGCAGCCGCGTGCTCATCAGCGGGCCGGCGGGCGTCGGCAAGGAGGTGGCGGCGCGCATGCTCCACAACTGGTCGACCCGGGCCGACGGGCCGTTCGTCATCGTCACTGCCGCGCGCATGGAACCCGAGCGGGCCGAGGAAGCGCTGTTCGGCGAGGAGGGGCCGGACGGCGTGATCCGCCCCGGCCTGCTGGAGCAGGCGCACGGCGGCACGCTGTTCCTGGACGAGATCGCGGACATGCCGCTCACCACCCAGGGCAAGATATTGCGGGTGCTGACCGACCAGAGTTTCACCCGCATCGGCGGGCAGCGGCAGGTGAAGGTGGATATCCGCGTCATCTCCTCCACCGCGCGCGACCTCAAGGAGGAGATCGAGGCGCGGCGTTTCCGCGAGGACCTTTATTATCGCCTCAACGTGGTGCCGTTGGGCTTGCCGCCGCTGGCCGAGCGTCGCGACGACATTCCGGGGCTGGTCGAGCATTATCTGGCGCGTTTCGCCGCCGAGCGCGGCATGCCCGCGCCGGTGATGGCCCTCAATGCCATGGCCGCGCTGCAATCGGGCGACTGGCCGGGCAATGTCCGCCAGCTGCGCAATGTGGTGGAGCGCACGATCATCCTGGCGCCGATGCAGTCCGGCGGCACGATCGAGCTGGACATGCTGCCGATCGAGGCGACCGGCGGCAATGAGGAGCGGGGCCTCTCCAGCGCGATCATGGGCGCGCCACTGCGCGAGGCGCGGGAGAATTTCGAGCGCGAATATCTGCGCGTGCAGATCAAGCGCTTTTCCGGGAACATCTCGCGCACCGCGGCATTCATCGGGATGGAACGCTCGGCCCTGCACCGCAAGCTCAAGTCGCTGGGCCTCGGCGAAGGCAAGGATGGTTGATTGCCGGTGAACAGGTGGATTTTCCGCGGGGAATCGCATAGGTTCCCCCCGACCCTCATAAAAGGGTAATGAAATCGACGTTCAGATTGAACGCGATGCGGGCAGCGACCCGCCAATAACGGAGTAGAAAATGGCCGATAAGCTCAATAATCTTCAGGATATTTTCCTGAATTCACTCCGCAAGAGCAAGACGCCCGTCACGATGTTCCTCGTGAAGGGCGTGAAACTGCAGGGCATTGTGACCTGGTTCGACAATTTCTCGGTCCTGCTCCGGCGCGACGGGCAGACCCAGCTCGTCTACAAGCATGCGATCTCGACCGTGATGCCGGCGCATCCGCTCGATCTCTCGCGTATCGAATCGGCCTTCTCGGCCAATGAGCGCAAGCCCAAGCTGCTGCAGGAGATTTTCCTGTCCGCCGTCCACAAGTCGCACGAGCCGGTGACCATGTTCCTGGTGAACGGCGTGATGCTCCAGGGCGACATCGCCGCGTTCGACCTGTTCTGCATGCTGCTCCAGCGCGACGGCCTCGTCCAGCTGGTCTACAAGCATGCCATCTCCACCGTGCAGCCGGCGCATCCGCTCGACTTGTCCGGCGAGAATGACGATGAGGATGGCGACAACAATGACTGACGGCGCGCGGGACTGAGCCGATCGCACATTTCACCGAACGAGAGGAAGTCTCGCGCGGCGCCCGCGCGCTGGTCGTCCATGCCGATCTCGGCGGGCGGCAGCGGCGGGACACGGCGGCACAACTGGAAGAGGCGAGGGGGCTTTCTCTCGCCATCGGACTGGACGTGGTCGACGCGCTTGCCGTGCGTGTGCGCCAGTCCCGGCCTGCCACGCTGTTCGGTTCGGGCCAGGCCGATGAGATCGGCGCGCGCGTGGCAGAGGCGCAGGCCGAGCTGGTCGTCGTCGACAACAGCCTGACGCCGGTCCAGCAGAGCAATCTCGAAAAGGTCTGGAACACCAAGGTCATCGACCGGACGGGACTCATCCTCGAGATTTTCGGTGAGCGGGCGGCGACGGCGGAAGGGCGGCTCCAGGTCGAGCTGGCGCATCTCGACTATCAGGCGGGCCGGCTGGTGCGCAGCTGGACTCACTTGGAGCGGCAGCGCGGCGGCTTCGGTTTCCTCGGCGGCCCCGGCGAGACTCAGATCGAGGCCGATCGCCGCATGATCCGCGATCGCATGGCGCGCATCCGCCGCGAGCTGGAGCAGGTGACGCGCACGCGCGGCCTGCACCGTGCCCGCCGCCAGCGCGCGCCCTGGCCGGTGATCGCGCTGGTGGGTTATACCAACGCAGGCAAGTCGACCCTGTTCAATCGGCTGACCGGCGCGGACGTGCTGGCGCAGGACATGCTGTTCGCGACGCTCGATCCCACCATGCGCCAGATCAGCCTGCCGGGGCTGGACAAGGCGATCCTGTCCGACACGGTGGGCTTCGTCTCGGACCTGCCGCACCAGCTTGTCGCCGCCTTCCGGGCGACGCTGGAGGAAGTGCTCTCGGCCGACCTCATCCTGCATGTGCGCGACATCGCCCATCCGGACAGCGACGCGCAGAAGGCCGATGTGCTGGACGTGCTGGCCGATCTTGGCGGGGAGTCCGGCGGGCGAGGCGATGGAGAGGAGCGGGGGCAGGGGCCGTCCGCGCCCATCATCGAGGTGTGGAACAAGGTCGATCTGATCGAGGACCCGGACCAGCGGGCCGCCTTGCAGGCCCGCGCCGCCGGCGATGAGTCCGTCGCATTGGTCTCGGCATGGACGGGCGAGGGCGTCGATGCGCTCAAGCGCCAGCTCGCCGATATTCTCGGCAAGAGCCATCGCCGCTATGAGCTGACGCTCGGCGCCGGGGAAGGGGCAGCGCTCGCCTGGTTACATACCCATGGCGAAATCCTGTCGGAAGTCACTGATCCTACAGGAGAAAGCGTCGAAATTCATATCTCCGTACGAATGGACCCCGCGGACCATGAGCGCTTCCTGCGCCAGTTCGGCGATGGGGCGGGGACTGAACAGGCTCCCTGACCCGTTCGCCCTGAGCTTGTCTAAGGGCTGTCCTTCTTCAGCGTTGGAAAGAAGGGAGACCGGCCCGTCGACAAGCTCAGGGCGAACGGGGGATGAGGGGTGGTGTCAATTAACGGCACGCTGCCATATTAATAGTCCCGGTCGGACAGGCACTTGCGCTTCACCAACTGCCACAGCGCTTCCTTGTCCGCGAGGCTCAGGCCCGCAAAGGCATCGCCTGCCTGCATCTCCATCGCGCGGAAGCGCTGCTCGAACTTGGCGGTTGCGCGGCGCAAGGCTGTTTCCGGCTCGACCTTGTGGTGGCGCGCCAGATTGACGGCGGCGAAGAGCAGGTCACCGATCTCATCTTCAAGCGCGTCGGCATCCGGTGCAGAATCGATTTCATCAAGCTCTTCCAGTAGCTTGGCGCGCACATCGGCGATATTGTCCCAATCGAATCCGACGCGCGCGGCGCGCTTCTGGATCTTCTCGGCGCGCAACAGGGCCGGCAGGGCGAGCGCCACGCCGGCAAGGGCGGAGGGATCCGCATCGCGCTGGCTGGCGCGCTCGACCGCCTTGATTTCGTCCCAGCCGGGCGAGGCTTCGTCGTTGCCGAAGATATGCGGATGGCGCCGCATCATCTTGTCGCAAATCGCCGAGACCACGTCCTCAAGATCGAAGCGGCCGGCTTCCTCGGCCATGCGGCTGTGGAACACGACCTGGAGCAGCAGGTCGCCAAGCTCGTCCTTGAGCGCAGCCATGTCGTCGCGCGCGATGGCGTCGGCGACCTCATAGGCTTCCTCGATCGTGTAAGGCGCGATGCTCGCGAAATCCTGCGCCAGGTCCCACGAGCAGCCGCGCTCGGGATCGCGCAGCCGCGCCATAATCTGTTGGAGGGGCGTGATATTGGCCGTCCTGCCGTCCATCTCTAAGTCCGATAATATATATTATGTTAAATCGAAGGTTGTGACAGGGGCGCGGTTCGGGCCGGTTTTCCGGTCGCTTTCCCCGTCCTCTTTCCTTCCTTCGTCATGCTGAACCTGTTTGTGCTTCGCACGCCTTCGGCTCCAGCATTCATCCTGCCATCAAGCTCAAGTCTGGACGCGCAATGGATGCTGAAACAAGTTCAGCATGACGTGGTTGTGATGACGAGCAGCAGCCGTCAAGCCGGCACGTGCTTGCCGTCATATTCGTGTATCAGCGACACGGTCTGCTCGATATTGGCGCGGCTCGATGCGCCGAACAGGATCGACTCCACATGCGGCTCGGCGCAGATCCACTCGATCGCCTCGCGCGGCCGGATCGCGCCCGAGCCGAGCACGGACATGGCGATCATCCGCGCCGGATAGCGCCTGAGCACGTCACGATAGCCATCGATGCCTCCGGACATGCGGAAACCGATCTTGTTGTAGTTGGCGCAGACGATCGGATTTTCGAGGCCCACATCCTTGAGCATCGGCAGCAGCTTGGGCACGTTCATCGTGATGAAGCCGGCCTCGGCGCCATAGCGGCTTTTGATATGGTCCGAGAAGACCCGGAAGGCCTCGGCAAAGCCCAGGCCCTGCACCAGATCGGTCACGACATTCTGCAGGAAGACGACAGGCGTGCGCAGGTCGCGGAACATCTTCATCTCGGCATCGACGAGCAAGGTCATCATGCTCTCGATATCCTTGTTGAGCACCGCCTTGGTGCCACGCAGCACGGTGTCGACCAAGCCTTCCTTGGGCAGGAACTTGCGCACCGCGTCGAAATAGCCCAGCTCGGTCACGGCGTTCGCATATTTATGCGCGTAGGGCATGCCCGGATAGAAGGTGAAGCCCTCCCATTTGGCGGGATTGGCGCGCACATCGTCGGCGATCTTCTCGATCTTGTCGTGCGTGGTGCACATGAAGCCGCCGGCGCCGGCGTGCAGCGCGATCTGGAGCACGTCGATGATCGCATCGATGCCCTGGAAGCGCATGGCCTGCTGGCGCGCTTTCTCCTCCGACATATGGTTGATGCCGAAGAACTGATTGTCGCCGAAGAGGATGCGTTCCATGGGGCTGTTAATCCTCGATAATCCAGATCAGGCTTGTTCGCGTGCGGGCATGGCAGCGGCTTGCGCCGGCGCCCGCCGCTCGATGGTCGCGGGGGACGGGAATTTGGGCGCCCGGTAGAGGCCCAGCCGGTCGAACAGCACGAGCCAGAAGAATTCCAGCGTGCGCGCATAGCGCCGCCAGTAGCGCCGGGGTTCCGTCGTGATGCGATAGACCCATTCCAGGCCGTTGCGGTTCATCCATCCCGGCGCGCGCTTCACCGCTTCCGCCTCATAGTCGATGACCGCGCCGACGCCCATATAGACCTTCACGCCGGGCATCAGGTGGCGGTGCCTGTGCATCCACACCTCCTGCTTGGGCGCGCCCAGCCCCACGATGAGGCAGGTAGCGCCCGAGGCGTTGATCATGTCGATCACCTCGGCCCCTTCCCGCTCGTCGTTCACGAAGTCGAAGGACGGCCCGTGCGCGCCCACGACGATCTCGCGCCCGACGATGCGGTTCACCCGCTCGCGCGCCTGCTGCGCGATACCGGGCTTGGCGCCCAGGAAGAAGATGCGCACGTCCGGATTATTCGCATGGTGCATATAATAGGCCGGCACGATGTCCGATCCGGAGGTCTTGCACTTGATGGCCCGGCCGATCAGCCCCAGCGCCCAGTAGACATATTTGCTGTCCGCCGAGACCATGACGGCATCGGCATAGGCGGCGGCGAAATCCGGGTTGCGCTGGAGATGATAGAGATGGTCTGGATTGAGCGTGAAGAGCATCCCCTCGTCCAGCCGCTCGATGATCTCGGGGATGGTGAGCGCGTCCACCCAGGCGTTCAGCAGCCGGGATTGCTTCCAACTGCCGAAACCGGGGCGCGAGGTGGTGCGGGTCTTCTCCATCACCGGCCGAGCAGCTTTCCAAGCATGCCGCCCGAGCGGCGCTGCTGCGTCATCACCGCGCCGGCGCTCAGGTCGCCCATGGCCGAGGCACGGATCATCTCGATGGTCGCGTCGGTGTCGGCGGCGCCGGCGAAGTCGTTCTGGACCTCCTTGCGCGTGCCGAGGATCGCCTGGCCGAACGCCTCCAATTGCGCGCTATACTCCTCGCCGCGCAGATAGAAGCTCACCGGCGGCGTCAGCTCGGTGATATATTTGACCGTCCAGCCTTCCTGATAGCCGGCCGGGACGGGCGCGCTGCCGGTCAGAAAAACCTGGATCTCCTGGCGATCCGCATAGATCTTGCCCCCCTCGCCCCAGATCGAGATGCGCGTGGTCATCTTGCGCACCGATGCGTCGGACCAGTTGACCGAGAGCTGCGCCGTCACGCCGTCCGCGAATGTGAGGCCGGCATAGACCTCGTCGTCCACTTCGGCGGAGAAGCCGCTCTTGAGCAGCGCGCCGGTGCAGGTTTCGGGCCGGCCGAAATACCAGTTCACCAGATTGAGCGGATGGGCCGCATAGTCGTAGAGGCAGCCGCCCCCCTGCCCCGCCTTGCCACGCCAGGTTGGCTTGGTGGGCTTGAGCACGACCCCGCCATAGGCCTCCGCCTGCACATGGGTGACGCGTCCCAGCGCGCCCGCGGCGATAAGCGACTTCACCTCGTTAAAGGTGCCGATGAAGCGATTGTGATAGCCGACCTGCGCGACCAGCCCCTTGGAGGCCGCCAGCGCGGCCAGCGCCTCGCTTTCCGCTGCGGAAAGTGTCAGCGGCTTTTCGCAGAAGACATGCAGGCCCCGCTCCAGCGCGGCATGGACCATGGGGGCATGGGCGGTGGTCGGCGTGGCGATGATGATCGCCTGGATATCCGGCAGCGCCAGCACATCCTCATATTTGCCGACATAGCGCAGTTTGCCATATTTCTCGATCACCTGCCCGACCAGCGCCGCGGAATCGCAGATGGCGGTCACGTTGAAATCGTCGAGCGCGTTCACGATGGCCAGATGGGACAGCCCCATCTTGCCCAAGCCTATCACCGCGACATTGATTGCCAAAACCTGCCTCCGCCATTGCGCGCCGGGCCTATGACATCCCGCCGTCGGCCAAGTCAATCAAACCAAGGAAGCCGCCATGACGGCAGTGTGTGCAAACCGACGAACCCCCCGATTCGAGCGCCGGATCGAAGCCCCCTGCCCCGCCGGGCTGCTGTAGCCAGCACCAGCCTTACATCCGGTTAAGCCGTGCGGCCGGCGCGCCGGGTCTGCGATCCGGTCTTGAGCTTCGACGGCGTCATGATGAACCGGTGTTTGAGTGGTGCGGCGTGCGCTCCGCCCGGCCGCATCCGGAGGTCGCCAGAAATCTCGCTGCGTCGGCCATAGGTTGATTACGGAATCGCAACAGGTTTTGCTTGACCAACATCGTGTAACCATTTGATAATCCTCTCCAGACCAAGGTTCACCCGGGTTGCATCCTGACGGCGCGGGCCTCTCGACGGAAATCGCCGCAAGGCGGTTGCAAACCGGAGAGACCCCGCGAACCGGAGTGGGATATCCGGTGAAAGGCAAACTGTCGGCGACGGCAGGACGCAAAGCCTCCGGGCTCTATCGAGCTAGCGGGGCTGCCAGCGAAGGGGGCTGAATGAACAGGGATTTCCACTGCGGCGTCATGTCGACGAACCGCACCTCGCGGCCCTCGCCTTCCGTCGGCGTGCGTGCCTTCCGCAAATAACAAACCAGCGTCCTTCGTCCCTGTCCGGCGGCGAAGCACTGTGTCTGCATGAGGTGTTGATATGCGTTACCAGGTAAAGACAATCCGGCGCACGCGCGGCGCAGGGAGGCTTTCCCGCGGTCTGCTGTGCGGCGCTTCATTTTCCGCTCTGGCCCTGTTCGCCACGTCCTCGGTCGTGCATGCGCAGAATGCGGATCGCTATTGGGATGCCAACGGTGCGATGCCGGCCAGCGGCGGCAACGGCAATTGGAATACCTCCAGTGCCCTGTGGAGCCAGTCGAACAGCGACGTGCTCGGTCCTTATCAGGCCTGGAACAATGCCGCGCTCGACAACGCCATCTTCGGCACGGCGGCCGGCACGACCACCAATGTCGGAACGGTGACGCTGACGAACCCGATCACCGTGCACAACCTGACGTTCCAGAGGATCAACGGCTGGGTGCTCAATGGCGGAACCCTGACGCTGGCCGGCCTCGACCCCACGATTCTCACCACGAATCACGCAACGATCGATTCGATCATCGCGGGCAACGCGGGGCTGACGAAACAGGGCGGTGGTCAGCTTACGCTCGGCGGCGTCAACACGTTCAGCGGCGGCGTCACGCTTGGGGGCGGCACCCTGCGCATGAGCGAGGACACGGCGCTCGGCGCCCTGAGCAACAATCTTTCGGTCATTGCGAACAGCACGCTGTGGATAGAAAATGGCGGTACAAACCGGACGATCGACATCAGCGCCGGGACGACCCTGACCATCTCGGGCGTGGGTACGGGATCGGCGCTCTACACCGGCGGCGGTAATCTCATCCTGTCTCCAGGCGGCGCGATTACGCTGAGCAACAACGGCAGCAATTACACCGGGACGACCCGCTTCAATGGCTGCAACGGCGTTTGCACGCTTTATTTCACGTCGATCGGCAATCTTGGGGAAAACAGCGCGCTGGGTGCGCCAACGACCGAAGCGAACGGCACCATTCATTTCCAGCAGTCGAGTCAATATTCGGACCGCGTCATCTATATCGGCGCGGGCAACAGTTCCGAGCGGAACTGGACGATCACCACGAACAACGCCGCCCGGATCGCGAATGAAGGCACGGGCACGCTGACCATTACGGGCAATATGGCGGCCACTGGCGGCGGTGCGCTCCAATTTGAAGCGATGACGGCCGATATCGCGCTTCTGGGCCTCCTGAGCGGCGACGATTATATCTTCGACGGAACCGCCGGACGCACGATCACGCTGGGTGATGCGAACAGCTATGCCGGCCTCACGACAATCCGCGCTGTCACGACCCGCGCGGGGGTGCTCGCCGACACAGGCGTCGTCAGTTCGCTGGGAACCGGATCGGCCGTCAGCTTCATGGACGGCGGGCGGTTGAGCTACACCGGCGGCGGTAGCAGCAGCGACCGCCTGTGGACGGGCAATGGCGCCGCCGGCATCACCAACGACGGCACCGGCGCGTTGGCGCTGAGCGGCGATTTCAGCTTCGATCCCGCCAGTCCCAGCCCAGATTCGCTTACCCTGGGCGGCAGCTATATCGGGGCCAGCACCTTCTCCGGCGTGATTTCCGGCGACGGCAATCTCATTATGGACGGTGTGGGCACCTGGCTGCTGAGCGGCGCCAACACCCGTACCGGCCTCATCAGGGTGGAGAACGGGACGTTGCGGGCGGGCAGCGCCACGGCGTTTTCAACGACGACGGGCGTCACGGTCAATGGCGGCACGCTCGACCTCAACGGCTTCGATCTCATCACGCCGAGCTTGTCGGGGAGCGGCGGGAATGTCGTGCTGGGCGTGGCCAATCTGACCGTCAACGAGGCGCTGGACGGCAGTTTTTCCGGCAGCATCACCGGCAGCGGCGGGCTTATAAAGGCCGGCAAAGGCGGCCTGACCCTCCAGGGCACGCAAGGCTACACCGGCGCGACTTCGGTCAACGGCGGCACGCTCAACCTTGCTTTCAATGATTTCGGCGGACCCGTGACCGACATCATTTCCAGCGCATCGACGCTGAACATGGCGGGCGGCACGCTCGTGGTCTTCGGCGGGGCCGGGGAAGCGAATGCTCAGACGTTCAACGGCCTCAACGTCCTGGCCGGCAACAACAGGATCGGCGCGCAGCCCAGTTCCACCGGCAGCGTCACCGTCAATCTGGGCGCGATCAACCGCACGGGCGGCCTGATCGACTTCAACCTGACGACCGGGAGCAATTTCACCACCACCAACACCAGCCTGGGCGGCTGGGCGACGGTGAACGGCACGGATTACGCGAAGGTCGTCGGCGGCGAGATCCTTGCCTTCACCGCGGCCGATTATACCGATCAGGACGATGCATCGCTGTGGGCGAGCGGTCAGTATATTTCCGATAACGACGGCGATGCCGACAGCTATTTCGGCACGGTGGGCAGCGATGTGCAACTCGCCGGCCTGCAATTCACCACCCCCGATCCGACGACCACGGTCACGATCGCGCCAACGGCGACATTGGGCGTCGACGGCACGATCATCGTTTCGAATCAGGTGGGCGCCAACAACCAGACGATCACCGGAGGATCACTCACCGGACCGGCGGGGGGCGGCACCCTTGGCGTCCAGCAGAATGGCGGCGGGCTGTTCACGATCGCATCGACCATCGTCGACAATGGCGCCGATGCCATTGGCTTTACCAAGGGCGGCACCGGTTCCCTGCGTCTGTCCGGCGCCAACAGCTATACCGGCGTGACGACGCTGAGCGGCGGCCGGCTGGAGGTCACCAGCCTTGCCGATGGCGGCATCGCCAGCAGCATCGGACAGTCCACCGCGGATTCGTCGAATCTCGTCCTTGAAAGCGGCACGCTGGCTTATGCCGGTGTCACCGATGTCGTCACCAATCGTGGCTTCACTTTGGTCAATGGGGGCGTCGGCGCCCCTGGGATCGAGGTCGGCACCGGCAGGACCGTGGAATTTTCCGGGCTGGTGACGAGTTCCGATGACGCCGGGTTGACCAAGACCGGCGCGGGCATGCTGGTCCTGTCGAATGGCGCGAATGATTATGCCGGCGTCACCACCATCACCGGAAACAACAGCACGCTTTCGGTCAATGCGCTTGCAGATGGCGGCATGGCCAGCGGCATCGGCGCGGCGACGGCCGACTCCGCCAATCTCGTGCTGAGCGATGGCGGACGACTTCGCTATACGGGGGGCACGACCGACATCGATCGCGGCTTCACGCTGGCGAGCGGCGCTGGCCGCGTCGATGTCGCCCTGGCCGCCACCACGTTGACTGTCGGCGGCACGGTGACCGGGGCGGGCCGTCTGTTCAAGGATGGTGATGGAACGCTGGTGCTGTCCGGCGCCAACACCTACACCGGTGACACCGTCGTTGCCGGCGGCACGCTGCGCGCCGGGTCCGTGAGCGCTTTCGGGCCAGCCACCAACTATATGGATGTCGACAGCGGCGCGACGTTGGAGCTTGGCGGCTTCGATATCGGCGTCGGCGGGCTCAGCGGTGATGGCACGGTCGATCTGGGCGCCAACACTCTCAGTTCGAACGGCGGCACCGGGACGTTTACGGGCAGGATGACCGGCACGGGTGGTTTCACCCGCGCGCCGGGCAGCTACACGCAGGTGCTAAACGGCTGCAACAGTGACTATACGGGCGCCACGACAATCCAGGGTGCCGCGCTCAGTATCGACTGCCTGAGAAACGGCGGCGAGGCGAGCAGCATCGGCGCTTCGGGCAGTGCCCCGAGCAATCTTGTCCTCAGTTCCGGCTATCTGGTCTATACGGGCGCAAGCCAGACCACGGATCGCGGTTTCGTTCTGCAGAGCGGATATGGCATCCTCCAGGTGAACGATTCCGCCGCGACGCTGACCTTCACCGGCGTCGTCGAGGGAGCGGGCACTCTGGTCAAGCGCGGTGGTGGCACGCTGGTGTTCTCGGGTGAGAATACCCACTCCGGCACGACCTCGATCGAAGCCGGGATCGTCCGGGCGGGTTCCAGCGGCGCCTTCGACCAGGGCAGCGGTGTGCTGCAGATCACCAACGTCGCCAACGCGGGGTTCGACCTCAACAACTGGAATGCGTCGTTCAGCTATCTGACGGGCGGCGGCGCGCTCGGCGGCAATATCGATCTGGGCAGCGGCACCCTGACCGTCGCGTCGGGGGCAGGCAACACGACCACGGCCGCGAACTATGCCGGCGCCATCAGCGGCACCGGAAATTTCATCAAGAGCGGCGGTTCCGGCCAGCGTCTTTCCGGTTGCGGCAACAGCTACAGCGGCACGACGACGATCACCGGCGGGTGGCTTGAGGTCAATTGCCTCGTCAATGGCGGCATCAACAGTTCCCTTGGCTCGTCGAGCGCGGATGCGGGCAATCTCGTCCTCAACGGCGGCGCGCTGCGCTATGTCGGCAGCGGCGGCAGCACCGACCGCCTGTTCACCCTAGGCGCTTCGACGGCAAGCAGGCTGGAAGCGTCGGGGACCGACGCGATGACCTTCACCAACAGCGGGCCGATCGCCTTTTCCAGCCCCGATACCAACCAGACCATCACGCTGGGCGGCACCAACACGGACGATAATTCGCTGGCCGCGCTGATTACCAACAATGGCACCGGCACGACAGCGCTGACCAAGGCGGATGCGGGCACCTGGATTCTGACCAACGCCGCCAACAGCTATGGCGGCGTCACCAGCATTACCGGCGGCGTGCTGGGTGTCGACACCCTTGCCGACGGCGGCGTCGCGAGCAGCATCGGCATGTCGTCGAACGCAGCCGCCAATCTGGTGATCGGCACCGGAGGCACGCTGCGCTACACCGGGTCGGGCGATAGCTCCGATCGCCGTTTCACGCTCGGCAACGGCACGACCGCGATCGAATCCTCCGGCACCGGCGCCATCGCGTTCACCGATATATCCGCTGTCTCCTATACCGGCGGCGGCGCGCGCGTCGTCTCGCTGGGCGGCACCAATGCCGACGATAACGTCATGGGCGCCGCGATCGGCAACCTGAACGCGTCCAACATCACGTCGCTCGCCAAGAACGGCGCCGGCAAATGGATCCTGACCGGCGATAACAGCTATACCGGCGTCACCAATATCAACGACGGCCTGCTGGTCCTGGGCAATGGCGGCACGACCGGTTCGATCGCCAGCGCGACCGTGAACAATTTCGGAGCGCTCGGCTTCGATCGGTCCGACAGCCATGTCTATAGCGGTCTCATCCGGGAGACCGGATCGGTGCAGCAGCTCGGCAGTGGCACGACCATATTGACGGGCGCCAACACCTATAGCGGCGGGACGACGATCAGCGCGGGCACGTTGCAGCTCGGCAATGGCGGCGCGACCGGCAGCATCGTCGGGAACGTCACCAATGACGGCATGTTCGCGTTCCACCGGGACAATGCCTATACGTTTGCCGGCCTGATCTCCGGCACCGGCGCGCTCTCGCAGATCGGCACGGGCACCACCATCCTGACCGCCGACAATGTTTATGGGGGTGGCACGACCATCACCGCCGGCACGCTGCAGATCGGTAATGGCGGGACCACGGGCAGCATCGTGGGCAATGTCGCCAACGACGGCACTCTGGCGTTCGATCGTTCCAACGACCTCAGCTTTGGCGGGTTGGTTTCCGGCACCGGCAGCCTCACCAAGCAGGGAACGGGCAGGCTCACCCTCACGGCCGACAACAATTATGCGGGCGGCACGACCATCTCGGCCGGCGTCCTCCAGATCGGCAATGGCGGAACCAGCGGCGCGATCGCCGGCGATGTAATCAACAACGGTTCGCTGGCGTTCTTCCGCTCGAACGACACCGGCTTCGATGGTCTGGTTTCGGGCATTGGATCACTGACCAAGAATGGCGGGGGCATCCTCACCCTCACCGCCGACAACAGCTATAAGGGCACGACCACGATCAACGCTGGCACGCTGATCGTCGATGGCGACCAGAGCGCCGCGACGGGGCTTACAGCCGTGTCCTCGGGCGCCCGGCTCGGCGGCAGCGGCATCCTCGGCGGCGACGTGAACGTGGTCGACGGCGGGATATTGGCGCCCGGCGACAGCGCCGGCGGCGCGGGCACGCTGGCGATCAACGGCCGACTGTTGCTGGCGGCGGGGTCCGTGCTCGACTATCAATTGGGCCAGGCCGATGTCGCGGGCGGCGCGTTCAACGACCTCGTCAATGTCGGCAACGATCTGCGGCTTGACGGCACCATCAATGTCAGCGTGCCGGTCGGCGGCACCTTCGGCGGTGGCATCTATCGCGTGCTCAACTATGGCGGCACACTGACCGACAACGGCCTCGTTCTCGGCACGATGCCGGCGGGCAGCGACGTGACCGTGCAGACATCGGTCGCGGGGCAGGTCAACCTGGTCAATTCGGCCGGCCTGACGCTGAGCTTCTGGGACGGCGACGCCGGTCCCAAGTTCAACAACATGCTCGATGGCGGCAATGGCACCTGGCATCTCGGCGGTGTCGACAACAACTGGGCCGATGCCGATGGCAGCATCAACGCGGCCTATGCCGACGGCACCTTCGCGGTCTTCACCGGCACGGGCGGCACCGTCGCGGTGGACAATGACGACGGCCCGGTGACGGCGTCGGGCATGCAATTCGCGAGCGACGGCTATCTCGTCACCGGCGATGCGGTGACCCTCACCGATCCGCAATCGGTGATCCGGGTCGGCGACGGCAGCGGGGCGGGCGCGGGATATACCGCGACCATCGCGGCGGAACTGACCGGCAATGCCCAACTCGCCAAGACCGACGCCGGCACGCTCGTCCTGTCGGGCGCGAACAGCTACACCGGCGGCACGCTGATCGAAGGCGGCACGCTGCGTATCGCCAGCGACGCCAATCTCGGCGCGCTCGGGGGCGGCATCAGCTTCAACGGCGGCACGCTCAACACGACGGCGAGCACGACCAGCGACCGGGCGATCACGCTGGACGGCGCCGGCACCTTCCTCACCGATGCGGGCACCAGCCTGACGCTCTCGGGGGACATCACCGGCGGCGGCGCGCTCACCAAGGGCGGCGCGGGCACGCTGGTGCTGGCCGGCGATGCAATGCATGCCGGCGGCACCACCATCGCGGCGGGCACGCTTCAGGTCGGCGATGGCGGCCCGACCGGCGGCATCGCGGGCGATATCGTCGACAATGGTGCGCTCGTCTTCAACAACTGGACTCCCTTGCTGTATGCCGGCGCGATTTCCGGCAGCGGCACGCTGACCCGCAATGGATCCGGCGTGGTGAGGATGACGGGTCACAGCAGCTATGCGGGCGCGACCACGATCAATGGCGGCAGCATCATACTCGAGGCGGGCGGCAGGATCAGCGGGACGGCGAGCCTTACCGTCAATGGCCTGGGCTATATGATCGTCGACGGGGCGGGATCGCAACTGATCGCGGGGCCGAATGCATCCGCTATCGCCAGCGCCGCGAACAATGCTGGCAGCCTGGTGGTGCGTAATGGGGGATCGGCGACCTTTGCCAATCTGGATGTGGGCAACGGCAACAACAGCGACGGCATACTCAACATCATCGGCGCTGGTTCGCGGGTAACGCAGACAGGCACGACCTATTTGGGCAGGATTGGTACAGCGACGGTCGATATTCTCGGCGGCGGCCAGATGATCTCGTCGTCGGCCTTTGTCGGTGGACAATTGCCGACGAACAGTCGTGCCATCGTGACGGTCTCCGGGGCGGGCTCGGAGTGGACTGTCACAAATGCGTTCAGTGCACGCCGAGGCACAGTCACCGTTGCCGATGGCGGCGTTGTGACCGCCGGGTCCGCGGTGATCGGTTTCGTTGCCGCCGGGCTCAACAACCCGTCGATGGACATGGTCGTCACGGGGATCGGTTCCCGTTTCGAAACGAGTGGCGCGCTGGCCATTACCAATGGCAGTACGGGCGGCGCCCGGGGCAGCATCACCATCGCAGACGGCGGCGTCGTCAGGGCCGGCAGTGGTACGCTCGCCATGGGGGCCGGCGATGCCGTGCTCAATATCGGTGGCCTCGAAGGCGGCGCGGCGGCGCATGCGGGCACGCTCGACGCAGGCGCGGTGACGTTCGCGGCGGCCGGCAACCGTATCAATTTCAACCATGACGATGCCGGCTATACCTTCTCGGCGGCTGTCTCGGGGGCCGGGTTTATCGGTCACTATGGTTCGGGCACGACGGTGCTGACCGCCGACAACAGCTATGCCGGTGCGACTACGGTCGATGCCGGCAGCCTCTACGTCAACGGCGATCAGACGGCGGCGACCGGGCTGGCCACGGTGAATGTCGGCGCGGCGCTGGGCGGCATCGGTACGATCGGCGGCGACGTTGTCGTGGCCGATGGTGCGCTCAATCCGGGGGACGTCGGCGTTACGCCGGGCACCCTCACCATCAACGGCAATCTCGATCTGTCGGGCGGTGCTGCGCTCAACGTCTATTTCGGCGAGGCCAATGTCGTGGGCGGCGCGCTCAACGATCTCGTCGAGGTCGGCGGCGATCTCGTGCTTGGCGGCACCCTCAACGTGCAGGCATCGGCTGGCGGCAGCTTCGATCCGGGGGTCTATCGCGTCATCAACTATGCGGGCTCGCTCACCAACAACGGGCTGGCGATCGGCACGATCCCGTCGCCGGATTTCTATGTGCAGACTTCGGTCGCCAAGCAGGTCAATCTGGTCAACACGGCCGGATTGCAGTTCCGCTATTGGGACGGCATCGGCGTGAAGAACGACGGCGTCATCGACGGCGGCGACGGCCTGTGGCAGCGGTCCACCGGCAACGACAATTGGGTGGATGACGGCAGCATCCCGAACGCCCCCTTCGCCGACAGCGCCTTCGCGGTGTTCATGGGTGTGGCGGGCAACGTCACGGTCGATGAAAGCCTTGGCACCGTCGACGCGGCGGGCATGCAGTTCCTGACCGACGGTTACACAATCGGCGGTGACGCCGTCACGCTGGTCGGCACGCAGGCGACCATCCGGGTTGGCGACGGCTCGCTGGCCGGCGCGGATACGACCGCGACCATCGACGCGGAACTGACCGGCACGGCGCAACTGGTGAAGGCGGATCTCGGCACGCTGATCCTGACCGGCGCGAACAGCTATGCCGGCGGCACCGCGATAAATGGGGGGACCCTGCAGATCTCGGCCGACAGCAGCCTCGGCGACACGGCCGGCAGCCTCGGCTTTGACGGCGGCACGCTGTGGACGATCGCGGACCTCGCCAGCGACCGCGCGGTGGAACTGACGGGCGACGGCACGTTCTCGACCTATGTCCTCACCACGCTCGACCTGACGGGCGTCGTCAGCGGGGCGGGCGGCCTTACCAAGGACGGGGGCGGCACGCTCGTGCTGAGGGGCGCCAACGGCTATGCGGGCGGCACCATGGTCAATGCCGGCACGTTGCTGGTCAACGGCGACCAGTCGGCGGCGACCGGCCTGACGAGCGTCGCTTCCGGCGCGACGCTTGGCGGCAGCGGCACGATCGGAGGGGATGTCGCGATCGCGGATAGCGCGACGCTGGCGCCGGGCAACAGCCCCGGCACGCTGACCATCGCCGGCAATCTTTCGTTGTCCAGCGCCTCGACCCTCGATTTCGAGTTGGGCGAGGCCGATGTCGTGGGCGGCGCGCTCAACGACCTCGTCAATGTCGGCGGCGATCTGGTGCTCGACGGCACGCTTAACGTCTCCGTGCCGGCGGGTGGCGAGTTCGGCGCTGGCGTCTATCGCTTGTTCAACTATGGCGGGGCGCTGACCGACAACGGCCTCAACCTCGGCACCTTGCCGACGAGCGACACGCCGACCGTCCAGACCTCGATTGCCGGGCAGATCAATCTGGTGAACAGCGCCGGCCTCGCGCTCAACTTCTGGGACGGCGCAGCCGGGCCGAAGTTCAACAGCGTCGTCGATGGCGGCGACGGCGTCTGGCAGAACGGCATGGGCAACGACAACTGGACCGACGCGGCGGGTGCGGTGAACGCCGTCTACGCCGATGGCGCAGTGGCGATCTTCCAGGGCGTCGGCGGCAATGTCACGGTTGACAACAGCCTTGGCAATGTCACCGCTTCGGGCCTCCAGTTCGCGGCGGACGGCTATGAGATCGGCGGCGGCGCGCTGACGCTCACCGCCGTCCGGGCGGATATGCGGGTCGGCGACGGTTCGGCCGCAGGGGCCGACATGACTGCGACCATCTCGGCCGAGCTGACCGGGGCAGCGCAACTGGCGAAAACCGATGCGGGCATGCTCATACTCTCGGGCGCCAACAGCTACAGTGGCGGCACCGCGATCGAGGGCGGCACGCTGGCGATCTCGGCCGACGCCAATCTCGGCGATGTGGCGGGTGGTGTCAGCCTTGGCGGCGGAACGTTACGGACGACTGCGGATCTGGCCAGCGATCGCGCCTTCGCGCTCACTGGCAACGGCACGATCCTGACCGACCAGAACACGACATTCACGCTCAACGGTTCGCTTTTGGGGGCCGGACCGCTCACCAAGAATGGGGCGGGGACGCTGCTGCTGACCGGCGCCAATAGCGGCTATGTCGCGGCGACGCAGGTCGCGGGCGGCACGCTCGCGGTCGACGGCCGGATCGGCAGTGTTGTCACCGTCTCCGGCGCCGGGCGTCTGGAAGGCACCGGCCGCGTTGGCGGCGTCTCAAATGCCGGCGTGATTGCGCCCGGCCGCGGCGGCATCGGCACGCTCACCGTTACGGGCGATTATGTCGGCAATGGCGGCATGCTGGAGATCGAGACAGTGCTCGGCGGCGACAGCTCGGCGACCGACCGGTTGGTGGTCGCCGGCGCGACGTCCGGCACCACCCAGGTGACGGTGATCAACCGCGCCGGGGTCGGCGGCCCGACAGTCGAGGGTATCAAGATCGTTGACGTCGCCGGAGCCTCCAACGGCACGTTCGTCCTCAATGGCGATTATATCTTCCAGGGCGAGCAGGCGGTCGTGGTTGGCGCCTATGGCTATCGCCTTTATCAGGGCGGGGTCACCACCCCGACCGACGGGGACTGGTATTTGCGTTCAGCCCTACTCAACCCGATTGATCCTGTTGATCCTGTTGATCCTGTTGATCCTGTTGATCCTGTTGATCCTGTCGATCCCGTTGATCCCGTTGAACCGGAAGCACCGCTCTATCAGCCTGGCGTGGCGATTTATGAGGCCTATGGCGCCAATCTGCAGGCGCTGAACGGCCTGCCGACGCTCCAGCAGCGCGTCGGAAATCGCAGTTGGGCGGCAGGCGCCAGTCCCGAAGGCAGCGGCATTTGGGGCCGGGTTGAAGGCACGCGCAACCGCGCCAATGCCGCGGTTTCGACCAGCCAGACGAACCAGAACATCAACAGTTGGAAAATGCAGCTCGGTGTGGATCGCGTGCTTGCCGGTTCCGCCAAGGGCGAACGTCTGGTCGCCGGCCTCACCGCCTATTATGGCGAGGCCAACAGCCATGTCCGCTCGATCTTCGGCAGTGGTTCTCTCAAGACCGACGGTCATGGCCTTGGCGCGACGCTGTCCTGGTATGGCCTCAATGGCTTCTATGTCGACGGGCAGGCGCAGTTCAGCTGGTACGACAGCGATCTCGACTCGAACCTCCTCGGCCAGCTTGCCCGCAGCCATGACGGCCGCGGCGAGGCATTCAGCGTCGAACTCGGCAAGCGAGCGCCGGTGGGCGGCGCGCTCAGCGTCACGCCGCAGGTCCAGATGGTCTATTCCAATGTCCGCTTCGATCGCTTTGCCGACCCCGCCGGCGCCACCGTCGCGGCCAACAAGGGCGACAGCCTGAAGACGCGCTGGGGAATCTCGCTCGATCACCAGAAGGAATGGCAGGGCGGCCGAAGCCATGTCTATGGCCTCGCCAACCTCAATTATGAATGGCTGGACGGCGCGCGCGTCAACGTCTCCGGCACCTTCATCGCCCATGCCAATGAACGGCTGTGGGGGGAAATCGGCATCGGCGCCAGCATAAGCTGGGCCAGCGGGGTGACCCTGTACGGCGACGTTTCCGGCAACAGCCCGTTCAAGGACTTCGGCGACAGCTATATGCTTAAGGCCAATGCAGGGGTGCGGATCGCCTTCTGATGGGATCTATCGCAGGGCGCCCTGATTGAAGGATGATGAGCACTATATCTACGCCGCCGCACTATGATTGTGCCGCCGTGCAGCGTCGGGCTGTGCCGATTGGCGCCTCGGCCGAAACGACCGGATCGTCGACTTGACTCAAGTCCGTTGCGACCTTGGATTTGGGTATCGTTGGCCGGCGATCACAGAACCCAAGGGCGGCGCTGCGCTTGCTGCTGAATCCCGCCGTCAGGCTCATGCTGGTGGGCCGGTCGGCCATGGTTCCGTTCCATGTCGCAGCGACGCTCCAGTTCACGCTCTGCTTGAAGAGTCCGTCCATCCTATGTCGTGGACTCCGCGTCGAACTGATCGGGCTCGGCAGCAGCCTGATCGGATATCCGTGTCGGCCTGGACGCAGGCGCTCGCTTTTCTTTCTTGGCGGGGCCGGCCGGCGATGCGGCCTCGGGCGCGAGCGTGCCAAGCAGCGCCATTGAGGCCGCGTTCCCACCACTCTCCCCCGTGACAAGAACAGTGCGTCCACCATGGGTTGCCGCATCCCGCAAGGCTTCGAGGCGGTTGATTTCCATCATGAAAGCCATCGCATCGATGTCGGTCAGAGTCGTATCCTCACGAAAAGCCGCCAAAGCCTTCGCGTTGCCTTCAGCGATAATGCTCCGGCTCTCCGCGATCCCGCCGGCCGTGATGGTCATGGCCGCTGCCGAGGCTTCAGCGCTTTTGGTCCGCTTGATCTTCTCGGCTTCGCCGTCATTCTCGGCCGCCTCGAGCCGCCTCTGCGAGGCAAGCACTTCGTTGAAGGCCGTGATCATTTCTTCTGTCGGGCGTGGATCGTCGATCAGGACGGCCCGGATTTCATAGCCATAGCCGTTCATGGCTTCATCGAGGGATTCACGCACCGTCTGCGTAAACTCGTCCCGATGGGTGTAGAGTTGGTCGAAGGTCTTCGCCGCCGCGACAGCCCGGGCCTCGGTCGCGACATAGGCTTCGATCTGCTTCTCCGGATTCTGGAGTTCATAGAAAGCTGCCTGCACTGCACTTGGAATAACGCGATATTGCAGACTGATCGGCATGGTCACGAAGGCATTGTCCCGCGACTTGACGCCGAGCTGGAGCGCGATCTGCTTTGTCTGGAGGGAGAACGGCCTGCGCGCGGTCTGGAATGGCCAGGGTTGCTTGAGCGATAGGCCCGCCGACCGATAGCCGCTATAGCGACCGAAGGTCTCAAGCACTCGCACATGTTGCTGAGGTGTGATGACGAGCATCGTCTTGAGCCATGCCAGCAGCAGGATGACGAAAAGGATATTGCTTACAGGTGCAACAAAACTCTCCAACAGACTATACATAAGCCCCCTTTCGTGTTGGCCCTTTGCCATTGTTCCCGCAGATCATCGCACCTCGTTTTGCGCAAAATTCTCTGTGCAATCATAGCTATGGCAAAGGAGCCCCTGCGCAGAATTGCCGTTGGGGAAGACACGACGAACCGTGTGTCCCGTGCCATGATATGATTTTGCGAGCCGGTAGGGATTGTCAGGGCTGGTACAATGTCGCCCACAATTTCCTTTTGGAATCGCGGATCTTGCTATCTGGAAAACCCGCCCGATGACCCTTGCCGGCCCACCTGCATTTCAAATCCACTGGTCACTCGTGCCATCCGATGATGCTGCGGATCTGGCACCACCGGAATGTCGCTTGCTGGCGATCTGGCCGGCGCCCGTGAACCATGATGCCTGTTTCGAGGCGGCGGGATTCACTCTATTTGGGGACAATGACGAGGCGTGGGATCGAGCCGCGGAAGACGTGTTGCGGCGAGTCATCGCGCATCTCTCCCGCTTTGGTGCGTTGAAACTGCTGAGCACGCCTCTCAGGAACGAGCCGCCCTGGTATCTGCGCCCGTTTCGAACCGGCCGGGAACTGCCATTGCTGGAGCAGGCCCTGTTCCCGATGCAGGCTGACTCGCTGCCGTGGTTCCATGCACAGTTTGGCGGGAATCACACTGCCCTGCGGACCGGAGGTGGGCATTTTCTGCTCTGGATCACCCTACCAGAAGCCGGGCTTGATCCAGCCGGGTTCGTCCGGAGCCTCGCGAAATCCGGGGATGTCGTCGAGACCGGGCTCGACTGGAGGATTTTGCTGCCGAGTTCGACAAGCACCCAGTCTGCGACGGGATGAGAGCAGTTCTCTCTTTTGTTCGAGAATGGTGCGCCCGACAGGATTCGAACCTGTGGCCCCCAGATTAGGAATCTGATGCTCTATCCTGCTGAGCTACGGGCGCATCGTGGAATATCGCTGTTTTCCGGGGCCTGCGCCTAGGTCGTTCGCCGGCTTCTGTCAATCTGGACGCGACCGGACGGCCGATCAGTGGCTTTGGTCGGGCGGCGCGATCGGGACGAGCAGCGGCGCGACGGCCACGCCTTCCTCCAACATGGCGCGGGCCTCCTGCGGGCTGGTCGTGCCGTGGATCGGCGCATGGTCGATCTCGCCATAATGCATCGAGCGCGCCTTCTCGGCGAAGGAGCCACCGACCCATTGCGAGCTTTTGAGCGCCTCGGCCTGGGCCTGCGCCAGCGCGCTCACCAGGGCGCGGATGCGCTCGTCCGGTCCAGCCTCCGCCCCCGTCTCGCCCGGCATCGTCATGGGAACAGCGTTGTCCCGCTGTGGCGCGGGCTGGACGGTGCGCCGGTTGCCCTTCGCGCCCACGGCGGGCGCCATCACTGCCTTTTCCACTTCGTGATCGCCGCAGATGGGGCAGAGGATATGGCCGCCCGTGCGCTGGCCCTCATAATCCGCGCTGGAGCGGAACCAGACCTCGAAGACATGCCCGCCGGCGCAGCGCAGATCGAAGGAAATCATGCCGAAACGATGCTCTCTATCTCTTTCCTGTGCGCGAGCACCGGAATGCGCGCCCGCACGTCCGCCAGCCGGTCGAGCGGCAGATCGGCGAAGAACAGCCCAGGCGCCTCGCCCGCATCGAGCAGCACGCGGCCCCAGGGATCGACCACGAGGCTGTGGCCATAGGTCTGCCGGCCGTCCTCATGAGTGCCCGTCTGTGCCGCGGCGACGACGAAGCAGGCGCATTCGATGGCGCGGGCACGCAGCAGCACATGCCAGTGCGCCTCGCCGGTCGGCACGGTGAAGGCGGCGGGCACGGCGACGATCTCCGCCCCCGCGCCGCTCAGTGTCTGATAAAGGGCCGGAAAGCGCAGGTCGTAGCAGATCGAGAGGCCAAGCGTCGCCCAGGGCGTCGCCACGAGGACCGCCTGCTCGCCACCGGCATAGACGCTCGATTCCCGCCAGCTCTCGCCGGTCGGCAGGTCGACGTCGAACAGATGGATCTTGTCGTAGCGCGCGCGCGCCGCGCCGTCTGCATCCATCAGGAAACCGCGGTTGCGCCGCTTGCCGCCGGCCGAGTCGCACAGGGCCAGCGATCCGAGATGCACCCACAGACCATGCGTCCGCGCCGCCTCGCGCATGGCAGCGAGCACCATATCCTCTTCTTCCGTGGCGAGGACGGCGGCGGAGCGGTCCCGGTCGCGATCGAGACAGCCGGACATTTCCGGCGTGAACAGCATCTGCGCGCCGCCAGCGGCCGCGTCCCTGACGGCCGCGACCAAAGCCCGCGCATTGGCGGCCGGGTCGATGCCCGAGGTCATTTGCAGCAGGGCGATGCGCATGCCGGTTCGTCCGTCAGAGGCCCAGCAGGCCGTCCAGCTTGCCGCCGGCATCGAGCGCCATGAGATCGTCGCAGCCGCCGACATGCCGGCCGTCGATGAAGATCTGCGGCACGGTCGCGCGGCCATGGGCGCGCTGGATCATCTCGCGCCGCTCTTCGCCGCCCATGGTGGTGTCATGCTCCTCGAACGCCACGCCCTTGTCGCGCAGCAGCGCCAGCGCGCGCGTGCAATAGGGGCAGAAGGCCCGGGTGTAGATCTCGACTTGCGGCATGATGCCGGCATCTCCGATGACATGAACGACATTCGATGTTGGAAACCCCGCGCGGAAAGTCAATCGTCGAGATGGGAAACGCGAGACCAGCACAGTATCTCCACGCGCGCCGCGCCGCCCTGCCGCAGGAGCCGCGCGCAGGCTGTGGCAGTGGTGCCGGTGGTCCAGATATCGTCGATGAGCACCACCGTCCGCCCCACCAGCCGGGCCCGCCCGCCCTCGTGCAAGGTGAAGGCGCCCTGCATGGCGCGGAGGCGGGCGCGCCGGCCAAGGCTGTGCAGCGGCGGCGTGCGCTTCACCCGTCGCAACAGATGGAGATCGACTGGCAGGCCCGCGCGGCGCCCCAGCGCGCGAGCGATCAGCGCGGCCTGGTTGAAACCGCGCGACCAGATGCGCCAGCGGTGCAGCGGCACGGGCACCAGCAGCATGTCCGGATCGTCGGCCGGCAGCAGCCGCACCATATGCGCGGCCATCACGGTCGCGAGGCCGACGCGGCGACCATATTTCAGCCGATGGGCCACCGTGCGCCCCACCGTGCCGTAACGCATGACCGCCCGCGCGCGATCATAGGGCGGCGGCGTGGCGAGGCAGGCGCCACATTGCGTGCCCGCATCCGCCATGGCCGGCAGGTCCATGCCGCACAGGGCGCAGATCGGCTCGCCGATGAATTGCACCTCCTGCCAGCAGGCAACGCAGAGCGTGCCCGGCTGATCGACGATCACGCCGCAGGCCGCGCAGCGCGGTGGCAGCGCATAATCGACCAGCGGCCGCGCAGCGGCGCGCAGAGCATCCCCCAAACCCATGACCGGGCTTGTTCCATGCCGCGCGACACGGCACAAGCCGCGCCATGAGCGTTCCCCATATTTTCGACGACGCGCGCCGCATGCGCCGGCGCGACCGCGCGGCGGCGACGTTCGCCGACCATGACTTCCTCTATGCGGCGATGGCCGAGGACATGCTGGAGCGGCTGGACGATGTGCGGCGCGATTTCCGGGGCGCGCTGGTCATCGGTTCCCCTGACAGTCGCCTCGCCGATGCGCTGGCCGCGCGTGGATGCGCCGTGCGCTGCGCTGATCCGGGGCCAGTCTGGGCCACGCGCGGTGGCGGCGACCTGATCCGCGAGGACCGCCTGCCCTATGAGCCGGAGACGTTCGACCTCATCCTGTGCTGCGGCACGCTCGACAGCCTCAACGACCTGCCCGGCGCGCTGATCGCCATGAACCGGGCACTGGTGCCGGACGGGCTGATGCTGCTCAGCTTCGTGGGCGCCGGTTCCTTCCCGCGCCTGCGCGCCGCGCTGCTCGCCGCCGACGGCGACCGGCCGGCACAGCGCCTGCATCCGCAGGTGGATGTGCGCGCGCTGGGCGATCTCATGGCGCGGGCCGACTTCGCCATGCCGGTCGTCGACCAGCAGGGGCTCGACCTGCGCTATGGCTCGCTGTTCGATCTGCTGGCGGACCTGCGCGGCATGGGCGGTGCCCAGTGCCTGGCGTCCCCGCCGCCCCCGCTGACCCGCGCCAAGCTCGCCCATGCGGCGGAGGCCTTCGCGGCGATGGCCGACGCGGATGGGCGCGTCACGGAGCCGGTCATGATCCTGCACGGCAGCGGCTGGCGCCCTAGCGCCGACCAGCCTCGCCCCGCCCGCAGGGGCAGCGGCACGGTGTCGCTGGCGCAGGCTCTGGGACGGAAGCCCGAGGCGTAGCGCTCTCTGCTTAGCCACCATTCCCGGTGTTCCTGCCTTCGCAGGAGCACTGATTCCATCTCATCGGACACAACCTGGCTCAACGCTAGATCAGCGCATCCAGCATCGCCACCAGCGGTTCGTCCGCCGGCGGCATGGGGAGCGCGAACAGTTGGTGCGTGTGCAGCCAGCGGCTGTCCGCTGCTTCCGTCGGCCGCACCATGCCCTGCCATTTACGGCAGACATAGAGCAGCAGGACGAGCGGGCGCCCGCCGATATCGCCGGTGCCGAAGGTCGCGGGGGCGAGGCAGGCAGTTTCCGTCTCGATACCCAGTTCCTCGCGCAATTCGCGCACCAGCGCCACCTCGGGCGTCTCGCCGGGCTCCAGCTTGCCGCCGGGAAACTCCCACAGGCCCGCCATGGCCTTGCCTTGCGGACGCTGCTGCACGAAAATTCTCGATTGGGGATCGACCAGCGCGGCGGCCACCACGATCAGCGGCGGCATGCTCATGGCTCCCGCCCTTCGCTATCAAATCTTAACATCTGCCCTCTACGTCGATGTCGCTTCATCCTGCGACGGGGGTTATCGGTGCGCGCATTCTTCAGCCGGATCAAGGCATGCGAGCGTGGCGCGACGGCCGTGGAATATGGCCTCATCATCGCGATGGTCGTCCTGGCCATGATCGGCGCCCTGACCGAAGTGGCAACAAAGACCAACAATATGTGGTCCAGAGTGGCAAATGAAGTTACCAATCATTAATCACCATTTGTTTACAGCGCCCTGCGAAAATTAGTAATTTCGAAACGACAATCAGTCTAGAGACGCAATGCTCGCTGGTAACGGTGGCCGGGTGACTAGGTGGAAAGATTGAGGAGACCGATATGACTTTCATTCGCAAGTTTCGTAAGAACAACAAGGGCGCGACGGCTATCGAATATGGCCTGATCGCGGCCCTGATCGCCGTCGCCGCCATCGGCGCGATGACGAGCCTGGGTGGCAAGCTGGGTGATACGTTCAACACCGTGTCCGGCAAGCTTGGCAACAACTCGCCGACTAATTGATTTCACAATCAACGGAAGGGGACGGTGATGCTCAGGCGTCACCGTCCCTTTTTGCGTCAACTGACCATGGCCTCACGCTTTCCGTTCAATAAGTCACGATCTTGACCCGGCTACCGACGCGCGGCGCGTCCGATGCGCCAAGGCCGTTCAGGACCCGGAAGCGCTCCACCTGATGATCGTCATAGGCCATGCGTGCGGCAAGGCTGCTGACGCTATCGTTCCGCCCCACCGTGACCAGATGCACCCGGCGCGGACGGATCGCGCGGGTTTCCGCCTCGCTCATCCGGGTCATCGAGCCTGCCATGCTTGAGAAGGCGCCCATGCCCTGCCCCGCCGGCGTCACCATGACGAAATGATAGGCGCTGGTGGGGCTGAACCGATAGCCGATGACGGTGACGTCCAGCCGCGTGCCGCTCTGGTTGCTCATCTGCGCCGCGCCATAGGCGATGGGCAGGCCGTTCACAGTGCTGTGCTGGAGCGTGATCGAGGGCGCCTGCCCCTGCCCCGCCAGAGCCGCGAACACGCCGCGCACATAGGCATCAAGATCGCCCCTGAAGGTCGAACCGGTGAACTGCGCCTGCCCGTTCTGGCCGACGATCGACACCGCCTGCGTGCCGTTCTGCAGCGAGAAGCCGCTGGGCACAGTGAAGCGGAGGCGGAACACCGGATGCAGGAATTCCCGGCCCTGCACGATCCCTTCCCTGGGGTCCTCGCCGTAAAGCAACCCTTCAAGATTGGTAAGGAACATGTCCGCGTTACGCAGCGTGCTCGTCGAGCGCGTCGCCTGCGCATTGACCAGCGCCCGCCGCACGCGCGAGGCGGGATCGGGATGGGTGCTCGCCCATTCCGGCACGGCGCTGTTCTGGCCGCTCGTCTGGCTGTCCAGCACATTCTGCGCTGCCAGCGAGGCCAGCATGGAGGAGAGCGCGCGCGGATCATAGCCGGCGCTGGCGAGATAGCGGATGCCGAGATCGTCCGCCTCATATTCCTGGCTGCGCGAGAATTTGAGCGTCAGCAGCTGGGCGCCGGTACCGATGCCGCGCTGGAGCAGCTGGCCGATGCCCGAATCGCCCGCGACCGCGCCGACCAGCACTTGCCCCAGCACGCCGAGGATGGAGTTGCGCGAGGCCGCGGCCTGCCGCTGCTTGCTGTGCTGGGCGGCGACATGACCGACCTCATGCCCCAGCACGCCGGCCAGTTCCGCCTCGTCGTTCATCAGCGCGAGCAGCTGGCGAGTCACATAGACATAGCCGCCGGGAATGGCGAAGGCGTTGTTCACCTGCGAATTGAGCAGGCTGATGGTGAAATCGTTCTGCTGGTTGGACAGGCTGGACTGCACGGCGATCCGCCGCCCCACGCTGGTCACATAGGCGGCCTGCGGGCCTTCGTAGAGGCCGCCGAACTCGGCGAGCAACTGCGGATGCGCCTCCGCACCCTGCTGTCGCTCGGCCTGGCTCATGGCGGTGACGGTGCGGATCTCGCGGGCCGCCTCGCCCGTGCCGGTGGTCGCGCAGCCGGCGAGCAGCGCGCCGCCGATCCAGAGCAGGGTCGTCTTCCGGGCCATATGTCTCTCCTCCTGTCCGCCGACAGGATGCATCAGCCGGGTCATGAATGTAAATCGGAAGCCGGTTCAGGCGCCCATCGCCAGGAACTTGTCGGCGCGCTGACGGCGCAGCTGGTCGGCATCGAGCCCGTCCAGCCCCTTCAATTCTTCCACGATCGCGCCTTGCAGGCTGGCGATCGCTTCATCGGGACCGCGATGCGCGCCGCCCAACGGCTCCGGAATGATCCGGTCGATGACGCCGAGCGCGGCTAGCTGCTGCGCGGTCACCTGCATCGCCTGCGCCGCGTCCGCCGCCTTGTCGGCCGTGCGCCACAGGATGGAGGCGCAGCCCTCCGGCGAGATCACCGAATAGATGGCATGCTCGAACATCAGCACGCGATTGGCCGAGGCAAGCGCCACCGCGCCGCCAGAGCCGCCCTCGCCCACCACCGCCGCGACCATCGGCGTGCCGAGCGCCAGGCAGGCCTCGGTTGCGCGCGCGATGGCCTCGGCCTGCCCTCGCTCTTCGGCCTGCACGCCCGGAAAGGCGCCGGACGTGTCCACCAGCGTGACCACGGGGAGGCCGAAGCGGCTCGCCAGCTCCATGAGCCGCACGGCTTTGCGATAGCCCTCGGGCATGCCCATGCCGAAATTATGCTTCACGCGCGAGGCGGTGTCGTGGCCCTTCTCATGGCCGATGAGCATCACCCGGCGGCCCGCGATGGTCGCGAAGCCGCCCTGGATCGCCTTGTCGTCCGCATAGGCGCGGTCGCCGGCGAGCGGCATGAAGTCGCTGCACATGCCCGCCACGAAATCCCGGAAATGCGGCCGCTCGGCATGGCGCGCCACCTGCGTCTTCTGCCAGGGCGACAGCTTGGTGTAGATGTCGGTCAGCAGAGACGTTGAGCGCTGTTGCAGACGCTCGATCTCGGCATCGATGTCAATGGCGCCGTCATCCGCCGTCTCGCGCAGCTCGTCGATCTTCGCCTGGAGCGCCGCGACCGGCTTCTCAAAATCGAGATAAGAGATCATCCCAGCGCGTTAGGGCCGGCGCGCCGCGAGGTCAACGAGGGGATGGCGCGCATTGACCAGCGCGACGAGGCGTGCGGCATCGACATGAGTGTAGATCTGCGTGGTGGCGATGTCGGCATGGCCGAGCATAGCCTGCAGGGCGCGCAGGTCCGCCCCGCCTTCCAGCAGATGGGTGGCGAAGGCATGGCGCAGCACATGCGGGCTGACCCGCGCCGGATCGATGCCCGCCTCGGCGGCCAGCGCCCGTACGAGCTGGAACAGGCGCACGCGGCTCAGATGGCTCTTGCCGGAGGGGAAGAGGAAGGCGCTGCTCTCAGGCACATGCGGCCGCCAGGACGCCACGGCGGCGCGGGCGCGATCGGAGATCGGCACCAGCCGTTCGCGCCCGCCCTTGCCGCGCAGGATGAGGAACGGGCGATCGGTCGCTAGCGCACGCGCGGGCAGGCTCACCAGCTCGCTGGCGCGCAGGCCCGAGCCGTAGAGCAGCTCGATCAGCGCGGCGAGGCGCATATCCAGTGGCGCCACCGGCGTGCGCTCGAGCCGCGCGGCGATGACCGCGAACAGCGCATCAACATCACCATGGCTGAGAATCCTGGGCAGCGGCCGGCGCGGGCTGGGGCGCGCGAGGCCGGCGGAAGGATTGTCGTTGCGGACGCCCTCATCCTCCAGAAAGGCGAAGAAGCCGCGCAGGGCGGACGATTTGCGCGCCAGGCTGGACGGTGCGAGATCGGCCCATTGCGCGGCCAGCCGGCCGAGCGCGGCCTGGTCCGCGCCGGCGAGATCGCCCAGCGTGACGGCGGCATCGCTCAGATCGTTGCGATAGGCGAGCAGCGTGTTGCGGGCCGATCCGCGTTCGGCCGCCAGCATCGCCAGATAGCGGTCGATCATCCGCGCGTCGGCTGCGCTCGGCCGGGCGTCCGCGTCGGCCGGGCGTCGGGCCATCAGGCGCGCGCCATCGCCTCGGCGGCGATCATGCGCGCATAGGAGTCGAGCCCGACCTGCCGCAGCGACGAGACGATATAATAGAGATTTTCCGGCGTCATGGCCGACCAGCGATTGGTCTGCATGCCGACCGCCGCGAGCAAAGCCACCGTGCCGCGCTCGCGCCGGTTCGCGGCCGCCGTGATCGCGCGCACCCATGTGCGCCGCGATGCCGTATTGACGCCGCTCTCCTGCAACAGGCGCGCGCGCGCGTCGGCCGGCAGGCGATCGAGTCCGCCGAGCGCCGCCACCAGATTGCGCCCGAGCCCGCCACCGGCGGCCGAATCGGCTTTCACGAAGCTTTCGATACGCCCCGCCGACAGGTCGACCGATGCGTCGGCGGCTCCCGTGGCGAGCAGCGCCCAGGCGCGCTCGCCCGCTGCGCCCTCCACGCGCCCGACCACCGAGGCCCAGCGCGCCGCATTGCCGTCATAGCCGCCCGAGAGCATGGACGCGATCAGCCACGGCACATCGTCGCCGAGCGCGGCATTGGGCGGGATCGCCGCGGCCGCGCGCGCGATCATCGGCAGCGCGCCGTAGGAGATGCCCTCATGATCGGCCGCCCAGCCATCGCCCGCTGGAGCGCTCCAGATTTGACGCATCGCGTCCACGCGCCGGCGGATGCTGTCGCCGCGATAGGCGGCCCCCAGCGCTTCGGCGCGATCGCTCGCTGCCGGGTCCGCATCGGCGTCGGCGGCCAGCGCGGCATAGAAATCGCGCGCGGCATCACCGGAGAAGACGCCAAGCCGAGCCGCGGCCGCGACGCCCGGCGCGCGGTGCATGAGCGACAGCCCCGGCGCACGCGCTTCCCAGGCGCGCACCTGCGAGCCGACGGTGCGGTAGAGCGCCTCGGGAATATCCACATTGGTCGCGGTCGCCAGGCCGAACCGCCAGGTGGTGAGCTGGCTCACCCCGTCCCATTCGATCTTGACCGAGCGGCGGCTGTTGGGGCCGGCGCCGACCACCTTCTCCGCCAGTCGATAGTCGATGCCGCGCGCGATGCCGCGCCGCTGCGCCTGATTGAGGAAGGAGGAGGCCGAGCTCTGGTCCGCCGAGAAGGAGGCGCAGATGGCCTGCGCCATGAACCAGCTCGGTTCCTTGCTGAATGCCATGGCGCGCGGCAGCAGCGGGCAGAAGCCGGCCGGATCGGCCGAGGCGAGCTGCGCCTGCATGGCGACCGCATAGAGACGGCTGGTATATTGATCGGAATCGACGCCCTGGATGAGCAGCCGGGCATTGTCCGCCTCGCCCATGCGCAGCAGCAGCCAGGCGCGCTCGGCCGCCCAGTCCGCGCCGTTCACGTCGCCCGGCGTGTCGACCTGCGAGAGCAGCGCGCGACGCAGCAGGATGCTGCCCCAGCGCGAGACGATGGGCGCGCGGCTGGCCCGCATGATGCGGATCAGCGCGAGGCCGTTGTCCCGGCCGAATGCCGCGCGGTCCAGCCCGCCCAGCGCGGGCGTGAGCGGCCCGATCACATCGAGCGAGCGTCGCGCGGTCGGCGGCAGGTCGTATTTCGCCGCGATCTCGTCCGTCGCCTCGTCGGCCGCGCCATTGTCGGACGGCGGCGGCCCGCCCTCCGCGATCTGGGGCGCTGGCGTGAGCGTCGGCGGCAGTTGCAGCGGCGTGGGGCCGGCCGGCCGGCCGGGCTGCGGTGTCGCCGTGCCGGAAGGCGGCGGCGGCGGTGCCTGCGTTTCCGGCGGTGGTGGCGGCTGGTCCTCGAAGCCCGGCGGCAGGAGCGACTCCGGTCCGCTCTGCGCCAGGACGGGGGCCAGGACGGGGATCGCCAGAGCCGCGACGCCCAGTCCCAGCAGGATTTGATTCAGGCGCATGATGGCGGCCTCATCCGCGCAGCTGCTCGGCGGAGATCGGCACCTCGATCCGCTCCATCGGCCGCTCGCCGCCGCGCCACCAGAAGAAGCACAGCAGCAGGATCAGCGCAATGAGCAGGAGCCAGCCCAGTTTGACGATCGGATGGCGGCGGGGACGGTAGGGATCGCGGCGGCTGAGCTTCATGACGGGATGTGGGGCCTTTGGAATTGTCGATGGATCGCCGTTGCCTCGGGCGTGGGCGGCTGTATAGCCGCGCTGGCCATGGTGCGAAACGATAAATGTCACACGGGCGATGCGAAGGCCTCCCTGGTGCTCGTCGGCCTGATGGGGGTCGGCAAGTCCACCATCGGCCGGCGGCTGGCCGCGCGGCTCGGCCTGCCGTTCGTCGATGCGGACGAGGAGATCGAGCGCGCCGCGGGCATGTCGGTCCAGGAAATCTTCGACAATTATGGCGAGGCGCAGTTCCGGGACGGCGAGCGGCGGGTCATTGCCCGGCTGATCGACGGCGAGCCCAAGGTGGTGGCAACGGGCGGCGGCGCCTTCGTGCAGGAGGATACGCGGCGCCTCATCCTCGAGCGGGCGACCGCCATCTGGCTGGACGCCAATATTGAGATCCTCATCGAGCGCGTCTCCCGGCGTGACGGCCGCCCGCTGCTCAAGGGGAGGGACACGCGCGCGGTGATGAGCCGCCTCGCGGCCGAGCGCGCGCCCTTCTATGCGCAGGCACCCATTCATGTAATGGGTTCCGATTCGCCTCACGAGGCGACTGTCGACAAGATCTTGCAGGCGATCCGATCATGACCATCGTTCCCGTGGCGCTCGGCGAGCGCAGCTATGAGGTGCGCATCGAGCCAGGCCTGCTCGACCGGGCGGGCGAGGCGCTGGCGCCCTATGCGACCAAACGGCCTTTCCTGGTGGTGACGGACGCCAATGTGGCGCAGGCGCAGTGGCCGCGCTTCGCCGCCGCGCTGGAGGGGGCAGGTCTGACGGCCGAACTGGTTACGCTGCCCGCGGGCGAGGCGACCAAGAGCTGGGCGCAGTTGGAAGCGCTCACCGACGCGATGATCGCGCACGGCATTGAGCGGCGCGACCATGTCATCGCGCTGGGCGGCGGCGTGATTGGCGATCTGGTCGGCTTCGCGGCAGCGATCGTGAAGCGCGGCTGCAACTTCATCCAGATCCCCACCACCCTGCTTTCGCAGGTGGACAGCTCCGTGGGCGGCAAGACGGCGATCAACAGCCGCGCCGGCAAGAATTTGCTCGGCGCCTTCCATCAGCCCGCGCTGGTGCTGATCGATCCCGACACGCTCGACACGCTGGGGCCGCGCGAGACGCGCGCCGGCTATGCCGAGGTGGCCAAATATGGCCTGATCGACGATGCCGGCTTCTTCGCCTGGTGCGAGGCCCATGGCCCCATGTTGCTCGCGGGCGACGGCGCGGCGCGGGTGCAGGCCATCGCGCGCAGCGTGGCGGCCAAGGCGGCGATCGTGGCGCAGGACGAGCGCGAGACCAGCGGCCGGCGCGCTTTGCTCAATCTCGGCCACACATTCGGCCATGCGCTGGAAGCCGAGACCGGCTTCTCCGACGCGCTGCTGCATGGCGAGGCGGTCGCGGCGGGCATGGCGCTGGCCTTCGACTATTCGGTGCGGCGCGGTGAATGCCCGGCGGAGGATGCGCGGCGCGTGACGGCGCATCTGCGCGCCATGGGCCTGCCCGCCTCGCTGGGCGATGCCGGCGTGCACGCGCCCGGCGCGCGGCTGGTCGAGCATATGCTGCACGACAAGAAGATGAGCGCGGGCACCCTGCCCTTCCTGCTCGCCAAGGGGATCGGCCGGACCTATATGGCGCAGGATGTCGACCTGGCCGACGTTGCCGCCTTCCTCGATGGCGCCGCCTGAACCCGCCTCAGCCCTGACGAGTGAGCAGCCAGGCGGTCCACAGCCAGCCCAGGATCATCAGCACGCCGCCGATCGGCGTCACCGCGCCCAGCCAGCGCGGCGCGCCGAGCGCCATGGCATAGAGCGTCGCGGCGAACAGCGCGCTGCCCGCCAGCAGCGCGACCGCCGGACCGTTCGCGGGCACGAGGCGGGTGAGCGCCAGCACGGCCACGGCATGGATGAGTTGATAGAGCCCGCCGGTGCGCAGCCACTCGGCCGCCTGCGAGCTGGATGCGCCATGCGCCCCGAAGGCGCCGGCCGCGATAGCGATGGCCGCACTCAGGGCGGCGAGGATGGCGATCATGCTGCGTCTCCACTCGGATCGGATGATTCATCGAACGCCGCGACCGCCGCTTCGAAGGCGAGCCGCATCGAGGGATGGCGTGCCGGATAGGCACGGCCGGCGGCCAGCACCTCGAGGCCGGGCCAGTCTGGCAGATCCTGCGCCTCGCCGGCAAGATAGGCCCGCCACGCCTCGCTCGCCGCGCCGATCGCCGCGCGATCGCGCCCGATGGCCCCGCGGGCAAAGAGCGTCGCGGCGGCCTGACCGAGCGCGCAGGCACGGGCGTCCAGCCCCACAGCGGCAACGCAGCCCGCCTCGTTGAGCACCAGCGTCACGTTCATCCGGCTGCCGCAGGTCGGCGAGCGGCGCCCGGCACGCAGCGGCGCGTCATCGAGCGGCGGATGATCGGCCACGGCGGCGGCGAGGCGCAGCACGTCGAGGCTGTAGAGGGACTCGCTCATGCCGGCCGGAGTTCAGGGCTGAGCTTGCGTGGCATCGGTGGCATTATCCGCTTCGTCCATCATGATCCCGCCGATCAGCCCGCCATTGCGGCTGTTTTCGGCGACCCATTCGCTCATGGCGGAGCCGCTCGCGCTGAGCAGCGGGTAGGCGCGCGAGAGCCGCAGCCAGTCGGGCCGCGCGGTCTCGACGCCGTAGAGCGCATCGTAGCAGATGGTGAATAGCACGAAGCAGACAGTGGCGACGAGCAGGCCCTTCACCGCGCCGAAACCGGCGCCGAGCAGCCGGTCCGCCGGCCCCAGCAGCGAATTGCGGGTCTGCCGGCCAACCATCCTCGCCAGCATCTTGCCCAGCACCAGCACCACGCCGAAGATGAGCGCGAAGGCGATGAGCGCCGCGCCATATTCGGCGCCGATCAGCCCGTTCAGCATTGCGGTGGCCGGCGCATGGAACAGCCGCACCGCGACGATGGCCGCGATCAGCGCCGCCAGCGAGAGCGATTCGGTGACGAAGCCCAGCCACAAGCCGCGCACGGCAAGGCCGCCGATGAGCAGGAGCATGGCGATATCGAGGGTCGTCATCCGCGCAGCGCTAGTCGCGGCCAAGCATATGGTCAACCAGATCGCCGAGCCGGGTGAAGCCGGTGGTGGAGAGCGCCGCCGGCGCCCCCCCGCCCTTGTTACCGTTGGCGGCGGACAGCCAGGCGCGCTGAAAGCCGAGCTTGGCCGATTCGCGCAGCCGCAGGGCGCTGTGCGCCGCCGGCCTGATCTCCCCGGAGAGCGCGATCTCGCCGAGCAGCACGGCATCGTGCGGCACCGGCCGCTCCGAGAGGGCGGAGACGAGCGCGCCGGCCACGGCAAGGTCGGCGGCCGGGTCCTGGAGCCGGTAGCCGCCGGCCACGTTCAGATAAACCTCGCAGGTCGAGAAGCTGAGGCCGCAGCGCGCCTCCAGCACCGCGAGGATCATCGCCAGCCGGCCGCTGTCCCAGCCCACTACCGCCCGGCGCGGCGTCGCGCCGCTGGCGAGGCGGACGGTCAGCGCCTGGATCTCGACCAGCACCGGCCGCGTACCCTCCAGCGCCGGAAAGACCGCCGCGCCCGGCACGCGCTCGTCCCGCTCGGTGAGGAACAGGGCGGAGGGATTGCCCACCTGCGTCAGCCCCTCCTCCGCCATGGCGAACACGCCGATCTCGTCCGTGCCGCCGAAGCGGTTCTTGAGCGCGCGCAGGATGCGATATTGATGGCTGCGCTCGCCCTCGAAGCTCAACACTGTGTCGACCATATGCTCGAGCACGCGCGGGCCGGCGATGCTGCCGTCCTTGGTGACATGGCCGACGAGCATGAGCGCGGTGCCGCCCTGCTTGGCATAACGGATCAGTTCCTGCGCCGAGGCGCGGACCTGGCTCACCGTGCCCGGCGCGCCCTCGATCATGTCGCTGTGCATGGTCTGGATCGAATCGATCACCAGCAGGTCGGGCGTCGCGCCTTGTCCCAGCGTGGTGAGGATGTCGCGCACCGAGGTCGCGCTGGCGAGGCCCACTGGCGCATCGCCGAGCCCCAGCCGCCGCGCGCGCAGGCGGACTTGATCGGCCGCTTCCTCGCCGCTCACATAGACGACGCGCCGGCCTGCCCGCGCCAAGCTCGCCGCCGCCTGCAGAAGCAGGGTGGACTTGCCGATACCGGGATCGCCGCCGATCAGGCTCGCCGAGCCGGCGACCAGCCCGCCGCCCAGCGCCCGGTCGAACTCGGCAAGGCCCGTACCCAGCCGCTCGGGCAAGGCAACCTCGCTGTCGAGGCCGATCAGCCGGATCGCCTGCCCGCCGCCTTGCAGGTCATGCTTGGTGGAAAAGGCCGTGGTCGGCGCCTCCTCGACGAGGCTGTTCCACGCACCGCAATCGTCGCACTGACCCTGCCAGCGCGAGGCGAGCGAGCCGCATTCCTGACAGACGAACCGTCTCTTGAGCTTGGCCATGACGATGCCTTAAATGGAACGAAAGAGGAACACCAGCGGGAATGCGCGCCGCATCAGCACGCTGGGCTGGGTAACGGGGAGGCGAATCCCGATTTCATGCGTTATGGCTCCTTGCATGACCTCCCGCAGCTTCAAAGTCGCCTCCTACAATATCCGCAAGGCCATCGGCACCGACCGGCGGCGCAAGCCCGAGCGGATCATCGACGTGCTCAACGAGCTGGATGCCGATGTCATCGCGCTGCAGGAGGCCGACCGGCGGTTCGGCCCACGTAATGCGCTGCTGCCCGACTGGCTGCTCGAGATGCATTCGGACTATCGCGCCGTCTCGCTGCCCACGCGGCTTGAAAGCATGGGCTGGCACGGCAATGCGGTGCTGGTGCGGCGGAACCAGGAGACGATCGCCAGCGATGTCGTCCACCTGCCCTGCCTGGAGCCGCGCGGCGCGGTGATGGCCGCGCTCGATCTCGGCCCGGTGCGCATCCGCGTGGTCGGCATGCACCTCGACCTTTCCGGCCTGTGGCGGCGGCGGCAGGCGTCCGCCGTGCTGCATCATGTCGACCAGTGGCAGGCTCACGAGCCAGCCGAGGCGACCATCATGATGGGCGACCTCAATGAATGGAGCGCGCAGCGCGGCTGCCTGTCCGCCTTCATGCGCCATTATGAGATCGCACCGAGCGGACGCAGCTATCATGCCACGCGCCAGATCGCGGCGCTGGACCGCATCATGTGGCGCGGCGCGCTGACGCTGGAGGAGGCGGGCGTGCACCTGACGCCCCTCTCCCGCCGCGCCTCGGACCACTTGCCCATCTGGGCAAGGTTCACGGCCAGCGGCGAGGAAGCGGACCCGGCGGGTCGACAAGAGCGGCCCGACACGTCAAGCTGAGTCGATGCGGGAAAAGGAATTGCGGCTGGCGCTGGTGTGCTATGGCGGCGTGAGCCTCGCCGTCTACATGCACGGCGTCACCAAGGAGATCTGGCGGCTGGCCTGCGCGAGCCGGGATTTCACCAGTAGCGCGCGCAGCGGCGCGAAGGCGTCGCACGGCGTTGCGTCCGTCTACCAGGACATCATGAGCGCCTGCCGGACGGAAGCGGACATGCATGTGCGCGTGCTGCCGGACATCATCGCGGGCGCCAGCGCGGGCGGGATCAACGGCGTGTTCCTGGCCCAGGCGATCGAGACTGGCCAGTCGCTCGATCCGCTCACCGAACTGTGGCTGCGCTGCGCGGACGCGGACATATTGCTCGATCCCGACGCACGGCCGCTCTCGCGCTTCACCAAATTCTGGGCGGCGCCGTTCCTGTGGCTGATCCTGCGCCGGCGCGGCGATGCGGTGAGCCGCACGGTGGCGCCGGAAACCCGCGAGGAAGTGCGGCGCAAGCTCTCCAATTTCGTGCGCGCGCGCTGGTTCGCCCCGCCCTTCGGCGGCAAGGGCTTCTCGCACCTGATGCTGGACGCGTTCGACGCCATGGCAGGGGGGCCAGTGGGCAAGCCGCTGCTGCCCGACCGGCACCCGCTCGACCTGTTCGTCACGGCCACGGACTTCGGCGGCTATGAGCACAAGCTCTCGCTCAACAGCCCCGCCGAGATCACCGAGACCGAGCATCGCCTGACCATCAACTTCCGGACGCGGGGCCAGCGGCCCCGGCGGTTCGCGGAGGCCGGCGAGCTGGTCTTCGCGGCGCGCGCCACGGCAAGCTTCCCTGGTGCCTTCCCGCCCTTCACCGCGCGCGAATTGGACAGCGCGCTCGCCGAGCGCGGGCGCGACTGGCCAGGGCGCGAGGCGTTCCTGCGCCGCATCCTGCCGCAGCACGAGGCGCCGGAGGACGCCGTACTCATCGACGGGTCCGTGCTCGCCAACGCGCCCTTCGCTCCCGCAATCGAGGCCCTGCGGGATCGCCCGGCGCGGCGGCCGGTCGACCGGAGGCTGGTGTTCGTCGAGCCGACGCCGAGCGCGGGCGGCTTCCGCATCACCGCGCCGGGGCGCCCCAACGGCAAGGGGCAGCCCGCCTTGCCCGGCTTCTTCCGGACGATCTTCGGCGCGGTCAGCGACATTCCCCGTGAGCAGCCGATCAGCGACAATCTGGAGGCGATCGCCGAGCGCTCGCGGCGCATCTACCGCATGCGGCAGATCGTCGAGGCGATGTGGCCGGATATCGACCGGACCGTGGACCGCACGCTCGGCCGCACGCTGTTCCTGAGCCGTCCCACCGCGCGCCGCCTGGCGCAGTGGCGCGCCCGCCTCCAGCAGCGCGCCGCCCGCGCGGCCGGTTTCGCCTATCCGCCCTATGGGCAGCTCAAATATGCCGGCATCGTGGACGATCTGGCGGCGCTGCTCGGCGCGCTCTCCGGCAAGGCCACGGCGCATGACCGCGACCTCATCCGTCAGGCCCTGCACAGCGCGCTGCACGAGCATGGCGTGGACAGCTTCGGCCGCGGCACGCCGGACGGCGCGGGCGAGGCGCTCATCGCGTTCTACCGCGCCCATGATGTCGCCTTCCGCATCCGTCGCCTGCGCTTCCTGGCGCGCCGGCTCTCCACGATCGACACGGCGGACGCGGCGACATCGGGCCGCGCCGAGATGCTGGCCCTGCTCTATGATGCCATCGCCCTCTATGCCGAGCGCCAGCAGCCCGACTGGTTCGGCAAGGATGTGCAGGCGGCGGCCGGCACCGTCATGGTCGATCCGCTCGGCGCGCTTGAAGCGGTCGCGCAGGCGCGGGGACTCCAGGCCATCGACACGCAGATGGACGAGCGCTTCGCGGTGGCGGCCATGCAATTGCCGGTCGAGGAGCGCAAGGCGCTGCTCAAGGCCTATCTGGGCTTCCCCTTCTTCGACATCGCCACGCTGCAACTGCTCCAGGGCGAGGGGCTGGACGAATATGACCCGATCAAGGTCGACCGCATCTCGCCGGAGGATGCCTGCGCGATCCGCACCGGCGGCGCTGAGGCCACGCTGCGCGGCATCGAGTTCAACACGTTCGGTGCATTCTTCAGCCGCGCCTATCGCGAGAACGACTATCTCTGGGGTCGGCTGCACGGCGCGGACCGGCTGATCGACATATTGCTCTCAACCATGCCGGATGGACCCGTGACCACCGCCACGCGCGCCGCGCAATGGAAGCGCGCGGCGTTCCTGGCCATCCTCGACGAGGAAGAGCCGCGCCTGACGCTGGTGGCGCAGCAGATCGCGCAGATTCGCGCGGAGATCGACGCGGCTATTCCGCCGGCCTTATCCCCGCGGGCTTCGCCAGAGTGACTTGCGCCACGTCGATGCTGCGTCCGGCAAAGCCGCCCTCGCAATACATGAGATAATAGCGCCACAGGTCGACGAAGCGGGCGTCGAAGCGGATCGGCAGCTGGCCGGCATCGACGACCGCATCGAAGCGCTCGCGCCACTTGCGCAGTGTCCAGGCATAATCGAGGCCGAAGCGCTGCTGGTCGCGCCATTCCAGCCCTGCCTGCTCGGCGAGCGCGCGGAAGCGCTGCTCCGCGATCAGGCAGCCGCCGGGGAAGACATAGCGCTGGATGAAATCCGCCCGCGCCGCATAGGCCGGGAAGATGGCGTCGTCGATGCTGATGAACTGGATCGCCGCTCGGCCGCCGGGCTTCAGCAGCCGCGCTACCGCGTCCAGATAGGCCGGCCAGTAGCGCTCGCCCACCGCCTCGACCATCTCGACGCTGGCAATGGCGTCGAACTGCCCCTCCCCATCGCGGGCCATGTCGCGATAATCGCGCAGCAGCACTTGCGCATCAGCGGCAGGGGCACGCACCGCCAGCCGCTCGCGGACATGGTCGCGCTGCTCCTGCGAGAGGGTGAGGCCCACATAGCCTATCTCCGCCCGCTCCAGCGCCCGCTCGGCGAGGCTGCCCCAGCCGCAGCCGATCTCCAGCAGCCGATCGCCGGGGCGCAGGTCCAGCCGGTCGAGCAGCCGGTCGATCTTGCGCGTCTGCGCATCGATCATCGGCTCGGCGGGATGGGCGGGCATGGCGCTCGAATAGGTGAGGCCAGGGTCGAGCCACAAGCTGTAGAAATCATTGCCGAGATCATAATGCTCGGCGATGTTGCGCCGCGCGCCGCGCCGGCTGTTGTGCCGCCGGGCGAGCTTCAGCCGGCCGATGAGCCGGGGCAGGCCGGAGGAGCGCGCGGTGCTGCCCAGCGAGCGGGCATTGGCGCCGAACAGGGCGAACAGCGCCACCGGATCGGGACTCGTCCAGTCGCCCGCTGCCCAGCCGCGATACCAGCCCGTCGATCCGGAGGTCGCGAGGCGAGCGAGCGCACGCCAGCTGTGCAGCTCGACCACGGCCGAGAAGCCCGGAGCCGCGCCGCCAAGCAGCCGCACCGTGCCGTCCGGCAGGTGCAGCTCCAGCGCGCCGGCAAGCAGGCCGCGATCCACCCGCTCCAGCAGCGGCGCAAACAACCGCGCGGGCATGAAGCGCCACAGCCCCTGCCGCACGCGCGCGCCGGCGCGCCGCAGCAACGCGCGCGGCCGGGCCATTCGCGGATTATGGACATTCATGGCGTTATCATGGGGACTCGCCGGGGCAAACACAATGTCCATCTCCGGCCAATTCCGGAAAGTCGTGCAGCACCGGCGGCATACCGTCAGCGGGTCCGGCAAGGGGGGGCATCGAGCGGCAACACTACCTCACGCAGGAAGCGGTCGCCGGGTCGCGGCTCGCCGAAGCGCGCGTCGCTGAACCGCACGAGCGCCGTGCAGCCTCGCCGCTCGACATGCGCCATCGGGATGGTCGACCAGCGCATGAAGCGCACCACGTCCGGCGTGGCCGTCATCGCCCGGCGGACGACCGGATCGCGCATATTGTCGGGCACGAGCGCGCCGGTCGGGGCGAAACCACGAACGGGATCGTAGGTCGCGCGGCCGATCCGACCCTGCGCATCCCGCCAGACGAGGTTGCGGGTCCAGAACAGCAACGGCGCTTCGTTGGCGAAGGCGATCTCGGGCGCGGCATGACGCCATAGCGCCGCGCGGGCGGCCAGCGAGATGGCGCCGTTCAGCCCGACATAGACGACGAGCGCCAGCAGCGCGGCGACGGCGGGACGGCGCCAGTTCCCCTGCCCGCACCGCTCTCGGCGCCGGGAGAGCCAGATGGCGGCGCCGAGGCCGAGCCAGATCCAGATGTCGATGATGAACAGCGTCTCTGTGTGGAACCAAAGAGTGCTGAACGGCGAGAGCAGCTGGATCGCATAGGTGGTCTGGAGGTCGAGCAGCGGATGGGTGAGTGCGCCGATATAAGCGAGCAGCAGAAGCCATCCGAACCGCATCGGCAGGCCGCTGGCGAATCGCGTGCCGCGTGTGACCTGCCAGCGGTCGAGCAGCCAGAGCAGTCCTGCGAGCAGCGGCGGCATGAGCATCACGCCGCCGATCAGCCCATGAGTGAAACCGCGATGCGTGGCCAGCGGCACCCAGCTCACCCAGCCGAAGAAGACGTCGATGTCCGGCATGTTCGCGCCGAGGATCAGCGCGGCCAGCCCCTTGCGCGTTTTCGTCTTGAGGCCGGTCTGGCCGAGCGCCCAACCGGCCAGACTATGCGTGAGATTATCCATTGCGCCGCTGTTTCGCGGCGCCAGCGGGCGAGGTCAATGCTTCAGGAAGCAAAACCCCCACTCCATTTGCCCTGAGCTTGTCGAAGGGCAAACGCATATTGTGCCCTTGATAACAATTGATTGAGCTTCACTCTGCCCAAGCTATCAGAGCGCCGGCCCGTCCTTGGTCACCGTCCAGGTCTGGCCCGTGCTGACGAGCTTCTGCAGGTCCGGCGTCTTGCCCTGGGCGAGCTGGGCGTTCTGCGCCACCACCGCCTGCTCGAAGCTGGCCGCGGGATCGTCATAGATGACCCCGAGCGCCATCGGGAACGGCCCGAACGGCATCTCGACCAGCATATGGGCCACCGCCCGGTTGGTGATGTCATGGACGATCACCCCGGCCGCTTCCCAGTCGCCGTCCGCCACCTCGACCACCTTGAGCGTCAGCGCCTCGCGGTCGAGCGCGATGCCCTTGCTGCCCTTGGCGAAGAGCAGCGGCTTGCCATGCTCCACCCAGAGCTGCCCCTCGTCCGCATTCTTCTTCTCGGTGAAGTCGGCGAACACATCCTTGTTATAGACGATGCAGTTCTGGAAAATCTCGACGAACGCCGCACCCTTGTGGCCATGGGCGGCCTTGAGCACGTCCGGCAGCTGCTTCGCCACGTCATAGGCCCGCGCAATGAAGCGCGCGCCCGAGCCGAGCGCGAAGGCGGCGGGCTTGGCGGGATGGTCGACCGATCCGAACGGCGTGGAGGGCGAGCGCGTGCCCTCGCGGCTGGTCGGCGAATATTGACCCTTGGTGAGGCCATAGATCTCGTTGTTGAACAGCAGGATCTGGCAATCGAGATTGCGGCGCAGCACATGCATGGTGTGATTGCCGCCGATCGACAGCCCGTCGCCGTCTCCCGTGACGATCCACACGTCGAGGTCCGGATTGGCGAGCTTCACGCCCGTCGCCACCGCCGGCGCGCGGCCATGGATGGTGTGAAAGCCGTAGCTCTCGACATAATAGGGAAAGCGCGAGGAGCAGCCGATGCCCGAGACGAACACCGTACTCGCCGGGTCCGCGCCGATCATCGGCAGCGTGCGCTGCACGGCCTTGAGGATCGCATAATCCCCGCAGCCCGGGCACCAGCGGACTTCCTGGTCGGTTTCCCAATCCTTGAGCGTCGTCTCCGCGCGTGGCTTGGTCAGCGTCGCAATATCGTTCACTGGAGCATCCCCTCGATGGCCGCCTCGATCTCCGCGATGCGGAAGGGCTGGCCGGAAATCTTGTTGAGCGGCCTGGCGTCGACCAGATACTGGTCGCGCAGCACCGTCTTGAGCTGGCCCGTGTTCATCTCCGGCACCAGGATCTTCTCATAACCCTTGAGAAGATCGCCGAGATTTTCCGGAAGCGGCCAGATATGGCGGATATGGATATGGGCGACGTCCAGCCCCTTGCGGCGGGCGCGGCGCACGGCCTGATGGATCGGCCCGAAGGTCGAGCCCCAGCCCACCACGGCCAGCTTGCCGCTCTCGTTTCCGGTCGCGACATCCTGCCGCAAGTCATTGGCAATACCCAATATCTTGTCACGGCGCAGCTCCGTCATCGCCTGGTGATTGGCCGGCGCATAATTGATGTGGCCGGTGTTCACTTCCTTCTCGATGCCGCCGATGCGGTGCATGAGGTCCGGCGTGCCCGGCTTGATCCAGGGCCGCGCCAGCTTCGCGTCACGCGCATAGGGCTTGAGGCCGCCTTCGGGCATGGTGTCGAGGAATTGGGCGGTGAACGGCGCATAGCCGCTCATGTCCGGCACTTTCCAGGGCTCGGCGGCGTTGGCGATATAGCCGTCCGTCAACAGCATCACCGGCGTCATATATTCGACCGCGATGCGGCACGCCTCGATGGCGCAATCGAACGCATCGGCCGGCGAGCGGGCGGCGATGACCGGCAGAGGCGCGTCGCCGTTGCGGCCATAGACGGCCTGGTAGAGGTCCGACTGCTCGGTCTTGGTCGGCAGGCCCGTCGAGGGGCCGCCGCGCTGCGAGTTCACGATGACGAGCGGCAGCTCGGTCATGATCGCAAGGCCGATCGCCTCGGTCTTGAGCGCCACGCCGGGACCGGACGAGCTGGTCACGCCCAGCGAGCCGGCATAGCTCGCCCCGATCGCGCTCGCCACCGCCGCGATCTCGTCCTCGGCCTGGAAGGTGGTGACGCCATATTCCTTGAGGCGCGAGAGATGATGCAGGATCGCGCTCGCCGGGGTGATGGGATAGCCGCCGAAGAACATCGGCAGGCCGGCGAGCTGCGCGCCCGCGACAAGACCCAGCGAGATCGACTCGGCGCCCGTCACCGTGCGGTAAAGGCCCTCGGCGGCCGGCGCCGGCGCCACATGGAGCTGCTTGACCGGCACGGCCAGCTCGGCCGTCTCGCCATAGGCGTGCCCCGCATTGAGCGCTGCGATGTTTGCCTCGGCCAGCTCGAGCGTCCTGGCGAATTTGGCGTGGAGCCAGTCGATGATGGGCTGGCGGCTGCGGTCGAACAGCCAGAGCGCCAGCCCCAGCGTCCACATATTCTTGCAGCGCAGCGCTTCCTTGTTGCCGAGACCGAAGGGCTTCACGCTCTCCAGAGTCAGCGCCGAGATGTCGAAGGCGAGCAGCTGCCAGCGGGCCAGCGAGCCGTCCTCCAGCGGATTGGTCTCATATTTGGCCTTGGCGAGATTGCGCTCGTTGAACTCGCCGGTGTCGGCGATGATGAGGCCGCCGGCCTTGAGATCGATGACGTTCGTCTTGAGCGCCGCCGGATTCATCGCGATGAGGATGTCCGGCGCGTCGCCTGCCGTGGTAATGTCCGACGATCCGAAATTGATCTGGAAAGCGGAGACGCCGAAGAGCGTCCCCTGGGGCGCCCGGATCTCGGCAGGGAAGTCCGGGAACGTGGCGAGATCATTACCGGCCAGAGCCGTGGACAAGGTGAACTGGCCGCCGGTGAGTTGCATGCCGTCGCCGCTGTCGCCGGCGAAACGGACGACGACCGCCTCGGGCGCGGCTTCGCTGCTGGCAAGAGGTGCGGCGGTAGTGGTGGGTGCGGCTGATGCCATGACAATCTCGGATGCGTTGCGGATGCTGTTGGCCCTAGTCCTTAGCACTTTCCCGATCAAAGTAGAAAAGCTGCGCGCCACCCGAGCGTTGCCTTTTGGCGCGCGGCTTGCCATCGCCCTCCCGAACCCCTGCAAAGAAGGAGCCGGCGCCGAGCCGGCGCGATTGATATCATGAGCCAGAAACCGGTCGACAAGGCCACCCTTCCCTACCGGCCGTGCGTGGGCGTCATGCTGGCGAATCGCCTGGGGCAGGTCTTCGTCGGGCAGCGGATCGACTCCAAGGAAGGCGATGCCTGGCAGATGCCGCAGGGCGGAATCGACCCGGGCGAGACGCCCGAAGCCGCCCTCGTGCGGGAGCTGGAGGAGGAAACCGGCGTTGGCAGCGCGCTGGTGGACATCATCGCCCGTGCCAGGGAAGAGCATCTTTACGACCTTCCCGACGAGCTGATCGGCAAGCTCTGGGGCGGGCGCTATCGCGGCCAGCGGCAGAGCTGGTTCCTGGCGCGCTTCAAGGGTGAGGACAGCGACGTACACATCGAGACGCGCCATCCCGAGTTCAGCGCCTGGCGATGGGTGGAGGCGGACCAATTGGTGGAACTGATCGTGCCGTTCAAGCGGCCGGTCTATCGCGCGGTCGTGCAGGAGTTCCGCCATCTGCTCTGATCCGGCGCGGGATCGAATCATGGCCGCAAACCGTCGGCAGGCTTTACACTTCTCCCATGGTTAACAGAGTCTTTCGGTGGAATTCCGCCAATGGCATGGGCCTTGCTTGGTTTACGGCATGAAAAGGATCAAGCGCCTCTTCACCATCAAGACCAAGTTCGAGGCGTTCCTGGCCATCTATGCCCTCGCGCTCGGCGCGGCGGAGCGCGGCGTTCATTATATGCAGCAATATCCCGGCGTCGGCGGCATGCTGCTGGCGCTGTGCTGCGGCGGCGCGGTGATGATCGTGGGCGGCCTGCTGATCGACGCGGTGGAGTTGAAGCGGACCTATGGGGATTGAGTGGCTCGTCTCACCCCTTCTCCGAAATGATCCGTTCGCCCTGAGCTTGTCGAAGGACTGTCCTTCTTTCCAACTTTGCGGAAGAAGAACGGCCCTTCGACAAGCTCAGGGCGAACGGGATTGATTGGGCTTCCTATAGCCTATTGCAGCGCCACCTCGGGCGGCACCACCTCATAGCCGAGTTGCCGCGCCACCGGCTCACAGGTGACCTTGCCGTTCCACACATTCAGCCCGTCGAGCAGGTGTGGATCGCGTTTCATTGCCTCCTTCCAGCCGAGATTGGCGATCCGCAGGGCATGCGGCAGCGTCACATTGTTGAGCGCGTAAGTGGACGTGCGCGCCACCGCGCCGGGCATGTTGGCCACGCAATAATGGACGATCCCATCGACCACATAGGTCGGCTCGGCATGGGTGGTCGGCCGGCTCGTCTCGAAGCAGCCGCCCTGGTCGATGGCGACGTCCACCAGCACCGCCCCCTGCTTCATCGTGCCCAGCATATCCTTGGAAACGACCTTGGGCGCGGCGGCGCCGGGGATCAGCACGGCGCCGATGACGAGATCGGCCTGCGCCACGCAATCGGCGAGATTGGCTTTGTTGGAGAAGCGGGTCTTGGCGCGCGCCTCGAAATAGGTGCCGAGTCGTTCCAGAACCTCCGGATTATAATCGAGGATGGTCACGTCCGCGCCGACGCCGGCGGCCATCTGCGCGGCATTGAAACCGACCACGCCGCCGCCGATCACCGTCACCTTGGCCGGCAGCACGCCCGGCACGCCGCCGAGCAGCACACCGCGCCCGCCATGCGCCTTTTCCAGCGCGGTCGCGCCGGCCTGGATGGACATGCGCCCCGCCACCTGGCTCATCGGCTTCAGGAGCGGCAGGCCGCCCGTGGCGTCCGTCACCGTCTCATAGGCGATGCAGACCGCTCCGGACTTGACGAGGTCCGCCGTCTGCTCGGGATCGGGCGCGAGATGCAGATAGGTGTAGAGGATCTGGCCGGGGCGCAGCATGGCGCGCTCTACGGCCTGGGGCTCCTTCACCTTCACCACCATCTCGGCGCGCTCGAACACCTCCGCCGCCGTCTCCACCACCTCGGCGCCGGCGGCGCGATAGTCGGCGTCATAGGCGCCGATCCCCGCGCCGGCGCCGGTCTCCACCAGGACCTGATGCCCGTGCACGATCAGTTCGTGCACGCTTTCCGGCGTCAGGCCGACACGATATTCATGGGTCTTGATCTCCTTGACCGTCCCAACAAGCATGATGCTTCTCCCGCTTGAGCGTTGGTTGGAACTTAGCGAATTGCGTTGGATGCGATAGGGGGAGCGCGATCAGGAACGATGGCAGGAGCAATGGAGCAGCCATGACCATGCAAAGCGAAGCCCTCGCGCTCATCGAGCGCTATTATGCCGCCTTCAATGCCGGCGATCATGAGGCCATGCTGGCCTGCCTGGCCGAGGATGTGGTGCATGACGTCAACCAGGGCGGGCGCGAGAGCGGCAAGGCGGCGTTCCGGGCCTTCCTCCAGCGGATGGACCACGCCTATCGCGAGCGGCTGGCCGACATCAGCATCATGGTCGATGCACAGGGTACGCGCGCGGCGGCCGAGTTCGTGGTGCACGGCACCTATCTCGCCGGCGAGCAGGGCCTGCCGTCCGCGCGCGGCCAGCGCTACGAACTGCCCGCCGGCGCCTTCTTCGCGCTGGAGAACGGGCTGATCCGCCGTGTCACCGTCTATTACAATCTTGCCGACTGGATTGCGCAGGTCAGCGCCGCCGACGCCGCATGAGCACAGTCTCGGTCGAGACGCTGCGTGATCCCGCCGAGCGGGCGGCCGCGCTGGAGCCGCTGGCGCGGCTGCGCATCACGGTCTTCCGGGACTGGCCTTATCTCTATGACGGCGCGTTCGACTATGAGCGGCGCTATCTGGCGCATTTCCTGGAGACGCCGGACGCTGCGCTGGTCGTCGCGCGCGATGGCGGCCAGATCGTCGGCGTCGCCACCGCTTCTCCGATGAGCCGGCAGGCGGCCGCCTTCCGCGCACCGTTCGAGGCGCTGGGCCATGATGTGGCGCGGCTCTTCTATTTCGGCGAATCCGTGCTGCTGCCGGATTATCGCGGCCATGGCATCGGCCATGCCTTCTTCGATCACCGCGAAGCCGCCGCGCGCGATGCCGGGGCGACGGCAAGCTGCTTCTGCGGCGTCATGCGCCCGGCCGATCATCCCCGCCGCCCGGCCGCCGCGCGCGACCTCGCGCCCTTCTGGCGCAAGCGCGGCTATGCGCCGGTGGAAGGCGCCATCGCCCATTATGACTGGAAGGATATCGACCAGCCGGCGGAAACCAGCCATCCGATGCAGTTCTGGCACCGGATGCTGTGACTGCCTCCGCTCAGAAGATCAGCTTGCGCACGCTCAGCTGCACCACGCGCCCGAGCGGGTCCAGATAGGCCGGGCGGAATGCCAGCGGCACGTCGCCATTCCCGTCCGTCACATGCTGGCGCGCGTTGAAGACATTGTTGACCGAGAGCTGCACGCGGGTGCCGCGCAGGAAGGGGACGCTGCGCACCAGCGAGGGCATCTGCCCGAGATTGGCGAAGAGCCGCAGGTTGAAGGTCGCGAGATCGCCGAAATGCAGCCGGCTGGACGGCTCGCCCGCCAGCCCGTCGACATGGGTGGCGCTGTTCCACGCGCCGGTCAGGCGGAAGCCGTAGCCGCTCTGGGAGACGCCTGCCTGCATCTCGATCTTGTGGCGCGACGGGCCGGCCCCGTTGCCGATCGAATCGCCGCCGAGCAGATCGAGCTGGGGAAGGCTCGGGGCGAACTGAACCGTGCTGTTGAGCGTCCACTCATGATAGAGGGCGAAGCTGATCCGGCCGCCGCCGCCACGTCCGCCGCCGCCGAAGCCGCCTCGCGGACCGCCCGCGCCGCCGCCGAACCGGCGGCCTTCGCCCGCGCCGCCCCGCCCGGAACCGTCCTGCCCCGCGCCGGCAGCAGAAGGCCCGCCGGCCTGAGCTTCGCCCTGCCCGCCGCCCTGCTCGCCCTGGCCGCCGCGCCGCCCGGGCGCCCCGTTGGGGAAGCGCTCTCGGAAGGCGGCACGCATGGCGTCGATCTGGCTCTGCGGCGTGCGCAGGCGCTTGCTCAGATTGATTCCCCAGCGCAGCGAGGTGCGATGCTGCTCGCTGATGTTGATCGGCCGCAGGTCGACCTGGACCAGGCGGCCCTCGTCATTGCGCACGAAGCGATCGGGGAAGGCCAGCGCCGTCTCGGCGGTGATGCCGGGGAATCCGGCGATGTCCCCCGTGGTGCGCCGGTCGTTGAAGTCGATCTTGATGCTGATGTTCGGGTCCTTGAGCGGACTGAGCGACAGGCCGAGGCGCCAGCTGCGCGTCGAGGCATTGTCCAGCGCCGGATTGCCGCCGGTGATCGTGGTGACCAACGCCGTCTCGCCGCGCACATAGTCGAACACCGGCACCAGCGCGGTGAAGGTGGCCGGATCGCCGAGCTGCTGCGCAGTCGGCGCCGTCTCCTCGTCGCTGTAGCTGGCCGAGAGGGCGATGCCGCGCACCGGCGTCCAGTTGAGGCCGCCGCCCAGCGTGCGGATCGTGCCCGCGTCGGACATATGCTCCAGCGCGGCATTGGCATTGGCCGAGAGGCGCCCCAGCGCGCCGGCGCGCGCGATCGGGAGGTCGAGGCTGAGCGAGCCGTTGGCGCTCTCCCGGCCCACGTCGCGCCGCGTGGTGACGAGGTTGCGCTCCAGCGTGCTTTCCTGCTGCATGGTCGACGCGCCCACGCGCACCGTCGCGGAGACATCGCCTGCCGGCAGGGCGAAGAGGGAGCGGCTGTAGAGGAAGTCTATATTGGCATTGTCGCTGCGGCTGGTCGTCTCGTCGGCCGGTAGCCCCATGAGGAAGGCCCGCGCCACCGGGTCGGCCGGGTCTGCATCCGGATCGCCCGCGGCGACGGCGGCGGCATAGGCGGCGAGGTCGAAGGGGCGCGAGGTGATGCCGCGTGATTCGCGGCGGTCATAGGTGGCGGTGAGCGTCCATTGGGCGCCCGCGCGATCGCCGGTCACGGTCAGCCCGAGGCCGCCGGTCTGGACGCTCGACATGCGCTCCAGCGCGCCGATGCCGGGCGCATAGGGCAGGACGCTCACATCCTCCTCGCCCGGCGCATAGGGCGTGCCGCCGGGAATCGTGACCGGCCGCAGCGCGAGGCCGATATTGCTCTCGCTGCGCGTGGTGGTGATCTCGCCGCTCAGCGTGGCGAGCGTGCGATCGGTGAGCGGCCGATGGTAGCTGCCGTTGATGCTGAAGGCCTCGCGCTCGGGCGACAGGGTGCGGGCCGGGCTGTCCGGCTCGTCGAGACCGCGATCCGTCTCCATGAGGCGGCCGCTGCGCTCATATTCGGCGCTGATGTTGACGCGCCGGCTCCGGCGGATCGCCAGGAAGCCGCCCTGCACTTCCGCGCTTTCGCCGCCGCCGCCCTGGGTCGGCATGCCGCCTTCCAGCTCGGTGGTGAACGCCCGGAAGCGGGCGCGCAGCACGATGTTCATCACTTTCTGGTCCGCGCTGTAGCCATAGCGCAGGCCGGTCGCCTCCGGCAGGATGTCGACGCGCGCGATAGCCTCGGCCGGCAGCGAGGAAATCTCGCGGAAGCTGGCGATGCGGCGTCCTTCGAGCAGCACCACCGGCGGCTTGCCGCTGCCGCTCTCCAGCTGCGGACCGAGTTCCTCCAGCAGATCGCGGATCGTGCTGATGCCGAGTGCACGGACGTCGGCGGCGTAGAGCTGTTCCTCGGGCGTCACGTCGCCAGCGACCGCGCCGCGCTGGCGCTGCCCGGTGACGACGATATCCTCATAGGCTTCCTCGTCCTCCATGACGTCGCCCATCTCCTCTTCGGTCTGCGCTTGGGCCTGAGCGGCCAGCAGCGCGGAGGCCGAGGCGGCAGCGAGAAGAAGGCTCGTGAAACGGGCTGTGTTCGTCATGGCGGCTCGGGATGCTTTCGAGAAAGGGATCGACGGGATATCTAGACCAGCGAATCTGTCCCTTTCCTGACCGGCCGGACGGAGCGTGTCCGGGTCGGCGGGAGGCCGATTCGCTATTGTTGCGATTGCGGCGCATTTGCATGACAAGGCACCGCTGGACAATCGTCGAACTTGTAACGAAATGTCGCAGCCTTGCGGCCCGGTGAAACCGGGTTCGGCCACGGACGACAGGAATGGAGAGGACGGCAATGGCATTGGCGCTGGAAGACAGGCTCGGGCTGCAGGATTTGATCGCCAACTACAGCTGGGCGCTGGATACCGGCGATGTCGACGCGCTGGTCGCCTGCTTCACCCCGGACGCGCGCATGGTCGAGGAAGTGTTCGAGGACCCGGACATCTGGGAAGGTCATGAGGGCATTCGCGGCATTGCGGAACATTATCGCAATGCGCCCGGCTTTCCCGGCCGCCAGCATCATGTGACCCAGACCCAGTATATGCCGCAGGACGACGGCTCGGTGAAAATGCGCTCCTTCGCCTTCGTGACCGAATGCGAAGGCGAGCCGCCCTATCTTCTGCGCTTCACCGGCTGGTATGACGACCATGCGGTGAAGGGCGAGGACGGCCAGTGGCGCTTCCATCGCCGCACCGTCCGCCTGTGGGACGGCGAAGTGCTCAAGAACTTCCCCGGCAAGGGCCAATGGGTGCCCCGCAAGCGGCCGCCCTCGCTCGTCATCAAGCGCTGAGCATATTGGGCCGTATTCCTGGAGGCGTCACGATCGAATTGAACCGAAATGTGCTCCTGCGGAAGTAGGAACTCAGGGCGGCAAGGAACCGCTCATGCGCGCTGGGCTTCTGCGTTGGGCTACGCCCGCCTTCGGCTCCGCAGGAGCATTGGTTTCAGTTCTCCCCCGCCTTAAGCTGCCGCATGAGATCGAGCGCAGCCAGTTCGGCGGCGCGCTTGCCACGCGCCGGCCCGGCCGGTCCCGACGCCTCGCCGATGCCGATGGCCCCAAGGCCGCCATCGTCGCCCAGCACGGCCCGCTCATCTTGAAAATCCACAGCCGGCAAGTTGCCGTGCTTCATGATGTCGACCAGCGCCCGCACCACTTCGCTCATGCGGTTCAGCGCCGGATCATGGATCTCTGCCATGTCGGCATCGTAACAGAAGGCCAGCCAGACGCCATCCCCGGTTCCTCAATCCCGCTCGATATCGGGCAGGAACGCCGTGAGCAGGCCGATCGCCGGCAGCACCGCGCAGACCTGATAGACCGTCTCGATGCTCGTCATGTCCGCCAGCCAGCCGAGCACGGCCGCGCCGAGGCCGCCCATGCCGAACGAGAAGCCGAAGAACAATCCGGAGATCATGCCCACCTTGCCGGGCACCAGTTCCTGCGCGAACACGACGATGGTCGGGAAGGCCGAAGCCATGATGAGACCAATGACCACGCTCAGCACGCCGGTCCAGAATAGGCCGACATGCGGCAGCAGCAGCGTGAAGGGCAGCGCGCCCAGGATCGAGAACCAGATCACATATTTGCGCCCGAACCGGTCGCCCAGCGGGCCGCCCGCCACGGTGCCGACCGCCACCGCCGCCAGGAAGGCGAACAAGTGGAGCTGCGCATCCTGCACCGACAGGCCGAAGCGGTGGATCAGGTAGAAGGTGAAGTAGCTCGTCAGGCTGGCGAGATAGACATATTTGGAGAAGATCAGCGCCAACAGGATCCAGATGCCGCGCGCCGCATGCCCCTTGGGCAGCGCCGCTGCCGAGATGGATCGTCCGCCCGCATGCAGCCGGGGCAGTCCATGATGGCGATACCAGAGCGCGACATTCCACAGCACGCCACCTGAGAGCAGCGCCAGCAAGGCGAAGAAGGCGAGGCTCGACTGGCCCCAGCGCACGACGACCAGCGCCGCCGCCAGCGGCCCCAGCGCCTGTCCGGCATTGCCGCCCACCTGGAACAGCGACTGGGCGAGGCCATGCCGCCCGCCCGCCGCCATGCGGGCGACGCGCGAGGATTCGGGATGGAACACCGACGAGCCCATGCCGAGCAGCACCGCCCCCGCCAGCACCAGCCCATAGCTATGCGCGACCGAAAGCACGGCGAGGCCCGCCAGCGAGAAGAGCGTGCCACCCGGCAGCGCCATGGGCGTGGGCCGCTTGTCCGCATAGAGGCCGACGAGCGGCTGCAGGATGGAGGCGGTGATCTGATAGGCCAGCGTCACGAGGCCGATCTGGCCGAAGCTCAGATGCAGGTCGGTCTTGAGGTCCGGATAGATGGCCGGCAGCAGCGACTGCATCATGTCGTTGAGAAGGTGACAGAAGCTGATCGCGAGGATCACGCCGAACGCCGTGCCGGTCGCGCCTGCCGCCGGGTCCTTCGCCATCGCCGTCATCTTGTTCATCATCTGCTCCCTTTCGAGGAGGGGCCGATTAGCCTTTCCGGATGCGTCCCGCTTCGCCATATGGGTCATTCGATTTTGCAATCAGGACAGGTGCGGCGAATGGAGTGGCGAGAGGCGAACCAGCTCGAGCATGTGCCCCGCACGGTGGTCGGCATCGGGCATGACTATCCCCCGGCCTTCGAGCGGTTCGAGCTGATCCGCGAATGGCTTCAGCGCATCGGCACTGGCCTGCCATTCATGTTCGACCACGGCGAAATCCGCATTTTTTTCTCGAATCGCGATCGCCACGGCGAGCGCCGGCGGCGTCCATCCATTGATATGCAGGCTATACATGAAACGGGACTTTCGTGAGGGGAGGTCAGGCGAGTTGGCGGTTCGCTTCCGCCTCGATGTCGATATGCATGCCACCGCGCGAATGCGCCCATGTACGGCGGATCGAGGGACGCTGATACATGCGCCGCAGCCAGCCCATCGTGGCCGGTGTGCGCGCCAGGCTGACCGAAGGGAGCTGCATCGTGTCGGCCATATGCGGCAGGATGTAGACCAGATTGAATGCATTGATGTCCGCCAGGCTGAACTCGTCGCCCGCGACCCATTCATTGCGTTCAAGGTTCCGCTCGAACAAGGCTGATGCCATAGCGACGCGCCGCCGGCTTTCCGCCAGTTCCTCCTCGCTGAACTGGCCGTAGATCGCCTTGGTCCAGGCGATGCGCCGCTCCTTGAGCGGTATCGCCTCGATCCGCGCCTTCAACTCCTCCGGGTCCTTGCCGCGCACGGCCGGGCCGGTGAACATGTCCCACGCGATCATGCTGGCGCAGGGGGCATAATATTGGTCGCAATATTTCATCCACCAGCGCATCTTCCAGCGCTTCGCTGGATCGGCGGGACGCAGCGACGGCCCATCGAAACGGGCGTCCACATATTCCATGATCGCGGTCGATTCGTTCAGCAGATGGCCCTCATGGACCATCGCTGGGATCGTCCCCATCGGGTTGATGGCGAGATAGTCCGGCTTGTGCTGGTCGAACTCCAGCATGTCGATATAGACGCTGTCATAGGCGACGCCCTTCTCTTCCAGCGCCAGCATCGGCTTGCCGGAATTGGCGTTGGGCTCCCAATGGTAAAGGACGGGCTTTTCGATCATTTCACTCATACCAGTAGCTGATAGTGCGTATCTCGATGCTGGCCCGGGGATGGGCCTCGGCGGGGGCGGAGGGGTCCTCGAAAGCGGTGTGGGGGACGAACCAGGGGCGGGACCGGTCGGTATCGTAAGCCTTGACGACCGTGCACGTCATTCTCGCAATTCTCGAACTCCCCGATCAATTCAAGGCAAACTGGAAAAGGAAAACCTGACTTCAGCTCTCGTCCTCTTCGCGCGCAAACGCGGCGGGCATAAATATGGAGGAGAACTGGCGGCACTGTATAACTTCGCAGCCACAATCTGAATGAACGGCCGCTATTGGGAACCTCTGCCTAGAGATCGAATGTCCGATTTGTTCGCGATTACGGCCACGTAATTGGGCTGGGTTCACCGCAACTGACTGTCCTTGCTTCCACGCCGGTTGATCGTGGAATGAACCACCGCCTTGTCGCGTTCGGCTTGGCAACGCACACAGGTGCGGACGCCGGGCAGCGCTTTGCGTCGCCGGTCGGGGATGCGGTCACCGCAATCTTCACATTGATCGCTGCCCGCGCCAATAGGCATGCGGGCGCGAGCGGCACGGACGGCGTCGCTGATCGTGTCATCTATCTGATCCTGCACCGCACCGTCGCGTGACCATCCACCGGCCATGTCGATTTCCTTTGCGCTTCACGCCAGGCACGATCTGGGGACGGCGGGCGCCTGATTCAATCATCGGCTTTCGGGCCAGCCGAAGCGCTGTGGAGGACAGATATGTCGGCGGGTCCTGCCTCTACTCATGCGTCGTGCCAATACTCGCTTCCGCGGCCAATTTACCTGAAATCGATGAGTCTGCGCCTGATCCGCTTAGGAAATTAGCCGATCGGAAATGTCTTTCTTTTCAATTCGGTACTACGCGCAACAGCCCTGGAGAAATCGCCCTGGAATTCAGGGAAAATGGACTATTAAAGGCTCTTTCAGTACGGCTAGAGATGCCAAAATGGCGCGGAAGTGCGTGGCTTTCACGCACTTTCTCTATCGATATCAATAACTTGCAGACTGTGTGGCGGAGAGGGTGGGATTCGAACCCACGGTACCGTTGCCGGCACGCCGCATTTCGAGTGCGGTGCTTTCGACCACTCAGCCACCTCTCCGCAGAGGAACCGGCGACCATCGGCGCCAAGGCGGCGACGGCTGCGATTTGCTGAGCGCGTGCCGTTAGCGGATGATCTCGGCTTTGCCAAGCGCCGTGAAGGCAAAACTTGCGCTTGCCGGATGCGACATTAAATCCTGTCTCATGAACCGTGCCCGCAACAGCAAGTCTTCCGACTGTCCGCCGTCCCTGGCGCCGAGCGCCCCGCGCGTGGCGCATGCGCGCTTCGGCATCGGCGACAAGGTCCGTCATCGCCTGTTCGGCTTTCGCGGGTTGGTGTTTGATATCGATCCGGTCTTCGCCAACAGCGAGGAATGGTATGAGGCCATTCCCGAGGCCATTCGGCCGGACAGGGACCAGCCCTTCTACCATCTCTTCGCGGAAAATGGCGATTCGACCTATGTCGCCTATGTGAGCCAGCAGAATCTGGTGGGCGACGAGACCGGCGAACCAATCGACCATCCGGCGATTCCCGCCCTGTTCGAGCGCCGCTCGGACGGCGGCTACCGGCTGGACGCGCGCCGCTGGCATTAGCCTCGCGCGTTAAATCGGGATCATCCTTGCGTCCGTTCGTGTCGAGCGAAGTCGAGACACCCATCGGCCTTGCCCAATCCTGCATCGGTGTCTCGACTTCGCTCGACGCGAACGGGACGATGGATCAGATTTGAGGCGCGACGCTCTAGGGAAGGCTGTGCAGACCTCGCGACAGGGCGATGTCTGAAGGGGCATCTATCACGCCTTGATGCGCCAGCCTTGGGAGAGCGCGCGATAGCAGACCAGCGCCAGCACGATATTGAGCACCAGCATCACGCCGGCACCCAGCGCCACGCTGGCGTCCGCCGTCGCCAGAAAGCCGTAGCGGAAGCCCGAGATCGCGTAGAAGAACGGATTGAAGTGGCTGATCGAGCGGAACAGCGGCGCGACATGCTCCATCGAGTAGAATGTGCCCGAAAGCAGCGAGAGCGGCGCGACGATGAAATTGCCGACGGCGGCGGCATGATCGAACTTCTCGGCCCAGATCGCGGTGAGGATGCCGCCGAAGGCCAGCATCGCCGCACCCAATATGCCGAACCACAGCACCGCCCAGGGATGATGCGGCATCACATGCACGCCTGGCCAGAGCAGCATGGCGAACCAGATGGCGCCGCCCACGAACAGCGCACGCGTGACCGAGGAGGCGACCAGCGCGAACAGCAGCTCGCCCGCCGAGATGGGCGGCATCAGATAGTCGACGATGGTGCCCTGCACCTTGCCGACCAGCAGCGTGGTCGTGGCGTTCTGGAAGCTGTTCTGCACCATGCCCATCATGATGAGGCCGGGTGCGATGAAGTCCGCGAAGGGCACGCCCATCACCATGAAGCCGCCGCGCCCCATCGCCACGGTGAAGATGACCAGGAACAGCAATGTGGTGAGCGCCGGCGCCCAGACGGTCTGCAGCTGCACCTTGAGGAAGCGCCGCACCTCCTTCCTGTAGAGGGCGAACATGCCGGCCCAGTTGACGTTGCGGATCACCGGCTCGCCCGGCTCGTGGCGGATGAAGCTGGTATCGGTGGCAAGTCGGGACTGATCGGGCATGCGCAGCGCCCTATCGCCTCGCCGCACGGGCGGCAAGCGCGCACAGCCCGTTTGACCTTTTTCCACCGAGTCACCATATGGCGGCGAGCATAGAAGGAACTGCCTGACCATGTCGTGGACCGACGAACGAATCGACAAGCTCCGGGGGATGTGGGAGCGCGGCATGACCGCGAGCCAGATCGCGGAGGAACTGGGCGGCGTGAGCCGCAATGCCGTGATCGGCAAGGCCCACCGGCTCGGGCTGCAGGCGCGCCCCTCGCCCGTCAAGGCGGCGGACGCGACACCCCGCGTCGCCGCGCCCAAGACCAGCAAGCCGGCGCCAGCCCCGCGCGCCGCCGATCCGCGCCCAAGCGAGGCCGCGCCCGCCAAGGCGCAGGCTCGCCCCGCGCCCGAGCCTCGGCCGGCGCCGCAGCCGCAGGCCGCGACACCCGCGCCTGCGCCCGCCGCCGCTTCCGTGTCCGAGACCCCGGCGCCGCCGCCTCCCCCGCGCATCGTCTCGGTGGGGCCGGGCGGCTTCCTGCGCCAGGGGCCCGGCGACATGCAGCAGCCGATCCCGCCCGCGCCGCCGCGCCGCCTCGTGCCGGCCAAGCCAAGCCCGGAGATCGCCGGCAAGACCAGCCTGCTCGATCTCAACGAGAAGATCTGCAAGTGGCCGCTCGGCCATCCGGGCGAGCCGGACTTCCACTTCTGCGGCGAGAAGGTGAATCCCGGCTTCCCTTATTGCGTGGAGCATTGCGGACGCGCCTACCAGGCCCAGCTTCCGCGCGGCACTCGCCGCCCGCCCCCGCCGCTGCCCTATGGCGGCCCGCGGGTCCGCTGACGGGCCAGACCGGTCCAGCCGAATTGCCGAACCGTCAGGCCGTTTTCTTTGCGATGGCCTGACGGGCCGTTTCGGTATATGCTCGCATACAGGGTAGCCACAAACCCGAGCGGTAGCTGAAAGCCGCCAACCGACCTGTCTCATCGAGGTAAGGAGGGTATGATGGCTGATCTTGTGAAAATCGGTATCGACGATGTCGTCGCTTCGGCGACCGAAGGCGTGTTGCGCGCCATGGCGGCCCGCAAGGTGCGGGTCGAGGGGCTCGAGTTCAAGGATCTGGTGGCGTCCGGCTATATCGTGGACCTCATCATCCGTGCCGGCGGATTTCCGTTTCCCGTCGATATCGGTCCCGGCGGCCCCGCCGGCGGGATCATGAGAGGCGGCGGCCGGTGACAATGCCCCGACCGGGCGCGAGCGCGCCCGATCGGCCGACGCTCTGCCCCAGCGCCGATCCGTCCTGGCCCGATGCCCGGCTGATCGGCGTGGTGGGCGGCACGGTGGACGAACCGCGCATCACCTATGTTCCGCCCCGCCCGGTCACGCCGGACCTGCTGGCGCTGGCCAGGCCGGTGACGCCGGGCGAGGTCTTCCGCTTTTCGGCGCGGTGCCGGGAGAGCGGTTGCCGGCATTTTCGGGGCGATCGCTGCGGCGTGGCGATGGCCGTGGTCGCGCATCTCACGCCGGAAGGCGAGCCGGGCGCCCTGCCCCTCTGCACCATCCGGCGCGAATGCCGCTGGTGGGCCGAGCATGGCCCCGCAGCCTGCCGGCGCTGTGCCTCGGTCGTGACGGACGATCCGGTGCGGCCGAAGGCGCTGGAGGATGCGCTGCGGGTGTAGCATCTCCCTGCACGCTCGTGGAGACGCGGCTCCCCCCGCTCCTCCACGAGCGCGTGTTTCGCTTGCGCCCCTGACTCCCCTCCTCCTATAGCGCGACCATGTCAGACGGCGACCTGTTCGGCGGCTCGGGCGGCCGCACCACCGAAAGCTATGATGCCTCCTCGATCGAAGTGCTGGAAGGCCTCGAGCCCGTCCGGCGGCGGCCGGGCATGTATATCGGCGGCACGGACGAGCGCGCGCTGCATCATCTCGCCTCCGAAGTGCTGGACAATGCGATGGACGAGGCCGTCGCCGGCCATGCCAACCGCATCGAGGTGGTGCTGGAGGCGGGCAACCGCCTGACCGTGATCGACAACGGGCGCGGCATCCCGGTCGATCCGCACCCCAAATATCCCGGCAAGTCGGCGCTGGAGGTGATCTTCTCGCTGCTCCATTCGGGCGGCAAATTCTCCGGCAAGGCCTATGAAACCTCCGGCGGCCTGCATGGCGTGGGCGTCAGCGTGGTCAACGCCCTCTCCGCGCATACCGAGGTGGAGGTGGCGCGCAACCGCGAGCTTTTCCGCCAGCGCTTCTCGCGCGGGCAGGTGCTGGGTCCGCTGGAGAAGGTCGGCGCGGCGCCAAACAGGCGGGGCACCTCCGTCTCCTTCACACCCGACACGGAGATTTTCGGCGAACTGAAGTTCAAGCCCGCCCGCCTCTACCGGCTCGCCCGCTCCAAGGCCTATCTCTTCGCCGGCGTCGAGATACGCTGGCGGTGCGATCCCTCGATCATCACCGATGATACGCCGGCCGAGGCGGTGTTCCAGTTCCCCGGCGGCCTCGCCGACCATCTGAAGGAACAGCTTGGGAGCCGCGAATGCGCCACCGCCGAGTTCTTCAAGGGCACGCAGAGCTTCCCGGAGGGTGCCGGCCGCGTCGAGTGGGCGGTCGCCTGGCCGCTTTGGTCGGACGGCTCGAACAGCTGGTATTGCAACACCATCCCTACGCCCGACGGCGGCACCCATGAGGCGGGGCTGCGCGCCGCGCTCACCAGGGGCATCCGCGCCTTTGGCGACCTGGTCGGCCAGAAGAAGGCGAAGGACATCCAGACGGACGACATCATGTCCGGCTGCGAGCTGATGCTGAGTGTCTTCATCCGTGAGCCGCAGTTCCAGAGCCAGACCAAGGACCGGCTGACCAGCCCCGAGGCCGCTCGGCTGGTGGAGGCGGCGATACGCGACCATTTCGACCATTTCCTCGCCGACAATATGGATCGCGGCAAGGCGCTGCTCGGCCATGTGCTGGAGCGGATGGACGAGCGCCTGCGCCGCCGCGCCGAAAAGGAAATCAAGCGCAAGACCGCGACCTCAGGCCGCAAGCTTCGCCTGCCCGGCAAGCTCACGGATTGCTCCTCGGACGATCCCGAGGGCACGGAGATGTTCATCGTCGAGGGCGACAGCGCCGGCGGCAGCGCCAAGCAGGCGCGCGACCGCAAGACGCAGGCGATCCTGCCCATCCGCGGCAAGATCCTGAACGTCGCCTCGGCCACATCGGCCAAGATCCTCGCCAACCAGGAGATCGCGGACCTCATCCAGGCGCTCGGCTGCGGCACCCGCAAGGACTGCAATCCGGACAACCTCCGCTACGAACGCGTCGTCATCATGACCGACGCCGATGTGGACGGCGCACACATCGCCACCTTGCTCATGACCTTCTTCTTCCAGGAGATGCCGGAGCTGGTGCGGCGCGGCCATCTCTACCTCGCCCAGCCGCCGCTCTACCGTCTCGTCGCGGGCGGCAAGAGCGTCTACGCTGCCGACGATGCCGCCCGCGAGGCGCTGCTGGCCGGGGCGTTCAAGGGCAAGAAGGTGGAGGTCAGCCGCTTCAAGGGCCTGGGCGAGATGAACCCCCAGCAATTGCGCGAAACCACCATGGATCGGGCAAAACGCAGCCTCATCCGCATCACCCTGCCGCAGGAATATGAGGAACGCGCGGGGGTGAAGGATCTGGTCGACCGCCTGATGGGCACCAACCCGGCCCACCGCTTCGCCTTCATCCAGGAGAATGCGGCGCAGGTGGACGAAGAGGCGATCGATGCGTGACGGATTGACGTGGAGACCAGGCGCGCGCGCCCTTCCCGCGACTGCGAGGCCTCTGCGAAGAGGCGCAGAATCAAATCCCGTTCGCCCTGAGCTTGTCGAAGGGCTGTCCTTCTTCTTTGGCTTCGGGCTGAAAGAAAGAACGGCCCTTCGACAAGCTCAGGGCGAACGGATGATTTCGCAAAGGCGGGGATGGCGCTAGCCCCCCTCAGCCCCTGACCCAGATGCCCTTGCTCGGTAGGTGCTCGCGGTCGTGCGGCTTGTCGAAGTCCACGATCGGGCCGATCGGCACGATACCGCTGGGGTTCACATTGGCGAGCGTCCAGTAGTTGGTCTTGATGAGGTCGAGCTTCACCGTCGCCGCGATACCCGGCCACTGGTAGAGCTCGCGCAGATAGTGCGAGAGCGCGTCATACTCCTCGATGCGCCGCAGGTTGCAGCGGAAGGCGCCATAATAGCCGATGTCAAAGCGCACGAGCGTGGTGAACAGGCGCCAGTCGGCCTCCGTGCAATAGGCCCCGGCGAGATAGCGGTTCGTGGCGAGATGGACGTCCAGCCGATCCAGCATGGCGAACAGCTCGCGCACCGCCTCGTCATAGGCCGCCTGGCTGGTCGCGAAGCCCGAGCGATAGACGCCGTTATTGACGGCGGGGTAGATGAGCGCGTTCCACCGGTCGATCTCGGCGCGCAACGGCCCGGGATAAAGATCCAGCCGGTTGCCTGTGATCCCGTCGAACGCATGGTTCATCATGCGGATGATCTCGCTCGACTCATTGTTGACGATGCGCCGCGTCTTCTTGTCCCACAGCACCGGCACCGAGACCTTGCCCGTGTAGCGCGGCTCGGCCTGCGCATAGAGGCGATGCAGCGGATAGCCGCCTTCCACCGGCCCGTCAGGTCCGTCCGGGAAGGTCCAGCCCTCCTCGCCAAGCCCCGACACCTCGGCGCGATAGGGAATCACATCCTCCAGCCCCTTGAGCACGCGATAGACGAGCGTGCGCGAAGCCCAGGGACAGCCATAGGCCACCCATAACTCGTAGCGTCCCGCCTCGGCGGGAAAGCGCGCGTCCGGATCGGCGGAGACGGCGTCGCGGAAGGCGCTCTCGGCGCGCACGAAGCTGCCGCCCTTCATCTCCTCCGCCGCCGGCAGGGTCGCGACCCATTTCCCTTCGACCAGTCCCGCCATCGCCTGCCTTCTCCCGATTCGCCTGTCGATCGGGATGAAGCTCTACGCGAGTCCGGGCACGAGAAACCAGCCGCGCAAGCGCAGCGGCGCCCGAGCCGCGACCGGACCCGTTCAGGCGGCCGTATCGATTCCCAGCTCGGCGAGCTTGCGGTAGAGGGTGGAGCGGCCGATGCCCAGGCGGCGGGCCACTTCCGTCATGCGGCCGCGATAATGGCCGATGGCGAGGCGGATCACATCGGCCTCAATATCCGAGAGCGAGCGCAGATGGCCGCTCGCCTCATAGAGCGTCACGCCGATGCCATTTTCCTGCGCGCTGCGCACGATGGGGCTGACATCCTTGCGGTCGCGCTGACCGAGGCCTGACATGAGCTGGCCGGAGAGCTGCGGGAAGTCCGCCACGGTCAGCGCGTCGCCCTCGCAGAGCACGGCGGCGCGGAACAGCGTGTTGTGGAGCTGGCGGACATTGCCGGGCCAGTCGTGCCGGGCGAGCAGGTTGATCGCCTCGTTGGTGATGCCGAGGCTGCGGAGGCCCGGCTGGGCCGCGATCCGCTCCAGCAGGTGCCGGGCCAGCGCCGGAATGTCGCCGGCGCGCTCGCGCAGCGGCGGGATGGTGAGTTGAACGACATTGAGGCGATAGTAGAGATCCTCGCGGAAGCGCCCCGCTTCGACCTCGTCGATCAGGCGCTTGTTGGTCGCGGCGATCACGCGCACGTCCACCTGCGACACCGCCCGCGCGCCGACGGGCTGGATCTCGCCGTCCTGCAACACGCGCAGCAGCTTGACCTGCGCGTCGAGCGGCAATTCGCTGATCTCGTCGAGGAAGATGGTGCCGCCATGGGCAGTGACGAACTTGCCGACATGGCGATCGAACGCGCCGGTGAAGGCGCCGCGCTCATGGCCGAACAGGTCCGATTCGACCAGATTGGCGGGGATCGCGCCGCAATTCACCGTGATGAGCGGCATGCGCGCGCGTGCGCTGGCGGTGTGGATCGCATGGGCGATCACTTCCTTGCCGACGCCGCTCTCGCCCTCGATCAGGATCGGCACCCGCGCCCGCGCTGCCTTGGCGGCGATGGCGAGCGCGGCGCGGAAGGTGGGCGTCGAGCCGACGATCTCGTCGAAGCCGAGCGGCGTGCGGATCTTCTCGGTGAGAGGGCGCAGCTCGCCCGCGTCGCGCGCATGGGACAGCACGCCCTGCAGCGCGCTCAGGAAGCTGTCCGGCGCGATCGGCTTGATGAGGAAATCATAGGCGCCGGCGCGCATGGCCTCCACGGCGCGGGCGGCATTGCTGTTGGCGGTGATGACCAGCACCGGCAGCGACGGGCGCCGCGCATGGACCTCGCGGATCAGCGCGACAGCTTCCAGCCCTTCGGTCCAGTCGTCGATGATGATGGCCGATAGGCGCATGCCCTCGCGCGTGGCGAGCGTGGCGATTGCATCGTCCGCATTGCTCGCGCAGAGCGTCCGCCAGCCGGCGCGGCCGGCCATGGCGATGTTCAATCGGCGCTGCGCAGGCTCGTCGTCAACCAGCAGCAGGATCGGTGTTTCAAGGTCGCTCATGCCCAGTCCCTGAAGGGTTCCCGCACGAACGGTTAAAGGATGGAGGTAAAGACCGGATTAAGGGGCGGTCGATCCGTGCCATGCCGGCACAGCAGCACCATTGGCGCCAAGCGACTTGAGGCGCGCCATGCTTGCCGCTAAGACCGGTGACGAACGCAAAAATGGGGATTTCGAATGGCCAACCAACAGGACATGACGCAGGCGAACAACACGTTCCACGGCTTCACCCTGCTCATCAAGTGGGGCACGATCCTCTCCGCCGTCCTGGCTGCGATCGTCATCCTGGTCATTTCCTGACGGCGGGCGCGCGGGAGCCCTCGCAATGAAGATCGCGGTGCTGCGCGAGAGCGCGCCCGGCGAGAAGCGGGTCGCCGCTTCGCCCGAGACCGTGCGCAAGTTCATCGCGCTCGGCGCGCAAGTGGCGGTCGAGACCGGCGCGGGCACGCAGGCCTCGGTGGGCGATGCCGATTATGAGGCGGCCGGCGCCAGCATCGGATCGCGCGCGGCCGTGCTGGATGGCGCGAACATCCTGCTCTGCGTGCAGGGGCCGGACCCGGCGAGCATCGCGGGTGCCAAGCCCGATGCACTGCTCGTGGGCGGCCTCAATCCCTTCGCCGAGCGCGCGCGCGTAGATGCCTATGCCGCCGCCGGCGTGCAGGCGCTCGCCATGGAGTTCATGCCGCGCATCACCCGCGCCCAGTCCATGGACATCCTCTCCTCCCAGTCCAATCTTTCCGGCTACAAGGCGGTGCTGGACGCGGCCTCCGAATATGGCCGGGCCTTCCCGATGATGATGACGGCGGCGGGCACCGTCTCGGCCGCGCGGGTGTTCGTCATGGGCGTGGGTGTTGCCGGGCTGCAGGCGATCGCGACGGCCCGGCGGCTGGGCGCGCAGGTCTCCGCGACGGACGTACGCGCCGCCACGAAGGAGCAGATCGAATCGCTCGGCGCCAAGCCCATCTTCGTGGAGAATGTGGCGGGCATCGCGGGCGAAGGCAGCGGCGGCTATGCCACCGAAATGTCCGAGGATTATCAGAAGGCCCAGGCCGAGCTGGTCTCCAGCCATATCGCCAAGCAGGACATCGTCATCACCACGGCGCTGATCCCCGGCCGGCCCGCCCCGCGCCTTATCTCGGACACGCAACTCGCGACGATGAAGCCGGGCAGCGTGATCGTCGACCTCGCCGTCGAGCAGGGCGGCAATGTCGAGGGCGCGGTCGCCGGCGAGATCGTCGAGCGGCATGGCGTGAAGATCGTCGGCCACCGCAACGTGCCGAGCCGCCTCGCCGCCGACACATCGGCCCTGTTCGCACGCAATCTCTACAATTTCCTGTCCGCCTATTGGGACAAGGACGCGAACGGCCCGGTGCTGCCCGACGATGACGAGATCGTGCAGGGCGTGCGCCTGACGCAGGGCGGCAAGGTGGTCAGCGAGCGGCTGCTGGCCTGAGCCGATGCAAGCCTTCGCGGACGACCCCGAGCATCCCGGTCGCCGCGTCTGGAGACTTTCAAGGGCCGGTGCGGTCGGTTCCGGCATCGTCATGCTGCTGTGCGTCGTCGGCGCCGCCCTGCTGACCTATGTCGCCCTCACACTCGTGCCACTGGCGGGTGCGATTCCGCTCGGTCTCTGCGCGCTCGGTATGCTGGCGCTCGCCGCTTATGTCCGGCGGGACCGGCGCGGCAAGGCGGGCGGCGCGATCCTGCTCGACGAGGATGGCCTCACGCTCGATCTGCCGCGCGACCGCTCGCTCGCCCATCATGCGCCGGCCTTTCACGGCACGATCCGCCGGGATGCGATCGCCTCCGTCGCGCATCGGCTGGAGGGCTATGGCGCGCAGGGCCTCGCCATGGTGCAGCGCAGCTACTGGCTCGTGCTGCGCTTGGGGCCGCCGCTGCTGCTGTTCGAGGATCGCGGCATCGGCTCGGCGCAAGCGACCGACCCGATGATGCCGCTCGCCGAGGAAATCGCCCGGCGCTGCGGCCTCCCTCTGATCGAGCGCCCCATGGCGCGCGGATGCGGCGGCATCCTCGGCGCCTGGTTCGCGCAGGGGCCGGCGCTCGATGCCCCGGCCATGACGGACCGGGCGCAGCGCTGGATATGGCGGCGCGTCTGGATCACCGGCTCGCTCGCTTCGCTCACTATGCTGGCGCTGATTCTCGGCATGATGATCGGCCGGTGATCCATGCGCCCCCTCGACAGAGTGCGTGCGAGCCGCCAATGTGTGCGCGGGAGTCATCGAGAAAAGCAGCATTTGAAAATGGGGCGGCTTCGAAACGGCAGCATCGTCAAGTGGAAGCGACGGGCATGACTTCGGTTTTTGCGCTTCTGATGGCGCTTGCATCCTCCGAGCGCGTTCCCATCGCTTTCTGGCGGTCGGGCGACGATGGGCTGAGCTCGAGATTTTACGAAGCCGTTGATCGCGCGCTTCAGTCGAGCAGTCTGGTTCGACCGGCCGATGCCGATGATCTACCGGCATATGTTCTCCATGCCGAGACGAATGTCAGGCCGCTCAACGAGGCATCGGGCAGTTTCATTTACAAGATCAGTTTGCTGAAGGGACCGGATATCCGGAGCGAAGTGCTTGCTCGCTTTGAGGGCACATGCACTGAAGCACTGGATCGCTGTGCCGAACGGGTCGTAGCGCAGACAGTAGCTTTGGTTGGGAGCTAGAATATGGACTTCATCGCCATCCTCAGCATCTTCGTGCTGGCCTGCTTCGTCGGCTATTATGTCGTCTGGTCGGTGACGCCGGCGCTGCACACGCCGCTCATGGCCGTCACCAACGCCATTTCCTCCGTCATCATCGTCGGCGCGCTGATCTCGGCGGCGGAAGCCGAGAATCCCGCCGTGCAGTGGCTCGGCCTCGCCGGCGTGGTGCTCGCCTCGATCAACATCTTCGGCGGTTTCGCCGTCACCGAGCGCATGCTCGCCATGTACAAGAAGAAGGATCGCAAATGACGATGCCCGCCGGGGAAACCATCGCGAGCCTCACCGCGCTCGCCTATCTCGTCTCGGGCATCCTCTTCATCCTCGCGCTGCGCGGCCTCTCCAGCCCGGAGACGAGCCGCACGGGCAATCGGCTGGGCATGCTCGGCATGCTCATCGCGGTCGGCACCACCATGGCCACGCATGACGCGGTGGCGCTGCCCAAGCTGTTCGCGGCCATCGTCATCGGCGGCCTCATCGGCTTCGTGATCGCCCGCAAGATCGCCATGACGGCAATGCCCCAGCTCGTCGCGGCCTTCCATAGCCTGGTCGGCATGGCGGCGGTGGTGGTGGGCGCGGCGGCCTTCCTGAACCCCGCGGCCTTCGGCATCCTCGACATGGCGACGCTGGAGATTCATCAGGCCAGCCGCGTCGAGATGGCGCTGGGGGTGGCGATCGGCGCCATCACCTTCTCCGGCTCGGTGATCGCCTTCCTCAAGCTCAACGGCAACATGTCCGGCAAGCCCATCCTGCTGCCGGCGCGCCATGTCATCAACCTCGGCACGCTGCTCGTCATCCTCGGCCTCGTCGCCTGGTTCGTGAGCGACCAGAGCCCGTGGATCTTCTGGACCATCACCGTCCTTGCCTTCGTCATCGGCTTCCTGCTCATCATCCCGATCGGCGGCGCGGACATGCCGGTCGTGGTCTCGATGCTGAACAGCTATTCGGGCTGGGCGGCCGCCGCGATGGGCTTCACGCTGCACAATACGGCGATGATCATCACCGGCGCGCTGGTCGGCTCCTCGGGCGCGATCCTCAGCTACATCATGTGCCGCGCGATGAACCGCAGCTTCCTCTCGGTGATCGCCGGCGGCTTCGGCGCGGAGGCGGCGAGCGGCGGCGGCGAGGCAAGGGAGCAGCGCCCCTGGAAGCGCGGCAGCGCCGAGGACGCCGCCTTCCTCATGAAGCAGGCGGACAGCGTCATCATCGTGCCGGGCTATGGCATGGCCGTCTCACAGGCGCAGCACGCGCTGCGCGAGATGGGCGACATGCTCAAGAAGGAAGGGGTCAGCGTCAAATATGCCATCCACCCCGTCGCCGGCCGCATGCCCGGCCACATGAACGTGCTGCTGGCCGAGGCCAATGTGCCCTATGACGAGGTGTTCGAGCTGGAGGACATCAACAGCGAGTTCGCCCAGGCGGACGTCGCCTTCGTCATCGGCGCCAACGATGTGACCAATCCCGCCGCCAAGACGGACAAGACCTCCCTCATATACGGCATGCCGATCCTGGATGTCTCCAAGGCCAAGACCGTGCTGTTCGTGAAGCGCTCCATGGGCGGCGTCGGCTATGCCGGCGTGGACAATGACGTCTTCTACATGGACAACACCATGATGCTGCTGGCCGACGCCAAGAAGATGGTGGAGGATATCGTCAAGTCATTGGGCCATTAGCGGCCGCCCCGGCGAAGGCCGCTTCCTGCCCGCCCGGACGGGACAGGCTCAGACCCTGCCTTTCCTGTTCTGCACGACGATCCGCGGATCATAGGCGCCGATCCGTTTGCGGCTGTTGCGCAGGACCACGAGGAATCCGCCGATGGCCGCCGGGACCACGAACAGGTGAAGATTGTGGAACAGGCCCGCGCCGGGAAGATACTTCAGCCACCAGAAGACCGCGCCCACCAGCAATCCCGCGCCCAGCCCCGCCTCGATCCGCCAGACCTTCGGGCGCTGCGGATCATCCTCGCTCAAGAGCGCCGCCTGATCGAGCAATTCCCGCAGGATGGCCTCCCCCTCGGCATCGGGCGGCAGCGGCACGGTGGCGGCGCAACGCCGGATGCGGTCCAGCTCCGCATCGCGTAGCGCGCTCGACGTGAAATCCTTCCAATCCGACCGGCGGAGCGCGCCGTTCAGGAAAGCCGTAAGGATGCCGACAACATGATGCTGCTCGTCTCGCATGACAGAGCCTGACTGCCCCAAAGGTCTCAGGCCGGCAAGTCTCGCCGGCGTCACCCGAACGGCGCGTCGATCGATGGCGGCGGCGTGGTGAACCATTGCGGGCCGTCCGCCGTCATGTGGAAGCAATCCTCCAGCCGAACGCCGAATTGCCCCGGCTGGTAAAGGCCCGGTTCGTTGGAGAAGCACATGCCCTCCGCGAGCGGCGTCGTCTCGCCATGGACGAGATTGACCGGCTCGTGCCCGTCCATGCCGATGCCGTGGCCGGTGCGGTGCGAGAGGCCGGGCAGCGCATAGCGCGGGCCATAGCCCAGCGCTTCATAATGGGCGCGCACCGCATCGTCGACCTGCCCCGCCGGCGTGCCGGGCCGCGCCGCCGCCAGCGCCACCTGCTGCCCGCGCGCCACCTGCTCCCAGACCTTGCGCTGCGCCGCGTCCGGTTCGCCGAACACGAAGCTACGCGAGATGTCCGAGGCATAGCCCTGCACCGAACAGCCGCAATCGAACAGCACCATACGGCCGGGCGCCACGCTTTCCGGCACGATGCTGCCGTGCGGATAGGCCGTGCCTTCGCCGATCAGGATCAGCGAGCCGGGCGCCGCGCCGCCGAGCTTCACGCTCGCAGCGTCGATCAGCGCGGCGATGTCCGCCTGGGTCATGCCCGCCTCGATGCGGGGATGGACCCAGCGGAAGGCCGCCAGCGTCACGTCATTGGCCGCCTGCATGAGCGCGATCTCGGCCGCGCTCTTGCGCATCCGGCAGCCGCGCACCACCGGATTGGCGGAGACGAGCCGGACATCCGGCAGCGCACGCCTGAGCCCGTCGATGGCGAAATAGCGCACCGTCTCCTCGATGCCGACCGGCTGACCCGCCAGCCTGCGCTCCTGGAGGAAGCCGGCGACCAGCTTCAGCGGGTCCTCATCCTCCTGCCACACGCGCACGTCCGCCGCGATGCCCAAAGTCTGGCGCACGGAGGGCTCCTCGAAGAAGGGCGTCACGATGCACGCCTCGCCCTCGACGGGCAGGATCGCGGCCGTTAGCCGCTCGCTGCGCCACCAGTTGATGCCGGTGAAATAGACGAGGCTCGATCCCGGCTCGATCAGCACCGCGCCGATGCCATTCTCGCGCATGAGCTGCCGGGCGCGGGCGAGTCGCACGTCCCGCTCGGCACGGCCGATCGGCCGCACGTCCCCGGTCAGGCTCCGCAGTTCCTCGAGATCCGGCTCGGCGGCGCGCAGCAGGCCCGGCCGCGCCAGCATATCCGCGCCGATCAGCGCCGCGCCCGCCCCCGCCAGCCATTGCCGCCGCGTGAACAGCCCTGCCTTCCCTGCTCTCATGATCCGCCCCCTCTCTCCGGTTGCGCCGATCATAGGTGGCCATCGACCCGCACGGCAACGCCCTCGCGCCTTGCCATTCGCATCGCCATCGCCGAAGAGGGGTTCCATGAAGAAACTCGGCCTCATCGGCGGCCTCTCCTGGTCGTCCACCGCGCGCTATTATGAGATCATCAACCAGACCGTGCAGCGCAAGCTGGGCGGCCTGCACAGCGCGACGCTGCTGATCGACAGCCTGGACTTCGCAGAGGTGGCGCGTTGCGCCTCGACCAACGACTGGGACTGCGCCGCCGGCCAGATGCTCGGCGCGGCCCAGCGGCTGGAGGCCGGCGGCGCCGAGGCGCTGATGATCTGCGCCAACAGCCTGCACAAGGTCGTGCCGCAGATGAAGGACATTGTCGGCCTGCCGATCATCCACATCATCGACGAGATCGGCGCGCGGCTGAAGGCGGACGGGGTCAAGAAGGCAGCGCTCGTCGGCACCAGCAATGTGATGATGGACCGCGACTATCGCCAGCATCTCGTCCAGGCGGGCGGTGTCTCGCTGCTGCCGGCCGACGCGGAGCTGGCCGGGCGCATCGACCAGATGGTCTATGAGGAGCTGAGCATCGGCAAGGTGACGCGCGATGCCGAACGCTACATGAAGTCCGAGCTGACCGACATCGCCAAGGAGGATGTGCAGGCCGCCATCCTCGCCTGCACCGAGCTGGAGCTGATCGTGGACGTCCACGCTAATGTCCTCCCCATCTATGACAGCGCGCTGATCCACGCCGAGGCGGGCGCGCGCTTCGTGCTGGAGAGCTGACGCGGCCTTACGGTCACCGCATCTCCCCATCACCATCGCAAGCGGCCTCCATGCGACTGCGCCCCCGCGCCGTCATGGACCGGGCCGCGTAACAAAAGGACGGAAACAGCCATGGCGGCACTGCGCAAGGATATCGACCCGGACGGACTTCTGGAATTTTCGGTCGTCTTTACGGATCGCTCACTCAATCATATGAGCCTCGCCTTCCAGCAGGTGATGCGCGACATCCACGGGACGCTATGCGATGTCTATGGCGCCGAGCGCGCGGTGGTCGTGCCGGGCGGCGGCACCTATGCGATGGAGGCGGTGGCGCGCCAGTTCGCGACCGGCCAGCGCGTCATGGTCATCCGCAACGGCTTCTTCTCCTATCGCTGGACGCAGATCTTCCAGGCCGGCGCGATTCCCGCCGAGGAGATCGTGCTCAAGGCGCGCCGCGTCGGCGAAGGACCGCAGGCGCCCTTCGCGCCGCCCCCGATCGAGGAGGTGGTCGCCCGTATCCATGCCGAGCGCCCCGCCCTCCTGTTCGCGCCGCATGTCGAGACGGCCTCGGGCATGATCCTGCCGGACGACTATATCCGCGCCGTGGCCGACGCGGTGCATGCGGTGGGCGGCCTGTTCGTGCTGGATTGCATCGCCTCGGGCTGCGTCTGGGTCGACATGGCGAAGAGCGGTGTCGATATCCTCATCTCCGCGCCGCAGAAGGGCTGGTCCGCGCCGCCGAGCGCCGGCCTCGTCATGATGAACGCGCAGGCGCTGGAGCGCTGCCGCGCCGCAACCTCGACCAGCTTCGCCATGGACCTCGGCAAGTGGCTGACCATCACGGAAGCCTATCTGAACGGCGGTCATGCCTATCATGCGACCATGCCCACCGACGCGCTGCGCGTACTGCGGGACGCCATGGCGGAGACGCGGGCGATCGGCTTCGACGCGCTCTGCCGCGCCCAATGGGACCAGGGCGACGGCGTGCGGGCGCTGCTCGCCGCCAGGGGCGTGCGCTCCGTGGCGGCCGAGGGCTTCGGCGCGCCGGGCGTGGTGGTCTGCTACACGGACGATCCGGAGCTTCAGAGCGGCCGTAAATTCGCGGCGCTGGGCCTCCAGATCGCCGCCGGCGTGCCGCTTATGGTCGATGAGGGCCCCGATTATCGCAGCTTCCGCCTCGGCTTGTTCGGGCTGGACAAGCTGCGGGACGTGCCGGCCAGCCTGGCCCGGCTCGAAGCGGCCTTCGACCAGTTGTTCTGAGAGTCTGTCTGGACATTCGCGAAAGAGCGAATGTCGAGGCGGCACCAACAAATCCTCCGCGCGGTTTGACAGGTCGCGCGCCGGCCATAAGGTGACCCGCCCCGAGTCAGGCCCAGGTCAGGAGAGCCGATGCACGCGCCGGAGGAGCTGTTTTCGCGTTCCATCGCCAGCATCGGCGGAGCGAGCCTGACGCTCGGCGCGCTGCTTTCGGCGATCCTGATCTTCGCGGGCGCGCTGGGGGCGGTCTGGCTGCTCAAGAAGTTCGTGAAGCGCGCCCAGCGAACGCTCGGCGCCGAGCGCGCCCACACCATCTATATCGGCGGGCAGGTCGCGCGCTATCTCATCATCGCCATCGGCCTCGCCATCGCCATTTCCGCACTGGGCGTGGACCTCTCCGCCCTCTCGCTCTTCGCCGGTGCGCTGGGCGTGGGCATTGGCCTGGGGCTGCGTGATCTCGTGCGCAATTTCGTGGGCGGCATCGTGCTGCTGTTCGATCGCAGCGTGGAGGTGGGCGATTTCATCGAGCTGCATGACGGCACGCGCGGCCATGTCCACGCCATTGGCCCGCGCGCTACGACCGTCGTCACCAACGACCATGTCCATATGCTCATCCCCAACGCCAACCTGATCGACGGCAAGCTCACCAACTGGACGCGCGATCACCGCAGCCGCCGCATGCGCATCCCCTTCCGCGTCGCGCTGGACGCGGACAAGGCGCAGGTGCGCGACGCGGTGCTGGAGGCCGCGCGCGCCGTGCCCTTCACCCTGCCGGACACGGAGGAGCGGGAGAACCAGGTCTGGCTGGTCGGCTTCGGCGAGAGCGCGCTGGAGTTCGAGCTGGCGGTCTGGCCCTCGCTTCATGCGGTGAAGCGGCCCGGCAGGATGATCGCGGCCTATAACTGGGCCATTGACGACGCCTTGCGCAAGCACGGCATAGAGATCCCCCTGCCGCAAAGCGAAGTGCGGCTGCGCAGTGTTTTCGGGCGGGATGATGTGGACGGGCTGGATGCTCTGGGTCGCCAGTCAAAGCCCGTTCGGCCCGGCGAGTGAGGACTGGCCCTCTCGCCGGATCGCGGCAAAAAGCGCACCACTCCCCCACCGTTCGCCCTGAGTTTGTCGAAGGGCTCTCCTTCGTTTTCTCAATGCTGGAGAAGAAAAAAAGCAGCCCTTCGACAAGCTGAGGGCGAACGGAAAACGTGTCACAGAAGGTGCCGCCTTCGCGGTGCCTCAGACCTCGGTCTTGAACGGCGTGAAATCCGTCCGCTCGTCATAGACGTCCATCCCCTCGCCGCGCTTGAACCAGTTGACGAAGAGATAGGTGAACGGCGTCAGCACCGCTTCCCAGCCGACCTTGAGCGCCCAGTTGGTGACCATCACCAGCAGCACCTGATGCACCGACCACACGCCGAGGAAGGCGAGCGGGTAGAAGATCAGGCTGTCCACGCCCTGCCCCACCACGGTGGAGCCGATCGTGCGGGTCCAAAGATGCTTGCCGCCGGTCAGCAGCTTCATCTTGGCGAGCACGAAGCTGTTGGTCAGCTCGCCCGCCCAGAAGGCGAGGATGGACGCGAAGACGATGCGCGGCACTTGTCCGAACACGGACTCATAGGCCCCCTGCCCCGTCCAGCCCGCCGCCGGCGGCAGCGAGACCACGACCCAGCTCATGAACGCCATGAAGACGAGCGCGGCGAATCCCACCCAGATGCAGCGGCGCGCCCGGGCATAGCCATAGACCTCGGTCAGCACGTCGCCGATCACATAGCCCAATGGAAAGAACAGGATGCCGGCGCCGAAGGTGAAGCCCCACAGCGTCGCCAGCTTGGCCGCGCCGATGACGTTGGAGAGCAGCAGGATCGCGACGAACGCCGCCATCACCAGATCATAATAGCGCAGCGGACGATTTCTCAGGCTGCTGGCATCGACATGTTGCAAGGGCGCGCTCGACATGCGCACCTTCTATCGTCGCCCCGCCGGCTGGCAACACGCAACTTTGGTTCGCCTTGCCGTCCAAATGCTCTAAGGGACGCTCTCGGAGCGCCCGTAGCTCAGCTGGATAGAGCATTCGCCTTCTAAGCGAATGGTCGCAGGTTCGAGTCCTGCCGGGCGCGCCATTTTCCGGTTCAGCCTCAAGTGCCGACGCGGATGGGTGTTTGGACGAGAATGCTGTGCCGCCAGACGGCTCGCCATCCGGCGGGATGACGAGCCGCCCGGGCAGGGCCGTCAGCTCTGGAGCGGCATCGGCCCTATCGAACAGGGCGCCGCGCCGGGGACGCCCAGATAGTGGAATTCCACCGACTTCGTGTCCTCGCCGAAGGGGTTCTTGAACTCGCGGATCGAGAAATGGCCCTCATTGTTCACCGGCGTGGTGAAGGTGAAGGACTTTCCGCCGCCGTCGCGCATCTCGACCAGGACCAGGCCGCCGGACACGGCGCCGCCATTGTCGATAAACAGCACATTGCCCGCCACGTAGCGATAATGGACCGCGCCCGGCTTGATCGTGGTGGTGCGGCCCGCGTCGACGCGCAGGCCGACGCCGCCGGTCAGGGTGAGCGCCCGGCAGTCCGTCTCGAACGGCCGCGCCGCATGGCCGCTGATGCTGAGGCGGTTGGGCACGCTCCATAGCGTCTTGGGCACCCGCTGCTCGCCCTTGTCGGCGACGAGGGGCCACTCCGCCGTGCCGAAGACGGCCTCGTCCCACACCTTGATCGGCTCCTGTCCCTTGCCGCCGATGCGCAGCCACTGATGGTCGATGAAGACGCGGTGCTGCGGATGGGTCTTCCTGACGTCGGCGAACACCAGCGTCGACCTGGAGAAGGGGTTCGCGAGCAGCACGGTGGCACCCACCCGGCTCGACGGCGAGGCCGACGCCGAGACGAACTGGGTGTAGTTGCTGCGCGCCTCGTTGTTGTAGATATTCTGGTCGACCACCAGCGGATTGGCCGGGTCCTGATAGAGGCGGATGCGGACGATCACGCAATAATGGCGGTCCTCGGCGGAGGACGGCGCCCAGACGGTCTTGAACTCCACCGTCGCGCCGGGGTCGATATCCTGCGTGTCCGAGCCCAGCGGCATCCAGGGGCCGTCACCCGCGCTATATTCGGTCACGAAGAAATCGACGACCACGCCCTTCGCCGGCAGGTCGCCCGCGTTGCGGACCTTGGCGATCAGGTCATTGTCATGGCCGAGCCAGGGGACATTGTAATATTTGTCCGGCTCGGCGGCGGACTTGTCGTTGCGGATCTCGATGTCCGGGCTCTGCCAGCTCGGCCCGCCGGTCCAGGGGCGGATGCCGGGCTCGGGCTTGCCGTTGGCGCCGTAGCTGATCTCCACCACCGCGGTATCGCCGCCGGTCGACACCACCTCGACCTTGAGGTCCATCTGCGTGCCCGGATCCTTCTCCTCGAAATCCGCGTTGGTGCCGATGATGGGTCCGTCGCCGTCGATGTCCTTGTGGACCAGAAGGATGGGCGGCCGCGCGATCGGGGCGGCATAGGTGTCGGACGTCACGTCGGTGATGAGGACCCGCTTGTCGGTCGGCAGGCTGTCGGAGACCTGCCCGGCCTGCCGGGCGCGATATTCGACATAATAGTTCCAGCCGTCACCCAGCCTAATCTCGACCGCGCGGACACTGCCCGCCGGCGGATCGGCCAGTTCGGCCGCGTGCAGCGTCACCGTCTCCAGCGCGGCGCTCGACCCCTGGAAATTGTAGAGCTTGAGCTGGGCGGGATCGATCCAGCCCATCCGCATCTTGTTGGAGATGGAATAATGCGGCAGCGCATCGCGCGAGCCCGCCATCATGTCCCAGCCGCCGGTCAGCCGGTCGACCACGTCATCGGAATATTCGTCGAACTCGTAGAGGTCGGGCAGGCCCAGCGTGTGCCCGAGTTCGTGCGACAGGGTGGTGTGCATCTGCCGCCCGTCCTGCGCGGCGAAGTCCAGCGGAACGAAGGTGCGCGCGAAGCTGCGCCGGTCGTTCACCGCGTCGGTCCCGCACAGATATTCGGTCCTGCCATTGGCGTGCGGCCAGACGAAACGGGCGCCCGCGCCGGGCGCGTCGGGCGAGAATGGCAGGATGATGAGCACGTCGATGTCGGTGAAGTCCGCCGTCGTGCAGACTCCGTCCGCGATGGCGCGGCTGATGATGGTCTGGGTCGTGGAACCCTTCGACCACCAGTCGGTGTCGATCACATTGCCGTTGGCGTCGAGTGTCTGCTGGAAATAATCCTCCCAGTTGTTCGGGAGGTTCACCGGGCCATAGACCTGCCCATTCTTGACGCTCAGCGTCAGGCCGCGCTCGGGGTTGCCACCCGAGGCAGCGCGATACTGGGAATTTTCCTCATAATAGATGCGCGCCGACCGCGTGTCGCCATTGTGGACGAAACCGTCGCTCACATGGCCGAGAATGTCGGTCTGGTTCTGCGTCATGGTCGGCGCGTCGGTCGGCCAGCGGGCCGAGCTGGTGTCCACCATCAGCACCAGCGAGCGCCAGGTGCCGGTGTGCGGCTGGGTGCCGACATTCTGCGGCGTGTTCGGGCCTCCGCCCCAGCCGCTGCCGCCTTCGAAACTGTCATTGGTCACATAGAAGCCGGGCGGGCCGGTATCGGCATCGTCCCAATGGTCGACGATCTCGAACTGGGCCGAGGCGAGCACGCTGCTACTCGCCCTCTCGATCAGCCGGACTTCGTGCGTGCCTGTCTTGCCGCCCGCGACGAGCAGGGGCACCGGCGCGCCGCGATCCTCCTGGCGGGCATAGGAGACGAAGCCGGCGTCATAGCCGTCCGGCACTTCGAAGCGCACCTCGTCCGGCGTCAGATCGGGGCCGAGATCGAGCGCCAGCTCCGCCCATGACCCGACGAAGATCGGGGCTTCCGGCGCCGAGAGCACAGGGCCGGCCACCAGATCCGCCAGCGCGTCGGCGAGATAGAGCGCCTTGCTGGTGAGTATGACGATCCGCCCGTCGGCAAGGCCGTGCGCCTCGACCAGCGTGCCATCGAGCGCGCTGGTGGCGACCGTCTCGACCGAGCCGAAGGCGGGCCGGATACGGGTGAGGCGGCCGACGGTCGGATGCGCCGCGAGGACGAGCCGACCCTTCTCGCCGAGGCCCAGCCGGCCGACCTTCGGCAGGCCGCCGGCGATGGTCACGATCTGCGTGCCCCGTACCAGCGCCACCTGTCCCTGCGTGCCGAACAGGCCGGTGTTGCGGCCGACATAGACGGACTTGCCGGAGACCGCGACGCCGGAAAGGCCGCTGATCGACCGGGTCGAGACATTGCCGTCCGTCGTGCGGACGAGGGTGAGGCTGGTCGCGGCCGGGCCGAACGGCAGGCGCTTCGGCCGGCGGCGCGGATCGCCGGTGACGAGCACCGCCGTGGGCTTGGCCGCGCCGCTGATGCCGAGCTGGCCGAACCGGGCGGTGAGCCGGGCGATGGCGGTGGGCGGCGCGGCGGGGTCATCCGGGTCGATCGCGGCCAGCGCGCCATCCGTGCTGGCCAGCGCGATCATGCCGGACGTGCCGGCGATGCCGATCGCATAGCCGGGCAGATGGGCGACCTGCCCGCCCTGCCCGTCGAGATCGAACCGGAACATCGTGCCGGCGCCGTCGGTCACCCAGATCAGGGACCGGTGTTCGTCGATATGGGCAGCGGTGCCGCCCGGGATTGTCGCGATGAGAGTGAGCATGCGGCTATCTCCTGATGAGTTGCCGCGACCCAGGACTGGACGAATTTTTGCTGATTTTGGGACTGGAGCCTATTGGCCTGACCAGCCCGCGTCGATCCTGCCGGCATCATACGCTGCTTTGGCCGGGCGGACGAGTGACGCGCCGCCTCGGCCGGTCGCCGGCACAGGGCGGATCGTCTCTTTCCCTCGCTAAAATTCCGTTAGGGAAAGGGCGCGCGGGTCCGCGCGGCGCGATTGTTGTGATCGCGCGCGCATGATAGTCTCCCCTCGCCTGTCTTGGCTCATGACATCGGTTCGTTGTGGGAATGATGTATGGGGCGGCTCTGGAACATGCTTGCCGTGGGCGGACTGGGGCTGGCGCTTGCCGGCTCCACCTCCGCGCCGCGCCTGTCGCCGGCCACATTGGCCGCGCTCGATCCCCGGCGCCTTGCCGGCCTGATGTGCGACCCGGACAAGGTGAGGTCCGCGCTGGCCCGCGAGTTGCTGATCGCGGCCGCGGTCGCCGCGCCGGCCAGCCAGGCGCGGCCGATCCCGCTCTATCCCGATCTCGCCGGCTCGCCCTTCCGGGTGACGACGCGCGATCCGCAGGCGCAGCGCTATTTCAGCCAGGGGCTGCTCTTCGCCTATGGCTTCAACCATGCCGGCGCCGTGCGGTCCTTCCGCGAGGCACAGCGTCTCGATCCGGACTGCGCCATGTGCTGGTGGGGCGAGGCCGTGGCGCTCGGCCCCAATATCAACGCGCCGATGGACGATCGCGACCGCGCGGCGGCGCTGGCGGCGATGGACAGGGCCATGGCCTTGCGGACGGGCGCCACGCCGCGCGAGCAGGCGCTGATCGAAGCGGTGGCGCACCGCTACTCCCCTGATCCCGAGGCGGACCGCGCGGCGCTGGACGCTACCTATGCGGACGCGATGATCGCCGTCGCGCGCGCCTTCCCCGAGGACAATGACATCGCGGTGCTGGCTGCCGAGGCGGCGATGGACACCACGCCATGGAATTATTGGGAGGCCGACCGCCGCACGCCCGTCGGGCGCAGCGGGGACGCCGTGCGCCTCATCGAAGCAGTGCTCCTGCGCGATCCCACCCATGTGCAGGCTGCCCATCTCTACATCCACCTGATGGAGGCCAGCGATCCCGGGCGGGCCGAGGCCGCCGCCGACCGGCTGGCCGCGCCGCTCGCGCCGAGCGCGGGGCATCTGGTCCATATGCCGGGGCATATCTATGCCCGGCGCGGGCGCTATGCGGATGCGATGCGGGTGAATGTCACGGCCGTCCGGGCGGACGAAGCCTTCATCCGCGACACGGACGATCACAGCCTCGTGCGCTACGGCTATTATCCCCACAACATTCATTTCATCGTGACCTCGGCGCAGATGGCTGGCGCCATGACCACGGCCATCCGGGAAGCGCAGCGCCTGCGCACGGTGCTGGACCCGGAAATCTCGGCCCGGATCGCGTGGATCCAGGTGATCGACGCCGCGCCCTATTTCGCGCTCGCGCAATTCGCGCAGCCGCGTGCGATCCTGGCGATGCCCGCACCGGACGTGCGACTGCCCTATGCCGCCGCGATGCGGCACTATGCCCGGGCCGTCGCCCATGCGCGGCTCGGCGACCGGCCGGCCTTCGACAGCGAACTGGCGGAGATGGTCCGGCTGAAGGCGTCCAATGCCTTTGCGGACATGATCGAGCAGGGCGTGCCCGCGCCTGACCTGCTGGATATCGCCGAGGCCGTGGCGCGCGGTCGCCTTGCGACGGTGCAGGGGCGGCATGGCGAGGCGGCGGACCATTATCGCCGCGCGATCGCCATCGAGGACAAGCTTCCCTATCAGGAACCGGCTCTCTGGTATTATCCGGTCAATCAGTCGCTGGGCGCCGCACTGTTCCAGTCCGGGCGATATGCCGAGGCGGCGCAGGCCTTCCGCACCGCACTCGTGCAGGCGCCCGACAATGGATGGGCGCTCTACGGCCTGATGCGCAGCGAGACCGCGCAGGGGCATGCGCCCGAAGCCGCAGCGGCGAAGCAGGCGCTCGCCGAGGCCTGGCTGGGCGACCGGCGCTGGCTGCGCATGGACCGCCTCTGACGCGCCCTGCCCCTTCCCGCTGCCGCGCCTCGCTCAGAACGGAAAGGACAGGCGGATGGCGACGATGGAGATGATGAAGGCGAGGATGTTCAACGGCATGCCGATCCGCATGAAGTCCATGTAGCGATAGCCGCCCATCTGATAGACGATGACGTTGGTCTGGTAGCCGAAGGGCGTCGCGAACGACACGCTGGCCGCCATCATCACCGCCACGAGGAACGGACGCGGGCTGACCGCCATGCTGTCGGCAAGCGCGACCGCAACGGGCGTCATCAGCACGGCCACGGTGGCGTTGGAGAGCAGCTCGGTGATGACCGAGGTGAGCAGATAGAGCGCGATGAGGGCAATCAGCGGGCTGAGGCCATGCACGCCGGCGATCAGCAGATTGGAGGAGAGCGCCGCCAGTCCGCTCTTCTCCATGGCGATGCCGATCACCACCATGCCGGCGATCAGGATCAGGATCTGCGGGCGCAGGCCGCTATAGGCCTCGTCCGCCGTGAGGACGCGCAGCAGGATGAGCAGGACCGCGCCGGCAAAGGCCGTCGCGGCGATGGGCGCGACGCCGATCGCGGCCAGCGCCACCGCGGTGACGAAGACCAGCAGCGCGATCACCGCCTTGAGCGGCCTGAGCGGTCTCTGCACCGTGAACAGCTCCGGGTTGCCCACCTGCGCGCCATAGTTCTGGTTCGGATCGATCGGCTCGGCTGGCTCGTCCCGCATCTCCGTCTCATGGCGCCCGCCGAGCAGCTTGCCGCTGAACAGGAACAGATACAGCCCGCCGGCCAGCGCTACCGGCAGGCCGACCGGCGTGATCTCGAACATGCCGAAACGCGGCTGGCCCGCGACGCTCGCCATGTCGTCGACGAGCAGGTTGGTGGAGGTGCCGATCAAGGTGCAGCAGCCGGTGAGGACCGTGATGTAGGACAGGGGGATGAGGAAACGGCGGGGTGAGAGCTTCAGCGCCGTGGCGACATCCCGCACAACGGGCGCCATGAGCACCACGATGGGCGTGGAATTGAGGAAGCAGGAGACCGAGCCGACCATGGTGAGCAGGATCCACAACCCCATGGCGCCCATGCGCTTGCACAGGACCACCGCGCGCGCGATGGCGGCATCGAGCAGGCCCGACAGCTCCAGCGCATAGGCAATGACGAACAGCGAGGCGAGCGCGATGATGGCGGGACTGGCGAACGCGCCCTGCACGTCCACCGGCCGGACCACGCCCGTCATCAGCAGGACCGCCGCGCCGGACAGGGCGACCACATCGGACCGGACCTTGTCCCAGATCAGCGCGGCGACAACCGCAGCCAGCACGAGAAGAGTCAGGATCTGGTCGGTCGTCATGTCCGCAGAGCGTTGAACGCCCGCCGCGCCATGTCAACATTCAAGGCCTTGTTTCAATTTGAGTCTGGAGCCTCGGCCGGACTTTGCTATCACCTCCTCCCATGACCGAGCCGACTGTCAGAACCAGCCGCCTCGCCATCGCGGGGGCGTTGCTTGCGGCGCTGGCGGTTGGCGGTGCCGGCTTTTTTGCGGGCCGAACCACCGCGCCGCACCCCACGCCCCCGCCGCCGGTGGTGATCGAGGCACCGCCCCCCCCGCCTCCGGCGCCGAAGGAAACGCTCGAACGCGCCGATATCATCCGCCTTGCCCAGCAAGCCGCCGATGCCTCCGCCTCCGGCACCGCCATGCCGGACAGCGTCACCAAAGCGGGCGGGCGACACTTCGATCTCGTCATCCCCTTCGGTTGCGCCGGCCCGAGCGACGCCGCTGCCGGCCGCCCGATGACATGGCGATACGACGCCGACGAACAGACGCTGCGCGTGTCGATCGCGCCGGTGAACTGGCAGGGCGGCGACTGGGGCCTTGATGGGCAGGCCGATATGAAGGCGGCCAGGGGATTTTGGATCGCCCGCCCCTGGTCCAGCAGCGGCGCCTGCCCGCCTCGGCCGGGCACATCGGTGCCGGTGGGCGTGGAGGCCATCACACTGCCGGGCCAGACATTGGCCATCGCGCAATTCTTCTCTCCGGACGCCGAGCGCGCCGGCTGGCGCGGCGGCCGCCCCTTCGAGATCGTGCAGCGGATCGAGGCGGACCGCTTCCAGGCCAAGCAGGGCTTGCGCCTGCGGGTGAAGGGCCGGATCGACAATGGCCGGAGAGGCGGCCCGGTTCGCTGCGTGCAGCCGGGCGGATCGGAACAGCGGCCGATCTGCGCGCTGATGGTCCAGATGGAGGACATACAGGTGGAGCTGCCCGCCACCGGAGAGGTGCTTGGCACCTGGTCCGTCGACCGATGACGGGCGGAATTGCCCGCCCCTCCCCGGCGTAATGGCCGCGTGAAGCGCTGGAACATCCTCCTGGCCGGCTATGGCGGCGTCGGTCGTGCGGTCGCGGCGATGCTGGCCGAGCGGTCCGCGCGCTATCGCGACCTGTTCGATGCGGATGTGCGGCTCACCGGCATCCTGCGCGCCCGCACGATGCTGGTCGATCCGGATGGCCTCGCGGCAGACGCCATCGCGGACGATCGCTTCGCGCCGCGCGCGACGGCCCACGACCTGCCCGCGCGGGCCGGAGCGCATATGCTGATCGAGGCCGGGCCGACCGACATTCGCAACGGCGGCGCGGGGCTGGTCCATATCCGGCAGGCGCTGGAGGCCCGATGCCATGTCATCGCCGTGTCGAAGGGCGCGCTGGTCGTGCAAGGCGGCGCGCTGAAGGCGCTGGCGCGGGACCGGGGCGTGGCGCTCGAGGTTAGCGGCGCCGCGGTGGCCGCGCTGCCGACCGTGGACCTGATCCGCCATTCGCTGGCGGGCTGCCCGGTCCTCGCCATCGAGGGCATCCTCAACGCCACCAGCAATGCGCTGCTCGACATGATGATGGACGAAGGGCTGGATCTCGCGGCGGCGCTGGCGCGCGCGCAGGCGGCGGGCATCGCCGAGGCCGATCCGAGCCTCGATATCGACGGCTGGGACACGGCCTGCAAGATGGCCATCATCGCCACCTTCGGCCTCGACGCGCCGATGACGCTCGACCGGCTGCGCGTGGACGGTATCCGGGGGGTGGACGCCGCGCAGATCGCCCGCTGGCGCGCGGAAGGCCTGCGCCCCCGGCTCGTCGGCCGGCTGTGGCGGGAGGATGGCGCGCTGACGGGCGCCGTGAGCGTGCGCACCTGTCGGCCGGACGAGCCCTTCGCGCAGGTGCATGGCCGAAACAAGGCGATCCGCATCGAGACGGACGGCATGGGCACCCTGACCGCAATGGGCGGCGGCTCGGAGCCCCGCGCCACCGCCGCCGCGGCGCTCAAGGATCTGGAGCATATCCTGAGCGTATATTGACCCGATAATGCTCCTGCGAAGGCAGGGGCACGGAGTCAGCTCTAGCTCGCCGCGCTGGCCTCCGCCGGCCGCGCATCGGCCGCCGGCTGGTCGTTCAGGAACACGCCCTGCCGGCGCAGTTCGGCCTGCAGCGTCCGCACATCGAGCGCGCGGGGCTGCACGCCGGCGGCCACGGACAGCGCCGCCGCCGCGCCCGCCGCCTGTCCGGTCAGCCAGCATTGCGGAATCTCGCGCATGAAGCCGTGGGAGTTGGCGTCGCAGCTGATATGCTTGCCACCGGCCACCAGCCCATCGAGCCTGCGCGGCACCAGCGCGCCATAAGGAACGGAGATCACCGGATATTTGAGGCTGACCGAGGGGCTGACGCCAACCTCGTCCGGCAAGGCGATGCCATCGGCCCACTGGCTCCGTTCGATCTTGCCCATGCCCACCAGCCGCCGCGTATGTCGCACGCCGAGCTGCGGCGCGCTCTGGAGCATATAGGCCTGCTCGAAGCCGGGCGCATGCGCGAGGAAAAATTCCCAATGCGTCTTCATGAAGCGGTGCGAGCGGATCTCCAGCTCGGTCTGGTCGTCTACGTCGAGCGCCGAGAGGCCGGACTGGCGCGGCCCCAGGAACAGCGCGATGTCGTTGCGCCAGGAGACATAGGGCGGCTGGAAGAAGCCCAGCCGCTCGCGGCCGATCTTGGCAAACTCGGCATATTGCCCCGGCTCGTTGGCGCGAAAAGCGAGCCAGCGGTCCATGTCCACGCCGCCCAGCATGAAGGCGGTGTTGGCGCTGTGATGCACGTCACCTTCCTCGATATCGGTATCGAATTCGGCCCCGGCGCGCGCGAAGATGTCGCCGTCGCCGGTCGTGTCCACCACCACCTTGGCCCGCAGCGCCTGGCGCCCGGCCTTGGATTCGAAGACCACGCCCTCCACCTTGCCGTCCGCGACCATCGGCACGGCCGCCCAGCTGTGGAAGACGAGGCGCACGCCCGCATCGAGCAGCATTTCCTGGCTGATGAGCTTGAGCCGCTCGGGATCGAGCGTGGGCGACCAGCTCACCACGCCGTGGAAGGCGGCGGTGCGCTGGCCCCAGTAGCTTGCCTTCTTCGGATCCTTCGAGCCCCAGTCGGCGCGCGGCGGCCCGGCGAGGCCGACGCGCGGCATGCGGTCCAGCACGTCGACGGCGAAACCCTGGATCACCTGACGACCGGTCCAGTCGGTCATCCGGTCGATCCAGATGACGAGGCCGCCGGTGGAGAGGCCGCCCAGATGGTTATAGCGCTCCATGAGCACCACGTCGGCGCCGGCCTGCGCCGCCGCCCAGGCCGCCGCCGTTCCGGAGGGGCCGCCGCCCACCACCAGCACGTCGCACTCATGATAGACCGGAATCTCGCGCGAGGGCTCGACCCATGTGCCCGTGCCGTTCGCCGGCGGAAGCTGGCGCCGGTTGGTCTCGAACACGTCCGAACCCAGGAAACGATCCTCGGACTGGCGCACCTCGCGAACCTTAGGGGTCTCATTCTCGGCCATGGTGCATCCTCTCAAATCCGTCCGAATCGCAACTGCTGCGCCCGCGTTCATATAGCAAGCTTGCTAATAATTAGAACAGCGGTAGCTATTCCTATAGCCAAATGGACGGCCCGGCGGTAATCAGGCGCCACCGCGGCGAGAGCCCCCGGAGAGGATCTGGCGATAGCATGACACGACCGGCACGCACCATAGACCTGGCCAGCCTGCTGGAAGGCAGGAAGCTGACATCGTTCAACTATGTGCTCATCGCCCTCTCCTGGCTCGTCACCATGTTCGACGGGCTCGACATGATGATGGTGTCGTTCACCGCGCCCTACATGCAGGACGAGCTGCGCCTCACCGATGTGGAAATCGGCAACGTCTTCTCCGCCGGCACGCTGGGTATGGTGATCGGCGGCCTCGTCTTCACCCATGTGGGCGACCGGATCGGGCGGCGACCGACCATCGTCATCTGCACGCTCGCCTTCGGCATCCTCACCATGCTGACCGGCTTCGCGACCAATTATCATGCGCTGCTGCTGCTGCGCCTGCTGGACGGCCTCGCCATCGGCGGCGCGCTGCCGCTGGCCTGGGCGCTCAATGTGGAGTTCGTGCCGAACAAGCTGCGCGCCACGATCGTCGCCTTCATCATGATGGGCTTCAGCATCGGCGCCGGCCTCGCCGCGCCGCTCACCAACTGGATCGCGCCGATCCATGGCTGGGAAGGCGTCTATTTCGCCGGCGGCTTCGGTTCGATCCTCTGCGCCATCGCGATCGCGGTCTTCCTGCCGGAATCGCCGCGCTTCCTCGTCAGCCGGGGCATCAAGCCGCAGCTCATCGGCAAGACATTGAAGCGCCTCGATCCCACGCTGGACATCCAGCCGGACGACCGCTTCGTGCTGGGCGACGAGGTGCGCAAGCAGGGCGATTTCCGCTTCACCGATCTGTTCAAGGGCAATCTCCGCCTGCTCACGCCGATCATCTGGATCGGCTATGGCGCCAGCGCGCTCGGCATCTTCTTCAAGTCCGCCTTCGGACCGATGATCCTGGAGCGGATGGAGATCGCACGCGATGTCGCCGCGAACGTCTCGGCGATCGGCGCGCTGCTGGGCGCCATCTCCGGCGTGGTCATCATGCGCCTGTCCGCGCGCTACGGCCTCAGAATCGCCGCGGCCTGCACGATCCTCATCGTGCCGCTGGCGCTTGGCGTGGGCATGGAATGGCTCCCGCGCTCCATCCTGCTGCCGGTCATCGTGGTGCAGAGCATGCTGGTCGGCGGCTGCCATGCCGCGATCATCAGCCAGCTCGCCCTCTATTATCCGAGCGCGATCCGCGCCACCGCCGGCGGCTGGGCCTCGGCCATCGGGAAGATGGGCGGCGTGATCGGCCCGCTGATCGGCGGCGCCATCCTGGCGAGCGGCATCCCGGCGGTGCGGACCTATGCGATCGCGGCCATCTGCCCATTCATCCTGTTCCTCTCGATCGTGGCGATCTCCGCGCTCATCCGCCGGCCCGAACCGGCGGAGGCGGTCAAGGGCCGGACCGCGGCGGCTTGAGGTCGCCATCCCGCTCAAACGGGCCAGCCACCCTCTCCCCGGAGATCGCTTTCCTCGCCGCCCATCCCGTCGGCAGGCCGGGTCGTCGCGCGCCCTGCCCTCCTGTTCAGGCCACCGCAAGCCTGGGGCCGCTCTGATAAGCGCCAAGGAGAAATGCGATGAAAAGCAAATGGATACTCACCATGGGCGGACTGCTCATGGCGTCCACGACGCTGACGGCCTGCTATGGGGACGATGCGCGCCCCGGCCGCTACCGGCCGCATGACCGCCACCACCATCATGATCGGGACGGCCATCACCATCATGATCGCCATGACCGCGACTGGCGCCAGCGTTGACGAAATGCGCTAGGCCAGGCTGACTTCCTTGAGCGGCTTTTCGGCATCGGCCAGTTCGGCGCGATCCAGCTTGACGCCATCGACGACCAGCGCGCGGCCCTGCACATAGTCCTTGGTGCGGTTCACGCAATCCAGTGCCACCACCTGGCCCTGCCGCAGATAGACGACCGAAAAGCTGCGCGAGGCCGGGTCGCCGCGCACGATGCGCTCGTCATGGTCGACGGACAGGCCCACCGTCTGGAGGCGCAGATCATATTGGTTCGACCAGAACCAGGGCACGGCGGCATAAGGCGCGCCCTCGCCCAGCATGTGCTGCACAGCCGTGCGCGCCTGATCGTTGGCGTTCTGCACCGATTCGATCCGCATGCGGCGGCCATTGGCGAACCGGCTCTCATGGGCCGCGCAATCGCCGATGGCATAGACGTCCGGCAGCGAGGTCTGGCAATATTCGTTTACGTCCACGCCATTGCCGCCGCTGGCGCCGGCCAGCAGCAGCGGCCCCGTCTCCGGGATGATGCCGATGCCCACGATCACCGCGTCCGCTTCGATCATCGTCCCGTCGGCGAGCTTCACGCCGGCGACGCGATCCGCCGCGTCCGTCTCGATCGCCTCGACGCTCGCGCCCAGCCGCACGTCCACGCCATGGTCGCGATGCTCCTGCGCGAAGAAATCGGACAGCTCCGGCCCGGCCACGCGGGCCAGCAGCCGGTCCAGCGCCTCCAGCAGCGTCACCTGCTTGCCGAGCTTGGCGAGCACCGCGGCCGCCTCCAGCCCGATATAGCCGCCGCCGACGATGGCGAAGCGCGCGGTCTCCGGCAGGATCGCCATCATCGCGTCCACGTCCGCGCGGCTGCGCACGGTGAACAGGCCCTGCGCGCCGGCGCCGGGGCAGGAAAGCGGCCGCGCCACGCCACCGCCCGCCCAGATGAGCTTGCCGTAGCCGAACGTCTCGTCGCTGGCCGTGGTGAGGCTGTGCGCCTGCGGATCGATCGCCTTCACCCGCTCGCCCAGGATCATCTCGATATTGTTGTCCTGCCAGAAGCTCGCCGGGCGCAGCAGCAGCCGCTCGAACACCTTCTCTCCGGCAAGATAATCCTTGGAGAGCGGCGGGCGCTCATAGGGATATTCGGGTTCCGCGCTGATGAGTCCGATGGTGCCCGCGAACTTGAGCTGGCGCAGCAGGATGGCCGCCTGTGCCCCCGCATGACCGCCGCCCACGATCAGACAATCGAACTGTCGCACGCCCATCCCTCCTTCAACGCCTCCGGGCCATGGCGCTTGCCAGAGAAGCCGCGGGATCGCAATGCGCCATCGCATCGGGGCGCGCTCGACAGGCCATTGACCATGCCGATCGGCATGCGTATAGCGCCCCGACCAATCGCCGGGGCGGCCCCAGTGCCGCGCCCCGCGACCCATCGAGGGGCGGAGTAGCTCAGCTGGTTAGAGCAGCGGAATCATAATCCGCGTGTCGGGGGTTCAAGTCCCTCCTCCGCTACCAACGACAGAAAAGTCCCCGCGCTGGACGAGGCTTGCCGCCTGCGCTCGCCAATGTCGCGCCCAGTCAGGCGAAATAGCGCTCGAAGCGCGTGCCTGCCGTAGCCCGGCGGCATTCGTCATAATTGCTGATGACTTCGGCCATCGGGCGCTGGATGATCTTGGTCATGCGCACGCGCGGCGTGGATGGGGTGACGCCGAGAAAATCGTAGATGTTCCGCATGTGGCCGATCGTGACCTCCGGGCTCGAATAGAACTCCGAATAATCCAGGACATATTTCCGCTCGGACGGCACCTGCGCCAGCAGATCCTCCAGATCATCGACTTCCCGCTGCATGATATCGAGCTGCGGCACCAGTTCCGGCGCATCGATGGTCAGGGATACGGACCGCGCGCCGCCGCTTTCGCGGGAGAGGACTTCGCGCGTCTCCCCGAGGCGAAGAGTGGAGACGAGACGTTCGAGCGGATTGCTGCGCGTGAGGCCGATGAAGCGGATATCGGGCTGGCTCAGCAAATGTTCGGCCAGCCCCATTTTGAGAATGTTGAGCGAGAATTCCTTGAAACCAATGGTGCGCAGATGCCCCATCTGTTTGATGTCATCGAAGGCCCTGTGGCGGATCTTGTTTGCCGTGCGCGTGAGGTTGGCGGCGGCGGCAACCGTGGTGCTGCGAAGCAGGCGGTCGACATAGCGTTCCTCGCTGCCGCTGCCGCCCGAGATCAAGTAGCGGACGCGCCGAATCTGATTCCATGGACCAAGAACTTCGCCATAATTAAGTATTTCGGCGTTCTGATTCAGTAGATCGACGAGCGTGTTGCTCCCGCTTCGCCCGAGCGTCAGAATAATATGGGGATATCTGGCCTTCATGAGCAAGTGATAGACCAACAGGCATCATCAATGCAAACCATCGAATGAGCCGCAATTTAAAATCATTTAAGTTGAGAATATGAGCAGCGAGCGCATCTTCCGGTGTCCGGCAGTCCTCACATATTGAGGATTGCGCCGTCCGGAAAACCGGGCATGCTCTGCCGCGTACAAGGATGTGGGAGGACGCCATGCTATCCAATGGGAATGGCCGCCGCGCACCGATGTGGCCGGCCCTGCTTTTGCTGCTCTGGAATCTCCTGGGCTGCGCGATGTTCGTCATGCAGTCGACGCAGGATCTGGAGGCGCTCGCCCGCACCGACCCGTTGCAGGCGCAAATCTGGCGGGCGATGCCGCCATGGGCGTGGATCGCCTATCTGGTTGCCGTCGGCGCGGGCCTGCTCGGCGCCATCGCGCTGGTGCTGCGCAACCGCTTTGCCGTGCCGCTGGCGGTCATCTGCCTCGCCGCGGTGCTGATTCAGTTCGGCTGGACCTTCTTCGGGACCGATTTGCTCGCCCTGCGCGGCGCGAGCACCGTCGTGCTGCCCGGCATCATCATCGCGATCGCCGTCGCGCAGCTCGTCTATGCCCGCCAGCTGGCGCGATGCGGGGTGCTGCGCTGAGGCGGCTTGGAGGCCGTTTGGAAATTCGCGAAAGAGCGAATTTCTAGGCGGCACCGGCGCATGTCCAAACAGACTCTCACATCTCGCCGCGCTGGCGGCGAAGCTCATACCATTTGCGGACATTCTCGTTATGCTGCTCGAGCGTGTCCGCGAAGATGTGGCCGCCCTTGCCGTCCGCCACGAAATAGAGCGCGCTGGTATGATCGGGTCGCAGCACCGCCTCGATCGATGAGCGGCTGGGGTTGGCGATCGGACCCCGCGGCAGGCCGGTCATGCTGTAGGTGTTGTAGCCGTTGACCGCCGCGATCTCGGACTGGCGGATACGCCGGCCCAGCGGCTTGCCCTTTGTGATCGGGTAGATGATCGTCGGATCGGCCTGCAGCATGATGCCCTGGCGCAAGCGATTGCCATAGACGCCCGCGACGATCGGCCGCTCGGCGGGAATGGAGGTTTCCTTCTCGACGATGCTGGCCAGCGTCAGCGCTTCCTGCGGCGTCCTGACTACGGTGTCCTTCGAGCGGCGCGGCCATTGCTCGGCCATGAAGCGGGTCATGGCCGCCTGCATGCGCGCGAGCACGGCGGCGCGCGTCTCGCCCTTCTGATAGGCATAGCTGTCCGGCATCACCGAACCCTCCTCGGGCACCGTCACCGTGCCGGTCAGGTCGCGATTGGCCATCAGCCGCTCATGCACCAGGATGGAGGGCATGCCCTCGGGTACGGTCAGCAGATAGTTGATGGTCTTGCCGGATTGGAGGATGGACAGGATCTGCGCGTTGCTCGCGCCCTTGGGGATGCGATATTCACCGGCCTTGATGACGCCCTCCCCGCCCAGCAGCCGGGCGCGTAGCAGGAAGTTGTCGGCCGAGCCGATGGCGCCCGCCTTTTCCAGGCTGGTCGCCATGCCGCGCAGCGTGGCGCCTTCCGGCACGACGATGTTGGTCTCGCGCGCCAGCGGGCCGGGCGCCGACCAGCCGTGCAGGATATGGAAAGCCCCAGCGGCCACAGCCAGCGCAAGCACGAGCAGGAGCAGGCAGCCCGCGCGGCGCATGGCGCGTCAGACCGCCTTCATCACCAGGCTGGCATTGGTGCCGCCGAAGCCGAAGCTGTTGTTCAGCACCGCGCGCACCGGGCGCTGCTTGGCGACATGCGGCACCAGATCGACGCCCGTGCAGCTCTCGCTCGGATTGTCGAGATTGAGCGTGGGCGGCACGATCTGGTCGCGCATGGCGAGAATGCAGAAGATGCTCTCCACCGCGCCGGCGCCGCCTAGCAGATGGCCGATGGCGGACTTGGTCGAGGACATGGAGAGGTGGCCGATCGTATCGCCGAACAGGCGGCGCACCGCGCCCAGCTCCAGCTCGTCGCCGAGCGGGGTCGAGGTGCCGTGGGCGTTCACATAGTCAATATCCTCGAGGCGCAGGCCGGACTTGCGGATCGCCATCTGCATCGAGCGGAACGCGCCCGCCCCTTCCGGGTGCGGCGCGGTCACATGATAGGCGTCGCCCGAGAGGCCGTAGCCGACCACTTCGGCATAGATCTTCGCGCCGCGCGCCTTGGCCCGCTCATATTCCTCCAGTACCACGACGCCCGCGCCTTCGCCCATGACGAAGCCGTCGCGATCCACGTCATAGGGGCGGCTGGCGCGTGTGGGGTCGTCGCGGAACCCGGTCGAGAGCGCGCGCGCCTGGCCGAAGCCGGCAATGCCGATCGGGCAGATGGCGCATTCCGCGCCGCCGGCGAGCATCACGTCGGCATCGTCCATCGCGATCATGCGCGCGGCGTCGCCGATCGCGTGGGCGCCGGTCGAGCAGGCCGTCACCACCGCATGATTGGGACCCATCAGGCCATATTTGATGCTGACCTGGCCGGAGATCAGGTTGATGAGCCGGCCATGGACGAAGTGCGGCGAGACGCGCTTGGGGCCTTTATGCTCCAGCACCAGCGATTCGCTCTCGATGCCCGGCAGCCCGCCGATGCCCGAGCCGATGGAGCAGCCGGCGCGCAGCCGCTCCTCCTCGCTCATCCCCGTAAGGCCCGCATCCTCCAGCGCCTGGCCGGCGGCGTCGATGCCGTAGACGATGAAGGGATCGACCTGCCGCTGGATCTTGTGATCCACCCGCTTGCCCGCGTCGAACCCCCAGGGATGATCGGCCGGCTTCACTTCGCAGGCATAGTTGGTCTGGAAATCGGTCGCATCGAACCGGGTGATCGTCCCCGCGCCCGATTTGGCCGCGATGATGTTGGCCCAGCTCGTCTCGACGTCACCGCCCAGCGGCGACACCATGCCCAGTCCCGTCACGACGACACGACGCATGCTACTCTCCCAATCCGGCAGACGCGGGGCCAAGCCCCGCCGCTCCTAACGAAAACGGCCCTCCTTCGAGCGCATACGCCCGCTACCGGAGAGCCGCTTCAATGTGCACATGTAGGCGAGGCCCGCCGGTCCGCAATGCGGACCCGGGCCAGTCGCGCTTACTGCTTGCCTTCGATGAAATCGATCGCATCCTTGACGGTGGCGATCTTCTCGGCGGCATCGTCGGGAATCTCGACGCCGAACTCTTCTTCGAAAGCCATGACGAGCTCAACGATATCGAGGCTGTCCGCGCCGAGATCGTCGATGAAGCTCGCGTCCTCGGTCACCTTGTCCGCCTCGACGCCGAGATGCTCGACGACGATCTTCTTCACGCGATCCGCGGTCTCACTCATGGGTGGTCCTTTATAGTGGTTAGATATCCAATTCCGGAAGATGCCCTAGAGCCTCGGGGAGTGCGAGGCAAGAGCCGCAATGCGCCCGGGAGCGCATCGCGCAAATGCTCAGATCATCGCCATGCCGCCGTTCACATGCAGCGTCTGGCCGGTGACATAGCCCGCCTCGCGGCTCGCCAGATAGACGACCGCCGCGCCGATGTCCGTGCCCTCGCCCAGCGCGCCAGCGGGGATGCGGCCGAGGATGGCGTCCTTCTGCGCATCATTGAGCGCATCGGTCATGGCCGAGCGGATGAAGCCGGGCGCCACGCAATTGACGGTGATGCCGCGCGAGGCCAGTTCCTGCGCCAGGCTCTTGCTCATGCCGATCAGCCCGGCCTTGGAGGCGGCATAATTGGCCTGCCCCGGATTGCCGGTGACGCCCACGACGCTGGTGACCGAGACGATGCGGCCGAAGCGCGCCTTCATCATCGGCCGGGCAGCGGCGCGGATGAGGCGGAAGGCGGCTTCCAGGTTGATCCGCTGCACGGTCTCCCACTCCTCGTCCTTCATCCGCATGATGAGGTTGTCGCGGGTGATGCCGGCATTGTTGACAAGGATGTCGAGCGTGCCGCCCAGCGCCTCCGCGGCCGCCGGGACCAGCGCGTCGACGGCCGCGCCGTCGCCCAGGTCGCAGGCCAGGCAGACATGGTCGCCGCCCAGCTCGGCCGCGAAGGCCTCCAGCTTGGCGACGTTGCTGCCGGACAGTGCGAGCCGGGCGCCCTGCCCCGCCAGCGCCCTGGCGATGGCCGAACCGATGCCGCCGCTCGCGCCGGTGACCAGCGCCGTCATGCCATTAAGATCGAACATGGCTTTTCTCTCCGAACTCAGATGCGGCCCAGCAGGGCCTCGATATCGTCCATGGTGATGACGCTGGTGACGCTCGCGTCCGGCGCGATGCGCTTGACCATGGGGCCGAGCACCTTGCCGCCGAACTCCACATATTCAGTCACGCCCGCGTCCCACATGGCGGCGACGCTCTCGCGCCAGCGCACGCGGCCGGTCACCTGCTCCACCAGCAGCCTGCGGATGGTCGCGGCGTCGCTCACCGGCGCGGCGGTGACATTGGCGTAGACCGGCAGGAAGGCGCCCGGCGAGGCGGTGCCCTCCAGCGCCAGCGCCATGGCGTCGGCGGCCGGCTGCATGAGCGGGCAATGGAAGGGCGCGGAGACGGGCAGCAGCACGCCGCGCTTGATCTCAAAATCCTTCACCATGGCGACCGCGCGCTCGACCGCGCCGCGATGGCCGGAAATGACGACCTGCGAGGGGTCATTGTCGTTGGCGACGGTGCAGACCTCGCCCTCCGCCGCCGCCGCGGCCAGCGCCTCGGCCTTGGCGATGTCCGCGCCGAGCAGCGCCGCCATGGCGCCCTCACCCACCGGCACCGCCGCCTGCATGGCCCGGCCACGCGTCTTGAGCAGCCGCGCCGTGGTCGCGAGGTCGAACACCCCGCCGGCGCTCAGCGCGCTATATTCGCCCAGACTGTGCCCGGCGAGCGCGTCCGCCTTGGCGACGATCTCGACATTGCCTTCCTTCTCCAGCACGCGCAGCGTCGCCAGTGCATTGGCCATGATGGCGGGCTGGGCATTCTCGGTGAGCGTCAGCTCCGCTTCCGGCCCGTCCGTCATCAGCCGGAAGAGCGACTGGCCCAGCGCCTCGTCGACTTCCTCGAACAATTCTCTGGCCACCGGCGAGGCGGCGGCGAGCGCGGCGCCCATGCCGACCGCCTGGCTGCCCTGCCCCGGAAAGATGAATGCGCGCATCGCGGCATGTCCCCTGCATTGAAAGCCCTGCGCCCTAGAGCGCCGCGCATCGGCAGGCAAGCGAAAGGACGGCTGAAAGGATGGCCCCGGCGCCGCGCCGGTCGCAAATCGTGCGAGTCGGGCGCCCTGCCGCATGGCAGGCCGCGAGCGCGGAGCGAACCCGGCGGATGGGCCGTTTCGACAGCAGTCGAAGCTCGATCGCGATCGCCGTTGGCCGATCGCCAAGGAGAGGAAGTCATGAAACATATGGTGCTCATCATCGGCGCGGGCATGACCCTTGCCAGCGCCGCCGTCGCGGGCAACTGGCAGGAGCAGGACGCCAATGGCGACGGCCAGATCACCAAGGCGGAATTCGATACCGCCGTGGCCGCCGGCTGGTCGCGGCTGGATGCCAATCGCGATGGTCAGGTCACCGCGCAGGAAGCCGGCGACAAGATGGCCAAGCTGGCCACGGCCGACGCGAACGGCGATGGTCAAATCTCGCAGTCGGAGTTCACGGCCAAGAAGACCGAATGGTGGGCCAAGGCGGATGCCGATGGTAACGGCTCGGTCTCGCGGGAGGAATTCGCGGCCGCCAGCGGCGCTGATCGCAACACGCCCAGCCGCTGATTCCAGCGGTCGGATGAGGCATAGCTGTGACGACGGCCGGCGCCTTGCCGGCCGCCGCCGCGCCGTGCGGCCGGTTTTCACGGCCGTGGCTTGCATTTCGCGTCCATTTCGGTCATAGGCCGCGCCTTCGCGGGACGAGCCATGCTTGCTGTCCGCGAAACTTGTTGCAGACGACAGCCGGAGGGGTGGCACGCATGGGGCGGCCATCAGCGATCGGCCAACACAGGACGCATGAACCATGCCCTATTATGAGCATGTCTTCCTTGCGCGTCAGGATCTGGCTCAGGCCCAGGTCGATGCGCTCGCGGAGAACGCCACCAAGATCATCGAGTCCCAGGAGGGCAAGGTGACCAAGGTGGAGAATTGGGGTCTCCGCAACCTCGCCTACAAGATCGCCAAGAACCGTAAGGCGCATTACGTCATGCTCAACATCGACGCGCCGGCCGGCGTCGTCGCCGAGCTGGAGCGCCAGACGTCGATCAACGAGGACGTGATCCGCTACATGACCGTGCGCGTCGATGCGCCGGAAAGCGGCCCCTCGGTGATGATGCGCAAGAATGAGCGCGATCGGGACCGGCGTGGCGGCGAAGGCCGTGGCGACCGCGGTGATCGTGGTGGCGATCGTGGCCCGCGCCGCGAGCGCGAAGACGCCCCGGCCGGCGAATAAGGAGACCCAGACCCATGGCACGCCCATTTTTCCGCCGCCGCAAGAGCTGCCCCTTCTCCGCGAAGGATGCGCCGCAGATCGATTACAAGGACGTCCGCCTGCTGCAGGGCTTCGTCTCCGAGCGCGGCAAGATCGTCCCCTCGCGCATCACCGCCGTCTCGGCCAAGAAGCAGCGCGAGCTGTCCCAGGCCATCAAGCGCGCCCGTCATCTGGGCCTGCTGCCCTATATCGTGAAGTAAGGAGGGCGGACCGATGGAAATCATCCTGCTCGAACGTATCGAGAAGCTCGGCGGCATCGGCGATGTCGTGACCGTCAAGGACGGTTACGCGCGCAACTTCCTGCTGCCCAACAAGAAGGCCCTGCGCTCCAACGCCGCCAACAAGTCGGTGTTCGAGGCCAACCGCGCCCGCATCGAGGCCGATAACGCGGCGCGCCGCGGCGACGCCGAGAAGTCGGCCGAGGGCATCGACGGTGTTCAGGTCGTCCTGATCCGCCAGTCGTCCAACAGCGGCCAGCTCTACGGCTCTGTGTCGGTGCGCGACATCGTCGAGGCGCTGCACGAGGCCGGCCACGCCGCCGTTTCCAAGGCGATGGTCGTGCTGGAGCGTCCGATCAAGACGCTCGGCCTGTTCGACGTCAAGGTGGCGCTGCACCCGGAGGTCTCCGTGACCGTCCAGGCCAATGTCGCCCGCTCGCCCGAGGAAGCCGACCTGCAGAAGGACGGCGTCGACGTCATGGCATCGATGTTCGAGCGCGAGGAAGCCGGCTTCACCGAGGATTATGATCCCAACGCTGAGCCCGGTGAGATCGCAGCCGAGCCGGCCGCCGACGAGCCCGCCGAGAGCGAGGAAGAAGCCTGATCCCAGGCCACTTCGCAAGGTGAATGGAAGACCCGCGGGCCGCAAGGTTCCGCGGGTTTTTCGTTACTATCCGCCTCCCGCTTTCATCGCGAAACCCAACAAGCATCCGTTGATTTTGCGTTTTTCGCAGATGTCCGGACGAAAGGCGCCCCGCCACCTCACTCCATCGTCAGATGGATGAAATCCCGCTCATAGCTGCGCATATGCGCGCCGCCGTCGACCACGATCGTCTGTCCCGTCACGGCCGGCGCGCGGGCGAGATAGAGCACGGCTTCCGCCACATCCTCCGGCACCGGCAGCCGTTCCAGCGGCGTAAGCGCCGCCAGCCGCTGGAGCTGGTCGGGCGCATAATCATAAGTGGCGAGCGTGAGGCCCGGCGCGACGGCGTTCACCCGGATGCCCGGCGCCAGCGTCCGCGCGGCGATGCGCGTGAAGGCCTCCAGCCCCGCCTTGCTCAGCGTATAGGCGAGCTGGTCGCCATGCGGCTGGATGAGGCGCTGGTCGAGGATGTTGACGATGGCCGCATCCCGCCCCGCCGGCCGCTCCGCCTGCGCGAAAGCCTGCGAGAGCAGCACGGGCGCGGTCACATTCACGCGATGATAGGCGGCCAGCGCCTCGGCATCCACATCCGCCAGCCCGCCCTCGCCGAACATCGCGGCGCTGTTGACGAGCAGGTCCGGCGCGCGGCCGAAATGGGCGGTCACTGCCGGCAGCAGCCCCTCCACATCGCCGGGCGCCGTGAAATCGGCGACGAAGCCCGCCCAGGCCACCCCGGTCTCGGCCAGACATTCGGAGAGCAGCCGGTGCGGCTCGGCGTCGAGCCGGCCGTGGATCGCCAGCGCATAGCCGGCGCGGGCCAGATGCATCGCGATGCGGGCGCCCAGGCGACGGTGGCTCCCGGTCACCAGCGCCAGTGGCGCGGAGGCTCCGCTCATTTGATGCCCATCAGGCGCAGCACTTCCTCCCGGCTCTTCTCGTCTCGCTTGAACACGCCCATCATGCGGCTGGTGCGCATCACCGTGCCGTGGGTGCGCACGCCGCGCCCGGTCATGCAGCCATGGGTCGCGTCGATGACGACGGCGACGCCGAGCGGCTTCAGATTCTCCCAGATGCAGTCCGCAACCTGCGCGGTCAGGCGCTCCTGCACCTGCAAGCGGCGGGCGAAGGCCTCCAGCACGCGCGCGATCTTGGAAATGCCGACCACATAGTCGCGCGGCAGATAGGCGATGTGCGCCTTGCCGCTGATCGGCGCCATATGATGCTCACAATGCGACTGGAACGGAATATCCTTGAGCAGCACGATCTCGTCATAGCCGCCCACCTCGTGGAAGATGCGCGAGAGATGATAGGCGGGGTCCTCCCCATAGCCCTCGCAATATTCACGCCACGCCCTGGCGACGCGGCGCGGCGTCTCGATCAGCCCTTCGCGCTCCGGATCGTCCCCCGTCCAGCGCAGCAGCGTGCGGACCGCTTCGAGCACATTCTCGGGCACGTCGGGCGACGACGCCGCGGAAGCGCGATCCTCGACATTCTGGCTGGCCATGGTCATTTCCCTCGCGGTTCAGGATGCGCGAACGAACGGACGACCGCGACTGCGGGCGAGATAGGCCGGGCGACGAAACGATTCAACCGTCCTGGCACCCGAGTCGTGCCCGCCGGTGCAAGGCTCGGGCGCCGGAACGCCCGTCATGGCACATGCCGGTCGACGCATATCCTGCGCCGCGCCAGTTTCCGTTTACGTTAGGGTAAGGCCGCTGCGTCGCACATGCAGGCCCCTTCCCGTCCCGAAAACATGCCCCCGAAGCGGCGCCAGCCTTGCCCAAGCCCTCCCATTCGTCCCATATGGCGGGGAGACGAACGGGCCGCCGCGCCCCGGCCGGACCCGCAGGAGAGCCAGACGATGGAAGCCTTCATCTATGATGCCGTGCGCACCCCGCGCGGGCGCGGCAAGCCCGATGGCGCGCTGCACGAAGTGACGCCCGTCCAGCTCGCGGTGCAGGCGCTCGGCGCGGTCCGCGAGCGCAGCGGGATCGACACGGCGGATATCGACGACGTGATCCTGGGCTGCGTTGCCCCGGTCGGCGAGCAGGGCACGGATATCGCCCGCATGGCCGTGCTGACTGCGGGTTTCGCCGAGACGGTGCCGGGCGTGCAGATCAACCGCTTCTGCGCTTCCGGCCTCGAGGCGGTGAACATGGCCATCGCCAAGGTGACCAGCGGCGAGGCCGATCTCGCCATCGGCGGCGGCGTCGAATCGATGAGCCGCGTGCCGATGGGCGCGGACGGCGGCGCCTGGGCCTCCGACCCGGCGGTGGCCTATGCCACCTATTTCGCGCCGCAGGGCATCGGCGCGGACGTGATCGCCACCAAGTTCGGCTTCTCGCGCGACGATTGCGATGCCTATGCGGTCGAGAGCCAGCGCCGCGCCAAGGCGGCGTGGGACGAAGGGCGGTTCGCCAGATCCATCATTCCGGTCAAAGATGTGATCGGCGAGACATTGCTCGACCATGACGAGCATATGCGGCCCGAGACCAGCATGCAGAGCCTCGGCGCGCTCAAGCCCAGCTTCGCCGCCATGGGCGAGGAGATGCCGGGCTTCGACGCCATCGCGCTCATCCGTTATCCCGAGCTGGAGCGGGTCAACCATGTCCATCATGCCGGCAATAGTTCGGGCATCGTGGACGGCGCGGCGGCGGTGCTGGTCGGCAACAAGGCGATGGGCGAGAAATATGGGCTCAAGCCCCGCGCCCGCATGAAGGCAATGGCCTCGATCGGATCGGAGCCGATGATCATGCTCACCGGCCCGGAAAGCATCGCGCAGAAGCTGCTGCGCCGCGCCGGCATGAGCACGGCCGACATCGACCTGTGGGAGCTGAACGAGGCCTTCGCCAGCGTGGTGCTGCGCTACATGCAGGCGATGGGGCTCGATCATGACCGGATCAACGTGAACGGCGGCGCCATCGCCATGGGCCACCCACTCGGCGCGACCGGCGCGATGGTGCTGGGCACCGCGCTCGACGAACTGGAGCGCTCGGGCAAGGGCACGGCGCTGGTCAATCTGTGCGTCGGCGCCGGCATGGGCACGGGCATCATCATCGAGCGGATTTGATAGCCGCATATATTCACCGTTCGGGCTGAGCGAAGTCGAAGGGCGAACGGAAAAGAGAGGATCTCATGGCCACGACCATCACGACCGAGATTGACGGCGACGGCATCGCCCTCCTCACCATCGACGTGCCGAACCAGTCGATGAACGTCATCACGCCGGACTTCTTCGCCGATCTGGACGAGGCCGTCACCCGCATCGCGAGTGACGAGGCCGTCAAGGGCGCGGTCATCTGCTCGGGCAAGGCCAGCGGCTTCATGGCCGGCATGGACCTCAAATATCTGAGCGGCATGCTGCAGGACGCGGTCGCCTCGGGCGGCGCGGACATGGACGCGCTGTTCACCAGCGTGTTCCGCCTCAACGACGTGCTGCGCAAGCTGGAGACGAACGGCAAGCCGGTGGCGGCCGCCATCGAGGGCACCTGCATGGGCGGCGGGCTGGAACTGGCGCTCGCCTGCCACCATCGCGTGCTCAGCAGCGATCCGCGCGTGACGATCGGCCTGCCCGAGATTCTCGTCGGCCTGTTCCCCGGCGGCGGCGGCTCGCAGCGCCTGCCGCGCCTGATCGGCATACAGGGCGCGCTCATGTACATGCTGCAGGGCAAGAGCTGGCGCCCGACCGAGGCGCTGGGCATGAAGGTGGTCGACGAGCTGGCCGAGCCGGGCAGGACGGTGGAGGCCGCCAAGGCCTGGGTCAGCGCCAATCCGGACGCCCACACCCAGCCCTGGGACGTCAAGGGCTTCAAGGTGCCGGGCGGCTCGGGTCAGTTCAATCCCGGTTTCATCCAGACGATGATGGCCGCGACGGTGATGACCACCAAGACCACGCAGCGCAATATCCACGCGCCGCACGCGCTGCTCTCGGCCGTCTATGAGGGCATCCAGCTCCCGATGGACAGGGCCATCCGCGTCGAGAGCAAATATTTCGCCAAGGTCGTCGCCGATCCGCAGGCGGGCAACATGGTGCGCACCCTGTTCGTCTCCAAACAGGCGGCCGAGCGCGGCGCGCGGCGGCCGGCGGGCGTGGAGAAGCGCCCGACCCGCAAGCTCGCCATGCTCGGCGCGGGCATGATGGGCGCCGGCATCGCCAATGTCGCCGCGCAGGCGGGCATCGAGGTGCTACTGCTCGACCGCGATCAGGCGGCGGCGGACAAGGGCAAGGCCCATGCGCAGGAGCAGATGGGCAAGCGCATCGGCCGCGGCATGACGCCGGAGAAGATGGCGCAGGCGCTGGGCCGCATCACGCCGGTCACGGACGTGGACGCGCTCAGGGGCTGCGACTTCGTGATCGAGGCGGTGTTCGAGGACCCCGGCGTGAAGGCGGAGATCACGAAGCGCGTCGAGGCGGTGCTGGGGCCGGACGTGATCTTCGGCTCCAACACCTCCACCCTGCCGATCACCTCGCTCGCCAACGCGTGGAGCAAGCCGGAGAATTTCATCGGCATCCATTTCTTCTCGCCGGTGGAGAAGATGGCGCTGGTGGAGATCATCCTCGGCAAGCGGACGGGCGACGCCGCCGTCGCCAAGGCGCTCGATTTCGTGGCGCAGATCCGCAAGACACCGATCGTCGTCAATGATTCGCGCGGCTTCTACACCTCGCGCTGCTTCGGCACCTATGTGCAGGAAGGCACGCAGATGCTGGCCGAAGGCGTCAATCCCGCGCTCATCGAGAATATGGGCCGGCAACTCGGCATGCCGGTCGGCCCGCTCGCCGTCTCGGACGAGGTCTCGATCGAGCTGGGCCACAAGGTGACGGTCGCGACCCGCGCGGCGCTGGGCGATGCCTATCTCCCCAGCCTCGCCGACGATGTGGCAGCGCACATGGTCGAGATCGGCCGGCTCGGGCGCAAGAACGGCAAGGGCTATTATGACTATCCCGAGGATGGCGGGAAGAAGGCGCTGTGGAGCGGCCTCGCCACCGAATATCCGATCGCGCTCGACCAACCGACGCCGGAGGCCGTGCGCGAGCGGCTGCTCTATCGCCAGCTCGTCGAATGCGCGCGCTGCTTCGCCGAGGGCGTGCTGGTGACGCCGCAGGACGGCGACATCGGCGCCATCTTCGGCTGGGGCTTCGCGCCCTATACCGGCGGCCCGTTCAGCGCGATCGACACGATCGGGCCGGCCCGCGTGGTGGAGACGCTCGACCGGCTGGCCGCACAGCACGGCCCCCGTTTCGCCGCACCGGACCAGTTGCGCGAGATGGCTGCATCCGGCGGACATTATTATGGGCTGAAGGCGGCCCGCGCCGCTTGATGCCGCGCGCGGGGCGGCGCATGGTCGCCCCGCATGTCGACGCTCACCCTCTATATCGCCCCCGGCTCCAGCTCCATGGCGCCGCATATCGCCCTCAACGAGATCGGCGCGCCGTTCGAGCTGCGATCCCTGTCCTTCGCCAAGGGCGAGCAGCGCGGCGCGGCGTATCTGGCGGTCAATCCGGAAGGGAAGGTCCCCACGCTGATCGTCGGCGACGGCCTGATCCTCACCGAGGTCGCGGCTATTCTCTTCTATCTGGCGCGCCGCTTCCCCGAAGCGGGCCTGCTGCCGGACGGTCCGGCGGCCGAGGCGCTCGTCCTCTCATGGATGTCCTTCGCCGCCGCGACCATCCATCCCGCCTTCATCGCCGGCCCCGAGCGTGTCGAGGCGGCGCTGCGCCAGGCGGAAACCCGGCTCGGCGGGCGCGACTGGGCGGTGGGCGAGACCATATCCATCGCCGACATCCACCTCTTCCGCCTGTTCTGGCGCATCCGCCACACGCTCGACCTGCCGCTGGGCGCCCTGCCCGGCCTCGTCGCCCATTATGACCGGATGATGGCGCGCCCCGCCGTGCGCCGGACCTGCGAGGCCGAGCAGGCGCTGGGCTACGAGCTGCGCGGCCTGCGGCTGTAGAGCTGATGAACTCAGTGTTCCTGCGAAGGCAGGAGCACTCCGATCAACCGCCCGTCCACCCCGGCAACTCCAGCATGAAGCGCGCGCCCTGCCCCGGCGCGCTATCGACCATGATGTCGCCGCCCATCGCGCGGGCGAGGCGGCGCGAGATATAGAGACCGAGCCCGCTGCCACCGTCGCCGCTGAGGCCCAGCCGCTCGAACCGCTCGAAGATGCGTTCATGGTCCGCCGGGTCGATCCCCGCGCCCTGATCCGCGACCACCAGGCGCACCCGGTCGGCCTCCTCGTCCACCCGCACCCAGATATTCCCGTTCTCCGGCGAATGGCGCACGGCATTGCCGATCAGGTTGACGAGGATCTGCAAGGTGCGGCGATATTCCGCCCGCGCCGGCGCGCGCTCGCCCAGCGCCGGCGTCTGGATGCGCACGAGCCGGGCACTGGCCTTGAGGCCGAGCAGGCCGGCGGCGCGGCGGGCGATGTCCGCCAGATCGACTTCCTCCTGCGCGGTCGTGAAGCCGGGGCGGTCGATGGCCTGCAGGTCGGCGAGATCGTCGATCAGTTCCAGCAGATGGCGGCCGGCGGCGGCGATATCCGTCGCATAGTCCGCATAGTCCTGCCGCAGCGGCCCTTCGAGCTGGCCGCTGATCGTGCTGGCGTTGGCGATGATCCGCCCGATCGGCTGGCGCAGCGCCTGATCGAGCCGCCGGCCCAGCTCCGGCCCGAGGATGGATGCCGGCTCAGCGCGCGGCGGCGGTGCCTGCGCAGCGGCGGCATCCCCCTCCAGCCGCTGGGCGCGGCCATGATAGCCCATCAGCGCGCCGCCCGTGTCGAACAGCGGCGCGCCGCTCAGCCGATAGCGGATCGCCCGGTCGGCGCGCAGCCGGACATGCTGGTCCTGGAACGGCAGGCGCATCGCCAGCGCTTCCAGCAGCGGCATGGCGCCCTCGGCATCCCCGTCCGCGCCTCCCTCCAGCTCGAAATAGGCCGTGAGCGGCTGGCCGGGATGCGGCGGCTCATGATCCGTCCCTTCCGGCTCCGTCTCCGGGCGGCGGAAGCGCAGGCGGATATCCGTCTGCCATGCCCAGCCCGCGCCGGGGGCCGGCGTCTCTCCGACTGGCGCAACCTCGGGATAACGCGGCGGACGGGGACGGCGCTCCTGCCAGTCGACCAGCGACAGTGCGAAGCCGTCGCCCTCCGGCCGCAACTGCACCCACAGGCTGACGTCGCTGGCGTCGAACGGCAGCTCGACGGCGCGGGAAATGGGAATGCGCAGGCGCTGGGCGAGCCGCACGAGTGAGGCGATCGGCAGCAGCGCGATGGGACCGTCGGCGAGCCCGCCCGCTTCGCTCTGCAATCGCAGCAGCGCCGGGTCGGCCCGCATGATCCGCCCGTCCGCGTCCAGCAGTGCCTGGACCGGCTCGTGGACCACCGGTGCGCTCATCGCGGCGATCCCAGCATGGCGAGCTTGTCGGCGAGGATCGCGGGGCCGGTGGCGTCCGCGAGCCATGCCCGCGCATGGACATCGTCGACCGTGCGATAGCGCTCCAGGAAGCGGGCAAGCGCCTCGTCGCCAGCGCTGCCGATGACGAGCGGCCCGAGCAGTTCGGCGGCGCGGAAGGCAATCGCATCCTCGATCCCCGCCAGCCGCATCACGGCATGACGCGCCGGCGCGGGACCGTCCGCCATGATATCGATGACCGTCTCGATCGGCAGGCCGGTCTCATGCCCGGCGAGCGCGGCGAACAGCAGCAGCCGGCCTTCCACCAGAGCGGCCCCGGCGAGCGCGCGGGCGCTCTCCGGCGGCAGGGTGCGCGCGCAGCGCTGCGCCAGCGCCTGGACGCCCTGCCCTTCGTCATGCCGCGCGACGAGTCGCTCCGTCGCCTGTGCCAGCGCGGCGGACAGGGCCGGATCGCGCATGCCGGCGCGCTGCTCGCAGCCATGGATGAGCAGCGCGGCGACCGACCAGGCGAGGTCGTGATAGGGTTCGGCGGGCAGGTCCGGCCGCATGGGCGCATCGAGCAGCATCGGCGCGATCCAGCGCTGCTCGGCCAGCGCCAGCGCGGTCAGCGCCTCGGACTGGACGACGGGCCGGCCCGTGGCGCCGGCCGCGCTCGCGCGTCGCAGCAGCATGGCGCAGATCGCGCGGCGGCGCAGATGAGCGAGCAGGTTCGGCCCGAGCAGGCCGGGCGCCGATTCGATCGCGCCGCGGCAATGGCCCGGTCCCAACGCGCCGATCAGGCCCTCCACGCGCGAATCGGAAAGATGCAGGCCGATGGCGAGTTCCATCGCGTTGAGCAGCCCGGCCAGATGGAAGCGCAGCTCGGCGAGCAGCGCGTCGGGCCAGCGTTCCGCGCCACCTTCCACGGACAGCCGGGCCAGATCCAGACCATGGCGCATGTCGGCAAGGATGCGCCGCGCGACGCGCGCATGCGCCCCGCCGCCCATGAAGGAGCCGTCCCCCACCGCATCGCTGCCGACTGTCATGAAGCCGGCCCTAACCAAATCAGCTTAAGATGACCTAAACCTTTGCCCGCGCGTCGAACAGCATGTGCAGGGCGGTCATCACCATCGCGGCGGCGCCCAGAAAGGCCAGCGCCGGCGCGGCCAGGCTGGTGAGGAAACCGACCAGCATCACGATCAGGGCGACGGGAATGGTCATCGCCGTCCACCCGCGCCACAGGCTGCTTTCCGGCACATGGGCATGGCGCCAGGCGAGCAGGCCGACGAGCAGCACCGGCATCCATGCCCCGGTCAGGGCCAGCGGTTCTCCATCGGCCAGACGCCAGCCGAGAATCGCCAGCAGCGCGAGGCCACCGCCCGAGACCAGCCAGTCCCGCCAGTCCGCGCCATCGTCGCGCAGGGTGATGCGCGCATTCTGCCGCGCCAGATCGTCCAGGCCAGCCGCCCCCAGCATCACGATGAGGGCAAGCGCCGCAAGGCCGGCCACCGCCAGCGCGAGGCCGAGCGCCGCCACGGCCAGCGCCACGCCGCGCAACCAGCCCGGTTCCACCTCGCGCCGGACCAGCTCCTGCACGATCAGCCGCGAGACCGGGGCCAGCAATCGGCCGATCGGCCCGCGCTGCGCGTTCGCATCCTCGCGATCCCGCTCGGTGCGCGCCCGCAGCGCCAGATGCGCGCTCTCGGCATCCTGCACGATGGTGAGATGGCCATCCATCACCAGTTCCGGCGTGAGCGCGACTCGCCGGGCATCGGCCTGCACCGCGCGGCGCAGCAGCGTCAGCGGCAGGTCCCAGTCGCCCAGCATGTCCAGCGTCGCCAGCACCGCATCGCCGGAAAGCAGCAAGGCGCCCGCCCAGCGCGTCTCCGCGTCGATCCGCTCGAAAGCGTCCGTCGCCGGCACGTCCGGCACGGTGAGCAGCGCCGGCGCCGCGCCGCCCGCCAGCGCATCCAGCGCATCGACCGGCACGACCAGATTCTCGGCGACGAGCAGTAGCCGGTCGCCCGGCGTCAGGCTGCGCGAGAGCGTCACCATGTCCTGCGCCAGCGCGGCCTGCACGCCGGTCGTCGCGCCCAGCCGGTCGATCAGCTGGCCGAGGTCCGGCGTGGCGATGTCGGTGAGGATCAGGATGCGGTCGGCGCCCGCATTGATCGCGGCGCGCGCCTGGAATTCGACCAGCGGCTGTCCGCCAAGGCCGATCAGCGGCCCGGTGCGACCGTCCGCCAGCCGTTCGCGCGCGCCGTCGCGCGCGCTCAGAAGCGCGATGAGAGTCATCGGCGCGCCTTAGGGTTTCTGCTTGGACACCGCTCTTGTCTGGCAACGGGACCCGCTCATTGCAAGTCGGTCAATGGGCTCGCCGGCTTATTGCTCGGCTTCCAGCCCGATGGCCGCGACCGCGCGACGCAATTCGCGGACCACCGCCGGATCGCCCGGGGCGCCTTCGAGCGCCTGATCGGCCAGCTTCATCATATGGTTGACGCCGAAGCTGGCGCACAGCCCCTTGAGCCGCAGCGCCGCCATCGTCCAGTTGGCATCGCAACGCGCGCGGGCCAGCAGGTCGATCTGCCGGTCGGCGCTTTCCAGAAAGGCCCGTCGCAGATCGGCGATCAACGCGATATCCGAACCGACCGCCGCAGACAGCGCTGCTTCCAATGTTCCCGGATCATAAGCCATGCGACATTGATAACGCGATGAATCTAAACGACAGGTAAATTTTGCCGGTTTCCCCCCTGCCTGTTCATGATAATGACAAACCATGTCCGGTCATGAAAAAGATGCGCATTCGTCCCGGGATGGGACGGAACGGCCGGCGACTGAGCATTCGGAGGATAACGGCAGGATGAGCCAGGACTGGCTAGCGAAACTGAGGGAAAGCGAATCCGGCTGGAACGAGCCGGCCTTTCCGGATCGCCAGCCCGAGACGGGAGAGTCCGAAACCGGAGAGTCCAAGACCGGACGGGCCGAAACCAGACAGGGCCGGACGCGCGGCGGCACCATGCCGGTGACGATCCTGCCACAGGACATGCCGATGGATGAAGAAGAAGACACATCGGTGACCCGCCGGACCGCGCTGCGCCCGCTGGCGCTCGGGCTGCTGGGCCTGCTTGCCCTGCTGTGGCTGGGCTTCGCGATCTGGTCGCTCGCCGATCCCGCCGGCGCGAGCGCTGTCCTGCCCGCCCTTGCCACGCTGGCCGCCCTGGCCGCGCCGCTCGCGCTGCTCGCCGCCATCGCCATCCTGCTGCTGCTCCCTGGCCGCTCGCCCGGCGATCGCGACGCCATCGCCGCGCCCGCCCTCGGCATGACCGATCAGCTACGCGACGCCACCACGCTGCTGGGCGCGGCGCAGGCCCAGCTCGTGAGCAACACGCGCGACTTCACGTCCGCGGCGAACCAGTCCGCCTCCGCCATCCTCACCGCCATGCAGGCGATGGGCACGCAGGCCGCGCAGATCGAGCAGGGCACGAGCCGCTCGACCGCGACGCTCACCCAGCTCGCCGGCCAGATCACCGAACTGACCGACGCCCTGCCCCGCCTCGAGGACCGGCTGGCGACGCTCGGCGAGACGATGAGCCGCGTGAACGGTGAACTGGGTGGCCGGCATGAGGCGCTCGACGAGCAATTGCAGGCCACCGCCCTGGTGGCCGAGGAGGCGCGTGCGCAGCTCATCGAGGCCGGCACCGCCATCACCGACAAGCTCGCCGGGCTCAAGGACAGCGCCCGTCAGGCTGGCGAGGAGCTGGCCTCCCTGTCCGAATTGTCCTCCGCGCGCATCGACCTGACACTGGACCGGGTGCGCACCGTGCTGGAGAGCACCGGCCAGCAGATCGAGACCCAGAATGCCGCGATGGTCGAGCTGGTTACGCAGAGCCGCGCCGGCATCGAATCCGCCGCCAACCAGTCACTGGAGCGGTTCCAGACGCATTGCGGCAAGATCGAGACCATCCTCGACGCGCTCGACGCCCGCCTTGTCGGCCAGGCCGAGAAGAGCAATGGCTGGCTGGAAGGCACCGCGCAGGGTGTCGCGGCGCTGGCGGTCGAGTTCAATGCGCTCGAACAGTCGGCCATGGGCCGCAGCGAGCGGCTGCAGAGCACGATGATGCAGCTCTCCGGCGAGACGCGGCGCCTCACCGATGCGCTGGGCCTGGGCCATGACCGCTCGGACCAGCTTGTCGCGCGCGCCGAGGCGCTGCTGCTCGCGCTCGATTCGGGCATTCGCGAACTGGACGAGAGCCTGCCCGGCGCCATCGGCCGGGTCGAAGCGCGGCTGGCGGACCTCTCCACCCGCCTTCAGGGCTCGGCACAGCAGATCGAATCGGTGGAAGCCGTGGCCGACGGCGTGCTCAGCAAGATGCAGGAGACCGACCAGCTCAGCCTGACTCAGGCAAGGCAACTCGGCGAGGCGCTGGACCGCTCGCAAGGCGCGCTGGGCGAACAGAAGCAGCAGATCGCCGCGCTGGCCCAGGCCGTGAGCGAGGCCAGCCAGGGCATGGCGCAGCTCGGCGAATCGGTCGGGCCACAGATGGTCGAGGCGCTGGTCCGCGTGCGCGAGACCGCCGACGCCGCCGCTGCGCGGGCGCGCGAGGCGATCATGGCGGTCATCCCGCAGAGCGCCTCGGCGCTCGGCGACGCCAGCGGCGCCGCGATCGAAAAGGCCGTCGAGAAGAGCGTGTCGGAGCAGCTCCAGCGCCTCTCGCAGGTCGCCGACGAGGCCGTGCTGGCCGCGCATCGCGCCACCGACAAGCTCACGCGCCAGATGCTCGGCCTCACCGATGCCAGCAAGGAGCTGGAGCGGGCGCTCGCCAGCAATGCCGAGCGGATCGAGGGCCAGGACCGCGACCTCATGGCCGAGCGCTCCGCCCACCTGATCGACGCGCTCAAGCAGCGCGCGCTCGATGTGACCAAATGGTTCGACCAGGAAGTGGCCGAAACGGACTGGTCGGCCTATCTCAAGGGCGATCAGGGCGTGTTCGCCCGCCGCGCCACGCGGCTGGTGAACGGCAGCGACGCCAAGCTCATCCATTCGCTCTACAATGACGATGCGGACTTCCGCGAGCATGTGAACCGCTATGTCCATGATTTCGAGGCGCTGCTGCGCACCGTCCTCGCCACCCGCGACGGCAGCACGCTGGCGCTGACGATGATCTCCTCGGACATCGGCAAGCTCTATGTGGCGCTGGCGCAGGCCATCGAGCGGCTGCGGGCGGCCTGAGCGAGCGGCTCTTTCGAACCGGTTTCAGCGAGAGAGAGAGAGAGAGAGAGAGAGAGAGAGAGAGCGGTGCTTCTGCGAAGGCAGGAGCACCGTTTCTGATTAGCGAGACAGGCTTCCATCCAACGCCCAGCCATTCCCGCTTTCGCGAGCATGACACACGTCTCCGGCCGCCTATCTCAATCCCGCGTCGGCGGCGAGAACAGGAAATCGAAGCTGTCGATCGTCACCCAGCCATAGATATAGTTGAGGTAGAACAGCAGGAGGAAGCCCGCCGCCACCAGCGAGGTGCGCCAGATCACGCGCCAGGGCCGGAACTCGTGCGGCGCGCTCTCGGTTTGGCCCGGCAGCGTCTCCTTGCCCAGTTCCTCGGACGTCCGCACGCCGAAGGGCAGCACCAGGAACAGGCTGAGGAACCAGAACAGGAAATAGATGGCGAGGATGGTCGTCCAGCGCATGGCGTGGTGGCTCCGCTCAGCCGGCCTGCACGATCGTGACGCTCACGATCGGCTTCTTGCCCGTCCAGTCCGCCGCCACGCGCCGCACGGCGATACGCACCGCTTCGCGCAGCGTCTCGACATCGCCGCGGCGACTGGCGGCCGCCACCGTCTTGCCGATGGCTGCGACCGCGTCCGCCAGGAACTGCGCGCGGTCCTCTTCCACCGGCACGCCGAGCGGGCGGATGTCGGGCGTGCCGACCAGTCGCCCACCCTTGCCGAGCGCGATGCCGACGCTGATCTGGCCGTTGACCATCAGCTTGCGCCGCTCGTTCATGGTGGAGCCGTCCGCCGGCAGGATGACGTCGCCGTCCAGCACCAGCCGGCCGGCATGCGCCTCGCCCACCTTGGCTGGACCGTCAGGGGCGAGCCGGACGATGTCGCCATTCTTCTGCACGATCGAGCGGCGGATGCCGTGCGCTGCGCCGAAGCGCGCCTGCTCGGCCATGTGGCGCAGTTCACCATGCACCGGCACCAGCATCTCGGGCCGGATCCAGCTATACATGGCGGCCAGCTCCGGCCGGCCGGGATGGCCCGAGACATGCACATGGGCCTGCGACTCGGTAATCATGACGACCTGCTTTTCCGCCAGAGCGTTCTGGATGCGGCCAATCGCCATCTCGTTGCCGGGGATCTTGCGCGAAGAGAAGACCACGCTGTCCCCCGCCTCCAGCTTCACCGGATGCTGGCCGAACGCCATGCGCGCCAGCGCGGCGCGGCTCTCGCCCTGCCCGCCGGTCGCGATGATCATCGCCTTGCGCGGCGGCAGGTCCATGATCGCGTCGAAATCCACCAGCGGCGGAAAATCACGCAGATAGCCACAGCTCTTGGAGACCGCGATGATCCGGTCCAGCGAGCGCCCCGCCACGCACAGCTCCCGCCCGGTCAGCCGCGCGATCTCGCCCAGCGTGTGCAGTCGCGCGGCGTTGCTGGCGAAGGTGGTGATGACCACCCGCCCCTTGGCGCCCGCGACCGCCTCCAGCAGCCCGGCCTTCACCGAGGCTTCCGATCCGCTCGGCTCGCTGTTGAACACATTGGTGCTGTCGCAGACCAGCGCCAGCACGCCCTCGTCGCCGATCTCGGTCAGTTCCTCGGCGGTGGTCGGCACGCCGATCTGCGGCGCCTCGTCCAGCTTCCAGTCGCCGGTATGGAAGATGCGGCCGAACGGCGTCTCGATGAGCAGTGCATTGCTCTCGGGAATCGAGTGGGCGAGCGGCAGGTGGCGCATCCGGAACGGCCCCAGCTCGAACCAGGCGCCATCGGCGACGACGTTCAGCTTGACGCTGTCGCTCACGCCTTCTTCGGCCAGCTTGCCGGCGATCAGCCCGGCGGTGAAGGGCGTCGCATAGAGCGGCACGCCAAGCTCCGCCGCCAGATAGGGCAGCGCGCCGATATGGTCCTCATGGCCATGGGTCAGCACGATGCCGAGCAGGTCGTCACGATGCGCCTCGATGAAGGCGGTGTCGGGCATGATGAGGTCGATGCCGGGGTATGAGGGATCGGCGAAGCTCACCCCCAGGTCCACCATCAGCCATTTGCCGCGGCAGCCGTAGAGATTGAGGTTCATCCCGATTTCGCCCGACCCGCCAAGGGCCAGGAAAAGCAGTTCATCACCCGGTGTCATTGCGCGTTCATGCCGTCTTGAAGCTCCGTTCGTAGAGGATAGCGAGGCCCGCGATGGTCAGATCGGGCACGATCGCGTCGAAGAGATCGGTCTTTTCGTCGAACAATATGGCGAGGCCGCCCGTGGCGATCACCCGGGCGGGCCGCCCGATCTCCTTGCGCATCCGCGCGACAAGCCCTTCCATCATCGCCACATAGCCCCAGAAGACGCCGATCAGCATCTGGTCCTCGGTGGTTCGCCCGATCACCGAGCCGTTGTTGCCCGGCGCCTCGATGGCAATGCGGGGCAGCTTGGCCGCATTGCTCACCAGCGCGTCCAGCGATAGGTTGATCCCGGGCGCGATGATACCGCCCTTATAGGCGCCGCTATAGTCGATATGGTCGAAGGTGGTGGCCGTGCCGAAATCGATGATGATAAGGTCGCCTTCATAGGCGGCATGGGCGGCGATGGCGTTGACGGCCCGGTCTGCGCCCAGCGTCTGGGGCATGGGCACGTCCACGTCGATATGCCACTGCACCGGCGGGCGGCCGGCGATGAGCGGCGCGACGCCGAAATATTTCTCGCTCAGCACTTCCAGATTATGCAGCGCGCGCGGCACCACGGTGGAGATGATGACGGCGGTCACATCCGCCATCGTCAGCCCTTCGAGCATCAGGAGCTGGTTGATCCACACCGCATATTCATCGCCCGTGCGGCGCGCGTCGGTGGCGATGCGCCAGCGCGCGCGGACGGCGCGCGCATCGTCGACCAGCGCGAAGACGATGTTGGTGTTGCCGGCGTCAATGGCCAGAAGCATGGCGGGACGTCCCCTGCATCGCGAAGCGGCGCGGCATCAGGCCAGCACGCCGACATCGCCGCTGTGAATGATCTGGCGAGTGCCGTCATCGAGACCGAGGATCAAGGCGCCATCGCGATCCAGCCCGAGAAAGTCGCCCTGCTGTGGCAGATCGGTCCCGGTGCGCACCAAAAGGCGCGTGCCCACCGGATGCGCGCGGGCGCACCATTCGCGGACGATCGACGCCATGCCTTCGGCGCGCCAGACGGCCAGCCAATGGTCGAGCGCATCGGCGATGCCGCGCAAGGCCCGGTCCGCCGTCACCCATGCCCCGCCCGGCAGGTCGGCGAGCGCGATCGTCGGCCGGTCCGGCAGGGTGGGCGCAGCGGCGACATTGGCGCCCACGCCGGCGATGACGACCGGCCCCTCCCGCTCCAGCAGGATGCCGGCGAGCTTGGCGTCGCCGACCAGCACGTCATTGGGCCATTTGAGCCGCATCGGCGCGACGGGCACGAGGACGGCGAACGCGGACTGGACCGCGACGCCCAGCACCAGCCCGAGGCCGGTGACGGGCGGATCGTCCGGCCGCAGGCGGATCGCGGTGGAGGCATGGAGATTGCCCGCAGGACTGTCCCAGGCCCGCCCCTGCCGGCCGCGTCCCGCCGTCTGCCGCTCGGCGCGCAGCCATTGCCCTTCCGGCCATCCGGTCTGGGCAAGCGCACGCAGATCGGCATTGGTCGAGCCGGTTTCCGGCACGGTGCGGATGCGCGGATCGTCCGGCATCGCTCAGCCTCGCCTTTCCGCGAACGGCCGCCCTGCCGGCATGGCCGTCAGAACAGAGATGCCGCCGCCGCCGCGCTCGCTTCGCCCAGCACCGGATTGAGCAGATAGCCGAACACCACGACCAGCGCGCACAGTGTGATGATGCCATAGTCCACCGGGCTGCGCGCCTCGCCATAGGGCTGCGCGGGCTCGTCCATATAGATGGTCTTGATGACCTTAAGATAATAGAAGGCGCTGATTACGGATCCGGCGATGCCGATTGCGGCCAGCGCCGGCATGCCGGCGGCCACCGCAGCGTCGAACACCAGGAACTTCGCCCAGAAGCCGAACAGCGGCGGAATGCCGGCGAGGCTGAACATGAAGATGGCGAAGGCGGCGGCGAGACCCGGCCGCGTCAGCGACAGGCCGGCAAGGCTCGGGATCGTCTCGATCGCCTCGCCATCCATGGTCTTCATCTGCAAGATGCACACGAACGCGCCGATCGTCATGGCGACATAGATGGCCAGATAGCTCATCACCGCGGCCACGCCCTCGGGCGTGCCGGCCGCGAGGCCGACCAGCGCGAAGCCGACATGGGCGATCGCGGAATAGGCCATCATCCGCTTGATATTGCTCTGGACGATCGCCGCCACCGAGCCGAACACAATCGAGATCAGCGCCAGGAAGACGATGATCTGCTGCCAAGCGGTGGTAGCCGGGCCGAGCGCCTCGATCGCCACGCGGATGGTCAGCGCCATGGCGGCGACCTTCGGCGCGCTGCTAAAGAAGGTCGTAACCGGCGTGGGCGCGCCTTCATAGACGTCCGGCGTCCACATGTGCATCGGCACGGCACTGATCTTGAAGGCAAGGCCGGCCAGCACGAACACAAGTCCGAACATCTCGCCGGTGGAAAGGCCGTCGCGCATGGCCGCCGCCACGCCCGCGAAGCCGGTCGTGCCGCTGAAGCCATAGAGCAGCGACATGCCGTAGAGCAGGATGCCGCTCGCCAGCGCGCCGAGCACGAAATATTTGAGGCCCGCCTCAGCCGAGCGCATGTCCTTGCGCAGGAAGCTCGCCAGCACATAGGAGGCGAGGCTGTTCAGCTCCAGCCCCACATAGAGCGTCACGAAATCGGACGCCGAGACCATCATCGCCATGCCGATGGAGGCGAACAGGATCAGCACCGGATATTCGGCCTTGAGGCCGCCCTCGCGGTCGAAGAAGGCCGGCGCGACGAGGATGCAGGCCGCGGCGGAGGCGAACACCAGCCCCTTGGCGAAGGCCGCGAAGGCGTCCGCGCGATACAGGCCGTCGAAGATGGTGCCGCCGGCATGGACGGCCGGCTGGATGAGCAGCAGGCCGGCCACCGCCAGCGCGGCGACCGACAGCCAGCTCACGATGCGCGAGGAGCCGTCGCCGCCAAAGGCCGCGACCAGCATCAGCGCGAGGCCGGCGATGGTAAGGACGATCTCGGGCAGAACCGAGGCGAAAGCGCCAAGAGCGGACATCAGTGCGCCTCCCCGTGCGCGGCTTCGACTTCGACGGGTTTGGCCTTGTCCATGGCGAGCTTCGCGTCGCCTTCCGGCGCGGCGCGCTCGACGCGGGCGACGAGGCTGGCGACATTGGCGCGCATCGGCGAGAGGAAGCTCTCGGGATAGACGCCCATCCACAGCACCGCCGCGCCAAGCGGGATGACCATCGCCAGCTCGCGCGGCGAGAGGTCGGCCATGGCCCGCACATCGTCCTTGGTGAGGTCGCCGAACACGACCCGGCGATAAAGATAGAGCATATAGGCCGCGCCCAGGATGATGCCGGTGGTGCACACCAGCGCCACCCAGCTCGACACCTGATAGACACCCATCAGCGCGAGCAGCTCGCCCACGAAGTTGCTGGTGCCCGGCAGGCCCACCGAGGCCATGGTGAACAGCATGAAGAACAGCGCATATTTCGGCATGTTGATGGCGAGGCCGCCATAGCGGTCGATCTCGCGCGTGTGCAGCCGGTCATAGATGATGCCGACGCACAGGAACAGCGCGCCCGAGACGAGGCCGTGGCCGAGCATGACCATCATCGCGCCTTCCAGCCCCTGCTGGTTGAAGGCGAACAGGCCGATCGTCACGATCGCCATATGCGCCACCGAGCTGTAAGCGATCAGCTTCTTCATGTCGTTCTGCACCAGCGCGACGAGGCTGGTATAGACGACCGCCACCATCGAGAGCCCCCAGACCAGCCAGGCGAAATGCGCCGAGGCTTCCGGGAACATGGGCAGCGAGAAGCGGATGAAGCCATAGCCGCCCATCTTGAGCAGCACGCCCGCCAGGATCACCGAGCCGGCGGTCGGCGCCTGCACGTGTGCGTCCGGCAGCCAGGTGTGCACCGGCCACATCGGCATCTTGACCGCGAAGCTGGCGAAGAAGGCCAGCCACAGCCAATATTGCGCCTCGACCGGGAAGTCATAGGCCATCAGCACCGGAATGCTGGTGGAGCCCGCCTCGCGCGTCATCCACAACATGGCGATGAGCATCAGCACCGAGCCGAGCAGCGTGTAGAGGAAGAATTTGTAGCTGGCGTAAATCCGGTCCGCGCCGCCCCACACGCCGATGATGAGATACATCGGGATCAGGCCGGCCTCGAAGAAGATGTAGAAGAGGAAGATGTCCTGCGCCGCGAAGACGCCGATCATCAGCACCTCCATGAACAGGAAGGCGGCCATATATTCGCCGACCCGCTTCTGCACCGATTCCCAGCTCGCCCCGATGCAGATCGGCATCAGGAAGACGGTGAGCAGGATCAGCAGCAGCGCGATCCCGTCGATGCCCAGCGCCCAGGCGAAGCGGCCGAAGATCGGCGCGAACTCGACGAACTGCCATTCCGGCGCGCCGACCGACTGGTCGAACGAAATCCAGAGCAGGATGCCGAGCAGCAGGTTCACCAGTGTCGCGACGAGCGCGATCCAGCGGGCCGACCGGGCGGACGCGTAGAGACAGGCGATGGCGCCGGCCATGGGCACGGCGAGCATCAGCGAAAGGATGGGGAAGCTGTGACTCATTTCGGCATGATCGCCCAGGTTACGGCCGCGGCGAGGCCGATCAGCATCACCAGCGCATAGGAATAGAGATAGCCCGACTGCAAGGCCCGCGTGACCCGCCCGCCCGCGACCACCACGGCGGCCGCGCCATTGGGACCGAAGCGGTCGATCGTGCCCTGGTCGCCGCCCTTCCAGAAGAGCCGGCCGAGCCAGAAGGCGGGGCGCACGAAGATGGCGTCGTAAAGCTCGTCGAAATACCACTTATGCAGCAGGAAATCGTAGAGCAGGTAGAATTGCGCCGTGAACCGCGCCGGCCAACTGGTGTGGCGCATATAGGCGAGCCAGGCGATCGTCAGGCCGACGACCATCACCACGAAGGGCGAGAGCTTCACCCAGGCCGGCACATGATGCGCCGCTTCCATGAGATGCTCGTTGAAGAACAAAGTGCTGGCCGCCCAGAAATGCGCGCCTTCCTCCGGGCCGACGAAGCCGTGGTAGAAGACGAAGCCGCCTAGCACCGCGCCGACACTCAGCAGCACGAGCGGGACCAGCATGACCCACGGGCTCTCATGCGGATGGTAACCGGCCGTGCCGTCGCCATGGGCGTCATCATGGCGATGCGCGTGATGATCCTCATGACCATGGCCATGGCCATGCGCGTCGTGCACCGCATGCTGGATATGCTCGCTCTGCTCCCAGCGCGGCTTGCCCCAGAAGGTGAGAAACATGAGGCGCCAGCTGTAGAAGCTGGTCAGCAGCGCGGCGAGCACGCCCACATAGAAGGCGCCCGTGCCCGCACCGCCGGCCGCAAAGGCGCTCTCCAGGATCGAATCCTTGGAGAAGAAGCCGGCAAAACCGATCTGCGTGAAGGGAATGCCGACGCCGGTGATGGCAAGCGTGCCGGCCATCATCGCCCAGAAGGTGATCGGGATCTCCTTCCGCAGGCCGCCATAATAGCGCATGTCCTGCTCGTGATGCATGGCATGGATGACCGAGCCGGCGCCCAGGAACAGCAGCGCCTTGAAGAAGGCGTGGGTCAGCAGGTGGAACATGGCCGCGCCATAGGCGCCCACGCCCGCCGCGAAGAACATGTAGCCGAGCTGCGAGCAGGTCGAATAGGCGATCACGCGCTTGATGTCGTTCTGCACCGTGCCGACCGTCGCGGCGAAGATGCAGGTCGCGGCACCCACCACCGTCACCACCGTCATGGCGGTCGCGCTGGTCTCGAACATGGGCGAGAGGCGGCAGACCATGAACACGCCGGCCGTCACCATGGTCGCGGCGTGGATGAGCGCGGAGACCGGGGTCGGGCCTTCCATCGCGTCCGGCAGCCAGGTGTGCAGGCCGAGCTGCGCGGACTTGCCCATCGCGCCCAGGAACAGCAGCAGGCAGATCACCGTCATCGTGTCGAAGCGATGGCCGAGGAACCCGATGGTCGAGCCGGCCATGGACGGCGCGGCCTCCAGAATGGTCGGGATGTCGATCGTGTCGAACACCAGATAGGTGGCGAAGATGCCCATCATGAAGCCGAGGTCGCCCACGCGGTTGACCACGAAGGCCTTGATCGCGGCGGCGCAGGCCGAGGGCTTGCGGAACCAGAAGCCGATGAGGAGGTAGGATGCGAGGCCCACGCCTTCCCAGCCGAAGAACATCTGCAGCAGGTTGTTCGCCGTCACCAGCATGAGCATCGCGAAGGTGAACAGCGAAAGATAGGCGAAGAAGCGCGGCTGGTCCGGGTCCTCGTCCATATAGCCCCAGCTGTAGAGGTGGACGAGCGCCGAGACGCTGGTGATGACCACCAGCATGGTCGCGGTGAGCGCATCGACCCGCAGCTCCCAGCTCACGTCCAGCGTGCCGGAGGTGATCCAGGTGAGGACCGGCGCGACATGCGCCTCGGCATGGCCGGTGAGGAAGGCGATGAAGATCGGCCAGGAAAGCGCGCAGGAGAGGAACAGCGCGCCGGTCGTCACGACCTTGGCGGGCACATTGCCGATGGCGCGATTGCCGAGGCCGGCAATGATCGCGGCGAGCAGCGGACCGAAGACGATGGTGGAGATCATGATGCCGCGCTCAGCCCTTCATCCGATTGACGTCGTCGACGGCGATGGTGCCGCGGCCGCGGAAGTAGATGACGAGGATGGCGAGGCCGATCGCCGCCTCGCCGGCCGCCACGGTCAGCACGAACATCGCGAAGACCTGCCCCACCAGATCGCCCAGGAAAGCGCTGAAGGCGACGAGATTGATGTTCACCGCAAGCAGGATCAACTCGATCGCCATCAGGATGACGATGACGTTCTTGCGGTTGATGAAGATGCCGAGCACGCCCAGCACGAACAGGATCGCGCCGACGACGAGATAATGTGCGAGGCCGATCACAGCTCCACCCCCTGCCCCACGGGCTGATTGACGTTGCGGATCGCCTCGTCCGGCCGGCGCCGGTTCTGGCGATCGATATTCTGGCCGCGCACGCCGCCGCGCGCCCGGTGGGTCAGCACGATGGCGCCGATCATCGCGACGAGCAGGATCAGGCCGGCCGCCTCGAACAGGAAAATGTAGCGCGTGTAGAGCAGATGGCCGATCGCCTCGATATTGGGCGTGGCGTCCGGCGTGGGAGCCGCGCGGCCGCCCAGGTCGATCGCGCCCGCATGCCAGGCGCCGATGCCCAGCACCAGCTCGACCAGCAGCACCAGCGCGATCGCGCCGCCCAGCGGGAAATAGCTCACGAATCCGGCGCGCAAGGCGGCGAAATCAATGTCCAGCATCATCACGACGAACAGGAACAGCACCGCGACCGCGCCGACATAGACGATCACCAGCAGCATGGCGACGAACTCGGCCCCGAGCAGGATCATCAGACCCGCCGCATTGAAGAAGGCGAGGATCAGCCACAGCACGCTGTGCACCGGGTTGCGCGCGAGGATCACCATGGCGCCGGACGCCACGACGATCGTCGCGAACAGGTAAAAGGCGAGAATATGGATCAACGCGCAGCCCCCTGGCACCGTTCGGGCCGAGCCTGTCGAAGCCCTGCCCTTTCTTCAGAAAAAGGACTGCCCTTCGACAAGCTCAGGGCGAACGGAAATGATGTCGTCATGCGACCGCCCCGCGCCTTAACGATAGGGCGCATCGGCGGCAAGGTTCGCCGCGATCGCCCGCTCCCATTTGTCGCCATTGGCGAGCAGCTTCGCCTTGTCGTAGATGAGTTCCTCGCGGGTTTCCGTCGCGAACTCGAAATTCGGGCCTTCCACGATCGCGTCGACCGGGCAGGCTTCCTGGCAGAAGCCGCAATAGATGCACTTCACCATGTCGATGTCGTAGCGCGTCGTGCGGCGCGAGCCGTCGTCGCGCGGCAGCGCCTCGATGGTGATGGCCTGCGCCGGGCAGATCGCCTCGCACAGCTTGCACGCGATGCAGCGCTCCTCGCCGTTCGGGTAACGGCGCAGCGCATGCTCGCCCCGGAAGCGCGGCGAGATGGGGTTCTTCTCATAGGGATAGTTGATGGTCGCCTTGGGCTTGAAGAAATATTTCAAGGTCAGCCAGTGCGCCTTCAGAAACTCCCAGAGCGTGAAGGATTTGATCCAGTGCGCGATCACGCGGCACCTCCATAGCGGGTCAGCATCAGGAACCCGGACACGAGGACGATGAAGAACAGCGAGAGCGGCAGGAAGACCTTCCAGCCCAGCCGCATCAGCTGGTCATAGCGGTAGCGGGGCACCGTGGCCTTCACCCAGCTGAACACGAAGAAGAAGAACAGGATCTTCGCGAACAGCCACAATATGTTGAGGCCATAGGGCAGGTAGAGAAAGCCGATGTCCAGCGGCGGCAGCCAGCCGCCCCAGAAGAGGATGGCGTTGAGCGCGCACATCAGGATCACGTTGGCATATTCGCCCAGCCAGAACAAAGCGAAGGCCATGGACGAATATTCGGTCTGGTAGCCGGCGACCAGCTCGCTTTCCGCCTCGGTCAGGTCGAACGGCGTGCGCGCCGTCTCCGCCATGGCGGAGATGAGGAACACGATCGCCATCGGGAACAGCAGCGGATTGAAGCCATGGCCGTTCAGCAGGCCATAATAGCCCTTCTGCGTCAGGATGATGGTCGAGAGGTTGAAGCTGCCCGACCAGAGCACCACCGAGACCAGCACGAAGCCGATCGAGACTTCGTAGGAGATCATCTGCGCGCTGGCGCGCATCGCGGAGAAGAAGGGATATTTGGAGTTGGAGGCCCAGCCCGAGATGATGACGCCATAGACGCCCAATGAGCTGATCGCGAGGATATAGAGCAGGCCGACATTGATGTCCGCCAGCACCATACCCGCCTCGAACGGGATCACCGCCCAGGACATCAGCGCCACGCTGAAGGTGATGATCGGCGCCAGCAGGAACAGGCCCTTGTTGGCCGCGCTCGGGATGATCGTCTCCTGCAGGAAGACCTTGAGGCCGTCCGCGAAGGACTGGAGCAGGCCGAACGGCCCGACCACGTTGGGGCCGCGCCGCAGCGCCATCGCCGCCCAGATCTTGCGGTCGGCATAGATGATCATCGCGACCACCAGCATCAGCGGCAGCGCGATCAGCAGGATGTAGATGAGGTTCGCGACGAACCAGCCCCATCCGGTGCCGAGCAGAGATTGGAACCAGCTTGTCATTATCGCTCCCCACCGTTCGCGCTGAGCGAAGTCGAAGCGCCCTGCCGAGCCCGGCGAGGCCGCAGGACTTCACTCCGCTCAGTCGAGCCCTTCGACAGGCCCAGGGCGAACGGCTTTCTATTCAAATCCCTCACTCCGCCGCCTCCGCATAGTCGGCGCCATGGAGCAGCTCCGCCGAGCAGCGCTGCATCGTCGGGCTGGCCCGGCAGACGGCATTGGTGAGGTAGAAATCCTTGATCGGCAGGCCGATCTCGCTCTTCTTCGGCTTGGCGGGCAGCTTCGGCGCCTTCCAGCCATAGTCGGCGAGCCCTTCCCGCGCCAGCGCGGGCACGGCGGCATACATCGCCTTGCGCAACGCGTCGAAGCTGTCGAACGGCAGCGTCCTGCCGAGCACGTCCGAGAGCGCCCGCAGGATCGACCAGTCCTCCCGCGCGTCGCCGGGCGCGAACACGGCCTTGCCGCCGCGCTGCACACGCCCTTCGGTGTTCACATAGGTGCCGGCCTTCTCGGTATAGGCCGCGCCCGGCAGGATCACGTCCGCCGCATGCGCGCCCTTGTCGCCATGATGGCCGATATAGACCTTGAAGCTCTGCCCGAAGAGATCGAACGGCACATCGTCCGCGCCGAGCAGGAACAGCAGCTTGGGCGCGGCCGCGGCCATCGCCTTGACGCCGCCGTCCATCGCATAGCCCAGCATCAGCCCGCCCATGCGCGCCGCGGCCATATGGACGATGTTGAAGCCGTTCCAGTCATCACGGATCAGGCCGAGAGTCTCGATCGCCGCCAGTCCCGCGCCATGCACGCCCGGCACGGCCAGCGCGCCGCCGCCCATGATGAGCGCCGGGCGATGCGCCGAGCGGAAGGTCTCGACGACCGCTTCCGGCAGGTCCGCCAGCATGGCGGCGTCGTTGCCCAGCCACTCCACCTTGTAGGTGAGGTCCACCTCGGGGCCGATGCCGAAGACCTTCGCGCCCTTCTTGATCGCCTTGCGGATGCGCGTGTTGATGAGCGGCGCTTCCCAGCGCAGGTTCGTGCCGACCAGCAGGATCGCGTCGGCCGTCTCGATGCCGGCGATGGTCGAGTTGAAATTCACCGCCGAGAGGCTGGAGACGTCATAGTCGAGGCCGGTCTGGCGGCCCTCCAGCATGGTGCCGCCGAGCCCGCGGACCAGCTCGCGCGCCGCGAACATCGTCTCGCAGTCGAGCTGGTCGCCGGCGATAGCCGCCACGGAGTCGCCCGCCCCCTTCGCCGCCCTGGCGATCGCCTTGAAGGCCTCGTCCCAGTTCGCCGCGACGAGCTTGCCGCCCTTGCGGATATAGGGCTTGTCCAGCCGCTTGCGCACGAGGCCGTCGACCGCGTGGCGCGTCTTGTCGCTCGCCCATTCCTCGTTCACATCGTCATTGATGCGCGGCACCACGCGCAGCACCTGGCGGCCGCGCGCATCCACGCGGATGTTGGTGCCGACCGCGTCCATCACGTCGATGGCGAGCGTCTTGCGCAGCTCCCAGGGCCGCGCCTCGAAGGCATAGGGCTTGGAGGTCAGCGCGCCGACCGGGCACAGATCCACCACGTTTCCGGAGAGCTCGCTCTTGGCGGCATGCTCCAGATAGGTGGTGATCTGCATGTTCTCGCCGCGATAGATGGCGCCGATCTCCGGCACACCGGCCACTTCCTCGGCGAAGCGCACGCAGCGGGTGCACTGGATGCAGCGGGTCATCACCGTCTTGATGACGGGACCCATATATTTCTCGGTCACCGCCCGCTTGTTCTCGTGGAACCGGCTGTCGCCGCGCCCATAGGCGATGGACTGATCCTGCAGGTCGCATTCGCCGCCCTGATCGCAGATCGGGCAGTCGAGCGGATGGTTGATGAGCAGGAACTCCATCACGCCCTCGCGGGCCTTCTTCACCATCTCGGAGGCGGTGAAGATCTCCTGGTTGTCCGCGGCCGGCAGCGCGCAGCTCGCCTGCGGCTTGGGCGGTCCGGGTTTCACCTCGACCAGGCACATGCGGCAGTTGCCGGCGATCGACAGCCGCTCATGATAGCAGAAGCGCGGGATTTCCTTGCCGGCGGCCTCACACGCCTGGAGCACCGTCGCTCCGGCGGGAACCTCCACCTCGATACCGTCTACTTTGAGCTTTGGCATTCGTTCAGCGTCCTTCCCCAAGCGGGGCATTCATGCGATCGACCGACGCGATGCGGCGGGCGGCGATCATCGCCGCACCGGCCGGACCGCGCCGCTCCATGTCCGGATGGGCGTGGCGCATCAAGGCTGCGCCTCGCGATACATCACCTCGGCCAGCAGCCCGACGATCACCGGCTTGCTGAACGCGACATTCTGGCCGCGCACCATGCAGGCGCTCATCGTCGGCTGGAGAGCGGCGAAGGCGTCGCGCTCGGCATCGCTGCCGATCGGCCCCATGACGGCGGCATGCGCATTGGCGCCATCCTGCCGCGCCACGCAATCGGCGAAATCGCGCAATTGCACCATCGCCTGCTGCTCGTCGGTCATCCGCGGCCCGCTGCCCTCGGCGAAATCGGGCTTCTCCGCGGTCAGCGCGGGCGCGCCATTGGCGAAGCGCGCCTGATACATCGCCGTGTAGAGCGCACCACGGAACAGCCGCGTCGAGAAGGTCGAGCTGGCATATTTCACGCATTCGTTCGCCGGCAGCGCCTGCAAGGCCCGCATCTCCTCGCGCGAATCCGGGAAATAGGAGACCGCCGTGGCCACCCGTTCGCCGCGCGTATCGAGCGTGCACTGGGCATATTGCTGGAAGGTTCCGCGCGCGTCGTCGGGATTTTCGGTGGCGACAGCGGGAACCGAGACCGCGACCATCATCGCGGCGGCAAGAACGAGACTGCAATCCATTTTCATCGGTGCACTCCTTCCTTCAACGCACGATCACATCCGCCGCAGCGGCGGGCTCGGCTGGCGCATAGAGCCGATGATAATAGGCTTCCGCCAAGGCCGCCCGCAACGACTGACGATTTGAAGTCAGAGTCGCGCCCACACGAAGGCAGGGTCCAAGTGCAGGCGCGACGCCGCGCATCGCGATCCGCTCCCCGGCGCTTTCCGGCTCCGCTGCCAGCACGGCGCGCACCTCGGTCGGTGCCGTTTCGGCGACGCAAGTGGCCATTTCATCCACGGCACCCGGACGGCCCGTAAAAGCATACCAGACGCGGGCGTAACTCGGCTGACGCTCCAGCGCGGGCAGCGCCTCGAAGGCTGTATCATTGCGGATCAGCGCCTCGGCCAGCATGCCACGGTAAATGTCGGTAGGGAATGACACGCGTTGGAAATCCCCGCCGGTTTCCCGGTCGAGGCTCGCGCATCCCAGATCCCGCGAGAGTACATTGTCGGTCGCACGCCGCTCCGCATCGGATGCTGCGTTGAGAAATTTCGCGGCCGCGCTCCGCCGCTTCATAATGATGCACCGCGCAAAGGCATGCGCCGTGAGCACCGAGCGCGTCTCGCTACCCCGGAGAATCGCGTTTTCGTCCCGCTGACCGAGGCGAGACCCGATCGGAGGATCGGTCTGCGCCATGGCCGGCGCGGCCGCCAGCATGAGCAGGATCAAGGCGATCCCGCTTTTCACTCGGCGGCCTCCATGATCGGCGCGGCGCTGCGGCGGGCCGCGATGCGGCGCTCGATCTCGGGGCGGAAATGGCGGATGAGGCCCTGAATCGGCCAGGCAGCCGCGTCGCCCAGGGCGCAGATGGTGTGGCCCTCGACCTGCTTGGTCACCTGGAAGAGCGTGTCGATCTCCTCGGGCTCGGCATCGCCGGTGACGAGCCGCTCCATCACGCGCCACATCCAGCCCGTGCCCTCGCGGCAGGGCGTGCACTGGCCGCAGCTCTCATGCTTGTAGAAATAGCTCAGGCGGGCGATGGCGCGGACGATGTCGGTGGACTTGTCCATGACGATGACCGCCGCCGTGCCGAGCCCTGAGCCGAGCGCGCGCAGCCCGTCGAAGTCCATCGGCGCGTCCATGATCTCGGCGGCCGGCACCAGCGGCACCGAGGAGCCGCCGGGGATCACCGCCAGCAGATTGTCCCAGCCGCCGCTTATGCCGCCGCAATGGCGCTCGATCAGCTCGCGGAACGGGATCGACATGCTCTCCTCGACCACGCAGGGCCGGTTCACATGGCCGCTGATCTGGAAGAGCTTGGTGCCCTTGTTGTTCTCGCGCCCGAAGCGCGCGAACCAGGCCGCGCCGCGCCGTAGGATGGTCGGCGCGACGGCGATGCTCTCGACATTGTTGACCGTGGTCGGGCAGCCATAGAGGCCCGCGCCGGCCGGGAATGGCGGCTTGAGGCGCGGCTGGCCCTTCTTGCCCTCCAGGCTCTCGATCATCGCGGTCTCTTCGCCGCAGATATAGGCGCCGGCGCCGCGATGGACGAACACGTCGAAGTCGTAGCCGGACTTGCTGGCGTTCTTGCCGATCAGGCCGGCCTCATAGGCCTCCTTCACGGCGGCCTCCAGCACCTTCGCCTCGTAGATATATTCGCCGCGGATATAGATATAGGCGGCGCGCGCGCGCATCGCGAAGCCGGCGACCAGCGCGCCCTCGATCAGCTTGTGCGGATCGTGGCGGATGATCTCGCGGTCCTTGCACGAGCCGGGCTCGGATTCGTCCGCGTTGATGACGAGGAAGCTGGGACGGCCGTCCTTGCTTTCCTTGGGCATGAAGCTCCACTTCATGCCGGTCGGGAAGCCGGCGCCGCCGCGCCCGCGCAGGCCCGAGGCTTTCATCTCGTCGATGATCTTGTCCTGGCCGAGTTCCAGCAACGCCTTGGTATTGTCCCAGTCGCCGCGCTTGCGGGCCGCGTCGAGGTTCCACGACTGATAGCCGTAGAGATTGGTGAAGATGCGGTCCCTGTCCTCGAGCGGACCCACGAAGGGCGGCGGAGGCGGCGGCGCGGCGGGTGCTTCGTCAGCCATTACCATTCACCCCGATAATCGTGATTCCCGGTGACCATCGCCGCCAGATTGGTGGGTTCCCCGACGGGCTCCACCGTGTGGCGGCCCGGCTCCTGCGTGCCCACCTTGGGCTGGCGGCCGGCGGCCAGCTCGTCGAGGATATGATCCAGCCGCTCGGGCGTCAGGTCCTCATAATTGTCGTCGTTGATCTGCACCATCGGGGCGGACGAGCAATTGCCCATGCACTCCACCTCGGTGAGCGTGAAGAGCCCGTCCGCCGTGGTCGCGCCCTTCTTCATGCCGCGCCTGTAGCAGGCCGCGAGAATGTCGTCCGAGCCGCGCAGCATGCAGGGCGTGGTGCCGCACACCTGCACATGGAAGCGGCCGACCGGCGCCATGTTGTACATGGTGTAGAAGGTCACCACCTCATAGACGCGCATATAGGGCATATCGAGCAGCGCGGCGACATATTCGATCACAGGCAGCGGCAGCCAGCCCTGCGTCTGCGTCACCGCGCCGACCTGCCGCTGGGCCAGGTCGAGCAGGCCCATGACGGCGCTCGCCTGACGGCCCTCGGGATAATGCGAGATCAGTTCCTTCGCGCGCGCCATGTTGGCCTGCGTGAAGGCGAAATCGCCCCACTGCGCGCGGACCTCCGCTTCGTCTGGAATCTGGGGTGCGTCAGCCATTAGCGGTCACATTCTCCGAACACGATGTCCATAGCGCCCAGCACGGCGGTGGTGTCGGCCAGCATGTGGCCCTTCATCATGAAGTCCATCGCCTGGAGGTGGCTGAACGCGGTGGGGCGGATCTTGCAGCGATAGGGCTTGTTGCTCCCGTCGCTCACCAGATAGACGCCGAACTCGCCCTTGGGGCTCTCGGTCGCAACATAGACCTCGCCGGCAGGCACGTGGAAGCCCTCGGTATAGAGCTTGAAGTGATGGATCAGCGCTTCCATCGACTGCTTCATCTCGCCGCGCTTGGGCGGGGAGACCTTGCGGTCGAGCGAGGCCACCGGGCCATCCGGCATCTCATTGAGGCACTGGCGCATGATCCGCGCGGACTGGCGGACCTCCTCCACGCGCACCATGAACCGGTCGTAACAATCGAAGTTCGTGCCCACCGGCACGTCGAAGTCCATCCGGTCATAGACGTCGTAGGGCTGCGCCTTGCGGATGTCCCATGGGATGCCGGAGCCGCGGATCATCGGGCCGGAGAAGCCCCATTTCAGCGCGTCCTCCTTGGAGACGACCGCGATGTCCACATTGCGCTGCTTGAAGATGCGATTGTCGGCCACCAGGCTGATCGCGTCCTCGAACAGGCGCGGCAGGCGGGTGTCGAGCCAGTCGCCGATGTCTGTCAGCAGCTTCAGGGGCACGTCCTGATGCACGCCGCCGGGGCGGAACCAGGCCGAGTGCATGCGCGCGCCCGAGGCCCGCTCGAAGAAGTTGAGGCAATCCTCGCGGATCTCGAACAGCCACAGGTTGGGCGTCATCGCGCCCACGTCCATGACGTGGCTGCCGAGGTTCAGCATGTGATTGCAGATGCGCGTCAGCTCCGCGAAGAACACGCGCAGATACTGGCCGCGCAGCGGAACCTCCAGGTTCAGCAGCTTCTCGATCGCCAGCACATAGCTGTGCTCCATGCCGAGCGGCGAGCAATAGTCCAGCCGGTCGAAATAGGGCAGCGCCTGCAGATAGGTCTTGTATTCGATCAGCTTCTCGGTGCCACGATGCAGCAGGCCGACATGCGGATCGCAGCGCTCGACGATCTCGCCGTCCAGCTCCATGACGAGCCGCAGCACGCCATGGGCCGCCGGATGCTGCGGGCCGAAGTTGATCGTGTAGTTCTGGATCGCCGTGTCGCCGAACGCGGGATCGTCCGCATTCACCGCATGGTCCAGCTTCTCGATATAGTCGGACATCAGGCGTCACCTTCCGACGTCTTGGCCGACGTCTTGGCCGCTGTCTTCCTGGCCGCTGCCTTGGGCTTGCGCGCGCGCGTCGCCTTGGGCTTGGCCTCGCCTGCCGGCGCGACGGCTTCCGCCTCCGCCTTCTTGGCGCGGCTGCGCCTGGCGGCCTGCGTGTTGGCCGGCTCGCCCGCGCCGGTGTCGGACGGCTTCTCGGTCGTCTTGGGCTTATCGACCGTGGGCGGCGGCGGTGGCGGCGGCGCAGGCGGAGTCGGCGCGCCGGGCGCCTTCTCGTCGCCGGGCAGCACATAGCGCGCGCCTTCCCAGGGGCTCATGAAATCGAAGCTGCGGAAATCCTGCGCGAGGCGGACCGGCTCGTAGACGACGCGCTTCTGCTCCTCGGAGTAGCGCAGCTCGACATAGCCAGTGAGCGGGAAGTCCTTGCGCTGCGGATGCCCCCGGAAGCCATAGTCGGTGAGGATGCGGCGCAGGTCCGTATTGCCCTCGAACAGCACGCCGTACATGTCGAACACCTCACGCTCCAGCCAGCCGGCGACCGGCCAGAGATGCGTCAGCGTCGGCACGGCATGATCCTCGTCGGTCATCACCTTCACCCGCAGCCGGTGGTTCTTCGTCACCGACAGGAGATGATAGCACACCTCGAACCGCTCGGCGCGCTCGGGATAGTCGACGCCGGCGATCTCCATGAGCTGCTGATAGGCGAACTCGTCGCGCAGGATGCGCATCGCCTCGGCGAGCGCGCCGCGCTCCACCGTGACGCTCAGCTCGAAATGCGCGTCGATGATCTCGATCACGCGCGCGCCCAGGGCCGCCGTGATGGCCTCCGGCAGCCCCTCGATCGGGTCGATCCGGGGTGCGCTGGTCAACATGCTGTCGCTCATCGTTCGATCGTGCCTATCCGGCGGATCTTCCGCTGGAGTTGCATCACGCCATAGAGCAGCGCCTCGGCGGTCGGCGGGCAGCCGGGGACATAGATGTCCACCGGCACGATCCGGTCGCAGCCGCGCACCACGCTGTAGCTGTAGTGATAATAGCCGCCGCCATTGGCGCACGAGCCCATGGAGATCACATATTTCGGCTCCGACATTTGGTCGTAGACCTTGCGGAGCGCCGGCGCCATCTTGTTGCACAGCGTGCCGGCGACGATCATCACGTCGCTCTGGCGCGGCGAGGCGCGCGGCGCGGCGCCGAAGCGCTCCATGTCGTAGCGCGGCATGTTCACATGGATCATCTCGACCGCGCAGCAGGCGAGGCCGAAGGTCATCCACCAGAGCGAGCCGGTGCGCGCCCACTGGAACAGCTCCTCGGCGGAGGTCACGACGAAACCCTTGTCGCCGACCTCACCGGTCAGCGACTTGAAGAATTCCGGATCTGGCTGGGTGCCGGCCGGCAGGCCTGCGGGCAGCGGTGCGCCGAGCGTGCCGGGCCGTTCAAGCTCTACTCCCAATCGAGGGCTCCCTTCTTCCAGGCATAGACGAGGCCGAGCACCAGCTCGAAGATGAAGACCATCATCGTGGCCCAGCCCACCCAGCCGATCTCCGAGAGGCTGACCGACCAGGGATAGAGGAAGGCCGCCTCGAGATCGAAAATGATGAACAGGATGGCGACGAGGTAGAAGCGCACGTCGAACTGGCTGCGCGGGTCCTCGAAGGCGGGGAAGCCGCACTCATATTCGCTGAGCTTCTCCGGATCGGGCTTGTGCGAGCCGGTCACACGCCCCACCAGCATCGGCAGGAACACGAAGGCCGAGGACAGGCCGAGCGCCACTGCGAGGAACAGCAGGATCGGCAGATATTGTGACAGATCAGCCAAAAAAATAACCCCTTGGCGCGGCGTTTCCTTCGCGGCGCTTTAGGACTGCCGCACCTGCTAAGCAAGCCTTGGAGGGCTGAGAACGACTCGCAACAAGCGGCGCGATTCGGCCCGCCGGGTCGCTCCCGATTCGAAACGCATGAGGGGCGATTTGTCTCCCCGACACTCTTGCAAACGCGTCGCAACAGCGCTACATGCGCTTCATGATCGTTTGCATCTGCAATCACATCAAGGAAGAGGAACTGCTCGAGATCGCGCGTCATGGCGTGACCGATGCGGAGGAGGCCTACGCACTGCTCGGCAAGCGCCCGCAGTGCCGCGTCTGCCTCGATCATGCCGAGGATGTGATGATGGATTGCGCCCGGTCCTGCGACCGTGCCTGCGCGGCGCGCGCACCGGCGTCTTGCGCCGGCCTGTCGGCCACGATCTGAGACCCCATCCGCATTTCATTCGCAACTGCGCGCTTGCGCCGTGCGATTGAGAACTATTCTTGCCCGAAATTGCGATACGTTCGCGCGTGATTGTGCGGTTGCACAATGCTATAGACGGTGCTCGATCCAATCCACGCAGGAGCAGTTGCAATGAAGGGTGACGACAAGGTCATCGAATTTCTGAATGTCGCACTCAAGAATGAGCTGACCGCGATCAATCAATATTTCCTCCACTATCGACTTCTTCATCACTGGGGCATCAAGCGCCTTGCCAAGTTCGAATATGAAGAGTCGATCGAGGAGATGAAGCACGCCGACAAGCTGGCGGAGCGCATCCTCTTTCTGGACGGGTTGCCCAACTTCCAGCTGCTCGGCCGCCTGCGCATCGGCACCAGCGTCGAGGAAGTGCTCAAGGCGGACCTGGAACTGGAGATGGAAGCCCTCCCCCTCCTGCGCGATGCCATCGAGCATAGCGAGAAGGTCCGCGACTATGTGAGCCGCGACCTCTTCCAGAGCATCCTCGACAATGAGGAGGAGCATGTCGACACGATCGAGACCCAGTTCGAGATGATCGAGCGCATGGGCCTGCAAAATTATATCCAGCTCAACAGCGAGGCAGTGGAAGGCTGAGGCCTTCCCCGGAGGCTCGCACGGCATTCACGAGGGGCGCGACATTCCGGATGTCGCGCCCCTCGTTATGGATGCGAAGGAGGAGTTCCGTTCCGTCCGAGTGCGGACATAGTGCTCCTGCGAAAGCAGGAACCCAGGGCGGCAGCGAACCGCTCATGCGCCCTGGGCTCCTGCTTTCGCAGGAGCACTGAATCTCTCGAACGCCCTACCCCACCCGCGCCTCGATCAGCGAGAAGGTCCGGTCGATCGGCCGCACATCGCCGATCGCCAGGCCCGCTTCGCCCAGCAGCGCGCGATATTCCGCCTCGGTGCGCTCCTTGCCGCCCACGGTGAGCATGGTGAGGTCGCCCCGGATCACTTCCTCGTCAGCCGCGCCGACCGTCTCGGGCACGATGCGCTCAATCACCAGCAGCCGGCCGGCGCCCAGCGTCGCGGCGATGTTGCGCAGGATGACAAGCGAGTTGGCGTCGTTCCAGTCGTGCAGGATGAACTTGAGCAACACGCAATCGGCGGCCTGCGGCACCGCCTCGAAGAAGCTGCCGCCCAGATAGTCGACGCGCCCGCCCACGCCCTGCTCGGCCAGATAGGCCAGTGCCGGCTCGGCCAGCGAGGGCAGGTCGAAGACCTTGCCGGAGAGACGCGGATTCGCCTCCAGCGGCCCCACCAGCAGCGCGCCATAGCCCCCGCCCACATCCATGATCGTGCGGCACCCGGCAAAGTCGTAGACGCCCACCAGCGCCCGGCCGACGCGCAGGCTCCCCTCCGCCATGGCGCGATTGAAGATGTCGGATGCCGCCGGATCGGCCTGTTGCTCCGCGAAATGCTCACGGCCCGAAGGTGCAGACGCCTCGCCGGTCTCGAAGCTGGCGCCGATCCCGGCGAAGCTGTCCCACATGCGCGTGGACCAGTGGCCGGCGAGGCCGTTCAGCGACTCCGGCGCATCGCGGCGCAGCAGCGCGCCCAGCGGCGTCAGCGAGAAGCGCGCGCCCGGCTCGTGATGCACCAGCCCCAGCACCGCGAGCGCCCGCAGCAGCCGCATGGTCCCGTCCGGGCTGGCGCCCGCCACCTGCGCCAGCGCATCGGCATCCAGCGCCCCGTCATGCAGCCGGTCGAAAATCCCCAGCCGCGCGCCTTCGCCGATCACCCGTGTCTTCCAGCATCCGGTAATCATCGCGACCAGCGCGTCCCGGTCCACCTGTGGCGTCATTCCGCCCTCTCCTTTTCTTCCGACGTCGTTGGATCAGGCATGGCAGAAGCATGTTGAACCCTCAACCGATTCCGCGCCGCCGATGCTGTCCTACAGCGCCCCACTCATGCGATGGCCCTGTCGACCGAAGGCCTTCCGCCAAGATGAATAAGGAGACTGCATGAACAGCATCCATCCCCCTCTCCCATCGCCAGGCCCGCCCCGCGCGCGAAACCCTTTCATCTCTGATCGACTGCCTCGATCAGAACCGGACCGGCAATCGAGGGGATTTTCCGAAACACCAGAACCTTCAGAACCTTTGAAGCCGGAATGACGATCCGGCTCGATTGACTTGCCCCCTCGCCCCGCCGCAAGAACCCGCCATGGTCCCTTCGAACACCACTCCCGACGCGCCCGTCCTGTTCTTCGATTCGGGCGTCGGCGGTCTCTCCATCCTCGCGCCCGCCCGCGCGCTCATGCCTCACATGCCGATCGTCTATGCGGCGGACAGCGCGGGCTTTCCCTACGGCACCAAGAGCGAGGCGGAGTTGACCGCCCGCGTGCCCGCGCTGCTCGGCCGGCTGGTGGAGCGCTATCGCCCGCGCATGGCGGTCATCGCGTGCAACACCGCTTCCACCATCGCGCTCGCCGGCGTGCGCGCCGCGCTGGATATTCCGGTGGTGGGCACGGTGCCGGCCATCAAGCCCGCCGCGCTCGCCTCGCGCACCCGCGTCATCGGCGTGCTTGGTACGGACGCCACGGTGCGCCAGCCCTATGTGGACCGCCTCGCCGCCGAGCATGGCGCGGACTGCACCGTGCTGCGCCACGGCAGCGCCGCGCTGGTCGCCTATGCCGAGGCGCGGCTGCGCGGCGAGCCGGCCGATCCCGCCATTCCCGCCGATGCGCTGGCCGGCCTCACCGATCAGCCCGGCGGCGAGCGGATGGACATGGTGGTGCTCGCCTGCACCCATTTCCCGCTGGTGCAGGACGAGCTGGTCGCCGCCGCGCGCCAGCCGCTCACCTTCCTGGACGGCGGCGCCGGCATCGCCCGCCGCATCGCCTGGCTCAATGGCGACGCGCCATGGCCGGACGCGCCGCCGCCCGGCATCGCCGTATTCACCCGTGTCGACGACTGGACCCGTGCCCTCGCCCCGGCGCTCGAGCGCTTCGATTTGCGCCAGATCAACGCGCTATGATGCGCGCTCCGTCATGAAAGCGATCAGAGAAACGCAAATTCTGCGAGCTGTTATCAGTGGCATTCCACGGCATTGATGGCTAGAGGCGCGGGAACGACACGGGACGAGCGGTCTACGATGAATTATCAGCATGTGTTCACCCAGGCGATCGAGCGCCTGCATGGCGAAGGCCGTTACCGCGTTTTCATCGATATCCTGCGCAACAAGGGCATGTACCCGAATGCGCGCTGCTTCCACGGCCATAACGGCCCCAAGCCGATCACCGTCTGGTGCTCCAACGACTATCTCGGCATGGGCCAGCATCCCGCGGTGATCGCGGCGATGGAAGAGGCGCTGCACGATGTCGGCGCCGGCTCGGGCGGCACCCGCAATATCGGCGGCAACACCCATTATCATGTCGATCTGGAAGCCGAGCTGGCGGACCTGCACGGCAAGGAAGGCGCGCTGCTCTTCACCTCCGGCTATGTCTCGAACGAGGCGACGCTGGCCACACTCGGCAAGCTGCTGCCCGGCTGCATCATCTTCTCGGACGAGCTGAACCACGCTTCGATGATCGCGGGCATCCGCAATTCGGGCTGCGAGAAGCGCGTCTTCCGCCACAATGACCTCGCCCATCTGCGCGAGCTGCTGGAGGCGGCCGACCCCGAGGCGCCCAAGCTCATCGCCTTCGAGAGCGTCTATTCCATGGACGGCGACGTGGGGCCGATCGGCGAGATCTGCGATCTAGCCGACGAGTTCAACGCCCTCACCTATTGCGACGAGGTCCATGCGGTCGGCATGTATGGCCCGCGCGGCGGCGGCATCACCGAGCGGGACGAGGTCGCGCATCGGGTGACGATCATCGAGGGGACGCTCGGCAAGGCGTTCGGCGTGATGGGCGGCTATGTGGCGGCCGATCAGGTCATCATCGACGTGATCCGCAGCTACGCGCCCGGCTTCATCTTCACCACGTCGCTCTCGCCCGTGCTGGTCGCGGGCGTGCTGGCGTCCGTGCGGCATCTCAAGGCGAGCCAGGCCGAGCGCGACGCGCAGCAGGCCGCCGCCGCCTTCCTCAAGGCCGAGATGGCCGGCCGCGGCCTCCCCGTCATGCCCTCGGTCACGCATATCGTGCCGCTGATGGTGGGCGATCCGGTCAAGGCCAAGCGGATCAGCGACATATTGCTCGCCGAATATGGCATCTATGTGCAGCCCATCAATTTCCCGACCGTGCCGCGCGGCACCGAGCGCCTGCGCTTCACCCCCGGCCCGCAGCACAGCGAAGCCATGATGCGCGAACTGGTCGACGCGCTGGTGGAGATCTGGGACCGACTGGAGCTGGAGTTCCGCGAAGCGGCCTGAGCGTCGGGGCCTACTTCCGGTCCCCGCCGGTCCCCAGTCCGATCGCGATTCCGAAGGTGATGCCGATCGCGATGCCGGCCACCAGATTGTCCATGGAGACGCCGATCGCCGCACCGATCGCGATGCCGATCGCCATGGCCATGGATCGGGACAGTTTCATGGGAATGCCCTCATTCCCCTCGAACGCATGGCCTGCGCGATCGTTGCCCACTCACGCCGCTGAACGACTTCAGCCTTCCCCCACCAACTCCGCCAAAACCGCGCTCGTCACCGGCGGCGAGCGCAGGAAGCCCTGGTAGCAAGTCGCCCCGGCGCGGGCGAGCAAGGCGAGTTGCTGCTCGGTCTCAACGCCCTCGGCAATGACGCCCAACCCCAGTTCGCGCGCCATGTCGATGATCGCGCGCACGATGATGCGGTCGCGGCCCGATCCGGCGATGTCCTGCGCGATGCTGCTGTCGATCTTGAGATAGTCGAGCGGCAGGGCCTTCAGATAGGCAAGGCTCGAATAGCCGGTGCCGAAATCGTCGATCGCCACTGCCAGCCCCGCGTCGCGCAACTGGCTCAGCAGCAGCGAGGCGCTCTTGAGGTCCTCGACCAGCCCGCTCTCGGTCAGCTCCACCGTCACCCGCTCACGGGCGAGGCCGGCGCCGTCCACCCGGCTCAGGAAACGCGCCAGGAAATCGGGCTCGGCGATGTCGGCGGCGGTCACGTTCACCGCCAGCCGCAGCCCGCCCAGCGCGGCCGGCCAGGCCGCCGCCTCGGCAAGGGCGCGCGCATGGATATGGTCGGAGAGGGGCAGCAGGAAGTTGGAACGCTCGGCGATGGCGAACAGCGCGCCGCCGCCGATCTCGCCCACCTGCGGATGCTGCCAGCGCGCCAGCGCTTCCGCGCCGACCAGCCGGTCGGTGGCCATGTCATATTGCGGCTGGAAGAGCAGCTGGATCTGGCCGTCGTCCAGCGCGTGGCGCAGATCGTTGTGCAGCCGGTCGTCGTCCACGTCGCGGCTCCCCTCATTGGCGATGCGCACGCGAATGCCGCCATGCGCGCCGCGCCGCGCATCGGCGAGGGCGTTGCTGGCGCGGCGGATGGTCGCCTCGGCCCGCTCGCCGCCCTCCGCCTGCGCGATGCCGCAGCGGCCCGAGAGGCGGATGAGATAGTCGCCCGCGTTGAATGGCCGGTCGATCTCGGCCACGAGCTGCCGCGCCAGGAGGGTGGCGCGCTCGATCAGCGCGTCCACGGCGCCGCGCTCGATCGCGAGGCCGATCAGGAACTCGGTGCCGGTGAGCCGCGCGACCAGCGTATCGCGCCCGCCCATCGCATCCACGAGGCGGGTCAGGCGCACCGCCACGCGCGCCAACATGGCGTCGCCGACCAGCCGGCCATAGGCGGCATTGACGCGGTCGAACTCGCCGAGGCCGAGCAGCAGCGTCACCAGCCCCCGCCCGCTCTCCTGTGCCTCCTCGATCCAGCGCACCGCACCCTGCCGGCTGGCGAGGCCGGTCATCGGGTCGCGGTCGCGCATCTCGGCGCTGCGCGGCGCATCCAGCTCCTCGACCTCGCCGGAGAAACCGTTGGCATCGGGATGGAGATGCTGGACGAGGCGGCGTTCCGGCTGGCCGGGCACGCCATGCGCGAAGGCGGCCGGCATCAGATCGTCGACCGCGTGGCGGATCGCGGCGATGGCGCCCACCCGGTCCGCGCGCGGCAGCGCCAGCACCAGGTCGCTGATCCGCCAGCGGCTATGGTCCACGCCCGGCGCCATCATTGCCAGCAGCTTGGCCAGGGCGGGGCTGATCGAGAGCACCCGCTCCGCGCCGCTCCAGCGCCAGAACAGCGCATCACTGCGCTGCACCGCGTGGCGATTGCGCACGGCGGCCACGCTGCCGCTCAGCCGCTCGGCCAACTTGTCGGCCGATCGCAGCGCGGCGCCGAGCCGCGCCTCGCTGGGATTGCCGTCCAGCCAATGGGTGACGCCGGCAGCGATGAGATCGGGCAGAGTGGGAGCGGCGGCATCGTCCACCAGCGCCAATATGGCGCCGCCGGAAGCTTCCACCGCATTCACGAGACCGGAGACCATCGCCATCGCATCGCCGCCCCGCTGCCCGCGCAGGTCGATCAGCACCACGCGCGCCAGGCTGCCGAGGAAGCGGCTCTCCGCGCGCTCAAGACTACGGGCGGCCAGCGGTTTCCAGCCCAGCCGGGACGCGATCCGCGACAATTCGTCACGCTGGCCCGGTGAGAGGATGAACAGCGGCAGGCCCACAGGCTCGTTCGCATCCCCATCGGACTGCCGATCCAGTCGATCGTCGTGCGCTGTCCCGAATTCCGTCACCCGATGCCCAGCCCTGTCCATGATCGGCGGGATGGTTGCGCCATCCAGTCGCATCGCCTAGTTCATGTGCATGGCGAACGCAATCGAGACCCGATCCGATCCCGTCGGCGGGATGCGCGATTCCCATGGCCGGCGCATCGACTATCTGCGGATTTCGGTGACGGATCGCTGCGACCTGCGCTGCCGCTACTGCATGGGCGAGACGATGCAGTTCCTGCCCCGGCGCGAGATACTCACGCTGGAGGAGATTGCCATCATCGCCGAGCGCTTTATCGCGCGCGGGGTGCGGCGCATCCGCCTCTCCGGGGGCGAACCGCTGGTGCGGCGCGATTTCGCCGATCTCGCCCGCACGCTCGGCCGGCATGTCGCCGCCGGCCGGCTGGACGAGCTGACGCTCACCACCAACGGCACCCAGCTCGCGCGCCACGCGCAGATGCTGTTCGATGCCGGCATGCGGCGCATCAATGTCAGCCTGGACGCGCTCGATCCCGCCATTTTCGAGCATATTACCCGCGGCGGCGACGTCGCCCGCGTGATCGAGGGTATCGAGGCGGCGCGCGCCGTCGGTCTGCGCGTGAAACTCAACATGGTCGCCATGCGCGGCGTCAACGAGGGCGAACTGCTGCCCCTGCTCGATTTCTGCGAGGCGCGCGGCTGCGACCTGACGCTCATCGAGACCATGCCGCTGGGCGATGTCGAGGGCGCCCGCGCGGACCATTATCTGCCGCTCGTCGAGGCGATCGTGCCGATCCGCGAGCGGCACGGCCTCATCCCGCTGGAGGAGCGCACCGGTGGTCCGGCGCGCTATTTCGCGCTGTCCGGCCTGCGCACGCGCCTCGGCCTCATCACGCCGCTGTCGGACAATTTCTGCGCCGGCTGCAACCGCATGCGCCTCACCTGTCAGGGGCGGATCTACATGTGCCTCGGCCATGAGGATCATGTCGATCTCAAGGCTGCCTTCCGCGCACAGGGTGTTGCGGGTATCGACGCGCTGCTCGACCTGGCATTGGCCGCCAAGCCCGCCGCGCACAGCTTCAGCGTCGCGCGCGGCGCCGCGCCCGCCACCCGGCGGCACATGAACGTCACGGGCGGCTGAGGCTTTCCAGATGGCAAGCCGGGAACCGGAACGCAGGCTCGCCCTGCTTGCCTCCCCCACGGACGCCGCGCGCGAGGCGGAGCGGCGCCTCGCCGCCATGTTCCCCTTCGTCGATCCGGCCGAGGCGGACGCCGTCATCGCGCTGGGCGGCGACGGCTTCATGCTCCAGACCCTGCACCGCATGCTGGAGGATCACCGCATCCTGCCCATCTTCGGTATGAATCTGGGCACGGTCGGCTTCCTCATGAACGAGTGGCGGCTGACCGGCCTCGATCAGCGCCTTTCGCGCGCCAAGGCGTTCAAGGTCAATCCGTTGCGTATGATCGCGCAGACGGTGAATGGCGAGCAGGTCGCCCTGCCCGCCATCAACGAAGTCTCACTGCTGCGCGAGACGCGTCAGACCGCCTGGCTGGAAGTCTCGGTCAATGACCGCGTCGTCATTCCCGAGCTGGTGTGCGACGGCGCGCTGGTGGCGACACCCGCCGGCTCCACCGCCTATAATCTCTCGGCCAACGGGCCGATCCTGCCGCTCGGCTCGGGCCTGGTCGCGCTCACGCCGATCAGCCCCTTCCGCCCGCGGCGCTGGCGCGGAGCCATCCTGCCCGAGCGGACACGGGTCAAGCTGCGGGTGGTCGATCCGGTCAAGCGGCCCGTCTCCGCAGTCGCCGACCAGCGCGAGGTGCGCGACGTCGCCTCGGTCGAAATCGCCATCGATCTCGCCATGCCGCTCACCTTGCTGTTCGATCCGGAGCACACGCTGGACGATCGCATCGCCGCCGAACAATTTATCGCCTGAGCGCTCTTGCCTTTCCTCGGAGGCCGCTGCTATAGGCCCTGCCTCGCCGGGCAACAGCCCGGCTGCTCCCCGATAGCTCAGCGGTAGAGCATTCGACTGTTAATCGAATGGCCGTAGGTTCGAATCCTACTCGGGGAGCCACTTTCATCCTCTCGCCGAGGATGCAAGCAAGCGACGGGCTCCATTCCCGGTCACGCACATGGCCTTTCTCCTCAACATCCCCCGAATCATGCGCCATGGCTCGGGCAGCAAGGCCATGTCCAAGCCTGGGAAGAAATCGCGGCTTGCCAATGGGAAGGGCTTGCGCCAAATGCGAGGGACGTTCGCGGGGCCTTCCAATGCGTAAGATCGCCTTGATCGGCACGGGATTTGTCGCCGATTATTATGCTGCTTCCCTGAAGACCTTTCCCGATATTGCGGTGGTGGCCTGTCACGATCGCGATGCCGCGCGGTTGCAGCGCTTTTGCGATCATTGGAAGCTGCCCGCCTGCGAGAGCTTCGAGGCGCTGCTGGCGAGCGAGGCCACGCTGGTCCTCAACCTCACCAACCCGCATGAGCATTTCGCGCTCAGCGAGGCGCTGCTGAAGGCGGGGAAGCATGTCTATTCCGAAAAGCCGCTCGCCACGGACCTCGCGCAGGCCAAGGCCCTGCACGCCCTCGCGCGGGAATTGGGGCTGGAACTGGCGTCCGCGCCATGCAGCCTGCTCGGGCAAAGTGCGCAGATGCTGCGCCAGGCGGTGGAGACCGGCGCCGTGGGCACGCCGCGCCTCATCTATGCCGAACTGGACGATGATTTCATCAGCCAGGCGCCCGTCTCGCGATGGCTGAGCGCCTCCGGCGCGCCATGGCCGATCAAGGATGAACTCAGGGTCGGCTGCACGCTGGAGCATGCCGGCTATTATCTCACCTGGCTCATGGACATGTTCGGCCCCGTCGCCACGGTCGTGAGCGCCTCGGCGCATATCGGCGAGGTGGAGCATCTCGCAGGCAAGGACGTGGCGCCGGATTATTCCAGCGCGACGCTCTTCTTCGAGAGCGGCATGGTCGCGCGCCTCACATGCAGCATCATCGCCCCGCATGACCATCGCCTGCGGGTCTTCGGCGACACGGGCGTCATCGAGATGGGTCAGGCCTGGAACAACCAGGCGCCGGTCAAGGTGCGCAAGCGCATGGTCGTCCGCCGCCGCCTGCTCAACAGCCCGATCGCGTCAAAGGTGAAGCCGGCGGGCTGGACTGCTCATCCCTTCGTGGACCGCAAGGGCGCCGCCATGAACTTCATGCTCGGCCCGGCCGAGATGCTCGATGCCATCGCGGCGGGCCGCCCGCCCAAGCTGGGCGGCGACTTCGCGCTGCATCTCACCGAAGTGACGCTCGCCGTGCAGAATGCCGGGCGCACCGCCGGCGCGCAGCAGATGACGACGCGGTTCACCCGGACCGCGCCGGTGCGCTGGGCCGGCACGCGCACGGAGGTGTGAGCCGATGAGCCGCGATATCCGCTTCGCCATATTGGGCACCGGTCACATGGCCCAGACCTTCGCCATCGCGCTGGAAGGCGTCGACGGCGTGGCGCTCGCCGGCTTCTGCTCGCGCGACGCGGAGCGGGCCAGGACCTTCTCCATTTATTTCGGTGCGCCCGCCCATTATGCCGGGCTGCCCGATATCCTCGCCGATCCGGCAGTGGATGCGCTCTATATCGCCAATGACAGCGCCGCCCATGCCCGCGCCGCCATCGCCGCGATCGAGGCAGGCAAGGCCGTGCTGTGCGAGAAACCCTGCGGTATCTCCCATGCCGAGGCAGGCGCCGTCTCGGCAGCGGCCCGCCAGCATGGCGTGCTGTTCATGGAGGCGATCCCCACCCCCTTCCTGCCGGCTGTCGCCTATGCACTGGAGGCCGCGCGCAATGGCAGGCTGGGCGAACTGCGGCGCTTCTCCGCCGAGTTCGGCTATCCCGCCAGCGCCCGCTCGCATCCCGCCTGTTTCGCGCCGGCCGGCGGCGGCGTTCTGCTCGACCGGATGATCTATCTCGTCACGCTCGCGCTGCTGGCCATGGGACCGGTTGTAGAGGTGGACGCGCGGATCAACCGCAACGAGGACGGCATCGACGTGGAAGCATGGCTGATCCTCACCCATGCGCACGGCGCGGTCTCCACCCTCGCCGCCTCGCTGCTCAGCCAGCTCGACAATCATATGAGCATCTCGGGGACGGCCGGCGTCGCGCGCGTCGAGCCCCCGCTGCTCGCGGCGGAGCAGGTCAGCGTCACCGCCCATGGCGCCCCCATGCGCGCGGCGCCGGTGCGCGACGGGCCGGGCGCCCGCCTAAAGCGGATGGCGATCGTGCGCCGAGGCCTCGCGCTGGCACGCGCCGCACGTATCCCCCGCCTGCCCTATGGATCGAGCCTCTACAGCGCCGAAATCGTCCATTTCCGTGACCTTTGGCACGCGGGCGCCCAAGAGAGCCCTGTCCTGCCGCTCAGTCTGACCCTGTCCGTGCAGGACATTCTCGACCGCGCGAGGGCGGCGGCCGCATGAAACTCGCCTATCTGCTCAATGCCTATCCCATGACGAGCACCACCTTCATCCGCCGGGAGATCGAGGCGATCGAGGCGCTGGGCCAGCCCGTCCATCGTTTTGCGCTGCGCCACTGGGACGGCGGCGCGCTGGTCGATCCGGACGACATCGCCGACCAGGGCCGCACCCATTATATCCTCACCGGTAGCAAGGCCGCGCTGGCCAAGGACGCGCTGCTCGCCATCCTCGCCCATCCGCTGCGCTTCCTGGCGCTGCTGCCGCTCTGGTGGCGCGTGTGGCGCAATGCCGGGCGCAAGTTCATCCAGCATGTCGCCTATCTGATCGAGGCACTGGCCTTCTATCGGCGCACGCGGGCGCTCGGCATCGACCATGTCCACACGCATTTCTCCACCAATGCGACGACCGTGGCGATGTTCGCGCGCCGGATGGGCGGCGCGTCCTACAGCTTCACCGTGCATGGCCCGGACGAATTGGTACCCGGCGAGCCGGCCGCACTCTCCATCGGCGAGAAGGCGCGCGAGGCGGCCTTCGTCGTGGCCATCACCCGCTATTGCCGGGACCGCATCGCGCAGGAGGCGCCCGAGTGCGCCGGCAAGATCCGCATCATCCCCTGCGGCATCGACATCGACGCTTTCCCCTTCGATCCCACCCCGCCGGAGAGCGCCCGCGTCATCTGCATCGGCCGCCTGTGCGCCAACAAGGGCCAGGTGCATATCCCGCCGGCCGTGGCGGCGGTGGCGGAGGAATTTCCGGGGCTGATCGTCGAGCTGATCGGCGGCGGCGAGGACGAGGCCGCCATTCGCGAGGCTGTCGCGCGCCATGGCGTGGAGCGGCAGGTCGTGTTGCAGGGCTGGGCCAGCAACGCCCATGTCCGCGCCAGCCTGGAAGCCGGCCGCGCCATGCTGCTGCCCAGCTATGCAGAGGGCCTGCCGGTCGGCATCATGGAAGCGCTCGCCATTGGCCGCCCGGTGCTCACCACGCGGATCGCGGGCATTCCCGAACTGGTCGATGCGGGCTGCGGCTGGATCTTCGATCCGGGCGACGAGGCCGCCATTGCCGAGGCCCTGCGCGGCGTGATGCGCGCCACGAAGGCGGAGCGCGCGGCGATGGGCATGGAAGGCCGCCGACGCGTCGAGGAACGGCACGATCGGCGCAAATCGGCGGCGGCGCTGGTCGGGGCTTTCAAGGGAGCCGAAGCAGAGGGCTGAACGGACCTGGGAGGCCTTCCTGCGCTTCCGCCATCGCGCTGCCGTGCGCCTGGGCAGGCAGGAGCACGAGGTGGGGCGATGACGAAGAAGAAGCGCTGACGGCGCCGGACTGATCCGCCGATATCCCAGTCCGAACGAAAAAGGCCGGCGCATGGCCGGCCCCTTCCCTATCCCTTCACGAGCCGGTTCAGGCCGCGTCGCCGGCCTTGCGCTTGGCTTCCGCGAAGACGCGGACCGGGTCCTTGCGGCCCTCCACCACATCCTTGTCGACCACCACCTCGGTCACGCCTTCCATGGCCGGCAGATCGAACATGGTATCGAGCAGGATGGCCTCGATGATCGAGCGCAGGCCGCGCGCGCCGGTCTTGCGCTCGATGGCGCGCTGGGCGATCGCGGTCAGCGCCTCGTCGGTGAAGCTCAGCTCCACATTCTCCAGCTCGAACAGCTTGCGATACTGCTTCACCAGCGCATTCTTGGGCTCCGAGAGGATCTGCACCAGCGCCGGGATGTCGAGATCCTCCAGCGTGGCGATCACCGGCAGACGGCCGACGAATTCGGGGATGAGGCCGAACTTGAGCAGGTCCTCCGGCTCGCTCTGCTTGAGCAGGAAGCCGGTGCGGCGCTCCTCGGGCGCGGCGACATGCGCGCCGAAGCCGATCGACTTGCCTTCCAGCCGGTCGCCGATGATCTTTTCGAGGCCCGCGAAGGCGCCGCCGCAGATGAACAGGATGTTGGTCGTGTCCACCTGCAGGAATTCCTGCTGGGGATGCTTGCGCCCGCCCTGCGGCGGCACGGAGGCGGTGGTGCCTTCCATGAGCTTGAGCAGCGCCTGCTGCACGCCCTCGCCCGAGACGTCGCGGGTGATGGAGGGATTTTCCGCCTTGCGGCTGATCTTGTCGATCTCGTCGATATAGACGATGCCGCGCTGCGCCTTCTCGACATTATAGTCGCTGGCCTGCAGCAGCTTGAGGATGATGTTCTCGACGTCCTCGCCGACATAGCCCGCCTCGGTGAGGGTCGTCGCGTCCGCCATGGTGAAGGGCACGTCAAAGGTCTTGGCGAGCGTCTGCGCGAGCAGCGTCTTGCCGCAGCCGGTCGGGCCGATCAGCAGGATGTTGGACTTGGCCAGCTCAACATCGCCGGCTTTGCCGCCATGGTCGAGTCGCTTGTAGTGATTGTGGACGGCCACGGAGAGCACGCGCTTGGCGCGCTCCTGGCCGATCACATAATCGTTGAGCACATCGCAGATCTGCTGGGGCGTAGGCGTGCCGCCATCCTTCCGGCCGGCAATGCCGCCCTTCGTCTCCTCGCGGATGATGTCGTTGCACAGTTCGACGCATTCGTCGCAGATGAAAACGGTCGGCCCGGCAATGAGCTTGCGCACCTCATGCTGCGATTTTCCGCAGAACGAGCAGTAGAGCGTGCTCTTCGAGTCCGATCCGGTAAGCTTGGTCATTCAACGCCTTTCTTGACCCTGCTGACGGTTGCAGCGAACCGTTTTCGGGCGGTTTCGGGGCTAGCGCACATCCTAGCCTCCAACCTTGCCACATCACAAGTGGCGAATATGTGGCGCATTAGCGTAAACGATCAGCTTACGCGCCAGTCCTTGGCGAGGGGATATGGGGGCTGGCCCGAGGCGCGGCAAGGGGTGTATTGGCAAGCGTGCCGGCGGGGGCTCGGCAATCTTCAACCGGCCTCGCCCATTCCGGATGGGCGCTGAAACGCCGGCGCGCCGCGCAATATTCTCCGCTGCCAGGGGGAGAGCATGATCAAGGAACTGTTGATCAACACATTTGTCGGCCGGCTCGGCTACAGGTTGCGCGAAACCCTGCATCTCCATCATGCCGTTCATCGCAAGCGCGAAGCGCTCGGATGTCTCTCCAACGACGCGATCGCCCAGTAGTTGCTGGCGCGGCTCTGCCTGCAAGACAAGATATTCATCGATGTGGGCTGCCATATCGGCTCCGTCGTAGCCCGCGTCTCGAGAACGCACCGGCCCCGCCGGATCTTGGCCATCGAACCGATTCCGGAGAAGGTCGCCTCGCTGCGCTGGCGCTTCCCGGAAGTGGAAATCCATGGCTGCGCGGTGAGCGACCATGAAGGCGAGGCCGAATTCACGATCGACCTCAAGCGCTCCGGCTATTCCTCCCTCGATCCTGCGCGCAAGGGCCGACACGCCGCCACCCGAACCGTGAATGTCAGGCTCGCCACGCTGGACGGGATCATGCCTCATGACGATGTCGATCTCGTCAAGATCGACGTCGAGGGCGCGGAGCTTGGCGTGTTGCGCGGCGCGGAGGCGCTTACCGCTGCCTCTCGGCCGCTCTACATGTTCGAGAGCGGACCGGACGAGATGCAGGGCTTTACCCATGCCGCGCTCTGGCAATGGTTCTACGAGCGGGATTATGACCTGCTCCTGCCCAATCGCGTGGCTCATCTCGCGCCGGGCATGGCGCTGGACGTCTTCCTCGATTCGCACCTCTATCCGCACCGGACGATCAACTATTTCGGCGTGCCGCGCGAACGGCGAGCCGATATGCGGGCTCGGGCGCGGCGGGTGCTGCGCCTCGACTGAAGCGCCCGCGCGCACAAACGGCGCAGGGAGCATCCCCGCGCCGCTGTCATCGCTCCGTGCGGGCGGCGTGAAGGCCGGTCAGCCCTCGCCGCCTTCCGGAGCGCCGGGACGCTTGTCATAGACCTGGTCCACCAGGCCGAACGCCTTGGCCTCGTCCGCTTCCAGGAAGGTGTCGCGGTCCATGGCAGCTTCGATCTTGTCGAGCGGCTGCCCGGTATATTTGACGTAGAGATCGTTGAGGCGCCGACGGATGCGCAGGATCTCCTTGGCCTGGATCTCGATGTCGCTGGCCATGCCCTGCGCGCCGCCCGAGGGCTGGTGGATCATGATCCGCGCGTTGGAGAGGGCGAAGCGCATGCCCGGCTCGCCGGACGCAAGCAGGAAGCTGCCCATGGATGCCGCCTGACCGATACACACCGTGCCGACCTTCGGGCGGATATATTGCATCGTGTCGTGGATCGCCATGCCGCTGGTCACCACCCCGCCCGGCGAGTTGATGTACATCCAGATGTCCTTCTTCGGGTTCTCCGATTCGAGGAACAGCAGCTGCGCCACGATCAGCGAGGCCATATGGTCCTCGACCTGCCCGGTCACGAAGATGATCCGCTCGCGCAGCAGGCGGGAATAGATGTCGAAGCTGCGTTCGCCGCGGTTCGACTGTTCGATGACGATGGGGACGAGGGCGGAAAGCGGATCGGTCGGAAAATCGGTCATGTGGTTCTTTCGCTTGAAGCCGGAGCCGGCGCACCATCTACATCGGAGTTCTTGACCAACCCTTCAAGGGAATTTGCGCGGCCGCTCCCGCTTGCGCGGCCCTTCCCCCGTGCCTACGTCACGAAGGGTCAACAGAAATGAGGATTGTCATGCGCGCCACCGCTCCCCTGCCCTTCCGGCTCGACGACGAGGAACCGGAGGAAAACGAGGTCCGCCCCGCGCCGACCGCGCCGATCATGACCAAGTTCCTGGAGGCGCGCACGATTCTGCTGTTCGGCGGCATCGACCACAAGCTGGCCCAGTCGGTCGCCACCCAGCTCCTCTATCTCGATCATCTGAGCCATGAGCCGATCAAACTCATCATCAATTCGCCCGGCGGCCATGTCGAATCGGGCGACACGATCCACGACCTCCTCACCTTCATCGAGGCGCCCGTCGCGGTGATCGGCACCGGCTGGGTGGCGAGCGCGGGCACGCACATCTTCCTGGGCGTGCCCAAGGAACGCCGCTTCTGCCTGCCCAACACCCGCTTCCTCATCCACCAACCCTCGGGCGGCGCGATGGGCCGGGCCGGCGACATCGCCATCCAGGCGGCCGAGATCGTCAAGATGCGCGAGCGCCTCGCCCGCATCATCGCGCAGGAAACCGGCCAGCCGGTGGAGCGAGTGCGCGAGGATATCGACCATGATTACTGGATGAACGTGGAGGAAGCCAAGGATTACGGCATTCTCGGCACGGTCGTCCGCTCGATGAAAGAGGTCAGGATCTAGAATTTCCCTGGCGGAACAAGAGCAGTGCTCCTGCGAAGGCAGGAGCCTGCCGCCCTGAGCTCCTGCCTTAGCGGGCGTACTTCAGGTCCGCTTGGACCGCGCGGCCAGTGCCGCCAGCACCGAGGGCTGCGCCAGATAGGCGAGTCGCTTCATCTCCTGCCGCCCGCGCGTGACGGTATCGAGGATGAGGCCGCACATGATGTTGAGCGCGGCGAGGATGCCGAGGCCGACGATGCCGATCAGCGTGGGGAAGCGCGGCACGAGGCCGGTCTCCCAATAGGTCAGCACCACGGGGATGGCGAGCACGAAGCCCAGAAAGGCGAACAGCAGCCCGATGAGGCCGAAGAACCAGAAGGGTCGCTCGGTGCGATAGAGCTGGATCATCATGCGCAGGATGCGCCAGCCGTCGCGATAGGTGCTGAGCTTGCTGTGCGAGCCTTCCGGCCGGGCGGCATAGGCCGTGACGATTTCGCCCACCGGCATGCGCAGTTCCAGCGCGTGGACGGACATCTCCGTCTCGATCTCGAAGCCCGCCGAAAGCACCGGGAAGCTCTTGGCAAAGCGCCGCGAGAAGATCCGGTAGCCGGAAAGAATGTCCGTGAAGCTGCGGCCGAAAAGCTGGCGCAGCAGGCCGGTGAGCAGCATGTTGCCAAGCCGGTGGCCGCGACGATAGGCTGCCTCCACCTCGGACTTGCGGGCGCCCACCACCATGTCGAAATTCTCGTCCAGCATGGCCGCGATGAGCGCCGGCGCCGCGGCCGCCTCATAGGTCGAATCGCCATCCGCCATCACATAGATGTCGGCCTCGACATCCGCGAACATGCGGCGAACGACATGGCCCTTGCCCTGCTGGCGGACGCTGCGGACGATGGCGCCGGCGGCGCGCGCCATCTCCGCGCTGCCGTCGACGCTGTTATTGTCGAACACATAGATGTCCGCACCCGGCAGCGCGGCCGCGAACTGCGCGACCGTGCCGCCGATCGCAGCCGCCTCATTGTAGCAGGGGAGCAGCACGGCGACGCGCAGCGTCTCCGGCAGCACCGGCCGGCCAGGAGGCGGCGCGTCGACCATGGCGGCTCGCGTCAGCCTTCGCTGGCCGCGGGCTTCTTCTTGGGCGCGGCCTTCCTGGCGGCCGGCTTCTTCTCGGCCGGCACGGCCTCATCGGCCGCGGCCACCTTCTTGGCCGGCGCCTTCTTCGCCGCGGGCTTCTTGGCCGGTGTCTCGGCCCCTACCGCCTCGGCCTCGTCGGCTTTCTTGGCGGCCGCCTTCTTGGCAGGCGCCTTCTTGGCGGGCTTGTGGTCGTGATCATGGCCGCAGCCCGGACCGTGGACGTGCAGTTCGCCATCCTCGCTTTCAATGGCCGCTTCCAGATCCTCGCGGGCGACGGTGCGCTCGCTGATCTCGGCCTTCTCGAACAGATAGTCGACCACCTTGTCCTCATAGAGCGGCGCGCGCAGCTGGGCGGCGGCCATCGGCTCCTGGCGGATATATTCGACGAACCGCTCGCGGTCCTGCGGCGCATATTGCTGCGCGGCCTGCGCGACGAGGCGGTTCATCTCGGCCTGAGTGATCTCCACGCCATTGGCCTGGCCGATCTCGGACAGGAGCAGGCCCAGGCGCACGCGGCGCTCGGCGATGGCGCGATAATCGTCCTTGTCCTTCTCCATCTCGGCGCGGGCGGCCTCGGGGTCTTCCTCGTGGCTCGCCTCATGCTCGAGCTGCGCCCAGATCTGGCCGAACTCGGCCTCGACCATGCCCGGCGGCACCTCGAAATCATGCGCATCGGCCAACTGGTCGAGCAGCTTGCGCTTCATATATGTGCGCGTGAGGCCGCCATGCTCCTGCTCGATCTGCCCCTTGAGCAGCTCGCGCAGCTTCTCCAGGCTCTCCAGGCCGAGCTGCTTGGCGAACTCGTCGTCCACCGGCTTGTCGCTGGGGTGCTTCACGGCGGTGATGACGAGATCGAAGGTCGCGTCCTTGCCGGCCAGATTGGCAGCCTGATATTCCTTCGGGAAGGTGACGTTGATGGTCTTCTCGTCGCCGGCCTTGACGCCCTCGAGCTGCTCCTCGAAGCCGGGGATGAGATTGCCCGAGCCGAGCACGATCGCCATGTCGCTGCCCGTGCCGCCCTCGAAGGCGACGCCGTCGATCTTGCCAACGAAGTCCATGACGACCTGATCGCCCGTCTTGGCCTTGGCGGACTTAGGCGCATCATCGAAGCGCTGGCTCTGCCCGGCGATCCGCTCGACGGCCTCGTCGATCTGCGCGTCGCTCACCTCGACGACGAGGCGCTCCAGCTTCAGCCCGTCGATCTGCGGCGCGGGCACGGCCGGCAGCACCTCGAGCGCGATCTTCACCTCGGCGTCCTTGCCCGCCTCATAATCCTCGGTCAGCTCGACGCTCGGCTGCATGGCCGGGCGGAGCTGGTTGTCGGCGATGACCTTCTCCACGCCCTCGCGGATCGACTTGTCAAGCGCCTCGCGCTCCAGCGCCGGCCCGTGCATCTTGCGGACCAGATTGGCCGGCACCTTGCCGGGGCGGAAACCGGGCATGCGCACCTGAGGCGCGATCGACTTGACCTCGTCGTCGATGCGCGCATCGATGTCCTTGGCGGTCACGGTGAGTGTGTAGGCGCGCTTCAGGCCCTCGTTCAATGTCTCGACAATCTGCATATCTCTACTCAACGCTTTCCAGGGTCAGCTATAGAATCTCGTGGAACCGAACGGGGCGAGAGCCGCGCAACTGGTGCGGGCGAAGGGACTCGAACCCCCACATCTTGCGATACCAGAACCTAAATCTGGCGCGTCTACCAGTTTCGCCACGCCCGCATCGGTCGCCGGTCGGCGGGCCATAGTGCAAAGCCTCGAAAAGGGCAATCCCGCAAGCCGCGCCGCTTGCGCCTGAACCTGCCCCGGAACGAACCGCCCTGCGACCCGTTCCGACCGGGAAAGGAACAGCCCATGGCCACCCAGCCCGAGCCGCCCCCGCCGGACACCATCACTCCCCAGGCCCCGCCCGAGACGCCGCCCATGCAGCCGGTGCCCGAGCAGCCCTATCGCGAGCCGCCCGAGATCGTGCCGGAGCAGCCGGACATCGACGAGCCCGGCCAAGGACCGGATGAGCTGCCGCACATTCCCACGGCGCCGGATTGAAGGCTCTCTCCTCTCCACCTCCGCTTGCCCATCGCCCTGGGCTCCTGCCTTCGCAGGAGCACTGACCTATTGAAGCAAGTCCCGGAAGACGCGCTCAGCCCAGCGCCTTCTTCAGCAGCTCATTGACCACCTGCGGATTGGCCTTGCCCTGCATCGCCTTCATCGTCTGACCGACAAAGAAGCCGAACAGCGCTTCCTTGCCCGCCTTGTATTGCGCCACCTTGTCCGCATTGTCGGCAAGCACCTTGCTCACCACCGCCTCGATAGCGCCCGTATCGGTGGTCTGCTTAAGCCCGCGCGCCTCGACGATCTTGGCGGGCGCCTCGTCCGTCTCCAGCATGATCTCAAAGACCTGCTTGGCGATGCTGCCGGAAATGGTGCCGTCTGCCACCAGCGCCAGCAACTCCGCGCCGCGCTCGGGACTGACGGGACTTTCCTCCAGACCCTTGCCGAGCCGGTTGAGAGCGCCATAAAGCTCTGAAAGCAACCAGTTGGCGCTCGCCTTTGCGACTTCGCCTTCGCTCTTGCCCTGGATGCGCGCACCTTCGGCCAGCAGTGCCTCGAACCAGCGCGCCGTCTCCGCCTCGGCGGTCAGCACCTGCGCATTATAGGCGGAAAGGCCCAGCCCCTCGACATAGCGCTTGCGCTTGGCGTCCGGCAGCTCCGGCAGGGAGGTGCGGCACGCCTCGATGAAGGCGTCGTCCAGTTCCAGCGGCAGCAGGTCCGGATCGGGGAAATAGCGATAGTCGTGCGCATCCTCCTTGGAGCGCATCGAGCGGGTGACGCCGGTGTCCGGGTTGAACAGCCGCGTCTCCTGCACGATCCGGCCGCCGCCCTCCAGCACGTCGACCTGCCGCTGCGCCTCATATTCGATTGCCTGCATGACGAAGCGCACCGAATTCACATTCTTCGTCTCGGTGCGCGTGCCGAATTCTTCGCCCGGCTTGCGGACGGAGACATTCACGTCGGCGCGCATGGAGCCTTCCTCCATATTGCCGTCGCATGAGCCGACATAGCGCAGGATCGATCTCAGCTTGCGCAGATAAGCCCCTGCTTCCGCAGGAGAACGCATGTCAGGCCGGCTGACGATCTCCATCAGCGCCACGCCCGAGCGGTTGAGGTCCACATAGGAGCGGGTCGGGTGCTGATCGTGCATCAGCTTGCCGGCATCCTGCTCGACATGGATGCGCTCGATGCCGATCGCCTTGTCCGCGCCGATGCCGGCTTTCTCGTCAGCTTCGATCACGAGCGAACCTTCACCTACAAGTGGATGATAAAGCTGAGAAATCTGGTAACCCTGCGGTAGATCCGCATAGAAATAATTCTTGCGGTCGAACCGGCTCCACTTGTTGATCTGCGCATCGATCGCGAGGCCCGTGCGCACGGCCTGGCGGATGCACTCCCGGTTGGGCACCGGCAGCATGCCCGGCATGGCGGCGTCGACGAGGCTGACCTGCGTGTTCGGCTCCGCGCCGAACGCCGTCGCGGCACCGGAGAAGAGCTTGGCCTTGCTCACCACCTGCGCATGGACCTCGAGGCCGATCACGACCTCCCATTCGCCGGTTGCGCCCTGGATGCGATAATGAGTCTGCGTCGCCATGCCGTTCAATCTGCCTATATCTTGATCGTCGGGAGCGGAGCGAACACCACGCTCCCGGCCGGAACATCTTCAATCACCAACGCATGCGCCCCGATGCGGGCATGATCGCCAATCGTCACAGCCCCCAATATGCTCGCGCCCACGGAAATGTCGACATGGCCACCGATGCGCGGCAAATCGCCGGCATTCACGCGTCGCCCCACCGTCACCCGCTGCATGATCAGGCAGTTGGGGCCAATCTCCGCTTTCGGATGAATGACGACGCCATTGGGATGCGGCATGAGCAGCCCTCCCCCGATGCGGCAGTTGAGCGGAATGTCCGCACCCGTCACCACCGACCAGAAGCGATGGCGCAAAACCGCTATGCGCCGAGCCATCGCGGCAAAAGGGCCGCGTCTGCCAGCCGCTCGCTGGTAGCTGCGCAGGGCCGCGAGCAGCGAGCGGGACGGCGCCCATTCGAAAGCGCCCTTCGCTTCCCGGCTCCAGTCCGGGATCTCGGCCGAAACCCCATCGGCCTGTCGCTTAGGGTGAGCATCACCGCTCACCTTACCACCACCGCTCCGGCCGCGCCGTGAAGCCGGCGCGTTCCTCGATCGCCAGGCCCGCGTTCAGCACGGCCTGCTCGTCGAAGGCCGGGCCAATGATCTGCAGGCCCAGCGGCAGGCCGCCCTGGGTCAGCCCGCCGGGGACTGACATGGCCGGCAGCCCCGCCAGCGAGGCCGGCACGGCGAACACGTCGTTCAGATACATGGCCAGCGGATCGGCGGTCTTGTCGCCCAGCGGGAAGGCCGCGCTCGGTGCCGTGGGGGCAAGGATCACGTCGCAGTTCTCGAACGCCCGGGTGAAATCCCGCGCAATCAGCGTCCGTACCTTCTGCGCCTGCGTGTAATAGGCATCGTAGAAGCCGGCCGAAAGCACATAGGTGCCGATGATGATGCGCCGCTTGACCTCCGGCCCGAAGCCGGCCGCGCGGGTCGCCGCATACATCTCCTGCAGGTTCGCGCCCTCGGGCAGGTCGCGCAGCCCGTAGCGCACGCCGTCATAGCGCGCGAGATTGGACGAAGCTTCGGCCGGCGCGATGATATAATAGGCCGGCAGCGCATATTTGCTGTGCGGCAGCGAGACCTCGACGATCTCCGCGCCCGCATCCTTCAGCCAGGCGATGCCGTCGTCCCACACGCGGGCGACGTCGGCGTCCAGACCCTCGACGCGATATTCCTTGGGAATACCGACCTTCTTCCCCTTGAGATCGCCGGATAATCCAGCTTCCCATCCGGGCACGGGCCGGTCGAGCGACGTCGCGTCGCGCGGGTCGAAGCCGGCCATGGCCTCCAGCATGATCGCGCAATCCTGCACGGTGCGCGCCATCGGCCCGGCCTGGTCGAGCGAGCTGGCGAAGGCGATGATGCCCCAGCGCGAGCAGCGCCCATAGGTTGGCTTGATGCCGGAGATGCCGGTGAAGGCCGCCGGCTGACGGATCGAGCCGCCCGTGTCCGTGCCGGTCGCCGCCGGGCAGAGCCGCGCCGCGATCGCCGACGAGCTGCCGCCCGAGGAGCCGCCGGGCGCGAGTGGCGCGTTATCGCCGCCGCCCCGCCGCCAGGGCGAGATCACATTGCCGAAATAGCTGGTCTCGTTGGAGGAACCCATGGCGAACTGGTCGAGATTGAGTTTGCCGAGCATGCCGGCGCCCGCATCCCACAGCCTCTGCGAGACGGCCGACTCATAGGTCGGCGTGAAGCCCTCCAGCATGTGGCTGGCGGCGGTCGTCTGCACGCCCTGCGTGCAGAACAGGTCCTTCATGCCGATCGGCACGCCGGAGAGCGGCTTGAGGCTGCCTGCCGCGCGATCCTTGTCCGCCTGCTCGGCGGCGGCCAGCGCATGCTCGGGCGTCTCGACGATGAAGGCGTTGAGCGCCTTGGCCGCCGCCACATTGGCATTGAACGCCTCGGCCACGTCTCGCGCGGAAAAATCACCGGCGCGGAAGCCGTCGCGGATCTGCGCGACAGTGAGATCGGTGAGGTTTGTCATCGCACCAACCCCTCTGTGTATGTAGTAGTTACTATGCACCACGGACCAAAAAAAAGCCCCCCGATCGTCCGAAAACCTGAAACAAGTTCAGGATGGTCGAATGAATATGACCGCATATTCATTCGATCACCTTCGGCACGGCAAAGAAGCCATGCTCGGCCTGCGGCGCGTTGGCGAGTATCTTGTCACGCACGTCGCCGTCATTTACCACATCCTCGCGCAGGCGCAGGCCGTTGGGGATCACGGCGGTCATCGGCTCGACACCGGCGACATCCACTTCCCCAAGCTGCTCGACCCACTGGAGAATGCCGTTCAGTTCCGGCACCAGCGCTTGCGCCTCGTCCTCGCTCATCGCGATGCGGGCGAGGCCGGCGATCTTCTTGACGGTGGTCAGGTCTACACTCATGGTCCGCGCGCTAGCACCGCCCCGGACGCGCTTCAAGGCACTGCGGAATTCTCCGGCGGGATCGGCTCGCCCACCGCCTCATTGCCGAGATAGAGCTGCCGACGCGCGACCTCGCGGAACGAGACGTCGCCCGCCCGCACGGCCGCCTCCGCCGCAAGCGCCGCATCGCCCTGCGCAAGGATTTCGGCGGACGCCTTCCAATCACCGTCTCCGCGCGCCAGAAGCCGCACGATCGGCCGGCAATCCTCACAGGAGGGCGCCGGATAGGAAATGAGGATCGCCACCGATTCGCCCGGCACATGGCGCAGCAGGCAGCGCCCTTCCGTCCCGCAGGCATCATAGGCGAGCAGGCGGGTGCGCAGTGCGTTCTCGATCGGCACGGGCCGCGGCAGGATGGTGAGCCGGCTGTCGAGCGGCGCGCCCTGCTCGCCGCCCCGCGCATTGGGCGGCGGATCATAGGGGCTGGCGAGACGCTGCACGGCCCTGGCGTAGCGCCGGATACCGGGATCGGCGGCATGGCTGAGCTCGCGTGTCGCGGCCTTCCCCGAAGGGCCGAAGTCGAACCACAGTGCGCGATAGTCGAATTCCTCAACCGAAACCTGATGCGTCGCCAGCCGGTGCAACTGGTGCGCCGTCGCAATGCGCTCAAAGCCGACCAGCGGCGTGGAGAGGATCAGCGCGATGCCGGCGAGCAGGAAGACCAGCCGCAAATTGGTCCGCCGTAGCCGCGCGAACCAGCCACGCCGCCCGAGGATCGTCACCACATAGGCCAGCGCCACGATGCCGCCCACGGCGATGAAGGTGAGCGCCCACAGCCGCTCGGGGCTGAGGCCATGCTGCGCCACGCGCAGCCAGGAGGAGAAGGCCGCGATGCCCACCATCGGCACCAGGAACAGCCCCAGCGCCGCCGCGCAGGCACTGAGCGGCACAGAGCGCGATTCGTCCGCCTCGCTATCGTCCACCACGGCATTGCAGAGGATGAGCGCGATGATGGCGCCGCCCAGCATGATCGGCGTGGTCCCGCGTGTCTCCCACAGGGGCGCGAGGCCGGTGAGTGGCAGGGCGGCGAGGAAGATGAAGATGCCGATCGCCAGCACCGGCGCCAGCACCCGCAGGATGACCATCACCACCCGTTGCAGCGCCGCGATGATCGTACCGCGATCGCGCAGCAGGCCGAGCGCGATGCCCAGCGCCGTGCCGCAGATCGCCGCATCGAACCAGTTTTCGCGGAGCAGCCGGCGCAGGAAGCCGAGCTTCACGAGCGCGAACATCTCCGCCAGCAGATGCGCGAGGCCGAAGGCGATGAGCGCGAACAGCAGGCCCGCGCCGATCATGATCGCGTTGGTCCAGAGATGGCCGTGGACATCGGCATAGCGGATCGATTCGCGCTTCCAGGCGAGAAGTCCCGCCGGCGTCCAGCGCGCGGGCCGTCCGGTCGCCCGGTGCTGCCCGGCCTGATGGAGGATGAGCAGGAAGCTCGCCGCCGCGAAGCCGCAGGCCAGCCGCCAGCCCTCGTCGGTGGCATAGCGCTTGGGGGTCAGGTTCCAGAGCAGCACACCGCCCGCGATCAGGCCGCAGAGCAGCGCGATGACGATCGCCCCGCCGAGCCGGCCGCGCACCCAGGTGAGGCCGAACGCCAGCCCGGAGACGCCCAGGAAGATGGAGGCCGCCTCCAGCGAGCGCGCCCAGACGCCGTCCGGCTGCGGCATCGCGCCCAGCCGCTCGATGGCGAGCGCGATGAGGCCGCCCAGCACCGCCAGCGTCCAGATCCGCAGCGGCCAATGCGTGTCCCCGTGGATGTCCGTGCCGGTCATCTCTTGCTCCACCGCCGCTCTCCCCGCTGTCCGGCGGACTAGCATGAACGCCCCGCCCCGCCAATCAGCCCCGGATGCGTCCCATCCCGCCGCTTGCCTCGGCGCGCGGCAGCGGGCATGAGCGAGGCAGTGCCCGCGCTGGAGTGACGCCATTTGGCCCGCAAGTTCCTCTATGTCATCGCCGCCCTCATCGTTCTGGCCGTCATCGGGATGATCGCCTTCTCCTTCTTCGGCCCGCGCCTCATGCAGGCCGCGCTGGTGCCGCATGCCGCGTTCAGCGCGCCTCCGCCGCTCGCCGCCGATTTCTACGCCACGCCGCAGGGCTGGATCAGCCGACCCGACGGGCGGCAGGGCGATCCCGCGCGCTGGCAGCCGCCCACGCTGCGCGCGGCCGCGCCGGCAGGCCAGCCGCAGGCCGCGACCTTCTTCATCCATCCGACCAGCGCCTTCGACACGAATCGCTGGAATGCACAGGTCACTGATCCGGCGGCAAGCCAGCAGGCCGAGCGCTTCCTGCGCCTGCAGGCGAGCGCCTTCGCCGCCGCCGGGCCGGTCTGGGCGCCGCGCTATCGTCAGGCCGTGTTCGGCGCCTTCCTCACCGCCAAGCCGGAGGGCGTCCGCGCACTGGAGAGCGCCTATGCCGATGTCGCCAAGGCGTTCGACGCCTTCCTCGCCGCCAATCCGCAGGGGCCGATCATCCTCGCCGCGCACAGCCAGGGCACCCGCCACCTGCTGACGCTGCTCCATGCGCACCGGACCGACGCCGCGCTGCATGGGCGCATCGTGGCGGTCTATGCAGTCGGCTGGCCGATCTCCGCCGCGCACGACCTGTCGGCGCTCGGCCTCCCGGCCTGCGCCGGACCGGACCAGACCGGCTGCGTACTGAGCTGGCAGACCTTCGCCCAGCCGGCCGACGCCTCCGCCGTCGAGGGCGTGTTCGATGCCCAGCCGGGCTTCGACGGCGCCTCGCGCAAGGGCGACCCTATGCTCTGCATCAATCCGCTGAACGGCGGCGCCGCGCCGGATGCGCCGGCCGACGCCAATCTCGGCATGCTGCTGGGCGACGGCGGCGCGGCCACCACCCAGCTCCTGCCGCCCGGCGGCCCGGGCGCGCGCTGCGGCGGGCGCGGCCTGCTGCTGCTCGATGCCGCACCGGCCGCCGGCAGCGCGGTGCTGCCGGGCAATAATTATCATGTCTATGATTATTCGCTGTTCTGGTCGAACATCCGCGCCGATGCCTTGCGGAGGGTCCGGGCATGGCAGCCAGCGGCCTGATCACGCTGGATCGCGCCGCTTTCGCACAGGCGCTGCCGGAAGGCGGGCGGCTGCTGGGGCTGGACACCGGCACGCAGACCATCGGCCTCGCCCTGTGCGATGCCGGCTGGCACATCGCCAGCCCCGCCCACACGCTCAAGCGCCGCAAATTCGCGCAGGACAAGGCGGCGCTCGCCGACTTCATCGCCGCGCAGGCGGTCAGAGGGCTGGTGATCGGCCTGCCGCTCAACATGGACGGCAGCGAGAGCCCGCGCAGCCAGGCCGCCCGCGCCTTCGCCCGCAACATCGCCGTGCTGGACCTGCCGATCCTGCTCTGGGACGAGCGCTGGACCACCGCCGCCGCCGAGCGCGCCATGATCGCCCAGGACATGAGCCGCGCCCGCCGCGCCGAGCGCATCGACGCCCATGCCGCCGCACTGATCCTGCAAGCGGCGATCGACGGGCTGAGCTATGCCTAAGTGCTCCTGCGAAGGCAGGAGCCCAGGGCGTATGGGCGGTCCTTCGCCGCCCTGGGCTTCTGCCTTCGCAGGAGCACGAAATCGTCGCTGATGTCCTTCTGGCCACTCGCGGCAACCTTCGCCGCCATCAACCTCGCAGCCTTCGCGGCCTTCGGCGTCGACAAGGCCCGTGCCCGTCGCGGCGCAGGGCGCATCCGCGAGCGCACACTGCTGCTGCTCGCTCTTATCGGCGGCACGCCCGGCGCTTATCTCGGCCGCTGGCGCTTCCGGCACAAGACGCGTAAGGTCGCGTTCTTCCTGCCGCTTCATGCCATCGCGCTCGCCCAGGCAGTGCTGCTCGGCTGGCTGCTCATGCGCACTTGAGTCTCGCCCGCTGCTCGACTAACGCCGGGCTTTAATGACAGCGACACCCTCCCCCGCCACCGGCCTCGTCGGCCGCGCCAATTTCCCGCATCGGCATCTGGTCGGCATCGCCGATCTGGCGCCACACGAAATCCGCTTCCTGCTCGACGAGGCGGAGACCTGGGCGGCGCTCAACCGGGCGGAGAGCCGCAAGCATGACGATCGACTGGCCGGCCTCACCCAGATGAACGCCTTCTTCGAGAACAGCACGCGCACGCTGCTCTCCTTCGAGGTGGCGGGCAAGCGCCTCGGCGCGGACGTGGTGAACATGCATGCCGCCCAGTCGAGCGTGAAGAAGGGCGAGACGCTGATCGACACCGCCGTCACGCTCAACGCCATGCGCGCGGACGTGATGGTCATCCGTCACATGAGTTCGGGCGCGGTGCAGCTCATCGCCGACAAGGTCGACTGCCCGGTGCTGAATGCCGGGGACGGCCGCCACGAGCATCCGACGCAGGCGCTGCTGGACGCCCTCACCATCCGCCGCCGCAAGGGCTCGTTCGAGGGGCTGATCGTCACGATCTGCGGCGATATCCTGCACAGCCGCGTCGCCCGCTCGAACATGCTCTGCCTCACCGCGCTCGGCTGCCAGGTGCGCATCTGCGCGCCCGCCACGCTGATGCCGCCGGCCATCGATCGCTACAAGGTGACGCCCTTCACGGGCTTCGACGCCGCGCTGGACGGGGCAGACGTGGTGATGATGCTCCGCCTCCAGAATGAGCGGATGGACGGCGGCTTCATTCCCTCCGCACGGGAATTCCACATGCTCTACGGCCTCACGCCCGAGCGCCTGAAGCGCGCCGCGCCGGATGCAGTGGTGATGCACCCGGGTCCGATGAACCGGGGCGTCGAAATCCTGAGCGGCGTGGCGGACGGCGCGCGTTCCGCCATCACCGAGCAGGTCGAGATGGGGGTGGCTGTGCGCATGGCCTGCCTCGACGTGCTGACGCGCCGCGACCGGGGAGTAGACGGATGGGCCTGATCGCGATCACCGGCGGCCGGCTGTGCGACCCGGCGGCGGAGAGCCTGCGCGAGGGATCGGTGCTGATCGACGGCGACCGGATCGTCGCTATGGGCACTATCGACATTCCCGCCGATGCCGAGCGGATCGAGGCGCGGGGCATGCTCGTCGCGCCCGGCATCATCGATGTCGGCGTGTTCCGCACGGACAAGCCGGCCTTCCACTTCGCCGGCATTACCCGTGCCGCGCTGATGCCCGACCAGTCGCCGGTGCTCGACGATCCGGGCCTCGTCCAGCATGCCGGGCGCGCGGGCAAGCCGGATTTCTGGGTTCACCCGCTCGGCGCCGCTACGCGCGGGCTGGAGGGGCGCGAGCTGGCCGAGATGGCGATGATGAAGGCTGCCGGCGCGCGCGCCATCGCCACTGGCCGGCGCTGGATCGCCGATTCGGGCGTGATGCTCCGCGTGCTGCGCTATGCCGCGTCGCTCGATCTCGCCGTTATCACGCATGCGGAGGATGACGGCCTCACCCACAATGCGGTCGCGACGGATGGCGAGACGGCAACGCGGCTCGGCCTCGCCAGCGCGCCCGCCTGCGCCGAGGCCATCGCCATCGCCCGCGACATCGCGCTCGCCCGCGAGACCGGGGCGCGCCTGCATATCCGGCTGGTGACCACCGCCGCCGGCTTCAGCCTCGTCCGCGCCGCCAAGGCGGAGGGCCTCGCCGTCACCTGCGGCACCTCGCCTTCCTATCTGTTCCTCAACGATTCTGCGGCGAGCGACTTCCGTACCTTCGCGCGGCTCTCCCCGCCGCTGCGCAGCGAGGACGAGCGGCGCGCCACGATCCGCGCCGTGGCGGACGGCACTGTCGACATCCTCTGCTCGGGCCATGATCCGCGCGGCCCGGAGGACAAGCGCCTGCCCTTCGCGGATGCCGTGCCCGGCATCGCCGGCGCGGAGACGCTGCTGCCGCTCGGCCTCAATCTGGTGCGTGACGGGCAGATCGGCGAGACCCGCCTCATGGCCCTGCTCACCGCCAATCCCGCGCGCCTGCTGGGCCTCGATGCAGGCCGGCTCGAACCGGGCGCCCCGGCCGACCTCATCCTGATCGACCCGGACACGCCCTGGATCGTCGATTCGGCGAAGATGGCGGCTGCGGCCGGCAACACGCCGTTCGACAAGCTGCCCGTGCAGGGCCGTGTCCGTCTGCTGATGAAGGGTGGCGTGGTTCGGTAGGACCTGCCCGGATGAAGTGAATCAGTGCTCCTGCGAAAGCAGGAGCCCAGGGCGGAAAGGCACTGCTCATGCGCCCTGGGCTCCTGCTTTCGCAGGAGCACAAGCTGGTTCAACCTCAATCGGACATACTCTAACGAGTCGCCAGCCGCTGCCCCGCCCCGCCGATGCCGCTCGCCGCCGCCTGTTCCGCAGCCCGCGCCTCGGCACGGGCCATGCGCGTGCTCTGCGTATCATCGAGCCGCACGAAGCAGGCCTGCCCGCTCGCCGTGAGAGAACGGCACATCGCCTGCGCCGAGCCGCGATCGCCGAAACCACGGATGGCGAGGCGATGATAAGCGCGCCCGTCCACCGTGACGCGGCTGTGGATCTCGCTGAACTCGCCCAGCCCCTGCCGGATGCGGCTGATCCGCGCCCATTTCTCCTGCGCGACCGCCTCGCTGTCGAAGGCGCCGAGCTGGACCACCCAGTCGCTCGCCTCGGCATCCGGCACAGGCGCCGTGAAAGGCGCGATCCGGCTCATGGCGGAGCGGGCGGCCAGCGCCTCCGGGCTGTTGGTGGCCGAACGCTGGAAGGCCGCACGCAGCGCCTGCCGCATCGGCTCGGCGGGCGCCTGGACGACCGGCGCAGGCGCGGCGTCGGCAAGTGCGGTAGCGACCACCATCGTCTCGGTCGGCGGCGGCGGCGGTGCGGGCGGCTGCATCGCGGCGATGCGCTGCTCGCTCGTGACCGGCTCCTCGGCTACAGGCGCCGGATCGGCGGCCGCCAGTTCCACCGGCGCGGCTTCATGGCTGAGCGCGAGGCGGGTGGGCACACCGCTATCATCGGCGCGCGGCGAGACGCCGATCATCGCCACGACCCGCTGCTCGGGCGAACCACCGGCGGCCTGCTGCGACCATTGGGCGATCCGCCGCTCGGCATCATGTCCGGCGAGATCCTGCCCCGCGACCAGCCGCGCCTGTCCCCAGGCCCCGCCCATCGCGAGCGCATAAGCGAGATTCTGGCGAGTCTGCGCGCTTGCGCCCGGCTGCTTCACGGCTTCCAGCAACGCCCGCACGCCTTCGCGCGGATTGCCGGCCATGGTCATGGCGAGGCCATAGTCCGCCGCCGGCAGGTCCTGCACATGGGCGACGAGCAGCCCGCGCGCCGCCTCGGCATCGCCCATGGCGGTCTCGGCGAGCGCGAGGCTGACGATCGTGCGCACGTCGCGATTGCCGAGCGCCATGGCGTCGCCGAATGCCTGGCGCGCCGACATATAGCGGCCATTGCCCAGATAGGCGCGGCCGAGCAGCGCGCGATAGGCGCCTTCGTTCGGCTGGGCGGCGACCAGCGCCTCGGCCTCCAGCAGCGCGCGGGCGAAATCCTTGCCCGCCAGCATGCGCTCGATGCGGGGCGCGCGCGATGCCGCGTCGCCGGCGGTGAGTGCGGGGCGGCGGTCCATGCGCGCGCCGCTGCAGCCGACCATGGCCGATCCGAGGATCGCGGCCGAGGCCAGCAAGGTGGAGAATGTCCGCTTCTGCATCTGCATCGTCATGCGCCTCATCTCACGGCTGGCCCTGCCCGGCCTCGATCTGCTCGGCCATCGCCCTGACCTGCTCCTGCCGCGCCAGCACCTCGTCCAGCGCCTCCACCAGCAATTGCTGGGCCGAGCGCTTGGAGACCGCGCTCAGCAGGCGCAGCCGCAGGTGACGGGGCGCATCGAGCCGCAGCGTGAAAGCCGCCTTGTGCTTCGCCCCGCTCAGCGTCGCCGGCCGCGCCTTGCGGGCACGGGCGGGCTTCTCGATCACAGTCTCGCGAATCTGCTCGGAAATGACCTCGAGCGCCTCGATCATCGCGGGGCCTTCTTCCGCGACCGGCATCGGCTCGGGCGCGGCATCGGCCGCATCATGGCCCATGTCGTTCCATCCCAGATCGTCATTGGTCGCCATCGACTGGCCGAGCCCGCCGAGCGGCGCGCGGCGCATCGCGGGGCGGGCCGCGCCGCGACGGGCGAGCAGGCCGGCAGTCAGCGAGGCCATGGGGCGCGGCTCGGTCATCGGCTTTTCGACTCCGCTCATCAGTTCACCACCCTTCTGCCAAAGCTGCCGGCCTGCCGGGGCGGCATGGCGGGATGCGTCGCCGAGAAGACGGTGCGGCGGAAATTGCGCTCCAGCCGGTCGGCGATGTAGGACCACAACCCCTCGATCTCCCTGGCGGAGCGGCCCTGCGGATCGAAATCCATCACGGTGCGCCCGTCGATCATCGAGGAGGCGAAATCGGTGCGGTGATGCACGGTGATGGGCGCCACCGTGCCGTGCTGCGAAAGCGCAATGGCGGCTTCCGAGGTGATCCGCGCCTTGGGCGTGGCGGCGTTGACGACGAAGATGAGCGGCTTGCCCGCCCGCTCGCACAGATCGACGGTGGCGCCGACGGCGCGCAGGTCGTGCGGGCTGGGGCGCGTGGGCACCACGATCAGCTCGGCTACGCCGATCACGCTCTGGATCGCCATGGTGATGGCCGGCGGCGTGTCGATCACCGCCAGCTTGAAGCCCTGCTGGCGCAGCGTCTCCAGATCGGTGGCGAGGCGCGCGACGGTCGTCTGTGCGAAGGCCGGCAGTTCGTCCGTGCGCTCGTTCCACCAGTCGGCGAGCGAGCCTTGCGGATCGATGTCGATGATGACGACCGGCCCCGCCCCGGCGCGCTGCGCCTGGACCGCGAGATGCCCCGACAAGGTGGTCTTGCCCGATCCGCCCTTCTGCGACGCGAGTGCCAATATCCTCACATATTTCCCCTGGTCGAACCTTTTGGCAGCAGGGCGAATTGGCATGAACCGCCCTAAGATTCGGTTAAGTCGAGTTCTCGGGCGCCTGTGCAGTCGATAACTCCCGCTTAACCATGCGGGTCTAAGCTCCGCCGCACATCTGGCCGCCGCCGGGGAGAAGAAGAGCATGAAATCACTCGCGGGACCGATCGCCGCCACCGCCGGCCTGCTGCTGGTCGCCGCGCCGGCGCGGGCCGATGTGAAGGCCGGCGTGGATGCCTGGAACCAGGGGGACTATGCCCGCGCCGTCGAGCAATGGCGGCCGCTCGCCATCGGCGGCAATGCGGACGCGCAGTTCAATCTCGGCCAGGCCTACAAGCTGGGCCGCGGCGTGCCGGTCGACGCGGGCATCGCGCTCGAATGGTTCCAGCGCGCCGCCCAGCAGAACCATCGGCAAGCCGCCGACAATTACGGGCTGCTGCTCTTCCAGCAGGGCCGGCGCGAGGAGGCCATGCCCTATATCCGCGCCTCCGCCGACCGGGGCGAGCCGCGCGCGCAATATCTCTATGCGACCGCCCTGTTCAACGGCGATCTCGCCGAGCGCGACTGGGTGCGCGCCTATGCGCTGATGACGCGCGCTTCGCAGTCCGGCCTCGCCCAGGCGACGACCAGCCTCGCCCAGATGGACAGGTACATCCCGGAAGCTGATCGCGTGCAGGGTCGAGCGATGGCCGGCGCCATGGCGCGTGGCGACGCCGTGCCGCAGCCGCGCGCCCCTGCCCCACCGCCGGCCGCGCCCGCCGTCGCGGTTGCAACAGCCCCGCCCGTCGCGCCGCCCGATCGCGCGCCGCCCGCCCGGCCGCCCGTCAACATCGCGGATCGGGCGCCCCCAGCCGCACGACCCGCCCCGCCGCCACCCGCACCCGCAACGATCGCCCCGGCCGCCGACGGCCGCTGGCGCGTCCAGCTCGGCGCCTTCAGCGCGGACGGCCGCGCACAGGCGCTATGGCGCTCGCTGAGCGGACGCGTGGCCGATCTCTCGGCGTTCCAGCCTTATTATATCGCCGGGGGCGGCCTCACCCGGCTCCAGGTCGGCCCGCTGGCCAGCGCCGCCGATGCCCGCACCCTCTGCACCCGCATCACCCGCGCCGGCACGCCCTGCATCGTGAAGGCGCCCTGATCCGTTGCGCCATCCTACTCCCCTCCTCTGAAGGGGCGGGGCTAAAGATTCTAATCCGACACCCAGTCCCGCCGGGGAATGCCCAGCGCATGCAGCAGCACGCTGAGATCGCCCCGTTCGATCGCGGCGTCCGCCGCCGCTCGCGTCCGGGGCTTGGCGTGATAGGCCACGCCCAGCCCCGCCGCCTCGATCATCGGAATATCGTTGGCGCCGTCGCCGATGGCGATCGAGCGCGCCGGTGCGATACCGAGCGCATCGACGGCGCCGAGCAGTTCCGCCCGCTTGCGCGCCGCGTCGACGATGGGATCGCCCACCGTGCCGGCCAGCCGGCCGTCCGCCACATGCAACACATTGGCGATCTGCGTCTCGAAGCCGATCGCCGCGCCCACCGGCCCGGCAAAAGGCACGAAGCCGCCCGAAACCAGGATCGTCCGCGCCCCGCGCGCACGCAGCGTCCGCACCAGTTCCACCGCGCCGGGCATGATCTTCACCCGCTCCGTGCGGCATTGCTCGATCGCGGCTTCCTCCAGCCCCTTGAGCAGCGCCACGCGCCCGGCCAGCGCCTGCGCGAAATCCAGCTCACCGCGCATCGCCCGCTCGGTCACCTCGGCGACCTGCGCCTTGATGCCGGCATAATCGGCCAGCTCGTCGATGCACTCGACGGTGATCATTGTCGAATCCATGTCGGCCACGAACAACGCGCAATCCCGGTTGGCGAGTGCCAATACGAAGATGTCGGCCGGCAGCGCCAGCGCCTCCAGCGCCGCGCGCGCCGCCGCCCGGTCGCCCACGAACGGCAGGTCGACGGCCTCGCCCGGCTCGATCCAGACCGGTGCGTCCACCGCCAGCCCGGCCTGCGCGAGCGCATCGCGAGCGGCCTCGACAGCCCCCTGCCCAAGTCCGTCATGGGCGACTAAGGTCGCGATCATGTCCTGTCCGCCCGCCATATCCGGTCCGCAGCTCCCGTCATCCGTCCCCGGCCCCGATCGGCCGGCGGTCGCGCTTATTGCCGGGCCGACCGCCAGCGGCAAGAGCGCAGTCGCGTTGCGGCTGGCCGAGGCGGCCGGCGGCGTCATCGTCAATGCCGATGCGAGCCAGGTCTATGCCGATCTCGCCGTCCTCACCGCCCGCCCGCCCGCCGGGGATCTGGCCCGCGCTCCGCATCGCCTTTTCGGCCATGTCGACGGCGCGGAGGCTTATTCCGCCGCGCGCTGGGCACAGGAGGCCCGCGCCGAGATCGATGCCATCCACGCGCAGGGCCGCCTGCCGATCCTCGTCGGCGGCACGGGTCTCTATTTCGACACGCTGCTGCACGGCATCGCTCCGGTGCCGGACATTGATCCCACGATCCGCGCCGAGGTCCGCGCCATGCCGGTAAGCCGGAGCTACGCCCTCCTCGCCCGCGAGGATCCGGAGGGCGCCGTCCGTCTGCGCCCCAGCGACACGACCCGCGTGGCGCGCGCGCTGGAGGTGGTGCGCTCCACCGGCCGGCCGCTCGGCGCATGGCAGACCCGGCGCGAGGGCGGCATAGCGGGCATCATGACCGTGCGCGCCGCCGTCGTCATGCTGCCGCGCGAAACGCTGGCCGAGCGGGCCGCGCAGCGCCTGCGCGCCATGCTCGCCGACGGCGCGCTCGACGAGGTGGCGGTCCTCGTCGCGCGCGGCCTGCCTCCCGACCGCCCCGTCCTGCGCGCGCTGGGCGTAGCCGAGCTCGCCGCCGTGCTGGCCGGCACGATGACGCTGGACGCTGCGGAAAGCGCGATTCTCGCCGCGACCCGCGCCTATCAGAAGCGCCAGACCACCTGGGCGCGCAACCGCCAGCGCGACTGGCCCAAACTGGCGCCGGGGGCGATCAGCGTGCTCGCCGACCTGGCGGAATTGGCCGCACATGAAATATCCACGAAAGGCGGTATCGCGTAATTATATTTTTCTCTTTATCGTTGACATATCATTTTATGACACATAGAGGCTCCGGCCTTGCCAGCGCCGAGGCAATGGACCATGGCCCGGCGCATCAGTTCAAGGAGTGACAAAGTGGCCGAAAAGAGCGGCGCCGATATCCTGGTTCAATGCCTGATCGACCTCGGGGTCGATACGGTGTTCGGCTATCCAGGCGGCGCGGTGCTACCCATTTACGACGCCATCTACGATCACCCCACGATCCGGCACGTCCTGGTGCGTCACGAGCAGGCCGCCGCCCACGCCGCCGAGGGTTATGCCCGCTCGACCGGCAAGCCCGGCGTCGTGCTCGTCACCTCCGGTCCCGGCGCCACCAATGCCATCACCGGCATCACTGACGCGCTGATGGATTCGATCCCCATCGTGGTCATCACCGGCCAGGTCGCCACGCATCTCATCGGCACGGACGCCTTCCAGGAGGCCGACACGGTCGGCCTGACGCGCCACTGCACCAAGCATAATTATCTGGTGAAGGACCCCGCGCACCTCGCCCGCACCGTCCATGAGGCGTTCCACATCGCCACCTCGGGCCGGCCGGGTCCGGTCGTCATCGACATTCCCAAGGACGTGCAGGTCGCCACCGCCGTCTACGAGAAGCCGACGCTCAACACGCATCGCAGCTACCGCCCCCAGGTCGATCCGGACCAGGCGGCGATCGACGCGACGGTCGACCTCATCATGCAGGCGGAGCGGCCGATCCTCTATACCGGCGGCGGCGTCATCAATGCCGGGCCGGGCGCCAGCCGCGCGCTGCGCGCACTGGCGGAGCTGACCGGCGCGCCCGTCACCTCCACGCTCATGGGCCTGGGCGCCTTCCCCGCCTCCTCGGACCAGTGGCTGGGCATGCTGGGCATGCACGGCACCTATGAGGCCAACTGGGCGATGAACCAGGCGGACCTGATCCTGTGCCTGGGCGCCCGCTTCGACGATCGCGTGACCGGCCGGCTGGATGCCTTCGCGCCGGGCAGCCGCAAGGTCCATGTCGATATCGACCGCAGCTCCATCAACAAGGTCGTGCCCGTCGACGTGCCCGTGGTCGCCGATGTCGGCCGCGCCATCGAGGCGATCATCGCGGGCCTCAAGGCGCGCGGCTACAAGCAGCCGGACCAAAGGGAATGGTGGGCGCGGATCGAGGGCTGGCGCGCGCGCCGCAGCCTCGATTATGTCGAGACCAGCCAGGAGATCATGCCCCAGCGCGCCATCGCCGCGCTCTACGAGGCGACGCGCGGCCGTGACACGATCATCACCACCGAGGTCGGCCAGCACCAGATGTGGGCGGCACAGCATTATCATTTCGACGCGCCGAACCGGTGGCTCACCTCCGGCGGCCTCGGTACGATGGGTTATGGCTTCCCGGCGGCGATCGGCGCGCAGCTCGGCAATCCGGACGCGCTGGTCATCGACGTGGCGGGCGACGCCTCCATCCAGATGAACATCCAGGAGCTGGGCACGGCCATCCAATATGGCCTGCCGGTCAAGATCTTCATCCTCAATAATGAATATATGGGCATGGTCCGCCAGTGGCAGGAGCTGACCTATGAGAGCCGCTATTCGCACAGCTATTCGGACAGCCTGCCCGATTTCGTGAAGCTGGCCGAGGCCTATGGCGCGCGCGGCCTGCGCATCGAGACGCTGGACCAGCTGGAGAGCGGCATCGCGCAGATGATCGAAGCGCCCGGTCCTGTCATCGTGGACTGCCGCGTCGTCAAGCTCTCCAACTGCTTCCCGATGATCCCCTCGGGCGCGGCGCATACCGACATGCTGCTCGATCCCAGCCAGGTCTCGGGCACCATGGACGACGAGGCCAAGGCCCTGGTCTGATGGATACCCCCGCCCGCTTCCGCGTCCATGTCAGCGAGCCGTTCGATTTCGAGCGGCAGAATGACAGTGCCGACCTGTTCGGCACGACGCGCGACCATCTCGACGGCGATGCCGACGAATGGGCGATCGAGCTGGAGGGCTGGTTCCGCTTCAACGATCTGGATTACGACACGGTCCTGATCGGCCCGCGCTATGTGAACGAGCATCTCTCGCGGGTGTTCGACGCCATGCTGGGCATTCCCGTGCGCATCGCCCATCGCACGCCGGAGGGCTGGCATTTCGCCATGACCGGCATGCTGTCCTTGGCCCCGTTGGCCGGGGAAGGCGATGAACCCGATGATACCGGATTTTACGAGGACCCGAATTGATGCACATCCGCCAGGAAGACAGCGAACGGCATGTCCTGTCCGTCACGGTCGACAATGAAGCCGGCATTCTCGCGCGCATCGCGGGCATGTTCTCCGCGCGCGGCTACAATATCGAGAGCCTGACCGTGGCCGATGTGAGCGCGGATCATGCGATCAGCCGCATCACCGTGGTCACCAACGGCCCCCCGCGCGTGATCGACCAGATCATCGCCCAGCTCGACCGGCTGGTGCCCGTGCACAGCGTGGCGGACCTGACCGAGATCGGTCCGTTCGTCGAGCGCGAGCTGGCACTGGTCAAGGTCTCCGGCACCGGCGAGCACCGCATCGAAGCGCTTCGCCTTGCCGACGTGTTCCGCGCCAAGGTGGTCGACACCACGCTGGAGAGCTTCGTCTTCGAGATCACCGGCCCGACCGCCAAGGTGGACACGTTCGTCGGCCTGATGCGCGAGCTCGGTCTCGTCGAGGTCGGCCGCACGGGCGTGGTCGGCATGCTGCGCGGCGCGGCCGCCTGACATTTCCGCGCGTCACGTCCCCAAGCCGTCACCCTGAACTTGTTTCAGGGTCCATGTCGCGGCCGGGAGCTGACGCTGAACTGCAAGCTGGATGCTGAAACAAGTTCAGCATGACAAAGAAAGAAGAGAAGGGCGTTCAATGCGTGTTTATTACGATCGCGATGCCGATTTGGGCCTCATCAAGGGCAAGAAGGTCGCCATCCTCGGCTATGGCAGCCAGGGCCACGCCCATGCGCAGAATCTGCGCGACAGCGGCGTGGCCGAGGTGGCGATCGCCCTGCGTCCCGGCTCGGGCAGCGCCAAGAAGGCGGAGAATGCCGGCTTCAAGGTGATGGCCAATGCCGATGCCGCCAAATGGGCCGACGTGCTCATGATCCTGGCGCCGGACGAGCATCAGGCCGCGATCTACGAGAATGACATCAAGGGCAATCTGCGCCCCGGCGCCGCCATCGCCTTCGCGCACGGCCTCAACGTGCATTTCGGCCTCATCGAGCCGCCGGCGGATATCGACGTCATCATGATTGCGCCCAAGGGTCCCGGCCACACGGTGCGCAGCGAATATGTGCGCGGCGGCGGCGTGCCTTGCCTCATCGCCGTGGCGCAGGACGCCTCCGGCAACGCGCATGACATTGCCCTCTCCTATGCCTGCGGCGTGGGCGGCGGCCGCTCGGGCATCATCGAGACCAATTTCAAGGAAGAGTGCGAGACCGACCTGTTCGGCGAGCAGGCCGTGCTGTGCGGCGGCATCACCCACCTGATCCAGGCCGGCTTCGAGACGCTGGTCGAGGCGGGCTATGCGCCGGAAATGGCCTATTTCGAGTGCCTGCACGAGACCAAGCTGATCGTCGACCTGCTCTATGAGGGCGGCATCGCCAACATGCGTTACTCGATCAGCAACACCGCCGAATATGGCGACATCACCACCGGCCCGCGCATTATCACGGACGAGACCAAGGCGGAGATGAAGCGCGTGCTGGCGGACATCCAGTCCGGCCGGTTCGTCAAGAATTTCGTGCTCGACAATCGCGCAGGTCAGCCGGAGCTGAAGGCCGCGCGCAAGACCGCCGCGGCCCATCCAATCGAGAAGACCGGCGCCCAGCTCCGCGCCATGATGCCCTGGATCGGCGCCAACAAGCTGGTGGATCAGGACAAGAACTGAGCCGACTATCGGCGCAATCAGGACGGCGCGGCGACCCCCCGGGTTCCCGCGCCGTTTCCTTTCATATCGTGCTCCTGCGAAGGCAGGAGCCCAGGGCGCATGGGCGGTTCGCTGCCGCCCTGGGCTCCTGCCTTCGCAGGAGCACTTTATCTGCCCACCAGCCCCGCCAGTTCATGCCATGTCCCGATATCCCAATAGCCCCGCGCCGTGCCCGAGGGCGACGGCAGCACGAACAGGCGCGTCGGCCCCACCGTCTCGGACTGGAGCCCAAGCGAGATGCGCCCGGTCGGCCGACCGAGGAAACCGCCCGCCGCCGTCTTGCTGGTGAAAGCGAGCATGCGCGGGCGCGCCACCTCGATCTTCCCGCGCAGCGCCGCCGCGTCGAAGGCATCGCCCGGCAGCTCCGCATCATTGCCGAAATGCCGCTTGGCGAGATCGGTGAGCCCGATCCCATGCTCAAGCAGCCGGGCATAATCGGCAGGCGCGAGGCGCTCCCGCGTCAGGCCGATCTCATGCAAGGCCCGCCAGAAGAGATTGCCCGGATGCGCATAATAGGCCCGCGCCTGCGCCGAGCGCCGGCCCAGCGCCGTCCCGCAGAAGACGAGCCGCAGGTCCGGCACGAGCAGATCAGGCACCAGATGGCTCTCCGGCAGCACTCCGTGGCGTGGCAGATCGGGCAAGTTCGCGGTCCTCCAGTCCCGCATGTCAGTAGCCGCTACCCTCGCAAAAGTCTCCGAAGGCGATCCCCCACCCCGGTCCGCTCATGCGAATCACAAGCATGTTCCGGGATGACAGCGCCAATCGGTGCGCTATGCTGTCCGCTCCGCCCCCTTCTCTCGGGCAAAGTCGACAAGGAGACCGTCATGCGCCTCATCCACGCCGCTCTTCCCGCCCTGCTGCTCACCGGCGCCGCCGGCATGCTCATCGCCCAGGCCCCGATGTCGCCGCCGGGCAAGCCGGACGCCAGCCTCGTCACCGCCGGCAGCTACACCGTCGATCCGGGCCATACGCTGGTCCAGTGGACGGTCGATCATCTCGGCTTCTCGCCCTATTTCGGCCTGTTCGGCGACGTGACCGGCACGCTGGAGATCGACCCGGCCAATCTCGCCGCCGCCAAGGTGGACGTGACCATTCCCGTCTCCAAGGTGGTGACCGCCAGCGCCGGCCTCACCCAGCATCTGCTCAAGCCCGCCGCCGAAGGTGGCCAGGCCGATTTCTTCGGCGCCGATCCGGCCGACGCGCGCTTCGTCTCCACCGGCGTGGTGGCGAATGGCGAGACGGCGACCATCACCGGCAATCTCACCCTCAACGGCGTCACCAAGCCGGTCACGCTGGAGGCCAAATTCTACGGCGCCGGCAAGGCGCCCGCGATGATGGGCGGCAAGGAGAATGTCGGTTTCACCGCCACCGGCACGATCAAGCGCAGCGACTTCAACGTGGGTTATGGCATCCCCATGGTCGGCGACGAGGTGAAGCTGAAGATCGCCGCCGCCTTCCAGAAATGAGCATAGGAGCATGATCGGCTCCGATTGAGGCCGATCATGCTCCCCTATCCCTTGCTTTCCGCACTTTCCGAGTCGTCAGGCGAACCGCCTGACTTGAAAATGCTAGCGGGCGTCCGGCACCTCGATGACCGGGCGCCCGCATCCCATCGCATCGAGCAGGTCGCGGCGTTCCTGCATCTCCTCGCTGCCGGGATAGTTGGGTGGGAGTGGTTCCACGCCCAGCCGCCAGAACTGCCGATAGTCCATGATCGCCACCCGGCGCGTGGCGCAGAGCTGTTCCAGTTCCTCGGCCGAAAGCATGGGCAGTGACAGCACCGCAGGCGCGCCCGGCCGGCCTTCGTCGAACCGCACCAGATCGGTCATGTAATAGCCGCCCCGTATATCCACGAGCACCGCGTCCGCATCCGCCGTGCGGATCGCCGCCATGGTGCGCGCATAGCCGCGGACATAGCGCTCCGTGTCGGCGAGCAGCCAGGCGCCGGTGGCGAGGCTGACGATCACCGCGGCGCCGACCAGCGGCAGCGCGCCCCGCCAGCCGCGCGGCACCACGGCGCACCAGCCGAAGCCCGCCAGCAGGCACAGCGCACCGATCTGCCCGTGCATGTAGCGAAAGCCCCAGCCATAGCCCTGATAGAGCGCCAGCCCCATGCCCCCGAGCACGCCCAGCATCAGAGGCAGGACGATCGGCACATGCCGCGTGAGCGCGCGCCAGCGTACGCCCGCCAGCGACAACGCTGCGAGCGGCAGCAGCAGCACATTGTTCCAGCTGATGAGCCGCGCGATATTGAGCAGCGGCTGCCAATCGTCCAGCCGGCCGAACAGGCTGGCGATCTTGTCCATGATGCCGTTGGTGCGCGCCGCGTCGCTCGGCGGCGGCGGACCCAGCTCGTGGACGAGCAGCATCGGCCAGAGCCGTGCCCAGACGACCATCATCGCCAACGCGACGAGCAGGTGGAAGAGCGTCGCCTTCCATCGCCGGTTCGCGGCCATCCACAGGATGAAGGGTCCGATGAACAGCAGCGGGAAATGCCATTGATGCAGCCCGGCGGCCAGCAGCGCCACGATGGCCGGCAGCCCGTGGCCCAGCCGCCCGCCGCGCAGCACCAGCGCCAGCCAGACCATGTTGAAGGCGAAATGGCTGGTCATCGCATAGGGCGTCATGGCGGTGGCGACGAGCTGGGTGGAGCTGAGCGCCATCAGCATGGTCACCAGCACCGCGCCGGGGCGCTGCGGCATGAGCCGGCGCGCCACGCTCCACAGCGCAAGCAGCCCGATGCCGAACGTCACCGGTGCGGCGAGATCGGCATCGCCCAGCCGGACGAACAGCGCGCGGATGGCGGCATGGACGGGCAGATAGATCGCCGTCCAGAACGTATCGGCGCCATAGGGGCTGTAGAATTCCGGCATCATCGCCCGCTGGAACGGCGCCCAGTCCGGCGGGATCGGCCAGCCGATGCGCCCCTGCGCCAGATAGGCGCCGGCCAGCTCGACCATCACCTCGTCGCGCGAGGGGCTGTAATGGTGGAAGACCAGCCCCCGCCCCGCCCATGCGGCCGCTACCGCGAGCAGGATGCCGAGCGCCAGCGGCCAGTCCGCCCGGCGGCGCGGCAGAGCGGTGAGCACCGGCCGGCGCAGATACCAGGCCCAGAGTCCCAGCGCGGCCAGCGCCAGCGCCTGCACATCCAGCACCGCCATGTCCTGCCGGCGGAAGAAATATTGCGCCAGCCCGACCCAGCGCCGCCCATCCAGATACCAGGCCCATGTGCCCCAGGAGAGGGCGAGCAGAAGCAGCGCGCCGAACATCGGCGCCAGCACGAGCGCGATCGGCCGTCCCGCACCCGGCTCAGACGAGAGGGACATTGCCGTCCCGCGCCAGATCCGCCCGCACGAACAGCCCGTCCAGCTCCACCAGCAGCGGGAAATGCCCCTTGTTGTTGGCAAACATGGCGTTGGGCACGAAGCCGGCGTCCGCGAGGAGCCCGATCATCGCGCGATAGTCCGTCGCGCCCTCGTATAGCGGCCGCACCGCCAGCTCGGTCTGCACCGCCGTCATGCCCGCAAGCGCATCGCCGGCGCTGGCCACCACCGCCGCGTCATGCCCCTGCGTGTCCATCTTGAGCAGGATAGCACGGGCGCCATGCGCACCCTCCAGTCCGGGCAGCAGCCCGTCCAGCCGGCGGCAGGGGACGGTCACGCTCTTCGCCACCCGGTTGCGCTCGGCGAAGATCGGCTCCAGCCCTTCCCCCGGCGCATTGAGCGAACTGAACTGGTCCGCCGCCATGATGTTGAACCGCGCCTCGCCGTCGCGGTCGGTCAGCGCCAGATGATGGACATGCCAGCGCGAATCGGATCGCGCCCTGTCCGCCAGCACGGCGAACACGTCCGGGTTGGGCTCGAAGGAGAGGATCGTGCCGCCATAGCCCACATCGCGGCGCAGCATGGTCGCATATTGGCCGGCGTTCGCCCCCACATCCAGCACGCAATCGATGCCGAAATGCGCGATCAGCCGTCGCAGCGCGACGATCTCGCCATATTGATGCTGCCGGCCCGTCAGCCCTAGCCGCACGGCGAGCCAGCGGTCGCGCAGCTCGCGCCTGTAGCGGGCCGCGCGGCTCATGCGCCCGCCTGCCGTGCCCGGAAGCGCTCGATCGCCGCCGAATAGGCCGCCTCGGTCTGCCGCGCCGCCCGGTCCCAGCCACTCTGCGCCGCGCCATAGGCCATGGCCGCCCGGCCGGCCGCCGTGCGCCGCGCCGCGTCGTCGATCAGACCGCGCAGCACGCCGGTCAGCGCCGCCGCATCCCCGGCCGGGAAGCGCGCCGCCACATCCTCGGGCAGATCGCGGAACATGCCTGCATCGCTCGTCACCATCGCCGCGCCATAGCGCAGCGCCGAGAGGAAGGCACCGCTCGAATCGATCGCGCGATAGGGAAAGACCAATATGTCCGCCGCGCGCAGATGCGCGTCCAGCCGCGGCTCGCTCAGGAAGGCGAGGTCGCTCACCAGCCGCTCGCCGAACCCGCCGCCGCGCACCGCGCCCAGCAGCGCCTCCACCGGCATGAACGGCTTGCCGGCCACCGCCAGCTCGAAGTCCAGTCCCTCGCGCCACAGGGTGAGGCAGGCCTGCACCAGCAGGTCCAGCCCCTTGTAGGGCCGGATGGTGCCGAAGAAGAGGATGCGCGGCACGGCCGGCCGGGGCACGGCGGCGATGTCCGCCTCGCCGGCCGCCAGCAACTGCATGGGCGGGTGCGGCACGATATGGATGGCGGCTGGCTCTATGCCCTGCGCGACCAGCGCGTCGCGGGTCGGCTCGCCATGCACGATGAGCGCGTCGAAGCGCGGCAGCAGGCCGGCATAGCCCCGCGCCTGCGCCGCCGCGCCGGCGTCGCCATGATAGGGCCGGGCATTGTGGACGGTGTGAACCAGCGCGCTCCGCCCGGCGAGCCGCCGCAGCCACCAGCCGTCGGCCAGCGCGAAGGGCAGCCATTGCGCATGCACGACGTCGCCCGCAAAGGCCCCCAGCCCGCCGATCCGCGCATCCAGCGCATAGTCGGCGGCCTTGACCGCCTGCCCCGCCTTCCCTTCCCCCAGCAGCGGCCGCAGCCGTTCGCCGAGGCGGAAGAAGCGCGGCACGTAGCGATAATGCTCCGGCGCCAGCGCATCGGTGTCGCGCAGCGGCCGCCCCAGCAGCGTGACGTCATGACCCCGCGCGCCTAGCGCCGCGCACAGGCCGTCGTCATAGCGGCCGGTGAACAGCGAGGGATCGACCATGGCGATCTTCATCCAACCTCTCCCGGAGTCAGCCGCGCCAGCATGCGCCCATGGACCAGCCCGAGCCCGCCATGCACCAGCGCATAAAGGGCGATGAAGGCCAGCGACATGGTCCAGATGGCCGAAGCGGCAAACCATGCGGCCAGCGGCACGCTTGCGAGACTGGCGAGCAGGAACAGGAAGGACGGCCGGACCAGCGCGCCGAACCGACCCAGCCCGTTCTGCACATAGACGGACACGCAGATCAGCCACAGGCCGAGCAGCAGCAGCGCCAGCATCGCCAGCTCGGCCATGGTCGGCACCATATGCCCATCGAAGATCAGACCCGCCAGCGGCCGGCCGAGCAACAGGACCGCCAACATGGCGGCGAGCGTCATGACCAGCGTCAGTCCGACGGCGCGCCCGAGCCCCTGCCGGAAGGCTGCGCCGGCGCCGCCGAACCAGCTCCGCGTCAGCCCCGGCAGCATCGTCTCGACCAGCGCGCGGATGACGGCGGAGAGCGCCCGCGACATCTTGAAGGCGAAGTCGAACAGCAGCAGCGGCCGGGGATCGGGGGTGGCCGCCGCGATGGTGAAATAGGGCGCATTATAGGCCGCCACGTCGAACAGGGTGAGCGCCCCCGTCCGCCCGAAGTCGCGCAGATAATGCGCGCGGACATGCGCCGCCCCACTCCGCCAGGCCAGCCAGTCCCGCCCGCGCATGGCGAGGCTCGCATGGATGGTGGCAAGGCCCAGCCACAGCAGCAGCGCGGCGAGGACCAGTTGCGCCAGCACCGCGTCGAAGATCGGCAGGCCGACGAGCGAGGCGAGGAGCAGCGCGATGCCGCCCACGCGGCGCAGGACGTCCAGCGCTTCCCACCAGAGATTATGGTCGAGCGCGGCCAGCGCCCGCCGCACCAGCACGGCGACGAGATTGACCGCGCTGGCGCCGTAGAAGGCGATGAACAGGCCGGGATAGCCGGTGCGGATCAGCCCTGCCGCGATTCCCCCGGCGATGAGCAGCGCGCCGGCCAGCACGATGGCGCCCATCAGCCAGAGCAGCGCGGCGATCTCCTCCGCCCGGAACCCGCCCCCGCCCGCCACCCGGTCGCGCCGCAGCCGACTATAGACGATGGCGGTGAGGCCCAGTTCCGCCGAGACCGTGAAGTTGGCGAAGGCGACGAGCAGCAGGAAGCTGCGGAACTCCTCCATGGGCAGCAGCCGCACGAACACGAAGGTGACGATGAAGCCCCAGCCCATCGCCAGCGCCACATTGGCGAGCTTGGCCAGCGCCAGCAGGCCGGTGGAGCGCCGCTCCAGCCGTCCGGCAAGCGCCACGAGCGCGGCCATCATCCCCCCAGGCTCCGCATCAGGCCGGCTTGCGTGCCCGGAACAGCGTGTCGGCGAGCGCCATGCGCCGCACCTCCTCGGGGGGCAGCATGGCGGCGTCGATCATGCTCACATTGAACCCCGCCGCCGCGATCCGCTCGGCAAAGTCCGGGCCATATTGGCGGACATGGTCCCACTGGCCGAAGCGCCGCTCGCGCTCGCGCGGGGAGAGGTCGCCCGGCCCGTCGACGCTCGGCAGGCCCCAAAGCGGCACCAGCAGCCACGCCTCGCCGCCCGGCTTGAGCGCCCGCCATATGTTGCGCAGCACCTGCGCGTCGTCCGGCACATGCTCCATCACATGGCTGGCATAGATGCGGTCGAACCGCCCGGCATCCTCCATCGCCATGAGGTCGAGCCTGCGCATGCCCGGCACCTTGTAGCGCTCCGGGTCAATGTCCGCCGGCACATAGTCGCGCGCGCCGGTGCGGAAGCGTAGCACGAGGCTCCCTTCATTGGGCGCGCAATGCAGGATCGCGCCGCCCATCGGCAGGCCGATCAGCCCGGCATCGAGCAGCGCATGCATCAGCCGCTCGCGCGGCGAGGCACCGCAGGCCGGGCAGCCCCATTCCGCCTCCGCGCCGTATCGGAAGAAACCGGCGACGTCGCTGTCGCAGGCCGGGCAATGCCGCGCGCGCGCCGCGCCCAGCGCCGAGCGCGCGGCCAACGCCGCGCGGGAGGCATGTTTGCCGGCGGCCTTGAAGATGCGTTGGGTGGTGATCATCGGGCCAGCCTATACAAATTGTCGCGCCGTTGGATAGCCGGGCGATCACGTCCCGTCGCGGGATTTGGCCGGTTGCCAGAGCGTGAAGGTCCGCCCGCGCATGGCGAGCGACACGCCCTTGAGCGTCGCGACATAGGCGAGCAGCAAGTCGACCAGCGCCGCCAGCGGCCCGCGCCGCATCTGGATGCCGAGCAGCAGCAGGAGCAGCCCCGCCGCCCCCAGCGCCACCGCCGCGAACGGCGCTATCCGCCAGGCGAGGATCAGTGCCGCCAGCGCACCCAGCCCCATCCACAGCGCGCCGAACCAGCGCACCAGCTTGCGCGAGGCATATTTGAACCGGTCGAGCGCGCCCATGCGCCGCAAGCCCGGGCGCAGATGCCGGTGCGTGTGCCAGCTGCGCGCGGCGATGCGGACCTTGCGGCGATATTCGTCCTCGCGGCCCGCGACCATCGTCTCACGCGCGATCACGTCGCTCGCCTTGACGAGCCGCTGACCCGCGAAGATCACGGCCATGGAAACGGTGAGATCATCGAGCACGCTGTCCGGGAAGTCGGGATAAAGGGCGCGCCGGATCGAGAAGATGGAGCCGTCCGCCCCCATCACGTTTCCGCTGCGCGATTCGAGGTCCTTCAGATGCTCCTCGATCCGCCAGTAGAGCCCGCCCACCGCCGCCGAGGCGCTGCTGTCCGTGCCGCCATAGCGCAGCGAACCCAGCACGCCGCCGATCGCCGGATCGGCATAATAGGGCCGCAGATGGTCGATCGCGTCCGCGTCCAGCAGCACATTGGCATCGGTGAAGACCAGCACCTCGCCCCGCGCCATGGCGGCCAGCCGCTTCATGCCATGCGCCTTGCCGCTGCGTCCGGGGCCGCTCACCAGCGTCAGCACGTCGTCCGCTTCCCGCAGCAGATCGCCGGTCCCGTCGGCGGAGCCATCGTCGAAGGCAAGCATCTCGACATCCGGATGTCGCGCCTTGAGGGCGCGCAGATTGGCGATCTTGGCCGGCAGGGAAGCGGCTTCATCATAGGCGCAGAACAGCATGGAGATGCTCGGCTGCGGCGCGCCGGCATCCGCCGCCACCGACCGCGCCGGCAGCAGGCGCAGGATCAGCGGATAGAAGAGGAACGGCCAAAGCAGCAGCACCCCGCACAGCAAGATGATGGCGATCAGCAGCGCATCAACCCAATCCAGCATCACAGTGCTCCTGCGAAAGCAGGAGCCCAGGGCGCATGGGCACTGCGGCTGGGTCCTGGGCTCCTGCCTGCGCAGGAGCACTGCCCGGGAACCCTCACCCTACACCGCATTGTCATGCGCCAGCACGCCCAGCGTCGCCACGATGATCCGCAGGTCGCGCCAGATCGACCAGTTGGTCACATATTCGAGGTCTGATTGCAGCCGGTTGATGAGGTCCTCGTGCCGGTCGGTCGGCCCGCGATGGCCACGCACCTGTGCGAGGCCGGTCATGCCCGGCTTGATGCAGTGCCGCGCCCAGTAGCGCTCGTCCACTTCCCAATAGAGGCTGTCCGCCGCCTTGGCCGCCGGCGCATGCGGGCGCGGGCCGACGATGCTCATGTCGCCCTTCAGCACATTGAGGAGCTGCGGCAGCTCATCGAGGCTGGTCCGGCGCAGCCACGCACCCACCCGCGTCACGCGCGGGTCCTCGCGCCTGGTCAGTTCCTCGGCCTTCGCGTCGGTCATGGCCTGGTGCATGGTGCGATATTTGAGGATCATGAATGGCCGCCCGTCCTTGCCGATCCGCTCCTGCCGGAAGAAGACCGGTCCCGGCCCGGAAAGCTTCACTGCGATCGCCGCGCCGATCAGCACCGGCGAGAGCGCGATGAGCGCCGGCACGCCGATCGCCAGATCGAGCAGGCGTTTCACCAGCCGGTCGCGGAACAGCAGCGGGCCGCCCGCCACCACGATGGTCGGCTGGTCGTCGAACGCGCTCACCTTGGCGGGCGCGAAGCGGCGCAGCGCCGGCACGAGGATCTCGCCCTTGGCGGAGAGCGCCTGCAACGCCACGCGCCAGTCCTCGATCCGCTCCGCCGGGCAGGCGACCACCACCCGCTCGGCGCCGCCCACGCCCTCGGCCAGCCGCCGCGCCATGGCGGCATCATGCTCGGCGGGATCGACGCCGATCGCGCCGGCCTCGATCCGCCACGCCTCGCGCGGCGTCTCAATCTCCACCCCGTCCACCAGCAGCACGGTGATATGCGGCACCTCGCCCACCAGCGCGACCGCGATCCGCTCGATCAGCCAGCGCGCCGCGACCAGCCCCATGGCCGAGAGCGCGAGTCCCGCTAGGAAGGTGAGGCGCGAAAGCTGCTCGGCGATCTTGCCGAGATAGACGATGATGAGCATCAGCGCCGCCGCCTGCACGAGGCTCCACACCGCCTTCACCGCGCTCGCCCGCCGGTTGCCGATCATGCGGATACCGTAGACGCCGCCGGGGATGGCGATCAGCGCATAGACGGGCGCGATCATCGCGAACATGACCAGTCCGTGCGGCTTGCCTGGCTCGCCGGCCAGCGATCCCAGCACCAGCATGTTGGCAAACGCGAAGGCCAGCCCCAGCACCGCAATGTCGATGAGGACGCTGAGGACATACAGGCGCAGGCGCGCCGCTTCCTTTGACGGCGCCGGTTTCGCGGTCATGACCCGCGCGCCTATGCCTGCCCGCGCGGCCCGTCAATGGCGTTGTTGCCCTCTTGAAACGCTTGGCGGCGCACATATCTCGAAGCCGTCCGGTCGCCGCTCACGGGGCCGGATGATGCCCCGGACGCCGCCTGCGGGTCCGGCATCGCACGATCAAAACGCTCAACATGAGGATTTGACTATGCGTGGATTTGACCTGACCCCCTATCGTCGCAGCACTGTCGGCTTCGATCGCCTGTTCGACCTGATCGAGAACAGCGCGCGCCTGCAGTCCGCCGACAATTATCCGCCCTTCAACATCGAGCGCATGGACGAGGACCGCTATCGCGTGACCCTCGCCGTCGCCGGGTTCAAGGCGGAGGAAATCGACATCACCGCGCAGCAGAACATGCTGCAGATCATCGGCCGCAAGGCGGAAGTGAGCGAGGATGCCCGCAACAAGTATCTGCACCTCGGCATCGCCAACCGCAGCTTCGAGCGCCGGTTCGAGCTGGCCGACTTCGTCCGCGTCGAAGGCGCCGACCTCGCCGACGGTCTCCTGACCGTCTCGCTGGTCCGCGAGGTCCCCGATGCGATGAAGCCGCGCAAGATCGCCATCAACGGCAAGGGCGAGGTGGTCGACCTGACCGCCGGCGACAAGAACGCCGCCTGAGCCGCGCAACCTCTCTCTATCCAGTCAGAGAGATGGGGCGTCCGGGGAGACCCGGGCGCCCTTTTTGCCTCAAACCGAACCTCATCCCGGATCGAGCGCCGCCACGGTGAGGAAAATATCCCGCAAGGTCGGCAGGAATTCCGGCTCGTCGATACGCAGCGGCCCCGGATCGTTGAGCAGCGCATTGTTGAGCACGCTGTTGAACACCTGCACGGCGAGGTCCAGTCGATGGCGCTCGGCGGCGTCGAGCGGCCGGCCGCGCGCCGCGCCGATCCCTTCCGCGAAGCGCCGCCGCCGCTCCGCGCCGAGCTGGCGGAACGGCTCCCAGCTCGCGGGATCGTCCATCGCCCGCTGGAGCGCGGCGCGCCAGAGATAGCGGTTGGTGCGGATCGTCTCGAACAGGGCGGCAAGCTGGTCGTCGATCACGCTCCGCGCCGTCTCGCCTCCGATCGGCGCCGCCATCGCCGCACGGCTGTCCTCCAGCCATTCGCGCAGCAGCGCCGTCAGGAAATCCTCCTTGCTGCCGAAGCGCTGGTAGAAGGCGCCGACGGAACGCTCCGCCCGCCGCGCGATCAGGGCGATGGACACCGCTTCCCACGGCATCTCCCGCAGGATCGCCCGCGCCGCCGCGATGAAAGCGCGCTGGGTGGCGAGGCTGCGGGGCTGTTGCGGCGCCGGCAGATCGACGGCGAAGGTGGCGCTCATCCTCTCATCCCTGTCTTCCATCATGATTGACTCATATGTGAATTCATATTCATATTCGTCAACGAATCTCGACGGCAACAGGGAGGATGCCCATCATGACCATTTCGCGACGCACCGTGCTGGGCGGCGCCCTCGGCGCCGGCGCCATGCTCGCCGCACCGAACGCCCTGCGCGCCGCGCCCCCTGCCGCGCCTGCCGCCAAGCCGAACATCGTCTACATCATGGCCGACGACATGGGCTATGGCGATCTCGGCAGCTACGGCCGCGTCTACGACACGCCCAATATCGACCGTATCGGCCAGGAAGGCGTGCTGTTAACCCAGGCCTATGCCAACAGCTGCGTGTGCACCGCCACGCGCGTGGGCCTCGTCACCGGGCGTTACCAGAATCGCTTCCGCGTCGGCCAGGAAGAGCCGCTCGGCTTCAACAGCAATGTGGGGCTCGATCCCGCCGTGCCGACCATGCCCGCCTATCTGCGCCGGCTGGGCTATCGCACGGTGCTCGTCGGCAAATGGCATGTGGGCGATGGTCCCCGCTACGGCCCGTTGAAGAGCGGCTATGAGCGCTTCTTCGGCCTCTATTCGGGCGGCAAGGATTATTTCGTGCAGCCGGACAATCCCGCCATGGCGCTGCGCGACGGCGACAAGGTGCTGGACACCCACCGCTATCTCACCGACGAGCTGGGCGACCGCGCCGTGCGCGAGATCCGCGAGGCCGCGGCCGATGGCGCGCCGCTGTTCATGAGCCTGCACTTCACCGCTCCGCACTGGCCGTGGGAAGGCCCGGAGGATCGCGCCGTGGCGGAATCGCTTACCAGCATCCTTCACGAGGACGGCGGCAGCATCGCCACCTTCCAGAAGATGCTGACGTCGCTGGACGGCAATGTCGGCAAGGTACTGCAGGCCATCGCCGACGCCGGGCAGATCGAGAACACGCTGGTCGTCTTCACCAGCGACAATGGCGGCGAGCGCTTCTCCAATGTCTGGCCGCTCACCGGCATGAAGGGCGAATTGCTGGAAGGCGGCATCCGCGTGCCGCTGCTGGCGCGCTGGCCCGGCCGCATCACGCCGGGCAGCCGCAGCGATCAGGTGGCGATCTCCATGGATTGGATGCCCACCTTCATCGAGATGGCCGGCGCCCCCGCCGGTTTCGACGCGCCCACGGACGGCCGGAGCATCCTCCCCCAGCTCACCGGCGGCGCCAGCGTGCCGCGCAAGCTCTTCTGGATGTACAAGGCCAACAACCAGGCCGCGCACCGCGACGGCGACTGGAAATATCTGCGCCTCGGCGACCATGAGCATCTCTTCAACCTGGCACAGGATGAGCATGAGCGCGCCAATCTCGCCAGGCGCGAGAAGGACCGGTTCGAGGCCATGAAGGCCGCGCATGCCCAATGGGCCTCGACCATGCTGCCCTATCCCGAGGACAGCTACAGCTGGGATATCCACGGGCAGGTGCCGGACCGCTATTGAGCGGATCGCCCCGCCCGGCCGGTTTCCGGGTTTGCCGAGGCTCCCAACTTTCCTAGAAGCGGACTCAACCCGCAACGGGCGCAGGCAGGAGCAGACGATCAATGAGCTACGAGACGATCCTGGTGGAGCAGCGCGGCGCCGTCACGCTGGTGACGCTCAACCGCCCGCAGGCGCTCAATGCGCTCAGCAGCCAGGTGCTCGCCGATCTCACCGCCGCGCTGGCCGCCTATGACGCGGACGGGACGCAGCGCTGCCTCGTCGTCACCGGCAGCGAGAAGGCCTTCGCGGCCGGCGCGGACATCAAGGAGATGGCCGACAAGTCCGGCGCGGACATGTATCTGGCCGATCTCTATTCGGAATGGTCGACCCGGGTGTGCGCCACCCGCAAGCCATGGATCGCCGCCGTCGCCGGCTTCGCGCTGGGCGGGGGATGCGAGCTGGCCATGATGGCGGACTTCATCATCGCCGCCGACACCGCGAAGTTCGGCCAGCCCGAGATCACGCTGGGCGTCGCGCCCGGCATGGGCGGCTCGCAGCGCCTCACCCGCGCGCTGGGCAAGGCCAAGGCGATGGAGATGTGCCTCACCGGCCGCCGCATGGATGCCGCCGAGGCCGAACGCGCCGGCCTCGTTGCCCGCGTCGTCCCCGCCGCCGACCTGCTCGACGAGGCGCTCAGGACAGCGCAGGCCATCGCCGCCATGCCGCCGCTGGCCGCCATGGTGAACAAGGAACTGGTCAACCTCGCCTTCGAGACCAGCCTCGCCAACGGCCTGGTGAGCGAGCGCCGCCTGTTCCAGCTCCTCGCCTCCACCGATGACAAGGCGGAAGGCATGGCCGCCTTCATCGAGAAGCGCGCGCCGGTATGGACGGGGCGGTAAGCGGCGGCTGATGTGCATGTGCTCCTGCGCAGGCAGGAGCACATATGGCTTTTATCGCAAGGGCAGGATCAAGCCGCCGCCATCCCCGCCACCAGCGCCAGCACCCGCGCGGCATGTTCGGGCCGGCAGATCAGCAGGTCCGGCATATAGACGTCGCGCCGATTGTAAACGAGCGGCGCGCCCGAGATGCGCGAGCAGTGCAGCCCGTGCGCCTTCGCAACCGCCACCGGCGCGCAGCTGTCCCACTCATATTGGCCGCCTGAATGCAGGTAGATGTCCGCCTCGCCGCGGATCACCGCCATCGCCTTGGCCCCCGCCGAACCCATCGGCACCAGCTCGGCGTCCAGCGCATCGGCGACCGCGACCGCTTCGGCGGCGGGTCGGGTGCGGCTCACCACCATGCGCAACCGTTCGGGCGCGGGCGGCACGTCGAGCGGCCGGTCAGAGCGGATCACCAGATCGAGCCCCGGCAGCGCCACCGCGCCCAGCACGGCCTCGCCGTCCACGGCCAGCGCGACATGCACGGCCCAGTCCGCCCGCGCCTCGCCATATTCGCGCGTGCCGTCGACCGGATCGACGATCCACACGCGCGACTTGTCGAGCCGCGTGGCCACGTCCTTCTCCTCCTCGGAGAGCAGTCCGTCGTCCGGCCGCTGGGCACGGATCGCGTGACAGAGGAAGGCGTTGGCAGTCTGGTCGCCGGCCTTGCCCAGCGCCTTGCCTTCGAACAGGCCGGAGGCGCGCACGTCCAGCAGCAGCCGGCCCGCCACTTCGGCCAGATGTGCGGCGAGGTCCGTGTCGGTCAGTGCCACCCCAGCAGCCTCTCGATGATCGCGTCGGCCGCCTGCTCGGGTGTCATCGACGTCGTGTCGACCCGCACTTCCGGCACGTCCGGCGCCTCATAGGGGCTATCGATGCCGGTGAAGTTCTTGAGCACGCCGCTGCGCGCCTTCTTGTAGAGGCCCTTCACGTCCCGCTTCTCGGCCTCGGCCAGCGGCGTGTCGATGAAGATCTCGATGAACTCGCCCTCCGGCACCATCGAGCGCACCATCTCACGCTCGGCGCGGAAGGGCGAGATGAAGGCGGTGATGACGATCAGCCCCGCATCGGTCATCAGCCTGGCGACCTCGCCCACGCGGCGGATATTCTCGATGCGATCGGACTCGGTGAAGCCAAGGTCCTTGTTGAGGCCGTGGCGCACATTGTCGCCGTCGAGCAGGAAGGTATGCCGGTTCATCCGGTGCAGCTTCTTCTCGACCAGATTGGCGATGGTCGACTTGCCCGAGCCGGAAAGGCCGGTGAACCACAGCACTGCCGCCTTCTGATTCTTGAGCCCGGCATGCATGTCGCGCGTGATGTCGACCGCCTGCCAGTGGACATTCTGCGCCCGCCGCAGCGAGAAGTGCAGCATGCCCGCCGCCACCGTGGCGTTGCTGATCTTGTCGATCAGGATGAAGCCGCCGAGCGCGCGGTTGTCCGCGTAGGGCTCGAACACGATCGGCTTCTCGGTGGCGATCTCCGCGACGCCGATGGCGTTGAGGTCCAGCGTCTTGGCCGCCAGATGCTCCATCGTGTTGACGTTGATCTCATATTTGGGCGCCTGCACGGTCGCCGAGACCGTCTGTGTGCCGAGCTTGAGCCAATAGGCGCGGCCGGGGATGAGCGCGTCGTCGGCCATCCAGACGAGCGTTGCCTCGAACTGGTCCGCCACCTCGGGCGGATTGTCCGCCGCCGCGATGACATTGCCGCGCGAGCAGTCGATCTCGTCGGCGAGGCAGAGCGTGACGGACTGGCCCGTCACCGCCTCGTCCAGATCGCCCCCGGCCTGCGCCGGGGCAGGCAGCGTCACGATACGGCTGACCATGCTGGTCTTGCCCGATGGCAGCACGCGGATCGCATCGCCCGGCTTCACCGTGCCGCCGGCGATCAGCCCCGAGAAGCCCCGGAAATCGAGATTGGGCCGATTCACCCACTGGACGGGCATGCGGAAGGGACTGGCCTGATCGGCCGTACCGTCCACCTCGACCGTTTCCAGATGCTCGATCAGCGAGGGGCCTTCATACCAGGGCGTGTTGGCGGACGGGCCAGTGATATTGTCGCCCCGGAAGCCCGAGATGGGCATGGCGACATAGCGCTCGATTCCGATACTGGCGGCGAAATCCGTATATTCGGCGACGATCGTGTCGAAAATCTCCTGGCTATAGTCCACCAGGTCCATCTTGTTGACGGCCAGCACGATGTTGCGGATGCCGATCAGGTGGGCGAGATAGCTGTGCCGCCGCGTCTGCGTCAGCACGCCCTTGCGCGCGTCGATGAGGATGACCGCGAGGTCCGCCGTGGAGGCGCCCGTCACCATATTGCGCGTATATTGCTCGTGGCCGGGCGTGTCGGCGACGATGAACTTGCGCTTCTCGGTGGTGAAGAAGCGATAGGCGACGTCGATGGTGATGCCCTGCTCACGCTCGGCGGCCAGCCCATCGACCAGCAGCGCGAAGTCGATCTCCTGCCCTTGCGTGCCCACGCGCTTGCTGTCCGCCTCCAGCGCGGCGAGCTGGTCCTCGAAGATCATCTTCGAATCATAGAGCAGCCGGCCGATCAGCGTGGACTTGCCGTCGTCCACGCTGCCGCAGGTGATGAAGCGCAGCAGGCTCTTGTGCTGGTGCCGGGCGAGATAGGCGTCGATGTCCTGCGCGATGAGGGCATCGGTCTGGTAGATCGGCTCAGTCATGGCGCTCTTTTCTTATCCGTCACCCCAGCGAAAGCTGGGGTCTCCATCGAGGTTGCGCGGCGAGGCACGAGGCCCCGGATCAAGTCCGGGGCTGACGTTTCGGAACGCGTCGCATTCCGCGGCATGTCAGAAATACCCCTCCTGCTTCTTCTTCTCCATGCTGGCGTCACCGCCATCCTTGTCGATCACCCGGCCCTGCCGCTCGCTGGTGGTGGTGAGCAGCATTTCCTGGATGACCTCGGAGAGGGTCGCCGCCTCGCTCTCCACCGCGCCGGTCAGGGGGTAGCAGCCGAGCGTGCGGAAGCGGATGGAGCGCGTCACCGGCGTCTCGCCGGGCCGCAGCGGGAAGCGCTCGTCGTCGACCATGAGGATCAGCCCGTCGCGCTCCACCGTCGGGCGCGGCGCGGAGAAATAGAGCGGCACGATCGGCACGCGCTCCAGCTGGATATATTGCCAGATGTCCAGCTCGGTCCAGTTGCTGATCGGGAAGACGCGGATGCTCTCGCCCTTGCTCTTACGGGCGTTGTAGAGGTTCCACAGCTCCGGGCGCTGGTTCTTGGGGTCCCAGCCGTGGCTCGCCGTGCGGAAGGAGAAGATGCGCTCCTTGGCGCGGCTCTTCTCCTCGTCGCGCCGCGCGCCGCCGAAGGCGACGTCGAAGCCGTGCAGGTTGAGCGCCTGCTTCAGCCCCTCGGTCTTCCACATGTCCGTGTGCAGCGGGCCATGGTCGAAAGGATTGATGCCGCGCGCCCTGGCCTCCGGATTCTGGTAGACGAGCAGCTCCATGCCGCTCTCCTTCGCCATCCGGTCGCGCAGTTCGTACATCGCCTTGAACTTCCAGGTCGTGTCGACATGGAGCAGCGGGAAAGGCGGCGGCGAGGGATAGAAGGCCTTGCGGGCGAGATGCAGCATCACCGCCGAATCCTTGCCCACCGAATAGAGCATCACCGGCTTCTCCGCCTCGGCGACGACCTCCCGCATGATGTGGATGCTTTCGGCTTCGAGCCGTTCCAGATGCGTGAGATTTCGGGTCATTCGATGTCCTGAACTTGAACGGTCGGCAGGCGGATGGCCCGGCAGCACGCGGCCCTGCTATCCAAGACCCGGCCACACCGCACCTAAAAACTCCTAAAGGCTGGGACAGTTTGTCTTTCCTGCGAGACAAGCCGCACGGATCATCGCCATTCCGCGCGACCGAGGCAAGCCCCTGGGCCGGGCGAGATCGTGCGGCATCCTCCGCGCCAACCCGTGCTCCTGCTTTCGCAGGAGCGGGTTCAACTCGGAGGCAACGCCCCTCAGCGGCGAGGAACCTTCACTCGCCCGAAGCCGCCGCCTTCGCTTTCGTCGTCTTGGCCTTCGTCGTCTTGCCCTTGGCCGCCGCCTTCTTCGGGGTGGCCTTCGGCTTCGCCTTGCCCTTGCGTCCCTTGGCCGGCGCGGCCGCCGCGCGGGTGTCGATGAGCTGCGCGGCCTCCTCCAGCGTCAGGGCGTCCGGCTCGATGGTCTTGGGCAGCGTCGCGTTGGTCGTGCCGTCCGTCACATAGGGACCGTAGCGCCCGGCCATCAGCCTGATCTCGGCCTCGGTGCGCGGATGCGCGCCCAGCACCTTGAGCGGCTCGGCCGCCTTGCGCGCGCCGCCGCGATTGGCCGCGTCCGCCAGCTTGGCGACGGCCGCGTTCATGCCGGTCTCGAACACCTCTGCGGTGGAGCCGAGCCGCGCATATTTGCCGTCATGCGCCAGATAGGGACCGAACCGGCCGATGCTGGCGGTGATCGGCTTGCCGCTCTCGGGATGGTCGCCGAGGGTGCGCGGCAGCGAGAGCAGCCTGACCGCCCAATCCAGCGTCAGCTCGCCGTTCGGCAGATCCTTGGGGATGGAGGCGCGCTTGGCCTCCTTGCCCGCGCCCATCTCGATATAGGGGCCGAACCGGCCGGATTTGCGGCTTATCGGCTCGCCCGTCTCGGGATGCTTCCCCAGCTCCTCCGGCCCCGTATCCGCCTCGCCATTGCCGCCCGGCTGGCCGAACTTGCGGGTATATTTGCACTCGGGATAGTTGGAGCAGGCGATGAACGCGCCGAACCGCCCGCCTCGCAGCGAGAGCCGCCCGCTGTGGCACAGCGGGCAGAGCCGCGGGTCCGATCCGTCGCCCTTGTCGGGGAACAGCATGGGCGCGAGGAAGGCGTCCAGCGCCGCCGTGATCTCGCTGGGCTTCTGCTCCATCACCTCGGCGGTCTTGGGCTTGAAGTCACGCCAGAAGGCTTCCAGCACGTCCTGCCACTGCGCGCGGCCGCCGGAAATCTCGTCCAGCTCCTCTTCCAGCCCGGCCGTGAAATCATAGGAGACATAGCGCTCGAAGAAGCGCTCCAGGAAGGCCGTCACCAGCCGCCCGCTCTCCTCGGCGAAGAAACGGTTCTTCTCGATCCGCACATAGTCGCGGTCCTTGAGCGTCTGGATGGTCGAGGCATAGGTGGAGGGCCGGCCGATGCCCAGCTCCTCCAGCCGCTTGACCAGCGAAGCCTCGCTGTAGCGCGGCGGCGGCTGGGTGAAATGCTGCTCGGCGCGCACGTCCTTCTTGGCGGGCTGGTCGCCGGCCTTGAGCGCAGGCAGCAGCTTGCCGTCCTCGTCCTGCGCATCATCCCGTCCCTCTTCGTAGAGCGCGAGGAAACCCGGGAAGAGCACCACCTGCCCCGTCGCGCGCAGCGCATGCTGGCCGGTGCCGTCGACCAGCTCGATCGCCGTGCGCTCCAGCCGCGCCGAGGCCATCTGACTCGCCAGCGCGCGCTTGAAGATGAGGTCGTAGAGCCTGGCATGGACGCCCGAGCCCACCGCATCGCGCGAGAAATCCGTGGGCCGGATCGCCTCGTGCGCTTCCTGCGCATTCTTGGCCTTGGTCTGGTAGTGGCGCGGCTTGTCCGGCAGATAGCCGGCATCGTAGCGCTGGGCGATGGCATTGCGCGCGGCAGAGATGGCGCTGCCGTCCATCTGCACGCCGTCCGTGCGCATATAGGTGATCGCGCCGTCCTCGTAGAGCTGCTGGGCGATGCGCATCGTCTCGCTGGCCGAGAGGCCCAGCTTGCGCGCTGCTTCCTGCTGCAGGGTCGAGGTGGTGAAGGGCGGTGGCGGATTGCGCGTGGCCGGCTTCGTCTCCACCGATGCGACGGTGAAGCGCCCCGCCTCCACATCCGCCTTGGCGGCGAGCGCATCGCCTTCCCGGCCGATGGTCAGCCGCTCGATCTTCTCGCCGCGCCAGCGCACCAGCCGCGCCTCGAAGGGCTGACCGCCCTGCTCCAGATCGGCCGTGACCGACCAATATTCCTGCGGCACGAATGCCTCGATCTCGCGCTCGCGGTCCACGATCAGCCGCAGCGCCACGGACTGCACGCGGCCGGCGGACTTCGCGCCCGGCAGCTTGCGCCAGAGCACCGGCGAGAGGGTGAAGCCGACCAGATAATCCAGCGCCCGCCGCGCCCGATAGGCGTCGATCAGGTCGGTATCGAGTTCGCGCGGATGCTTCATCGCCTCGGTGATCGTCGCCTTGGTGATGGCGTTGAAGGTGACGCGCTCGACCTCCTTGGGCAGCGCCTTCTTCGCCCGCAGCACTTCCTGCACATGCCAGCTGATCGCCTCGCCCTCGCGATCCGGGTCGGTGGCGAGGATCAGCCGGTCGGCCTTCTTCGCCTCGTCGGTGATCGCCTTCAGCTGCCTGGCCTTGTCGCCATAATTCTCCCAGGCCATGGCGAAGCCCTCGTCCGGGTTCACCGAGCCGTCCTTGGGCGGCAGGTCGCGGACATGGCCGTAGGACGCGAGGACGCGATAGTCCCCGCCGAGATATTTTTCGATGGTCTTCGCCTTCGCGGGCGATTCGACGATTACGAGCTGCATATGGCTCCGCTAGCTGTCCTTACGCGTGTGCGCGAGTCTGGAAAGCTCCGGAGGCATTCGTCAAGCGCCTCCGCGCGATGCGGGAGCCGGAAGCGGGGCGCCATGGATGTCCATGCGCCCCAGGCCGCCGGGGCAATTGGCGGCATAATAGAACCGGTCCGGATGGCGCGGGTCGAACGCCGCGCCGATCACGAAGTCCGAACAGCCGATGTCCAGCACCGTGCGCGGTGTCCAGCCATCATCCGTCCGATTCGCGATATGGAGGCGCACTTGCGCCGCATCGTCAGACATGATGCCGGAACTGAAGACGATCGTCCTCCCATCGGGCGACACCGCCGCATCGAAATCCTCGTCCAGTCCGTTGATGGCGGAGCCGAGGTTGCGCGGTGGCGCGGCTCCGTCCAATCGGCCCTCGAACAGGTCGTGTCCACCGAAACCGCCCCACCCGTCCGAGGCGAAGATGAGCCGGCCATCCCCGATCGGCATCGGCGCCCATTCGTCACCGGCGCTGTTGATGCGCGGTCCCAGATTGTGCGGCGGGCCGAACCGGCCGCTCTCCGGATCGACGCTCGCCACATAAAGATCGGTGCCGCCGAAGCCGCCCGGCCGGTCGGAATGGAAATAGACTTCGCGGCCATCGGGCGAGAAGGCGGGATCGAACTCGACCGCATCCGTATCGAAGGAGGCGCGTGCCGGCGGCGACCAGCCCGTTTCCCCGATCCGGTGCATCTCCCACACATCCTCCTGATCGGCCGCGCCGTCCCGACCGATAGACCCCCACAGAACCTGCCGGCCATCGGGACGCCATGCGATCCTCACCTCCGCCGCCGCGGTCGACACGGCGCCCGGCAGCACGACCGGGTCCACGGGCGACGCCGCCAGGGCGGCCGCCGCGCCGCCTCCAAGAATAACGGCCATGGCCCGCGCCGGCATGATGTCCTCTCCTCTCAGTTCGCGGCAAAATCGCGCGGCAGCACGCAGCGCCCGGCATTATAATCGCCCACCGCGCGGATGATCTCGCCCTGCTCCGGCTCGATCCGGCGGCCGCTGATCTGGCTGTCGAGCACCCGGCGCAGCAGCGCATCGAGCCGCGTCACCAGATAGCAGTCCACCGCCGGCGGGGCATGCGGGTTGCCGATGCCGCTGTCGTCGGTGAGGAACAGGTAGCGCGACTGGGTGAGCGCCGCCATCGCCCGCATCGCATATTCCGCCGTGTCCGCCACGCCCGAGGCGGCGACCGGCGTGATCTGGATGCGCTTCTCGCGCGCCACCCGCGCCGCGTCCCAGGTGCGGCCGACCTTATCGTCATGCGGCGGCGCGTCGGCGACGAGCAGCAGCGATTTGACCGCATCCGGCCGCCATTGCTGGCCCACCGCGCGGATCATCGCCTCGTCCATCGCCTCGGGATAGTCGCCGCCGCCGGCCGCATATTGCTGCTCGAGCGCGCTCTGCGCCCGCTCCATGCGCCCGTCGAAGCCGACCGTGTGGGTCACATAGTCGTCGCCCTGGTCGCGGTAGAAGACGAAGCCCACCCGCACGTCCAGCTCGGAATGGCGGCGGACCAGCGCGGCGATCACCGCGCGCAGCTCCGCCTGCAGGAAGCGCAGCTCGTCGGACATGCTGCCGGTCGTGTCGACGACCAGCATCAGGTCCAGCTTGCGCGGCGCCTGCGCGGCGACGTTCGCGCCGATCGTCACGGTCTGCCCGCCGGCGTCCGGCGCGATCTGCACCGTCCGCTCGGCGCCGAGCGCGCGGCCCTGCGCGCTGGCGGCGATCCGCACCGTGGGGCTCAGCCGGTCGACGCCGGGGAAGAACACCGCGCGCCCGTCTGCCAGCGTCATGACGGTGAGGCTGTTGCCGTCGCTGCACGTCAGCTTCACCTGCGCGAAGGGCATGGGGCGCCCGGCGGTGTCCTTCACGTCCACCGTGAGCACCGCGCGCGTGTCGAGCGCCGGCAGGTCGCGGATCGACTGGCCGAGGTCCGAGCCGCGCACGTAGCGGGCATAAAGCTCGGGATTGAGCAGGTCGTCATGCTCGCCCGCGGTGAGCAGGCCGGCCTGTGGCGCGGGGCCGGGCCGTTTCGGCGGCGTGGGGACGATATGGCGGCGCTCGGCCGTTACCGTCACGGCGCCCGCCGCGCCGGGCGCGGCGCTCTCGCTGGCGCTCCCGTCCGCCACCGGCGCGGGCGGCGGCGGTGGAGCCGGCGGCGGCGGCGCGGCCGTCGCCATCTCGGCATGCGCATAGCGGCCGGTGGGCACGATCCCGCCGCCACCCTGCTGCTGGCCCGGCGCCCATGGACGCTCGGCCCCGAGCTGCGGCAAGTCCGGCGCGCCAACGCAGAAACCGCCCTGCGGCGCGCGCGGCGCCGCGCGCTCCGGCTGCGCGACCGCGCTCGGCGGCGCGAGCGACAGCAGCGCGGTGACGGTCATCAGGCCGACGGTTGATTTGAGCGACATCCCACTCTCCCCACGAAACTGCGGGAGAGACTCGCCGAAACCGACTGAACCGCCCGTGAACTCGGCAAGGGCCTGTTCGAACGCTCCCGTGAGGTATTGAACCGACTTGTGCTCCTGCGAAGGCAGGAGCCCAGGGCGCAGGAGCGGTTCGTTGCCGCCCTGGGCTCCTGCTTTCGCAGGAGCACTGATCCGGATCGGCTCAGTCCAAGCTCACCCGCCCACCGGCATGGCGCCGCAGCCGGCCCGCCACCTCCAGCTCCAGCAGCGCGGTCTGCACCAGTGGCGCGGGCACGCCGCTCTGCCGGATCAGCTCGTCCACCGGGACCGGGCTCATCCCCAGCAGGCCGACGACGCGCGCCCGCTCCGCCGCGCCGAGATCGCCCGGCGGTTCGGGCGTGAAGGACCGTGTCGGCGAGCGCAGGGCGCGCAGGTCGATGGCGCCGATCGTCTCCAGCACGTCCTGCGCGCCCTGCACCAGCGTCGCGCCGTCGCGGATCAGCGCGTTGCAGCCCTGCGCGCGCGGATCGGCCGGGAAGCCGGGCACGGCCATCACGTCCCGTCCCTCCTCGCCCGCCAGCCGCGCGGTGAGCAGCGAGCCGGAACGGGGCGCGGCCTCCACCACCACCGTGCCAAGGCTCATCCAGGCGATGATGCGGTTGCGCGCCGGGAAATGCCGCGCCAGCGGCTCGGCGCCCGGCGGCAGCTCCGTCACCAGCAGGCCGTCCGTGGCGATCTGCCCTTGCAGGCCCTCATTCTCCGGCGGAAAGACGACATCGATGCCGCAGCCGATCGCCGCCACCGTGGCGCCCGCCCCCGCGCCGACATGCGCCGCCGTGTCGATGCCGCGCGCGAGGCCGGAGACGACCACCACATCCGCCCGCGCCAGATCATGCGCCAGCCCGCGCGCGAAGCGGCAGGCCGCCGCCGAGGCGTTGCGCGCGCCGACGATCGCCACGCAGCGCCGCGCCGCCGCGTCGAGCGCGCCGCGCACGATCAGCACCGGCGGTGCGCTGCCCGCCTGCGCCAGCAGCGGCGGATAGTCTTCATCGCCCAGGAAGCAATAGCGCGCGCCCAGCTTGCGGACCCGCGCCGCCTCGGCCTGCACGGCGCGCATGTCCGCCGGCCGGATGCCGCGCCCGCCGCCCCGCGCGGCCAGCTCCGGCAGCGCATCGAGCGCGCGGGTGGCCGTGCCGAAGCGGGCGAGCAATTGCCGATAGGCCACCGGTCCCACATGGGGCGTGCGGATCAGCCTCAACCGATCGAGCCGGTCCTCGTCCAGATCTGTCATGCCTCGCCGGACGGTCCTCCACGGGACGATCCCAGGCGGGGCTCCCGCCCCTTCAGCAGCCGGGCGATGTTGGGCCGGTGCCGCCACAGCAGCAGCACGGCCATGGCGGCGAGCGGCGTCACCAGATCCTGTCGCCCCAGCGCCAGCGCCGCCAGCGGCGCGCTGATCGCGGCGCACATGCCGCCGAGCGAGGAGATGCGCGAGAGCGCCAGCACGCCGATCCACACCAGCGCGAAGACCAGCCCCACCGGCCAGGCCAGCGCCAGCGCCACGCCCAGCATGGTCGCCACGCCCTTGCCGCCCAGGAAGCGCAGCCACACCGGATAGCAATGGCCGATGAAGGCGAGCACGCCGCACAGCGCCGCCCCGCCCGTCTCCGGCAGCAGCCGCGCGCCGATCCACACGGCGAGCGCGCCCTTGGCGGCATCGAGCAGCAGCGTCGCCGCCGCCAGCCCCTTGCGGCCGGTGCGCAGCACGTTGGTGGCGCCGATATTGCCCGATCCGATGGCGCGCAGGTCGCCCGCGCCGGTCAGGCGGGTCAGCAGCAGGCCGAACGGGATCGACCCCAGAAGATAGCCGATCGCCATCACCAGCGCCGGCATCTGCCAATCGATCACCCGTCGTCCCTCCCTGTCGCGAAGGATCGCCTTGTGGCGCGGGAGCGCCCCGGCGGCAAGGGGCGATCGACGTCTCCCCCAACCACCCCTGAGCGCGACGGACGGCCGAACGCGGCATTTGACCTGTCCGCCATTTCACTGCCACAAAGCCGCAACATCGCCATCCAGGGGGCAGAGCAATGAGATATTTCGTGACGGCGGCCATCGCGTCGTCGCTGGCCGCGAGCGCGGCCCATGCGCAGGCCGGGGACGCCGCGCCGGACGCCAAATGGGATGTGAACGCACCGCGCGGCCTCACCACGCGCGAAGTGCCGATCAATGTCGACAATGGCAGCTGGATGAATATCGACGTCTCGCCGGACGGGCGGACGATCGCCTTCGATCTGCTCGGCGACATCTACACCATGCCGATCGGCGGCGGCACGCCGACTCGCATCGCGGACGGCCTCGCCTATGAGCATCAGCCCCGCTTCTCGCCCGATGGCCGGCGCATCGCCTTCACCTCGGATCGCGGCGGCGGCGACAATATCTGGATCATGAATGTCGACGGCAGCGACAAGCGCCAGCTCACGCAGGAGGATTTCCGCCTGCTCAACCAGCCGAGCTGGAGCCCGGACGGCCGCTTCATCATCGCCAAGAAGCATTTCACCACGCAGCGCTCGCTCGGCACGGGCGAGGTGTGGCTCTACCATGTCTCTGGCGGCGGCGGCGTCCAACTCGTCAAGCGCGCCGACGAGAAGCTCCAGAAGGAGCTGGGCGAGCCGATCTACGCGCCGGACGGCAAGGCGCTCTATTATGTGCGCAACGTCTCGCCGGGCAATGTCTTCGAATATGCGCAGAACAGCCGCACGGACCTGTTCCATGTCGAGCGCTACGACATCGACACCGGCGAGGTGACCACGGTTATCTCCGGCGCCGGCGGCGCGGTGCGCCCCACGCCCTCGCCGGACGGCAAGTCCATCGCCTTCGTGCGCCGCGTGGACGGGCGCTCGACGCTGTGGGTCAAGGATTTCGCCACCGGCGCCGAGCGGCAGGTCTACGGCCCGCTGGACCGCGACGTGCAGGAGACATGGGCCGTCACCGGCGTCTATCCCAATATGGCCTGGACTCCGGACAGCGGCGCCATCATCTTCTGGGCCGGCGGCAAGATCCGCCGCATCGGCGCGCAGGGCGGCGACGCAGCCGAGATCCCCTTCCACGTCAACGACACGCGCGTGATCGTCGATGCGCATCATCCGCAGGTGGAGGTCGCGCCCGACCGCTTCCAGACGCGCATGGTGCGCTGGGCCAGCGTCTCGCCGGACGGCCGGCAGGTGGTGTTCGAGTCGCTCGGCAAGCTGTGGGTCCGCCCCGTCTCGGGCGGCACCCCGCGTCGCCTCGTGAACGGCCAGGAGGATGCGATGCAGCTCTGGCCGAGCTGGTCGCGCGACGGGCGCAGCATCGCCTTCGTGAGCTGGACGGACGCCGGACTGGGGCAGGTGCAGACGGTCGGGGCCTCCGGCGGCAGCGCGCGCACGGTCACGCCGGTCGCGGGCCATTATGCCCGGCCCGTCTTCTCGCCGGACGGGCGCACCATCGTGTTCGAGAAGCGCGGGAGCCAGGGCCTCACCGCGCCGCGCGGCGGCAGCGATCCCGGCATCTATCGCGTGCCCGCGGCGGGCGGCGCGATGGCGCGCGTTAGCGGCGATGGGGCCATGCCGCAATTCGGCGCGGACAATGACCGGCTGTTCATGGTCGCCGCCGATGGCGACGGCCGCCAGCTCGTCAGCACCGATCTCAACGGGCAATCGAAGCGTGTGCATGCCAAGGGCGCGCTGATCGTCGATTACAGCGTCTCGCCGGATGGCCATTATGTGGCCTTCCGCCAGAATTACGAGGCGTTCGTGATGCCGCTGATGCCCGGCACGCAGAATGTCGACACCGGCATGAAAGGCGGCGCGCTGCCGGTCACGCGGGTGAGCGCGGACGGCGCGGACTTCCTCAACTGGTCCAATGACGGTGCCAGCCTGCACTGGTCGCTCGGCCCGACCCTCTACACCGCGCGGACCGACAGCCTGTTCCGCCTCGCACCGGATAAGAACGCGCCCGCCTTCGAGCCGGTGCGTCAGGGCGTCTCGCTGGCGATGGACGTGACGGCGGACAAGCCCACCGGCACCGTCGCGCTGGTCGGCGCGCGCGTCGTCACCATGGCCGGCGCGGACGGCGGCATCATCGACGATGCGACCATCGTCATCCGGGGCGACCGCATCGTCGCCGTCGGGCCGCGGGCGGACACGCCGGTCCCCGCCGGCGCGACCACGGTCGACGTCGCCGGCAAGACCATCGTGCCCGGCTTCGTCGATGCCCATGCGCATGGCCCGCAGGGCGAGGACCTGCTCGTGCCGCAGCAGAACTGGTCGGCGATCGTCAATCTCGCCATGGGCACGACCACGATCCACGATCCCTCGACCACGGCGGCGGAAGTGTTCGCCGCCAGCGAGATGCAGCGCGCCGGCCTCATCCTCGCCCCGCGCACCTTCTCGACCGGCGAGGTGATCTACGGCGCCAAGGCGGCGGACGTCTATGCGCAGATCGACAGCTATGAGGATGCGCTGTCCGACGTGCGGCGCCTGCGCGCGCAGGGCGCGCTCAGCGTCAAGAACTACAACCAGCCGCGCCGCGAGCAGCGCCAGATGGTCGTCGCCGCCGCCCAGGCCGAGAATATGGAAGTCGTGCCCGAGGGCGGCTCGCTCTACACGATGGACGTGACGCTCATCCAGGACGGCAATTCCACGCTGGAGCATAATATCCCGCTGGAGACCTTCTATGACGATCTGCTGAGCCTCTGGTCGCAGACCACGGTCAACTACACGCCGACCCTCGTCGTCACTTATGGCGGCCCGGCCGGCGATCCCTACTGGCGCGCGCATACGGAGGTCTGGAAGCAGCCCATCCTCTCCCGCCACGAGCCGCCGGCCATGCTCGCCGCGCAGAATATGCGCCGCGAGATCGCGCCCGAGGAGGATTATGTGGATGACGAGAATGCCCGCGAGGCCGGCAAGCTCGCCGCGCGCGGCATCCAGGTCTCGATCGGCGCGCATGGCCAGCAGCCGGGCCTGGGCGCCCATTGGGAGATGTGGAGCTTCGTGCGCGGCGGCTGGAGCAATATCGACGCGCTGCGCGCCGCCACGATCATGCCCGCCATCTCGCTCGGCTACCAGAAGGATGTCGGCTCGCTGGAGGTCGGCAAGCTCGCCGATCTCGTGGTGATGGACGCCGATCCCACGCAGGACATCCGCAACACCGAGAAGATCCACCGCGTCATGCTGGGCGGCCGGCTCTACGATCCGCTGACCATGAACGAGGCGGAGACCGGCAACCGCGTCCGCCCGCCTTACTGGTGGGCGGGCGAAGGCGGCGCCGACGGCTATGGCGCCGGCCTTTCCACCACGCACGGCCATGGCGACTGAGCGCGCGTTCGATTGACAATGCGGCCCTCCCGCGCCCCTTGCATCACGGGCCGGGAGGCCGGTTTCAAAGGGGGTTTTCCATGAAGATGATGTCGTTCAAGGCGTTCGGCCTGCTCGCCGCGGCCTCGCTGCTGCCTTATGCCGCCCAGGCGGAGACGGAGACCTATTCGGTCATCTTCGGCAGCAAGACGGTCGGCCATCTCACCGCCGACATACAGGGCAACCGCACCAGCATCGATTACGACTACAAGAATAACGGCCGCGGCCCGACCATCGCCGAGACGATCACGGTGAATGCGGACGGCATTCCCACCGCCTGGACGGTGCGCGGCAGCACCACCTTCGGCAGCCTCGTCGACGAGCGGTTCAGCCTCACCGGCCAGCGCGCCCGCTGGACCGATTCCACCGGCTCGGGCAACGCCACGGTGACCGAGCCGAGCCTCTACGTGCCCCAGAGCGGCAGCCCCTGGGCGCTGTGGCTGCAAGCGAGCGCCCTGCTCAGGGATGCCGACAACGCCATGCCCGCCCTGCCCGGCGGCACGCTGCGGCTGAGCAAGGGCGAGACCATCTCGGCCACGGGCGAGCCCGGCACGATCCAGGTCACCGGCTATACCCTCTCGGGCGTCGACCTCAATCCGAGCTACATGCTGCTCGACGATGCCGGCCGCCTGTTCGCCTTCATGACGCCGGACTTCGTGATCGTGCGACAGGGTTTCGAGCGCGAGGAGGAGCGGCTGCGCGGCATCGCGGCGCAGCTTTCCACCCAGCGCTATGTCGACATGCAGCAGCGCTTCGGCCACCGTTATGCCGCGCCCGTGCGCATCACCAATGTCCGCGTCTTCGATCCGCAGAGCAAGGCGCTGACCGATCCGGTCTCGGTGCTGGTCAACGGCAACCGCATCGCCGCCGTCGAGCCGCTCGACAGTCCGCCCACGCCCGGCGAGGTGAAGATCGACGGCGCTGGCGGCACGCTGGTCGCCGGCCTCACCGACATGCACGCCCATCTCGATCAGGACAGCGCCATGCTGAACCTGCTCGCCGGCGTCACCTCCGTGCGCGACATGGGCAACGACAATGCGGTGCTGGACGGCCTCGTCGCCCGCATGGACGCGGGCGAGATCGCCGGCCCGCGCGTGGTGCGCAGCGGCTTCCTGGAGGGCAAGAGCCAGTTCAACGCCAATAACGGCATCATCGCCGCCAGCGAGCAGGAAGCCATCGACGGCGTGCGCTGGTATGCCGCGCGCGGCTACTGGCAGATCAAGATCTACAACAGCATGAACCCGGACTGGGTGCCGGCGGTGATCGCCGAGGCGCACAGGCTGGGCCTGCGCGTCGCGGGCCATATCCCCGCCTTCACCAATGCCGATGCGATGATCGGTGCGGGCTATGACGAGCTGACCCACATCAACCAGGTGATGCTCGGCTGGGTGCTCCAGCCCGGCGAGGACACCCGCACGCTGCTGCGCCTCACCGCGCTCAAGCGCCTGCCGGGCCTCGATCTGGACAGCGCGCCGGTCCGCCACACGCTCGACCTGATGGCGCAGGGCCATATCGCCATGGACCCCACCGTCACCATCCATGAGCTGGCCCTGCTCGGCCGCGACGGCCAGATCGCCCCGATCGCCCACCATTATTACGATCATATGCCGGTCAGCTATCAGCGCGCGCTCAGGCAGCAGATGATGGACACCTCCGCGCGCGGCGACGACGCGGCCTATCGCGCCGCCTATGAGAAGATCATCGCCACGGTGAAGATGATGCACGATCGCGGCATCTTCATCGTGCCCGGCACCGATCTCGGCGGCGCCTTCACCCTCCACCGCGAGCTGGAGAATTATGTGAAGATCGGCATGACGCCGGGCGAGATCCTGCGCCGCGACACGCTGGAGGTCGCCGCCTATATGGGCCGCGACCAGTCGCTCGGCTCGGTCGAGCGCGGCAAGCTCGCCGACTTCTTCCTCATCCCCGGCGATCCCACGCAGGATCTGGGCGCGATCACGGACATCGCCATGGTGGTGAAGGACGGCACCTTCTACTTCCCGGCCGAAGTCTATCCCGAGTTCGGCATCAAGCCCTTCGCGCCCGCCCCGGCGGTCACCCAGCCGCCGGCCGGCGAAGCAGCCGCGCCGGTCCGCCCCGCCACGCCGCACGCGCACTGAAGCTGGGGCGATCCGGGCAAGGGTTTGGGTCCGGTTAAATGGAAATAGTGCTCCCGCGAAAGCAGGAGCCCAGGGCGCATGAGCACTGCATCGCCGCCCTGGGCTCCCGCTTTCGCGGGAGCACATGTGCGTTCGGCTGACCCAACCTGCCTCCCCCTGTCACGCAACTGTCACATGAATCGGGAATGGCATGGCCGCACGTCATGCGCACCATCGCCATCTACAGCCTGAAGGGCGGGGTCGGGAAATCGACCTTCTCGGTCAACCTGGCCTGGGCCTCGGCGACCCTGTCCGCCCGCCGCACCTTGCTCTGGGACCTCGACCCGCAGGCGGCCGCCAGCTGGCTGATCGAGCCGGCGCCGCTCCAGCGCGACGCAGTGCGCGCCATGTTCGCCAGGGATGTGGAACCCGCCAGGCTCTGCCAGCCCACACCCATCGACCGGCTGGACCTGCTCGCCGCCGATGCCTCGCTCCGCGGCCTGGAGCGCCAGCTGTTCGATCTCGGCAAGCGCAAGCGCCTCGCGCGCCTGCTGGAGCGGCTGGACAAGAGCTATGACCGCGTCATCCTCGATTGCCCGCCCGGCCTCATGGAGACCAGCGAGCAGGTGATGCACGCCGCCGATCTCCTGATCGTGCCGGTCGTCCCCTCGCCGCTCGCGCGCAAGTCACTCGACGATCTCGTCGCGCATCTCGTCGAGCGCGGCGGCAAGCATCCGCCGATCCTGCCCGTCTTCTCGATGGTCGACCGCCGCCGCAAGCTGCATGTCGCAGCGCTGGAGGCCTTTCCCGACTGGCCGTTCATCCCCTATGAAAGCGCGGTCGAGCAGATGGGCATCCGCCGCCGTCCGCTCGGCGCCTTCGCCCCCGCCAGCCCCGCCGCGCTCCAGTTCGCCGCGCTCTGGGCCGCCATCGAGCGCCGCCTGGCCGGCTGAGCATAACCTAAGCCCCTCCCCTTCAGGGGAAGGGGAGAAGCATATCACGCCACCCGGCTGTTGGCGTCGCTCAGCAGCGCCCGGGCATCCTTGGCCATCATCGGCCGCCCGAAATAATAGCCCTGGATGCAATGGCAGCCGAGCGAGCGGATCAGCTCGAAGGCGGCTTCCGTCTCGACGCCCTCGGCGATGGTCCGCATATCCAGGCTCTGCGCCAGCGCCACCACCGCGCGGATGATGGCCAGGCTCTCCCGCTCCCTCTTCGCCGCGCGGGCGACGAAGCTGCGGTCGATCTTGATCGTGTTGAAGCGGTTGCGGGTGAGATAGCCGAGCGAGGAATAGCCCGTGCCGAAATCGTCGAGCGCCAGCCCCACGCCCAGCTTCGCCAGCTTCTCGACCAGGTTTGTGACATTGAGGTCGTCGCGCAGGAAGATGCTCTCGGTCACCTCGAATTCCAGCCGGTTGGCGGCCAGCCGCGCATGGGCGAGCGCCGACACCACGGTTTCGAGGAATTCCGCCTCGTAGAGCTGCTCGGCCGAGACGTTGACCGAGACGCGGACATGGGCGGGCCATGTGCTCGCTTCCCGGCAGGCGGTGCGCAGCACCCAGTTGCCGATCGGCGCGATCAGGCGCGCTTCCTCGGCGATGGGGATGAACTTGGCGGGCGGAATCTGGCCGAGCTGCGGATGTGTCCAGCGCGCCAGCGCCTCGAACGACAGGACCTCGCCGCTGCTCGCATCCACCACCGGCTGGTAGACCAGATGCAGCTCGTCATTGACCAGCGCGTCGCGCAAGGCGACCTCCAGCTGGCGGCGCTCCTCCGCCTCGGCATGCATGGAGGGCACGAAGCGCTGGTGGCAGCCGCGCCCATTGTCCTTGGAGCGATAGAGCGCCAGGTCGGCGCAGCGGATCAGCGCCTCGGCCGATCCGCCATCCTGCGGCGCGACAGCCGAGCCGATGCTGGCGCCGATCACCACGCGATGCACGTCGATCTCATAGGGGCAGGACAGCGCCTCGATCAGCGCGGCCGCCAGCCGGTCGACATAGTGCTGGTCGGGCAGATCGCGGATGATGACCGCGAACTCGTCACCGCCCAGCCGCCCGCACATCTCGTTCGCCGAGCAGGTCTGCCGCAGCCGTTCGCCCACCTGCGCCAGCAGCTGGTCGCCGACCAGATGGCCCAGCGTGTCGTTGATGGTCTTGAAGCGGTCGAGGTCGATCATCAGGAAGGCGCAGCGCGTCTTCCACTGTGCCGTTGCCTCGACCACGCCGGTCAGCTGCTCGGTCAGGTGCAGCCGGTTGGGCAGTCCGGTGAGCAGGTCGGAGCGCGCCATCTGGGCGATGCGCTCGCTCGATTCCTTCTCGACCGTGATGTCCGAGCCGACGCCCCGGAAGCCATGGAAGCCGCCTTTCTCGTCGATGCGCGGCGAGGCGGAGATCTCCCACCAATGCTGCTGGCCCTGCACGCTCACCGGGATCTCCAGGTCGCTGAACGGCAGGCGATGCTTGAGCTTGTCGGCAAGCACGTGCAGCGCCGGATCGAAGCGGCCGTCCTCCCAGGCCGGCCCCGCCAGCACCTCCAGGATCGAGCGGCCCTCGATCTCCTCGCAGCTCACGCCCAGCAGGCGCGCGAAGGCGGGCGACACATCGGTCAGGCGGCGCGCGGCGTCCGTCTGCCACAGCGCGTCGGCGGCATCCACGTCATGCTCCTTGAGCAGCAGGCTGACGACCTCGCGCTTCTCCGCCAGCATCGTGTTGGTGGTGAGCTGGATGCCGAACATATGCGCCTGGCGCAGGCTCGCCGCCAGCAGCAGCAGCGTATAGGTGGTCACGACCGCCATCAGCAACGGATCGGACTGGCGCTGCATCATCCAGATCGCGCCGCCGCCGACGGTGAGGTTGAAGCTGGTCGCCCCGAGCGGGGTGGATTGCTGGGCGATGGTGGTCGCGGCCATCAGGCAGCAAGCGATCGTCCACAGCATCACCACTTCGCGGGGCGCCGCCTGCTCCGCGAAGACCGCCATCGCCGCGATCCAGACGCCGGCCTGCAGGAAGGTGAGCAGGCCGTGGCGGATCAGGGTCGCGCGCGTCACGTCCGCATAGTCGCTCGCCAGATTGGCGCGCGCCAGCAGGATGGAGGGCAGGTGCGAGGCGATCGCCAGCATGGTCCAGAGGACGAGCAGCCAGATGGAGACCTGCCCGGCGAGCCGGAAATCGACGAGGAAGACGCTCACCGCGGCCAGCGTCATGCACAGGCCGAGCATGCGGTCGGCGGCGCGCAGCTGGCTGCCGTGGACGAATTCCGCATGGATGGCGGGAAGATGCTGGAAACCCAGCAGAATGCCGAGCGACAATGTCTCGGGAAGCGGCACGGCCCGCCGCGATCTCGGCTGATCTCTCTCGTTCACGCCCCGCGCAATAGCGGATCGGGGTTATCAACTCGTAAGCGCCCGGAGGCGGTCCTGCGAGGCCGAAGGCGGGCGTAGCCCAACGCAGGAGCACGATATAGTTCTATCTAAATAGTTCTATCTGAAGCGGACAGCCTCTAGCCGCCTCGCAGCCGGATGTCCCGGTTCAGGCGGCGATGTCGTAAGGGACGATCTCGCCTTCGAGATAGAGCTTGCGCGCCTTGGAGCGGCTGAGCTTGCCCGAGCTGGTGCGCGGCAGCGAGCGCGGCGGCACCAGCTCGATCACGCAGTTCATGCCGGTGATCGAGCGGACCCGCTCGCGGATATCCTCGCGCAGCCGGGCGCGCTCCTCATTGTCGGACACGCGGCAATGCACCAGCACCGCCGGCGTCTCCTCGCCGCCCGGCGTGGTGATGGCGAAGGCGGCGATGTCGCCCTGCTTGAAGCCGGGGAGCTGCTCCACCGCCCACTCGATATCCTGCGGCCAGTGGTTGCGGCCATTGACGATAATCATGTCCTTGGCGCGGCCGACGATGTAGAGATAGCCCTCGGAGAGATAGCCCATGTCGCCCGTGTCCAGCCAGCCGTCGGCCATGCAGGCCGCGGTCGCCTCGGGATCGCGGAAATAGCCTTCCATCAGGCTCGGGCCGGTCGTCCAGACCTTGCCGATGGTCTTTTCCGGCAGCGGGCCGCCGAACTCGTCGCGGATCTCCACGGTCATGCCCAGCACCGGCTTGCCGCAATTGACGATGGCGCGGTAGCGCTGCGGCCGGTCCTGCGGCGCGGTGCCCCCGGACAGCTCGGTCTCCTCGACCAGCTCCACGAGGATGCCCTCGCCCGGCGGCATGATCGTCACCGCCAGCGTCGCCTCGGCGAGGCCGTAGCTCGGCAGGAACGCCCTGGGCGAGAAGCCGGCTTCGGCGAAGGCATCGACGAACTGCTGCATCACGTCCGGCCGGATCATGTCCGCGCCATTGCCCGCGAGGCGCCAGCGCGAGAGGTCGAACCGCTCGGAGGCCCGCGTCTGGCTCGACATGCGCCGTGCGCAGATATCGTAGCCGAAGGTCGGCGAATAGCTGATCGCCGTGCCCTCATGACGCGAGATCATGTCCAGCCAGGCGAGCGGACGCCGCGCGAAATCCTCGGTCTTGAGATAGTCGGTCGAGACCTGGTTGGCGACCACCGAGAGGAAGCAGCCGACCAGCCCCATGTCGTGATACCAGGGCAGCCAGCTGATGCAGCGGTCGCTCTCGGCCAGCTCCATGCCGTGGCTGTGCGCCGCGAGATTGGAGAGCAGCGCCTTGTGCGTCACCGCGACGCCATGCGGGAAGCGCGTCGAGCCGCTCGAATATTGCAGGTAGCAGATGTCGTCCGTTCCCGCCGCCGGCAGGTCGCAGGGCGCGGCGCCACCGGCAAGGAAATCCTCGAAGCTCATTGGCTCGACATGGCGCCGGCGCGCCGCCTCGCTCGCCATCTCGGCCAGCTCGGCCGGATAGAGCAGCATCAGCGGATCGCAGCTGGAGAGCTGGACGACGAGCTGGTCGATATAGCTTTCCTTGCCGCCGAAGCTGGTCGGCAGCGGCAGCGGCACCGGCCAGGCGCCGGCATAGACGATGCCGAAGAAGAGCTGGGCGAACTCCGCGCCCGTCTCGGCGACCAGCGCGATGCGGTCCTGCGGCTTCACGCCGCGCGCGATCAGGCGATGCGCGCAGGCGAGCGCATCCGCGCGCAGCTCGGCAAAGGGATAGGCACGGGCGAGATTGCCGCGCGGATCGTGGAAATTGAGACCACGGGCACCCTGCGCCGCATAGTCCAGCGCCTCTCCCAATGTCCCGAAATCCGCAAAGCGTCGCGCAAGCCGATCTTCCGTCGGTGTTGGCAGCATCAAGTGACCCTTCTTTTCCGCCTGTTCCACACCAAAATTGGACGGGCGGCCGCTGTGCCGGCGTGTATCTGCGCCGATCTGAACCGGATATGTCCGGCTTCCAGCAGCGTTCACGTCGTGTCCGACCCGCTTGTTGCTTCGATCGGACAGGCTTCATAAAGACGGTGACTATGGCACAAAAATGGCGCGCCCGCCCCGATCGGCAAGTTTCCGGCCCGCCGCCGCTCGATGCTGCGGCGCTGGAGGCGCTCGCCCTCGCCTATGTCGGGCGCTACGCCACCAGCCGCGGCCGGCTGGTCGCCTATCTCGCCCGCAAGCTGCGCGAGCGCGGCTGGGACAGCGCCGAAACCGCGCCGTCCGACGTGGTGGAGACCATCGCCGACCGGCTCGTGGCGCTGCGCTATGTCGACGATGCCGCCTATGCCGACATGAAGGCGGGCGCCATGCAGCGGCGCGGCCTCGGCCGTCGACGGATCGCGCAGGCCCTGCGGCAGGACGGGATCGGCGAGGATGTGGCGCTGGAGGCCGCGCCCGACGAGGCCGCGCGGTGGGACGCCGCCGGCCGCTTCGCCCGCCGCAAGCGCATCGGCCCCTATGCGCAGACACCGGCCGACCGCCCGCTGCGCGAGAAGCAGCTCGCTGCCTTCCTGCGCGCGGGCCACGACCTCGATCTCGCCCGCCGCTGGGTCGAGGCCCTGCCCGGCCAGCCGCCCGAGCCGCTCGCATGACCCGCACCCACCGCCCATCGGAGACCGCCATGCGCTTCATCCGTAATGCCGCCGCCGTCCTGCTGACGGCCGCGCTGGTCGCCGCCTGCCAGCCCTCCGGCGCGGGGGCCATGGCGGATGGCAATGCCGCCGCCGCCTCGCCCACCCGCCATGCGCCGCTCATCGTCAAGTCCGCGAGCGGCACGCATCGCTTCGAGGTCGAGATCGCGCTCAGCGACCAGGAGCGCACGCAGGGCCTGATGAATCGCCGCGCGCTCGATCCGGACGGCGGCATGTTGTTCCTCTTCATGCCCCCGCAGATCGCGACCTTCTGGATGAAGGACACGCTCATCCCGCTCGACATGCTGTTCATCCGCGCGGACGGCACCATCGCCATGATCGCCGCGCAGGCGAAACCCAATTCGCTGGAGACCATCTCGGCCGGCGTCCCCGTCGTCGCGGTGCTGGAGCTGGCCGGCGGCCGCGCCGCGCAGCTCGGCATCAGGGAAGGCGATCTGGTCAACTGGGGCGGCTGCGTGCCTCCCGGTGGCCCGCAGAAGATGGAATCGGCAATCCTGGATTTCTGCCCGGGCGCATAGAATTGGATGCGCCTTGCGGCGCATGGCGGGCCGGGGCCGCCTCAGACATCGCTCTTCCGCGATGTCTGAAAAGGACGATCCCGCCTTGCCAATCACCGGCCTTCGCGGCTAAGCGCTCTGCCATGTCCATTCTCGGCAAGATCTTCACCTGGTGGGACGGCGCCACCGTCGGCACGGCGCTGTTCAGCATGCGCAAGGGCACGAAGGTGGGCGAGGATCATCAGGGCAATGTCTATTATGAAGGCGGCGTCGATACCAACGGCGTGCCGCGCCGCTGGGTGATCTACAAGGGCGCCAACGATGCGAGCCGCGTGCCGGCGGAATGGCATGGCTGGCTGCATCACACGATCGAGGGCACGCCGCAGAGCAACCTGCCGCCGCCGCGCATCTGGGAGGCGGAGTTCACCCCCAACCAGACCGGCACGCCCAATGCCTATCGCCCCTCCGGCGCCATCGAGGCCGGCGGTCGCCGCCAGATGGCGACCGGCGACTATGAAGCGTGGGCGCCCGACGCGTGACCCGCATGCGGCTCGCCGCGCCGGGCCGATGGCTGATGCTGGCCGGCCTCGCCGCCACGCTCTCGGCCTGCGGCCGCGCGCCGGAAGGCGCCGCCAATGCCGGCAACGACTCGGGCGAGCAGCAGATGACGCCGGACCGCCGGCTGGCGCAGGGCGCCGCCGAGCTGCCCGGCACGCCCATGGCCCAGCGCGAGGCGGTGATCGGCCTGCTCAACAAGCGCAACGGCATCACCCGCAAGCTGACCATGAAGCCGGGCGAGGCGCTGCGCGTGGGCAATGCCATCGTCCGTCTGCGCGCCTGCGAGACGACCGCGCCCTGGGAGACCGAGCAGGAGACCGGTGCCTTCGTCCAGCTCGACGTGCAGGAGAGCGGCAGCGACCAGTGGCGCCGCGCCTTCTCGGGCTGGCTGTTCAAGGAGCGGCCCGAACGGAATGTGGTGCTCCACCCCGTCTATGACGTGTGGGTGATGAGCTGCGCGATGAGCTGGCCGGAGACGGGGCCGGACACGGTCACGCTCGCCGCGCCCGGCCGCAGCGGCTCGAGCGGCAGGGTCGCGCCGGCGGCCAATGCCTCCAGCGACGAGAATGCGCCCGCCCCGGCGCGCACACCGTCCCCCGCCCCGTCGCCGAGCGCCGCGCCCAGCAATCCGGAATAGGCCACCGCGCTGATCTCGATCGCGCCCAGTGAGGCGAGATGCGCGGTCATGAACTGGCAGTCGAGCAGCGTGAAGCCGCCCAGCCGCAGCCGGGCGACCAGCCAGGCCATGGCCACCTTCGAGGCGTCCGTCGCGCGGCTGAACATGCTCTCGCCGAAAAAGGCCCGCCCCAGCGCGAGGCCATAAAGCCCGCCGACCAGCCGCCGCTCATCCCCCTGCCCCAGCCAGCACTCGACGCTGTGCGCCAGCCCCTGCTGATGCAGGCGGATGAAGGCTTCCTCGATGTCCTGGTTGATCCAGGTCGTCGGCCGGTCCTGCGCGCTCTGCGCGCACAGCGCGATCACCTGCTCGAAGGCGGTGTCGGCGGTGACCTCGAACCGGTCCGCGCGCAGCGTCTTGCGCAGCGAACGCGAGAGATGGAAGCCGTCGAGCGGCATGATCGCCCGCCGGTCCGGCTCCACCCAGAAGACCGAGCCCGCCTGCCGGTCGTCCGCCATGGGAAACAGGCCGACCGCATAGGCGCGCAGCAGGATGGGCAGGTCGATGGCCATGAGCGCCTTATCTAGTGGGCCGGCACGGCGGATGGAACCCGGCAGCGGGCCGCTGTCGATCCCTATTCGCGCTGGTCGGCAGGCAGCGGCTCGATGGCCTTGCCCTGCGCGATCGCCTCCAGCGTGCGGCGCGCCGGGGCGAAGAAGGTCGTGCCGGTATGCGGCGTCGAGAAATCGAGCAGGCGGTCATAGGCGCCCGGCGGATCGCCGACATACATGCGCTGGAGCATGGTCTCGGTCACCCACAGATAGCGGGAATAGCCGATGAAATAGGTCCCGAACTCGCCATGGCCGGCGCGGCCGAACGGCATGTTGTCGCGCAATATGTCATGCTCGTTGCCCTCGGCATCCACGATGGTCGCCAGCGACTTGTGCGATTTGCGCGACGCATCGTCATCGTCGATCTCGACATTGTCGATCTTCGTCCGGCCGATGATCTCCTCCTGCAGAGGCGTCGGAACGCGTCCCCAGGCCGCGAGATCGTGCAGATATTTCTGCACCACGACATAGCTGCCGCCCGCGAAATCCGGGTCCTCCTCGCCGACCAGCGCCGAGTCTGAGATGTCCGGCCCGGCGGGATTCGCGGTGCCGTCCACGAAGCCGAGCAGGTCGCGCGCGTCGAAATAACGGAAGCCCGACACCTCATCCGCCATCGTCACGGCGGTATCGAGCGTCGCCAGCAGCAGCCGCTCGAACTCGAAGCAGAGATCGGCGCGTTCGGCCCGGATGTGGAAGAGCAGGTCGCCCGGCGTCGCGGGCGCGTCATGCGCGGCGCCCTTGATCGGCGCGAAGGGCTTCAGCTCGCGCGGGCGGCTGCCGGGATGGAGCCGGTCCCACAAGGCGCTGCCGATGCCGGCGATGCAGGAGAGCCGGCCCGAAAGATCGCGGAAGCCGACCGTCTTGACGAGATCGTCGAGGCCGCCGAGCGCGGCGCAGACCCTGGCAAGGGCCGCCGACCCCTCCGCGACGCTGACCACGAGGAAGATGGCGGCCTGGGACAGCGGCGCATCGACACTCTGCGGATCGATCGGAACCCGTTCCCAGCTATTGCCCGTCACCCATGCCTCCTGTTCCCCACCGCAATGTGGCCAATCATCGACCCCAGCGGAACGTCGAACCGCACCGATCAGGTCCGTTATCCCATTGCATCATCACACGCCAGACCGGCAACGCACCGCCAATCTTCGGAGCCGCCCAGCGGGAATTCCGCAATCGTGGCGGAGCGGGCAAGGTCGCTGAGGAAGCCGCCGTCGACCAGGCCTTATGCCGCTTGGTGAAATATTCTCATGTCCAGCTCTGTGGCCATTCCGCTCCATTCGCCTTACTTCCCACCCCGCAAACCCGGGAGGAGAGGAGAGAGTATGGCGACATATGTGCTGGTCCACGGGGCCTGGGGCGGAAGCTGGGGCTATGCCAATCTGGCGCGCGAGCTGCGGGCGGAAGGGCATGAGGTGCATGTCCCCTCGCTCACGGGCCTGGGCGAGCGGGCGCATCTGGCGCATGGCGGCATCACGCTCGGCGACCATATCGCCGACGTGACCGGCCTGATCGACTGCGAAGACCTCACCGACATCATCCTGGTGGGGCACAGCTATGGCGGCATGGTCGTCACCGGCGTGTCGGCGCTGCGCGGCAGCCGCATCCGCAGCCTCGTCTATCTCGACGCCTTCCTGCCGCAGGACGGGCAGGCGCTGTGGGACATTGTCGACGACGCCACCCGCGCTCTCTACATCGAGAACCAGAAGGGCACGCCCGGCCTCGTCCAGCCGATCTTCCCCATGCCGGAGGGCCGCACGCGGCGCGTCTCGGGCCATCCGCTGCTCACCCTGCTGGAACCGGTGAAGCTGGGCGGCGAGGAAGGCCGGATCGGCCGGCGCACCTATGTCTATGCGAGCGCCAGCCCGATCACGAGCTTCACCAAATTCCGCGACCGCTGCGCTGCCGATCCCGCCTGGCGCACCGAGGAGGTCGCCACCGGACACATGGTCTGGGATGAGGACATGGCCAGCATCCGCCGCATCCTGCTGGAGGAAGCCGCCGCCTGACACGAAAATCTCCCCGAGCGTGTCTCGGGGAGGGGGACCGTCCGGCGAAGCCGGATGGTTGAGGGGCAAAGGCGCGACGCGTCCGGCCTGCGGCCACCCCCTCCCCCAGATCGCCGGGCAAGGAATCGCCATCGGCAAAAGCTCATGCTTGCGCCGCCCCGCGACGCACGTTAAGGGCGACGCCTTCGCCAGCGCAGGAGTGTAGCTCAGCTGGTAGAGCGTCGGTCTCCAAAACCGAATGCCGGGGGTTCGAATCCCTCCACTCCTGCCAGGGCTTGTTCCGCGCCGTCCTGCGGCCTAGATACGGAGCCAATAGCGAACCCAAGCCGCGGACTGGCCGGGAAAACTTCCGGGTCCGGTCCGCCTTTCCGTGTTTCGACGACGTGTGAAGAAGAGAGAAGACCGAGCGTGGCAAAGACCTCTCCCATCGAATTCTTCAACCAGGTGAAGGCCGAGGCGAACAAGATCGTCTGGCCGACGAGCCGCGAGACCATGATGACCACTATCATGGTCGTCATCATGACCGGCATGCTCGGCCTGTTCTTCTTCGGCATCGACGCTTTTTTCGGCTGGATCGTGAGGATGCTGCTGGGCCTCGCCGCAGGCGGCCAGGGCTGATACGCCGCTCCCCTTTCCAGATTTGAAGGACTGAACCACAATATGGCGCGCTGGTACATCATCCACGCTTATTCCGGCTTCGAGAACAAGGTCCGCGATTCGATCATCGCCGAGGCCGAGCGCATGGGCCTCGAGCAGCTCATCGAGCAGGTCGAGGTGCCCACCGAGACCGTGACCGAGGTGAAGCGCGGCAAGAAGGTGCAGATCGAGCGCAAGAACATGCCGGGCTATGTGCTCGCCAAGCTCTCGATGAACGATGACATCTATCACCTCATCAAGAACACGCCGAAGGTGACGGGCTTTCTCGGCACGTCCGGCAAGCCGCAGCCGATCAGCGAGACGGAAGCCGCCCGCTTCTTCGGCGCCCGCGAGGAAGCCGCCGCCCAGCCGCGTCACAAGGTCAATGTGGACTATGAGATCGGCGACAGCGTGAAGGTGATGAGCGGCCCGTTCGCCAGCTTCATCGGCACGGTGGAGGAGCTGGATTTCGAGAAGAGCCGCGTCAAGGTCTCCGTCTCGATCTTCGGCCGCGCCACCCCGGTCGAGCTGGACTTCGAGGAAGTCGAGCTCTCCAAGTAAGCGGACGGTCGGGCCGGCCCGTCACCCAAGCCGTCACCCCATATTCTCCGTCATTCCGGCGAAAGCCGGAATCCAGGCCGCAACCGCGCTCCGCCGGGTTCTGGATTGCCTTCGGATAACTGACTTCTCCCGCCTTCGCGGGACCTCTCCAAAACAGCCGTTCGCCCTGAACTTAACGAGAACCCTTCGACAAGCTCAGGGCGAACGGGGGGTGTTCCACGCAGCGCTCGCAAACTATCCACCCCAACCCCCTCGCGCCGGAGCGGGAATGGCGCTAGGCGCACCTCCATGCGTTACTATCTCGACACGGAATTCAACGGCTTCGGCGGCGCGCTCATCAGTCTGGCGCTGGTGCCGCACGATGGCGATCAGGAATTCTACACCTCGCTGCCCCTCCCCGAAAAGGTCCATGGCTGGGTGGAGCGCAATGTCGTCCCCTATCTGCGCCATGTGCCCGAGGGCGTCGATCATCTGCTCGACCGGCGCCAGGCCGCCGAGCATGTCGCCGCCTATCTGGTCGGCGATCCCGATCCGGTGATCGTGGCCGACTGGCCCGAGGACATCGCCCATTTCTGCGCGCTGCTGGTCACCGCGCCGGGCGAGATCGTGCGGATCGGCGCGATGCGCTTCGAGCTCATTGACACGCCCGGCTTCAGCTCGGCGGCGAACAGCCGCGTGCCGCACAACGCCCTGCATGACGCCCGCGCCCTGCGCGATTTCTGCGCCGCGATATAGGAGTCCATATTGGCCCGCCCTGGGCTTCTGCCTCCGCAGGAGCACTGTTCCATCTGATGGGGACGGGCTCCTGGGGGTTGCGCCCGCCCCCGCACTGGCGCAGAGAGGCATTCGTTACCTTTCGAACGGATCGGAAGGCGCCGGGAGAGCATCATCATGGCGAGCACAGGCCGGACCATCGACATCGCGGCCTTCATCAATGATCGCAAGCTCGGGCCATTCAATTACAAGCTGATCGTCCTCTCCTGGTTCATCACCGTGTTCGACGGGTTCGACATGCAGATGATCAGCTTCACTGCGCCCTATATGCGCGACGAGCTGCACCTCACCACCGCGCAGCTCGGCAACGTCTTCTCCGCCGCGCTGGTCGGCGCCATGATCGGCGGCTTCGTGCTCTCCTATATCGGCGACCGGATCGGGCGGCGGCGCACCATCGTCTGGTCGGCCTTCGCCTTCGGCCTGCTCACCATGGCGACGGCGCTCGCCCGCAGCTACGAGGCGCTGCTGGCGCTGCGCTTCCTCGATGGGTTCGCGATCGGCGGCATGCTGCCGCTCGCCTGGGCGCTCAACATCGAATATGTGCCTGCCCGGATGCGCGCCAGCGTCGTCACCGTCATCATGATCGGCTACAGCCTCGGCGCCGCCATCGCCGGCCCCGCGACCGTCTGGATCGCGCCGCACCATGGCTGGGAAGGCGTGTTCCTGGCCGGCGGCGCGGGCACGCTGGCCTGCGCCGCCGCGCTCATGCTGTGGCTGCCCGAATCCGCCCGTTTCCTCGCCAGCAAGGGCCGCGAGCCGGGCACGATCGCGCGCATCCTCAACCGCATCGACCCCGCCCTCGCCGCCACCCCGCAGGATCGCTACATCCTCGGCGACGAGCGGGTCGACAAGGGCAATTTCACCCTCGGCAAGCTGTTCGAGCGCGATCTCAAATGGCTCACTCCGCTGCTCTGGATCGCCTATATCGCCAGCTCGCTCGCCATCTATTTCAAGGCGAGCTGGAGCCCGATCATCTATGAGGAGCTGGATTTCGGCCGCGATGTCGCCGCCTGGGTCGCCTCGCTCTCCGGCCTGCTCGGCGCGGGGCTGGGCCTGCTGCTCATGCGCTTCACCGATCGGCATGGCCCCTTCGCCGTGGCCGCCTATCCGATCATCGGTTTCCCCATCCTGGCGGTCATCGGCCTCGTGCCCATGTCCAAGGACGCCTTCCTGATCCTGTCGATCCTCTCGACCAGCTTCGTGGGCGGCGCACATTTCGGCATGCACTCCATCGCGGGGATCTTCTATCCCTCCGCCATCCGCGCGAACGGGGCCGGCTGGGCGACCTCCATCGCCAAGCTGGGTGCCATCGCCGGGCCGATCATCGGCGCGGCCATCCTCGCCAGCGACCTGCCGATCGTGCGCAGCTTCGCCATCCTGGCCATCTGCCCGGCCGTTCTGGCGCTCTGCGTGCTGGGCATGGGCGTGATCGCCAGGCGCCGCGCCGCCCGCGCCGCGCTCGATCTGCCGCCCGACACGGTGCCCGCGTCCTGAGTGTCCGTTTGAAAATTCGCGAAAGGGCGAATTTGGAGGCGGCACCGGCCCGCTCCCCCACCCGGCCTCCCACAGCGTATCCTGAATGGGTGGCCGGGTGGGGGAGCGGGCCGGTGCCGCCATGCGCCGATAGGCGCATTTTCAAACACCATGTTCATTCGCCAGACAGTCGCGCCGGTCTAGGCTTGCCCGAATAGGGAGAGGCCCCAAGCCGAGGATATCATGTCGATCATTGCCCGCTCATCCCTCTCCCTGATCCTCGCCGCCGCCACGCTGGCCGCGCCGGCGCTCGCCCAGCCGGGCTGGGGACCCGGCTGGAGATCGGCCGACCGCATGGGCTGGCGCGGCGCGCCGGCGTCCGGTCAGGGCTATCGCGAGGGTCAGGTCGATACCGACAGCTTCGTCGCGCGCGATGCCCTCTCCATCCTCGGCCATGGCGCCATCACCGTCGGCGCCGGCGAGAACAGCGCCGCCGACGCGGGCGACCAGGCCACCTATGAGGCCGCCGTCGTCGATCAGCTCGTCAAGGCCGGCTACGACACCGCCGCGCCCGATCCGCAGGAGGGCCAGGTCGCCGAGGTGCGCATCGTCCGCGAGGAACTGCTGCCCGAGGAAGCCCCGCACCGCCCGGTGAGCGGCACCGGCACGATCGGCGTCTCCAATCGCGGCACGATGATGGGCCTCGGCCTCTATGTCGACCTCAGCAAGCCGAAGAAGGCGCTGGTCTCCACCCGCCTCGAAGCTCGCCTGAGCGACCGCGCCACCAACCGCGTCCTGTGGGAAGGCCGCGCCGAGATGGCCAGCCGCGAAGGCGACAGCCGCTGGACCCAGCAGGCCATCGCGACCCGGCTGGCGACGGCGCTGTTCAAGGATTTCCCGGACGGGCGCGAGACGGTCAGCGAGTAGGCGGCGCCTGCGTTCCTTTCATCCTCATTCGGCCTTGCTGGCTGTTCGTAACCTTGGCACTGTGGGGCTAAATAGCCCGCATCGAGGCCGATCGCGGCATTTTGCATAGGGAGGTGATGATGGTGGATGCCGGCGAGACAGTCGAAGGCGGGTGCCTCTGCGAGGCGATTCGCTATACGCTGACGGGGCCGGTCCTCTTTTGCTCCCAATGCTGCTGCAAGGACTGCCAGAAGGCCACCGGGACCGGCCACACCACCATCGTCGGCATTCACCGCGACCAGCTTGAGGTGCGCGGCACGCCCAAGACCTACACCACCCACGGAGAGACCGGCGGCAAGGTCACGCGTCATTTCTGCGGGGATTGCGGTGGACGGCTTTATACCTCGGGCGATTTGCCCGGCGCGATCATCATGATTCAGGCGGGCTCCCTCGACGATCCCAATGTCGTGAGCCCGACCAACGTGATCTATCTGAAGGACGCGACGGCATGGGATCGGTTCGACCCCAGTCTCCCGACCTTTCCCGCCATCGGCCAGCGGCCGCCGGATGTTCAGGCGGAGATCGAAGAGGTCAAGAAGCGCCCGATCAAGGCAGCGGTGGTGTAACCCGCCACGCGATTGGCCAGCGCGCTTTCATTTGCCTTCCACCCGCCGCACCATCGTAATCACCATCTCCCGCGCCAGCCGCATCCCGCAGCGGCGGTAGGTCGCGATCGCCGCTGCATTGTCGGCATAGCTGTGCAGGAACGGCCGCAGCCCCTGCTCGGCCAAACTCGCCATGGCCTTGCGCACCATCAGCCTGCCGAGGCCCCGCCCGCGCGCGTCGGGATGGACGCACACCGCGCTCACCTCCCCGAAGCCGGGCATGCGCGTGCGCTCGCCCGCCATGGCGATCAGCCGGCCCTCCTCGCGGATGCCCCAGAAGCGGCCCAGCTCATGCGTGCGTTCGGCGAACGGCCCCGGCTCGGTGAGCATCGCCAGCGCGCGCATCTGCGGCGCGTCGGCATCGCCCAGCAGGCGGATGGCGGGATGCTCGACCGGCCCGGGCGGCGCGGCGGCGATCATCTGCACCGCGGCGGACTGGCGCTCCAGCACCATGCCCGGCGGCACCGCGGCGATGTCCTGCTCGATCATCGCCAGCAACTCGCCCGGCGCGGCGAGATCGGTCAGCGCCGCCAACCCGGCCTCGTCCGCCGCCCGCATGGCCGCGAGCGGACCGATCTCGGGATGGAAGCGCACCGCCTGCGCGCCGCCCAGCGATTGGCCGGACTGGAGCGTCGTCAGCGCATGCCACACCGGGCGAGCGAGGCAGGTCTCGTCCATCGTCATGCCCGCCCCTCCCCCGCGTCGGCAATCCGCGCCGCCAGCGATTGCCGGTCAAGCTCCGCCTCGATCGCGCCGATCGCGGCCAGCAGATCGGCGCCCGTCGCGTCGCACAGCGCGCCCACCGCATCTTCCACCGCCGGGAAGAGCGTCGCCTTGAGGTCGGCCATCAGCGCCGCGCCCGCCGGGCTGATCGCGACCACGCGCCGGCGCTTGTCCCGCGCCTCGCCGGAGACGGTGACGAGGCCTTCCGCCTCCAGCACGGCCACGGCGCGGCTGACCCCCGGCTGGCTGATCCCCAGCCGCTCTCCGAGCGCGCCGATGGTGAGCGCGTCCGCCTCGCCCAGCGCCCAAAGCAGCGGGAGTTGCGCCGGCAGCACTGCCAGTTCGCGCGCCGCCAGATGCTGCGCCACCCCGGCCTGCATGCCCTCGCCCAGCCGCTTAAGCCGGCTGCCGAGGCAGAGATAGCCAAGTTGGGTGATGAGATCGGGACCATTCATATCGCGATATATATCGACTTATATATTAGTCGCCGTCAATAGAAGCAGTGCTCCTGCGAAGGCAGGAGCCCAGGGCGGCAAGGGACTGCTCATGCGCCCTGGGCTCCCGCTTGCGCAGGAGCACAAGTTATGCGCCGATGGCAGCGGATCGCATCTGTCCTACAGCCCGCCATCCATGCGATGGCGGGTCATGCCCATCGCCCAGCCTGCCTCACCCCTCCAGCTTCGCTCCGCCCACGCGTCCGGCCCTTTTCGCAACTAGGCACCCCGCACGAGGAATTTCGATTTCACCAGAACCTTCAGAACCTTTCGCGCCCCGCTCAAACCCGATTCCGCCCTTTATTTCCGCCGCGACTCCCGCTATAGGCCCGCGCTTCCCGGCCTTCGAGGCGGGGAACCTATGCGGGAGGACATGGCCCCTCGGGCCGGTCCGTCGGACCGCTAAGCTTGAACCGGATGCACGGCCGCAACGCCGCGCATCCCCTACAGAGTGAGACAGATGGCTAAGAAGATCACGGGCTATATCAAGCTCCAGGTGCCCGCGGGCGCCGCCAATCCCTCGCCGCCGATCGGCCCTGCCCTGGGTCAGCGCGGCGTCAACATCATGGAATTCTGCAAGGCGTTCAACGCGGCGACCGAGAAGGTGGAAAAGGGCACGCCCCTCCCCACTACGATCACCGTCTATGCCGATCGCAGCTTCTCCTTCGTCACCAAACAGCCGCCGGCAACCTATCTCATCAAGAAGGCGATGAACCTCAAGTCGGGCTCCAAGGAGCCGGGCAAGGTGATCGCCGGCAAGATCAAGCGCTCGCAGCTCGAAGAGATCGCGCAGGCGAAGATGGCCGACCTCAACGCCAATGATCTGGCGGCGGCGACCAGGATCATCGAAGGCAGCGCCCTGGCAATGGGCCTCGAAGTGGTGGAGGGCTAAGGACATGGCAAAGCTGACGAAGAAGGCCAAGGCTCTGGCCGCCGCGATCGACCGCGACAAGCTGCACGGCGTCGATGAGGCGATCGCGCTCATCAAGTCCAACGCCACCGCCAAGTTCGACGAGACCGTCGAGGTGGCGATGAACCTGGGCGTAGATCCGCGCCATGCCGATCAGATGGTGCGCGGCGTCGTCACCCTGCCCGCCGGCACCGGCAAGGAGGTCCGCGTGGCGGTCTTCGCCCGCGCCGACAAGGCCGATGCGGCCAAGGCGGCGGGTGCCGAGATCGTGGGCGCCGAGGATCTGCTGGAGCATATCCAGGCCGGCAATTTCGATTTCGACCGCGTGATCGCGACCCCGGACATGATGGGTCTGGTCGGCCGTCTCGGCAAGGTGCTCGGCCCCAAGGGCCTGATGCCGAACCCGAAGCTCGGCACCGTGACGCCGAACGTCGCCGAGGCGGTGAAGGCGGCCAAGGGCGGCCAGATCGAGTTCCGCGTCGAGAAGGCGGGCATCATCCATGCCGGCCTCGGCAAGGCGAGCTTCCCGGAAGCCGACCTGCGCAAGAATTTCGACGCGTTCGTCGATGCCATCGTGAAGGCCAAGCCGGCCGGCTCCAAGGGCAAATATGTCCGCAAGGTCGCCCTGTCCTCCTCGATGGGTCCGGGCGTGAAGATCGACGTGGCGCAGCTCGCCACCGCCTGACCGGGCGCCTGATCCGGCGACGGACAGGATGAAGAATGCGGAAAGGCCCTGCTTCGGCGGGGCCTTTTCACGTCAGGGGCAAGCCGCTCGATGATTAAGGTCAATTTTGCGCTAACCGCCTTCAACAATGTCATTTTCGTCCCGGCGCGCGACAAGCCGGGTCATGGCAAGACGGCATATCGGATATAGCGGCCTCGCGGGGGTCATCGCCCTCGGAGGCCTGATGCTGGGCAGCCCGGTCGCGGGCGAGGATGGCGGCATGCCGGCGATGGAGATCGCCCCGGCCGCGCATGTGGCGATCACGCCGCAAGCCGCGGAAATGCACGTGCAGCCAGCCGCGAGCGGCCGGGTCATCCGCCGCCATTCGGACGGCCTCTTCTATGTGGACGCCCAGGCCAACGGCCAGTCCATCCGCTTCGTGGTGGACACCGGCGCCACCGTCGTCGTGCTCAACCGCGAGGATGCCGAACGGCTCGGCCTCTCCTTCGAGACGCTGCGGGCCAGCGGCAACATCCGCACCGCCGGCGGCGGCGCCGCAATGCGCTGGGCGCGGATCGAGCGGCTGGAAATGGCCGGCAAGCGCATGGAGCAGCTCCATGCCGCCGTGGTCGAGGCCGGCCTCCCCGTCTCGCTCATGGGCCAGAACGCGCTGGAGCAGCTCGGCACCGTCACCCTGCGCGGCGACACGATGACGATCGAATAGGGACGATCGAATAGGAAGACGCTACCAAAGCCGTACTCCTGCGAAAGCAGGAGCACCGCCTCCCCCCGACAGCTCGCCCTCAAGGAAAGGCTTGCTTTTCCCCGCCCGTCCGCCTAACTGCCCGTCGCTCGCCGGGATTCGTCCCGGCACGCCGTCCGAGACAGCTGGCGGTGGCATCGGCGAAGGCCGGCCATCTTAATCTCCAGCCGAGACGGGGAAAAGAGTTCCAGCCGGTCATCGGCATGCCCGTGGCGGCATGTGGTTTCCGGGTCTGCCCGGGCGCAGTGTGCGCGGGTCCAGTCAACCCTTCCCCTCGGACAGACTTTGCCGCGCGCGGCCGCATGTCGGTCGCGCCCGGCACATTTGCGACAGGCGGCCGGGCCTTTGGCTCCGGTCGTCATGAGGAGAATGGCATGGATCGCAATGAAAAGACCGAGGTCGTTTCCGCGCTTCACGCGTCTCTGAAGGAGATGGGCGTGGTCGTCGTGACCCGCAATCTGGGCATGAGCGTCGCTCAGTCCACCCAGCTCCGCCAGAAGATGCGCGAGGTCGGCGCGACCTACAAGGTGACGAAGAACCGGCTTGCCAAGATCGCCATCGTGGACACGGACTATGCGGGGCTCGACGAGCTGCTCGTGGGTCCGGTCGGCCTGGCGACGTCGGCGGATCCGGTCGCGGCCGCGAAGGTCGCGGTCGACTTCGCCAAGACCAACGACAAGCTGGAGATCGTCGGCGGCGCCATGGGCGCCACGCTGCTGAACGCCGATGGCGTGAAGGCGCTGGCATCGATGCCCTCGCTCGACGAACTGCGTGCCAAGCTGGTCGGCCTTATCCAGGCCCCGGCCCAGAAGCTCGCCACCGTCACGCAGGCACCGGCCGCGCAGCTCGCGCGCGTGCTCAACGCCTACGCCACCAAGGAAGCGGCCTGAGCGCACGCGCTCGGGATCGCAACGATTGCAACCCGTTTGACTGGGGCCAGCATGGCTCCGCAAGACATGGAGTGAATTGAAATGGCTGACATCAACGCGCTGGTCGACCAGCTCTCCGCCCTGACCGTTCTCGAGGCCGCCGAGCTCTCGAAGGCTCTCGAAGAGAAGTGGGGCGTTTCCGCCGCTGCCGCCGTCGCCGTCGCTGGCGTCCCGGCTGCTGGTGGCGCCGACGCTCCGGCCGCCGAAGAGAAGACCGAGTTCGACGTGATCCTCACCGGCGACGGTGGCAAGAAGATCAACGTCATCAAGGAAGTCCGCGCCATCACCGGCCTGGGCCTCACCGAAGCCAAGGCGCTCGTCGAAGGCGCGCCGAAGCCGGTCAAGGAAGGCGTCAACAAGGCCGAGGCCGAAGAGCTCAAGAAGAAGCTGGAAGAAGCCGGCGCGACCGTCGAGCTCAAGTAAGCTTTTCCGGCAACGGGGCGGCGCTGGCGTGATTTCGAGGCAGGTGGAAACACCTGCCGGCTCGGAAATCACGGCAAGCAAACCCGTTCCGTCTGCCTAAAAACATCAGGGAAGCGCGCCAGCCGGTGCGCTTCCCTTTTTTTTCAGACGGCGATCCGGTCCCGCCCGCCGGACGAGATCCGGGCTAGCTCCGCGTTCATCGCTGCCATCGCCGCGTGGAAGGATTCGAAGCGCGGCCGCGCCGAGGCGTCGAGCAGCAGCACATCCTCCTCCGCCGGCCGCCGGAACGGCTCGACCGGGACGGCCGGCGCATTGTCGGCGGGGACCGGCAGCGCGGCGCCGCGCGTCTCCGCGATCCACGCTGCCTCCTCCGCTTCCGATGGCCCCTCCGCCGGCAGGGGCAGGGCGGGATCTTCGTCCCGCGCGGCCATGGCCGCGGTCAGGGCGAGTTCGCCGGCCGGCTCCACCCCGCGCGAGCGCAGCCCGAGCCACCAGAACAGGCCCAGACATGCCGAGGCCATGGCCGCGACGAGCAGCCCGTGCGACCAGGCGCCAGGCAGCATGGCTTCCAGCCCGCTCATGCGACGCGCCCCAGCGGATCGTTGCGGCGGCGGGGCGGCGGGAACCGCAAGAAGCGCGGCAGGCGCGGCCGCCGGAGCGGCTTCCCTGCGATCCCGCCGGCCGGGGTCCGGCACGATATCCGGCTCGGCCGCCTTTCGCGCGACCTTCTGAGGCGATCCGTTATCGACGGGCAAGGCCACGACGGGCACATCGCCCAGGCGCGGCTCGGTGGCGACCAGCCGCACAGCCTGCCCGGCGCGCATCGTCTGGTCCGGCACGCGGGCAAGCGCCTCGGACGTCGCCGTGTCGGCGGCGCGCGCTTGCCCTGCACTGCCGGATTCCGCTGAACCATCGACTTGCCCGGATGCTGGAAAGGCCACGAATATGCACATCGCGAGCCCGAGCCGCAAAGGAGGAACACCCAATCTCATCTAGTCTGCCCCATTTTGGGACGGGGATAACGGCTCGCCCGGCTCGATCCAGCGCTCACCCTGCCAGCCGCGCGATCCCCAGCACAATTCACGACGAAGCGTGCCGCATGCCCGATCAACGGACATGGGCGTCGTCGTCCGCATCACGATACAAAGCACCGCTTCGGCACAGGCTCCATCCGATCCGCACTCAGCACAGGGAACATCGAACGATGACCGATCGACCGGTTCAGCCCGGATTCGCCGCCGATTCGGAGGAGAATGCGGATCTGCGCGCGATGATCCGCACCATTGCGGACTATCCCGCGCCCGGCATCCAGTTCCGCGACGTCTCGACTCTGCTGCTCGACGGGGAAGGCTTCCGCGCCACGATCGACCGGCTGGCGGCGCGCATCGATCCTGCCCGGGTCGATCTCATCGCCGGCATCGAGGCGCGCGGCTTCATCGTCGCGGCGGGCCTCTCCTATGCGCTGCGCAAGGGCAAGCTGATGCTGCGCAAGCAGGGCAAGCTGCCCGGCGACACGGTCGGCATCGACTATGCGCTGGAATATGGCTCGGACCGGATCGAGATGCATGTCGGCGCGGTGACGCGGGGCGCGCGGGTCGTGCTGGTCGACGATCTGCTGGCGACCGGCGGCACGGCGCTGGCCGGCGTCTCGCTGCTGCGCGGCCAGGGCGCGATCGTCGACACGGCGCTGTTCATCGTCGACCTGCCGGCGCTGGGCGGCGCCGAGCTGCTGCGGGCGCAGGGCGTCGATCCCGTCTCGCTGGTCACGTTCGAGGGCGATTGAGCCGATGCGGGTCATCATCCTGGCCGCCCTCCCCGAGGAGGCGGACGCCTTCCTGCCCGGCACGGGCGCGCCGCTGGACACAGGCTGGCCGGCGACCCGGGCGATCCGCCTGGGCGATCACGACATCCGCCTCGCCACCACCGGCATCGGCAAGGTCAACATCGCCTGCGCCGCCGCCCGTCTGCACGCCATGGAGCGCGCGGACCTGTTGCTGACGCTCGGCACCGCCGGCAAGCTGCACGGAATCGAGGGCGACTGCTTCTATCTCGCCCGCGCGGTCCAGCATGATTATGGCGCGCGGCAGGCGGCCGCCTTCATCCATTATCCGCCGGGCGCCTGGCCGATGGGTCCGGCGCATGTCGAGCCCTATGAGGCGCTGGCCGATCCCGGCCTCGGCCTGCCCGCGGCCTGCATCGCGAGCGGCGACGCCTTCATCGAGGATGCGGCCTATGCGGCGCATATGGTCGCGGCGCTGGATGCCGATCTGGTCGACATGGAGACCGCTGCCATAGCGCAATATGCGGCCGCCGCTGGCCTGCCCTGGGCCGGCATCAAAGCCACGACGGACGACGCCAATCATGCCAGCGCCGGGGACTTCCACGCCAATCTGCGCGCCGCCTCGCGCCGTGCCGCGGAGGCCATGGAGCGCCTGCTGGCGCTACTGTGATGCCGCCACGGGCAGGCATGCGTATCGAGATGACGCACTTTTCCCACGTGCCGGCCTTGCCACGGCCCGTTCACAGGCTAGGGTGCTCCGTCCGTGAGTCACACCAACCCGAAGAGAAGCCCATGCGTCTAGCCCAGCACCTGCGCCTCAATCGGCTCGCCCTGCCCCTCCTCGGCCTTTCCATCGCGCTCGGCGCCTGCGCGCCCAAGGCGCCCAACACCCCGCCGCCACCGCCGGTCAACTATGCCGAAGCGATCCTCTACAATGGCACGGGCCAGCGGATGGGATCGGTGTCCTTCCTGCCGGAAGGCGAGACGGTCCAGGGCACGGTGCAGCTCAACAATGGCGCGCTGACGCCGGGCCAGCACGGCATGCACATCCACGCCGTCGGCAAGTGCACGCCGCCCGAATTCACCTCGGCCGGCGCGCATCTCAATCCCGGCAACAAGCAGCACGGCCTGGAGAATCCCGAGGGGTCGCATGAAGGCGACCTGCCTTCCTTCGTGGCCAATGAGGCCGGCGGCGGGCAGGCGAGCTTCACCTTCCATGGCACGTTCGACGATCTCTTCGACGTCGACGGCGCCGCCTTCGTCATCCATGCCGATCCGGACGACATGGTGACCGATCCGAGCGGCAACAGCGGCGCGCGCCTGCTTTGCGGCGTGATCTACCGCAAGCAGCGCTGAATATCCGTCAGGGGCATCGCGAAAGAGCGATGCCCGAGGCGGCACCGATCGGCGCACCCAAACAGACCACGCCCCCTTGCGCTGACCCGAAATAGGACTATATCACCTCTCCAACGGTTTCGTCCGGCTATGCCGGTCGAGCCACCTGCCCTCGCCCGGGCAAGCATGCCGAATTGCGCACGGCACGCATCACATATTGGGCGAGGATCAGGCGACAAGACGCTGCAGTGCGGATCGGACAGCCCCGACCCGCACTTTTTTGCGTGACCGAAGCCGCCGTACGGGCGTGCCCGATCGCCACGATCCGGCTGATTTTTCGCTGCGATGCGAAAAATTTCGAGTTCAATTCAGGCAGGAAGGTCAGGTATCTCTGGCATGGCAACCAAGGCTCTCCCCCCGCACGCCCCCGGCGACAGCGCCAAGAAGCGCATCCGCAAGGTCTTCGGCAACATCCACGAAGTGGTGCAGATGCCGAACCTCATCGAGGTGCAGCGCGAAAGCTACGAGCAGTTCCTCCGCTCCAATCCGGCAATCGGCTATGTGTCGGGCCTGGAAAAGACGCTGCGCAGCGTCTTCCCGATCCGCGATTTCGCCGGCACGGCCGAGCTGGACTTCGTGCATTACGAGCTGGAAGATCCCAAATACGACACCGAGGAATGCCGCCAGCGGGGCATCACCTATGCCGCGCCGATGCGCGTCACGCTGCGCCTGATCGTCTTCGAGGTGGATGCCGACACCGAGACCCGCTCCGTGCTCGATATCAAGGAGCAGGACGTCTACATGGGCGACATGCCGCTCATGACGCAGAACGGCACCTTCATCGTCAACGGCACCGAGCGCGTCATCGTCAGCCAGATGCACCGCTCGCCGGGCGTGCTCTTCGACCATGACCGGGGCAAGACCCATGCGAGCGGCAAATATCTCTTCGCCGCGCGCGTCATCCCCTATCGCGGCTCGTGGCTCGATTTCGAGTTCGACGCCAAGGACATCGTGAACGTCCGCATCGACCGCAAGCGCAAGCTGCCGGTGACCGCCCTGCTCTATGCGCTGGGTTTGGACAGCGAGGAGATCCTCGGCGAGTTCTACAACAAAGTCACCTATGTGCGCGGCGATAATGGCTGGCAGATCCCCTACACGCCGGAAGCCTGGCGCGGCCAGAAGCCGATGTTCGACATCGTCGACGCCAAGACCGGCGAGATCGTCTTTCCCGCCGGGCAGAAGATCAGCCCGCGCGCGGCGCTGAAGGCGCAGAAGGACGGCCTGGAAGCCCTCGTCATCCCGACCGAGGAGATTTTCGGCCGCTACAGCGCCTATGACCTCATCAACGAGTCGACCGGCGAAATCTACATCGAGGCCGGCGACGAGGTTTCGCCCGAGAATCTCGAGAAGCTGGACAAGGCCGGCATCGACCGGATCGAGCTGCTCGACATCGACCATGTGAACACGGGGCCCTGGATCCGCAATACGCTCAAGGTCGACAAGGCCGAGGATCGCGACCACGCCCTTTCCGACATCTACCGCGTCATGCGCCCCGGCGAGCCGCCGACGCGCGAGACGGCCGAGGCGCTGTTCGAGGGCCTGTTCTTCGATCCCGAGCGCTACGACCTCTCGGCCGTGGGCCGCGTGAAGCTCAACATGCGTCTGGGCCTCGACGCCGAGGACACCATCACCACGCTGCGCCGCGAGGATATCCTCGCCGTGGTCAAGGAGCTGGTGAACCTCAAGGACGGCAAGGGCGAGATCGACGATATCGACAATCTCGGCAACCGCCGCGTGCGCTCGGTGGGCGAGTTGCTGGAGAACCAGTATCGCGTCGGCCTGCTGCGCATGGAGCGCGCCGTCAAGGAACGCATGTCGAGCGTCGACGTCTCGACCGTGATGCCGAACGACCTCATCAACGCCAAGCCGGCCGTGGCCGCGGTGCGCGAGTTCTTCGGCTCCTCGCAGCTCAGCCAGTTCATGGACCAGACCAACCCGCTTTCCGAGATCACGCACAAGCGGCGCGTCTCGGCGCTCGGGCCGGGCGGCCTCACCCGCGAGCGCGCGGGCTTCGAGGTCCGCGACGTCCATCCGACGCACTATGGCCGCATCTGCCCGATCGAGACGCCGGAAGGCCCGAACATCGGCCTCATCAACTCGCTGGCGAGCTTCTCGCGCGTCAACAAGTACGGCTTCATCGAGACGCCCTACCGCAAGGTGGTCGACAACAAGGTGACGGACGAGGTGGTCTATCTCTCCGCCATGGAAGAGGCCAAGCACACCATCGCCCAGGCGAATGCCGAGGTGAACCCGGACGGCACCTTCGTGGAGGATCTCATCTCCGCGCGCGAGGCGGGCGAGTTCCTGATGGCGCCGCGCGATCACATCACGCTGATGGACGTCAGCCCCAAGCAGCTCGTGTCGGTCGCGGCCTCGCTCATTCCCTTCCTGGAGAATGACGACGCCAACCGCGCGCTCATGGGCTCGAACATGCAGCGTCAGGCCGTGCCGCTGGTGCGCGCCGAGGCGCCGTTCGTCGGCACCGGCATGGAGGAGACGGTCGCGCGCGATTCCGGCGCCGCCATCGCCGCCCGCCGCTCCGGCATCGTCGACCAGGTCGACGCGACCCGTATCGTGATCCGCGCCACCGAGGATATCGAGCCCGGCAAGTCGGGCGTCGACATCTACACGCTGATGAAGTTCCAGCGCTCGAACCAGGATACCTGCATCAACCAGCGTCCGCTGGTGAAGGTGGGCGATCAGGTGAAGGCCGGCGACGTGATCGCCGACGGTCCCTCGACCGAGCTGGGCGAACTGGCGCTGGGCCGCAACAGCCTCGTCGCCTTCATGCCCTGGAACGGCTACAACTACGAGGACTCCATCCTCATCTCCGAGCGGATCGTGAAGGACGACGTCTTCACCTCGATCCACATCGAGGAGTTCGAGGTGATGGCCCGCGACACCAAGCTCGGGCCGGAGGACATCACGCGCGACATCCCCAATGTCGGCGAGGAAGCCCTGCGCAACCTCGATGAGGCGGGCATCGTCTATATCGGCGCCGAGGTGGAGCCGGGCGACATCCTGGTCGGCAAGATCACGCCCAAGGGCGAATCGCCGATGACGCCGGAGGAGAAGCTTCTCCGCGCCATCTTCGGCGAGAAGGCCAGCGACGTGCGCGACACGTCCCTGCGCCTGCCGCCGGGCGTTGCCGGCACGATCGTCGAGGTGCGCGTGTTCAACCGGCACGGCATCGACAAGGACGAGCGCGCCATGGCGATCGAGCGCGAGGAGATCGACCGCCTCGCCAAGGATCGCGAGGACGAGCGCGCCATCCTCAATCGCGCCACCTTCAACCGCCTCCGGGGCATGCTGCTGGGCCAGGTGGCCACGGCGGCGCCCAAGGGCGTGAAGAAGGGCAGCGAGATCGACGAGGCCCTGCTCGCCGAGGTGGAGCGCCACGAATGGTGGAAGTTCGCCGTCGCGGACGACACCGTCCAGACGCATCTGGAAGCCGTGAAGGCCCAGTATGACGAGGCGGTGAAGCTGATCGTCGACAAGTTCGAGGATCGCGTCGAGAAGCTGCAGCGCGGCGACGAGCTGCCCCCGGGCGTGCTCAAGATGGTCAAGGTGTTCGTCGCGGTGAAGCGCAAGCTGCAGCCGGGCGACAAGATGGCCGGCCGTCACGGCAACAAGGGCGTCATCTCGCGCATCCTGCCGGTGGAGGACATGCCCTTCCTGGAGGACGGCACCCCCGTCGACATCGTGCTCAACCCGCTGGGCGTGCCTTCGCGCATGAACGTCGGGCAGATCTTCGAGACCCATCTGGGCTGGGCCGCGCGCGGCCTGGGCCAGCAGATCAAGGGTGCGCTGGAGGATTGGCGCCACGCCAATCCCGATCCGCGGCCGGGCGACATGCCCGAGGCGGTGAAGGCGCGGCTCCTGGACGTCTATGGCGAGGATTATGCGGCCGAGATCGACAGCCGCACGCCCGAGCAGGTCGTCGAGCTGGCCTCGAACCTGGTGACCGGCGTGCCGATCGCGACCCCGGTGTTCGACGGCGCCAACCAGCAGGACATCATCGACATGCTGGAGAAGGCGGGCTTCGCCTCCTCGGGCCAGTCGACGCTGTTCGACGGCCGCACCGGCGACGCGTTCGACCGCAAGGTGACCGTGGGCATCATCTACATGCTGAAGCTCCACCACCTTGTCGACGACAAGATCCACGCCCGCTCGATCGGACCCTACAGCCTCGTCACCCAGCAGCCGCTGGGCGGCAAGGCGCAGTTCGGCGGCCAGCGCTTCGGCGAGATGGAGGTCTGGGCGCTCCAGGCCTATGGCGCCGCCTACACGCTGCAGGAGATGCTGACGGTGAAGTCCGACGACGTGGTCGGCCGCACCAAGGTCTATGAGGCGATCGTCAAGGGCGACGACACCTTCGAGGCCGGCATTCCCGAGAGCTTCAACGTGCTGGTCAAGGAAATGCGCTCGCTCGGCCTCAATGTAGAGCTGGCGGCGCTGGAAGACCTGTCCGACGAGGATGGCGACGGCGAACTGCCTGAGGCGGCGGAGTAAGGGAAGCGTGGAGCGTTGCCCTCCGAAGGCAACGCTCCCTCCCCTGCTTCGCCCCCGACCAAAATTCAGCCCTCAAGAGGGAATTGAGATATGAACGAACTGACCAACTTCGCGAACCCCGTCGCCAAGCCCGACGTGTTCGACCAGATCCAGATCGGCATTGCCTCGCCCGAGCGCATCCGGTCCTGGTCCTTCGGCGAGATCAAGAAGCCCGAGACGATCAACTATCGCACGTTCAAGCCCGAGCGTGACGGCCTGTTCTGCGCGCGCATCTTCGGTCCGATCAAGGACTATGAGTGCCTGTGCGGCAAGTACAAGCGCATGAAGTACAAGGGCATCGTCTGCGAGAAGTGCGGCGTGGAGGTGACCGTCTCCAAGGTCCGCCGCGAGCGCATGGGCCATATCGAGCTGGCCGCGCCGGTTGCGCACATCTGGTTCCTCAAGTCCCTGCCCTCGCGCATCGGCCTGCTGCTCGACATGCAGCTCAAGCAGCTGGAGCGCGTGCTCTATTTCGAGAGCTACATCGTCATCGAGCCGGGCCTCACCCCGCTGGAGAAATATCAGCTCCTCAACGAGGATGAGTTGCTCGATGCGCAGGACGAATATGGCGAGGACGCCTTCTCGGCCGGCATCGGCGCCGAGGCCGTCAAGCAGATGCTCATGGACCTCGATCTCGAGGGTGAGCGCGAGGCGCTCATGGAAGAGCTGGCGACGACCAAGTCGGAGCTGAAGCCCAAGAAGATCATCAAGCGGCTCAAGGTCGTCGAGAGCTTCATCGATTCGGGCAACCGCCCGGAATGGATGATCCTCGAGGTCGTTCCGGTCATCCCGCCGGAGCTGCGTCCGCTCGTCCCGCTGGACGGCGGCCGCTTCGCGACGTCCGACCTCAACGATCTCTACCGCCGCGTCATCAACCGCAACAACCGCCTGAAGCGGCTGATGGAGCTGCGCGCGCCGGACATCATCGTGCGCAACGAGAAGCGCATGCTGCAGGAAGCGGTCGACGCCCTGTTCGACAATGGCCGCCGCGGCCGCGTCATCACCGGCGCCAACAAGCGTCCGCTCAAGTCGCTCTCCGACATGCTCAAGGGCAAGCAGGGTCGCTTCCGCCAGAACCTGCTCGGCAAGCGCGTCGACTATTCGGGCCGTTCGGTCATCGTGACCGGCCCGGAACTCAAGCTGCACCAGTGCGGCCTGCCCAAGAAGATGGCGCTCGAGCTGTTCAAGCCGTTCATCTACGCCCGCCTCGACGCCAAGGGTCTCTCCATGACCCTCAAGCAGGCCAAGAAGTGGGTCGAGAAGGAACGCAAGGAGGTCTGGGACATCCTCGACGAGGTGATCCGCGAGCATCCGGTGCTGCTGAACCGCGCGCCGACGCTCCACCGCCTCGGCATCCAGGCGTTCGAGCCCGTGCTGATCGAGGGCAAGGCAATCCAGCTTCACCCGCTGGTCTGCTCGGCCTTCAACGCGGACTTCGACGGTGACCAGATGGCCGTGCACGTTCCGCTGAGCCTTGAGGCCCAGCTGGAAGCGCGCGTGCTGATGATGTCGACCAACAACATCCTCTCGCCCGCCAACGGCAAGCCGATCATCGTGCCGTCGCAGGACATGGTGCTGGGCATCTATTATCTCTCCATGGAACTGGAGGGTGAGCCGGGCGAAGGCATGGTGCTGTCCGACATGCAGGAGGTCCATCAGGCTCTGTTCGCCAAGGCCGTGACGCTGCACTCGAAGATCACCAGCCGCGTCCCCCAGACGGACGAGAACGGCAACCAGTATATGCGCCGGGTGGAGACCACACCGGGCCGCATGCTGATCGGCGAGTGCCTGCCCAAGAGCCACAAGGTGCCCTTCGACACCGTCAACCGCCTGCTGACCAAGAAGGATGTGGGCGACGTGATCGACGAGGTCTATCGCCACACCGGCCAGAAGGACACGGTGCTGTTCGCCGACGCCATCATGGCGCTGGGTTTCCGCCACGCGTTCCAGGCGGGCATCTCGTTCGGCAAGGACGACATGATCATCCCGGATGCCAAGGACCCGCTGGTCGACGAGACCAAGGCGCTGGTGGCCGACTATGAGCAGCAGTATCAGGACGGTCTCATCACCCAGCAGGAGAAGTACAACAAGGTGATCGACGCCTGGAGCCGCTGCGGCGACCAGGTCGCGGCCGCCATGATGGACGAGATCCGCGCCATGCCGAAGGACCCGGAGACGGGCCGTCTGAAGCCGATCAACTCGATCTACATGATGAGCCACTCGGGCGCGCGCGGTTCGCCGGCGCAGATGAAGCAGCTCGCCGGCATGCGCGGCCTGATGGCCAAGCCTTCGGGCGAGATCATCGAGACGCCGATCATCTCGAACTTCAAGGAAGGCCTGACCGTCCTTGAATATTTCAACTCGACGCACGGCGCCCGCAAGGGTCTGGCCGACACCGCGCTCAAGACGGCGAACTCGGGCTACCTGACCCGCCGTCTGGTCGACGTGTCGCAGGACTGCACGATCGTGGAGATCGACTGCGGCACCAGCCGGGCGCTGGAGATGAAGGCCATCGTCCAGGGCGGCAGCGTCATCGCCTCGCTCGGCGAGCGCGTGCTCGGCCGCACCACGGCCGAGGACATTGTCGACAGCAAGGACGGCTCGGTCATCATCGCGGAGGGCGAACTGCTCGACGAGGCGATGGTCGCGAAGATCGAGGCGATCGGCATCCAGTCGATCAAGATCCGCTCGCCGCTGATCTGCGAGTCCAAGATGGGCGTCTGCGCCAAATGCTACGGGCGTGACCTCGCCCGCGGCACGCCGGTGAACATCGGCGAGGCGGTCGGCGTCATCGCGGCGCAGTCGATCGGCGAGCCGGGCACCCAGCTCACCATGCGGACCTTCCACATCGGCGGCGCCGCCCAGCTCAACGAGCAGTCCAATCTGGAGGCTGTCGCGGACGGCACGCTGGAGCTGCGCGACATGCCGACCATCACGGACAAGAACGGGCGCCGCCTGTCGCTTGCCCGTAACGGCGAGCTGGCGATCATCGACGATGAGGGCCGCGAGCGCGCGGTCCACCGCCTGCCCTACGGCGCCGCCATCCTGTTCGCGGACGGCAGCAAGGTGAAGCAGGGCGATCGCATCGCCGAGTGGGACCCGTTCACCCAGCCGGTCATCACCGAGAAGCCGGGCGTGGTGAAGTATCAGGACCTGATCGACGGCAAGACGCTCACCGAGCAGGCCGACGAGGCGACCGGCATCACGCAGCGCGTGGTGACCGAATATCGCGCCCCGTCGCGCTCCAAGGACGATCTGCGTCCCCGCCTCACCCTGCTGGACGACGAGTCCGGCGAGGCGGCCCGCTACATGCTCTCGCCGGGCGCGATGCTCTCGGTGGAGGATGGCGCGCAGGTGCAGGCCGGCGACATCCTGGCGCGTGTCTCCCGCGAGGCCGCGAAGACCCGCGACATCACCGGCGGTCTGCCGCGCGTCGCGGAGCTCTTCGAGGCGCGCAAGCCCAAGGACAATGCGATCATCGCCAAGGTCTCGGGCCGCGTGCAGTTCCTCAAGGACTACAAGGCCAAGCGCAAGATCGCGATCCTCCCCGAGGATGGCGGCGAGCCGGTCGAGTATCTGATCCCCAAGAGCAAGGTGATCGACGTCCAGGAAGGCGACTATGTCAAGCGGGGCGACAACCTCATCGGCGGTTCGCCGGACCCGCACGACATTCTGGAAGTGCTCGGCATCGAGCCGCTGGCGGAATATCTCGTCAGCGAGATCCAGGAAGTCTACCGGCTGCAGGGCGTGAAGATCAACGACAAGCACATCGAGACGATCGTCCGTCAGATGCTGCAGAAGGTTGAGATCACCGACGGCGGCGACACCACGCTGCTGGCCGGCGAGCAGGTCGATCGCGAGGAGATGGACGAGATCAACGCGCGTCTGGAGCCCAACCAGCAGCGCGCGCAGGGCAAGCCCATCCTGCTCGGCATCACCAAGGCGTCGCTGCAGACCCGCAGCTTCATCTCGGCGGCATCCTTCCAGGAGACGACCCGCGTCCTCACCGAGGCGGCCGTCCAGGGCAAGAAGGACACGCTGGTGGGCCTCAAGGAGAATGTGATCGTCGGGCGTCTGATCCCGGCGGGCACCGGCTCCTCGATGAACCGCATGCGCATCGCCGCCAACAGCCGCGATGCCGCGCTGCGGGCCGCCATGCGCGCCGCCAACGAAGCGCATCTCGTCGCCCCGCTGACCGCGGCCGAGGAGCATGCGGCCGAGCTGCGCGAAGGCCCCGAGGCGGCGATCGGCGACGATCCGCTGGCCAAGGTCCAGGGTGAGGACTTCACCACCGAGGATATGGACTGATCCTCCGGCGGGCGCCCGCGCCCGCCTCGACAGACACGCACGGCCGGGGTGGCGATATCGTCATCCCGGCCGTCGCATGTCCGGGCTCGGGCAGGCTTTCAGCGGACGCCAGTGCCAAGCGTCCTGCCCGCACGAGCATTGGTGCGCCTGCGAAAGCAGGAGCACGAGATGGTTCAACCTGAAGCGGAACAGACTTCAGCCCGGCCATGACGAGTCCGATTGTAACGGCCCTCGAAAAGGGTTAATACCGCTTCACCACAAGGAGCCGAGTCTATCGGCCCGGGGTCGCACCCGAACGTTAATCTTGTGGGAGATCATAATCATGAAAAAGACTCTTCTGGCGCTGACAGCCTCGGCTGTCGTGGCTTTTGCCGCGCCTGCCGGTGCTGTGACCGTGCTGACCTTCGAGGGCATCGCGGACGGAACGCCTGTCGGTGATTTCTATGCGCCCACCTATCTCTTCTCGCCGGCCACATTGGCGCTGGTCGACGCGGATGCCGGCGGCGGCGGCAATTTCGGCAACGAGCCTTCGCCGAACACCATCATGTTCTTCCTGGATGCCAACAATGCCATCCTGAACGCGCCGGGCGGTTTCGACACGGGCTTTTCCTTCTACTACACCTCGTCGACCGCCGCGACCGTGACCGTGTATGACGGCCTGGACGGGACGGGCAACGTGCTCGGCACCATCGACCTCGTGGCCCAGTATACCGACAATTGCACGGGTGATCCCACGGGCACCTTCTGCAACTGGTCGGCGATCGGCGTCGCGTTCGATGGCATCGCCATGTCCATCGACTTTGGCGGCACGGCCAACCAGACCGGTTACGACAACATCACCTTCGGGGCGGACACGCCCGGCGGCGCCGTTCCCGAGCCGGCCACCTGGGCCATGATGATCGCCGGCCTGGGCCTCGTCGGCGCATCCATGCGCCGCCGCAGGGTCGCCGTCAGCTTCGTCTGACCGCGTCCACCGGCCACACAGACAGGGGAACGCCCGCCATCATCATGGCGGGCGTTTTCGTTGCAGGACTCCGTGCCGCTGCAGAAGCCTTCGCATCTGCATCATGTGCTCCGCTCCAGTCCGGGCCTGGCCGATACCGGATCATGATTTTCCTTGGAAATGCGATATTTGGAGCCAGGGGCGCGTCGGGGCGTCCTGCCACCAGCGCCTCACGGCCTGTTCGCATGCGCACCATCAGATATAGTCACCGCCATGGTGGGGGCCGTTGAGGACGCCTGATTCGCACTCGTCCTTTCTTGAGGAGGTGACCATGCGACTGGGACCATATACCGCCCTGACGATCGCCGCGATGCTTGTCGTGATGCCCCATCGGGGCGAGGCCCTGGAATCACTTTCGGCCCCGCTGGCCGATGACGGCCCTTTCAACCAGACCATGTCCGCGACCGGCACATCTCTGGCCGGGGCTCCCGTGGCGCCGGCCAAACCCGGCGGCGTCGATCTGCCCGCGACAAGCGACGCGGCGCCTGCGTCCGATCAGGTGGACACCGTCCCGTTGAGCTTCCAGGACATGGCCCAGAGCCTTCCCCAAGAGGATGCCGCGGCGTTCGAGGCTCTGCCCGAGCCAGCGAACCCCGAGGCGCGGATCGCGCATTGGTTCTCGGACAATCTGGCGAACATCATTCGCTGGAGCGTCATCCTCCCGCTTGCGGCACTGGTTGGCGCTGCCCTGCGCAAGAAGCGGGGAACGCTGTCCTTCTGAATCCTCGCGCGCCTCTCCGGCTTCGCCGATCGGAACGGAACCGATCAGCATGTCATGATCCGGCCCGAATCGGCGGACCAGGCTCCCCGTCTTCTAGCGCTATTTCGAGGCAGATGGACGATCTGCCGGCTCGGGATCGCGAAAAGGACGGAAAGCCGGAGTCGATCCGCTTCAATCCCAAGCGGATCGACTCCGGGCGGAATTCGGCACGTCCTCTTTGCTGTCCTCAGTCCGGACACCCCTCAGATATAGTTAGAGCCTCGTGCGTTAAATCGGGATCATCCTTGCGTCCGTTCGTGTCGAGCGAAGTCGAGACACCGATGCAGGATCGGGCATGGTCGATGGGTGTCTCGACTTCGCTCGACACGAACGGGACGACGGATCAGATTTAAGGCGCGACGCTCTAATGCGCGCGCTGGTCGCGCTTGGATCCCGTCATGGCCATGGATGCGAAAACGCGCCGCGCGCCAGACAGGGATGCATGATCCCTTTGGTCATGTTTTGCGGGACCAGCATCACGAAGACATGTCTCGTCGGGAGCGCTGCGCTGCTTGCCTTCGCCACTTCGGCGTCCGCCAGCACCGTCTATCTCGATTTCGCGGGCATCGCCCGGTCCGTGGTGTTCGGCGGCACGGCCAACCAGCAGATGTTCGACGATTTCACCTTCGGCTCGACCACGGTCGGCGGCATTCCGGAGCCGGCCGGCTGGGCGATGATGATCGGCGGCTTCGCGCTGGTCGGGGCGGCCATGCGCCGCCGCCGCATCACGGCCGCCTTCGCCTGATCGGCCACGTTGCGCACAAGGAAGGGGTTTCGGGAAACCGGGACCCCTTCCTTCGCGCGGCGGACCATCGCCCCGATGCATCGTGGCGGCGCGCGAATCGGCCCGTCCCTGCCCAAAAATGAGACATTGGCTGGGATATGCGCCCCAATCCCGCTGCGGCTTGATGGGCACTCGCCGGTCAGCGAACTGTATTTTCGGAAAAGTTCGCCCTTCGCGTTGGAGCGTCTCTTCAACCCGCTCCGCCCCCAAGCTTCGTTTCGAAACGTGGTTAATTATGCTAAAGGGACTCGCGGAGGGGACACGGGCGCAATCACCTCTCCATTCTTGTGGGAGAATTTCAATGTCCGTCCAAAAGCTTCTTACAAAGACTGTCGGTGCAGCCATCGTCCTGGCCACGGCCTCCGCGGCGTCGGCTGACGTCATCGTTCTCAATTTCGAGGATATCGCACCCTATCCGAGCAACAACGACGTTGCGATCCTGGATTATTATAATGGAGGCACGAGCAGCATCGGCACCTCCGGCACCGATTATGGCGTGAATATCGGCAGTAACGGCGTCGTGATCTGCCTCAACACGCCCGGCGTCACCTGCTCCAATACGTCGCGTGGCGGGATGGCCCCCGGTTCGGAACTGGGCGGCCTGTTCTTCCTGAGCGGCTCCGAGACCTATATGAATGTCGCCGCCGGCTTCGACACCGGCTTTTCCTTCTATTATTCCGCCCCGAACACGCCCGGCGCCGTGACCGTCTATGACGGCCTCAACGGCACCGGCAACGTGCTGGCGGTTCTCGATCTGGGCCTGACGCCGAGCAGCTGCGGCAGCGAATATGGCGCTGCCTACTGCCCGTTCGTCGCCGCCGGCGTGTCCTTCGACGGCGTGGCCCAGTCGGTTGCGTTCGGCGGCGTCGCGAACTTCATCGTGTTCGACGACATCACCTTCGGGTCCGCCACGCCGGGCAATCCCGTTCCGGAGCCGGCCAGCTGGGCGATGATGATCGGCGGCCTTGCCCTCACCGGCGTCGCCATGCGCCGTCGTCGCAGGGACACCGCGTTCGCCTGATCGGCGTCGGCCCGATCGGCATCGGATCGTGAGCGCATCATCGATGCGCCGGCATCCGGGAAATATGTCGCCCGCTGTCCTCATGGATGGCGGGCGATTTCCGTTGGCGGGCCATGACGTCGCTGGCGGAACCCGCCGCCTTGAGGATCGGATCGCATGTCGCAAACGCTCCAGCAACTCATGATCCTGGTGCAGCGCGCGCAGCGCCCGGCCGCCCTGGCCCTAGCCACGGACCTGCATGCGCAGGGCGAGCGCCATCCGCTGGTGCTGATGCTGGCGGCGGAGCGTCTGGAGGAGCAGCGCCGCTTCCCCCAGGCCGCGGTGCTTCTCAAGGAAGCGCTGCGGGATGCCGATGGCGAACCGGAGCTGTGGCGCCGCTATGGCGTGGTGCTGGGCAAGCAGGGCCTGTTGCAGGACGCGCATGCCGCGCTCGCCGAGGCCTTCGATATCGCGCCCGACCAGCCCGCCATCCGCATGGCGCTGGCGACCGCCTGCTATCGGCTCGGCGATCTGGATGTGGCGGCCGGCCATTTCGAGGCGCTGGCCCGCGACCAGCCGGATTCGCCGGACCCGCTCGGCGCCCTCGCGACGATCGCCGCGCAGCGCGGAGACGGCCCGCGCGCGGCGGATTTCGCGCGCCGTGCGCTGGGCCTCGCGCCGGATCATCTGCCCGCGCGCATCGCGCAGGCGCGCGCGGCGCTCGTCGGCGGCGACGCGTCCGGGGCCGAGAGGCTGGCCGATGGCCTGCTCGGCCGGCTCGACCGCACGGACGATCATCGCATCGCCCTGCTCGGCCTGCGCGGCGATGCCCGCGACGCGCTGGGCCGTCATGACGAGGCGTTCCTGGACTATGTCGCGCGCAACGCCCTGCTTGTGGTGCAATACAGGCCCGCGCTGGCCGCGTCGGGCACCGAGCGCCGGCTGGACCAGAGCCGCCGGCTGGCTGAATGGGCCGGCCAGCTCGATCCCGAGGCATGGGCGGCATCGGGTGTGCCGGCGGAAAGCCTGACGTGCCCCTGCGCGGGTCATCTGTTCATCCTCGGCTTCCCCCGGTCCGGGACGACGCTGCTCGAAAAGGCACTGGCCGGGCATGAGGCGATCCTGACCCTGCCCGAAATCGACTGTCTCGGCGATGCCGCCGGCCATTTTCTGGCCGACCGCGCGGCGCTGGACCGCCTTGCCCGGCTGTCCGCCACCGAGATCGCGGCGCTGCGCGACCGCTATTTCGCGGCCGTGTCGAAGCTGGCCGGTCCCCTGGCCGGCAAGCTCGTCGTCGACAAGCTGCCGCTCCATGCCATCGCCCTGCCCCTCATCGCCCGGCTCTTCCCGGATGCGCGCATCGTCCTCTCCCTGCGCGATCCGCGCGACGTGGTGCTGAGCGGCTTCCGCCGGCGCTTCCAGATGAATGCCGCCATGTTCGAGCTCCTCACCCTGCAGGGCGCGGCGGACTATTATGATGCCGTCATGTCGCTCGTCGGGCGCTACCGGACGCGCTTGCGGCTCGATCTGCACGCGCTGCGCCACGAGGATCTGGTGCGTGATTTCGAGGGCGAGGTCGGGAAAGTGCTGGCTCTTGTCGGCCTGCGCTGGACCGAGTCGATCCGCGACTTCGCCAGCCGCGCCGCAGCCCATGCCCGGACGCCCAGCGACTATCAGCTCAAGCGCGGCCTCAACAGCGAGGGGATCGGAACCTGGCGTCACTATGCCGCGCCGCTCAAGCCGGTGATGCCGGTCCTCGAACGCTGGATCGAGCACTGGGGCTATGCGGGGGAGTAAAGCCTGCCCCGCAGGTGCTCCGGCTTTCGCAGGAGCTCTATTTCCGCGTGAGCGGGGCAGGCTCCAGACCGCGCGACGGATGATGGTGGCTGTGCGAACCGGCCGCGCCGGCGCCAGACCACAACAAAAAAGGCCCCGGATCGCCGGAGCCTTTCCTTGTCTTGTCGCCATGCCGTTGCCGGCCGCGAGCGCTCAGCCCTTCTTGAGGGTGAGACCGCCGAAACGCTTGTTGAAGCGTGCCACCTGGCCGCCCTGATCCAGCAGGCGCTGGTTGCCGCCCGTCCAGGCCGGATGCGAGCTGGGATCGATGTCGAGCGCCAGCGTGTCGCCTTCCTTGCCCCAGGTCGAGCGGGTCTGGAAGCTCGAGCCGTCAGTGAGCTGGACGGTGATGAAGTGATAATCGGGATGCGCGTCTTTTTTCATGCTTCATGGCCTCCATATATGGCCGGTTTCCGACCGGCCGGGGCGTTTCGGGGAAGCGCGGCCCCTAGCGGAAACCGCGCGTGAAGGCAAGACGATTGGCGGCGAAAGGCAGCGCACCGGGCGCTCGCCTTCCGGATTCGATCCTTGCGGCTCAGTCCTTCGGCGGATCGGCGATCATCGCCACGCACTGCGCCTCGGCGCACAGCTTGCCTTCGACCATCGCCTTGCCGGTGAACTTGCAGACGCTGCCGCGCAGCTGCGTGAACTCGACATGCAGGTCGAGCAGGCAGCCCGGCTCCACCGGCGCACGGAACTTGGCGCCTTCGATGCCCATGAAATAGACCAGCTTGCCGCTACCGGCGAGCCCCATGGACTCGACCGCCAGGATGCCGGCCGTCTGGGCGATCGCCTCGACGATCAGCACGCCGGGCATGATCGGCCGTCCCGGGAAATGCCCCTGGAAGAACGGCTCGTTCATGGACACGGCCTTGATCGCGTGGATCGAGGTCCGGGGGACCATCGACACCACGCGATCGACGAGCAGCAGCGGATAGCGATGCGGCAGCGCCGCCATGATCCGGCGGATATCCAGCGGACCCGACGCGGGCTGCGCTTCCTGACCCTGCTCCCCGGCCATGGCGGCTCAGCGACCCTCGGGCTGCGGCGGGGGCGGCGTGGCGCCGGCCGCCGGCGGCGGCGCGGCCTGACCCTGCTGCTGACCCTGCTGGCCGCCCGGACGCCAGCCCTGCGGCGGCACGATGTTGACGGACGGCACCAGCGTGTTCAGCTCCTGGACGAGCTTGGCGGTCACGTCCGCGCTCGGCTGGAAGGCCTCGGCCGCGCCGGCCTTCACCAGCAGGTCGATATTGTTCTTGGTCATCACCGCGCGCAGGGCGTCGTCGAGCTTGGCGCCGATCTGCTCCAGCACATATTCCCGCGCCAGAGCGACGGGCTGGTTGAGCGTCTGCAGCTCCTGCTGGGCTTCCTGCGCGCTGCGCTGGAATGCCTCATATTGCTGCTGCAGCTGAGTGCGCTGGGCATCGGTCGGGCTCTGGCCGGCCGCCTGCACGGCCGCCTGAAGAGCCTGCTGCTTCTGCTGCAGTTCGGTCTGGAGCGCGGTCTGGCGCGCATTGACCTGATCGATCTGCGCCTTGTAGGTCACCTGCATCTGCTGGCCGGCGGTCTGCGCGGCGGCGGACTGGCCGATGGCCTGATCCACATTGACCACGGCGATCGCCTGACGGACCTGAGCGGTCGCCGGCGCCGATGCGGCAAAGGCGACGAGCGATGTCGTCGCCATCGCGACGGCGGAAAGCAAGGTTTTACGCATCAGAATTGAGTCCCTATGTTGAATGTTATGAGCTTGGTGTCATCGCCTTCCACCGAGATCAACGTCTTGGCGATGTCGATACGGAACGGACCGAACGGGGAGTTCCAGTTCACGCCGAAACCGACCGAAACACGGGGCTTGGGCGTGTCGCCCAGGAAGAACTCCTTGAACTGGCCGATCTGGGCGCCATAGAGCGTCGTGCCGCTCGGGCAGTTCGCGCCGTTGGGGATGGAGGTCAGATCGCCGCTGTCCGTATCCTGGCACTGGCGCAGGCCGTTCGAGTCGTAATAGGGCAGCGTGATCGTGCCGGGCAGATCGATGAGGCCGCCATTGGCGTAGGTCGGCCTGCGAACGCCGAACACGGAACCCACATCGACGAAGAGCGAGGGCCGCAGGCCAAGATCGCGCGCGCCCGAGCCGAGCGGGATCTCGATCTCCGCATGGGCCAGATAATAGGCCCGGCCGCCCAGGGCGTCGTCGGTCCAGGTCGAGCGATCCTCGTTCACGCCGATCGGATTGCCGTCCTCGTCGTAGAGATAGGGCTTGCGCACGATGCGCGGGCCGACGCCGCGAATGTCGAAGCCGCGCATCTGCGGTTCGCCCAGGAAGAAGCGGTCGACCAGACGGACGGGATCGCTGCTCTCGCTCGGCGCCTTGTCGAACGACTTGATGTAGCCGCCCTCGCCGCGCAGCGAGAAGATGAAGCCGCCGCCCAGCGACCAGTATTTGTTCGCGTTGAGGCTGGTGCGCAGATAGCTGACGCTGCCGCCCACGCCCGCGAAATCCTGGCTCAGGCTGACGCTGTGGCCGCGCGTCGGCCGGACGCGGTTGTCGCGCGTGTCATAGACCAGCGAATAGCCGAGCGTGGAGGTCGTGCGCTTGCCGATCGCGTCGCACAGATACTGCCCCGCCTTGAGCGGGTCGCACTGCATCACGCCCGGCGTCACGCGGTCGCTGTAATAGGTGGCCTCGTCCAGCGTCACATTGTCGAAGGACAGGCCGTAACGCAGGCCGAGCGACAGGAACTCGGTGACCGGGATGCCGGCGCGCAGCTGGAAGCCGGTGCGTGTCTGGCTGTAGGTGGTGTTGCGGCTGTTGTCGGAATAATAGTTGAACGCGTTCAGGTCCTGCCGGAACACGTCGATGCCCACGGCGATATTCTTGTCCATGAAATAGGGCTCGGTGAAGCCCACCTGCACGGACTTGGAATAGCTCGAATAATTGACCGAGGTGCGCAGCTCCTGGCCCATGCCGCGGAAGTTGCGCTGGGTGATCGAGGCCGCGATGATGAAGCGCTCGAGGCTGGAGAAACCCGCGGAGAGCTGCAACTCGCCGGTCGACTTCTCCTCCACATTGGTTTCCAGCACGATGCGGTCCGGCGCCGAGCCGGGCTTCTGCTGCACTTCCAGATTGTCCTGGAAGAAACCGAGCGAATTGATGCGGTCCTGCGAGCGGCGCACCTGGAAGGTGTTGAACGCGTCGCCCTCGTGCAGGCGGAACTCGCGGCGGACCACCTTGTCCTGGGTCAGCGTGTTGCCGTTGATGTCGATCCGCTCGACATAGACGCGCGGCGCGTTGGCGATGCGGAAATTGATCGACATCGTCCGGTCGTCCTTGTCCCGGTCGAACTCGGGCTGGACGTCGGCGAAGGCATAGCCGAACAGGCCGGCCGTCTGGTTGATCTGCTCGACCGTGTCTTCCACGCTCTTGGCGTTATACCATTCGCCCTCATGGATGCGCAGCGAGCGCGTGAGGCCTTCCGAGCTCAGGTCGCGAATGTCGCTCTGCACCGTGACCGGGCCGAACTTGTAGCGCTCGCCTTCCTCGACCACATAGGTGATGATGAAGTCCTGCTTGTTCGAGGTCAGCTCCGCCACGGCGGAAATGACGCGGAAATCCGCATAACCCTGCATCAGGTAGAATTGCCGCAGCTTCTGCTGGTCATAGGCCATGCGGTCCGGATCATAGGATGTGCCGGAGGAGAAGAGGCGGAACCAGCGCGATTGCTTGGTCGCCATCTCGCCGCGCAGCTGCCCGTCCGAGAAGATATTGTTGCCGATGATGTTGATCTGCCGGACCTTGGACTTGGGTCCTTCCGAAATCTCGTAGACGATGTCGACGCGATTCTGGTCGAGCTGGACGAGCTTGGGATCGACCACCGCGGCGAAGCGGCCCTGGCGGCGATACAGCTCGATGATGCGCGCCACGTCCGCGCGGACCTTCGATCGCGTGTAGATCTGCCGTGGCGCCATCTTGATCTCGGGCAGGATCTTCTCGTCCTTCAGGCGCTTGTTGCCCTCCAGCACGATGCGGTTGACGACCGGGTTCTCGACGATGGTGATCGTCAGCGCGCCCTCGTCGTCGCGGATCTGCACATCCTTGAACAACTCGCTGGCGAACAGCTCGCGCAGCGCCTCGTCCAGGCTCTCGCGCGTATAGCTGTTGCCCACGCGCAGCTTGGTGTAGGAGAGCACGGTCTCCGGCTCCAGGCGCTGCGAGCCTTCCACCTTGATCGCGCGGATCGTGCCGCCCGGATTGACATTGGCGCTCGCCGGCGCCGGCGGCAGGGTCGGTGGCGGCACCTCGCTCTGTTGCTGGGCCGCCGCGGCCGACGGGCAAAGGCCGGCGAGAATGGTGCCACACAGCAGCAGGGGCGCGAGCCGACCCTGCTTCATGATCCGTCGTGTGTCGGTCAAACCCTGCGTCCTCACCAAGCCATGATGTTACAAAATATTGCCCGAGCCCCTGGGCAAATGCGTTGCTTCCCCTGCCCTAACCCGGTCAGCCAATCAAGCCGCTCAGCCCGCGCCAGAGACCGAAAGACGCCAGATCGTTCAACGTCACGAAGATCATGAGGCCCAGCAGCAAGGCGAGACCGGAACGGAAGGCGATTTCCTGGAAGCGGGGGCTGACCGGTCTGCGCTGTATGGCCTCGATCCCGTAGAAGAGCAGATGACCCCCGTCGAGCATGGGAATTGGCAAGAGGTTGATGAACCCCAAGTTAATGGAAATCAGCGCAATGAAGAAGATGAGCGCTTCCGGCCCCATGGCCGCCTGCTCGCCCGAATATTGGGCGATCTTGAGCGGGCCGCCCATCTCGGAGATCGAGCGGCGCCCGGTGAGGAGCTGCCCCAGTCCGTTCGCCATCATGCCGATCATCTCGCCGGTGCGGCGCAGCCCCACGACCGGCGCCTCCAGCAGGCCGACGGGGCGCGACACCGATGCGCCGGCCATCACGCCGATCTGCGCGATGCGATATTCGTTGCCGAACCGGTCGACCTCCACGCGCTCGCCCAGCACCATCGGCAGCGTGAGATGGGCGCCGCCGCGTTCCACCTCCAGTGTCACCTCGTCGCCGGGCAGCCGCGCCACCACGGACTGGGCGAGTTGCGGGAACGCCTCGATTCTCTGGCCGTCGATGGCAAGGATCGTGTCGCCCGGTTGCAGCCCGGCCCTGGCGGCCGCGCTCTCGGCCGCCACCGCGCCGACCTGCGCCGGCGTCATGTTCTCGCCATAGGCGAAGGCGAAGCCGGCGAGGATGAGCGCGGCGAACAGCAGGTTGACGATCGGCCCCGCCGCCACGATGAGCGCCCGCTGCCAGAGCGGCTTGGCCGGGAAGGCGCGGTTGCGCTCGGCCGGCGGCAGCTCCAGCCAGGCCGGATCGGACTGGCTCGCCGCGTTCATGTCGCCGGCGAACTTCACATAGCCGCCGAGCGGCAGCGCGCCGATCCGCCAGCGCGTGCCGCGCCGGTCGTGCCAGTGGGCGATTTCCTTGCCGAAGCCGATCGAGAAGGTCTCGGCATGGACGCCGCACCAGCGCCCCACCAGATAATGCCCCATCTCATGCACGAAGATGAGCGGCCCGATCACCAGCAGGAAGGCGAGCACCGTGAACAGGAAGCCGGGATTGTCGGTCAATTGATGAGTTCCACTGCCAGACGCTCCGCCTGCCCGCGCGCCGCCCGGTCGATGGTCCAGACGTCCTCTATGGTCGCGGCGGGCGCCATGTCGCTGCGCGCTAGCACGTCTTCGACGATCCGGCCAATATCCAGGAAGCCGATCCGCGCCTGAAGGAACGCGGCCACCGCCACTTCATTGGCGGCATTGAGGATGATCGGCGCCGCGCCGCCCGCCTGGATCGCCTCGCGCGCCAGCCGCAGGGCGGGGAAGCGCGCTTCGTCGGGCGCCTCGAAATCGAGCCGGCCGATCTCGGCCAGGTCGAGCGGGCGGCAGGGCGTCTCCATCCGGTCCGGCCAGGCCAGCGTGTGCGCGATGGGCACGCGCATGTCCGGACAGCCGAGCTGCGCCAGCGTCGAGCGATCCTCAAATTCCACCAGCGAGTGGATGACGGACTGCGGATGAACGAGGATCGAGAATCGCTCCAGCCCGACCGGGAAGAGATGGAAGGCCTCGATCAGCTCCAGCCCCTTGTTCATCATCGTGGCGCTGTCCACGCTGATCTTGGCGCCCATCGACCAGTTGGGATGCTTCACCGCCTGCGCCGGCGTCACCAGCCGCATCGCCTCGCGCGGGAGCGTGCGGAACGGGCCGCCGCTCGCCGTCAGCGTGATGCGCCGCACCCGGTCGAGCGGCCCGCCCGCCAGGCACTGGAAGATCGCATTATGTTCGCTGTCGACCGGCAGCAGCGTGGCGCCGCTCGCCTGCACCGCCGCCGTCACCACCGCGCCGGCCGAGACCAGCGCTTCCTTGTTGGCGAGCGCGACCGTCCTGCCCTGCCGCACCGCGGCCAGCGTGGAGGCAAGACCCGCGCAGCCGACGATGGCGGCCATGGTCCAGTCCGCACCGAGCGTGGCGGCATCGACCAGTGCGTCCGCGCCCGCCGCTGCCTCCACGCCCGAGCCGGCAAGCGCGGCCTTGAGGTCGGCATAGCGGCTCTCGTCCGCGATCACCGCCACCCGCGCCCGGTGCGCGATCGCAGCCTGCGCCAGCTTGGCCACATCGCGATGGGCGGTCAGCGCCAGCACCTCATAGGCGTCGGCATCGCGGCCGATCAGGTCCAGCGTCGAGCAGCCGACCGATCCGGTCGCGCCGAAGATGGAGACGCTGCGCCCCGCAGTCATGCCACCAGCACCATGCGCAGCGCCACGAACAGACCGGCCGCGATCGCCGCCAGCAGCAGCCCATCGACCCGGTCGAACAGGCCGCCATGGCCGGGGATGAGCGTGCCGCTGTCCTTGACGCCCGCGCGCCGCTTCATCCAGCTCTCGAAGAAGTCGCCGACCTGCGCGACGACCGCGATGCAGGCGCCGCCCAGCGCCACGATCAGCGCGAGGCCCGGATCGGCCAGCACGGGCGAGGCCTCGCCGACGAAGACGTCCGGCACCAGCCGCAGCGCGAGCGCGGCGACCAGCGCCGCCGCCGCCATGCCGCCCAGCAGGCCCGCCCAGGTCTTGGAGGGGCTGATGGCGGGCGCGATTCTGGGTCCGCCGATCGCGCGGCCCGCGAAATAGGCGCCCACATCGGTCGCGATGACCAGCGCGATGAGCAGGATGCGCGGGCCGGATGCGAGGCTGAGCAGCGCCCAGGCCGCCGCGCCGATATAGACAAGGCCCGCCGCCAGCCAGACCAGACGCACCGGCTGGCTGGCCCGAAAGCGCAGGACGATGCCGCGCCATTCCCAGAAGACCAGCGCCGCCACCGCCGCCACGAACAGCCGGAGCGCAAGGCCCCCCGCCCACAGCGCCAGCCCGGCCGCGACCAGCATGACGATCGCCGAGCCGGTGCGCGCGGCAAGATCGGATCGCGGCGCGGGGTCAGTCATCACGGGTCTTCATATCACAGGCCACCATAGCGCCGCTCGCGCCGGCCGAAACTCTCCACCGCCGTCCGCAGCGTCGCCTCGTCGAAATCCGGCCACAGCGTGTCCGTGAAATAAAGCTCCGCATAGGCGGCCTGCCAGAGCAGGAAGTTGGAGAGCCGCTGCTCGCCGGAGGTGCGGATCAGCAGGTCCAGCGGCGGCAGGTCGGCCGTGTCCAGCTCCGCCGCGATCAGCGCCGGCGTGATCGTCGCCGGATCGAGCGTGCCCGCCGCGATTCGGCCGCCCAGCGCCTGCATCGCCCGCGCGATCTCGTCCTGCGCGCCATAGTTGAGCGCCACCACGAGCGTGGAGCCGGTGTTGCCCGCCGTGCGCGCCACTGCCGCGTCGACCATCTGCGCCGCCTCCGCCTCGAAGGCGCCATGGTCGCCGATGATGCGCAGGCGGATGTTGTTGGCGTGGATCTCCTCGATCTCGGAGCGCAGGAACTGCTTCATCAGGCCGGTGAGGTCCTGGATCTCCTGCTCGGGCCGCTTCCAGTTCTCCGAGGAGAAGGCGTAGAGCGTCACGCATTCGATGCCGAGCCGGGCGGAAGCGCGCAGCGTGCGCCGCACCGCCTCCGCGCCGGCGCGATGGCCGGCGACGCGCGGCAGATGGCGCGCCTTCGCCCACCGGCCATTGCCGTCCATGATGATGGCGACATGGCGCGGGGTGCCCTGCCCGGTGCCGCCGGTCTCGGCGGCGGATGGCCGCAAGGCGGCTTTGGCGCGCGACAGGATCATCCCCGGTCTCCGTGACGGCCCATGCCGGTCGGGCGGCGCTTATTTGCCAAGGATTTCCTTTTCCTTGGCCTGCGTCACGCTGTCGATGTCCGCGATGGTCGCGTCGGTGAGCTTCTGCACGTCGGTCTCGTGGCGCTTGCGCTCGTCCTCGCTGATCTCGCTCTTCTTCTCGTCGGCCTTGAGATTGTCCATGCCGTCGCGGCGCACGTTGCGCACGGCCACGCGCGCCTTCTCGGCATATTGGCCGGCGAGCTTGGCCAGTTCCTTGCGGCGCTCCTCGGTGAGGTCCGGGATCGGCAGGCGGATATTCTGCCCGTCCACCACCGGATTGAGCCCCAGCCCCGCCGAGCGGATCGCCTTGTCGACCGGACCGATATTGCTCTTGTCCCACACCTGCACGGAGAGCATCCGCGGCTCGGGCGCGGAGACGGTCGCCACCTGGTTGAGCGGCATGTGCGCGCCATAGACCTCGACCGTCACCGGATCGAGCAGCGCGGTGTTGGCGCGCCCGGTGCGCAGACCGCCGAGGTCGCCCCTGAGCGCCTCCACGGCGCCGTGCATGCGGCGTTCCAGATCCGCCTTGTCATATTTGGCCATCGGCTCCTCCTGACTTGTCGTTGCGCGATCAGGCTGCCGGCCCGACGACCGTCGAGACGCCGTCGCCCGCCAGGATGCGGGCGAGATTGCCCTGCTCGCGAATGTTGAAGACGATGATGGGAATGGCGTTGTCCCGGCACAGGGCCACGGCGCTCGCGTCCATCACCTTGAGATTATGACTGAGCACCTGATCGTAAGATACTCTGTCAAAACGTTTTGCGCTCGCCACCTTCTTGGGGTCGGCATCATAGACGCCGTCGACGCTGGTGCCCTTGTAGAGCGCGTCGCAGCGCATCTCGGCGGCGCGCAGCGCGGCGCCGCTGTCGGTGGTGAAATAGGGATTGCCCGTGCCGGCGGCGAAGATGACCACGCGCCCCTTCTCCAGATGGCGCTCGGCGCGGCGGCGGATATAGGGCTCGCACACGCTGGCCATGGGAATGGCCGACTGCACGCGGGTCGCGACGCCCATCTGCTCCAGCGCGTCCTGCATAGCGAGCGCGTTCATCACGGTCGCCAGCATGCCCATATAGTCCGCGTTGGCGCGGTCCATGCCCTTGGCGGCGCCGGCCATGCCCCGGAAGATATTGCCCCCGCCGATCACGAGGCACAGCTCCAGCCCGGTATCCTTGGCCGCCTTCACTTCCTCGGCGAGGCGGTGCACCGTGCCGGGATCGATGCCGAACTGGCTCGGCCCCATGAGCACCTCGCCCGACAGCTTCAACAGGATGCGCTTGGGAGGTGCCGACGTCATGGAAGCCTTTGCCGCAATAATCCGGAAACACAGGAACGGCGCGGACCTTAGTCAGCCCGCGCCGCCATGCCAAGCGCAGAGCGGATGGTTTGTTTGAAGATGCGCCTTGCGGCGCATGGCGGCACCGGCCCGCTCCCCCACCCGGCCTCCCATTCAGGATACGCTGTGGGAGGTCGGGTGGGGGAGCGGGCCGGTGCCGTCTTGAAAATTCGCTCTTCCGCGAATTTTCAAACAGACTCCAAACCTCTCAGGCGCCGACGGCCGCCGCGACCTCCGCCGCGAAGTCCTTCTCTTCCTTCTCGATGCCTTCGCCGAGCTGGAAGCGCACATAGTCGGTCAGCGTGATCGGCGAGCCAATCTCCTTGGCCGCCTTGGCCACGACCTCGGCGATGGGCGTCTTGTTGTCCATCACGAAGATCTGCGAGAGCAGCGCCTGCTCCTTGGCGAACTTGGCGACAGCGCCGTCGACCATCTTGGCGACGATCTCCGCCGGCTTGCCGGATTCGGCCGCCTTCTCGGCCGCGACCTTGCGCTCGCGCTCGAGGATCTCGGCCGGGATGTCCTCGGCCTTGAGGGCGACCGGGAAGGCCGCCGCGATGTGCATCGCGATCTGCTTGCCCAGTTCCTTCAGCTTCTCGGCCGGCGCGGCACTCTCCAGCGCGACCAGCACGCCGATCTTGCCCAGCGACGCGCCGGGCTCGACGGCATTGTGCATATAGTCGATCACCAGGCCCTGCGGCACGGAGACGAACTTCACGCGGCGCAGCTGCTGGTTCTCGCCGATGGTGGCCACATTGCTGACCAGCGCATCCTCGATCGTGCCGCCGGCCGGGTGCGGCGCGGCCTTGAGCGTCTCGGCATCGCCGATCGCGCCCTTGAGCGCCACGTCGGCGGCGGTGCGCGCGAAGCCCTGGAACTGCTCGTTCTTGGCGACGAAGTCGGTCTCGCTGTTGATCTCGACCGCGACACCGCGCGGACCGTCGACCGCGATGGCGACGAGGCCCTCGGCGGCGGTGCGGCTGGATTTCTTGGCGGCGGCGGCAAGGCCCTTGGCGCGCAGCCAGTCGACCGCGGCCTCCACGTCGCCATTGGTTTCCGCGAGCGCCTTCTTGCAATCCATCATGCCGGCGCCCGAGCGCTCGCGCAGATCCTTGACGGCGGCTGCAGTGATCTCTGCCATGTGATTGGCTCCTGTCTCTTGCAAAAATTGCGGGTCCGTTAGGCCGACTCCATGACATGCATGGGTCAAACCCTCACGAAACCCGTTCGGGGCCGAGCCTGTCGAAGCCCCTCCCTCCCTGAGGAAAGGGCTCTCGACACGCTCAGGGCAATCAGGCCTGCTCGGCCGGCGCCAGCGCCTCTTCCGCCGGCGGCTCGTCCATCGCGCCGAGGTCGAGGCCGGCGGCCGCCTGGGCATTCTGGTTGCCGCGGGTCGCCGCCTGGGCGACGGCCTCGCAATAGACGCGGATCGCGCGGCTCGCATCGTCATTGGCCGGGACCGGGAAGGCGATGCCCGCCGGATTGACGTTCGAGTCGAGGATCGCGACGACCGGGATGCCGAGCGTGTTGGCTTCCTTGATCGCCAGCTCTTCCTTGTTGGCGTCGATCACGAACATCACGTCCGGGATGCCGGCCATGTCGCGGATACCGCCCAGCGACAGCTCCAGCTTGTCGCGCTCGCGCGTCATCTGGAGGACTTCCTTCTTGGTGAAGCCGTGCGTGTCGCCCGAGAGCTTCTCCTCGAGCGACTTGAGGCGCTTGATCGAGCCCGAGATGGTCTTCCAGTTGGTGAGCATGCCGCCCAGCCAGCGATGGTTGACGAAATGCTGGCCCGAGCGGCGCGCGGCCTCGGCGATCGGCTCCTGCGCCTGGCGCTTGGTGCCCACGAACAGCACCTTGCCGCCCGCGGCGGCCGTCGCCGACACGAAGTCCAGCGCGCGCGCGAACAGCGGCACGGTCTGCGACAGGTCGATGATGTGGATGCCGTTCCGCTCGCCGAAGATGTACGGCTTCATGCGGGGATTCCAGCGGTGGGTCTGGTGGCCGAAATGCGCGCCGGCCTCGATCAGCTGATGCAGTGTGACGACGGGTGCCGCCATGATAGTTCTCCTTACCGGTTCAACCTCTGGAACCCCGTGACCGCATAGCGGCACCGGGATATGTCGGGTCCCATGTGGATTAGGGGGGCGCCCTTAGCCGGAAAGGGACGCGGGCGCAAGACTTGACCGCGGGCGAATTATGGAACAAATCATGAACATTCAGGAACGGAACGGCGAATCGGGGATTCCCTCGCCAAGGATCGGAAAGGATCGTCCATGTTCTATCTGTTCGGCTCATTGCTTTTCGCCCTCGCGGGCCTCGTCGCGCTCCTCAGCATGACGAACGACGTGCGGCATCATCGCCATGCGATGGCGATCGCATGGCGAAGCCTCTTCCAGTCGTATCCGGTGATGCGCGCGCCCGCGCCGGTCACGCGCCGCCCGCAGCCTGTTCCTGCGCGAGCCGCCGCCGCTTGAGGCGCAGATAGCTGGCGAGGCCGATCGGCAGCAGCGCCAGATAGGTGAGCGAGAGCAGCAGCAGCGCGTGCCAGGGCGCGACCATCAGGCTGGCCGCGAAGATGCCGGCGACGAGGATGGCGAACAGGCGCCAGGCCGGCGGCACGCGCAGCAGCTTCCAGCCCGGCGTCGGCAGGTTCGAGATCATCAGCAGCGCGGCGCAGATCACCCAGGGCGCCACCAGCCGCCAGTCGCGGAACAGGTCGAGGCCGGTGATGAACCAGGCGTAGAGCGGCAGCAGCGCAAGGCCCGCCCCGGCCGGCGCGGGCACGCCGGTGAAGAAGCCCGCCGCCTTGCGCGGCTGCTCCTCGGCATCCAGGCTCGCATTGAAGCGCGCCAGCCGCAGCGCGCAGGCGAGCGCCAGCACCAGCGAGACGATCCAGCCGAAGCGCGGCATGGACTGGAGCGACCAGAGATAGAGCAGGATCGCCGGCGAGACACCGAACGCGATCGAATCGGAGAGCGAATCCAGCTCCGCGCCGAACCGGCTCTCGCCGCGCAGCAGCCGCGCGACCCGTCCGTCCAGCCCGTCCAGCACGCCCGCGAAGATGATCGCCGCGACCGCGCGCTCCCATTCACCGGAAATGCCGTAGCGGATCGCGGTGAGGCCGAAGCACAGCGCCATGGCCGTCACGGCATTGGGCGCCACCTGCCGCAGCGTGATCTGGCGACCCGGCCGCAGCGGCAGGGGGCGCGGACGGCGCATCAGCGCAGCGCCTCATTGCCATCGCTGGTCCGCGCCGCCCTCATTGCAGCACGCCCGTCACCGCCCGCCCGTCGCCCACATGGGCCAGCACCGTCTCGCCGGCCACCGAGCGCTGGCCGAGCACCACGCGCGGCATGGTGTCCGCCGGCAGATAGACGTCCACGCGGCTGCCGAAGCGGATGAGCCCGATGCGCTGCCCCGCCGCGACGATGTCGCCGCGCTTGACGAACGGCACGATGCGCCGCGCGACCAGCCCCGCGATCTGGGTGAAGCCGATGCGCAGCCCGTCCCCCCGTTCGACCAGGATATGCTGGCGCTCATTGTCCTCGCTCGCCTTGTCCAGGTCGGCATTGATGAACTTGCCGCTGATATAGACGATGTCCTTGATCGTCCCGCCGATCGGCGTGCGGTTGATGTGGACGTCGAACACGCTCATGAAGATGGAAATACGGATGAGCGGTTCGGTTCCCAGCTTGTCCGGCCCCGCCATCTCGGGCGGCGGCGGCACGGTCTGGATGAGCGTGATGAGCCCGTCGGCCGGCGCTATGATGGCGCTCTCGTCGAGCGGCACCGCGCGCACGGGATCGCGGAAGAAGGCGAACACCCAGATGGAGACGCCCGCCATCAGCCAGGCCACCACCGACCAGCCGAGCAGCGCGAAGATGGCGGTGATGCCGACGGCGATCGCGCCGAACTTGCGGCCCTCGGGGTGAATGCCCGGGAATTGCCATTTGACGGTCGTTCGCGTGGGAACGGCCGGTTGCGACCCGGATAATTCTGTTGTCATGCGGCCTATCTAGCAGGGACGCGCAAGCGCACAATCTCTCATTTGCGCTTGCGCATGAGGATCATCCATTGCCCGCGCCGGCCGCCTTCGACAATTTTCGCATGCGCTGCCGGTTGATCGCGACGGTCGCATTGCATAGAGGCGGAAGGGAAAGCGGCGGCCGCCCTTCCTGCGGTCGCCCGACCTCCGAACCGGCCACCCCCGAACAGGAAAGACCAGGCGCGCATGAGCAAGATCAAGGTGAAGAACCCGATCGTCGAGATCGACGGCGACGAGATGACCCGGATCATCTGGGAATGGATCCGCGAACGGCTCATCAGGCCCTATCTGGACGTCGACCTCCATTATTACGACCTCAGCGTCGAGGAGCGCGACCGCACCGACGACCAGATCACCATCGATTCGGCCAATGCCATCAGCAAATATGGCGTCGGCGTGAAGTGCGCCACGATCACGCCGGACGAGGCCCGCGTCGAGGAATTCAACCTCAAGCAGATGTGGAAGTCGCCCAACGGCACGATCCGCAACATCCTGGGCGGCGTGGTGTTCCGCGAGCCGATCGTCATCCAGAACGTGCCGCGGCTTGTGCCGGGCTGGACCGACCCCATCGTCATCGGCCGCCATGCCTTCGGCGACCAGTATCGCGCCACCGACTTCCTCGTCCCCGGCCCCGGCAAGCTGCGTCTCGTCTTCGAGGGCGACGACGGCCAGGTGATCGACCGCGAAGTGTTCCAGTTCCCCGGCTCGGGCGTGGCCATGTCGATGTATAATCTCGACCAGTCGATCATCGATTTCGCCCGCGCCTCGATGAACTATGCGCTGGACCGCAAGTGGCCGCTTTACCTCTCCACCAAGAACACGATCATCAAGGCCTATGACGGCCGCTTCAAGGATCTGTTCCAGGATATTTTCGACAAGGAATTCAAGGGCAAGTTCGCCGAAGCGGGCATCGAGTATCAGCATCGCCTGATCGACGACATGGTCGCCTCCGCGCTCAAGTGGAGCGGCAAGTTCGTCTGGGCGTGCAAGAATTATGACGGCGACGTGCAGTCGGACACGGTCGCCCAGGGCTTCGGCTCGCTGGGCCTCATGACCTCGGTGCTGATGTCGCCGGACGGCAAGACCGTGGAGGCCGAGGCCGCGCACGGCACCGTCACGCGCCACTACCGCATGCACCAGCAGGGCAAGGCGACCTCGACCAACCCGATCGCGTCCATCTTCGCCTGGACCGGCGGCCTCAAATATCGCGGCAAGTTCGACGAGACGCCCGAGGTGGTGCGCTTCGCCGAGACGCTGGAGCGGGTCTGCGTGCAGACCGTCGAGAGCGGCCAGATGACCAAGGACCTCGCCATCCTGATCGGCCCGGACCAGGCCTGGATGACCACCGAGCAGTTCTTCGAGGCGATCCGCCTCAATCTCGAGACCGAGATGAGCAACTGGCAATGATCCCGCGCAGCGCTGCTGCCTTCATCATGACCCGTCCGCGGCCGGCGCATGGCGCGCCGCTCGCGGGCGGTCCGCGCGAACAGGCGCCATGACGCACAGCCCGTTCAGCAGCCAGGGATACAGCGACGCGCTGGTCATCCTGGGGGCGGCGGGCCTCGTCATTCCGGCATTTGCGCGTCTGCGCATCAGCCCGGTCATCGGGTTCATCCTGGTGGGGATGCTGGTCGGCCCGCACGGGCTGGGCCAGTTCAGCGAGCGCATCCCCGCGCTCTTCTATTTCACCATTTCCAATGCCTCGGCGGTCACATCCTTCGCCGAGCTGGGCATCGTGCTGCTGCTTTTCTCGATCGGGCTGGAGCTGTCCTTCCGGCGGCTCTGGTCGATGCGGGCCTATGTCTTCGGGCTGGGCGCGGCGGAGCTGGTGGCCAGCGCCGCGCTGATCGCGCTCGGCTTCGTGCTGACCGGGGACAGCTGGTATGCGGCGATCGGCCTCGGCCTCGCCCTCGCCCTCTCCTCCACCGCGCTGGTCCTGCCGATCGCCGGCACGCAGTCCCCGGTAGGCCGGGCCGCCTTCTCGATGCTGCTGTTCGAGGATCTCGCCCTGGTGCCGATCGTCTTCGCGCTCGGCGCCATGGCGCCCAATGTGGCGGACGACGGCTGGGAGAATCTTGCCTCCGTCGTCGTGCTGGGCGCCATCACCGTCACGGCCATGCTGGTCGGCGGCCGCTTCATCCTGCCCCGCCTGTTCGCGCAGGCGGCGCGGGCCAAGAGCCCGGAGGTGTTCCTCGCCGCCAGCCTGCTGGTGGTGATGGTCTCCAGCCTGGTCACCGCCGCGGTCGGCCTCTCGCCCATCGTCGGCGCGCTGGTGGCCGGCCTGCTCATCGCCGAGACCGACTATCAGAGCGAGGTCGAGGGCATGACCGAGCCCTTCAAGGGCCTCGCGCTCGGCATGTTCCTGCTCGCGGTCGGCATGGGCATCGATCCGCTGGCGCTGCTGCGCCAGTGGGACACGCTGCTGCTCGCCACCGTCGCGGTGATCGTCGCCAAGACGGCCGTCACCACCATCCTCCTGCGCATCGCCGGCGCGCGGCGAGGCGTGGCGCTCGAGACCAGCATGCTCATGGCCAGCCCGTCCGAGACCACCCTTATCGTGCTGGCGACGGCCGTCTCGGCCAATCTCATCAGCGGGCAGACCGCCGCCTTCTGGCAGATGGCCACCGCCATCGGCCTCACCGTGACGCCGATCCTCGCGCGCATCGGTCATGACGTGGCGCGGCGGATCGAGCTGCGCTCGAACGAGGGCGAGGAAGCCGCAGCGCCGGAAGGCCCGCGGCGCGACGCGGTGATCCTCGGCTTCGGCCGGGTCGGCCGCATGATCGCCGAGCTGCTGCGCGCGCACAACGTGCCCTATGTGGCGGTGGACAGCGATATCGACCTGATCGGCGAGGCCCGGCGCGAGGGCCATGCCGTCCGCTTCGGCGATGTCGCCCGGCCGGACACGCTGGATCGCCTGCGCCTGGGCCATGCGCGCGCGCTCATCATCACCATGGACGATCCGGTGCTGGCCGTGCGCATCACCCGCCGCGTGCGCGGCTGGGCGCCGGACCTGCCGATCATCGTGCGCGCCCGCGACACCCAGCATGCCGCCGAGCTCTACAGCGCCGGCGCCAGCGACGCCGTGCCCGAGACGCTGGAAAGCTCGCTCCACCTCGCCGAGACCGCGCTGGTCGATCTCGGCCTGGCGGTCGGCCCGGTGATCGCCTCGGTCCACCAGAAGCGCGAGGACCTGCAGAACGAGATCAAGGCCGCCGCCAAGCTCGACCAGGCGCCGAGGCTGCGCCGCCGCCGGCTGGAGGAAGCGGGCGATACGGCGTGAATTGCGCCCGTTGGAGTCTATCCGGATCAGTGCTCCTGCTTTCGTAGGAGCACTGAGTCCATCGGACAAACCTAACCCGTCCGCATCACCGCGCCCGGTTCTCGGTCCCCATGCCGGCGGTGATGAACAGCGCGCGCACCTCGCCCTCGACGTCCGCCGTGTGCCACATATTGGGCGGGTTGATCGCATATTGGCCGGGCCGCAGCACCGTGGTCGCGACCCCGCCCGCCAGCTCCTGATGCAAGATCAGCGTGCCGGCGAGGCAATAGACGACCTCGCAGCCGGCCGGATGCCGTTCCCATGTCGCCCAGTTCTCGGTGAAGCGATATTCGCTGACGAGCCGACCTTCCGCGCCGTCCTCCGCATGCCGCGCGCCATAGTCGGCATACCAGTCCATGCCGGTGAAGGGCGGCTCGCTCGTCGCGCTCCCGTGCCGGCCGAGATGGATAGGGTGAATGGCGAGCGACGGCTGCTCGGCCGTCACGATGTCGGGATCGGGATGTTCAGCGGGCATGGCTATGCCTCCTTGCGTCAGAATGATCGGGCCACCCTTCTCCCCTCCCCTTCAGGTTCAACGAGGCACGTGACTCGTTGAAGGGCCAGGGGTGGGGTTTTCCCAGCAGCCCGGCGCTCAATCGAAGCCCCCACCCCAGCCCCGCCCTGAAGGGGAAGGGCCAAGATAGGATAGCGCAGCCGAACCGGATCGGTTCCACGGCCCACAAGACGAGCGCAATCCCGCCCCGCTCAGCCTCCGGCCAGCGCCGCCTTCACCGCCTCGATCGCCGCGCCGGCCGCCGCGCCATCCGGCCCCCCGCCCTGCGCCATGTCGGGCCGGCCGCCGCCGCCCTGCCCGCCCAGCGCCGCCACGCCCGCGCGCACCAGATCGACGGCGCTGAACGTGCCGACCAGATCGTCCGTCACGCCCACCGCGATGCTGGCGCGCCCCTCATTGGTCGCCACCACCACGGCGACGCCGCTCGCCAGCTTGCCCTTCGCCTCGTCGACCAGCCCGCGCAGCCCCTTGGGATCGAGCCCGTCGAAGGTCTGGGCCAGCAGCTTGTAGCCGTTGACCAGCTCGGGCGCCGCCGCCGCCGAGGCCGTGTCGCCGCCCGCACCCGCCAGCGCCAGCGCCCGCTTCGCGTCGGCCAGCTCGCGCTCCAGCTTGCGGCTCTGGTCGACCAGCGCCGCCACGCGGCCCGCCGCCTCGTCGGGCGTGGTGCGCAGCGAGGCCGCCACGGCGCGCAGCTGCTCGTCGCGATGGCCCAGCCACTGCCGCGCCGCCTCGCCGGTCAGCGCCTCGATGCGCCGCACGCCGCTCGCCACCGCGCTCTCGCCGATGATCTTGAACAGCGCGATATCGCCCAGCGCCCGCACATGGGTGCCCCCGCACAGCTCCACCGAATAGGCCGCCTCGTCGCCTCTTCCCATCGTGAGGACACGGACCTCATCGCCATATTTCTCGCCGAACAGCGCCATGGCGCCGGCCGCGATCGCATCCTCGGGCGACATGAGCCGCGTGCCGACCTCGGCATTGCCGCGGATCTGCGCGTTCACGTCCGCCTCGATCGCCGCGATCTGCGCGGCGCTCAGCGGCTCGGGATGCGAGAAGTCGAAGCGCAGCCGGTCCTCCGCGACGAGGCTGCCCTTCTGCGTCACATGCGGGCCGAGTTCCTTGCGCAGCGCCGCGTGCAGCAGGTGCGTGGCGCTGTGGTTGGCGCGGATGCGGTCCCGCCGCACGGCATCGACCTTCATATGGACGATGTCGCCCACCGCGAGTCCCCCGCTCTCCACCACCGCCTGATGCGCATGCAGCCGGCCGAGCGGCTTGGCGGTGTCGGTCACCTGCGCCACCAGCCCGTCCGCGCCGGTGATGGTGCCGGTGTCGCCGGTCTGGCCGCCGCTCTCGCCATAGAAGGGCGTCTGGTTGGTGAGGATGGTCACGCTGTCGCCGGCCGTCGCGCGCTCCACGCGGGCGCCGTCCTTCACCAGCGCGACCACGCTGCCCTCGCCTTCCACGCCGAGATAGCCGGTGAACTCGCTCGCGCCCTCGCTCTCGGCGATGTCGAACCAGACATCTTCGGAGGCCTTGGCGCCCGATCCCTTCCACGCCGCCCGCGCCGCCGCCTTCTGCGCGGCCATGGCGGCGTCGAAGCCCGCGCGGTCGACGGTCAGTTCACGCGCGCGCAGGGCATCCTCGGTCAGGTCATAGGGGAAGCCATAGGTGTCGTAGAGGCGGAAGGCCGTCTCGCCCGCCAGCGTCGCGCCCGGCTCCAGCCCCGCCACCGCCTCGTCGAGCAGCCTGAGGCCCTTGTCCAGCGTCTGGCGGAAGCGCGTCTCCTCGCGCAGCAGCGTCTCCTCGATGAGCGGCTGGGCGCGCACCAGCTCCGGATAGGCCGCGCCCATCTCGGCCACCAGCCCGCCGACCAGCCGGTACATGAGCGGCTCGGCCGCGCCCAGCAGATGCGCATGGCGCATCGCGCGGCGCATGATCCGGCGCAGCACATAGCCGCGCCCCTCATTGGCCGGCAGCACGCCGTCCGCGACGAGGAAGCTGGACGAGCGCAGATGGTCCGCGATCACCCGGTGGCTGGCCCGCGCCTCGCCCTCGGCGGCGACCTTGGTCAGCGCCACGGACTGGGCGATCAGCGCCTTGAACGTGTCCGTGTCGTAATTGTCATGCACGCCCTGCAGCACGGCGGCGATGCGCTCCAGCCCCATGCCGGTGTCGATGCTGGGGCGCGGCAGCTCGGTGCGGATGCCGTCGGCATATTGCTCGAACTGCATGAAGACGAGGTTCCATATCTCCACGAACCGGTCGCCATCCTCGTCCGGGCTGCCCGGAGGGCCGCCGGGGATATGCGCGCCATGGTCGTAGAAGATCTCCGAGCAGGGGCCGCACGGGCCGGTATCCCCCATCGACCAGAAATTGTCCGATGTGGCGATGCGGATGATGCGTTCGTCCGGCAGGCCGGCGATCTTCCGCCAGTGGCCATAGGCTTCGTCGTCCGTATGATAGACGGTGACGGTCAGCCGATCGGGATCGATGCCCCATTCCTTCGTGATGAGCCCCCAGGCCAGCTCGATCGCGCGCTCCTTGAAATAGTCGCCGAACGAGAAATTGCCGAGCATCTCGAAGAAAGTGTGGTGCCGCGCGGTGTAGCCCACATTGTCGAGATCATTGTGCTTGCCCCCGGCCCGCACGCATTTCTGCGCGGAGGTCGCCGTCTTGTAGGGGCGCGTCTCCAAGCCGGTAAACACATTCTTGAACGGCACCATGCCCGCATTGACGAACATCAGCGTCGGGTCGTTGTTCGGCACCAGCGGCGCGGACGGCACCACCTCATGGCCGGCGGCCCCGAAATAGTCGAGGAAGGAGCGACGGATATCGTTGGTCGAAGTCATGCGCCCGCGATTAAGGGATGCCGCCGCCAGCGACAAGCGGTGAGTGCGTTGCGATGAATGTTGTTGAGCGCTCCGCCCGATCAGGAGACCTGATGTTCCTGCGGAGCCGAAGGCGGACGGGACAGGGTCCGGCTCCATCTTGCATCGACATTCGGGCAATGTGGCCGGATCAGGGGGCGAAAGGGGGCATGGGCCATCCAGCCCTCCCCTTCCCGCTCGGCGTCAGCAGCAGCGCCGAAGAGTGAGGGCCTGGCCCGCCGGATGCCCCGCCTTCGCCCATGATCCCGCATTCCCATTATTAATATTGATTCGCAATATCTATTCAATGAGCTTCGGGAAGCGTTCGGTCAAGGGTAACGAGAAAGCGGCCTTAGCCCCTCCCCTTCAGGGGAGGGGAGAAGCGGCGACGTCCTTCAATCCACCGAATTCGATCAATAATCGCGCGAGATACGGGCGCTCACGCTCTGCCGGCCGATGGTGGAGACGCTGGAGAGCAGCGCCAGCCAGCGCGTGATCTGATATTCGACCCGCGTGGCGCTGTAGCCCTGCCCGTCCGAGATCAGCTCCACATAAAGGTTGCGCCCGATATTCTTGCCCGCCGCGATGGAGGTGCCCGCACCGGTGGTCGAATCCGCCGGCAGCACGCGCAGCCGCGAGAGGCCCGTCGCCCGGCGCACGGCGTTGATCGGGTCCAGCCCGCCGCCCTCGCCCTGGAAGGCCGCGACCGCCGAGGCGAGCTGGATCGCCTCGGGCGCGGAGAGATTGTTGATCGAGGTGCCGAACAGCAGCCGCGAGAGCAGCTCCTCCTGCGGCATGGCGGGGATGCTGGAGAAGGCGATCTCCGGCCGCTGGCTGGTGCCGGTGACGGTGATCGTGGCGCTCAGGTCCTGCACATCCGCCACCGCGCGGATGTCCAGCCGTGGATTGACCGGCGTGCCGCCGTCGAAGGTCAGCCGGCCCTCCTGCAGGTCGAAGCGCTTGCCGGCGAAATCATAGGTGCCGTCGATCAGCGTCGCGGTGCCGCGGAAAGCGGGCGCCGTCACCGTGCCGCCAATGGCGAGGTCCGCCGACCATTCGCTCTGCATGCCTAGCCCTTCGACCTTCAGGCCCTTGCGCGCGCGCGCGGTGACGTCGAGCCGCCAGGGCGCCTGCACCCGCACCGCCTCGACCTCCTCGCCCGCCCGGTTGATCTCGACGAGGCGCAGCTGCGGGATTTCCGCCACCGCCGAGGCCTTGCCGAGCATGAAGCGGCTGGCGACCACGTCCAGATCGCCCGAGATGACGCCGCCGCTGCCCGATGAGCGCAGCTGCAGCGGCCCGGTGACGGTGGCGCCCACATCGTCGCGGTCGAGCAGCACGGCACGCTCCGCCTGGAGCTGCACGTCCATGCCCACGCCGCGCTCGGCGGAGAGGTCGAAGGTCGCGCTGCCGGAGAGGCGTCCGCCCCCGGCGGTGCGGCCGCTCAGGTCCGCCAGCGTCAGGCGCGGCCCGTCGAACCGGCCGGTCGTGGAGATGCCGGTCAGCGACATGCCGGTGACCGGGCTCTGCAGCGTGGCGTCGCGCGCGGTCAGCGTCCCCTGGATCTGCGGGTCGGCCAGCGTGCCGCGCGCGTCGGCGGTAAGCTGCATCTGCCCGCCAAGCGAGACGATCTCGATATTGGAGAGGCGCCAGAGCGTGTCCGCCTCGCCGGCATAGCGCAGCTGCGCGCGCAGCGGCGAGTGGAACAGCCGGTCGGCGAGCGACGTGCCGGCGAGCGGGGTCACGATGCCCTGCAGCCGGCCCACCACCGCGCCGCCCTTCGCCACCAGTCCGCGCGCCGCGAAGCGCTGGCTGTCCAGCACTGCGTTGAGGCCGATGTCGATCGGCGCGGAGCTGAGCGCCAGGCCCGAGCGGGTGAGCCCCCGGATGCGCAGGTTCATGCGGCCGCTGGGCAGCCCCGCGCGCGGCTGGTCGAAGCTCAGCGAGCCTTCCGCCGTGCCGCCGAGACCCAGTTCGTTGTCCACAATGTCGAGCAGTGCGAGCGGCAGGGCCTGCGCCTGCGCCTCCAGATGCGTGGCGGCGCCGCCGAACAGGCCGGAGACGCGCAGCGTGCCGCCGTTCATGCGCAGCGTGGCGGGCGCGAGCCGCCAGCCGTCCGCCTCGCTCGTCAGCGTCGCGGTGCGATCGAGACGGACGGCGCGGCGGCTGATCGAGCCGCCAAGATCGACCTGGATGCGCTCGGGCGCGATGGTCGCGCGCGATTGGAGATCGAAGAGCTGGCCGTTGCGGGTGTTGGCGGAGAGCGTCGCCGTGCCGGCGCCGTTGGTGAGGTCGAGCGCGGCGGCGAAGCGGCCGACGACCAGCGATCCGATGCGCAGGCCCCGCCCCTGCGCGCTGCCCTTGATGCCGATCGCGCCGGGCTTGAGCAATATGTCGCCGCGCAGCGTCCCCCGATTGACCGCGATGGCCGGCGAGCCGGTGAAGCGCGCGCCGCCCAGATTGACGTCGATCCCCAGCTTCTGCACGCCCTCGACCATCGACAGCGCGATCGTCCCCTGCGCGGGACCGGAGAGAGCCAGCGTGCCTTGTAGCCCGCCCTCGACGGGCACGAGATCGCCTTTCACGATCACGTCGCTGACGCCCAGATTGGCGATGGCGATGGTCGCCTCGCCCCCTGCCGGCAGCAGCACCGCGCCCTCGGCCTTGAACGCCCCCAGCATCGAGCCGCCCTCGACGTGGACGGCATAGCCCTGGGCATCCGGCTCCAGCAGCGCGCGCACATCGGCGAGGCGCAGGGCGGGCAGCGGACTGGTCAGCAGCAGGTCGACCCGCGGGCGGGCGATGTCCCCGTCCAGCGTCAGGCGCAGCGGTCCATAGGCGCGGTGGCGGCCACCGCCCTCGATATGGACGCTGCCGTCGCGCTCGCGCGAGCCGTTCCCGGCCAGCGTCAGGCCCGGCGCAGTCAGCCGCAGGTCGCGCAGGTCGATGCGTCCGCCCTGCCCCAGCGCGACATTGCCGGTCACCACCGGCAGCCCCTCGGCCAGGCCGTGCAGGAAGCCATTGTCGAGCCGCCGCATGGTGGCGCGCACCGCGCCGCCCAGCGCCGTCGCACCGCCCGTCGGTCGCGAGAGCTTGAGCGCCGCGCTCAGGTCCAGCCGCCCGAAGCCGCGCAGTTCCAGCCCGTCGAACCCGCCCTTGAGATTGGCCGCGAAGGCACCGCCCAGCGTGCCCTCCCCGTCGAGCTGCCCGGCAAAGCCGTTCGCCCGGATGGCGGTCGGCGCAAGGCTCAGCCGGTCGCCGTCGCGCACGATGCGTCCCTCGGCGACCAGATTGCGCAGCCGCTCGTCGACCGGCTGCGCGCCCAGCGCCAGCGATCGGGCGGTGAGGCGGAAGGGAATGGCGCCCCGCGTGCCCGCAAGACTGGCCTCGCCCGCCATGCGCAGGTCAGCCAGTCGCACGGCGCCCTGGCGCACGTCCGGCGCGGTCAGCAGATAGCCGAGCTCGATGGCGTTGAACGGCCCCGAGAGCCGGGCGCTGAGCGCGATCGGCTGGCCCTCCATGCCGGCGACGAGCTGCCCCGGCCTGGCGACCCGCGCCTGCACGCGCAGATGATCGAACCGGCTGCGGCCGAGATCGACGCCGCCATCGGCCTCGAGTCGGGCGGCGGCGAGGCCCAGCGCCAGCTTTCCGCTCAGGATGCGGTCCGCGAAAACGAGGTCGGCCGAGACGTCGGCATTGCCCTTGCCCAGCGCGGCGAGCGGCCCGACCAGCGCCAGCGGCCCCTGCACCTGATAGCGCCCCTCACGCGCGCCCAGCGCCAGATTGGCGACCATCTCGCGGCCGGAGACGGCGGTCAGTCGGCCCTTCCAGTCGCGCCAGTCGCCATCGCCGCGGATGGCGAGCGCCACCGGCTGCTTCGCGCCGATCAGTCCCGCGATCAGTCCGCCCTCCGGCCCATAAGCCAGCGCGTCGACATCGAACACGGAATCGTCCGGTCGGCTGTCCAGCGCCAGTTTGATCGCGTCGCCCGCGTCCAGCGCATGCGCCCGCAGGCTGACGATCGCCCGGCCCGAACGGATATCGGCCTGCCCAAGCGCCCGCAGCGCATGCGGCTTGCCCGTGACCGCCGCACCCAGCGCCAGCCGGTCGACACGCAGTTCGGCCAGGCGGATATCGAAGCCGGGCAGGATCGAGCCCGGCTCCTTGCTCGGGTTGAGCCTGGGTAGGCGGGGCAACTCGGCGGCGTGGACATGCAGCCGGTCGATATCCAGCCGGTTCGAGAACCAGCCCAGCGGATACCATTTGAGGTCCGCCCGCTCGATCCGTGCGAACTCGCCCTGCGGATCGGAAAAGCGCACGTCACGCAGCGTCGCGGCCCTGAACAGATGGCCCTCGATCGCGCCCACCGTGATGCGCAGGCCCGAGCGCGGCTGCCAGCCGGCAATCTGCCGCACGACGAAGCGGTGGCCCGCCTCGGTGTCCAGCCAGCGCACGCCGCCCCAGATGCCGACCAGCAGCAGCGCGACCAGCGACAGCAGCGCGATGCCGAACCAGGGCCGCCGCTTGCGGCGCGGCGCGGGCGTCTCCTCGGCGGCCGCCGGCATGTCGGGCGCGTCCGCCATCAGAAGGCCTGCCCCAGGGAGACATAGACGCCGATGCGCGGATCGCCCGGCTGCGGATTGATCGGCGTGCCGACATCGACGCGGATCGGCCCGAAATTGGTGTAGTAGCGGAAGCCGAGCCCCGCCCCGACGCGCATCTGCTCGATGGTCGGGAAGATGTGCGAGGAGATGGTGCCGGCGTCCACGAATGGTACGATGCCGAACTGGTTGAGGCTGCCGAAGCGGAAGCGCGCCTCCACCGAGACCTCGCCCAGGCTGCGACCGCCGACCGGATCATTGTTGAAGTCACGCGGGCCGATCGCCTGATAGCCATAGCCCCGCACCGATGCCCCGCCCCCTGCATAATAGCGCCGGGTGGGCGCGATGCGATCCGCGCCGGCGCCCATGATGGTGCCGAGGCGCACGCGCCCGGCCAGCGTCACCCGGTCGCTCATCGGCAGATAGGCGCTGCCGTCGAACTGCGCGCGCACATAGCCGAACGCGCCGTTCTGCAAGGAGAGCTCGGGCGAGACGCGTGCGCCGAGGCCGAAGCCCCTGCGTGGATCGAGCAGGTCGTCGCTGCCGTCATAGGTGATGCTGCTGGGCAGCGCTGCGATCACATAGGTGCGCCGCCGCGTGATCTGCAGCTCGTCGAAGAAGTCGCGCTCGTCGCTGATCCGCAGCTCCGTGCCGAGCGACCAGGTCCAGGTCTTCTGGAAGATGAGGTTGGTCTGCCGCTCGATGCTGGCGGCGATGCCCGCTGTGAGCGCGCGATAGGCCGGCTGGTCGATATTGGCGGCCACGATCTCCGCGTTCAGCACCCGGTCGCGCTTGCCGAAATTGTTGCGGCGAAGCACTGCGCCGATGCTCTGCTCCTGCGTACCGAGCACACCGCGGAAGGTGACGGCGCCCTCCGGCGGGAAGAAGTTGCGATGCTGCCAGCTCGTCTGGATGCGCGCGCCCTCGCCGGTGCCGTAGCCGATCTCGCCGGCGATGGTGCGCGGCGGCGCCGGCGCTATGCTGATGGCGAGGTCGACCGTCTCCGCGTCCCGCCCTTCCTGCGGCGTGATCGTCACCTGCGAGACGAGGCCGGTGGCGATGAGCGCCCGGTTGAGATCGGTGATGTCGCTCTGGTTATAGGGCTCGCCGGGATGGAAGCGCGCGATGACGCCGACATGCGCGGCGCTGAACGGCGCGCGGTCATTGACCATGATCTCGCCGAACCGCCGGAAGCCGCCGGTCGTCACATTGAGGTTGAGGATGGCCTCGCGCTGCTGATGGTCCACGGTCAGCACCGGCTCGCTCACATCGGCGAAGGGATAGCCATTCTCACCGAGATCGAGGCGCAGCTTGCCCGTCGCCGCCAGGATCGCATCCGTATCGGCCGGATCGCCGGCCTTCACCGGGAAGAGGCCGGGCAGGTCGAGCCCGAGCGGGTTGGTGCCCTCCAAACCGAACACATTGACGCTGCCGAGCAGGTAGCGCGAGCCGGGATAGGCGCCCAGCACCGCGCCGATGCGGGGATCCCCGCCGTCGCTCAGCGGCCGCAGGGTGAAGCGGGCGCGCGCATCGTAGAAGCCGCGCCCGCGCATCAGCTCGGTCAGCAGGTCCGTGTCGCTTTGTCCGCGCCGGCGGATCTGGGCGAGATTGGCGCGATCGCCCTCGCCTTCCTTGAGCACCGAAAGGCTGCCGAAACGATCGAGCAGGATCGGATCGGAGGCATCGCCCAGCCCCTCGATCTGGACAGTGTAGCGCAGCGAGGCGCCCGGATCGATGGCGGCCAACGCGTCGCTCTCCGTGACGTCCGGCGGCGCGAGGTCACCGGGCAGTGCGGTGTCGTCGGGCGGGGGAGCGCCTTCTGACGGCGTTTCCGGTGCGTCCAGCTCCGGCGGCAGGATGTCACCCGGCGCGTCCAGGTTGGGCCAGTCCACGCCGATATCGGGCATCTCGTCAAGGGCGAGCGGATCCCCGGCATCCGTCGGGGTTTCCGGAAGTGACGGGGCCTTCTGCGCCCCGGCTGCGGCGGCGCACAGCAACAGTGGCACGGCAAGGGCGCGACCGGCCATCGGAAACCAGGGATCGGTCGACCCGCGCTGCATTCTGCCTGTCTAGGTGTTCACCGGGCGACTGCAAGCGACATTCGCCTCATCGGCCGGGTTTCAGCGCCAGAGCGTGTGTTCGCGGCATCATGCCGGGGGCTGTCCGCGTTGGTACCGTAATGCGCCGAAAGACGCAGCTCGGACGGCTCAGAACGCGCGTTCGAGCCGGGTCAGCAGATCGCGCGCGGGGCTGAGTGCCATCTCCCCGCTGCCGCGCACGCGCCCGACGAGCTGCTGCTCGAGCCGTAATACGCGATCATAGAGATCCTCGCTGGCTAGGATCAGCGTCTTCATGTCGAAGATGAAGGTCTCCGCGGCCTCCGGGTTGGTGGCCGCCGCGTCGCCGAGTTGGAAGCGCTCCTCCAACCGCACGGACTCGTCCAGCTCGCCATTCAATATGGCGCGCTGGGTGAGCAGCCAGGCGATCACATGCATGAGCCGCGTCGTCACCTTGAGGGACTCGCAGGCAAACTCGACCCGATCGATCTGACCGAGCAGCGCGCGCTGCTCTTCGGCGCGATGGTCGAGGAAGGATCGGGCCTCGTCGGCGAGGACCATCGCCTCGACATACAGGCTGTCGATCAGCCGGCGGTCGAATTGATTGAGCAGGTTCATCGAGTCTCCCATGGCCCACTGTGCTGCCACAGCCGCGGCCGCGCGTCAGGTGTATTAACCTCGAAAGCGGCGGGTTTCGTCGCAAGGCGACGGCCTGTCTCATATCGGGCCAATGAGGCGCCGGGATCAGAGTCTTTCTGGAAATTCGGGAAAGGGCGAATGTGGATGCGGCAATGGGCGCATGGCCAAACGCCATCTCTCAAGCGATGATGTCCGGAATCAGGCTGTTTTCCAGGAATGTGATTTCGTCGCGCAGGCGCAGCTTGCGCTTCTTCATGCGCGCGAGCTGAATCTGATCCGGCACGCCGACCTGCCCCAGGGCGCCGATGGCGCAATCCAGATCGCGATGCTCGACTCGAAGAAGCTCAAGCCTCTGCTCGGTTTCCTCGACCGACAACACCGATTCGCGCCCTCCAGCCCCTTGGTTGCGTGCCGCCCATCATCGCACCGGGGGCTGGCCCCGGCAATGGTCGCAGCCGGTTCGCCACAAAATTTCATAGATAACGCATAAAATTCGGCGCGCGGAAAAGAAGAGAGCAGCGAGCCGGCAATCTTGTTTAACGATGCATCGCGCAGTCGCAATCTTCGGGTCGCTTCGCCGCATAATGCAAAATGGCCCGAGACAAGCCGATCCATTGATGCTCTATTCGGAAGTCCCCATTCTGGGGACTGGCCAAGGAGGACATGATGGAAGCAAGCCATATTTCCGCACTTCAAGCCAAGCATGCCGGGCTGGATGCCCGTCTTCGCAACGAAATGGGCCGTCCTGCGCCCGATTCGCTGCTCGTCGCAGCGCTCAAGAAGCAGAAACTGCAAATCAAGCAGGAGCTTTCCCTCGCGCATGGCTAGGGCGAGGCGAACCGGCGGACACCGGTTCGCAGGGGCGACGGACACACATCTCGAGACCCTGACGCTTCGTCCGATACCTATGTTCTGACACTCAAGACACCGACGGGTCAGGCCACGTGGCCAGGCCCGCTTCGGTGGGTGCGGATCGGCGGCCCTGCCGCGATCCAAGGCGGAGACGATCCGGGTCCCCGCTACTCCGTCCTTGCCGCGCAAGCGAGACCTTCGCAAAACACCCGCTCACGCGGGCCTCCGCCCGGGCAGGCTCCGCACTTGCCGACGGGCAATCCTTCTTCTTGGAGGCTGTCCAATTCAGATAGAATCATAGCGTGCTTCTGCAAAAGCAGGAGCCCAGGGCGCATGAGCAGCATCTCGCCCTCTGGACGCTAGGTTCCTCCTCGGGAACCGCACAGGGATTTCAACTTTCTGGAACCATCCATATGATCTTATCCCACTGAACAGAAAAGCTCCGCCGCCCTATCTCATGGCCAACACGGCAATCCCTTCGAGGAGACATGAGATGATCGAACTGCGACCCTTCGAGAGCCTAGGCGGCGAGAATCATGGCTGGCTGGACGCCAAACATCATTTCTCCTTCGCCAATTATCAGGACCAGGCGCGGGTCAACTGGGGCAATCTTCGCGTCTGGAACGACGACACGATCCAGCCCGGCACAGGCTTCCCGCCGCATCCGCACCGCGACATGGAAATCATCACCTATGTCCGCAAGGGCGCGATCACCCATCAGGACAGCTTGGGCAACAAGGGTCGCACCGAGGCGGGCGACGTGCAGGTGATGAGCGCCGGCACCGGCATCCGCCATGCCGAGTATAATGCGGAAGAAGAGGTCACGCAGATCTTCCAGATCTGGATTATCCCCACCCGCCAGGGCGACGCGCCGCAATGGGGCACGCGTCCCTTTCCTAGGGACGAGCGCAGCAGCCGGTTCGTGGTGCTGGCGAGCGGCTTCGCCAACGACGATGACGCCCTGCCGATCCGCACCGACGCGCGGGTGGTCGGCGCCACCATCCGTGCAGGCGAAACGCTGGACTATCCGCTCGGCGTCGATCGCAAGGCTTATCTCGTGCCCGCCACCGGCGCGGTAGAGATTGACGGCGTGCGGGTGAAGGCCCGCGATGGCGCGGCGATCAGCGCCATGGAGACGGTACGGATGACCGCGGTCGAGGACAGCGAAATCGTGCTGGTCGACGCCTCCTGACCTTCCGTCGATCTGCCGGACGGCCGGCCTCCCTTCCACCGGAGCCGCCCGACATGGAAGAGCGCGCCTGCCCCCGGCGCGCTCTTCCTCCTCTTCCCGCGTCCCAAAATCCGCAGCAGAAAGACCGCGTCTCCAGAAGCTTAAGGGATTTTACATCAACCCGATGGATAAGATCGCGCTAACAAGCCGATCCGCCGCCCGACCGTCCGGTGCGCCGTCCCGGCCCTTGAGTCGCTGCTATCATGATCCCACACCGCCCCCCGCACCGCCTTCTGCCCGAGGCCACGGAAATCGACCAGATCCGCACGCTGTTCCAGGCGCTCGGCCCATCAGTGATCTTCACCGGCATCTTCCTCGCCGTCGGCCTCGTCACATTCGAGAGCAGCCGGGACGGCGCGATCCTGCTGCTGCTCATCCTTGGCATGGTCGCCTCGGCCGTCCGGCTCCTGACGGCCTGGCTGCTTGGCGGCCGCGCCGCCGATCCCAGGCTCGGCTTGCAGGCGGCCCGCGAACTGGAGCGGCGCTTCGCCCTCCCCTATCTCGCCTTCGCGCTGTTGCTGGGCCTGTTCGGCGCGCGCGCCTTCATGCTCCCCCTGCCGCAGATCCATATGCTGACCATTTGCATGCTGATGGGCTATTGCGCCGGCGTGGCGCTGGGCATGGGTCTGCGCATGTGGATCGCCGTACCCTCCATGTTCATCGCCGGCTTTCCGGCCGTGGGCGCTGCGCTGATGCAGGGCGGCGTCTTCCACTGGACCATGGGTGTCATGGTCGTCGCGCTGCTCTTCGGTGGGGCGAACTCGCTGCGGCTGCGCCATGCGCGCTCGGTCGAGGATATCGGCATGCGCCACGCCTTCGCCTCGCTCGCCCGCAAGGACGCGCTGACCGCGCTGCCCAACCGCATCGGCCTGCGCGAATGGTATGACGAGCGCGCCGGGCGCAGCGGGCTGCTCGCGGTACACTACATGGATCTCAACGGCTTCAAGCCGGTGAACGACAGCTATGGCCACCCGGTCGGCGACGCGCTGTTGACGATGGTGGGCAAGCGGATCGCCCGCACCATCCGCGATACAGACATCGCCGCGCGGCTCGGCGGCGACGAGTTCGTAGTCGTCCAGAACGGTCTCACCGATGCGGCGGACGCAGCGGGCCTCGCCGAGCGCCTGACCCAGGCGATCGCACAGCCCTATCGCATCGACGAGCATCTCGTCACCATCTCGGCGGGCCTCGGCTATGTCCTCTCGGACGGCTTCGACGACGATCTGGATCATCTGCTCGGCCTGGCGGACAAGGCCCTCTACACCAGCAAGCGCGGCGAAGGTGCCATCATGCAATATGAGGCAGTCGAACCGCTCCCGCAGCGCGCCGCCTGAGCCCCGAACCTGAGAGGTCCGGGGCCAGAGGCCATTAGCTCACGAACCAGCCGGCGAAGGCAATTTCCTCGAGCGGCTTGCGGTCGCTCGGCACTTCCCGATCGCGCAGGCCCTCGGCCAAGATCGCGGAATCGGCGGCACGGCCGATCGCCACCGCGGCCTCGATCCGGAAGCGATCGGGTACGGCCAGCAGGTCACGCACCTTGTCGAAATCGATGCCGGTCATGCCGTGCATATGATGGCCGAGCTTCAGCGCCTGGAGGCCGAGCTGCGACCAACGGTTCAGGAACAGGGAATCGAGCGCGGTGCTGGCGGCGCGATTGGCCATGCGTTGCTTCATGTGGGAAAAATGGCGGACGGCGATCGAGGCAGCTCTGCCCCGTCTCGAACAACTTCGGTGGAGCGGAGGGCAACACCGGCTGTTCAGTGGCGAAATCTCGTTGGGTCTTTATCCATTTTCTGGAAAAGCTACGGCCCGCGCCCCGTCATGGGCAACTGTCCGAAAGCATGTCTCCCGGTGGGAGATGGTGGAAGGGGCTGGATTCGAACCAGCGTACGCTCACGCGGGCAGATTTACAGTCTGCTGCCTTTAACCACTCGGCCACCCTTCCAAGGCGCCTGATCGCGCGCGCCGCTCTTGCAGCACACGGACGGGAGGGGCGCTCCATGGCGAATGGGGCCTTGCCTGTCAATGCCATGCTGTGGAAAAGCGCCGCCATGAAAAGAGGTCATCGCACCGGCAAGCCCAAGGGCGGCTATCCCCGCCTATATGGTCGTCACGCCGTCACCGCCGCGCTCGCCAATCCCGCGCGCGTCATCCGCAAGATATGGGGCACGCGCGACACGCTCAACGCGCTCGCGCTGCCGCCGGCGCTGCCCATCGTCTATTCGGACGTGGCGGACCTCGGCCGCATGGTGCCGCACGACGCGCCGCACCAGGGCATCGTCGCCGAGGTGGAGGCGCTGGAGGACATCTGGCTGGGCGACCTGCTGGAGGAGGGCGCGGGCGATGCGGCAGCGGGGCGGCCGATCCTGCTCCTCGACCAGGTGACCGATCCGCACAATGTCGGCGCCATCCTGCGCTCGGCCGCCGCGTTCGACGCGCTGGGCATCGTGACGCAGGACCGGCATGCGCCGCCCGAATCGGGGGTGATCGCCCGCGCCGCCGCCGGCGCGCTGGAGATCGTGCCCTGGGTGCGGGTGGTCAACCTGGCCCGCGCGCTCGACGAGATCGCTGAGGCGGGCTACTGGCGCATCGCGCTCGACGGCGAGGCGGACACCACGCTCGCCGCGGCGCTGGACGGCGCGCGGCGCGTCGCGCTGGTGCTGGGCGCCGAGGGCGAGGGCCTGCGGCTCAACAGCCTCAACCATTGCGACATGGCTGCCAAGCTGCCGATGAGCCCGCGCATGGAGAGCCTCAACGTCTCCAATGCCGCCGCGATCGCGCTCTATGCCTGCATGATGCGCTAACGGCGGCGGCGTCCCGCGCCGCCTCAATCCTCAGGCGCGATGGTGACGGTCATGCCCTCGGTTGCGGGACCGACGGGGATCTGGCAGGACAGGCGGCTGTTGGGCTGGCGGTGCTCGGAACTGTCGAGCAGGTCGTCCTCGTCGCCCTTCATGCCGGGCAGCTTGTCGAGAAAGGCCTCATCCACGAACACATGGCAGGTCGCGCAGGAACAGCAGCCGCCGCAAATGGCCAGCAACTCATCGATACCTTGGTCGCGGATCGCCTCCATGACCGTATAGCCCTCAGGCGCCTCGACCTCATGAGGCGTCCCGTCCCGTGTCACGACCGTCAGATGCGGCATTTTTCTCTCCAAACCAGCGTCGGCGCCGCTATGAGGGGCGATCGGTCAGAAATCAACCAGTCAACGGCGGAACCATTCATGCTCGACGAGGCCGCGCTGCGCCTGTCCCTCGATGCCCTCGCGACCCGGGAACCTGCCGTGGCCGACGCCCTCGCGCGGCTCGGCTATCCGGAACCGCGCGTGCGCGTGCGCGGCTATGAGACGCTGCTGCGCACCATCGTGGGCCAACAGGTGAGCGTGGCGGCGGCGGCCTCCGTCTGGGCCAAGCTGGAAGCGGCGGTCGGCGCGGGCTGCCCGCCCGAGGCGCTGCTGGAGCGCGATTACGACACGCTGCGCGCCTGCGGCCTCTCGCGGCAGAAGCAGGGCTATGCCCGCAGCCTCGCCGAGCTGGTGACGAGCGGCGCGCTGGACCTCCATGCCTTGCCCGAGGACGACGAAGCGGCGATCGGCGCACTGGTACAGATCAAGGGCATCGGGCGCTGGTCGGCCGAGATCTACCTGCTGTTCGCGGAAGGCCGGCGCGACATCTGGCCCGCGGGCGATCTCGCCGTGCAGATCGCCGTGGGACAGCTCATGGGCCTCGGCGAACGGCCGGGCGAGAAGGAGACGCGCGCGCTGGCGGAGGCATGGCGGCCGCACCGCAGTGCGATGGCGCTGATGGCGTGGCATCATTATAATACGCGGGTGCTGTGAGGGGCATGGGATGCCGTGACACCCCGCTCGTGCTTCTGCGAAGGCAGGAGCCCCGGACCCAGCCGCAGTGCGTAGCCGCCCCGGGGGCCTGCCTTCGCAGGAGCACGGGTGGTGCGGGCGGGACGGCGGCCGCCTCTCCCCTCCCGCTTGCGGGAGGGGTCGGGGGTGGGCCTTCCACCTCGATAGGACGGCGCGAAACAGCGATGTTGCTGCCCTCCCTTGATCGGAGTCACGCGCCTCCAATCAACCCCTCCCGCAAGCGGGAGGGGGATGTGGATGCGCTCAGCCGGCAATGGCATCGATCTCCCTGGCCAGCGCCACATCGCGCATGGAGAGGCCATTCGCGTCATGTGTGGTCAGGCGGATATCCACGCGGTTGTAGACATTCGACCATTCGGGATGATGGTCGGCCCTTTCGGCGCGCAGGGCGACCTGGCTCATGAAGCCGAACGCGGCCACAAAATCCGGGAAGCGGAAGGTGCGGGTGATGCCGCTGGCGTCATCCGACAGGCGCCATTCGGGCAGGGCGGCGAGCGCGGCGGCGCGCTCCTCGTCGGTCAGGCGGGCAATGCGGGGCATGATGGTCTCCTTCGACAGGGCGCCAGTCTCGGCGAGCGGGGCACGGGCGGTCAAGCCATGAGCGGCGCGGCCGTCCATTTGCGCGGCCTCGCCTGCCTGCGCGGCGGGCGGCTGCTGTTCGCGGGCGTGGAGCTGGACCTGCCCGCCGGCGGCAGCGCGCAGATCGCCGGGCCGAACGGCGCGGGCAAGTCCAGCCTGCTGCGCATCGTGGCGGGCCTGCTGCGCCCCTTCGCTGGCACGGCGCACTGCACCGGCGCCATCGCGCTCACCGACGAACTCGCAGCGCTGGACCGGGACCGGACGGTGCGCGCCGCCCTCGCTTTCTGGGCCGGGATCGACGGCGCGCCGGCCACGCGGATCGAGGCGGCGCTGGCGGACCTGCGCATTGCCCACCTCGCCGACATTCCCGTGCGGATGCTCTCCACCGGCCAGCGCAAGCGCGCGGCGCTGGCGCGCACGCTGGTGAGCGGCGCGCCGATCTGGCTGCTGGACGAGCCGGCCAACGGACTGGACATCGAATCCGCCGCGCTGCTCGGCCGGCTGGTGGACCGGCACCGGGCCGGAGGGGGCATCGTGCTTGCCGCCTCGCATCTGCCGCTCGCCTGGGCGCAGGACGTGACCATCGCGCTCACGCCGCCCGCGCCGCTTGCCGATGATGAGGAGATCGTCCCATGATCGGCGCGATCATCCGGCGCGACCTTGCCCGCGCCTTGCGCAGCGGCGGCCTGTGGCTGCCGCTCGCCTTCCTGCTGCTGATCGCAACGCTGGTGCCCTTCGCCATCGGGCCGGACACCATGCTGCTGGCGCGCACCGGCGGCGGCATGCTGTGGATCGCCGCGCTGCTCGCCAGCCTGCTACCCATCGATCGGCTGATCGAGCCGGACCGGGAGAGCGGCGTGATCGACCAGCTCGTGCTGCGCGGCGGCGGCGAAGGGACGATCCTGCTCGCCAAGACGGTGGCGCACTGGCTGAGCTTCGGCCCGCCGCTGCTCCTCGCCGCCCTGCCCGCCGGCGCCATGCTGCGGCTGGAGCCCGAAGCGCTGCGCATCGTGATGGCCGGCCTCGCGCTCGGCATGCCGGGGCTGGCCGCGCTCGCCATGCTGGTGGCGGCGCTGACGGCGGGGCTGCGCGGCAGCGGCGCGCTCACCGGCCTGCTGGTGCTGCCGCTGGCGGTGCCGATCCTGATCTTCGGCGCTGGCGCGCTCCAGATCGGCGGGACGGACGGGCTCAAGCTGGTCGCGGCCTGCTCGCTCATGCTGTGCGTGGTAGGGCCGGTCGCCGGCGGTGCGGCGCTGCGGGCGGGGCGGGATTGAACGGATCGCGCGAAGTGGCGGACTTCTGCCGTTTTTGGGCCTTGAGAGTGGTTGAAAGGTTCTGAAGGTTCTGGTGAAATCGAAATTCCTCGCCTCTGGCCGGTGGGCTCCATAAGGCGGCAGCGCGCGCCTTCCATCCTTCCGTCATCCCAGCGAAGGCGGGAATTACGGAGAGGGTTTGGTCGAGCATGATCGTGCCGGGCTCGTTTCTCGGGCGCGGAGTCCAAGGCTGTATGGCTGCGTTTCTGCGCGCTGGGCTCCTGCCTTCGCAGGAGCGCGGGTTGGTTCCATCCATGATCGTTCCTGATCGCATCATCGCTGCCCTCACCCTTCCCACTCGGCCTTGCCGAGCGCGAGCAGGGGGGCGGAAGGATGAAGTTTGTGGCGGTTGCAATGACCCGCCATGCCCTCCCCCGCCGCCACACCCGGCCCGGCAATCAGCGGCGGCACGATGGCATGATCGACGCCCTGTAGGACAGCGCCGCATACGCCCGCCGCATCCCTCCCGGTTTACAGCCGCTCGCGGGACGCTATGCCTGTGCTGACAGGCAGTGCGCGAAGGGGCGCCAAAGGGGGAGACGGCACGGATGAGCTTCTGGGGACCGCGCAAGGCATTCGATCCTCCCGCCGCGCAGCATGGCCAGATGCTGCGCCGCACGCTGAGCTGGCCGCATCTGGTGGCGCTCGGCGTGGGCGCCATCGTCGGCACGGGCATCCTCACGCTGACCGGCGTGGGCGCTTCGCTGGCGGGGCCGGGCGTGATCCTCTCCTTCCTCATCGCGGGGCTGGTCTGCGCGGCCGCCGCGCTCGCCTATGCCGAGCTGGCCACGATGATCCCGCAATCGGGCAGCGCCTATACCTACAGCTATGTGGCGATCGGCGAGACCATCGCATGGATCGTGGGCTGGAGCCTGATCCTCGAATATTCAGTGGTCTGCTCGACGGTGGCGGTGGGCTGGTCCGGCTATTTCGCGGGCTTCATGGAGGCGAATGGCTGGGGGCTGCCCAAGGCGCTGATCGCCGGGCCGCATGCCGGCGGCGTCATCAATGTGCCGGCCGTCGTCATCATCGCGGCCGTGGCGGGGCTGCTGCTGGTCGGCACGCGCGAATCGGCGACGCTCAACACCATCCTCGTGGTGCTGAAGATCGCCGCGCTGGCAATGTTCGTGTGGTTGACCCTGCCCGCCTTCAGCAGCGACAATTTCGTGCCGTTCATGCCGCACGGCCTCTTCGGCGAGGCGGGGCCGGACGGGGTGAAGCGCGGCGTGCTGGCGGCGGCCTCGATCATCTTCTTCGCCTTCTACGGGTTCGACGCGGTCTCCACCGCCGCAGAGGAAGCGCGCAATCCCGAACGGGACATGACCATCGGCATCGTCGGCTCCATGCTCGCCTGCGTGCTCATCTACATGGCGGTGGCGGCGAGCGCGATCGGCGCGGTGCCGGTGGCGCAGTTCGCGCAGTCCGCCGAGCCGCTGGCGCTGGTGCTGCGCAATCTGGGCGCGGACATGCCCGCGAAGATCTTCGGCGCGGTGGCGGTGATCGCGCTGCCGACGGTGATCCTCGCCTTCCTCTACGGGCAGACGCGCATCTTCTTCGTGATGGCGCGCGACGGGCTGCTGCCCCGCCGGCTGGGCCGGGTGAACCCCAAGAGCGGCGTGCCGACCTTCGTCACCATCGCCACCGCGATCATCGTGGCGATCATCGCCGCCTTCCTGCCACTCGCCGAGATCGCCGCGCTGGCCAATGCCGGCACGCTCTGCGCCTTCGTGGCGGTGGGCCTCTCCATGCTGCTGCTGCGCCGACGCGAGCTGGGCCGGGCGCGCCCCTTCCGCGTGCCGCTGGCGCCGGTGGTGGGCGTGGTGTGCATCGCCGGCTGCGTGGCGCTGTTCATCACCCTGCCGGCGGCGACGCAGGTGCGGTTCTTCGTGTGGAATGCGCTGGGGCTGGGGTTGTATTTTGTGCTGAGGAAGCGGCGAGGACGATCCGGCGCGTGAGAGCGATTCTGCCAGACGCGCAGGCATTTTTCTCGGCCACATTGCTGTTGCTGACGACCGGAATATGGCTGACCGGTTGCACCAGACCCCACGTTCAAGCTCAGGCTGAACGTTATCGCGTCGAGCGTTGTGATGGAGCGCTTGCGGACTGGTCACCGAAAGGCAGTGAATTTGCGCATCTCGCAATCTTCAATATTCTCGAAGTGAGACCAAGGCATATCGTTTGGAATGGAAACGAAATAAGCGATCAAATACTAAGCGATTATCTCAACAAAGTGAAAGAGCTCGATCCCTCGCCGGCTATCTCCGTCATATTTGATCCAAATATGAACTGCGACACTGTCAACGGAATCCGGATCGATATCCAAAACAAGCTGCGTTGCTCTGCTAGCCAAGTCTGTGTAGAATATTCGCATGCCGAATGGGCCGCGCGGCAGAAGGGTTCAAGGATTCCGCACCCACCGCGCCCAGATGGCGGTCGGCAATAGCAGCCCCCTCGCCTCCTCGCGCACCGCCAGTTCGCCGCATTCCACCTCGCCCGGCAGGTCGGCGAAATGTTCGCGCAGCAGTTCGCCGATGGCGAGGGCAGACATGCGGACGGCATAGACGGTGAGGAAGAGAAAGCGGCTGTTCGCGTCCAGCAGGGCGCGGCAGTTGGCGATCACGGCGGGCAGGTCCTCCTCGAGGCGCCAGATCTCGCCGTCCGGGCCACGGCCATATTTGGGCGGGTCGAGCAGGATGCCGTCATAGCGGCGGCCGCGGCGGACCTCGCGGGCGGTGAATTTGGCGGCATCGTCCACGATCCAGCGGATGGGGTGTTCGGCCATTTCGGAGAGGGCGGCATTCTCGCGGGCCTGCGCGATGGACTTCTTGGAGGCGTCGACATGGACGCAGTGCGCGCCGGTGGCGGAGAGGGCCAGCGTGCCGACGCCGGTATAGCCGAACAGGTTGAGAAACTGCGGCGCTTCGAGGCCCTGCAATTGCGTTCGGCCCCAGTCCCAGACGGGCGCCATGTCCGGAAAGAAGCCGAGGTGACGGAAAGGCGTGCAATTCGCCTGGAAGCGGACCTCGCGCCAGACGAGCGGCCAGCCGTCGCGCGGCACGGGCTTGTCGAAATGCCAGCGGCCGCCGCCATCCTCGTCCGAGGCGGGGATGAAGCTGCCGTCCGCCTGCCAGTCCGGCGCGGCGGGGCGCCACATGGCCTGCGGCTCAGGGCGGATGAAGCGGTGGCGGCCATAGCGCTCCAGCTTGCGGCCGGCGCCGGAGTCGACGAGGCCGTAATCGGGCCAGGGTTCGGCGATAAGGGTCTTCAGGTCCAATCCTGCCTCCGTTCGAAGTGGCGTATCGAAGGATCAAGGTTGCGCATTGCCCCTCGATACGAGGCTTCGACAGGCTCAGCCTCTACTCGGGATGAATGGGGCGGGAAATCTAGCCCCGCTTCACCGCCCGCTCGGCGACATAGCCCGTCACTGCCTCGAATGTCGCGGGGAGCGTGGCGTAGCGCTCCTCGCGGCCGAACAGGTCGCCGGCGCGGCTGGGGAGCGAGGGGCGCACGCCGGTCGCGCGCTCGACGGCATCGCGGAACTTGGCGGGATGCGCCGTCGCCAGCGTGACGAGCGGGATGGCGGGATCGAGATCGGCGGCGGCGGCGCGGGCGGCGGCGAGGCCGACGGCGCTGTGCGGATCGATGATCTGGCCGGCGGCGTCATAGGCCCAACGCATGGCGCTCGCCATGCCGTCCGCGTCGATACGGGCGGAGGAGAAGAGCCTGGCCGCGCCTTCGCGCTGCGCATTGGTGAGGCGCATCGCCCGCGTCGCCTCGAAGCCGGCCATCTGATCGGCCAGGGCGGCGCCGTCCCGCCCGCCGAGATCGAACAGCAGCCGCTCGAAATTGGACGAGACCTGGATGTCCATGCTCGGCGTGGCGGTGGGGACAACCACGCCCTGGCTGTAATCGCCCTGCGAGAGGGCGCGGTGGAGGATGTCGTTCACGTTCGTGGCGACGATCAGCCGGGCAATGGGCAGCCCCATGCGCGCGGCGACATAGCCGGCGAACACGTCGCCGAAATTGCCGGTGGGCACGGCGAAGGCGACCGGGTGCTCCGGCGCACCGAGGCGCACGCCCGCATAGACATAATAGACCACTTGCGCCACGAGCCGCGCCCAGTTGATGCTGTTCACCGCCGAGAGATCGAAGCGGGACGCGAAATCGGCGTCGTTGAACATGCGCTTCACCAGCGCCTGCGCATCGTCGAAGCTGCCCTCGATGGCGATATTGTGGACATTGGGCGCCAGCACGGTGGTCATCTGCCGACGCTGCACGTCCGACACGCGGCCGGCGGGGTGGAGCATGAAGATGTCCACCTTGGCCCGGCCGGCGACCGCATCGATGGCGGCCGAGCCGGTGTCGCCGGAGGTCGCGCCGACGATGGTGAGATGCGTCTCGCGGCGGCTCAGGAATCGCTCGAACAGCAGGCCGAGCAGTTGCAGCGCCACATCCTTGAAGGCGAGCGTGGGGCCGTGGAACAGCTCGAGCAGCCAATGGCGATGATCGAGCTGGGCGAGCGGCGTCACCGCTGCATGGGCGAAGCGGCCATAGGCCTGCGTGCAGAGATCGCGCAGCTCGTCCTCGGTGAGGCTGTCGCCGACGAAGGGCAGGATGACGCGCACCGCCGTCTCCAAATAGGAGAGGCCGCGCATCGCCGCGAAATCCGCCGCCGAGAAGCTGGGCCAGCGCTCGGGCAGATAAAGGCCGCCGTCGCTCGCGAGACCGGCAAGGGTCGCGCCTTCGAAATCGAGCGCCCCCGCGCGCCCCCTGGTGCTGACATACTGCATGACCGCGCGCTCTTAGCGGGGTGGCGGCCATGCTGCAACGCCGCGTATCCGGCTATTGTGCCGGCGGCGGCGTCTGCCCCTCCCCCTCGCGCCAGCGCTTGCGCAGGGCAAGCACGTAGATGATCGCGGCGATGGCGGCGAAGAGGAACCACTGGACCATATAGGCGCGGTGGTTGTTGGGCACCGAGGCGGGATCGGGCGGCGCGGAGGGCTGGAGGCCGGGCGCGGCGGCCTCCGCGACGATCATCAGGCGCAGCGGCGACGCGTGCTCGCCGAGGCGCGCCAGCCAGGGCCGCGCGTCCGGCTCATGGGTGGCGAGGCCGCGCACCGGACCGCCGGCCCACTCGACCGCGATGTTCGGCTCCCGGCTGACACCCACATCGACGAGAAAACCCGGCCCTTCCGCGCCGGTGGCGCAGGATGCGATGTGGCGCCAGCCCGGTGCCCCCGCCGCGCTGCGGCCGCCGATCGTCTGCCAGTCGACCACGCGCAGGCAGTTGGCGGAGAGACGGCGGAACAGCAGCGCTTCGTCCGCCGGATTCTGCGCCGGATAGGCGGTGGCGGGCAGGCCCATATTGGCACGCCAGACGGCCAGCGCCGCCTCCTTCTGCACGGCGCGGCCATGCTGCCAGATGCCGAGGCCGATCATGAGGGCGATGGCGAGCGCGACGAGGATGGTCGGCACGACCGGGATCTTGCGGCTCATGCGGAATGGCCTCCCGCCGGGTCGTCGGGCGCGATCCGGCCCTCGCCGGCCTGATGGCGATATTCGAGGATCAGCATGGCCGCCTTGGAGGCGCGCAGACAGAGGATCACCAGCAGCGTGGTGAGCGGCAGCCAGAGCAGGATATGGACCCAGAAGGGCGGATCGGCGGCCAGTTGCAGGAACAGCGCCAGCGCCGTGACCAGACCGCCCACGATGAGGATGAGGAAGGCGGCCGGCCCGTCGCCGACATTGAAGCGGCCGAAATCCAGCCCGCAGGCGCGACAGCGCGGCGCGAAGCGGACCCAGCCCTCGAACAGCGGCCCGACGCCGCAGCGGGGGCAACGGCCCCGCAGTGCGGCCTGAACCAGCGGCGTCGGCGACTCAGCCAAGCGCGTCTCCCCTTTCCGATCCCGACACGATGCGTCCGCCCGCCCGGCCTTTCAAGCGGAACCGGCCGGACGCGTGCGCGACCGGCCGGATCGAATATCGACAGCTGCGGGCATCGCCGCCGCACGCGAGCCGAGCGGCCAGCGGCATCGGCGGAGCCCCGGCGGATGCCTCAGCCGCCGTGGACCGGCGCGCCCCAGCCACCCCACACATAGATGGCGGCGAAGAGGAACAGCCACACCACGTCGACGAAGTGCCAGTACCAGGCGGCCGCCTCGAAGCCGAAATGCTGGCGCGGCGTGAAGTCGCCCTTATAGGCGCGCACCAGGTTCACGATCAGGAAGATGGTGCCGACCAGCACGTGGAAGCCGTGGAAACCCGTCGCCATGTAGAAGGACGAGCCATAGGGCGTGGTGCCGAAGGCGAAGGGCGCATGGGCATATTCATAGGCCTGGATGCAGCTGAAGATCACGCCCAGGATGACGGTGCACCACAGCCCCTTCTTGAGGCCGTCGCGATCGCCATGGATCAGCGCGTGATGCGCCCAGGTGATGGTCGTGCCCGAGCAGAGCAGGATCAGCGTGTTGAGCAGCGGCAGCTCGAAGGCGTTCATCACCTCGATGCCCTGGGAGGGGAAGAGACCCTCGATGGGCGGCAATTCCGTGGGGAACAGCGAGAAATCGAAGAAGGCCCAGAACCAGCCGACGAAGAACATGACCTCGGAGGCGATGAACAGGATCATGCCGTAGCGCAGGTGAAGCTGCACGACGGGCGTGTGATCGCCGGCATGCGCTTCCTTGATGACGTCCGCCCACCACATGAACATGGTGGCAAGCACGCCGAGCAGGCCGAGGATGAAGATATAGCCGCCATGCGCCGGCATCGCATCCGGGTGCATCCAGGAGACCGCGCCGACCGCCATGACGAGGGCCGACATGGAGCCCATCAGCGGCCAGAAGCTGGGTGGCAGAATATGATAATCGTGGTTCTTGGCGCCAGCCATGTTCGTTCCCCATTTCCTCGTGCGCGACTTGAATGCGCGGCTTCCTTAGAGTGATTTCGCGGCAGATGGAACATCTGCCGGCTCGGAAATCACGGCAACCAGACGGACAGTCGGAGACGATCCGATTCAATCTGGAGCGGACCGTCCCTAGCTTTGGTTTTCCGGCTTCTCAACCGGGTAGAAGGTGTAGCTCAGCGTGATTTCCTCGACATCCTTCACGTCCGGATCATCATTGAAGGCGCTGTCGACATAGAAGAGCACGGGCATACGCACTTCCTGTCCCGGCCGCAGCGTCTGCTCGGTGAAGCAGAAGCATTCGATCTTGGTGAAGTAGCGACCGGCCTGCTCGGGCGTCACGTTGAACACGGCGCGGCCGGTGACCGGCTTGTCCGAGCGGTTCTTGGCGATGAAGATGGCCATGGACTTGCCGCCCACGCCCACGCTCACCGTACGCCGCTCGGGATAGAAATCCCACGGGATGCCGTTGCCGATGTTGGAATCGAAGCGGATCGAGAGCATGCGCGTCTGGCCGACGCCGCTGTCCGCCAGCGTCGCGGCCTGCGTCTCGCTAACGCGCTGCGTGGTGCCGCCATAGCCGGTGACCTGGCAGAACAGGCGGTAGAGCGGCACCGAGGCGAACCCCAAAGCCAGCATGGCGGCGGCGGCCACCACGGAGAGCAGGGCCGTGCGGCGGATCTTCGCCTGCTGCTGCCGGTGCCCGATGCTCGTCATGACGACATCTTGGCGATGGTGATGAAGAAGAACAATATGGCGAGCGCGCCGAGCACCAGCCCCATCATGTTCGCGCGCGCGCGCTGGCGGGCGCGGATCAGCTTCTCTTCCTCAGGCGTCATGCCGCGAGCATCCAGTGATCGGCGACCACGCCGGCGAAGATCAGGAAAAGGTAGAGCACCGAATATTTGAACAGGCGCTTCTCCGGCCCCATCCGCGCCGGATCGCTTTCCCGCCGCAGCGCGACCTGCAGCGCCATGGCGGCGAAGAGGCCGGTGCCGAGGATCGCGATGACGGCATAGACAAGGCCGGTCAGGCCGAGCGCCACGGGCGCCAGCGCCGCGGCCGCCATCACGCCGGTGTAGAACAGCATCTGGCGGCGCGTCGTCGCCTCGCCCGCCACCACCGGCAGCATGGGGATGCCGGCATTGGCGTAATCCATGCGCACGAACAGGGCGAGCGCCCAGAAATGCGGCGGGGTCCAGAAGAAGATGAGCGCGAACAGCGCGACCGGCAGCGGCGCGATGCCGCCGGTGACGGCCGCCCAGCCGATCAGCGGCGGAAAGGCGCCCGCCGCGCCGCCGATGACGATGTTCTGCGCGGTGCGCGGCTTCAGCCAGATGGTGTAGACGAACACGTAGAAGAGGATCGACACGGCCAGGATGGCGGCGGCGAACCAGTTGGTCGCCACGCCCATCAGCAGCACCGAGAAGCAGGCGAGACCCACGCCGAACTGGAGCGCTGCTTCGCGCGTCATGCGGCCGGCGGGAAGCGGACGCCGGGCGGTGCGCTTCATCAGCGCGTCGCGATCCGCCTCATACCATTGGTTGAGCGCGCCGGCAGCGCCCGCGCCGAGCGCGATGCACAGGATGGCGGTGAAGGCGAGGATCGGCGAGATGGGGCCGGGCGCCACCAGCAGGCCGCACAGGCCCGTGAACACCACGAGCGTCATCACCCGCGGCTTGGTGAGCGCGACGAAATCGCGCCAGTCCGCCGGGATCGGCACGCTGGTGGCGGCGGTATCGCCCGTCAGGAGGGAAGCGTTGCTGGCCACGAACCGAATTTCCGTCTCACTCGCTCATTTCATAACGGATATAAGGGCGCGCCCGCGCCCTCATATCCCTGGTGTCCGGACCCGGCGAGCCTGTCCCGCCGGGCGCAACCGATCGGACGGCGCTCAGTCGATGACCGGCAGCGTCTCGAACTGGTGATAGGGCGGCGGGCTGGACAGCGTCCATTCCAGCGTCGTGGCGCCCTCGCCCCACGGATTGGCCTCGGCCTTCTTGCCGGCCGTGAACGCATAGATGATGTTCACGAACCAGATCAGCACGCCGACGGCCATGATCTCATAGCCATGGGTGGCGATGCCGTTCCAGTAGGCCAACGCATCCGTATAGTCCGGCACGCGGCGCTGCATGCCGCTCATGCCCAGGAAGTGCATGGGGAAGAACAGCAGGTTCACACCGATGAAGAACACCCAGAAGTGCAGCTGGCCGAGGAACTCGCTGTACATACGGCCCGACATCTTCGGGAACCAGTAGTAGAAGCCCGCGAACAGCGAGAAGACGGCGCCCAGCGACAGCACATAGTGGAAGTGCGCCACCACATAATAGGTGTCGTGCAGATTGTCGTCGACGCCGCCATTGGCCAGCACCACGCCGGTCACGCCGCCCACGGTGAACATGAAGATGAAGCCGAGCGCCCAGACCATCGGCGTCCTGAAGCTCAGCGAGCCGCCCCACATGGTCGCGATCCAGGAGAAGATCTTGATGCCGGTGGGCACGGCGATGACCATCGTCGCGGCGGTGAAATACATCTTCACGTTCACGGTCATGCCGGTGGTGAACATGTGGTGCGCCCACACGATGAAGCCCACCACGCCGATCGCGACCATGGCATAGGCCATGCCGAGATAGCCGAAGATCGGCTTGCGGCTGAAGGTCGAGACGATGTGGCTGACCATGCCGAAGCCCGGCAGGATCATGATGTAGACCTCGGGATGGCCGAAGAACCAGAAGAGATGCTGGTAGAGCACCGGATCGCCGCCGCCGGCCGCGTCATAGAAGACGGTGCCGAAGTTGCGGTCGGTGAGCAGCATGGTGATGGCGGCGGCGAGCACCGGCAGCGCAAGCAGCAGCAGGAAGGCCGTCACCAGCACGGACCAGGCGAACAGCGGCATCTTGTGCAGCGTCATGCCCGGCGCGCGCATGTTGAAGATAGTGGTGATGAAGTTGATCGCGCCGAGGATCGAACTGGCGCCCGCAAGGTGCAGCGAGAGGATCACCAGATCGACCGCCGGCCCTGGCGACCCGCTCGTCGACAGCGGCGCATAGACCGTCCAGCCGGTGCCCGCGCCGTTGCCCGAGCCGCCGGGCACGAAGGTCGAGCCGAGGAGCAGCGCGAAGGCCGGGATGAGCAGCCAGAAGCTGATATTGTTCATGCGCGGGAAGGCCATGTCCGGCGCGCCGATCATGATCGGCACGAACCAGTTGCCGAAGCCGCCGATGATCGCCGGCATCACCATGAAGAACACCATGATGAGGCCGTGCGCGGTGATGAGCACGTTCCAGAGGTGATAGGCCTGCGCCTCGCCGGCGCCCGCGCCGTCGGCCATCTGCGCCCAGAGCTGGAGGAACTGGATGCCCGGCTCGCGCAGCTCGGCCCGCATGAGGCCGGAGATGGCGCCGCCGATGATGCCCGCGATGATCGCGAAGATCAGGTAGAGGGTGCCGATGTCCTTGTGGTTGGTGGACATGAACCAGCGGGCGAAGAAGCCCGGCTTGTGCTCGCCGTCATGATGATGATCGTGGGCGTGCCCGACGAAATCGTCTGCTGTGGTTGTCGTCATCGTCTCTACCCTCAGGAACTGGTGGCCGGCGCCTGCGCGGGCGCGGCTGCATTATCGGCGGCGGCGGGAGCCGCCGCATTGTCCGCGGCCGGCGCGGCGGCGGCGGCGTCCTCGCCCGGCATGGTGCCGCCCTGCGTGCGCACCCACTGGGCGAAGCGCTCAGGCGTCACCGCCTCGACCGCGATCGGCATGAAGCCATGGCGGTCGCCGCAAAGCTCGGAGCAGACGCCATAATAGACGCCCGGCTTGTCGATGGTGAAGGTCCTCTCGTTGAGGCGGCCGGGAACGGCGTCCTCCTTCACCCAGAAAGCGGGGACCGAGAAGCTGTGGATCACATCCGCGCCGGTGATGATGAGCTTGATCGGCACGCCGACCGGCAGCACCAGCCGGTTGTCGACGCCCAGCAGGCGGGGTTCGCCGCGCTTGAGCGCCTCCTCGGCCGGCAGCATGTTGGAAACATATTCGCCGATGCCGTTGTCCGGATATTCATAGCCCCAATACCATTGGTAGCCGGTCACCTTGACCGTCACCGCATGGGCGGGGGCGGGCTTGAACTGGGCCGCGAGCAGCTTGATCGAAGGCACCGCGATGCCGACGAGGATCAGCACTGGAATGAGCGTCCAGGCCACTTCGAGCAGCGTGTTGTGCGAGGTGCGCGATGGCTCGGGATTGGCGCTGCGGCGATAGCGCACGATGATCCACAGCAGCAGGCCGAGCACGAGCAGGCAGATGATCGTGATGATCGGCAGCAGCACCGCGTCGTGCATCCACAGCGCATATTCGCCGGTCGACGTATACTGGTCCTGGAAGCTCAGCTCGCCCGGACGGGGCATGCCCACGCCGGCAACGGGCGCCGCATGATCGAACGCCGGGGCGGCCGCCGCCGCTGCATTGTCGGCCGGCGCCGCCACGTCAGCGGTGGCCGGGGCTGCGGCGGGTGCGGCCTCCGCCTGTGCGTGGGCCGCGACGGGCGCGAGCGCGCTCGCGCCCAGTGCCATCGCCATCATGAAGCCCGTGATTCGTCTATGCATGCGGTCGACCTGCCTTCACTTTCCGGCCATGGCATCTCCAGCAGAGAAACCCGGCCCCCCTTCATTCTCACGGGCCATATACGCAGGCAGCCCCCCGGCCTCAAGCATTGATATGGACTGGATTGTCGGCCCATCCCCGGCTATCTGCCCGCTCGACGAACCGGATCGAGGGAATTGATGACCGAATCGGAAGTGCTGGCCGAATTCCGGGCCGCTGAAGCCCTGCTGCAGGGGCATTTCGTGCTCTCTTCGGGCAAGCGCAGCGCCAATTATCTGCAGTGCGCGCGGGTGCTGATGAACGCGGAGCGCGCCGCGCGCCTGGCCATCGCGCTGGCGCAGAAGCTGCCGCGCGACATCCGCGCGGCGGTGGAAGTGGTGGTCTCGCCGGCCATGGGCGGCGTCATCATCGGCCATGAGATGGGCCGCGCGCTCAATTGCGACGCGCTGTTCGTGGAGCGGCCGCAAGGCACCTTCGTCTTCCGGCGCGGCTTCGCGCTCAAGCCGGGGCAGCGCGTGCTGATGGTGGAGGATGTGGTGACCACGGGCCTCTCCTCGCGCCAGGCCATGGACGCTGTGCGCGCCGAAGGCGGCGAGGTGATCGCCGAGGCCGCGCTGGTCGACCGCTCTGCCGGAGAGGCGGATCTGGGCGTGCCCTTCTTCAACCTGGTGAGCCTCAACTTCCCGGTCTACGAGCCGGACGCGCTGCCACCGGAGCTGGCCGCCATCCCGGCGACGAAGCCCGGCAGCCGGATGTGATCCGCCGGCGGATGCGCCCATGACCCGGCATCTCCGCCTCGGCGTCAATATCGACCATGTCGCGACCATTCGCAACGCGCGCGGCACCGCCTGGCCCGATCCGTTCCGCGCGGCGCTGATCGCACAGGAGGCGGGCGCCGACGGCATCACCGCGCATCTGCGCGAGGACCGGCGACACATCACCGACGCCGACATCGCCCGCCTCTCCGCCGAGTTGGCGATCCCGTTCAACTTCGAGATGGCGGCGACGGAGGAGATGCTGGAGATCGCCCTGCGTCACCGCCCGCACGCCGTCTGCCTGGTGCCCGAGCGGCGCGAGGAGCGCACCACCGAGGGCGGGCTGGACGCGGCGGGGCTGCACGATCATCTGGCGCCCATGGTCGCGCGGCTGGCCGATGCCGGCTGCCGCGTCTCGCTGTTCATCGAGGCCGATCCGCGCCAGATCGAGGCGGCGATGCGCCTGCGCACGCCGGTGGTGGAGCTGCACACCGGCCGCTACTGCGAGGTGGCGGGCGCCGAGCGCGCCGCCGAACTGCGGCGCATCGCGGACATGGCCGCACTCGCCGCCAAGAACGGCATCGAGCCGCATGCCGGCCATGGCCTCACCTATGACAATGTCGGGCCGATCGCGGCGATCCCGCAGATCGCGGAGCTGAATATCGGGCATTTCCTGATCGGCGAGGCGATCTTCCGGGGCCTGCACGAGAGCGTCGCCGAGATGCGCCGCCAGATGGACGCGGCGCGGGGATGACGATGCCGGAGCCGCCTTGCCCCGGGGAAGGCCGCGCTGTCACGCAGCAGTGCTCCTGCGAAAGCAGGAGCCCAGGGCGGCAGCGAACTGCCCATGCGCCCTGGGCTCCTGCTTTCGCAGGAGCACATCTGGTTCGTGAACGGTCGGATATGCCAACATGATTATCGGCCTCGGCTCCGATCTCTGCAATATCGAGCGAATCCAGGCATCTCTGGACCGCTTCGGAGAGCGTTTCGAGCAGCGCGTGTTCACCGACATCGAGCGCGCCAAGGCCGATCGCCGGCCCTTCACCAAGGCCGCGACGCTGGCCAAGCGCTTCGCCGCCAAGGAGGCGTTCAGCAAGGCGGTGGGCACCGGCTTCAAGGCCGGCGTGTTCATGAGGGACATCGGCGTCGTCAACTTGCCCTCGGGCGCTCCCACTTTGGCACTCACCGGTGGCGCCAGGGCGCGCCTCGATGCCTTGACCCCGCCGGGTGCCAGCCTATTTGTGCATGTGACTTTGACCGACGATCATCCCTGGGCACAGGCATTCGTCATTTTGGAGGCCCGCTTCCCGTGACCGACGAGCCCAGCAAGACCGCCGGCGAGCCCTCCGGTGCGCCGGGCAGCGCGGCGCCCGCGGCCGTCGACCTGCCGTTCCGGGACAAGGCGCGGAAGAAGGGCGCCAAGGAAGGGAGCACCACGCTCTGGGGCGAGGTGAAGAGCATCGGCCTGCTGCTGATCGCCGTGCTCGCCTTCCACAGCTTCATCGCCAAGCCCTTCTACATTCCCTCCGAGTCGATGATGCCGGGGCTGCTGGTGGGCGATCGGCTGGTCGTCACCAAATATGCCTATGGCTGGTCCTATGTCTCACCGACCATCCCCAATCCTGCGGCCATGTTCCGCAATGTCGTGCTGCGCACGCCGGCCGAGCCGTGGGGCATCACCCTGCCCTTCATGAACGGCCGCCTCTGGGGCAAGATGCCCGAGCGCGGCGACATCGTGATCGCCACGCCGCTCGGCAAGAATGAGGATTATATCAAGCGCGTGATCGGCCTGCCGGGCGAGACTCTGGAAGTGCGCGGCGGCGTCGTGCTCATCAACGGCGTGGCGATCAAGCAGGAGGTGCTGCCGCCCATCCGCGTGCCGGTCGACGCCAATTCGCCCTGCGATCCGCGCCAATATCCCGGCGCGCTGGACTATCAGCCGGATGGCTCGACGGTCTGCGTGCTGCCGGCCAAACGCGAGACGCTGCCCAATGGCCGCAGCTACACGATCATCGATCTTGGCCCAGAGCCCGACCCCGTCGACTGGTACGGGCCGGTGGAGATTCCCGAGGGCCATGTGTTCCTGATGGGCGACAATCGCGACCGCAGCGCCGACAGCCGCTTCTCGCTGGCACGCGACGGCCTGGGCGGCCCGGTGCCGTGGGAGACGATCGGCGGGCGGGCGGAGTTCATCACCTTCTCGCTCGACGGCACGACGACGCTCAACCCGCTGAGCTGGTGGCGCAGCCTGCGCGGCGGCCGTGCGGGCACCTCGCTGCATCCGCAGCAGGGAGCGGCGCCGGCGGCGGGGAAGTGATCGCCTGCGCGACTCCATCGTCGCGCCGGCACCCATGAGCATCTGATCCTTTGGTCGATCCTGCGATCCTGCGTGCATGGCTTTCAGGTCGCTCGATCGCGCGGGGATTGCCGGCTCCTGTCGACGATGGTGGCGGCTTTCGCATTGATACGAACAGCGAAGCGGAAGTCCGCCGCTGGATATTCCCGCAGCCATGTGACGGGTTGGTGGCCCTGGCGCAGTCCATCACCCAGCCGCGCCATGTCCTGAAGCTCTGCGACGAGGCGTCCGTGCTGCGGTCGATTGTTCCGGACCCATGGCAGATCCAGCCGCCCGGCTATTTCATGCGGGGCCACGGCGCGGCACCCCCGCACCCATTGCCCGACGGCTACCAGATCGCGGTCATGCAGACCGGGCCGATTGCCGAAGTGCGCCTGCTGTCGGAGGACGGCGTCCTGGCCGCGAGCGGCGTTTCGGCAGAAACGGCAGACGCCTTCGTCTATGATCGGATCGTGACGGAGCCGGCTCATCGGCGCAAAGGCCTGGGACGGATCGTGATGGCCACGCTCGGAGCGGCCCGGCGGAACCATGCGACGCCCGAATTGCTCGTCGCGTCCGAGGACGGGAAAGCCCTTTACGCCGCCCTCGGATGGGACGTGATCTCAGATTATTCCACGGCCTCGATCAGCCCCTGCTGATGCCGCCGGCCATGTCCTGACCGAAATGCCGGCCCACGTCACGCGCCGCAGGATCAGTGGTCCGCCGGCGGCTCCATGCCCGGCGGGGGGCCGCCCGCGCCCTGCTGCTGCATCTGCTGCTGGAGCATCTGCTGCATCTGCATCTGGCGCTGGGTCTCCTCGATCTCGGCGCGGGTGCGGAACTCGATCAGGTGAATCTCGAACTGGAGGGCGCTGTTGGCGGGAATCGGGCTGCCCGGAGGCGGATTGGCGCCATAGGCGAGCTTGGCGGGCACCCAGACATTGAGCTTGCCGCCCTTCTTGAGCAGCGTCACCGCCTCGGCGAAGCCGGGGGTGAGCGTCTGAAGTTCCATGGGCGTGCCGGCATTTTCCTCGAACATCGTGCCGTCGGGCAGCCAGCCCTTGTAGCCGACCAGCGCGAAATCCTCGCGGGTCGGACTGGCGCCCGTGCCCTGCTGGAGGATCTGGTAGCGCAGGCCGCTATCGGTGCGGCCGAACTGGCAAAGGCCCGCCCAGGCCAGCACGATCGCGATCGCGGCGACCAGCAGGATGCCGAGCCACAGCCGACGCACCGAACCACGCTGGATGGGTTGCAGGGGAACGGCCGTGACCGACATGAGTCGCCTCTTGGAATCAGATATGCGTCAGACAGACGGGCCGCGCAGGGCGGCCCGTGCGACGAATCGCTTAACGGGCGCCGTCGCGCTCCAGCCGCTTGCGCTCCAGCTTGCGGGCGCGGCGAACGGCCGCCGCCTTCTCGCGGGCGCGCTTCTCGGAGGGCTTCTCATAGTGACGACGGAGCTTCATCTCGCGATACACGCCTTCACGCTGCAGCTTCTTCTTGAGCGCCCGCAGCGCCTGATCGACGTTATTGTCGCGCACGATGATTTGCATAAGCTCGTCAGTCTCCAATTCCGTTGCGATGCATGGCCCGGCCGGACGCTTCGAAACGCGACGGCGGGACAGGCTCATAAACAAGAGACGCCGTGACGATGCATCACGGCGACACGCGGCGCCCCATAACAGGGAGAGGATGAAGGATCAAGACCGCAGCGGCCTGCTGGGGGCAGGTTCGGGGCGATTGCCGGTCATCCTCAAAACCACCGTTCGCCCTGAGTAGCCGCTGAGATTGTCGAAGCGGCGTATCGAAGGGCCGCGCGATACTTCGATACGGGGCTTCGATACGTGCCTGGCGGCACTACTCAGCCTCTACGCAGCACGAACGGCTGTTTTGCCGACAGACCTCATTGCGGCGTCAGGTTGCGGATGCGGTCGCGCACGGGGAGCGCGCGGCCGGGTGTGGCGGCGACATAGGCCTCCAGCGCGTCGATATCCGCATCGCCTTCGGCCAGCACGGGGGCATCGGCGAACATGGTGAAGCCGTCCCCGCCCTGCCCCATGAAATTGCTCATCGCCACGCGATAAGTCACGCCGTCCTCGATCGGGCGGCCGTCGAGGCGGATGTCGGATACGCGGGCGCCGGCGGGGCGGCTGCGGTCGAAGGCGTAGCTGAAGCCGTGCGACACGCTCATCAGCATCAGATGCTCCTCCTGATCCTCTTGCCGCTCGAACTGGAACTCCAGCGCCTGGCGGATCTGCGCGCCGGTGAGCGCCTTCATCACCAGCAGATTGCCGAAGGGCTGGGCGGCATAGAGCTGGCCGAAGCGCACGACGCCGTCCGCGCCGGGCACGATGGGCGCGCGCAGGCCGCCCCAGTTCATGAAGGCGAACTGCGCCCCACCCTTCTCCGCCGGCGCCATGGCGGCGAGCTGGGCGTCCGCGATGAAATTGCCGAGCGTGCTCTGGCCGCTCGCGTCGCCCTCCTTGGTGAGCGGCCCGCCGAGCGTGCCCACCGGCGCATCGGCGACCTGCGCGGCGGCGGCGCGGTAGCGCTCGACGAGATCGGCAATGCCCGCCTGCCCCTGCGCATCGGCGGCCTCCTGCGCGACGAGGATGTTCTGCGCGCTCTTGCCCGCCAGCCGGTGCGCCGCGACATCATAGCGCAGGGTGATGCGGGTCAGCAGCGTGCCATATTGGCCGGCGCTGGTGACGAGGAACGGCCGCGCCGGATCGACCGCCGCATAGTCGCAAACATAGCTCTGGTGCGTGTGGCCGGAGATCACCAGATCGAAGGCGGGATCGAGCTTCGCCAGGATCGGATTGAGGTCGCCGCTGAGCGCGGTGCAATCGCCCGGCGCGCCGTTGCCCGGCATGATGCCGCCCTGATGGATGAGGATGGCGAGGATCTGCGCGCCCTGCCCGCGCAGCACGGGCACGAGCGCATTGGCAGTCGCCGCCTCGTCCGCGAAATGCAGGCCGGCGACGCCGCGCGGCGAGACGATCTCGGCCGTGCCCTTGAGCGTCAGACCCACGAAGCCGAGGCGCACGGTGCGGCCGCCGACCTGAATATCTTTGATGCCATAGGCGGGGAACAGGGTGCTGCCATCCTCATGCACCGTGTTGGCGGCGAGGAAGCGGAAGCTGGCGCCGGGAAAGTCCGGCATCACCTGGCAGGGCGCGCGCAAGGTGAACTTCGCGCAGCCGCCCGCCTGCATGCGGTGCAGCTCGTCCTGCCCCCGGTCGAACTCGTGATTGCCCACGGCGTTGAAGTCGATGCCGATGTCGTTCATCACCCGGACGGTCGGCTCGTCGAGGAAATGGCCGGAGACGAGCGGCGAGGCGCCGATGAGATCGCCGGCCGAGACCACGGCGCTGGCCGGATTCTCGGCGCGCAGCCGGGCGATGGCGGCGGCGACATGCACCGCCCCGCCAGCGGGCACGCGCTCGGCGCCGGCGGGCGAGCCGGGCGGGACGGTGCTCTGGTCCCCCTCGGCGATATGGCCGTGGAAATCATTGAAGGCGATGATCTGGAGCGTGGCGACCGAAGAGGACGTATCGCCCGGCCGCGCATCGGGCCGCGCGCAGGCCGCCAGCAGGACCAGCCCGAGCAGCGCGCCGCCGCGCCGCATCCAGTCGCTCTTCGTCGCCATCCTCGTTCCTCCTGCCGAATCGGGAGCGGCATAGCAGAAAAGTCGGTCGGCTGAAGGCACGGCCCGGCCGCATCCGGCTCGACATTTGCGCCGGCCGTGCGCATCCTCGCCGGACAGAGTCCCCGTAAAGGGTCGCGACATTCCCACGAGAGGAGAGAGCCATGGCAACCGCCCTCCAGCCCCCCGCCGTCAGCGAGGCCGAACGCGAGGCCCGGCAGCAGCTCGCCGCCTGCTACCGCATCTTCGCCCATCTCGGCTGGGACGAGCTGATCTACAATCACATCTCGCTGCGCGTGCCGGGCGAGCCGGACGCCTTCCTCATCAACCCCTTCGGCCTCATGTATGAGGAAGTGACCGCCTCCAACCTCGTCAAGATCGACATTGACGGCAACAAGCTGGCGGAGAGCCCCTATCCGGTCAATCGCGCCGGCTTCGTCCAGCACAGCCTGTTCCACCGCCACCTGCCGGACGCGCACTGCATCATCCACACGCACACCACGGCGGGCATGGCGATCGCCTCCTGCGAGGAAGGCTTCCAGCCGACCGACTTCTACTCCGCCATGTTCGCGGGGCAGATCGCCTATCATGATTTCGAGGGCGTCACGATCCATGACGCGGAAGGCCCGCGCTTCCTGGCCAATCTGGGCGACAAGCGGATCATGATCCTGCGCAACCACGGCCTGCTGGTGATGGCGCCGAGCGTGGCGGCGGCCTTCCAGATCTATTTCTTCCTGGAGCGGGCCTGCGCCATCCAGATCGCCACGCGGCAGGCGGGGACGCCGCTTCCCGTGCGGCCCGAGGTGATCGCCGCCCACCAGCGGGACGTGCTGTCCGCGACTCCGCCGGGCGGACGCGGCGCGCCGGAGTTCGCGGCGATGATGCGCAAGATCGACCGGATCGACCCGAGCTGGCGCGAATAGGCCTGTAGCCCCTCCTCCTTCAGCGCCCCCTCAACGCCGTTGCGCCCCGCGCGGGGCGGTGGCAAGCAGGCGCCGCAAGAGGGGAAGGTCATTTGGCATGAAGGCAGTGATGATGGCGGCAGCGATGCTCCTCGCGGGCGCGGCGAATGCGAGCGCTCAGGACGATCCCAATATCTGGCTGGAGGACTGGCATGGCGAGCGCGCCATGCAGTGGGTCGAGAGCGAGAATGCGCGCACGGTGGAGCGCCTGCAGGGCGACCCGCTCTTCCCGGCCTTCCGCGACGAGGCGGTGGCGATCGCGACCGCGACCGACCGCATCCCCATGCCCCAGATCATCGGCGGGCAGATCTACAATTTCTGGCGCGACGCCGAGCATCCGCAAGGCATCTGGCGGCGCACCACCGCAGCCGACTATGCCAGGGCCGCGCCGACATGGACGACCGTGCTGGACCTCGACGCGCTGAGCCGGGCGGAAGGCCACAAATGGGTGTGGAAAGGCGCGACCTGCCTCAAGCCCGACGAGACGCGCTGCCTGATCGCCCTCTCTGACGGCGGCGAGGACGCGACCATCATCCGCGAGTTCGATCTGGCGGCGGGCGGCTTCGTCGAGGGCGGCTTCGTGCTGCCCACCTCCAAGCAGGGCGCGGAATGGATCGACGCGGACACGCTGCTGGTCGCGCGCGACTGGGGCGAAGGGACCATGACGGCCTCGGGCTATCCCTTCGTGGTCAAGACCGTGACGCGCGGCGCGGCGCTGGCGGATGCGCGCGAAGTCTATCGCGGCAGCAAGGAGGATGTCGGCATCTGGCCGCAGGTGCTGCGGGACCGCGAGGGCAATCGCGCCGCCATCGTCGCGCGCGGCAAGACCTTCTTCGAGAATGAATATCTGCTGCTGAGCGGCGACAGCGCGCAGCCGCTGCCCCTGCCGGCCAAGTCCACGCTGGAAGGCATGGTGGCCGGCCAGATCATCCTGCGCACCAGCGAGGACTGGACGGCCGGCGGCGTGACCATTCCGGCGGGCGGGGTGGCGGCGGTGACGCTGGCGGACCTCCCGGCCGGGACGGCGCGGCCAGTGGCGATCTTCACGCCGGGCGCGCGCCAGTCGGTCGAGCAGGTGAGCGTGACCGGCGGCCATGTGATCCTCGCCGTCACCGACAATGTGCGCGGCCGCGCGCTCATCGCCACGCCGGGCGCGGCGGGCTGGGCCACGCAGACGCTCACCCTGCCGGACAATGCCTCGATCGGCGTCGCCACGGCGAGCGAGAGCGGCGAGGCGGCCTATCTGACCGTCACCGGCTTCCTGCAACCCACGACGCTGTGGCAGATCGATGCCGCCCGGCCGGCGCCGGTGCAGGTCAAGTCCCTCCCCGCCCGCTTCGACGCGACGGGGCTGGTGGTCGAGCAATATGAGGCGGCGTCGAGCGACGGCACGCAAATCCCCTATTTCATCGTCCACCGCGCCGACATGCCGCGCGACGGCAGCACGCCGACGATCATGACCGCCTATGGCGGCTTCGAGGTCTCCTACACGCCCGCCTATCAGAGCGTGATGGGCAAGCTGTGGCTGGAGCGCGGCGGCAGCTTCGCGGTCGCCAATATCCGCGGCGGCGGCGAGTTCGGCCCGGCCTGGCACGAGGCGGGGCGCAAGACGAAGCGGCAGATCATCTATGACGATTTCGCCGCCGTGGCGCAGGACATCTTCGCCCGCAAGCTCTCCAGCCCCGCGCGGTTCGGCATCTATGGCGGCTCCAATGGCGGGCTGCTGATGGGCGTCGAGTTTAACCAGCATCCCGATCTGTGGAAGGCGGTGGTGATCCAGGTGCCGCTGCTCGACATGATCCGCTACGAGCAGATCGCGGCCGGCGCCTCCTGGGTGGACGAATATGGCAGCGTCTCCGTGCCCGAGGAGCGGGCCTTCCTGGAGACCATCTCGCCCTATCAGAATGTCCGCCGGGGCGTGGCCTATCCCGAACCCTATATCTGGACGACCACCAAGGACGACCGGGTCGGCCCGCAGCATGCCCGCAAGTTCGCGGCGCGGCTGAAGGAATACGGCATTCCCTATCTCTTCTACGAGGATACGGCCGGCGGCCATTCGGGCGACGCGGACGTGGAGCAGAGCGCGCGCCTCAAGGCCATGGAGATGGTCTATTTCACCCGCAAGCTGATGGACGCGCAGTAAGCGGCGCGCCATGACGAAGTTCACCGTCAACGAGCGCCCGATCCAGTATCGGATGGACCCGCAGACCCCGTTGCTCTGGGCGCTGCGCGATGCCTCCAACCTGACCGGCACCAAATATGGCTGCGGCACGGGCGATTGCGGCGCCTGCACGGTGGATGTGGACGGCAAGGCGATCCGCTCCTGCCAGATCACCATCGCGGGCTGCGAGGGGCGGTTCGTGACCACCATCGAGGGGCTCTCGCCGGACCGCAGCCATCCGGTGCAGCAGGCCTGGGCGGCGCAGAATGTGCCCCAGTGCGGCTATTGCCAGTCCGGCATGATCATGGCCGCATCCGTGCTGCTCCGCCGTACCAGCAATCCGAGCGACGCCGAAATCGACGCGGCCATGACCAACATCTGCCGCTGCGGCACTTATCCGCGCATCCGCGAGGCGATCCGGCAGGCGGGCCGGATCATGCGCGGCGAGGAGCGCGTGGCGGCGGCGCCCGCTCCCGGCATCGCGCCGGACGACGCGGCGCAGCGCGTGCCGAGCCTGCGCCCGACGGGGAACAGGAAGGACTGAGGGGGATAGCGTCCAGCTTCCAGCCTGCGCAGGAGCACAACCTAATTCAGCAAGCCCTACCGTCCGCCAGCCAGCTGTGCGCGCATCCGGGCCAGCGCGGATTCCGGGACGCGCGGGCGTAGCTCCGCCTCCTTGCCCGAGCGCAGTCGCGCCCGGTCGCGCTCCGGCGGCTCCACCCGGCGCACGCGCACCGCCGCGACCCCCGCCCGCTCGATCCCGAGCTGCGCCGCCGCCCCGCGCGACAGGTCGATGATCCGCCCGCGCGCGAATGGCCCTCGATCGTTGACCCGCACCAGGATGGTCCGTCCCGTGTCGAGCGCCGTCACCTCCACATAGGTGGGCAGCGGCAGTGTCTTGTGCGCACCGGTAATCATGCTTGGGCGGAAGCGTTCGCCATTGGCGGTCTGGTTCCCCGATTCGGAGCCATACCAGCTCGCATAGCCGAGCTGGTCATAGGCACGGTCGTCGAACGGCGTGTAGGTCGTGCCGCGCACCTGATAGGGCGGCCCGACCCGCACCGGCGTGTCGCTGACCGGGCGATAGCGGATGGAGGAGGCACAGCCGGCGAGCAGCGGCGCCAGCGCAAGCGCCACGCCGCACAGACGCATGGCAAGGGGGCGTGCGGGGGTTTGCGCGAAAGAATGGGCAGACATGGCGCATCCTGTAGCGCGCTGATTCCCCCGCGCAAAGAGCGCGATGCAGGGCCGCCCGCGGGGAAGCTGTCATGCCATCGTCACCGAAGCGTCACCGCCTCGACCCGAAGACGCAACGCTGCCGACTTCTTGCGCTGCGATCAGGACCCGGGCGCTGGTGGCGTGCGTCTGGCGCCGCCGCCCCGCAATCCAGGGGAAATGAAACCATGTCCTACATCACCGACGCGCTGCGCGCGCCCTATCGGACCGATACGTCCAACGGCGACGATCCGAACAGCCTCGAAGCCATCGTCGCCGCCAATCCGTCACGGCGCACGATCCTCAGGAACGGGCTGTTCGGCCTCTCCATCCTGCCCGTCGCGGCCATGCTGGCCGGCTGCGATGACGATGACGATCTGGTGACCATTCCGGGCGGCACGCCGACGCCCTCGCCCACGCCGACCCCCACGCCGACGCCGGACAGCTACACGATCAACTTCACCTCCGTTCCGGCCAACGAGAACGACACGGTCACCGTGCCCGAGGGATACAGCGTCGACGTGCTGCTGAAGGCGGGCGATCCGGTCGTGAAGGGGACGACCGGCTATGCCGGCAGCTATCCCACGCCCGCGCAGGCCGAAGGCTGGGCCGGCGGCAACCATGACGGCATGGAATATTTCACGCTCGGCGCCAGCGACGTGAACACGCACGGCCTGCTCGCCATCAATTTCGAGGCGCCGGACTTCAACATCCTGATCGACGGCGACTATGATCCGGCAACGGCGAGCGCGGACGAGAAGGCCGTGATCCTCTCCTCGGTCGGCATCGGCGTGGTGGAGGTTAAGACCGACGCCAGCGGCAAATGGGCTGTCGTGCCGGACTCCGCCTACAACAAGCGCTATACCGGCAACAGCAGCTATCGCGCGGGCGGACCCGCCGCGGGCCAGCTCGCCGCCACCATCAAGGGCATGCTCAACAACTGCTCCAGCGGCCGCACGCCCTGGAACACCTATCTCACCTGCGAGGAGACGACGAACAACTATCTCGATCCCACGCACCCGGCCGAGCATTATGGCTGGGTGGTCGAGATCGATCCGGTGGGCGAACTGGCCACGCCCACCAAGCGCACCGCCATGGGCCGCTTCAACCATGAGAATGTCGCGCACATGACCGATGCGGACAATCGCGTGGCCTTCTACATGGGCGACGATTCGACGCCGGGCTGCATCTACAAGTTCGTGTGCGACCGCACGTTCAATCCCGACAATCGGGCCGCCAACACCGACCTGCTCGATTATGGCACGCTCTATGTCGCGCGGTTCGGCGCGAACGGCACCGGCGAGTGGCGCGCGCTCGTGCAGGGCCGGAATGGCCTGGTCGTCGGCGCGAGCGATCCGGGCAATGTCAGCCAGTCCACCACGCCGCCGGAGCCCGTCACGGTCGATTTCGCCACGCAGGCGGACGTGCTCATCCGCTGCCAGTCCGCCGCGCGCGTGGCCGGCGGCACGGTCATGGACCGTCCCGAGTGGATCACGGTCGCGCCGGACAACAGCGCGATCTTCGTCACGCTGACGAACAACAGCGGCCGCCAGGTGACGGATGCGGCCAATCCCCGCGTCACCAACCTGCATGGCCACATCATCAAGTTCCGCGAAAGCGACGATTCCCCGCTCGCCACCGGCTTCACCTGGGAGATCTTCCTGCTCGCGGGCGATCCCGGCTATGCCGCCGGCGGCGACAATCTGGTCGGCGACATCAAGGGCGACACCTTCTCCAGCCCCGACGGCATACGCATCGACCCGCAGGGCCGCCTGTGGGTGCAGACCGACCATAGCATCCCCGGCAATTCGGGCGCGCCCGGCGTGACCATCGAGGACGTGGTCGGGCACAATGCGATGTTCTATCTCGATCAGGAGACGAAGGAATCCCGACGCTTCCTCGTCGGCCCGACCGGCTGCGAGATCACCGGCCTTGCCTATACGCCGGACCTCAAGACCTTCTTCGTGAACATCCAGCACCCGACCGGCAACTGGCCGGTCTCCGGCGAGGAACCGCGCTCCTCGACCGTGGTGGTCCGCCGCAGCGATAATCAGCCGGTCGGCAACTGATTTCCCCGGCCGACGCAACACGGCCGATCCTTGAGGCCTCCTTCGATCATCGGGGGAGGCCTCATTTTCAAATGAGACCCGTTGTGGAGTTCTCGCACAGCGAGGACTGGCGCCCGCGCCGTCAAACGCCTATCGGGGCGCTTTCCTCACATCAGCGGAACGAGCGGAGATCATGGGTTTCAAATGCGGGATCGTCGGCCTGCCCAATGTCGGCAAGTCGACGCTGTTCAATGCGCTCACCGAGACGCAGGCCGCGCAGGCCGCCAACTATCCCTTCTGCACGATCGAGCCCAATGTCGGGCAGGTCGCGGTGCCGGACGCGCGGCTGGATCAACTCGCCGCCATCGCCGGCAGCCAGAAGATCATCCCGACCCAGCTCGCCTTCGTCGACATTGCAGGGCTGGTGCGCGGGGCCTCCAAGGGCGAGGGCCTGGGCAACCAGTTCCTCGGCAATATCCGCGAGGTGGACGCCATCGTCCATGTGCTGCGCTGCTTCGAGAATGACGACATCCAGCATGTCGACAATCGCGTCGATCCGATCGCGGACGCCGAGACGGTCGAGACCGAGCTGATGCTGTCCGACCTCGAAAGCCTGGAGAAGCGCGTGCCGGCCTTCCAGAAGAAGGCGACCGGCGGCGACAAGGAAGCGAAGATCGCCGCCGCCATCCTCGGACGCGCTCTCGACCTGCTGCGCGAGGGCAAGCCCGCCCGCCTCGCCGAGCCCAATGACGAGGAGGAAGCGCGCGTGCTGCGCCAGGCGCAGCTCCTCACCGCCAAGCCGGTCCTCTATGTCTGCAATGTGGAAGAGGAGAGCGCGGCGGACGGCAATGCGTTCAGCGCCCGCGTGTTCGAGAAGGCGAAGGCGGACGGCGCGCAGGCGGTCATCGTCTCGGCCGCCATCGAGGCCGATCTGGTCGGCATGGAGGCGGCCGAGCGCGCTGAGTTCCTGGAGAGCATGGGCCTGCACGAGACCGGCCTCGCCCGCGTCATCCGCGCTGGCTACGAGTTGCTGCACCTCATCACCTTCTTCACCGTTGGCCCCAAGGAAGCGCGCGCATGGACGGTCCACAAGGGCGCCCACGCGCCCGAGGCAGCGGGCGAGATCCACAGCGATTTCCAGAAGGGCTTCATCCGCGCCGAGACCATCGCCTATGAGGACTATGTGACGCTCGGCGGCGAGGCCAAGGCCCGCGAGGCGGGCAAGCTGCGGGCCGAGGGCAAGGGCTATGTGGTGCAGGATGGCGACGTGATGCACTTCCTGCATAGCTGAAAGGGGTCGACGGGCGCGCTCGCGGGCACGCATGCAAGCACGTCCCTCCACACATCGTTCGCCCTGAGCCTGTCGAAGGCTCTTCTTCTTCCACTTCGGCCTTGCGCTGAAAGAAAGAACAGCCCTTCGACAAGCTCAGGGCGAACGGGCATTGGGTCACGCCCACCGGCATGGACAAGCCCGCGCGATCCGTGCCACCGATCCGTCACACAGGCCGACTAGGGCACGCCGATGTTCACACGCCGATCCCTCATTCGTTCCGCGAGCGCCGCCGCTGTCGGCCTTGCGGGCGCTCCCGCTATCCTGCGCGCGCAGAGCTGGTTCACCGACAATCCCTTCTCGCTGGGCGTCGCCTCGGGTGATCCCGCGGCGGACGGATTCGTGATCTGGACCAAGCTGGCGCCCCGACCGTTCGACCCGCATGGCGGCATGCCGGTGTCCGCCCTGCCGGTGGCCTGGGAAGTGGCGAGCGACGAGCGCTTCGCCACCATCGTTGCCGGCGGGGAGGCCCGCGCCCTGCCCGATCTCGGTCACAGCGTCCATGTCGAGGTGACCGGGCTGGAGCCGGACCGGCCCTACTGGTATCGCTTCACCCTCGGCTCGGACCGCTCGATCCACGGCCGCGCACGCACCCTGCCCCGTGCCGGCGCCGCCATGCGCGCGCTCAGGTTCGGCGTGTGCGGCTGCCAGCATTATGAGTCGGGCTTCTACACCGCCTATCGCGAGCTGGCCCGCGAGGACGATCTCGCCTTCGTCTTCCACTATGGCGATTTCATCTACGAATATCGCTACGACTATGCTTTCGCCGAGGGGCTGCCCGTGCCGAAGGTGCGCAGCCATCGCCTGCGCGCGCTCTATTCGCTGGACGATTATCGCGCCCATTATGCACAATATCTGGGCGACCTCGATCTGCAGGCGGCCCGCGCCCGGCACAGCTTCCTCCAGACCTTCGACGATCATGAAGTGGAGAACAACTGGGTCCGGAATATCCAGCAATATGGCGATGTGCCGCCGGAGATATTCGCGCTGCGCCGGCAGGCGGCGATGCAGGCCTGGTATGAATATATGCCGGTGCGTGCTGCGCTGATCCCGCAAGGTCCGCTCATCCATGCCAATCGCGCGCTCAACTATGGCAATCTCGCCGCGATCAATCTGCTGGACACGCGCAGCTTCCGCTCGGACCAGCCCTGCGGCGACGGGTTCAAGCCGCGCTGCCCCGGCGTGTCCGACCCGGATGCGACCATGCTCGGCGCCGCGCAGGAAGCCTGGCTCGACGCCAATCTCGGTCGGCGCGACACGGTCTGGACCTGCCTGGCCCAGCAGGTGATGATGATGCCGCTCGACCGGCGCACGCGCGACGAGCCGGAGAAGATCCTCAATATCGACAGCTGGGCCGGCTATGATGCGCCGCGCGAACGCATGATGCGCCGCCTCGCCCGCGTGGACAATGCGGTGGTGCTGACCGGCGACGAGCATCAGAACTATGCCGGCCTGCTCTACGACCGCGACCGAGCCGTGGCGGCGGAATTCGTCACCACCTCGATCAGCAGCGGCGGCGACGGGCAGGATCTGCGCCCGGGCAGCGACCGCCTCCTCGCGGAGAACCCGCAGCTCAGGTTCATCAACGACCAGCGCGGCTACAGCGTCTGCGAAGTGACTCCCGAAGCGTGGCAGACGCGCTATATGGTGCTGGACAAGGTCTCGCAGCCGGGCGGTACCCTGCGCCGTCGCGCGCGCGCCACTGTCTCGCGCGGGTCCGTATCGCTGGAGATCGCCTGACGACATGAGCCACTACTGGGAAGATATGGAGATCGGCATGACCGACCGGTTCGGGCCGATCCATGTCGAGCGTGACGAAGTGCTGGATTTCGCCCGGCGCTACGATCCCCAGCCCTTCCATCTGGACGATGACGCAGCGGCGCAGACCCATTTCGGCCGGCTCGCGGCGAGCGGCTGGCACACATGCGCGATGATGATGGCGGCGATGGTGGAACGCTGGCAGCAGGTGCCCGGCTGGCAGGCGCAGTCGCTGGGCGCCATGGGCATCGATGAGCTGCGCTGGCGCCGCCCGGTCTTCCCCGGCGACACGCTGCACGGCACGAGCGAGCTGATCGCCAAGGTGGAGCGCCGCACGCGGCGGGACATGGGCATCCTCAAATGGCAGACGCGCCTCGTCAACCAGGACGATGTGGAGGTGCTGAGCCTTATCTCGATCGCGATGCAGCGGCGGCGGCCGCTGGCCTGACGTTGGGATGAGCGGGGTTTCGGCGCTTTCTTTCTACACCCCCGCGAGCGCATCTTGTGCTCCTGCGAAAGCAGGAGCCCAGGGCGGTAGCGAACCGCCCATACGCCCTGGGCTCCTGCTTTCGCAGGAGCACTGATCCCACTTCATCCTGACAAGCCCCAAGCCATCGCGCCGACTGAAAAACACTGCAAGCCAAACGCCGCGTTTGCCTGTATGGGGTGCCGGCAAGGCATCCATCGCCATCCGTCGGTCCATGCCGGCCGAGTCGCGCGCGAACCGAATGCCGGATCCTGGAACCCACCCATGTCATGTTCGCCGTCGCGAACGACGGCTCTTAGTCTGCGAGATTCATGTCCTTTTCCCAACTCCCCACCATCCTTGCCGAAGCCCTGACCGCGCGCGGCTATGCGGCGCCCACGCCGGTGCAGGCCGCCGTGCTCGAACCCGAGGCTTATGGCCGCGATCTCATCGTCTCGGCGCAGACCGGCTCGGGCAAGACGGTGGCCTTCGGCCTCGCCATGGCCGGCGACCTGCTCGATGGGGACGGCGCGATGCCGCCGGCTGCGCAGCCCCTCGCCCTCATCATCGCGCCCACGCGCGAGCTGGCGCTGCAGGTGAGCCGCGAGCTGGTCTGGCTCTACGGCAAGGCCAATGCGCGCATCGCGACCTGCGTGGGCGGCATGGACGCCGCGAAGGAGCGCCGGGCGCTCGGCTATGGCGCGCAGATCGTCGTCGGCACGCCGGGACGGCTGCGCGACCATCTCGAACGCGGCGCGCTCGACCTCTCGGCCCTGCGCGCCGTCGTGCTCGACGAAGCGGACGAGATGCTCGACATGGGCTTCCGCGAGGACCTCGAGGAAATCCTCGACGCGACGCCGGCCGAGCGGCGGACCCTGCTCTTCTCCGCGACCATGCCGGCGCCCATCGTGGCGCTCGCCCGCCGCTACCAGCGCGACGCGCTGCGCATCTCGACCGTCAGCGAGGATCGCGGCCATGGCGACATCAGCTATCAGGCGATGGCCGTGGCGCCCGCCGACATCCAGAATGCCGCGGTCAACCTGCTGCGCTTCCACGAGGCGGAGACCGCGATCCTGTTCTGCGCGACGCGTGACAATGTCCGCCATCTCCACGCCAATCTCATCGAGCGGGGCTTCGCCGCCGTGGCGCTTTCGGGCGAGCACAGCCAGAATGAGCGCAACCAGGCGCTTCAGGCCCTGCGCGATCGCCGCGCGCGCGTGTGCGTGGCGACGGACGTGGCGGCGCGCGGCATCGACCTGCCCAATCTCAGCCTCGTCATCCATGTCGAGATCCCGCGCGACGCGGAGACGCTGCAGCATCGCTCGGGCCGCACCGGCCGCGCCGGCAAGAAGGGGACGGCGGTGCTGATCGTCCCTTATCCCCGGCGCAGGCGCGTCGAATCCATGCTGCGCGGCGCGCGCATCCCGGCCGAGTGGATCGCGCCGCCCGGTGCTGCGGATATCCGCCGCGCCGACAGCGAACGGCTGCTCGCGGCGCTACTGGCGCCGGTGGAACTGGACGAGCAGGACCATGCTCTGGCCGAGCAGTTGCTGGCCCAGCGCAGCCCGCACGAGATCGCCGGCGCGCTCGTCCATGCGCACCGCGTCCGCCTGCCCGCGCCCGAGGACCTGCTCGCCGCCGATGCGCCGCGCGAGCCGCGTGAGCCCCGCGCCGGCTTCGAGGGCAGCATGTGGTTCCGCCTCAATGTCGGCCGCCGGCAGAATGCCGAGCCGCGCTGGATCCTGCCGCTGCTCTGCCGGCGCGGCCATGTGAGCCGCAACGAGATCGGCGCCATCCGCATGGCGGCCAACGAGACGCTGTTCGAGGTGCCGGCGGCAGTGGCGTCCCGCTTCCTCGATGCCGTCCGCCGCACCGCGCATGAGGAGGACGATGTCGATATCCAGCCGGTCGAGGGCAAGCCGCGCGACGAGGCGCGCCGCCAGCGCCGCGACAATGCCCGGCCCGTCCACGCACCCAAGCCCTATCGCGCGCAGGCGGCGCGGCCCGATCATGGCAAGAAGGGCCGCCCGGCCGGCGCGGGCGCGGGAAAGAGCAAGGGCGCATGGAAGAAGCCGGGCAAGGCGCGATGATCCGCATCCTCGTCGATGCCGATGCCTGCCCGGTGAAGGAGGAGATCTACAAGGTCGCCTTTCGCCACGACATCGCCGTCACGATCGTCAGCAACAGCCCGATCCGCATTCCCGCTCACCCGCTGGTCGATCGGGTGATCGTCTCGGACGGATTCGACGCCGCCGATGACTGGATCGCCGATCGGGCGGACGGCGCGGCGGTCTGCATCACCGCCGACATCCTGCTGGCCGACCGCTGCCTCAAGACCGGCGCCAGCGTGATCGCGCCCAACGGCAAGCCGTTCACCAGCGCCTCGATCGGCGGCGCCATCGCCACCCGCGCGATCATGGCCGATTTGCGCGCCGGCGGCGACATCGTCGGCGGGCCGCCACCGTTCGGCAAATCGGATCGCTCGCGCTTCCTCTCCGCGCTGGACGAGACGCTGGTGCGGCTGAAGCGGGGCGCAGCGCGAAGCTGACGTTGATGGCCTCAGCGCTCCTGCGAAGGCAGGAGCACAACGAAGTTCAATCTCGGCGATAGCGCGAAACAAAACCATCACTCCATCCGCGCGAGAATGTCCCCGATATCCGCGAAGGCGAAGGAGACGCAGCTGTCGGCCAGCCCATAGGGCAGGAACAGGCTCGACCCCAGCCGCATGGCGCCGCAGGTGTAGACGACATTGGGCACATAGCCCTCGCGCTCATTGTCCACGGCCGCCATGAGCGGCTCGGGCGTGCGGGCGATCACCTTGAGCGGATCGTCCTTGTCCAGCAGCGCGGCGCCGAGCGCATATTTGCGCATCGGCCCCACGCCATGGGTGAGCAGCAGCCAGCCCTCGTCCAGCTCGATCGGCGATCCGCAATTGCCGATCTGCACGAATTCCCATGGATAACGGGGCTCCATGAGCAGCCGGCCGCCGGACCATTCGTCGAGATGGCTCGAATCCAGCATGTAGAGATTCTTGCCGTCCTGCCGGCCGATCATCCGGTAGCGGCCATCGATCTTGCGCGGGAAGAGCGCCATGCCCTTGTTCACCGCCGCCGCGCCTTCCAGCGGCACCAGCGTGAAGCTGCGGAAATCGCGCGTGCGCAGCAGCTCGGAGCGGATCGCGCTGCCGCTATAGGCGGTATAGGTGCCGATCCACTCGCGCGTGCCGTCCTCATGATCGAAGGGGGTGAGGCGCAGATCCTCCAGACCGTTCGCCTGCGCGGGCGTCACCGGGAAGATGACGGTGCCGGAGATGGTGCTGTCCCGGTCCCGCTCGACCACGACGCCGTCCGCCGGATCGCCGGATTTCGGAGGACGCACCACCGCTGCCGTCGCGATGCGCGGCTCGGGCGAGAGGATGAAGCGCCCGCTGTCGCTCACCAGCCCGTCGCGGAAGGTGATGGAGCTGATATGCCCCTCCCCCACCGCGCGCAGGGACATGATGAAGCGCACCGTGCCTTCCTCCAGATTGGACTGGTCGGGATGCGGCACGATCGACGGGTTCATCAGGGCGGCGGCCTGGAAACTATATTCATGCGAGAAATAGGCGCCGATGAGCTGCCGGCGCGACGATGAAATGGCCTCGGGATCGAGCCGCAGGTCGGCCGCGACCTGATCGAACCGCTCCTCGAACACGCGCCTGATCTGCCAGTGGCGCTGCTCGAAATCGTGGAACACCTCGACCAGCGACCGCTCGACCGCCGCGTCGTCCATGGCAAGGATGTCCGCCACCAGCTTCGCGCCCCGGCTCGCGGCATGGCCCGCCGCCTGCCAGGAGAGATGGAAGGGCCGCACCACGACACGCGAAGGGTCGGCTGTAAGGCGCTGATCGAAACGGCGAAATATCGACAAGCCCTTCCCCTCCGCCACCGCCGCCCGCGTCGACCTTGCTTGTGGAAGAGTCATGGGCCGTTCGTCAAGCAACCGCTTTACCGCACGGCGGAGAGCAGCGGCACATTGTCGCTCTCCGCCTCGAACGCCGCCATGGCGTGCCGAGCCATCTGGAGCGCGAGAATGGATTCGGCCCCGAGATTGAGGTTGAGTCCCTGCGGCGTCAGCCCGTCATGGCACAGCGTGCCGTCCGCGCTGGCGAGCGGCGTCGCCAGGTCGTTATCGCCGGCGAACCAGGCGAAGGCCTTGCGCGCCGCCGCGCGCCACGCGGGATCGGGATCGACGCGGCAGGCCGAGAGGCAGGCGTCGATCGTCGCCGTCGCCTCCAGCGGCTGCTGGTCGAACGGCGCGGGATCGGCGAAGGGCTTGCCGAAGCTCTCCGTGCCCACGGGACGGAAGCAGCCCTGCGGCGACTTCTGCTTGCCGAGCAGCCAGCGCAGCGTCTCCAGGCCCAGGCGGATCGCGCAGCGATCCTCCAACACCCGCCCCGCCTCGATCATCGCCTGAGGCAGGCGCGCATTGTCATAGGCGAGCACGATCTCGAACCAGGGCCAGTCCGGCCGCTGCGCGTCGGCGAGCAGGCGCGTGAACAGGCCGGCCGCGTCCCGTAGATGCGCGCGGCACCGGGCATAACCCGGCTCGGCGTCCAGCGCGGCGGCCATGCCGAGCATGGCGAAGGCGATGGCCCGGGGCGAGGCCAGTGTCTCGACCAGCGGGATCGCGCGGTCGAACAGCTCACCGGCCCAGCGCCGCCACGCCGGCTCGGGCGCGGCGCGCAACACATGGCCAAGCGCCCAGAGCGTGCGGCCGTTCGAATCCTCCGAGCCGGCCTCCTCCTGCCACGTCCGGTCATAGCCCAGAAAATTGCGGAAGCGCCCGGTTTCCTCGTTCCATCCATGCTCCACGAAGGCCGCATAGATGCGCGCAAGGCGGCTGCGCTCGGCCGGATCGCCCGCGCGCGTCTCGCACAGCAGCATGAGGGCGCGGGCATTGTCGTCGATGCAGTAGCCGTTCCGCCGGTCCGGCACGCCGTGGATGCTGTGCTGGACGATACCGACATCGTCCGTCATCGCGGCGATGCCGCCGAGACGCACGAGGTGGTCCTGCGCATCCGGCTGGCCGGACTTGAGCGTGACCGGATTGCCCGCCTTCACGCCGGAGAAGATATCCATGACCGCCCTCGCATTCTGATCCCAGATCGTCGCGCGCGCCATACGCCACACCTTGCGGGACTGCCGGGCGAGGCGCGCGGGGTCGCCGAGCAGGTCGCACAGCGCCGTGGAGATGGCGCCCGCATCGCCGAACGGCACCAGCGTGCCGATACCGCCCGTCAGCACCTCCTCCGCATGCACATAGGGGGTGGAAACGACCGGCCGCCCCATGGCGAGTGCATAGGCGAGCGTGCCGGACGTCACCTGCTCGCGGCCCAGATAGGGCGTCAGATAGACGTCCGCCGCCTGAAGATGGTCGAGCAGTTCCTCATCCCCGACGAAACGGTCGACGAAGCGCACATGCATCCGCACGCCCAGTTCGGCCGCCAGGGCCTTCAGGCTCTCGCGATAGGTCTCGCCCTGGTCGCGCACCAGTGCGGGATGCGTCGCGCCAAGCACGAGATAGAGCAGGTCGGGATGGCGCCTGACGACATCGGGCAGCGCGCGGATGGCGGTCTCGATGCCCTTGCCGGGCGAAAGCAGGCCGAAGGTCAGCACGAGCGGCCCGGTGCCGAGCGCGAGCCTGGACTTCATGACGGCGGTGTCGACCAGCGGGCGGTCCGGCGCGCCGTGCGGCACCACCGCGATTCGAGCCGGATTCACGCCATGGATCTCGCTCAGCAGCCGCGCCGCCGTGCGCGCCATGACGATCAGTCGATCCGCCCGGGCGGCGATGGCCTGCATGACGCGCCGCTGATCGGCATCGGGCTCGGCCAGCACCGTGTGCAGCGTCACGACCACCGGAAGATCGACATGCCGCAGCAGCGCGAGCAGATGATCGCCGGCCGATCCGCCGAAGATACCGAACTCGTGATGAATCCAGAGCAGCTGCGCGCCCGAGCGCCGGATAGCGGCAGCCGCGCGGACATAGGCCGGGACGTCGTCCTGCGGGATCGCCATGGCGACGTCCGGGCCGTAAATGGCGCCATGGCCGTCATCCATCGCATAATGATCGATGCGCAGATGCGGAAAGACGGCGCGCAGGGCCTCGACGCTGTGGCTGGTGTAGGTGGCGAGTCCGCATTGGCGGGGGAGCGCGTTGCCGAGGACGGCGACGTGGGAGAGCGTCTCATCAATGGGCTGAAACAACATCCGCCGCTCCTTGCATGGCGCGGCGGGACGCCCGTCATACTGCATTGCAAACAAGCGAGCGGCGCAGTCCGTTCCCGGCCGTCCCCTCGCCTCGCCGCAAATCGCACGCAAAGTTGCGACGCGCATGGTGAGGGGGCGGCCGGAACGCGGCAGATCGAAAATGGGGGGGCCGCGTCAGGGCGCCGAACGCCGCTCCGTGGCGTCGGCCAGCATGAGCATGAAATTGCGCCCCGTGTCGGTCCACATGCGCTGCGGCGTCCACCCGCTCGCCTGAAGGAGGAGCCGCGCCTGGTCGGGCAGATATTTATGGCTGTTCTCGGTGTGGATCGTCTCGCCCTTGCGCATGCGGACGATCTGGCCCGAAACCTCGAAGCAGAGGTCGACCGTGGCCTCGAGATGCATCTCGATGCGGTTCCAATCCTCGTTCCAGCGCGCCACATGGCGGAAGCGCCGGACCGGAATGTCCCCGTCCAGCTCGCGATTGACCCGCTCCAGCAGGTTGAGGTTGAAGCGCGCCGTCACGCCTTGCGCGTCGTCATAGGCGCGCACCAGCCGGTCCTCCGCCTTGATCCGGTCGATGCCGATGAGCAGTTGCGCCCCGTCGCCCAGCGTGTCGCGCATGGAGCGCAGCAGGTCCACGGCGGTGCGGGGCACGAAATTGCCGATGGTGGAGCCGGGGAAGAAGCCCAGCATCTCGCACCGGCTCAAGGCCGCGGGCAGGCGCACCGGCTTCATGAAATCTGCCTCCACGGACATGATGGGCAGGTCCGGGAACTTGGCGGCCAGTTCCGCGCTGGACTGGCGCAGGAACTCGCCGGAGATGTCGATGGGCACATAGGCGGCCGCATCGATCTCGCGCAGCAGCAGCGGCGTCTTGACCGAGCTGCCCGAGCCGAACTCGACCACGGCGCGGCCCTGCCCCACCAGCCCGGCGATCTCCTGCCCATGCGCTTCCAGCAGCGCGGTCTCGATGCGGGTGGGATAATATTCCGGCAGGGCAGTGATCTGCTCGAACAGCTCGGAGCCTGCCAGATCGTAGAACCAGCGCGCTGGAATCGCCTTCTGCCGCTGCGCGAGGCCGGTGAGCACGTCATGCCGGAAGGCCGGATCGACGCCCATATCGTCATGCTGGACCAGCTTCAGGTCGGCGTGGACAGCCATGTCAGAGATCCTTGGCGAGGCGCAGGCCGGTGAATTGCCAGCGCTGGTGGGGATGGAAGAAATTGCGGTAGGAGGCGCGCGCATGGCCGCGCGGCGTGGCGCAGCTGCCGCCCTTGAGGACGAACTGGCCGCTCATGAACTTGCCATTATATTCGCCCACCGCGCCCGGCGCGGGGCGGAAGCCGGGATAAGGGCGATAGGCCGATCCGGTCCATTCCCAGACATTGCCGAACAGGCCGGTGAGGCCGTGCCCGCCCGCCTCGGCCCGTGGCGCGACGGGTCCGGGTGCATCGAGCTGGACGCCGCCCGCCGGATCATGGCCGCGCGCCGCCGCTTCCCATTCCTGCTCGGTCGGCAGGCGTGCGCCGGCCCAGGCGGCGAACGCATCGGCCTCGTAGAAGCTGATATGGCTGACCGGCGCGTTCGGATCGAGCGGCTGCCAGCCGGCGAGTGTGAACTGCTCCCAACCGCCCTCGCCGCGCCGCCAGTAGAGCGGATGCGCGACCTGCTCGCCAGCGACCCAGGTCCAGCCGTCCGACAGCCAGAGCGTTGCCGTCGCATAGCCGCCATCCTCGATGAAGCTCAGCCATTCGTCATTGGTGATCGTCCGGTTTGCCAGCGCATGCGGCGCCAGCACATGGCGATGCACCGGCCGCTCATTGTCGAAGGCGAAACCCGCCGGCCCGGCGCCGATCTCGACCAGATCGCCCGCGCCTTCATGCCAGCTCAGCGGCACGAAGGCGGAAGGATCGGGGCTGTCCGCCGGCGACCAAGCCGCGATGCCCAGCGGATTGCGGGAGAAGAGATGCTTGAGATCGGTCAGCAGCAGTTCCTGATGCTGCTGCTCATGATGGAGGCCCAGCTCGATCAGCGCGCCACAGCTCTCCGCCAGCATGGGCATGGCCTGCGCCATCGCCGCATCGACGGCCGTGCGATAATGCCGCACCTCATCCAGCGAGGGCCGGGTGAGCAGGCCGCGCATGGGCCGCGCATGGCGCGCGCCTTCCGCCTCATAATAGCTGTTGAAGAGATAGGGCCATCGCTCGTCGAACAGCGCGTAACCGGGCAGATGGTCGCGCAGCACGAAGGTCTCGAAGAACCAGCTCATATGCGCCAGATGCCATTTGGCGGGCGATGCGTCGGGCATGGACTGGCCGGTAGCGTCCGCGTCGGAGAGCGGCTCGGCCAGCGCCAGGCTGAGCGCGCGGACCTGCGCATAGCGCCGGGCCAGCGCGTCCGGCGCGAGATTCACCCTTGCGTCGATCATCGGGGTCGTGGCGGTCATGGTCCTTGCCCTCTCTCGCTTCGAACCGGCTGATCGCGAATTTTTACGACCTGCTCCATGCAGTTACGCGCCAGAACGCATTTGGTTACATCGTCGGCGCATCCATCAGCCACCGGGCCGCATCCGCCGGCGAGCGCTTGTCCGCGTCCCGGTCCACCATCCAGTTGGCGGCGCGCATCCGGTCGATCGAAATGGCCCCGATCAGTGGATCGAGCGCGGCCACCAGCGCCGCGTCCCGCGCGGCCGTCCGCGTGAGCAATAGCACGGCATCGTAGCGCGGCAAGGCGCCGCGCGGATCGGCCAGCGTCACCAGATCCATCGCCGCGATGCGCCCGTCCGACGAAAAGGCCGAGATCACGTCCACCGATCCATCGGCCAGTGCGCGATACATGAAGGTGGGGCTGTAGGCGCGCGCATCGCGGAACGCCGGCTTGTAGCGCGCCTGCACTGCGCGCCATTCCGGCCGACTCAGGAATTCAAGGTCGCTGCCCAGGCGCAAGCCCGGTGAGGCGGGGGCGAGGTCGGCCAGCGTGGCGATGCCCAGCGCCCGCGCCCGGTCCCGCTTCATCGCCAGCGCATAGGCATTCTCGAAGCCCAGCCCGCCGAGCAGCCGCACGCCGTCGCGGCGCTCCAGTTCCTGCGCCAGCGTGCGCATCATGACCGCCGGCGCGGGCGTGTCGGTGCGTCGCAGCACATTGGCCCAGAGCGTGCCGGAATAATCGACATAGACGGCAATGTCTCCCGCCGCGAGCGCCCGATAGGCCACCGCCGAGCCGAGATTGTCGCGCCGCTCGGTGCGATAGCCGGCGGCGCGCAGGCGCGTCTCGATGACGCGGGCGAGGATATATTGCTCCGAGAAATTCTTGGCGCCGATGACGATCACCGGCTTGCCCGCCTGCCCCGCCGAGGCGAGCGGCAGCAGGGCCGCTCCGCAGGCCGCCAGCAGGACGGCGAACCCCGCCCCCACCCGCCAGCGCGAGCGGTGCGCGAGGCCGCTCTCGATCAGCGCCAGCACCGCGTCCATCAGGATCGCCAGCGCCGCCGCCGCAATGCAGCCGACCAGCACGCGCCGCCAATCCTCGATCTGGAGCCCCGAGAAGATCAGGTCACCGAGGCTCGGCTGGCCGATCGTGGTCGCCAGCGTCGCCGTGCCGATCGTCCAGACGGCGGCGGTGCGGATGCCGGCGAGGATCACCGGCGCGCCCAGCGGCAGCTCGACCAGCCGCAGCTTCTGCGCGCCCGTCATGCCGAGGCCCTCGGCCGCCTCGACCAGCGCCGGGTCGATGCCGCGGATCGCGGCGACGCCGTTCCGCACGATGGGCAGCAGCGCATAGACGGAGAGCGCCAGCAGTGCGGGCAGAAAGCCCAGCGCCGGGATCGGCAGGCCGGTCCAGCGGGCGAGGAGCAGCAGGAGCGGATAGAAGAGCGCCAGGAGGGCCAAGCCCGGAATGGTCTGGAGCAGGCTCACCAGCCCGAGCAGCAGCGCGCGCACACGTGGCTGGCGCGCCGCGATCACCGCCAGCGGCAGGCCGATGAGGATGGCGGCCAGCACCGCGCAGATGCTGAGCAGCAGATGCGCCTGGGCCAGCAGGGCGAGTTCGGTCCAGCTTACGCTCGTCCCCATCATTCCGCGCGCGCCAGTGCATCGAGCCGCGCCGAAGCCGTGCGCACGGGGGCCAGCATGGCCTCGATCCGCGGATCGGCCGTCTCGCGGATCAGTTGCCGCGGCGGCATGTCCGCCAGCACGCGCCCCTCGCCGATCACGATCACCCGGTCCGCCAGCAGCAGCGCCTCGCCCATGTCGTGCGTGACGAGCAGGCTGGTGAGGCCCATCCGATCGTGCAGGGCGCGATAGGCCCCGCCCAGTTCGCTGCGCGTCGCCGGATCGAGCGCGCCGAACGTCTCGTCCATCAGCATGATGGAGGGACCGGCAGCGAGCGCCCGCGCGAAGCCGACGCGCTGCGCCTGCCCGCCGGAAAGCTGCGCGGGATAACGCGCCGCGAAATCGGCGGGCAGCGAGACCAGCGCCAGCAGTTCGGCCACGCGCGCCGCCCGCTCGCTGGCGGGCTGCCCCTGCAAACGGGAGGGGAGCCAGACATTCTCCGCCACGCTCATGTGCGGGAACAGGCCGATGCCCTGGAACACATAGCCGATGCGCCGGCGCAGCGCGACGAGCGGCTGCGCCATCACATCCTCGCCATCGACCATGATCGTGCCGTCATCGATGGCGACGAGGCGATTGACCGCCTTGAGCAGCGTCGTCTTGCCCGCCCCCGACTGGCCGACCAGCGCCACGAACTCGCCGGGCGCGATGGCGAGCGAGACATCGTCCAGCACCGGGCGCCCGGCATAGCATTTGCGGACATGGTCGAAGCGGATCATCGGCGCCTCCATGCCGGTACCCTAACCCGCCCCACCCGCCAGCCCAAAGCGCGATTTCGGGATATGGGTGATGCGGCAGGCGAGGTCCGCCTCGCCGGAGGCCACGACATAATGATCGCCCGCATCCGCGATGCCGGTCGTGAACACCACTTCGTGCACATACATCTGGTCGGCATAGGGGGCGGTGAGATCGGTGTCCGCCTCCAGCAGCGGCTCGTGATCGATGCGGACGATCCGGCTCGGATCGTCCCGGTCGAGCAGCGACCAGTAGGTGCGGTAGATGCCGACGATGTCCTGCGGCTCGACCCCGTGCCAGAGCGTCAGCCAGCCTTCATCGGTGAGGATCGGGGGCGTGCCACCGCCCATGCGCGCGGTGGCGATCGTGTCGGCATGGGGGCGGATGCCGGGGCGGAGCAGCGGCTTCCAGTGCAGCGCGTCCGGCGAGGTGGCGAGATTGATCGAAGGCCCGGCCCGCCATGGACTGCCCGGCGGATAGGCGAAATAGAGATCGCCCAGCGGCCGGGTCTGCGCCCAATAGTCCCCGTCGATCAGCCCCTCGAAGATCAGCATGTCCTTGTTCTGATGGTCGAGCAGGATATCGGCGAAGCGCCAGTCCAGCCCGTTGTCGGAAAGATAGAGGGTGGTCGAGTGGCGCTCCGGACTGACCGAGCAGGTGGTCATCAGCCAGCGTTCGCCCACCCTGCTGATGCGCGCATCCTCCACGCCATAGCATTGCCAGTCCCCCTCCGGCGCGATCGCGCGGTCATAGTGGGCCGCGACGACCTCCAGCCCGTCCGGCGTCAGTTCCACCGGCAGCAGCCAGGAAAGCGAGGTGAGCGCCATCACCTTCCAGCCGCCGCCCAGCACCATGAACTTGCGCGGATCGGTGGTGTCCACGCCGTCGAGCGGCCAGGCATCCAGCACGTAGCGGCCTTCCGCCCAGCGTATGGCATGGACATGGTTGTCCACCACCGGATGGCGCAGCGCCTCGGCCACCCGCACCATCATGAGCAGGTTGCCGTTCGGGAGCCGCGTCAGGCCCGGATTGAACGCGCCGAGCACATAGGTCTCCGCGCCCAGTTGCCCCACCAGCGGCGAGCGGGCGAGATCGACGTCGCCGGGCAGGAACACCAGCCGGTCCACGGGGAAACGCGTCGTCATTCTTTCAGTCGGGGCTCGACGCGCATCAGCGAGACGGCGGTGCGGCGCGGCTGGGTGAGCATGAAATGGGCCGCCACGGCGATATCCTCCGCCCGCAGCATCTGCTCCTCATGGATGAGCGCGCGCTGCTTCCCGGGCGGCGTGCCCGGATACTGGAAGTCCGCGCCGGTGAAGCCCGGCTCGATCAGGCCGACCTTGATGTCCCGCTCGGCCATTTCCTGCCGCAGCGCATGGGCAAAGCCCTGGATGCCGGTCTTGGCCGCCACATAGATGGAGGCGCCGGCGTTCTGCGAGACCGCCGACAGGGAGCCGATGAGGATGAGGTCGCTCCCCGGCCCCATCCGCTCCAGCGCCGCGCGGGTGCTGCGCAGACAGGCGGTGAAATCGACGGCGATCTGATAGTCGAGATCGACGGCGTCGGTCTCTGCCAACGCGTCGGCGGGGATCGCGGCATTGATGACGGCGATGTCGATACCGCCCAGATAATCCTCGGCGCGCTCGAAGAAGCGGTCGACATCCGCGCCATCCGCCAGATCGAGCGCGACGCCGTCGCCCTCGCCCACCTCGCGGATGCGCGCCAGCGCGTCGGCCAGATGGTCCGCCCGCCGCCCGCACACGAAAAGCCTGACGCCATGACTAGCGAGCAGCACGGCGATGGCGCGGCCGATGCCGGTCGTGCCGCCGGTCACCACCGCGCGGCGCCCAGCGAGCGAGGGCTGCGCGGTGTGCGCGTCCGAAAGGTCCGGCACGGGCTAGTGCTTGTCGGCGATCGCTTCGCCGCCCTCCTCCTCTTCCAGCAGTACGGCCGCCTGCCCCGCCGCCGAGAGGCGCACGCGATTGCCCTCGATATCGGCGACGAGCCCGGCTGAGAAATAATGATGATGATCGTCATGCGAGCCACTGTCGGCCTTCACCATCTTGACGCGGTCGCCCTCCACGCGGTCGACCGTCCCGATATGGACGCCGTCGGCGCCGATGATTTCCATATGCTCCTTGATCTGGCTCAGATCGGCCATGGCCGTTCCTCCTATGCTCGTCCCGGCCCGCGCTCAATCGAACGCGTGATCGAGCGAATGGATGCGGGAAAGGAGGAAGCCTATACTGATGCATCGCGGTTGATCGCTTCATTCGATGACAATGACGATATTTATCGAGTTGATCGATTGAACGGCCGCGGCCTAATCTTCCGGCAGCCATCACGATCCGAAGGAGAGTTTGCATGACGAAGCCCCATCCCGACGCCGGCCAATGTCCCGTGTCCCATCTCACCACCGCGTTCGGCGCGCCCGTCGCCGACAATCAGGACAGCCTGACCGCCGGCCCGCGCGGCCCGCTGCTGGCGCAGGATCTGTGGCTCAACGAGAAGCTCGCCAATTTCGTGCGCGAGGTCATTCCCGAGCGGCGGATGCACGCCAAGGGATCGGGCGCGTTCGGCACCTTCACGGTCACCAACGACATCACCCGCTACACGCGCGCGAAGATCTTCAGCGAAGTGGGCAAGAAGACGGAGATGTTCGCCCGCTTCACCACCGTGGCCGGCGAGCGCGGCGCGGCGGATGCCGAACGCGACATTCGCGGCTTCGCGCTCAAATTCTACACGGAGGAAGGCAATTGGGACATGGTGGGGAACAACACCCCCGTCTTCTTCCTGCGCGATCCCCGCAAGTTCCCCGATCTCAACAAGGCTGTGAAGCGCGACCCGCGCACCAACATGCGCAGCGCCACCAACAACTGGGACTTCTGGTCGCTGCTGCCCGAGGCCTTCCATCAGGTGACCATCGTGATGTCCGACCGGGGCATCCCGAAAAGCTACCGCCACATGCACGGCTTCGGCAGCCACACCTACAGCTTCTGGAACGAGGCGGGCGAGCGCTTCTGGGTGAAGTTCCACTTCCGCACCCAGCAGGGCATCGAGAATCTGACCGATGCCGAGGCGGCGACGCTGGTCGGCGGCGACCGTGAAACTCATCAGCGCGATCTCTATGAGGCGATCGAGCGCGGCGACTTCCCCAAATGGAAGATGTTCATCCAGGTCATGCCGGAAGCGGACGCCGAGACCTATCGCTTCCACCCCTTCGACCTCACCAAGGTCTGGTACAAGGCCGATTATCCGCTGATCGAGGTCGGCGAGTTCGAGCTGAACCGCAACCCGGAGAATTTCTTCGCGGACGTGGAGCAGAGCGCCTTCGCGCCCTCCAATCTCGTGCCCGGCATCGGCGCCTCACCGGACAAGATGCTGCAGGCGCGCCTGTTCAACTATGCCGATGCGCAGCGCTATCGCCTCGGCGTCAACTATCACCAGATCCCGGTCAACGCCGCGCGCTGCCCGGTGATGAGCAACCATCGCGACGGCGCTGGCCGGATGGACGGCAATTATGGCAGCCGGCCGCATTACGAGCCGAACAGCTTCAGCCAGTGGGTGGAGCAGCCCGACTTCGCCGAGCCGCCGCTGCGCATCTCGGGCGACGCGGCCCATTGGGACTATCGCGAGGATGACGACGATTATTTCACCCAGCCACGCAAGCTCTTCCAGCAGATGAGCGACCCGCAGAAGCAGGCCCTGTTCGGCAACACCGCACGGGCGATGGGCGACGCGCCGGACTTCATCAAGGCGCGCCACATCGAGAACTGCACGCGCTGCGACCCGGCCTATGGCGCGGGCGTGGCGGCGGCACTGGGCATGACCGCACCGGACGCGGGCGAACTCGCCGCCCGCCCGGTGGAGACGCCGCGCGTGCGGACGCGCTGAGCATGACAGGGAATGCGCCCGTCCGGTGGTCATCGCCGGACGGGCGCATTTCAAGTCTGTTCTGTAGCCCTCCGATGAAGATACGGATCGGCCCCGGACATGCTGGCGATCCGCCAGGCAAGGGCGTGCACGTCACGGTCGCGCGCGGCGCTGGAGTTTATCCGCTTCAGATAGAACCATATCGTGCGCCTGCGAAAGCAGGCGCCCCAAGTCCATTTCATGGGGACAATCTCCAGCGGAGGGGCGAGCGTGTAGACCGCCCGCCCCTCCGCTCAGCCCATCTTCACTCCCAGCCGCAGGTCTTGCCGCGATTCTGCTGGTCCAGCCAGCTCTTGAGCGGGGCGAAATAGGCCAGCATCGCGCGGCCGTTCATCTCACGGCTGCCGGTGAAGGCCTGCAGCGCCTCGGGCCATGGCTTGGAGGCGCCCATCTCCAGCATGGCGTTCAGCCGCTGGCCGACCTCGCGATTGCCGTAGAAGGAGCAGCGGTGCAGCGGTCCGCGCCAGCCGGCCTGCCTGCACGCCGCCTCGTAGAACTGGAACTGCAGGATGCGGGCGAGGAAGTAGCGCGTATAGGGCGTGTTGCCCGGCACATGGAATTTGGCGCCCGGATCGAAGGCGTCGGCCCCGCGTTCGCCCGGCGGCACGATGCCCTGATATTGCAGGCGCATCTGCGTCCAGGCGGCGTTGTAGTTGTCCGGCGTGATCGACCCGTCGAACACGCCCCAGCGCCAGCGGTCGACCAGCAGGCCGAAGGGCAGGAACGCCACCTTGTCCATCGCCTGGCGCAGCAACAGGCCGATATCCTTGTCCGCGCTCGGCACGCGCGAGGCGTCGAGCAGGCCGATATCGACCAGATATTGCGGCGTGATGGACAGCGCGATGAAATCGCCGATCGCCTCGTGGAAGCCGTCGTTCGCGCCGTTCAGATAAAGGAAGGGCTGCTTGTTGTAGGCGCGCTGATAGTAGTTGTGGCCCAGCTCATGGTGGATGGTGACGAAGTCGTTGCTATCAACCTTGGTGCACATCTTGATGCGCAGGTCATCGACATTGTCCACGTCCCAGGCCGAGGCGTGGCAGACCACCTCGCGGTCCAGCGGCGCGATGAACTGGGTGCGCTGCCAGAAGGTCTCGGGCAGCGGATCGAAGCCGAGCGAGGAGAAGAAGCCCTCGCCGATCTTGAACATCTGCTTTTCCCACACGCCCCGCTTGGCGGGATCGGTCTCGCGCGGATCGGTCTGCACATAGCCCTTGGCCTTGAGCAGGTCGCCGATGTCGTAGCCCAGGTCGCCGGCGCCCGCCGGGGCGACCAGCGGATAGATATTGCCCCATTCCTGCGCCCACATGTTGCCGAGCAGGTCGGCGCGGATCGGGCCGGTGGCGGGCTGCACCGCATCGCCATATTTCTCGTTGAGCTTGGTGCGTACATAGCAGTGGAGCGAATCGTAGAGCGGCTTCACTTCCTGCCACAGCCGCTCGGTGAGCGCGGCGAACTCGTCGGGCGACATGTCGTAGCCCGAGCGCCACATGGCGCCGGTGTCGGCAAAGCCCAGCTCCTGCGCGCCCTGGTTGGCGATCTCGACAAGACGGGTATAGTCCGCCTTCATCGGCGCGCCGACATTGTCGTGCCAGCTCGTCCACATCTCCTTGAACTCGTCCGGCGTGTGGCTGAGATTGCCCATCTCCGCCTCGATGTCGCTGCCGCTGATCGGCTTGCCGTCCAGCGTGCCCTTGCCCTTGCCGTAATTGGACTGGAGGCGCGTGGCGATGGTGCTGAGCTCATCGGCGGCGCCCGGCGTGGTCGGCGCCGGCAGCACGATGCCCGAGCGCAGGATATCCAGCTTGCGGCGCGTATCGGGCGAGATGCCCGCCACATGCTCGAACTTCGCGGCTTCCAGCGCATAGCGCACCGACATTTCCGTGCCCCGTGCGCCGAACATGGCGGCCAGCGCATCGGTGTCGTCGGTGATGTAGGTGTTGTTGATCCAGGCGGCGCGGGCGGCATCCACGTAGAAGGTGGCGCTTTCCTTCTCGGCGGCCGCGACGAAGCTGTCCGCATCCGCCGCCGTCAGCTGCGCGGCGGGCGCGGGTGTGGCGGCATCCTCCGCAAGGGTCGGCGCGGCGGCGACGCCGAGCAGGAGCGCCGCGGCCAGGGCCAGGCGCGAGACCGGATGAGTCATGACGGAAATCCCCTTTTATGATCTGTCCATGCCGCCACGCTGCCCCGCGAGGCAGCGCCGCGTCAAGCCGCCAGATAGTCGGCGATCGCCGCGCCGAACTCCGGCTTGGTGATGCAGCTCATATGATTGCCGGGGATGCTGGCGCGCTCGGCATGCGGCAGCGCCGCCGCCAGCGCGTCCGCCGAGCCATTGTCGGAATCGTCGACGCCGCACAGCACCAGCGTGGGCATGGTGAGGTCCGCCAGTGCCGCGTGGCCGATGTCGCGCATGGAAAGCAGCAGTCGTTCGAGCGCGACGGGGTCGACCTTGGTCGTCTTGAGGAACTGGATGGAAAGATAATCCGCGTCGCCCGGCTTCGACATGTCGAACCGGGCCAGCGCGTCGAGGAAGAATTGTCGGCGCGGCAACCAGTCGGTCAATCCTTCCAGCCCCATGCCGCCCAGCACCAGCCGGCGCGGCGCGAGGCCGCGATGGACCAGCGCCACGGAGAGGCGCGCGCCCATGGAATAGCCCGCGAGATCGAAGGCACCGAGCCCGAGCGCGGGGATCACCGCCTCCATGTCCAGCGCCAGCACGTCGGGCGGATAGTCGGACGCCTGCTGCGGCGCATCGCTGCGGCCATGCACGCGCTGGTCGATCATGATCGCCTCGAACCCGGCATCGGCGATGCGCCGGGCGGTGCCATAGCGGATCCAGTTGATCTGCGCGCTGGAGCCCAGCCCATGCAGCATGACCACCGGCGCGCCCGCGCCGAGCCGATGCACGGCGATGGCGGCGCCGCCATGGCCGGGCAGGAAATCCGTTCGCAGCTCGTCGCTCATGCGCCTGCCTTGGGCCGGATGACGCGCCATGGCAAGCCGACTCCATGCGCGGTGACTTTAACCTTGCTTTTAATAAGCACCCTTATTATTCCGCCGAGATGGACAACGATCATATCGCCTTCCTCATCAAGGATGTCTCGCGCCTCTTCCGCCGCCGTTTCGACGAGCGCACGCGCAGCTTCGGCATCACCGGCCCGCAGGTGCGCGCCCTCGCCTCGATCATGCGCTTCCCCGGCATCAATCAGGGCGCGCTGGCGGACCAGCTCGATGTGGAGCCGATCACGACATGCCGCATGGTCGACCGGCTGGAGCAGGCCGGGCTGGTCGAGCGCCGCCGCGACCCGAACGACCGGCGCGCCTGGCAGCTCTATGTCACCGATACAGCCGAGCCGGTCGCCCGCCAGTTGCAGAAGATCGGCCAGAGCCTGCTGAACGAATCGCTCGACAATGTGGACGGCGAAGCGCGCGAGGCCGCCATGGCGGCGCTGCGGCGCATCCGCGACAATCTCACGGCCATGTCCGACAGTCCGCAGGGAGTCGCGCATCATGGCTGAGGCCGATCCCGCCCGCGCGCCGCAAGCCGGCGCCGCCGCGCGCGCGGCCGAGCCGCCCGCGGACAAGGAGAAACAGCCCAACCGGGTCAGGCGTCTGGCCCTCATGCTGTCCGTGCCGCTCATCGTGGTCGCGATCGGCGCTTATTTCTGGATCACCAGCGGCCGCTTCGTCTCCACCGACAATGCCTATGTGAAGCAGGACATCGTCTCGGTGAGCGCCGATGTCGGCGGCCGCATCGTGGATGTGCATGTGCGCGAGAACCAGATCGTCAGGAAGGGCGATACCCTCTACGTCATCGACCAGGAGCCCTACCGCGTGGCGCTGGCCCAGGCCGATGCCGCCGTGGCCCGCGCGCAGGTGCAGGTCGGCCAGTTGCAGACCGATTTCCGCGCCACCTCAGTCGACATCGAGGGCGCGCGCGAGAATGTCCGCTATGCCGAGGAGGATCTGCGCCGGCAGCAGTCGCTGATGGCGCAGGGCTTCACCACGCGGGTGCGGCTCCAGCAGTCCGAGCAGGGGCTGGACAATGCCCGCACCGCGCTGCGCACCGCCCAGGCGGATGCCGCCAAGGCGCGCGCCGCGCTCGCCACCGGCGCGCAGGTGCCCGGCGTCAATCCCGATCTCGCCGCCGCCCAGGCCCAGCGCGCCCAGGCCGCGCTCAACCTCTCCCGCACGGTGGTGCGCGCGCCGGTCGCCGGCCGCGTCAGCCAGGCCGACCGGCTGCAGATCGGCCAGATGGCGATCGAGGGCCTGCCGCTGGTCAGCATCGTCGCCAGCGACCGCAACTGGGTGACCGCCAATTTCAAGGAGACGGACCTCGATCACATGATCGCCGGCCAGCCGGCCACGGTGAAGCTGGATGCCTATCCGGGAGTCGAGATCCGCGGCCATGTCGACAGCATCGGCGCGGGCACGGGCTCGGAATTCTCGGTGCTCCCCGCCCAGAACGCCAATGGCAACTGGGTGAAGGTGACGCAGCGCGTGCCGGTGCGCATCGCCATCGACCAGGCGCCGCCGCGCGCCATGATCGCGGGCCTCAGCGCCAAGGTGACGGTGGACGTGCGCCGGCATGAGGGCGCGCCGGCCGGCCGCGGCGCCGCCAGCGCGGACGCCCGCGCCGCCGCCGGCCAGCCCGCCGCGGCGCGCTGACGAACCGCGCGCCGCCATGGCACAGGGCGAGAACAACGCGCATCTGCCCGTGCGCTACAAGGGGCTGGCCACGGTCGCGATCATGGCCGCCATGGTGATGCAGGTGCTGGACACGACCATCACCAATGTCGCCCTGCCCCATATGTCCGCCTCGCTGAGCGCCTCGCAGGAGACGATCAGCTGGGTGCTCACCAGCTACATCCTCGCCTCCGCCGTCGCCATCCCCATCACCGGCTGGCTGGCCGACCGCATCGGCGCCAAGCGGCTGATGCTGATCTCGGTCGCCGTCTTCACCATCGCCTCCATCCTCTGCGGCATCGCGCAGAGCATCACGGAGATGGTGCTGTTCCGCACGCTCCAGGGCATTGGCGGCGCCTTTCTCGGGCCGCTCGCCCAGACGCTGATGCTGGACATCAACAAGCCCTCGGAACAGGGCAAGGCGATGTCCGTCTATGGCATGGGCGCGATGGTCGGGCCGATCATGGGGCCGATCGTCGGCGGCTATCTCACCGAATGGTTCGACTGGCGCTGGTGCTTCTTCGTCAATGTGCCCGTGGGCATCGCCTGCCTCGCCGGCCTCGTCTTCCTGCTGCCGGAGAAGGAGATCCGCCGACGCGAGATCGACCTGTTCGGCTTCGCGATGCTGGCGCTCGGCCTGTGCGGATTGCAGCTCATGCTGGATCGCGGCCAGCATGCCGACTGGTTCGCCTCCACCGAGATCTGGATCGAGGGCGGTCTGGCGCTGTGCGGCTTCTGGGTGTTCACCACCCATACCCTCACCGCCCGCAAGCCGCTGTTCGCGCCCGAGCTGTTCGCGGATCGCAATTTCGTGAGCGCGGCGATCTTCATGTTCATCATCGGCATGGTGATGTTCGCCGCCATGACGCTGCTGCCGCCGCTCATGCAGGGGCTTTACGGCTATCCGGTCGTCGTCACCGGCGAGATCCTTGCCTCGCGCGGCATCGGCGTGTTCCTCACCATGGCCATCTCCGGCCGGCTGATCGGCAAGGTCGATCCACGGCTGATGGTGGCGGGCGGCTTCGCGCTCTCCGCCGTCTCGCTGTGGATGATGACCGGCTGGTCGCTGGAGCAGGACTGGCAGCCCTTCGTCGTCTCCGGTTTCATCCAGGGGCTGGGCATCGGCTTCGTCTTCGTGCCGCTGCAGATACTGGCGTTCGGCACGCTGCCGCCCACCATGCGCACGGAAGGCGCGGCGGTGCTGAACCTCACCCGCAACATCGGCTCGTCCATCGGCATCGCCATCGTGATGGCGCTGCTGGCGCGCAACATCCAGGTGAGCCACAGCGATCTCGCCCAGCATGTGACGCCGGACAATCTGCCGCTCGACCCCGCCCAGCTGGCGCGCTTCGGCGATTATGGCGGGGCGGCGCTGGAGATGATCGACGGCATCGTCAACCAGCAGGCGGCGATGATCGCCTATCTGGACGATTTCTACCTCATGACCATCGCCTGCGCGATCGCGGTGCCGCTCGCCTTCATGCTGCGCAAGCCCAGGCCACGCCCGCCGGGCGCCCAGGCCGCGCCAGTGATCGCCGACTGAGCCGGGAAAGCGGCCGCCACTTGTCCCATCGCGGGACAGAGGCAGAAAATCTGGCCCGGAAAGCTTCGGAAATCCGCTAATAGCGTTGAGGGAGGCCGTGTCCTGTGCGGACTCCCGCTTGTGGGAGCCTGTCATGACGAAACTGAATCTTGCCCTCGCGGCATCCATATTCGCGCTCGCTGCGCCCGCCTCTGCCGTGGAAGTCATCTGGGCCGACTGGGAGACGGCCACCGCCACCAACGTCACGGGCACGCTGGCGACCAGCACGCCCATCTCCATCGCGTTCGACAGCCCCGCCGGCTTCAGCTTCGTGCAGACCGGCACCGGCACCAACTACTGGACCGAGCCCAACCAGGCCGCACGGCCCTATACCGGCGGCACGGTCGAGAATGCGCCACCCGCCGCGGAACTGATCGCGCTCGGGGCCGGCAGTACCAAGACCATCAGCTTCGGCGAGGCGATCTCCGGCCTTTACCTCGCGATCATCAGCTGGAACGGCAATGTCGTCCAGTTCGACCAGCCCTTCCAGGTCATCAGTTCGGGCCAGGGCTATTGGGGCAACGGCACGATCGGCCAGACGGACGATTTCGGCTTCGTCGGCACCGGCGAGCCGCACGGCATCATCTATTTCCCCGGCACCTTCTCCTCGCTGACCTTCACGGACACGACGGAGAACTGGCACGGCCTCACCGTAGGCGTGGCGCGCCTTGCCTCCGATCCTGATCCGGACAATCCCGTCCCCGAGCCGGCCACCTGGGCAATGATGATCGCCGGTTTCGGGCTGGTCGGCACGGCCCTGCGCAGGAACCGCCGGACGCGCGCCGCCTTCGCCTGAAGCTGGCCCCCTTCCCTCTCCCCTCGGGGAGAGGGAATTGAAAAGAGGCGCGTGACTCTTTTCAACGACGTCAGGCGCGGAAGGGTGAGGGCTGCGACGGTGCGGCCATGCTCGCCTGACCCATATCAGTGCTCCTGCGAAAGCAGGAGCCCAGGGCGGTTATGCGGTGCTCGTGCGCCCTGGGCTCCTGCTTTCGCAGGAGCACTGGATAGTTCGGCATGCGAGGACAGCTACCCACCGCCACCGAAAGGCGCATAGCGCGCATGGAACACCGCCGGCACCCCCGCCCCGCACACGCGCACTTGCGGCGCCCCGGGCTCGTTCCAGCGGAACAGCGTCACATGCCACGCGCCCGGCTCGCCGCGCGAGCGATCGATGATGCCGTCCGCGCCGGCGGCGCGCGCCAGATCGGCATTGCGCCAGCTCGGCGGCTCGCCGCCCTGCGCGAGGATCGCCTGCCATGGCGCATTGGACGCATCGCGATCGATGCCCAGCGCGCGGCAGGCTGCCTCATCCCGCTGATCGACCGCTCGCGCGGCATCGATCTCCAGCGGCACGACCAGCCGGGGCAGTCCATCATCCCGATGATAGGGACCGACCGCCACCGCCGCCCAATCCGCCCGCGCGCTCACATAAAGCGCGCGCTGACCCGGCCGATGATAGCGCCCCGCGCTGCCCGGCCGCACCGACTCCAGCACATGATCCACCCGCTCGGGCAGCACCGCCCGGTGGAAAATCCCGCCGATCCGCGTGAAAAGCACCGTCACGGCCGTTCCCGACGCCGCGCCGTGCCCGCCACCGGGCTCAGCCCTTCTTGAGGTGGCGCCGGCCGAGCAGTTCCGCGATCTGCACCGCGTTGAGCGCCGCGCCCTTGCGCAGATTGTCCGAGACGCACCAGAGCGCCAGGCCGTTGTCCACCGTCGGGTCCTCGCGCACGCGGCTGACGAAGGTGGCATAGTCGCCCACGCACTCGATGGGCGTGACGTAACCGCCGTCCTCGCGCTTGTCGACGAGCATCACCCCAGGCGCCTCGCGCAGCAGCTTCTGGGCCTGCTTCGCGCTCAGCTCATCCTCCAGTTCGACGGTGATCGCCTCGCTATGGCCGACGAACACGGGCACGCGCACGCAGGTGGCGATCACCTTGATCTTGGGATCGAGGATCTTCTTGGTCTCCACCACCATCTTCCACTCTTCCTTGGTCGAGCCATCGTCCAGGAAGTCGTCGATATGCGGGATGACGTTGAAGGCGATCTGCTTAGTGAACTTCACTGGCTCGGCCGGATCACCCACGAAGATGTTGCGGCTCTGCTCGAACAGCTCATCCATGCCGCTCTTGCCCGCGCCGGAGACGGACTGATAGGTCGCCACCACCACGCGCCGGATCGTCGCCGCATCATGCAGGGGCTTCAAGGCCACCACCATCTGCGCGGTCGAGCAGTTGGGATTGGCGATGATGCTCTTCTTCCTGTAGCCGTCGATCGCGTCCGGGTTCACCTCCGGCACGATCAGCGGCACGTCCGGGTCCATGCGGTAGAGCGACGAATTGTCGATCACCACGCAGCCCTGCGATGCCGCCTTGGGCGCATAGGCCTTGGCCGGGCCGGAACCGGCGGCGAACAGGGCGATGTCCCAGCCGGTGAAGTCGAAATGCTCGATATTCTTCACCTTGAGCGTCTGCCCGGTCTCGCCGAAATCGATCTCGTCGCCGGTCGAGCGCGGGCTCGCCACCGCCGCGATCTCGTCGATGGGGAATTCGCGCTCGGCGAGGATGTTGAGCATCTCCCGGCCCACATTGCCGGTGGCGCCCACGACGACGACACGATAGCCCATAGTCTGCTCCAGTTCAGATGATCCGCTCGGGCGGGCACATGGGGCCATTCGGCGGCCGGCGCAATGGGGGGACGGGATGGTGAGGGCGAACAACCGGATTTTTCTGGCCGCGATCCTGCTTCTGGCGCTGGCCTTCGCCTTCAAGGATCGGCTGACCCGCCCGCCCCGGCTCGATCCCGCGCCGGCCGCCGGCCAGTTCGATGCGCCCCGTGCCTTCGCCCGCCTCTCCCGCATCCTCGCCGGTGAAGGCGCGCATGGCGTCGATTCCGCCGCCAACGACCGGGTGCGGGGCAGGATCGCGGCGGAACTGCGCGCGATTGGCCTCACGCCGCAACTGCGCGACAGCGTCCATTGCCAGAGCTATCCGCACGGCCGCGGCGTGCGCTGCGCCCGCATCCGCAACCTCACCGCGACGATCGGCCCGGCCGGGGGCAGGCATCTGCTGCTCGCCACCCATTATGACAGCAGCATCGCCGGCCCCGGTGCCTCGGACGCGGGCATGGGCGTCGCCACCCTGCTGGAGGTGGGCGCGCTGCTGCGCGGCGAGCGGCTCGCCCGGCCGGTGACGCTGCTGTTCGACGAGGGCGAGGAAGCCGGGCTGCTGGGCGCGGCCGCCTTCCTCGCCAACGATCCGCTCGCCGCGCGGGTGGACGCGCTCATCAACCTGGAAGCGCGCGGCGTGACCGGACCGGCGATCATGTTCGAGACCAGCCAGCCCAATGGCGGCGCCATCGCCGCCTATGCCGGCGCAGCGCCCCGGCCCGTCGCCAATTCGCTGACCACCGATTTCTACGGCCTCATCCCCAACAGCACCGATGTCGACATCTTCCGCCCGCGCGGCTGGACGACGCTCAACTTCGCGGTGATCGGCAACGAGACGCGCTATCATTCGCCGGGCGACGATCTCGCCGCGCTCGACCAGCGCAGCCTCCAGCATATGGGCATGCAGGTGCTGGCCTCGGCGCGCGCGCTGGGCATGGGCGCGCCGGCGGCGCAGGGCCAGCGCCTCTACGCCGATCTGCTGGGCCGGCATCTCGTCGTCCTGCCGCAGGTCGCGGGCCTTGCGCTGCTCGGGCTGCTCGCCCTCGCCTTCGCGTGGCTCTGCTGGCGCCGGCATGCGCTGGGGCGGCCCCTCGCCGCCATGGCTGTCGCGATCCTCGGCGGCGCGCTGCTCGCATGGGCGGGCGAGGCCGCTCTCGCCTTGCTGCGCGGCGGCGAATATTGGCGCGCTTACCCGCTGGCGCTGCACATGGCCGTCTATGCCGGCACGCTGCTTGCCTGTCTCGTCGCGCTGCTGTGGGTCGCCGGCCGCGCCGGGCGTCCCGCCTTGCGGGCGAGCTTCTGGGCCATGTTCCTGCTGATCGGCGCCGGCATCGCCTGCCTCGCGCCGGGCGCGGCGATCTTCTTCCTTGCGCCGCCGCTGGTCGCACTGATCGGCACGGCCTGCGGGCGCTGGTTCGCGCCGGCCGAGCGGATCGGTGCGCTGGCGGCCGCCGCGCTGCTGCTCCTCACCCTGCTGCCCATCCTGGCGCTGGTGGAAATGCTGCTGGTCGCCGGCCCGGCCTTCATGCTGTCCCCGCTCGCCGCGTTGCTCATGCTGCCGGTGCTGATCGAGGCCCGGCCAGAGGCGGACATGCCGCGCCGCGCCCTCGCCCTGTTCGCGCTCGGACTGCTCGCGGCCGGCTGGCTGGTTACCGCGCTCGTGCCCGCTTATTCCGCCGACCGGCAACAGCGCTTCGCCGTCGAATATGCCTGGAACGCGGAGACGAAATCCGCGCAATGGGGCGTCTATAATGACGGCAAGGCGCTGCCCGCCGCCTTCACGGCGCTGGGCGACTGGCGGCGTGGCGCCCTCCCCCATGCCCGCGCCCAGCGCTGGCTCGCCGCCGCGCCGGCCCTGCCGGTCCCGCCGCCAGCCGTGACCGTGCTCGCCGAGACGCGGCGTGACGGGCAGCGCCATCTGCGCATCCGCCTCGCCGCCAACGGCGCTGATGCGGTGCAACTGATCGCGCGCCGGCAAGGCACGCTCGCCGCCGCCGGCACGGCCGGGCACGCGCAACCTCTGGGCAAGGCATGGAACGCGCAGGATCTCGATACGCTCAGCTGCCAGGGCCGCGGTTGCGACGGCGCGCTGTTCGATCTGGTGCTGGATGGCGCGCAACCCGCCATGTTCGATCTCGTCGGCATGCGGTTCGGCCTGCCCGCCACGGCAGCGCCGCTGGTGCAGGCGCGTCCCCCGGATGCGCGGCCGCAATATACGCCGGACGCGACCTATGCGGTGGGCGCCGTGCGCCTATAGATCGCGTGTCCGATCGCGCTGGCGCTCAATCCTCCGCCATGGCAAAGCGCGGCCCCGCTCCGCTCGTGCCGGCGCGATCCCCCGGATTGTAGAGCGCGCAGCGCTGCAGGGAAAGGCAGCCGCAGCCGATGCAGCCGTCCAGCACGTCGCGGGTGCGCTCCAGCGCGGCGATGCGCTTCCCGATCATGGCGCGCAGGCGCGTGCTGATCGCGCGCCAATCGGCGGCGGTGGGCGTGCGGCCGCTCGGCAGGTCGGCCAGTTCGTCCACGATCTGCGGCAGGGTCAGGCCGAGCTGCTGCGCGATGAGCAGGAAGGACAGCCGCCGGATATCCGAGCGCAGGAACCGCCGCTGCCCGCCGGCGGTGCGGATCGACTGCACCAGGCCCTTCGCCTCGTAGAAGCGGATGGCGGACACGGAGAGCCCGGTCCGCCGCGCGAGGTCGCCGATCGCGAGCAGATCGTTGCCGCGCATGTCAGTCGCTCCATCCGGTCGATGCTTGACCTCAATCTAGCTTCACCTTGTAGATGTCGCAAGCATGGCAACCGACTCGAAAGGACCCATGCCCATGGCCGCTCCCCTTATCGAACATGTGAACCTGACCGTGCGCGATCCGCACCGCACGGCCCGATTGCTGGCCGAGCTGTTTGGCTGGCACATCCGTTGGGAAGGCGAGGCGCGGGACGGCGGCTACGCCGTGCATGTCGGCGACGAGCGCCTCTATCTGGCGCTCTACACGCAGCATGGCTGCCGGCACCCCGGCCGACAGCTTCGTCAAGGGCCGGCCGCTCAACCATGTCGGCATTCTGGTCGACGATCTCGATGCGATGGAGCGCCAGGTGAAAGCGGCGGGGCTCCACCCCTTCGCCCATGCCGATTATGATCCGGGCCGCCGCTTCTATGTCCTCGATCCTGACGGGATCGAGTTCGAGATCGTCAGCTATGCATGAGAAAGGGCGCGGAACCCATGGTCCCGCACCCTCGCATCTCTGCTGTATCTCTTTGATCCGGCATCGCCCGCCAGGCGACGCCCGACGATCGCTTACGCCTCTTCGCGGGTGTCGCGGCGCTCGGCGATGCGGGCGCGCTTGCCGGTGCGGCCGCGCAGATAATAGAGCTTGGCGCGGCGCACGATGCCCTTGCGGACGACCGTGATGCTCTCGACGTTCGGCGAATAGAGCGGGAACACGCGCTCGACGCCCTCACCGAAGCTGATCTTGCGCACGGTGAAATTGGAGCCCATGCCCTTGTTCGAGCGGGCGATGCACACGCCCTCGAAATTCTGGACGCGGGTGCGCTCGCCCTCGACGACCTTCACGCCGACGCGCACGGTGTCGCCCGGGCGGAATTCCGGGATGGCCTTGGCGATGGCGGCAATCGATTCCGCCTCGATGGTCTGCAGCAGGTTCATTGGTCCTGTCTTCCTTCGTCTGTGCGTTGCGCACCAGAGGCAGGTCGGTCCCGAGCGCTCCTGTAGCGCTCCCAGAGGTCCGGCCTGCGTAGCCGTGTATCATCCTCCGCCCTTTGTTTCCGCCAGGCGGCGATCTTCGCATGATCCCCCGATCGCAACATTTCGGGGATCGTGCGCCCTTCCCATTCATAAGGCCGGGTATATTGCGGATATTCGAGGAGACCGCTTTCGAACGATTCCTCGACCCCGCTTGAAGCCGCGCCCATTACGCCGGGAAGCAGGCGAATGCAAGCGTCAAGCAGCGTCAGCGCGCCCATCTCCCCGCCGGAGAGGATGATGTCGCCCATCGACACCTGCTCGATGGGCCGCGCCGCGAACAGCCGCTCGTCGAACCCCTCGAACCGGCCGCACAGGATGGTGACGCCCGGCCCCGCCGCCAGCGCGCGCACGCGGCCTTGCGTGATCGGCGCCCCACGCGGCGTCATGGCGAGCACCGGCAGGTCCGGGCGACGTTCGAGCGCATGATCGACCGCGCGCGCCAGCACGTCGGCGCGCAACACCATGCCCGCCCCGCCGCCGGCCGGCGTGTCGTCGACGCTGCGATGCCTGTCCGTCGCGAAATCGCGGATCTGGATGGGATCGCAAGACCAGATGCCCTGCCCCAGCGCCCGCCCGGCCAGCGAGAGGCCGAGCGGCCCCGGAAACATCTCCGGATAGAGGGTGAGAATCTGGGCGGCGAAGCTCATAGCGGCAGGGTCCAGTTCTCGACGCGGAGGCCGGGCACGTCGGCGAAGTCGGCCTCGTTGCTCGTGATGAGAACGAGGTCCAGCGACAGGGCGTGAGCGGCGATGAGCCGATCGAAACTGCCTCGCCTGAAAGGTATCCGCTGGCAGGCGAGCGCCGCTTCACGAGCGAACGGCAAAGGCTCGATGAGCACGAACAGGCGCTGGGCCCGTTCCATGCGCTTGGCATCGTCGGCCCTGATCCCTCTCAAAACTTCAGCCGCGCAGATCGCGGAGGTCACGACCTGTCCCGGCGCCCAATTCTCGACCCGGTCTCGAAGGGAAGAACCCTTGCCCTCAAGCACATAGATGAGAATGTTGGAATCGAGGAGGAAAAGCGGCTCAGCCACCTTTCAGCCGCTTTCCTTCCCAATCCAGCTCCCGCTCCTCAAACAGCCGCTCCTCGGGTTCCAGCGGCTTCAGGTCTGGTATGGAGCCCCAGACGCCGGACAGATCGATCTTCCTGCCCGGCTGCTCCACCGGCTCGACGCGGAAGCTCATGCGCCCCTCGCGCACCATGCGGACCTTGATCCCCTCGGGCACGCCGAGGCCCTTCGGCAAGCGCAGCGCCACCGAATTGCCCGACTTGAAGGTCCTGCCATGATATTCGCCTTCATCGCTCATCCGAGCCTCCGTATATACGGTAAGTATATACTACTCCACGAAAGCCGGGTCAATTACAGCCCGCTCCGCCTCGATCCGCGCGGCGTGGATCGGCACCATGAAGCGCTTGCCGTCCGGCTTCTCGATCTCGAGGATATCGCCCGCGCCGAAATTCTCGACCAGCATGACCCTGCCGACCGCCGCGCCCGCATCGGTGACGCAGGGCAGGCCGATCAGGTCGACATGATAATATTCGCCCTCCTCCAACGGCGGCAGGGCCGAGCGGGGGACGGTGAGTTCGGTGCCGCGCAGCGCCTCGGCGGCGGCGCGGCCGGTGATCTCGGCGAAGCGCGCCACCGCGCCGTTCGGGCCGGGGCGGATCGCCTTGAGCGTCAGCGCGCGCGCACCCGCGTGCAGGCTCTTGTAGCGCTTGAGGCTGTCCGGCCCGTCGCCGAACAGCTTGAGGCGCACCTCGCCCGACACGCCATGCGCGCCGATGACGGCCGCCAGCGTGACGGGGCGGTCAACGGTCATGGCTGGCACACGCGGACAAGCCCCTCCCCGTGAGGGGAGAGGCTGGAACAGGGTGCGGGGAGAGATGCGCTTCGCGCACACCTACCCCCGTCCCCTCCCTTGAAAGGGAGGGGTGACACAAGGGCTCAGCCCTCGGCCTGCTCTTCGGCGGGCGCATCGGCAGCGGGCGCCTCGGCAGCCGGAGCCTCAGCGGCGGGAGCCGCCTCGGCGGGAGCCTCGGCGGGGGCTTCCGCAGCGGGAGCATCCTCGACAGCCGGCGCCTTGGCGGCTTCCTCGGCGGCCTTGCGGGCTTCCTCGGCCTCGGCCAGCTTTGCGGCCTTGTCCTCGGCGCGATCCTTGGCCTTCTGACCCGGCTCGGCCTTGTTGGGATTGCTGCGCGCCGCGCGCTCCTTGACGCCGACGGCATCGAGGAAGCGGGCCACGCGGTCGGTCGGCTGCGCGCCGACGCTCACCCAATGCTTGGCGCGCTCGACGTCCAGCACCACGCGCTTCTCGTCATCCTTGGCGAGCAGCGGATTGTAGCTGCCGATGCGCTCGATGAAGCGGCCGTCACGCGGCGAGCGGCTGTCGGTCACCACGATCTTGTAATAGGGCCGCTTCTTGGAACCGCCACGCGACAGGCGAATGCTCGTTGCCATAACGTCTTACCTTACCTTTCTGTACAAATTCAAATTGTTGAGAGTCATTTCTTACCGAATTTCTGAAAGCCGGGCGGCAGGCCGCCCATGCCACCGCCAGGCAACCCCGGCAGGCCGCCAAGGCCGCCCGCGCCACCGGCATCGCCACCAGCGCCGCCGCCGCCGAGCAGACCGCCCAGCCCGCCCATGCCGCCACCGCCGCCGCCGGCGAACATCTTGGCCAGCCCCTTGAGACCGCCCATCTTCTTGATCTTCTTCATGGCGCCTTCCATCTCCTTGTGCATCTTGAGGAGACGGTTGACGTCCTGCACCTGGAGGCCGGCGCCCTTCGCCACGCGAATCTTGCGCTTGGCGTTGAGCAGGTCGGGCTTCTCGCGCTCCTTGGGCGTCATCGAGCCGATCAGCGCATCGAGATGGACCAGCGTCTTATCGTTCACGCCGGCATTGGCCATCTGCGCCTGTGCCTTCTTGAGGCCGGGGATCATGCCCGCCAGCATGCCGAGGCCGCCCATCTTCTGCATCTGCCGTAATTGCGCGCGCAGGTCGTTGAGGTCGAACTTGCCCTGCGCCATGCGCTTGGCGAGCTTGTCCGCATCCTCCTGCTGGATGGTCTCGGCCGCGCGCTCGACGAGGCTGACGACATCGCCCATGCCGAGGATGCGCTGGGCGACACGCGCGGGATGGAAGGGCTCGATCGCGTCCAGCTTCTCGCCGGTGCCCGCGAACTTGATCGGCTGGCCGGTCACGGCGCGCATGGAGAGCGCCGCGCCGCCGCGCGCATCGCCGTCCATGCGGGTGAGGATGACGCCGGTCAGCGGCACCTGCTGGGTGAAGCTGGTCGCCACATTGACGGCGTCCTGGCCGGTGAGGCTGTCGACCACGAGCAGGATCTCGGCCGGATTGGCAACATCGGCCACCGCCTTCATCTCGTCCATCAGCGCCTGGTCGACATGGAGGCGGCCGGCGGTGTCGAGCATCAGCACGTCGAAGCCCTGCAGCTTCGCCGCCTGCATGGCGCGCTTCGCGATCTCCACCGGCTGCTGGCCGAGCACGATCGGCAGCGTCGCTACGTCCGTCTGCGTGCCGAGCACGGCAAGCTGCTCCTGCGCGGCCGGGCGATTGACGTCCAGCGACGCCATCAGCACCTTCTTGCGCTCCTTCTCCTTGAGCCGCTTGGCGAGCTTGGCGGTGGTCGTCGTCTTGCCCGAGCCCTGGAGGCCGACCATCATGACGATGGCGGGCGGCGTCATGTCGATCAGCAGCTCGCTCGTCTCCGCGCCCAGCGTCTCGGTGAGCGTGTCGGAAACGATCTTGACGACCATCTGGCCGGGCGTGATCGAGCGCAGCACGTCCGATCCGACCGCGCGCTCGGTCGCCTTGTCGACGAATTCGCGCACCACCGGCAGCGCCACGTCCGCCTCCAGCAGGGCGATTCGCACCTCGCGCATGGCGGCGCGCACGTCGGCCTCGGTGAGCGCGCCGCGCCCCCGCAGCTTCTCGAACACGCTGCCCAGCCGATCGCTCAGACTGTCGAACATCAACACCTCGTCTGCGGTCGCAGCCGCGAAAAACCTTGCCTCAAGCCCCGAACGACAAACACGCCGGCGGGCGAAACCTCGCCGGCCAGCGTCTCTCCATGGACAGGCACATCCAGGACATGTCAGGGTGTCCGCACCGGCGAAACGCCGCTCGCGAACGGGCGCGCCTTAGCGCAGCGCAGCCGGAATGGCAATCATTCGCTGTCCGGCGAGGACTTTCCGGCGTTCCGGTAAAGCAGGCCGCGCCGCACGTCCTGGACGAAGCTGCGATGCGCGGTGCAGGCCGTGCCGCAGCGACGCGTCTCGGCATGCTCGCATGCGAGCGCCTGCGCCGCGATGGTGCGGCGCGTCCGCGCCCAGAGCGCTTCGGGCGTTTCCGTGCGCAGATCGCCGCTGTCTCGGAAGCGCCAGCATTGATTGACTCGGCCGTCCGGGCGGATGTCCAGCGTGCGCAGCCCGACGAGGCAGCCCGCCTTGCCCTGCCGCACCGGCTCGCCCCGGAAATGTGCGCCGATCGCGCGCAACTTGTCCACGCTCGTCTCGATTGGCGCGCCCGCCGCCTTCATGGCAATCAGCGCCTCGATCTCCATGTCGAGCCGCGCCAGCGCATTGTCGCCCGTGACATAGAGGCGGTCGCGCGCCTCGCCCTCGCCCAGCCGCACCGGGCTGAAATCGACCAGCAGTCCGCCGTCCATCTCCTGCGCCCAGTCCACGATCTCGCGCAGATGATCGAAATTGTCGGCATGGACGGTGGGCTTGATGCGCACCGGGAAGCGCTGGCCGGATGCCGCGCGCGCGGCGAGCAGGGCGCGCAGATTCTCCGTGATCCGCACCAGCGAGCCGGGGATGCCGCGCACCCGATCGTGCGCGCCGGCGCGGTTGCTGTCCACGGAGATGTCGACATTGAGCGGCCGCGCCGCCACCAGCTGCTCCAGCGGCCGGCCGCGCAGCATCGAGCCGTTGGTGATGAGGCCCCAGTCGATGCCCCGGACGCGGCAATGCGTCACCAGCGGCAGGAAGGCGGGCGATAGCATCGGCTCCCCGCCCGAGAACTGGATGACGAAGCGGCCGAGGAACGCCCTCAGCTGGTCGACGATGTCGCGCCATTGCGCGAAGTCCAGCTCGTCCCGATAGGTCTCGCGGCTCCAATGATTGCAATATTGGCAGCGATAATTGCACCGGTCGGTGAGCGTGATCTTGATGTCGCTGGGCCGCGTGAGGTTCCAGCCGGTGCGCAGATACAGCGCCTCCCGCGCTTCCCGCAGGAACAGGTTGCGCGCCAGTCCCAGCCCAGTTCGTGCCTCCACTTCCGCAACCACCTTTCGTCAGCCGAGATGCCTTGCCGGAAACTGCGCCGCCACGGCGCGAATGGTCAAATCCATTCCGCTCCCCCCGCGGCGATGGCGTATCATTTCGGAACGGGCGGCCGCCCCCTTCGTCAGCGCTTGCACCGGCGCGCGCCGTGGATCAAGATCGGGCGTGGCCCGCGCCGCGCGATAACGGCTTGTTCAGGGCCGGTGTCATAGTGCGATTGGCGGTTTTTATAGCTGGCATTTGCTGCTAATCAGCAGAACCGGTCTGCAAGAGAGGCTTTCGCGTGTCCATGGAAGGCAAGATCACTCCAGGCAATGGCCCCGACGATGCCGAGGACGCGCCTGCGCCCCGCCTGTCACGCCGCCACCTGATGATGGGCGCCGGCCTGCTGGCGGTCAGCGGTCTCGCCTTCGCCCGCACGCCGCGGCGCCGCTATCCCGATCTGACCGACGAGCAGTTCGAGGCCATGTTCCCGACCAGCTTCGGCGACTGGCGCGTCCTGCCGGTCAGCGAACTGGTGATGCCGCCCGAGAGCGATCTCGCCAACAAGCTCTATCAGCACATCCTGACGCGCACCTATGTCGACAAGGATGGCGTCGGCATCATGTTCCTGGCGGCCTATAACAGCATGCAGCTGAACAATGTGCAGCTTCACCGTCCCGAGGTCTGCTATCACGCCTCCGGCTTCACCATCGACGAGAGCCGCCCCTACGATCTGCGCGTGCGTGCCGATGACGTGGTGCCCGCCCGCTTCGTCGAGGCGACGCGCGGCTCGCGGACGGAGACCGTGCTCTACTGGACCCGCATCGGCGAGGAGTTCCCGCAGACCTGGACCGGCCAGCGCATCTCCATGACCAAGGCCAATCTGGAAGGCTATATGGCAGACGGCCTGCTGCTGCGCCTGTCCACCGTCACCCCCGATTCGGGCCAGGCGGCGACGCAGATCACCCGCTTCATCAGCGACATGGTCGGGCATGGCGGCGCGCCCATGCGGCATTTGCTCCTCGGCAAGGCCTGACGCGGCGGAAGGCTGGCAGCGACGCCGGCCGGTTTTCCACGAACCCTCATCCGGCAAAGCTGGGATGGCGGGCTTCCATCAAAACGGAACGAACCTCAGTGCGCCTGCGGAGGCAGGAGCACTGAGTTCATCTCATGTGGGCAAGCCCATGGCAGGCCCCAAAAACAGCGCTCTCAGGCAGCCGCGCCGCTGCTGTCCGTCACGGGCTTGCGCGCACCGCCCCGCTTCAGCCGCGGCCAGATCAGCCCGACCACATGGTCGATCAGGAAGATCGCGATCAAGGCCGTCAGGAACATGGTCATGCCCGCGAAATCGTGCAGGAAGCCCTGCGCCGCGGCTTCGCCCGCATGATAGGTCAGCAGCACCAGGATGAGGATGCGAACGAAATTGGCGAACACGGCGACCGGGATGATCGCCAGGAACATCAGCAGCGCATAGCGCAGGTTCGCGCTGTGCCGCAGATAGACGTAGAACAGCGCGATCGCCGAGAGCGAGATGAGTGAATTGAGGCCCGAGCAGGCATCCGCCACCAGCAGCTGATACTGGCCGATCTGGATCGTAACGCCCGCCGAGGCGATCGGGTAGCCCAGCCAGTAAAGGAAGCCCACCGCCCATCGCGACAGCGCCACCTTGAGCGGATTGGTGACGATCGCCACCACCGTCTCGGGTGGCGGGAAGACGAACAGCAGGTAAAGCAGCGGGAACCACATCATCTTGAGGGCCTTCCAGCCCACGAAGCTGAAGATGGTCGCAACCACCAGGCCATACATGAGATAACCCTCGGTCTCGACGATGTGGCTTACGCGCGAGATGAAGTAGCACAGCAGCAGCGGAATGAAGATCGCCGCGACGATCTTGCCCGGAGGCGGCCGGAAATAGGGCCGCGCCACCATCCATTCGCGCGCCAGCAGCCACAGGCCCGTCGCCAGCACGATCGGCCCGTGCGCGCCCTGATCGGTCGCCCAGCTCTCGTTGGCGACCAGCATCATGGTCGGCACCAGGATCGAGAGCATGCCCGCGACCAGGATCGGATTGGACAGCAGCCAACCGACAGCCGATTGAAAGAATGTCTTTTTCTCGACTAAAGTTGCGTCTGTCGCCATGTCCGTCCTCGGTTGCTCATCCGCCCTAATAACTGGAGGTTAAAAGCTGATGATGGCCGCCCCCCTGCGGCCCCTCGCGTTCTTATCGCCACCAATAGGCAATTGCACGGATTTCCGCGCTGACCCGCGCCGGCGCGTCGGACGGCGCCGCAGGATCGTCGAATGCCACATGCGGCACGCAACGCGCCACATCCTCGCGGCTGTCATGCGTCTTGAACACGATCGCCTCGTCATGCGTCATGTCCGGGAACCAGTGCCAGCGATGCGCGGGATCGTGCGCGACCACATAGCCCTCGAACTGCCAGTCGCCGCCCGGGCTGTCGAAGATCGCATCGGCCTTGATGAGTTCCCCGCCGCTCAGGCTCCGCGCGTCGCAGATGGCGAGCGGCACGTCCTGCGGCGGCGGCGAGAGGGCGCGCCAGACATTGTAATGCGCCGCGCGGCGGAACGCGTGCCCTTCCGGACAGCGCTGCTGCGAAAAGCCCTGCCCGGTCGCGTCGCTCACGTCGACATGGGCGAAGCGCGCCGGATAGCTGTTGTCGCTCGACCCCGCCCGGCCCGACTGCTCGGAGAAGCGCAGGATGGGCGGCGCGCCGACGAACACGGCATCGGCGCCCGTCAGTTCGCGCAGCATCGCCTCGATCCCCGCCGCATGACGCGGATGGTTGGCCTTGTCGGTCAGCTCCTCGACCGCCGCGCGATGGGGCACGATCATGAAGCCCGCGCCGTCCAGGTCCAGCGACGCCGCCCGGCCATCCGTCGCCGGCATGGCATGCTGGTCGATCACCACCGTGTCGCGGCTATGGTCGTTGGCATAGTAGCGCGGCCGCTCGGGCGTGCGCGCAACATAGTTGATCGTCACGGCATCGCGGTCGCCTGCTGCTGTCATCATGCTCTCCTTAACTGCGCGCCAACGCTAATATATCCCGAGGGCGGACGGAAGGGGATTGCGACTCGACATCCGCCCCCATCGCCCGCCATGAAGGCCCCGAACCAGATCGGGACAGATGGACAGGCGACGGGCGGCGCGTGACAGGCAAGGACGATTTCACGCGGCGCCGCGCGCTGCGCTCCATCATCGGCGGATCGCTCGGCAATTTCGTCGAATGGTATGACTGGTACGTCTATTCCGCCTTCTCCGTCTATTTCGCCGGACGCTTCTTCCCCGCCGAGGACCAGACCGCACAGCTGCTGAGCACCGCCGCCATCTTCGCGGTCGGCTTCCTGGTGCGGCCGGTGGGCGCCTGGCTGATGGGCACTTATGCCGACCGGCACGGGCGCAAGGCCGGCCTCGCCCTCTCGGTAGGGCTGATGGGCGGCGGATCGCTGCTCATCGCCTGCACGCCCACCGCACAGACCATCGGCATCGCCGCGCCGGCGCTGCTGCTGCTCGCGCGACTGCTCCAGGGCCTGAGCGTGGGCGGCGAATATGGTGCCAGCGCGACCTATCTCGCCGAGATGGCCGGGCCGAACCGGCGCGGCCTCGTCTCAAGCTGGCAATATGTGACGCTGATCGGCGGCCAGCTCGCGGCGCTCGCCGTGCAACTCGCGCTCCAGGCGACGCTCAGCGAGGCGGCGATGGAGCAATGGGGCTGGCGCGTGCCTTTCCTGATCGGCGCGGCACTGGCGATCGGCGTGTTCATCCTGCGCCGCCGGATCGACGAGACCGCGGATTTCGCGGCGGCGCGCGCCAGCGGCCGGCGCACCGGCGGGCTGGAGCTGATCCGCGCCCATCCACGCGAGGCGGGGCTGGTGCTCGCCCTCACCGCGGGGGGCACCCTCTCCTTCTACGCCTACACGACCTATATGCAGAAATATCTGGTCAATTCGGCGGACTTCACCCGCCCGCAGGCGACCGTCATCATGACCGCGGCGCTGGCGCTGTTCATGCTGCTCCAACCTGTCTTCGGCGCGCTTTCGGACCGGATCGGGCGGCGACCGCTGCTCATCGGCTTCGGCATCGCGGGCACGCTGTTCACCGTGCCGCTGTTCCAGGCGATCGGCGCCACGCGCAGCGAAGGCGCGGCCTTCGGCCTGGTGCTGGCCGGGCTGATGATCGTCTCCGGCTACACGTCGATCAACGCCATCGTGAAGGCCGAGCTGTTCCCACCGCATATCCGCGCGCTGGGCGTCGCCCTGCCCTATGCCATCGCCAACGCGCTGTTCGGCGGCACGGCGGAATATGTGGCGCTCTGGCTGGTGCAGGCGGGGCATGAATCGCTGTTCTTCTATTATGTCAGCGGCATGTGCTGCCTCTCGCTCATCGCCTATTGGCGCATGCGCGAGACGGCGCGGCACGGGACGATGGGAGCGCACTGAGCGCGCAGGCTGCTCCCATTTGCCGTGATTTGCGAGCCGGCAGACCGCCCATCTGCCTCACATCAATCGGGAGCGTGCCCGATTGATGTTGAACCACTCGTTGGACAAACCCTAGCTGCTCGCCTGCAGCCGCTCGGCCTGCGGCATCGCGACCGCCTCGCCGGTGCGGGTGCGCAGGGAGATGCGATCGCGCCCCGAGCGCTTGGCTTCGTAGAGCGCTTCGTCCGCCATGCGATAGAGCTGCTGGAAATCGCCGGAGGGCCGCGCCTCTGCGATGCCGATGCTGGCCGTGACCAGCCGCTCGCCCAGCACCGCGCGATGGTCGCACGCGGCAATTTCGCATCGGACGCTGTCGGCGAATCGGGCGAGCGCGAAGCCGTCCACCCCGGTCATCATCAGCCCGAACTCCTCGCCGCCGAGCCGCGCCGCCGTGCCCATCGGCCCTTCCCAGCGCTCCAGCCGGCGCGCGATGGTGCAGAGCACCGTGTCGCCCGCCTCATGGCCATGCTGGTCGTTGATCGACTTGAACCGGTCGATGTCGATCAGCAGCAGCGCCACCGGCGTCCCATGCTCGCCCACCTGTTCGAGCAGCGGCGCGATCGCCTCGATGAAGCCGCGCCGGTTGCGCAGGCCGGTGAGCGGGTCGCGCCGCGCCAGCTCATGGGCGCGGGCCTCGGCGGCGCGGGCATGGTCGCGCTCCACGCGCAGCTCGGCCAGCCGCCGCGTCGCCGCGATCGAAAGCCACAGCGTCTGCCAGGTCGCCGCCATCAGCACGAAGATCTTGGAACCCGCGCCCCAGAACAGGCTGTCGACATCGACCAGCGTGACGAAGCCCAGCGCCGCCATCGGCACTGACCAGGAGGCGAGGAAATCACGCGCTTCCCGACTGCCGCGCCACATGGCGACGGCCAGGCAGGCGAGCACCGCCAGCAGGTCCGCGAGGATCAGCAGGTTGGTGACGCCGGCCAGCCGCATCAGGTCCCCGCTGCGCATCAGCGTCACCGGCACCGCGCAGATGCCAATCGCCAGCGCGAGTCCGAGCGTGCCCAGACGCATCGCGCGCGGCAGCCTGGTCCGGTCCAGGGCGGTGACGGCGCCCACGGTGGCCAGCACGATGGCGAGAAAGGACAGGAAGGTGCAGGTCTGCGCCGAGATGGAGCCCGCCATGCCGGGGAGGACCAGCAGGTGCAGCTGCGACCAGCAGGCGCCCCAGAGCAGCATGCACATGGCCCAGGCGCCCTGCCACGCAAGATATTGGCGGCGCACCGCCCCGGCCAGCGACAGATTATAGAGACCGCCGACCAGCAGCAGCATGAGCGCCGCGCCGGCCGAAGCGGCCAGCCCCACCGACTGGATGCCGCTCTCGCCGCGCCCGATCAGCCGGACGTGCAGCAGGTCCATGCTCGTCAGCCGGTCGAACCGCAGGGCGATCGCCGCCAGCGGCGCCTCGCGCTCGGGCGGCTCGAACGCGATCTGCCCGCCGGCGCGCCAATGCCAGCCGAAATCGCCGCCGCGCACGCTCTGCCAGACGGTCACGCCGTCGGCGTAGGTGAAGGCGACGGCCAGCCGATCGAAGCGGGACTGGTGCACCATGAGGGCGAGCGGACCATGATCGGCCGACAGCCGGTCCGCCGGCGCACGCAGCCACAGGCTGGCCTGCTGATAGTCGCGCGCCGTGCCTGAACAGGCGAAGCGGAGCGAGGCAAGCCGCGCGTCGGGCGAACCGGTATCGGTCACGGCGTGACAGAAGCTGGTTTTCAAATCCAGCTCCTGAGCGCCGGCCGACCCGCTCCAGCCCCCGGCCAGGAGGCCCAGCAGCATGAGCGCCAGCCAGCGACTCGCGGCGACGCGGATAGACCCCAACCGGCTCATCCCCCACGCTATGCCCGCCGAGAGTTGTGAAAATCTTTACCAGACGGAAACTTTACACATCCCGCGGGACCATGATCGCTCGGGGGCCGCCGCCGAGGTTAATCCGCCTCGCGCAGCCGCATCAGCCCTTCCTGCGCCACGCTGGCGACGAGGCGTCCGTCGCGGTCGTAGAACTGACCGCGCGAGAAGCCGCGGGCGGCGCCGGAGAAGGGGCTGTCCATCGTGTAGAGCAGCCACTCGCCGCACTCGACATCGCCATGGAACCAGACGCTGTGGTCGATGCTGGCGCTGGCCACGTCCGGCCCGCCCAGTTGCAGGCCGTGCGGGCGATAGGCGGTGGCGAGCAGCAGCAGGTCGCTGGCGAAGGCGAGCACCGCGCGCTGCATCGCCTGCGGCACGCCCAGCGGACCCGTGCCGATGCGCAGCCAGCAGGCCGTGCGCGGCTCCAGCGCCGTGCCCTCGATCTCCGGCACGAAGCCCTCGACGGGGCGCAGCTCGATGGGGCTGGGCCGCCGCGCCATGCTGCGCAGTACCGGGCCGGCGGGGATCTCATGCGTGGCGACCAGCTCGCGCAGGCTCGGCAGGCGCTCGGGCGGCGTCATGTCCGGCATCGGCGCCTGGTGCGAGGGGCCGGGCTCGGCGCGCTGGAAAGAGGCTGCGAGGTTGAAGATCGGCTTGCCGAGCTGGTGCGCCACCACGCGGCGATTGGAGAAGGACCGCCCCTCCATGTCCGCGTCGACCGCGTAGGCGATCTCATGATCCTCGCTCGCCGGCCGCATGAAATAGCAGTGCAGCGAATGCACCAGCCGATCGTCCGGCACCGTCTTGGCCGCGGCCATCAGCGCCTGGCCGACCACTTGCCCGCCGAACACGCGCCCCACCCCGCCGGGCCGGCGCCGGCCGTTGAAATGCCGCGCCTGCGCCGCCGGCACCACGTCCAGCAGGGCGATCAGCGCGCGCGTGAGAAAGGCGGGATCGGGCTGGGGGTCGGTCATTCTGGAGTCCTCGTCCTTCTTCCGGGGGGCGGTATTAAGGGGAGGCATGCGCCGCCGATCCGGCCTTGGCAAGCGCTGGACGTGCACGCGCGCTTACCCTAGCGTCAATCGGATGACCGAATTATTCGCCTTCAAGTTGCTGCGCCCGGAGGAATGGGCGGCCTGGCGCGAGTCGCGCCTGTTCACCGGCGCGCCCGTGGACCTGGCCGACGGCTATATCCATCTTTCCACGCGCGATCAGGTGCGCGAGACCGCCGCCAAATGGTTCGCCGATGTCGATCCGGCGATCCTTGTGATGGTCGATCTGGCCGCGCTCGGCGAGACGGTGCGCTGGGAGCCCTCGCGCGGAGGCGCGCTGTTCCCGCATGTCTATGGCGCGATTCCCTTCGCGGCGGTCGCGGGCAACAGCAAGCTGCGGCTGGGCGACGACGGCGCGCATGTCTTCCCGGAAGGGTTCGCCTGAGATGACGCATCAGGTCCATATCGTGGGCGGCGGGCTCGCCGGCAGCGAGGCGGCGTGGCAGCTCGCCCGGCGCGGCATCCGCGTGCGCCTCTCCGAGATGCGCGGCGGCGGGGACATGACGCCCGCCCATCAGGGCGACGCGCTGGCGGAGATGGTCTGCTCCAACAGCTTCCGCTCGGACGATCCGGTCAACAATGCCGTGGGCCTGCTGCATCAGGAGATGCGCGCGCTCGGCTCGCTCATCATGGCGGAGGCCGACAAGGTGCGCCTGCCCGCCGGATCGGCGCTGGCGGTGGACCGGGACCTGTTCGCGCAGGGCGTCACCCGCGCCATCGCGGCCCATCCGAACATCGAGCTGGTGCGCGAGCGGGTCGACGCGCTGCCGCAGGACGGGCTCGCCATCGTCGCGACCGGCCCGCTCACCGCCGCGCCGCTCGCCGAGGCCATCGCCGGCGCGACGGGCAGCGACCAGCTCGCCTTCTTCGACGCCATCGCGCCGATCATCCATGGCGACACGATCGACATGGACATCGCCTGGAAGGCCAGCCGCTGGGACAAGGGCGGGCCGGACGGCGACGGCAAGGACTATATCAACTGCCCGATGAACCGGGACCAATATGAGGCCTTCGTGGACGGCCTGCTCGCCGGCCCGAAGACCGAGTTCAAGCAGTGGGAAACGGACACGCCCTATTTCGAGGGCTGCATGCCCATCGAGGTGATGGCGCAGCGCGGGCGCGAGACGCTGCGGCACGGCCCCATGAAGCCGGTCGGCCTCGACAATCCGCGCACCGGCCGCTGGCCGCATGCCGTGGTGCAGCTGCGGCAGGACAATGCGCTCGGCACGCTGTGGAACATGGTCGGCTTCCAGACCAAGCTCAGATATGAGGCGCAGGTGGCGCTGTTCCGCACCATCCCGGCGCTGGAGAATGCGCAGTTCGCGCGGCTGGGCGGGCTACACCGCAACACCTTCATCCGCAGCCCCGAACTGCTCGACGGCACGCTGGCGCTGCGCAGCGCGCCGCATATCCGCTTCGCCGGACAGATCACGGGGTGCGAGGGTTATGTGGAAAGTGCAGCGGTGGGCCTGCTCGCCGGCCTGATGACCGCGGCGCAGATCGCCGGTCACGCCCTCCCCGCCCCACCCGCCGAGACAGCGCTGGGCGCGCTGCTCGGCCACATCACCGGCGGCGCGGATGCGCAGAGCTATCAGCCGATGAACGTCAATTTCGGCCTGTTCCCGCCCATCGAGGATGAGAGCGTGCGCAAGAAGCAGCGCAAGCAGGCCTATACCGACCGCGCCCGCGCCGCGCTGGCGGACTGGCTGGCGGCGGCGGAAGCGACCGGGCGGATGGCGGCTCTCTGAGAATCAGGGCGTATCGGCCTGAAACATATATATAATATATAGTGCTCCTGCGAAGGCAGGAGCCCAGGGCGCATGAGCGGTTCGCTGCCGCCCTGGGCTCCTGCCTTCGCAGGAGCACTGACACTATTTTATCGCAAAATACTCTGGATCGCCGCCTCTTGGTCCGGCCGGATCGCTCTGTTAGGCAGGCATCAGGTCAGACATGCACGGACAGCCGCCTTGGGACTGCACGACCCCGCTCATCACGACCATGGACACGACGCGCACGATCATGGCCATGACCACGACCACGCGCACGGCCTCGGCGGGCATCATCATGCGCCCGCCTCCTTCGGCCGCGCGTTCGCGATCGGCATCCTGCTCAACACCGGCTTCGTCGTCATCGAGGGCGCCTATGGGCTGCTCTCCGGCTCGATGGCGCTGGTGGCGGACGCCGGGCATAATCTCTCCGACGTGCTGGGCCTGCTCATCGCCTGGGGCGCCACCATCCTCGCTGCGCGCTCGCCGAGCAGCCGCTTCACCTATGGCTTCAAGAGCTCGTCCATCCTCGCCGCGCTGCTGAACGCGGTGCTGCTGCTGATCGCCGTGGGCGCGATCGCGCTGGAAAGCGTGCAGCGCCTGTTCGCGCCCGAGCCGGTCAACAGCGGCACGGTCATCACCGTCGCCGCCATCGGCATCCTCATCAATGGCTTCACCGCCCTGCTCTTCATGCGCGGCGGCAAGGACGACATCAACATACGCGGCGCCTTCCTCCACATGGCGGCCGACGCGCTGGTCTCGCTGGGCGTGGTGATCGCGGGCATATTGATCGGCATCACCGGCCTGGTCTGGATCGATCCCGTGACCAGCCTGGTCATCGTGCTGGTCATCACCATCGGCACCTGGGGCCTGCTGCGCGATTCGGTGAAGATGAGCCTGCTGGCCGTGCCCGACCGGGTCGATCACGCGGCGGTCGAGGCCTGGCTATGCGCGCAGCCGGGCGTGACGGACGTCCACCATATCCATATCTGGCCGCTCGGCACCACGGACACCGCCATGACCGCACATCTCCACATGCCCGGCGGCCATCCGGGCGACGCCTTCCTCCATCAACTGGAGCAGGCGATGAGCGCCCGCTTCCGCATCGGCCACTCGACCTTCCAGATCGAGATCGAGGGGCATGGCGAGAGCGAGGCGCATTGCGGGTGATGGGAAGGGCGCTGCCCCTCCCGGTCTGAACAAGTGCTCCTGTGGAAGCAGGAGCCCTAAGTTTCTCTGGATCGGAAAGCCTCTAACCTCCCGTGACGACCGGAAGGCTATCCCGCCCCCTCACCCCTCGGGGATCACCGGCACCAGCAGATGGCTGTCGAAATCCCCGCCCGCATGGATGATGTGCTGCCCCTTGTTGCGCAGCTCCTCATGCCGCGCGAAGGGGAGGTTGGGCAGGCCCTCGCGGTAGATGTCCATGCCCTTCACCACCACGCGCAGCGTCTCGCCGGCGCGGAACAGGGTGGAGGAGGGCCAGATCTCGATCTCGACCGGCACCGGCACGCCCGGTTCCAGAAGCTCTTCCTTGCGGTGGCTGTGTACCGGCTGCCACGGCGTCGATCGCGTCTCGTCCAGCGCGCGATGGCTCGCCCGCAGCCAGCCCAGCGCCACCGGACCGTTCTCGAAAAAGGCATAGAAGGTCATGCCGACCGGCTCGCCCTGCGCATCCAGCTTCTGGATCGCGACGAACAGGTCCATGTCGTCCGCGTCCTGCGCCTCGACCCACAGCTTGAGCTTCATATAGCCGGTGATCTCGGTCTCGGCCTCGAAGCGATGGTCGAACAGCGCCTCGCCGGCCTCGTCGAGCGGATCGTAGGAAATCTGCGCCGCCGCCGTCACCGGCGCAGTGGACAGCATGCCGCTCGAAGCGTCCAGCCACAGCGCCTGGTAATCGGTGCGCGCCAGCGGCCATTCCCGCTCGTCGCGCGTCTGCCAGGCCTGCGCGCTCTCGCGCACCTCGATCTGCACGGGCGGCCACTGCTCCACGCCCCGCGCCTCACCCTTGAGGAACTGGTCGAAAAAGGCCCGCGCCCGCTCGCGGCTCTCGGGCATGTAGAAATGCGCCCATTTCTTCTGCCCGTGCGCCAGCAGCCATTTCTGCTTGGATGAGAAATGGCGGAACGCCTCGAAGGTGCCGCGCGTGTGCAGTCCCTGATCGGCCCAGCTCGCCACCACGAAGGCCGGCACGTCGATCGCCGAAAGATCGACGTCCTTGCTTTCCCAATAGGCGTCGTGAAGCGGATGCGCCTGAACGTTGGCGTTGGTGTCCTCATAGCGCGTGGTCGAGAAGCGCAGGTTCGCCGAGCCGCGCGGCACGAAGCCGGTCTCGCGGATGCCGCCATGATAGGCGAACTCGCGATACCAGTCGGAGAAGCCCTCCCATGGATTGATCGCGGCGAGATGCGGCGGCTTCAGCTGCGCCACCAGATACTGGATGGCGGCGAGATAGGAGACGCCGGTCATGCCCACCTTGCCGTTGCTCCATGGCTGCACGCCCAGCCACTCGATGAGGTCGTAGCAGTCCTCGCCTTCGCCGATGCCGTTGTGGCGCAACTCGCCCTCGGAAAGCCAGGCGCCGCGCGGGTCGGCGAAGCAGACCGCATAGCCATGCGCGCACCAATAGGCGGGGTCCGGCGCCTCGAAGGCAGTGAAGCGCGACATCCACCCTTCCTGCACGCCCGAGGGCGGCCACAGCCTGTCCGAGAGGCCGTGCTTGCCATAGGGGCTCCAGCCGAGCAGCACCGGCATGGGGCCGTCCGGCCGGTCGGCGGGGCGATAGATGTCGGCGAGGATGCGCACGCCGTCGCGCAGCGTCACTTCCACATTGCGGTCGATGAGGAGGCCGTCCTCTTCCCACTGGCTGTGATCGCGCGGCGGCAGCGGCGGCTTGTTCGGGGCCGTGGCGGGATCGACGCCCTCCTGCATGATGAGCGTGAAGGCTTGGCTCCCGGCCATGGCGGTCTCTCCCGATTAGAGCGTCAAAATATAGAGAAACGCCCGGCGACCTGTCTGGCCGCCGAGCGTCTGGTGCGTCCTAGAACTGGAAGCGGGCGCCGATGCGATAGGCCCGGCCCAGCACGTCGTAGAGCACGTTGTTGGTCGGGCCGAAGCTCGACGGCGCATCCTTCGGCGGGTCCTTGTCGAACAGATTGTTCACCGCGCCGAAAATCTCGACCTTCTGGTCGCCCTGCCGCCAGACAGCCACGCTGGCATTGAGGTTCACATAGGTCCAGGCGCCGATATGATTGTCGTTGATGCTGTTCGCCTTGAGCGGATCGTAGCCGTCCTGGCCCGGCCCAACCAGCTCCGAATTGTAGACGCCCGACGAGATGTGCCGGACCTGGAGCTGCGTCGTCACGATATCCGAGCTGTAGGTCAGATAGGCGTTGACGATGTAATGCGGCACGCCCGAGGGCAGCGACACCGGCGAGCCGTTCATGCCCGCACGGTCCACCCGGCCGCTCGCCGAGACGGTGACGAGATCGTCGACGATCGTGGCGAGGCCACGCAGCGAGATCTCACCGCCCGCAATGGTCATCGGCAGGGTGTAGAGCGCTTCCACATCCCAGCCTTGCGTGATGAGGCTGCCCAGGTTGATGTTGCGGTTGACCACCTGGGTGATGTTGCCGCCACCGTCGCGCGTCACCAGGTCGCACAGGGCCTGCACCCCGGTCTCGCAGCCATTGACGATGACCTGCGCGCCGAGCGTGGAGACCGCCTTGTCGAGCTGGATGTCGTAATAGTCGACGGACAGGCGGAAACGGCCGGCCGAGCCGAGATCCGGCTGGAACACGACACCCACCGTCCAGGTGTCCGCCTCTTCCGGCACCAGCTGGTCGTTGCCGCCCAGCAGCACCTGCGAGAGCGCCTGGGTGCCGGTCCGGGGATCGAGGATCGACTGGAAGCTCGTCTGCGTCGGGCCGAACAGCTCGAACAGGTTGGGCGCGCGGATGTCACGCGAGATGGTGCCGCGGAAGCGGAGCCAGTCGAGCGGCGCCCAGTCCGCGCCGACCTTCCACGTCATCACGTCGCCGCTGGTGGAATAGTCGGTGTAGCGCAGCGCGCCGTTCAGCTCGGCGCCCTGGAACAGCGGGATGCTCAACTCGCCGAATGCCTCGAACACATCCACCTTGCCGCTGATCGGCGAACCGGGGCCGGTGTAGAACTGCAGCGCCCGCGAGATCGGGTCCGCATCGCCGTTCGCGCGATCCTGACGGATCTCGACGCCGGTGGCCGCCTTGATCGGGCCGGCCCAGCCCTCGAACAGCGTGCCCTGCATCGCGGCCGAGACCACATTCTGCGTGAGCCGCGTGTCCTGCATCACCGTGCCGGTGATGTAGTCCAGCGCCGCCGGGTTCTGGAGCGCCGAACCGTCGCCGAAGGGATTGATCGGCTGGCATCCGGCGGCGGCCGCCACGCCATCGCGCACGCCCCGGCAGACGATCGAGCCGTCCTCAAGCTTCACGGAGTCGAGCGCGAAGGTCAGGCGCGGGGTGATCGTGGTGTTGTAGCCACGCTGCGAATAGTTGGTGCGGCCATATTGATAATAGGCGTCGAAGGTCCAGTCGCCCCACATCTGCGCATTGATGCCGACCACGCCGCGATAGGTCTCGCGCGTCACTTCGGCGCGCTGCGGGCCGATATCGTTCCAGATGCGGCCGAAGGGGATGCTGGTCAGGCCATATTCGGCCATGGTGTCGGCCACCGCCTCGGGCAGGAACGCATTGTCCTGATAGATGGTGAGGTTGCCTAGGTCGCGGCGCTGCGCGCCCAGCGTGGTGCCCTTGATGCGGCCATAGGAGCCTTCGGCGAACAGCGTGATGCCGTCGCTCACCTCGAACTCGGCATGGGCGAAGCCGGTCACGCGCTCGACCGGAGCCGAGATCGGGAAATTCTCGTAGAAGGCCTGCCGGGCGTCGCCGCCACCGCTCTGGAAGATCGGCACGCCGTAATAGGTGCCATAATCATGCGGCACCAGCGAGCCGTCCGGCCGGAACTCCATGCCGAGCAGGCCGGAGGCGATCAGGGCCGGGTTGGGCGGTCCAGGCAGACGCGGGATGAGGCCGTTGACGGTGGACGTCGCCGTGCGCGTGTCGGGCAGGATGAGCGTGGCCGGGAGGCCGGCGCCAACGCGCTGCGTGGTGCTGCCGGTCACGAACGGATTGGCGACCGTGTTGTAGGACTGCGCGCACCAGTCGCGCGAGTAGCAACCGCGCGATCCCTTGTCGTCCGAATATTCGACGCCCAGGATGATGTGGCCGCGCCCGTCGGCAAAGCCGGTCCCCGCGGCGAGCGAGAGCATATACTGGTCGCCATCGCCGATATCGTTGACGCCATATTGCGCCGAGCCCTTGATGCCGCTGAAGCGCGTGTCGAGCAGGATGTTGACCACGCCGGCCACAGCGTCGGAGCCATAAGCCGCCGAGGCGCCGCCCGTCACCACTTCCGCCCGCTGGACGAGCGAGGTCGGGATCATGTTGAGGTCGACCGCGCCGGCGCTCGCGAAGGAGCTGCCCTGCACGGTGGAGGGCACCACGCGGCGGCCGTTGATGAGCACCAGCGTGCGGTTGGCGCCAAGGCCGCGCAGGTCGGCGGTGGAGGCGCCGATATTGTTGGTGAAGATGGCGTTGGTGGTCGGCGTCGCCTGCGGACGGAAGGACGGCAGGTCGTTGAGCACCTGCGCGACGTTCACGGCGGCCTGGCGCTGGATCTGCTCCGCGCCGACCACGGTCACCGGCGTCGGCTGGTCGAAGCCCGAGCGCGCGATGCGCGAGCCGGTGACGACGATCGCCTCGGCCTGCCCGGCATCATCGGCGAAGACGGACTGGTCGGTGGACTGCTCGGGCTGGTCCTGGGCGGACGCCGGAGCCGCCAGCGCCAGGCCGATGCCCAGCGTGACCAGACTCGCGCCCGAAGCAATGGACGAGACTCGCGACCGAATGACGCGTGATGACATGGAAAACTCCTCTCCCCAAATCCGAAGGCAGCCCGGCGCATGATGCGGGACTGCCTGCATTTTTCGCCGGCGCACTCGATCGGCGCGCCTCGAAACCAAGAAACAACGAACACTGATTATCACGCTTCGTTGATAATTCAACACCTATCGGCCAACCGCCCCCGCACCGTCGAGCGGATTTGCCCGCCCGTTGCAGTCAGGCAACACTCCTGAATGGGCGGGAAGGTTACGAGGCCGTAGGAACCTGACGCATGCGCAACTAGAGCGTCGCGCCTTAAATCTGATCCATCGTTCTGCAAGGATGATCCCGATTTAACGCACGAGGCTCTAAACCGCGCCTGCATTCCGATCCCTTCGGCGTCATGCTGGCTTGTGAAGCGCAGTCGCTTGCGTGTCGATACAGGTTGGTCGCGGGCGGACGCGCTACTCGACCGTCACCGATTTGGCGAGATTGCGCGGCTGGTCCACGTCCGTGCCCTTGAGCACCGCCACATGATAAGCGAGGAGCTGAACCGGCACCGCATAGACGATCGGCGCGATCAACGGATGGACCTTCGGCATGGCGAGCGTGGCGAGGCAGCCCTCGCCTGCCTGTGCGATGCCGTCCTCGTCCGAGATCAGCACCACCTTGCCGCCGCGCGCCTGCACCTCCTGCATGTTGGAGACGGTCTTCTCGAACAGGGGGCCGGAGGGCGCTATGACGATCACCGGCACGGCCTCGTCGATCAGCGCGATCGGGCCGTGCTTCATCTCGCCGGCGGCATAGCCCTCGGCGTGGATATAGCTGATCTCCTTGAGCTTGAGCGCCCCTTCCAGCGCCAGCGGATAATCGGTGCCGCGCCCCAGATAGAGCACGTCGCGCGCCGGCGAGACGAGCGGCGCCAGCGCCTGTATCGCCTCGTCCTGCAACAATGCCTGGTTGATCGCGGCCGGCGCCTCGGCGAGATGGTAGACGATCGCCTTCTCCTCCTCCCGCGTCAGCCGCCCCTTGGCGCGCGCCAGATTGGCGGCGAGCGCGGCCATCACGGCAAGCTGGCAGGTGAAGGCCTTGGTGGAAGCGACGCCGATCTCCGGGCCGGCATGGGTCGGCAGCAGCAGGTCCACCTCGCGCGCCATGGAACTGGTCGGCACGTTGATGATGCCCGCCGTGGTCATGCCCGCCGCCTTCATGTGGCGCAGCGCCGCCAGCGTGTCGGCCGTCTCGCCCGACTGGGAGACGACGATGCCCAGCGTGCCGGGCTGGATGACCGGATCACGATAGCGATATTCGGAGGCCACATCGACCTCCACCGGCATGCCGGCGAAGCGCTCCAGCCAGTATTTGCCGATCATCCCCACATAATAGGCCGTGCCGCAGGCCACGATGACCACGCGCTCGATGCCCGCCAGGTCCGCTTCCGGCACCGGCAGCGTCACCCGCTCCTGCAGGCGCTGGAGGAAGGAGCGCAGCGTCTGCGCCACCACCACCGGCTGCTCGTAGATCTCCTTCTGCATGAAGTGGCGGTGATTGCCCTTCTCGATCATCGCGCCCGAGACGCCGGAGACGGTCACCGGCCGCTCGACCGGCTGGTTGTCGCGGTCATAGACCTGCGCGCCATCGCGCGTGACGACCACCCAGTCGCCTTCGTCCAGATAGGCGATGCGTTGGGTGAGCGGCGCCAGCGCCAGCGCGTCCGAGCCGAGATAGGTCTCGCCCTCGCCATGTCCCACGACCAGCGGCGAGCCGAGCCGCGCGCCGATCAGCAGATCGGGATGGCTGCGGAACAGGATGGCGAGCGCGAAGGCGCCGTGCAGGCGCGGCAGCACGCGCGCCACCGCATCCTGCGGGCTGGCGCCCTGCTCGACCAGCTCGCTCACCAGATGCGCGACGACTTCCGTGTCCGTCTCGCTGTCGAAGCGGCGGCCGCGCGCGATCAGCTCGTCGCGCAGCACCTTGAAATTCTCGATGATGCCGTTGTGGACCACCGCCACCTCGTCGGTCGCGTGCGGATGGGCATTGCTGGTGGTCGGCGCGCCATGCGTGGCCCAGCGCGTGTGGGCGATGCCGGTGGTGCCGGGCAGCGGATCGGCCGCCAGCGCGCGGGCGAGGTTGACCAGCTTGCCCTCCGCGCGCCGCCGCTCGATACGCCCGTCCACCACCGTCGCGACGCCGGCCGAATCATAGCCGCGATATTCGAGCCGCCGCAGCCCGTCGAGCAGCCGGTCCGCGACGTCCTGCCTGCCGACGATGCCGATGATTCCGCACATGCGATGAGCCTTCCGTTGGTCAGAATGTATAGGGAATGCGGATGCCCGGCATATTGGCCGGGAAGTCCTTGATATTGCGTGTCACCAGAATCGCGCCGTTCACCTGAGCGGTCGCCAGCACGATCGAATCGACCAGCCGCATGCGCGAGCGGCGGCGGATGTCGACCGCGGCGGCAGCGATGCGCCCGTCCAGATCCACCACCTCGAAGGGGGCGATCAGCGCCTGCACATGGTCGCGCGTCTCCAGCGGCTCGGCGGCGAGGATCTCCATCCAGCTCATGCGGCTGATGCGGTGGCGGCGATAGCGCGCCAACTCGGCCACCGCCTGCGGCCGCGCGCACAGCCAGTCGACCAGGATGTTGGTATCGAACACCGGATCGGCCATGCCGCCTCAATCCGCTTCGCGCTCGCCGCGCACCGCGCGCTGCCAGGCGACGGCATCGCCGATGTCCGCGCGATCCCGCCAGTAGCCCGCGCCCCGCGCGATCCAGTCATTGCCCTTGCGCCCGCGCAGATAGAGGTGCACGGCCTCGCGCACCTCCGCCGCGCGCGAGCGATTGTTGCGCCGCGCCAGCGCGTCCAGCTCGGCGATGTCGTCATCGGGAATGTCGGCCAGGAAACGCATGATGCATCGATATCATATCATGATATCAAGTCAAGACAGAAGCGCCTTTCCATCCATTCCCCCATTCATGTGAATTCCGGAAAAATATGAAAGATCACCTCCGTTCACCCTGAGCTTATCGGGGCCGAAGGCGGGCGAAGCCCAAGGGCTGTTCTTTTCTCCGGCGCAAGGTCGAGGAAGAAGGACAGCCCCCTTCGACTGCCTGCCAAGGCAGGCGCTCAGGACAGGCTTCGACAGGCTCAGGACGAACGGCGCTTTGCGACGCAGGCAAAGAAAAAGAGGGCGGCGCCACGGCCGCCCTCTTCCTTCCCACGAAGATACCGCCGGACATGCCGTGGGCATGTCTCCCACCGGAGGCACTAGCGAGGCGATGCGGGACGGCGCAGCCGGCAGGCGCTGCCGATCCCCCATCGTCGAATCGGCCGCACATGCTCTGAGGGCCGACGAACGTTGTGGGTTGTGCCACGAACCGCCCGCCGCCGATTGGATGATTCCGACGCTGGCCGAGCCGGAGCGGATTTTCGTCGCCTGACCGCCACGCCTCGTCGTGATTCCCTTCGCGGGAGCGAAAGGATTCATTTTTTTTCAACGGCCTTTCTCTTGCGCATCGCATCATGGAATCGGTCGGCCCAGCCCGGCTTGACCAGTTGCTCGGCCCGCACGAGACGCAATTCGCCGTCCGCCACATCACGCGAGACGGTGCTGCCCGCCGCCACGATCGCGTCCCGCCCGATCCGCACCGGCGCCACCAGCGCGCTGTTGGAGCCGATGAAGGCGCGGTCGCCGATCACCGTCTCATGCTTGAAATAGCCGTCATAATTGCAGGTGATGGTGCCGGCGCCGATATTCACCCCTTCGCCCACCTGCGCATCGCCCACATAGGAGAGGTGGTTGGCCTTCGCGCCCTTGCCCAGCCGCGCATTCTTCACCTCGACGAAATTGCCGATCCGTACCTTCTCGGCCAGCACCGCGCCCGGCCGCAGCCGCGCATAGGGGCCGATCTGGACACCGGCACCGATCTGCGCGCCCTCGACATGGCAGAAGGCGTGGATCACCGCGCCTTCTGCCACCGTGACGCCCGGGCCGAACACCACATTGGGCGCGATGGTCACGTCGCGCGCCAGCACCGTGTCATGCGCGAAGAACACCGTCTCGGGCGCCACCAGCGTCACGCCCTCGCGCATCGCCTCGGCGCGGCGGCCGGCCTGCCAGCTCGCCTCCACGGCGGCCAGCTCGGCACGGCTGTTGACCCCGGCGACCTGCGCTGCTTCCGTCTCGATCACCGCGCTCGCCCGGCCGTCCGTCGCCGCCAGCATGACGATGTCCGGCAGATAATATTCGCCGGCCGCATTGTCGTTGCGCACCCGCTCCAGCAGCGCGAAGAGATCGGCCGCGCGCACGGCCATCAGGCCGCTGTTGCACAGGTCCACGGCGCGCTCGGCCTCGCTCGCATCCTTATATTCGACCATCTTGCCGATGCGCCCGTCCGCCCCGGCGATGATCCGGCCATAGGCGGCGGCATCGGCCGGGCGGAAGCCCAGCACGACGCAGGCCGGATCGTCGCTCCCATGCAGCCGCTCGATCATCGCGCGCATCGTCTCCGCCTGCACCAGCGGCACGTCCCCATAGAGGATCAGCACGTCGCCCTCGAAGCCGGCCAGCGCATCCCGGGCCTGCGCGACGGCATGGCCGGTGCCGAGCTGCTCGGCCTGCACCGCGATCTCCACGCCCCGGCCGGCGACCGCGGTCTCCACCTGCGCGCGCCCCGCGCCGACCACGACCACCTGCCGCGCCGGCGCCAGCTCGCCGACGCTCGCCAGCAGATGCAGCAGCATCGGCTGGCCGGCAATCGGGTGCAACACCTTGTGCAGGCTGGATTTCATGCGCGTTCCCTGGCCGGCGGCCAGAACGATCACGGCAAGCGGCGTGGACACGGGCAGCTATCTCCTCGGGCGTGACTCAGGCCTCCGCCCTTGCCATGTTTGACTTGATCGCGCCACCGGGCAACGGGCATGGGCGCTCCCATGACGTCCATTCCCTTCGACATTGTCGGCTTCGACCTCGACGGCACGCTGCTTGACACCGGCGCGGACCTCGCCGCCGCCATGAACCACGCCCTCGCGACCATCGGCCGCCCGCCCTTCGCGATCGAGGCGCTCAAGCCCCTGATCGGGCGCGGCGCCCGCTCGATGCTGGATCGCGGCCTCGCCCGCACCGGCGGCACCAGCCCGGCGCTGGTGGACGAGCTGCTGCCGAAGCTGCTCGCTTTCTACGAAGCGCATATCGCGGTGCATACGAAGCCCTATCCCGGCCTGCTCGATGCATTGGACGCCATGGCCGCGCGCGGCGTGCGCGTCGCGATCTGCACCAACAAGCGCGAGTTGCTTGCCCGCAAGCTGCTGGACGCGCTGGATCTCTCGCCCCGCTTCGCCGCGATCGTCGGCGGCGACACGCTCGGACCCGGCCGCCTCAAGCCCCGGCCCGACCTGCTGGTCGAGATGGTCGCCCGCGCCGGCGGCGGCCGCGCCGTCTTCCTCGGCGACACCGACAATGACACCGGCGCCGCCCGCGCGGCCGGCATTCCCTCCATCGCGGTGAGCTTCGGCTTCGTGCCCTGCACCCCGCAGGAGCTGGGCGCCGATGCCGGGATCGACCATTATGACGAACTGGTGCCGCTGCTGGAGGGCTGGCCTGCTCATAAGGGCTATCCCACCGGCCGATAACCCTTGCGCCACTTGGTCCACAGGTGCCGCGCCAGCATCAGCGGCGGCATGCGCAGCGCATGCGAACGCAGGTAGAAACCCAGGCGCAGCAGCGGCCGCTGCTCCAGTCCCCAGCCGTCGCGGCAGAGCAGCCGCATCGCGAACGGCCCGTCCATCGCGCCGCCCCGCCGCCAGTCCGCCGGCACCGCCGTGCCGAACAGCCGGTGCGACAGCCGCACCACGCGCCGCATCGGGGCAACGAGCTGGTGCCGCCCGGCACGCACCGCCAGACCCGGCCAGAAGCCCTCCGTCTCGCTATGCTCGGCGATCAGGCAGTGAATGTCCCACAGATTGCGCAGCCCGCCCGCCATGTCGCCATCGGCGAGCAGATGCGCCGCCGCGTGGCAGAGCATGTCGTCGATGCGCGGCACCGCCGCGCCGTCGCCCAGCGGCACGGCGTCCGCGATCATCGCCGCCGCGTCCGGTCGCCGGCGGGCGGTGAGCGGCAGCACCGTATGATGCACGTCGATCATCCGGTCGCGCTCGGCATGGATGAGCGGCGGCAGCTCGTGCATCCAGCGGCGATAATAGGCGTCGTCATAGGGATCGGGCTTCACCCATTCCCAGCCCGCGCCGAGCAGCGCCGCCTCCGCCGCCTCCAGCCGGTCGCGCGGCACGAGGATGTCGAGATCGCCGATCGCCCGCCCCTGCCCGGCCAGCAAGCCGGCCGCCGCGAAGGCGCTGCCCTTGAGCAGGATCGGTGTGCAGCCGATGGGCGCCAGCGCCGCCACCGCCCGGTCGACCTCCCACAGCGCCTGCTGCCGCTCGCGCCGCGCGTCCAGCCGCGCATCGGCGAGGATCGGCGCGACATCGGCCGGCACCGCAAGCCCCTCCAGCCGCAGCGCCAGCGTGCCGATCAGCCGTTCCGCGCGGGCGGCGGCGAGGAGGGACGTCCATTGCCGCGCCGAGAGGCCGGCAGCGCGCGTCGGCGCGACCAGCAGCGCGACGAGCAGCGGCGCGCTCATGCCAGCCCGTCCCACAGCGCATCGAGCGCCGCCATCGCCGCTTCGCCGTCCGGATAGTCCAGCGCCAGCGCCGGCACCTGCGTCACGAAGCGCGTCAGCGCCCCGAAGCCCGCCTCGCCCAGCGCGACATAGTTGGTGGACGCCTGCGTCAGCCGCACGAACGCTTCGCCCGGCTCCACCGCGCGCCGCGCCAGCGAAAAGCCGAAGCGCGGGAACAGCAGCAGCGCCGGCATGGCCGGCTCGCGCATCCGGGCGATGGCGTCCGGCGCGGGGACGAGATGCCGGATCGTCCCCTTGGCCGTCTCCTCCAGCAGCGGCCCCAGCCGCGCCGCCGGCAGATCGCGCGTCGCCACGGCGATCGCTTCGTTCTTGAGGCTGACAAGGCGGGGAAAGGGATGCGCCGCCCCCGTCTCCAGGTCGAGCAGCGCGAACTCATCGCCCATCAGCCGCCAGCCCCGTTCGCCGAGCTGCGCGGCCAGCGTCGACTTGCCGCTGCCGGACTCGCCGGTGAGGATGATCGCCCGCCCGTCCCGCTCGACGCTGGCGGCGTGGAGCAGCAGGTGCCGCCGCCAGCCCAGCGCCATTTGCAGGTTCATGCCCATCTCGGCCGCCAGCAGGCCATGGGCCAGCGCCATGGGCGCGGCTTCCGCCAGCCAATGGTCGCCACCGATGAACACGGAGGGTCGCAGGAAGCGCCGCCAGGGCCGCGTCGGCTGGAGGCGCACGGTGAAGTCCGGCACCTGGCCGCCCAGGTCCACCGCCGGATAATCGGCATAGAGCGCGCGCAGCCGGTCGATCGGCTCGCGCCAGGCCGAGCCGATGCGGAAGGTCGCGGGGCCGATGGCGAGGCCGGTCTCGTGTCGCATCGCGCCGCTCAGCCGGGCTCGCGCCGCACCAGTCCCAGCGCCTCCAGCTCCGCCAGCCGCGCGCGCAGGGCCGGCAGCGCATCCTTCTCCGCGTCGGCGAGATCGAAGCGCGCCGCGAGCCGCTGCCGCACCAGCGCGGCACCGGCCGGCCCTTCCGCCAGCGCATCGAGGATCTGCGGCACCGGCGCCGCGACCAGATGCGTCGCGCCCGAGCGGCGATGATAGAGCGCGTCGATCGCGCCGAGCGAGTGGCGCAGCACGCCGCCCGGCGGCTCGGCCCGATAGAGCATGTCCGCCACGCCGGCCCCGCTCAGCGCGGGACCATCAGCGAGGCATAGCAGGTGAAGCCGCTGCGGCCGTAATTGAGGCGCCGGACATAGTTGAGATAGGCCTGGCTTTCCTCATAGCCCGCGCCCGGCAGGTTGCCGCCGCGCAGGCCGGTGCGGACCTGATCGCCCGTGAACACCCGCCCGCCGGGGAAGGCGCCTTCCGTGCCCGCCGGCACCGTCGAACCGTCGGGCGCGACCGCCATGCCGGCGCGCGAGGGGTCCGGCACCGGGATCTGGCAATTGAGGACGGAGGTGGCCGCCTGCGCGATGCCCGGCCGCACGGTCAGCACCACCGCGCCCGCCGCCGCGCCGAGGCGCAGCATGTCGCGCCGCGATGCGCTGCGTGCCGTCTCGCTGCCGTCCGGCGCCTGCCGTTCCGGCCCCCCATCGCTCATCAGTCCGCCCTCATGTCCCTGCCATGCCCCGACATTATTCGCCATCGCAGTGTTTGGCAAAATAATCTAGGGCGCGGCCATGGCCACGGTCGATCGCTCCATCTGGATATTGTTCCTCTCCGGGACGGCCGGCACGCTGGCGGTGTTCCTGCTGAGCGGCGACTGGCATGCCGCGGCGGTCACCGCGATGCTAAGCCTGTTCGCCATCGCCCTGCTGTTCGATGCGCTGGAGCGGCGCGCGGCAAGCCTGCTGGCGGGCGCGCCATCGCCAGTCGAGGGGGGCGCCAGCGAGGATGAGCTGGAGACGCTGCTGCGTGCCCTGCCCCATCCCAGCCTCATTGTCCAGAACGGCCGTATCGAGCGGTGCAACGAGGCCGCGCTCGCCCTGCTCGGCCGTCATATCGCGGGGCAGGACGTGCGCCTCGCCCTGCGCCACCCCGCCGCCATCGACCTGCTGAGCGCCCGGCGCGCGGACGAGCCGGCACGGATCGAGATCGTCGGGCTGGGCACCGCCGAGCAGAGCTGGGAGATGGTCGTCCAGCCGCTGGCGGGCGCCCGCCAGCTCGTCCTGCTGTTCGACCAGAGCGGCCGGCAGGCGACCGAGCGGATGCGCGTCGATTTCGTCGCCAATGCGAGCCACGAGCTGCGCACGCCGCTGGCCGGCATCCTCGGCTTCGTCGAGACGCTGCGCGATCCCGTCGCCGGCGCGGACGGCGCCACGCGCGAGCGCTTCCTGGCGATCATGGATGGCGAGGCGCGGCGCATGCAGCGGCTGGTGGACGATCTCATGTCGCTCTCGCGCATCGAGGCGGAGAAATATCGCGCGCCCGATCAGCCGGTGGCGCTCGCCCCGCTGATCGAGGAAGTGATCGCCGTCTTCCGGAACAGCCCCGGCGCACGCGGCCGCGAGATCCGCGTCGAGGCGCCCGATAGTCCCGCGACGGTGCGCGGCGATCGCGCCCAGCTCAGCCAGCTCCTGCACAATCTGGTGAGCAACGCGCTCAAATATGGCGCGGCCGGCACGCCCGTCACCGTCTCGGCGCGCGCGCTCCCCGGCGGCATGGCGGAACTGAGCGTCGCCGATCAGGGCGACGGCATCGCGCCCCAGCATCTCCCCCGCCTCACCGAGCGCTTCTACCGGGTCGATTCGAGTCGCAGCCGGGCGATGGGCGGCACCGGCCTCGGCCTCGCCATCGTGAAGCATATCGTGCAGCGCCATGGCGGCGTGCTCAATATCGACAGCATGGTGGGCGTCGGCACCAGCGTGCGCGCCGAATTGCCGCTGTTCGAGACGCAAGGCGCATCTGCCTCGCCCATTCCCGGAGAGGCTGTCACAAAAGCGCAATAGATTTGTCACATTGGCGCGATGAAGGCGGTCCAAGGCGATCCGGACCCCAAGCTGAACCCGGCCCCGAAAGGCCCTCAGGAGAATCAGATGCGCTACGCCATAATAGCGGCTCCCCTGCTGCTGCTCGCCGGTTGCCAGAATCAGGGCGCGGGCGCCGCGCGCGATCAGGTCCGCGCGGTCGGCTCGTCCACCGTCTATCCCTTCGCGCAGGCCGCCGTGGAGCTGTTCGCCCAGGGCAATCCCGGCATGAAGGCACCGATCATCGAATCGACGGGCACGGGCGCGGGCATGAAGCTGTTCTGCGCCGGCATCGGCAGCCAGTTCCCGGATATCGAGAATGCCTCGCGCCGCATCAAGAAGAGCGAGTTCGAGAGCTGCCAGCAGAACGGCGTCAAGGACATCATCGAGATCCAGATCGGCGTCGACGGCCTCGCGCTGGCCGAATCCAGCAAAGGCCCCGGCTTCAAGCTGACGCCCAAGCTGGTCTATGAGGCGCTGGCCGCCAATCCCTACGGTCGCGGCCCCAACAGCGCGAAGACCTGGCGCGACGTCGATCCCTCGCTGCCCGCCACCGTCATCTCCGTGTTCGGTCCGCCCTCCACCTCCGGCACGCGCGATTCCCTCGCCGAGCTGATCCTGACGGTCGGCTGCGAGACCGATCCGGCGATGAAGGACCTCGCCAAGACCGACGAGGCCCGCCACAAGCAGCTCTGCACCCAGATCCGCGAGGACGGCGCCTATGTGGACGCCGGCGAGAATGACAATCTCATCGTCCAGAAGCTCAATGCCAATCCCGACGCGATCGGCGTGTTCGGCTTCTCCTATCTGGACGCCAATCGCGACACGCTGAAGGACGTGCCGCTGAACGGCATCGAGGCAACTTACGAGACCGTCGCCAACGGCACCTATCCCGGCGCGCGACCGCTCTTCCTCTATGTGAAGAAGGCGCATATCGCCGCCGTCCCCGGCCTCAAACAATATGTCGAGACGTTCGGCGCCAGCTGGAATCCGGACGGGCCGCTGGTCCGCCGCGGCATGGTCGCTTCGCCCGAGGATGTGCGCGCCGCCAATGCCGCCGTCATCGCCGGCCTGACACCCATGACCGGCGCCGACCTCAAGTGATCGCAGCGGGCGCGCAAGGGAGACTGGCGGCATGACGGGCGTCATCATCGTCCTTGTGGTGATCGTGCTCGGCATCGTCGGCTGGATCATGGCGCGGGCGCGCGCCACCCGGCTTCAGGCCGAGGTGGGCCGCCTCGCCACCAACAGCCGGCCGAGCCAGCATGGCTGGTATGTCGCGCTCTGGACCATGCTGCCCGCCCTCGCCTTCCTGGCGGTCTGGGCCAATGTCATGCCCGGCCTCGTCACCGCCACGGTGCTGGAGACGCCGGCCGCGCAGGCCCTGCCCGCCGACGATTTCTCGCGCCACACCATCCTGGCCGAGGCGCGGGCCATCGCCAGCGGCGCGCAGGCCGGCGCCTTCAATCCCCAGTCGGACACGCTGGTCGAGCCGTTCCGCGATGCCACCGGCCGCTATTCCGCGATCGGCGCGGTGCTCGCCTTCATCCTCGCCTTCGCCGGCGGCGCCTATGCCTTCTCGCGGGTGCAGCCGGCCTTCACCGCCCGCACGCGGGTCGAGCGGGTGGTGATGTGGGCGCTGCTGCTCGCCTCGCTGCTCGCCATCGTCACCACCGCCGGCATCGTCGCCTCGCTGATCTTCGAGAGCTGGCGCTTCTTCTCGATGGTCAATCCGCTCGATTTCCTGTTCGGCCTCAAATGGAGCCCGCAGTCGGCCGCGCTCGGCTACGGCAATGAGGATGCGTTCGGCGCCATCCCGCTCTTCTGGGGCACGATCTTCATCGGCGCGATCATCGCCATGATCGTCGCCATCCCGCTCGGCCTCATGTCGGCGGTCTACCTCACCCAATATGCGAGCCCGCGCGTGCGCAAGTGGATGAAGCCCATCCTGGAAGTGCTCGCCGGCGTGCCTACCGTCGTCTACGGCTATTTCGCCGCGCTCACCGTGGCGCCTGCGCTGCGCAATTTCGCCGCGAGCGTGGGCATTCCCGGCGCCTCGTCGGAAAGCGCGCTGGCCGCCGGCCTCGTCATGGGCGTGATGATTATCCCCTTCGTCTCCTCCATGGCGGACGACAGCATCGCCGCCGTGCCGCAGTCCATGCGCGACGGCAGCCTCGCCATGGGCGCCACCACCAGCGAGACGATCCGCCGCGTGCTCATCCCCGCCGCGCTGCCCGGCGTGGTCGGCGGCGTGCTGCTTGCCGTCAGCCGCGCGATCGGCGAGACGATGATCGTGGTGATGGCGGCCGGCCTCGCCGCCAACCTCACCCTCAATCCCTTCGCCAGCGTCACCACCGTCACCACCCAGATGGTCCAGCTGCTCACCGGCGACCAGGAGTTCGACAGCGCCAAGACGCTCGCCGCCTTCGCGCTCGGCCTCGTGCTGTTCGTGGTGACGCTGCTGCTCAACATCGTGGCGCTGCGCGTCGTGAAGAAATATCGGGAGGCCTACGAGTGAGCGCGTCCCTCTCATCCATCCCGGAGAACGCCATGGCCGCCCGCGCGCCCACGGACTGGACCAGTGACGCCATGCGCCGCCGCATCGCGCGCCGCTATGCCGCCGAGCGCCGCTTCAAGCTGCTGGGGCTGGTCGCCATCCTCATCTCGGCCGGCTTCCTCGCCTTCCTGCTGGTCACCATGGCCGCCAACGGCCTGCGCGGCTTCTCCCGCACCGAGATCGCCCTGCCAATCGACTTCCAGCGCGCCGCCATCTTCGTGGACCCGCAGGCGTTCAGGCTGGGCAATCCCGATCAGGTGCTGGCCGGCGCCAACCTGCCCGCCGCCATCGACAAGGCGGCGCAGGAGGCGTTCGGGCCGGACGGCGCGCGGCTCATCTCCGGCGGCGCGGTGCGCGCGGTGCGCGACGCCATCGTCGCCGATCCCACGATCCTCTCGCGCAAGACGACCATCGCCGTGCCCGCCGCCGAAGGCATCGACGTGGCCGCCAAGGGCAAGGGCAGCGCAGCGGACGAGGCCCGCGTGGCCAAGCTGCGGCAGGCGGGCGTCCTGTCGAGCGGCATCAACTGGTCGTTCCTCAGCGCCAGCGACGGCACCGATCCCACGGTGGTCGGCATCTGGGGCGCGCTCAAGGGATCGCTGCTGACCATGGCGATCACGCTGGCGCTCAGCTTCCCCATCGGCGTGTTCGCGGCCCTCTATCTGGAGGAATATGCGCCGCGCAATCGCTGGACGGACCTCATCGAGGTCTCGATCAACAATCTGGCGGCGGTGCCCTCGATCATCTTCGGCCTGCTCGGCCTCGCCATCTTCCTCAACATGATGAACCTGCCGCGCTCGGCCCCGCTGGTCGGCGGCCTGACGCTGGCGCTCATGACCATGCCGGTCATCGTCATCGCCGGCCGCAACGCCATCAAGGCGGTGCCGCCCTCGATCCGCGACGCCGCGCTCGGCATCGGCGCCTCGCCGGTGCAGGTGGTGTTCCACCATGTGCTGCCGCTTGCCTTGCCCGGCATCCTCACCGGCACCATCATCGGCATGGCGCGCGCGCTCGGCGAGACGGCGCCGCTGCTGATGATCGGCATGCGCGCCTTCGTCGCCTCCCCGCCCGGCGGCATCACCGATCCCGCCACGGTGCTGCCGGTGCAGATCTTCCTCTGGTCGGACGAGGTCGGGCGCGGCTTCGTCGAGAAGACCTCCGCGGCGATCATCGTGCTGCTCCTGTTCCTGCTCACGATGAACAGCATCGCCATCTACCTGCGCAACAAGTTCGAGAAGAAATGGTGACCGATCCCCATGGCTGACACGCGAAACCAAGGCCCCAAGATGACGGCGCGCGACGTCAACGTCTTCTATGGCGAGAAGCAGGCGATCCAGAACGTCTCGATCGACGTCGCGCTGGACGATGTGACGGCCTTCATCGGTCCTTCGGGCTGCGGCAAGTCGACCTTCCTGCGCACGCTCAACCGCATGAACGACACGGTGGCGAGCGCGCGCGTGGAGGGCACCATCACCCTCGACGGCGACGATATCTACGCCTCGGGCATGGACGTGGTGCAGCTGCGCGCCCGCGTCGGCATGGTGTTCCAGAAGCCCAATCCCTTCCCCAAGTCCATCTACGAGAATGTCGCCTACGGGCCGCGCATCCACGGCCTCGCCACCGGCAAGGCGGAGCTGGACCAGATCGTCGAGAAGTCGCTGCGCCGCGCCGGCCTGTGGGACGAGGTGAAGGACCGGCTGCACGACAGCGGCACCGCGCTCTCCGGCGGCCAGCAGCAGCGCCTGTGCATCGGCCGCGCCATCGCCGTGGAACCGGAGGTCATCCTGATGGACGAGCCCTGCTCGGCGCTCGACCCGATCGCCACCGCCAAGATCGAGGAGCTGATCCTGGAGCTGCGCGGCAATTACGCCATCGTGATCGTCACGCACAACATGCAACAGGCCGCCCGCGTCTCGCAGCGCACCGCCTTCTTCCATCTCGGCCGGCTTGTGGAGCAGGGTCCGACCACCGAAATCTTCACCAATCCCCGCGAAGAGCGCACCAAGGACTATATCACCGGGCGCTATGGCTGAGAGTTCGTCTGGACATGCGCCTTCCGGCGCATGGCGGCGCCGGCCCGCTCCCCCACGGGGTCCCCGCAAAGTAATACTTTGCGGGGCAACCCCCACCCGGCCACCCAACGCCAGTATCCTATGGGTGGCCGGGTGGGGGAGCGGGCCGGCGCCGCTTCAAAATTCGCTCTTCCGCGAATTTTCAAACAGACTCTAAGCCGGTCGCGGGCGATAAGACACAGACAGGAAAGCGATCATGACGGATCATACGGTCAAGGCCTTCGACGACGACATCAACGCCCTGCGCGCGCTCATCGCGGAGATGGGCGGTCTCACCGAGGATTCGATCGACAAGGCGATCACGGCGCTCAGCACCGGCGACGTCAAGCTCGCCGACACGGTGGTGGCGCAGGACGCCCGGATCGACGAGCTGGACGCCAATATCGAGCGGCTGGTGGTGCAGACCCTCGCCCTGCGCGCGCCGATGGCGGACGACCTGCGCGAGATCGTGGCCGTGCTCAAGATTTCCGGCATCGTCGAGCGCATGGCGGACTATGCCAAGAACATCGCCAAGCGCGTCGAGACGGTGAGCGCACCGACGCGGGTCGAGCCGCTCTCGCTGCTCCCTTCCATGGCCCGCATCGCCCGCGAGATGGTCAAGGACGCGCTGGACGCCTTCGCCGCGCGCGACGACAAGCTGGCGCTTCAGGTCATCGAGCGCGACCGGGCGGTGGATGCCTTCTACAACTCGATCTTCCGCACCATGCTCACCTTCATGATGGAAAATCCGAAGATGATCTCGGAGAGCGCGCACATCCTGTTCATCGCCAAGAATCTGGAGCGGATCGGCGACCACGCGACCAACATCGCCGAGATGGTCCATTATGTCGCGACCGGCGCCAAGCCGCCGGAGCGCGAGAAGGCGACCCGCATCGAAACCGGCCTGGAGGACTGACCATGGCGCGTGCCAACATGCTGCTGGTGGAGGACGACGCCGCGCTGGCGGAACTGCTCACCTGGCATTTCCAGCGCGAGGATTTCGAGGTGGCGCAGACGCCCGACGGCGAGGAGGCGCTGATCCTGGCGCAGGAGCGCGTGCCGGACATCGTGCTGCTCGACTGGATGGTGGAGAATCTCTCCGGCATCGAGGTGTGCCGCCGCCTGCGCCGCATGAGCGAGACGGCGAACGTGCCGATCATCATGCTCACCGCGCGCGGCGAGGAGGAGGACCGGGTGCGCGGGCTGGAGACCGGCGCGGACGATTATGTGACCAAGCCCTTCTCCCCGCGCGAGCTGATCGCCCGCGTGCAGGCCGTGTTGCGCCGCGTGCGCCCGGCGCTGGCCGGCGAGGTGCTGAGCTTCGGCGATCTGGAGATGGACACGGTCGCCCACAAGGTCCGCCGCGCGGGCGACTTGGTGCCGCTCGGCCCCACCGAGTTCCGCCTGCTGCGCCACCTGCTCGAACATCCCGGCTGGGTCTTCTCGCGCGAGCGGCTGCTGGACAGCGTCTGGGGCCAGGACACCGAGATCGAGCTGCGCACGGTCGACGTGCATATCCGCCGCCTGCGCAAGGCGATCAACGCCGGCGGCCGCCCCGACATCATCCGCACCGTCCGCTCCGCCGGCTACTCGCTGGACGCCGACGCGGCCTGACCGAAAACCTCTCCCCTCCTCTTAAGGGGAGGGGCTCAGGCTGCCCCTTATCGCCTCCCGACATTCCGTATTGCCGTATTAACACACCAATGATACTCTCCCCGAAAATCGCGGGAGTTGGATCATGTACAGCAATGCCGATCTCGATGCGGCCGTGGAGGCCGGCGCCCTGTCTTCCGAATCCGTCCTGGCGTTCCGCCGCTTCGTCGCGGCGCGGCAGGGCTCCAGCCTCGTCGACGAAGAGCAATTCCGGCTGCTGACCGGCTTCAACGACATCTTCGTGGCGATCGCGGGCATCATCCTGCTGGTCGCGCTGGGCATGCTGGGCCAGATCATCTGCCGGCAGCTCGGCCTGGTGCCGCCCGAAGGCCCGGAAGGCGCCGCGCCGCTCGGCGGGCTGCTGGTGGCCGGGGCCGCCTGGGCGCTGGGCGAATATTTCACCCGCGCCCGCCGCATGGCCCTGCCCTCCATCCTGTTCCTGCTCGCCTATGCGGGCGGCGTCATGTGGATGCTGGTCTCGCTCGCCATGCTGGCTTTTCCCGAGGCGGGCGGCGCGACCGGCGCGGCGCTGGTCAGCGGCTGCGCGCTGCTCACCGCGCTGGCGACGCTGGCTCACTGGCGCCGCTTCGGCGTGCCGATCACCATCGCCGCGCTGGCCGCCGCGCTCGCCGGGGCAGTCATCGCCGCCGCCATCGCCTGGCTCCCGCTGCTCGGCGAAGAGCCCTACTGGCCCATGCTGGCCTGCGGCATCGCCGTGTTCGTCTTCGCCATGCGCTGGGACATGTCGGACCGGGAGCGCCGCACCCGCCGCGCCGACGTCGCCTTCTGGCTGCATCTGCTGGCCGCGCCGCTCATCGCCCATGCGCTGTTCCACCTGCTCGGCGCGTTCGACGAGCATCTGTCGACCGCCGGCGGCCTCGTCGTGGTGCTGCTCTATATGGCGTTCGGACTGGTCGCGCTGGCCATCGACCGGCGCGCGCTGCTCGTCTCCTCGCTCGCCTATGTGCTCTGGGCGCTGCAGATGCTGCTCCAGCATGTCGGCGGGCTGCAGGTCGGCATGGCGCTCACCGCGCTGGTGATCGGCTCCGCGCTGCTGCTGCTTTCGGCCTTCTGGCATGCCGCGCGGGCGATGGTCGTCGCGCGCCTGTCCCAGGCCCTCGCCGCGCGCCTGCCGCCGGTTCACGAGCCCGCCGCGAGAGCGGGCCTGATGGCCTGATCCGGTCAGCCTCCGCCCGTCCCGGTTCCCTCGCCGGGGCGGGCGCCTTTCCGGCGGTTACGGCCTCAATCCTCGACCAACTTCATCAGCCGCCGCTCGACCGGCGCCAGGATGCCGGCCAGCTCCTGCCCGCGCCGCAGCACGGCGCCGGTCTCGCCGATCAGCGCCCACATGCCCTGGCGGTGCCGCAGCGCCGGCCGCTTCTCGATGCGATATTCCGGCCGCTCGGCCGATCGGCGGAAGGCGGAGAAGATCGCGACGTCCCGGTTGAGGTCGATCGCATAGTCCTTCCACTGCCCCGCCGAGACCATGCGGCCGTAGAGGTCCATGATGCGGGAGAGTTCGAGCCGCTCGAAGGCCGTCTGCGCGGGCGCGCCCGGCTGGCCGGAGAAGCTGCGCGGGAACGGCGTGACGTTGCTGCTCATCAGGCCGTGGTGCGGGTGGGGCTTTCGGACGGGCCGGGGTCGTCGGCCCCGTCGCGCTCGGCCGCCAGCTCAGCGATCCGCTTGCGCAGCCCCTCGATCTCGCACTGGAGGATCTCCAGCTTCTGCGTGGCCGGATCGTATATCTGGCTGCACGGCGTGCCATAGGGCACGAAGGACTTCTGATAATCCCGCGCATCGACCAGCGTCTGCCGCGCCGGGATGCCGATCATCACCGCGCTGGCCGGCACATCCTTGGTCACCACGGCATTGGCGCCCACCCGCGCCTGCTCACCGATCGTCACCGGCCCCAGCACCTGCGAGCCGGAGCCGAGGATGGCGCCGTCGCAAATGGTGGGATGGCGCTTGCCCGCCACGCCATTGGCCGGATCGGTGCCGCCCAGCGTCACGCCATGATACATGGTGACATTGTCGCCGATCAGCGCCGTCTCGCCGATCACCACGCCCACGCCATGATCGATGAAGAAGAACTTCCCGATCCGGGCGCCCGGATGGATGTCGATGGCGGTGAGGAAGCGGGAGGTGTGATTGATGACCCGCGCCAGGAAATAGAGCCGCCAGCGGAACAGGCGATGCGCGATCCGGTGCAGGCCGAGCGCCAGCACGCCCGGATAGGTCAGGATCTCGGCGCGCGAGCGCGGCGCGGGGTCACGCGCCTTCACCGAGTCCAGATAAGCCAGCAGTCCCATGCGCTTCGTTCCCGTCGCTTCGCAAGAACGCGCACTCTAGGCGTTCGACACAAGAATTTCCATAGGATCGCCAAACAAAGAGTTGGCGGTTAAACGCCTTGCAATATCCCTTCGTCCGGTTAGTTCTCGATCGATTGAATTGACAAAGGACAGTCGATGACAGAGGCCTGGGCCGACTATTTGCTGATGCTCCTGCCATTCATCCTGGTCGGCTTCGGTGCCCAGATCGTGGATGGCGCGCTCGGCATGGCCTATGGCGTCATCTCCAGCACGCTGCTGCTCACCATCGGCGTGCCGCCCCGCGCCGCCTCCGCCAGCGTCCATGCGGCCGAGACCTGCACCACCGCCGTCTCCGCGCTCAGCCATATCTGGCATCGCAATGTGGACTGGCGGCTGTTCTGGCGGCTCATCGTGCCCGGCATCATCGGCGGTGTCAGCGGCGCCTATGTGCTCTCCAATGTCGACGGCAACCTCATCAAGCCGTGGATCCAGACCTATCTCGTCGCCATCGGCCTGTGGCTGCTGTGGCGCGGCATCAAATATCCGCCGCAGGCGCGCGACGCCAAATGGGTGGCGCCACTCGGCCTTGTCGGCGGCTTTCTGGATGCCTCGGGCGGCGGCGGCTGGGGGCCGGTGGTCACCTCGAACCTGCTCCTCCAGGGATCGAACCCGCGCCACACCATCGGCACGGTGAACACAGTCGAGTTCTTCCTCACCCTTTCGATCAGCCTCACCTTCCTGCTGCATCTGGGCTGGGAGACCTTCACCACCGCCACCGTGGGCCTGCTCATCGGCGGCGTGGTCGCGGCGCCCTTCGGCGCCTGGATCGCGCGCCATGTGCCCGCCAAGCCGCTGCTCATCATGGTCGGCGTCATCCTGACGCTCACCGCGAGCTACGGCGTCATCAGCAGCTGGCTCTGATCGGGCTTGCCCTGATCGGACGGGGCACTTAAACTCCTCCCGGAAATCGAGAGGACCGATCAATGTCGACCTATATGCCCACGCTCAAGCAGCTCCAATATCTGGTGGCGCTGAAGGAGCAGGGCCATTTCGGGCGCGCGGCGGACGCCTGCTTCGTCACCCAGTCGACTCTGTCGGCGGGCATTCGCGAGCTGGAATCGCTGATCGGCATCACGCTGGTCGAGCGCACGCGCCGCATCGTGCGCTTCACGGCGCTGGGGGACCGGATCGTGGAGAAGGCGCACCGCGTGCTGCGCGAGGCGGAGGAGCTGGCCGCCATCGCCCAGGCCTCCGGCTCCCCGCTGGCGGGCGAATTGCGCATGAGCGTCATCCCCACCATCGCGCCTTTCCTGCTGCCCAGCCTCCTGCCGCGCCTGCGCGCCGAGCGCCCCGCGCTCCAGCTTTATCTGCGCGAGGAGACCAGCCATGCCGCGCTGGATTCGCTGCGCCACGGCCATGCCGACTGCGTGCTGCTCGCCCTGCCCTTCCCCTGCGGCGACGTCGAGACCGAGATATTGTTCGACGATCCGCTCTATGTCGCCTTTCCCAAGGACGATCCGCGCGATCCGCCCAGCGAGATCCGGCCCGAGGCGATCGACGGCAACCGGCTGCTGCTGCTCGAGGACGGCCATTGCCTCAAGAACCACGCGCTCGCCGCCTGCAACCGCGCCGAACTGCGCACCGAGGCGACGATCACCGGCACCTCGCTGCACACGCTGGTGCAGATGGTCGACAATGGCCTGGGCCTCACGCTGCTGCCCGAGATGGCGATCCGCGGCGGCATCCTCGCCAACACCCAGATCGCCGTGCGCCCCATCCGCGGCGCCAATGCCCATCGCGACATCGCCCTCATCTGGCGCCGCAACTCGCCCCGCGAGACGGACTTCCGTCTGATGGCCGACATCCTGCGCAACGCGGCCGCCAAGCAGCGCGAGGCGGTGGCGGCCTGAAGCAAGGCCTTATCATTCCGGCAGAGCGGCATCCAATCAAGGCAACCACGCACATATACTGGCGGGCTATGGACTATTGCCAACCGGGGAATGGCAAAGGCGACGAGAACCGCCCTACCCCTCGCCCCAACCCCGCGCCCGCACCTCGTCCTCGTCCCGGGCCTCGATCCACGCGCGCGCGCCGTCCCGCCCGATCGCCTGCTTCCAGAAGGGCGCGGAGACCTTGAGCCAGTCGATCAGGAAGGCGCAGCTCTCCAGCGCCGCCGTCCTGTGCGAGGAGGCGGTCCCCACGAACACGATCCGCTCGCCCACCGCGATTCGCCCGTGGCGATGGATGATGGTGATCCCCAGCAGCGGCCAGCGCGCCAGCGCGTCCTGTGCGATTCCCGCCATCCGCGCCTGCGTCATGCCGGGATAATGGTCCAGATGCAGCGCCGCGAGCCCGTCATCCTCGCGCACCAGCCCGGTGAAGCTCGCCACCGCGCCGCCGGGCAGCGCCTCCAGCGCTGCCAGCTCCGCGCCGGGGTCGAAATCCGCCTCGCTCACCAGGATGCGCAGCCGCGCCGCCATCTCAGCCTCCGGTCACGGGCGGGAAGACCGCCAGTTCCGCCGCGTCGCCGATCACCGTCTCCAGCGGCACGAACTGCTGGTCGAGCGCCGCGCGCAGCCGGCTCCGCTCGCGGAACGCCTCGGCATGCCCGGCGCTGTCCGCGCCCAGCCTGTCGAGCAGCGCCGCGATGGTGGTGCCGGGCGCGGGCCGTTCGATCCGCTCCTCGCCCGTTCCGATCCGCTCGCGCACCCAGGCGAAATAGAGGATGGTCAGCCCCGCCATCTCAGGCCGTCATATGCTTGAGGCCCACCCGCAGATAGTCCCAGCCGGTGAGCAGCGTCAGCAGCGCCGCCGCCCAGAGGGTGATGAGGCCGATGAGCTGCACCGCCGGGATATGCGGCAGCCCGCCCGCCAGGATCAGCGCGCCGAGCGAGACGAGCTGCAATGCCGTCTTCCATTTGGCGAGCCGCGAGACGGGCACGGAGATACGCAGCCCGGCCAGATATTCGCGCAGGCCCGAGACGGCGATCTCGCGCAGCAGGATCACCAGCGCCGCGATGATGTGGATGCCGGCGATGTTCCGGTTGGCGCACAGGATCAGGATGACCGCGCCGACCATGATCTTGTCGGCGATGGGGTCGAGGAACACGCCCAGCTTGGAGACGGTGCCCTGCGCGCGCGCCAGATAGCCGTCGAAATAATCGGTGATGCCCATCAGACAATAGAGGCCGAACGCCGCCAGATAGCCGAGCGTCCCCGCGCCCGGCCGCTCGCCCGGCCAGAGCAGCGCGACGAGCAGCGGCACCGCGAGGATACGCGAGAGCGTCAGGACGTTGGGCAGCAGCATCAGCACGATGCGGCAGGCCTGCCACAGCCGGCAGTGCTGCACAAGAGCCTCCCCGCCGCGTCCCCTCCTATCATCCCCCGCTATGATCCCCCGCTATGATCCTACGTCTTTCCTCTCCGATCAATCGCCGCTAGAAGGCGCGCCAAGGCGGCATGTGCCCCGCCCCGGCAAGACGAGTGCATCGGCCCATGCAGGCTTCCCTGCGACTTCTCGCGCATCGGCGGTTCCTCCCCCTTTTCGTCACGCAGTTCCTCGGCGCCTTCAACGACAATCTGTTCAAGACCGCCATGATCCTCTTCGCCACCTATGTGGTGTTCAAGGACCCCCAGCAGGAATCGATCTTCAACGCGGCGGCGACCGGCCTGTTCATCCTGCCCTTCTTCCTGCTCTCGGCGCTCTCCGGCCAGCTGGCCGACCATATCGACAAGGCGCGGATCATCCGGCTGGTGAAGGCGGCGGAGATCGGCATCATGCTGGTCGGCGCGGCCGGCCTGCTGCTGTGCCAGAGCTGGCCGTGGATCGGCGTGGGGCTGATGCTCGGCGCGGTGCTGGCCATGGGCGTGCACTCGACCTTCTTCGGCCCCATCAAATACGCCATATTGCCGCAGCATCTCGAAGGGGATCAGGTGCTCGGCGGCACGGGACTCGTGGAGGCCGGCACCTATATCGCCATCCTCGCCGGCACCATCGTCGCGGGCTGGATCAGCCCCACCATGACCGCCATCGCGGTGATCCTGGTCGCGTGCATCGGCTATGTTTCCGGCCGCGCGGTGCCGCCCGCCCCGCGTGTCGGGCCGCCGGTCGAGCTGGACTATAATCCGTTCCGCGCCTCCTGGCGGCTCATCTCGGGCACCATGCACATCCGCCGGCTGTTCCTCGCGATCATGTCGATCAGCTTCTTCTGGATGATCGCGACGGTGCTCATCGTCATCTTCCCGCCCATGGTGAAGAACGACTTCACCGCCAGCAAGGAAGTGGCGAGCATGTTCCTCGCCATCTTCTCGGTGGGCGTCGCGGTCGGCTCGGTGGCGATCAACCGGCTGCTGCAGGGCCATGTCTCGGCCCGCTATGCGCCCATCTCGGTCATCATGATGGCGGCCTTCGTCTGGTTCTTCCAGATCGTCTCGGGCGGCTGGACGCAGGCGCCGGAAGGCATGCTCTACAGCGTGCCCGAGTTCCTCGCCCTGCCGCACAGCTGGCGCGTGCTGCTGGCGCTGTTCGGTATCGCCACCTTCGGCGGCATGTTCGTGGTGCCGCTCTACGCCTTCCTCACCACCACGGTGCGCAAGGACGAGACGGCGCGCACGGTCGCGGCGAACAATGTCGTCAATTCCGGCGCCATGGTGTTCGGCGCGCTGGTGATCCTCGCCGCGATCGGCGCGGGCCTGAGCACGCGCGGCGCGCTCATGATCGTGGTGGTGATGTGCTTCTTCTCGGCGGCGCTGGCCTTCCGCCTCCAGCGCGCCTGCCGCGAGGCCGGCGCCGAGCAGCCGCAGGGCGGCCGCGCCTGATCCTCTGCTCAGGCGATGAAGCTGTAGGCGACGGTGAAGAAGGCGGCGAAGCTCAGCACGAACAGCTTCCAGTCCTGATCGTCCGACCTGGCCGGTTCCGCCGGCTTGTCCGGCTCCGGCGCCACCGCGAAGACATGACGGGGCAAGCTGCGCCGGAATGGGTGGCGCGCCGCTTCATGGCTGAGGACCAGTGCCCGTCTCATGGGTCAATGGTTATCGAATCGTTAACGGGCCGACCAGCGCCAAACATGGTTAACGGGCAACCGTGCCCTTTTGGAACAACCCGCCCGCAATGCCCCGCGCACGGTTCGTCGCATCGCCGCGCCCGGATGCGACCAACGGCCAGCAAGGCTAACTTTTTATAAACCATGCTCCGGCCAAGGTCCGGGCAAGCCGCACATCGGGGTGCGCAAGGCCAGACCGGAGTTCCTGATCCATGTTCCGCCACACGCAATGGGCCATGCCGCTCATCGTCTCGCTGCTCGTCTCCGGCTGTGGCGGCGGCGGCGGCGGCGGAGTCGCCTCGACCCCGCCCCCCACGCCGACACCCAGCCCCACGCCGTCCCCGACACCCACGCCGACGCCAACGCCGGCCCCTACGCCCACGCCTACCCCCACTCCGACTCCGACTCCGACTCCGACTCCGACTCCCACGCCGACCCCAACACCCACGCCCACGCCGCCCCCGACACCCACACCGCCCCCAAGCGATGGACCGAATGTCGACCTGATGGGTCCCCTGAAGAGCGAATCCTTCGTCAACGACGGCGCCAACGCATCGGGCAGCTTCTTCGATGACGGGCGCACCGTGGAGAGCGGCACGGCCAAGGCCGGCGCGCTCACCATCGCCTATGACGCCGCCACCGGCAGCTACACGATCAGCACCGCCGGCCGCAGCGCCACCTTCGCGCCGGCCGATCTCGCCGATTCCGGCTCGGCCGACTTCATGAGCTTCGAACGCGGCACGGAGACCAGCAGCGAGGCGCTCACCCTGACGCGCCCCGGCACCGAGGGTGCGCTCACCTATCAATATGTCGGCGGCGGCGCCTGGGAGCGCGCGACGCTCGACGGCGACCGGCTCGACTTCACCTATGACCCCTTCACCTATGGCGTCGCGACCCCGGACGCGGCGCTCGTCCGCAACGGCCACGGCCTCTACGCCGTCAGCCTGGTCGGCGCGCGCGCCATGGAACTGCCCTATGCCATGGCCGGCAGCGGCGAATTGCAGGTGGATTTCCAGAGCGGCGCGCTCAGCAGCAGCGGCGTGCTCACCAGCATCGACGTGCAGACCGGGCTCATCCTCGGCATCGGCGTCTATAATGGCTCGGCCCAGCTCTCGAGCACGGCCAACAGCTTCTCGGGCGATTTCGCCATGGATGACGGGCAGCGCTTCACCGGCGGCTGGGAAGGCCGCTTCTACGGCCCGAATGCGCAGGAGGTCGGCGCCGTCTGGCATATGTCCAGCGACAGCGGCGAGGTCGCCGCCGGCTATCTGATCGGCCGCGAGGACCCGGACGGCGCGCTCGTCAACACCTCGGTCGATCCGCTGCTGTTCAGCGAGACCTTCGCGCACCGCTTCAGCCAGCTCGGCTTCGAGGATCTGGGCAATGGCAGCTCCGGCTCGGATTCCACCCTGTTCCGCTCCGGCGCCGAAATGGCCTATGACGCCTCGGACGGCAGCTTCACCTATCGCGACACCGCCGCCGGGATCGAGACGCGCTTTCGCAACGGCGACATCGTGGCCGGCGAGAGCAACAGCGCCGTCACCGTCTACCAGATCACCGGCAGCGACGGCGTCCCCTACAAGCTGACGCTCAACAAGGCCGGTGCGAGCAATCCCACCATCGCGCTCAGCTATGCGAGCTTCGGCCACTGGCAGCGCGCGCAGACGCCCGCCGGCGACCGGATCGACCGCTGGTTCGCCTGGGGCGTGCGCACCAACGGCTTCCAGATCCCGACCGGCACCGGCACGTTCGAGGGCGTGATCCTCGGCACCGCCGCCAAGTTCGGCGCCGGTCCCACCTATGCGCTGAGCGGCGACGCCCGGTTCGACATGGATTTCGGCGCCAGCAGCTTCACCGGCGCGCTGCACCCGGTCGGCACCCAGACGGACGGCACGCAGCGCGATTTCGGCAGCTTCACCTTCGATCGCGGCGCCATCGACCTCGACGCGGGCCTCACCGCGGACATCGTGAACGGCTCCAACGCCTATCTCGGCTTCTTCGAGGGCGCGCTCTACGGTCCCAATGCCTCGGAGGTCGCCGGCAGCTTCGGTATGCAGACGGAAGTGACCACCGGCACCGGCAAGCCCAGCGCCGATGCGAGCTATCTCAGCGGCGTGATCGTCGGCAAGCGGACAGGCAATTGACCCGGCCCGCCGCCCTGTCCCGAGGTTATCCGATCGAGACAGACCAGTGCTCCTGCGCAGGCAGGAGCCCAGGGCGGCCATGCGCCGCGGCTGGGTCCCGGGCTCCCGCTTTCGCGGGAGCATCGGATCGGAAAGGCGCCTGCTGAAGCCCATGTCCGCCATCCTGCCTCGCGCGATCGGCCTCGCCCTCGGCCTGGCCGCGCCGGTCGCCGCCGCCGCGCAGCCCGCGCCTACGGCGGACGGCCGCGCGCTCGCCGGCCTCAGCGCCGCCCAGCTCTTCGACGTCGCCGATCAGGCGCGCGTCGCCGGGCGCACGGCGGACGCGGAGGCGATCTACAAGGCGCTCGGCCGCGATCCCGATCTCGATGTCCGCTCCGAGGCGCGCTTCCGTCTCGGCATGATGTATGCCGATCTCGGCCGCAACGAGGAGGCCGCCCTCGCCTTCCGCGGCCTGCTCGACGAGCAGCCCGGCGCCGCGCGCGTGCGGCTGGAGCTGGCCCGCGTGCTGGCCGCGATGGGCGAGGAAGGCCGCGCCCGCCAGCAGCTCCGCCAGGCGCAGGCGAGCGGCCTGCCGCCGGACGTTGCGCAGCTGGTCGACCGCTATGCCGCCGCGCTGCGCTCCAACCGCGCCTTCGGCGGCAATATGGAATTCGCGCTGGCGCCGGACAGCAACATCAACCGCGCGACCGACGCCAAGACGCTCGACACGGTGATCGCCCCGCTCAACCTCTCGGACGATGCGCGCGAGACCTCGGGCCTCGGCGTCCACCTCACCGGGCAGGTCTTCGCCCGCATCGACCTCTCGCCGCGCCTCAAGCTGGTGCCGCGCCTCTCGGGCGACGGCATCTTCTATGGCAAGAGCGATTTCAACGACGTCTCGGGCAGCGCGCTCGTCGGCCTCGAATGGCAAGCGGGCGGCGACCGGATCATGCCGAGCGCCGGCGCCACCTGGCGCTGGTATGGCGGGCGGCCCTATGCCCGCACCGCCACGGCGGACCTGCGCTGGATCCACCGCCTCGGCCGCCGCGCCCAATCGGACATCGGCGTCTCCTACGGCCGCGCCCATTATATCCGCAACAGCTTGCAGGACGGCGACCTGTTCAGCCTCACCGCCAGCGTCGAGCGCGCCCTCTCCGCCCGCACCGGCATCGGCCTGTCGCTGAGCGGCCTGCGCCAGACCGCGCGCGATCCGGGCTATTCGACGGCGGCCGGCGGCATCACGCTGCTCGGCTGGCGCGACATGGGCAAGGTGACGCTGTTCGCCAACGCCACCGCCCGCCGCCTCGAATCCGACGCACGCCTCTTCCCCTTCACCGACCGGCGCAAGGAATGGTTCCTGCGCGGCGCGGTGGGCGCCACCTTCCGCCAGATCGAGGTCGCCGGCTTCTCCCCCGTGCTCCGCATGGGCTATGAGCGCAACATCTCGACCGTGGGCATCTACGATTATCGCCGCGTCAGCGTGGATGTGGGCATCACGCGGGCATTCTGAGCCGCGGCGCGGCCGATACCTGCCCTTTCCCCCGTTCGCCCTGAGCTTGTCGAAGGGCTTTCCTTTCTTCTTCAGCGTTGGAGAAAAAGAAATGCAGCCCTTCGACAAGCTCAGGGCGAACGGGGAATGTAAGGCCAGCCCTCCGCCAGAGTCTGTCCCATCCATATGGACCCAACATGTGCTCCTGCGGAGCCGAAGGCGGGCGTAGCCCAACGCAGGAGCACTGATTCCCACACCTCACCCCAGCGCCATCGCAAACACCGGCCCCGCCTCCACGCGCGGCACGAACCCGTTGGCACGGTAGAAGTCCCCCGCCCGCACATTCTCCGCGCTGGTGCCGACCGCGAGGAAGGCGCAGCCGCGCGCCCGCGCATGGTCCGCCGCCGCCGCGACGAGCAGCCGGCCGATCCCCAGCCCGCGCGAGCCTTCCATCACGAAGAGATGATGCAGGTCCAGCCCGCGCTGGGTGAGTTGCGCCCGGTAGCGCGGCGTCAGCAGCGCATAGCCCACGATGAAGCCGAACCGCTCGGCGACGAGGCCGTGCAGCCACGGCCCGGCCCCGAACAGGTCCGCCTCCAGCCGCGCCGGATCGACCAGCGGCGTGTCGCCATGATGCGCCGCCAGCCGCGCGATCATGGCGGATACGACCGGCAGGTCATGCCGCGCCATCGGCCGCGCGCGCGTTTCGATATCCCGGGATTGATCGGATCGTGACATCAGTGCCTCCATCTTGGCCGCCACTGATGCTTGTCTTGCGATGCCGCTCAGCGGCGGCACCATTTCGTCAAATGACCGAGCGGGCCGCGTCTATATGAGACAGGCCCAATAAAAGCTGGACGTGAGAACGCGCTCGATCATGCGCCCGGCTATGCGGAGACCCATGCGCGGTGTCAAGATCGGCGAACGCCCGAGACTTTCCGGCTCAAGCGCAACAGTGCTCCTGCGGGGCCGAAGGCGGGCGTAGCCCAACGCAGGAGCCCAGGGCGCAAAAGCCGTGCCTCGCCGACATGGGCTCCTGCCTTGGCAGGAGCCCATGTCGGTTCAATCCTCAGCGCCTTTCGCGCGCCATGCACCTCAATCGATCACCGAGGGCAGCGAGTCGAACCCCGCCTTGAGCACCGCGCCCCATTGCCGGGAAATCTGCGCGAATTCAGGATCATCCGCCTCGATCCTGCGGCGCAGGCTGAACCCGTAAATATCCTTGGGGATGATGGTGAGGTCGAGCGGCATGCCCACGGAGAGGTTCGAGCGCAGCGTCGAATCCATCGAGACGCACACCGCCTTGGCGGCGTCCGATAGCGATGTGGTCGGCCGGATGATGCGGTCGAGGATCGGCTTGCCATATTTATGCTCGCCGATCTGGAAGAAGGGCGTGTCCGCCGTCGCCTCGATGAAATTGCCTTCGGAATAGACCATGTAGAGCCGCAGCTTGCCGCCCCGGCGCTGGCCGGCGACCAGCATGGAGGCGCCGAGCGGCACGTTGCCGGCGCTCATGCCCGTGCGCATCTCGCTCTGCACGCTCTTCATCGTCTCGCCGACCAGATGCGCCGCCCGGTGCATCGTCGCGCAGTTGAGCAGCGTCTCGATGTCCGCGGTCGGGTCGGCCGCGGCGTCCTTCATGGTGCGCGAGAGCTTGGCCCGCACTTCCTGCGTCACCGAGAGATTGCCCGAGCAGAGCAGCGCGATCGCCCGCTCGCCCGGCACCTCATAGGTGAAGGTCTTGCGGAACATGCCGATATCGTCGAGCCCGGCATTGGTCCGCGTGTCGGACAGCATCACGAGCCCGGCCTCGACCCGCAATGCCACGCAATAAGTCATGTGGTTCCCCCGTATCGCCGCCCTATCGGCTCAATGCTGTCGACTCACTGCTGGACCTGCACCTGCGCCGCGCCGTCCGGCGGCAGACTGGCGATCTGCACGTCGTGCGACAATCGGCTTTCGCTCGGCCCCACCAGCACGCCGCGAATCGGTGCGGCATCTGCGGCATCCAGGCCACAGCACAGCCGCACATGGCCATCCACCGGGCAATGGCCGAGCGTGCAGTCGAAACCGACCCAGCCGAGGCCGTCCAGCCACGCCTCCGCCCAGGCATGGGGGTCATGGTCGCTGTCCGGCCGTTCGGGGTCGCGCAGATAGCCGACCACATAGCGCGCCGGCAGGCCCAGGCAGCGCGCCGCCGCGATGAAGATGTGGGTCTGGTCCTGGCACACGCCCGCGCGCTGGGCGAGGGCTTCAGCGGCCGTGGTCGCCACATGGCTGCTGCCCGCCCGCCACGGCACCGCCTCGCGCACCAGCCCGCACAGCGCATGCAGGCTCGCCAGGTCGCCTTCTGCGCAGCGGGCCTGATCGGCAAGGTCGCGCAGCGCATCGTCCGCCTGGGTGAGCGGCGTCTCGCGCAGGAACATGCGCTGGCGCACCTCGCCGGGCAGCGCCGGGGTCACGCCCTGGCAGTCCAGCGTCGAGACGTCGCCTTCCGCCACGATGGCGACCGCCTCGACCCGGCCCGGCGCGCGCCACACCGTCTCGCCGTCGCCATAGCCATTGGCGACGAGCGGGGCGATCTCGCGCTCGTTCACCGTGACGCGCCAACGCTCCACCTTCTGCCCGCCGGTGCTGCGCGGCCAGAGCCGCAGCCGCATGAAGACGCCGGCCGCCGGCTCGGCATAGTCGTAGCGCGTCTCGTGACGGATGCTGATTCGCACGTCCCTGCCCTCTTCGCCTCAGCCGAAATGATAGGCTTCGGCGATCTCCAAGCCCAGCCTGTTGCACTGGACGATCCGGCCCTGCACCATGTCGTGCAGCCCCTTGCGGAAGATCTCGCCGCTGTCGCACGCGGCAAGGTCCGTAACCATCTCCTCGCTGCGCAGATTGGCCGGCGTGCGCTGCCCGTGCCAGTGGGCGAGGCGCTGCAAACGGTAGGCGAGCTGGTCGAAGCAGTAGAGCACGCTGCGCGGGAACTGGCGGTTGAGCATCAGGAAGTCGGTGATCTGCCAAGGCGAGTAGGAACCGCCATAGACATGGTGATAGGCGCGGCTGCCGGAGAGCGCATGGAGCACGCTGGTCCATTGATAATGGTCGCGATGGCCGCCCACCACCTCGGTCTCGGGCAGCAGGACATAATATTTGACGTCGAGTAGTCGCAGCGTCATCTGCGCCCGCTCCAGCGATCCGCCCACGCGCAGGAAATCGTAGCCCTCGTTGCGCAGATGGCTGCTCTCGGTGGCGCCGCTGAACATCATGGCGCGGTTCTTCACCCAGTCGACCAGCTCGGCGAAGTCCCGCCGCGCCTCGGCCACGCCATAGCTTTCCAGCTTGCGCCAGCCCTCGTTGAGCGCTTCCCACATCTCCTGCGTGAGCGCGGTGCGCACCGACTTGCCGTTCTGCCGCGCGCGGGCGAGACAGGAGCGGATCGAGGCGGGATTGTCCGGATCGAGCATCAGATGCTCGATGATGTCGCTCTCGCGGATCACCGCGTCCTTGGGAAACCGGTTCTCGCTCTCCGCCACGCGCACCACCGAGCGCCATTCGTCGCGTAGCGTCGCGCCGGGCAGGATCGCCATGCGCTGGCCCATGGTGAGCAGCCGCGCCGTGGCCTCCGCCCGCTCCAGATAGCGCGCCATCCAGAAGAGATTCTCGGCCGTGCGGCTCAGCATGGCGACATCCTCCGGCAAATGGGGAGATCGCATGCCCTCATCGCAGCACCCATGTGTCCTTGACGCCGCCGCCTTGGCTGGAGTTCACCACCAGCGACCCGTCCGCCAGCGCCACGCGGGTGAGGCCGCCCGGCACCAGCCTTATCTCCCGCCCGACCAGGCAATAGGGCCGGAAATCGACATGGCGCTGCACCAGCCCGCTCGGCCCCAGCGTCGGCGAGGTGGAGAGAGCGAGCGTCGGCTGGGCGATGAACTCGGCGGGATTGGCGCGGATGCGCGCGGCATAGGCCTCGATCTCGGCGGCCGTGGACTGCGGGCCGATCAGCATGCCGTAGCCGCCCGAGCCATGCACTTCCTTGACCACCAGCTCGGGCAGACGGTCCATGACATGGGCATAGTCGTCCGGCCGGCCGCACTGCCAGGTCGGCACATTCTGCAGGATCGCCGCCTCGCCCAGATAGAAGCGGATCATGTCCGGCACATAGACATAGACCGCCTTGTCGTCGGCGATGCCCGCGCCCGGCGCCGAGCAGAGCGTGACGCCGCCGGCGCGATAGGCGTTGAACAGGCCGGGCACGCCCAGCATGCTGTCCGGCCGGAAGGCCAGCGGATCGAGGAAATCGTCGTCGATGCGGCGATAGATGACGTCGACCCGGCGCGGGCCGGAGGTGGTCTTCATATAGACCAGCCCCTCGTCCACGAAGAGATCCGCCGGCTCGACCAGCTCCACGCCCATCAGGTCGGCGAGATAGCTGTGCTCATAATAGGCGCTGTTGAAGGCGCCGGGCGTCAGCACCACCACCTGCGGCTTGTCCTTGCAGGCCGGCGGCGCGACTTCCTCCAGCGAGCGCAGCAGCTGGCCCGGATAATCGTCCACCGGCGCCACGCTCCCCTGCGCGAACAGCTCGGGGAACATGCGCGTCATGATCTCCCGGTTCTCCAGCATGTAGGAGACGCCCGAGGGCGTGCGGCAATTATCCTCCAGCACCATGAAGTCGGAGAGCCCGGTGCGCACGATATCGATGCCGACGATATGGCTGTAGACCCGGCCTGGCGGGATGAAGCCTGCCATCTCCGGCTTGTAGGCGGAATTGCGGTAGACGATCTGGCCCGGCACGATTCCCGCCCGGATGATCTCGCCGCGATGATAGACGTCGAGCAGGAAGGCGTTGAGCGCCGCCGCCCGCTGGCGGATGCCGGCCTCCAGCCGCTGCCACTCCATCGCCGTGAAGATGCGCGGCAGCAGGTCGAAGGGGATGAGCCGCTCCGGGTCGCCGCCCTCGCCATAGACCGCGAAAGTGATGCCGATACGGCGGAAGATCGCCTCCGCCTCGCCCAGGCGTCGATGCAGCCCCTCGATGCCCGTCTCCTCCACCCAATGCTGAACGGCCGCGTAACACTCGCGTATGTCGCCCGCCTCGCCCAGCATTTCGGAGAAGGTCATCTGCGTGCTTCTATCTCTGCGCCGTTGTGCATTGCAGCATTAGGACAAGCCCGATCGGCAAAATCAAGATGAAAATCGCGCCCTCCGCAAGGGCGATGCAAGGGATGATGATTGATTTCACGACCACGCACAATTGTTGCTGGACGTGGCGCGCGTTTCGGGGCATTTTGGCGGCGATGCAGATGCTGCGGCTCATTGCTCGCTTTGAGCGACTTACGCGCCCTTAGGCGCGACACATGCGCATGCCGCAGGCGGCATGCCGCGCCTAAGGGTGCTTTCGAGCGATAGCCTACAGAATTGACCGGACCGGCGGCGCAGCCTGACCGCCCTCGGCCGGCATGTGAGAAATGTTCGACTCATGATGCTCAGCGACCCGTCCCGCAAATACCGCCCGTTCCCCCAGGTCGACCTGCCCGACCGGCAGTGGCCCGACCGGACCATCACCGCCCCGCCCCGCTGGCTCTCCACGGACCTGCGCGATGGCAACCAGGCGCTCATCGATCCGATGGACACCGAGAAGAAGACCCGCTTCTTCGAGATGCTGGTGAAGGTCGGCCTCAAGGAGATCGAGGTCGGCTTCCCCGCCGCCGGCGCGACCGAGTTCGATTTCATCTCCGGGCTGGTGAAGTCCGGCCGCGTGCCCGATGACGTCATCATCCAGGTGCTGACCCAGGCGCGGCGCGATCTCATCGAGCGCACTTTCGAGAGCCTGCAGGGCGCGCCTCGCGCGATCGTCCATGTCTACAACGCCGTGTCGCCGGCCTGGCGGCGGATCGTGTTCAACATGGACCGGCCGCAGATCAAGCAGATCGCCATCGACGCGGCGAAGATCATCCGCGACGAGGCGGCCAAGCAGCCGGACACGGACTGGCATTTCGAATATAGCCCGGAGACCTTCTCGACCGCCGAGCTGGATTTCAGCCTGGAATGCTGCGAGGCGGTGATGGACATCCTCCAGCCCACGCGCGAGAAGCCGCTGATCCTCAACCTGCCGGCGACGGTGGAGGCGGCCACGCCCAACATCTATGCCGACCAGATCGAGTGGTTCGGCCGCCATATCCGCAATCGCGAGACGGTGTGCATCTCGCTCCATCCGCACAACGACCGGGGCACCGGCATCGCCGCGGCGGAGCTGGGCCTGATGGCCGGCGGAGACCGCGTGGAAGGCTGCCTGTTCGGCAATGGCGAGCGCACCGGCAATTGCGACCTCGTGACCGTGGCGCTCAACATGTATACGCAGGGCATCGCGCCCGGCCTCGATTTCTCGCACATGGACGAGATCGTGCAGACGGTGACCTACTGCAACCAACTGCCCGTCCATCCGCGCCACCCCTATGCCGGCGAGCTGGTGTTCACCGCCTTCTCCGGCAGCCACCAGGATGCGATCAAGAAGGGGTTCGCGGCGCAGGAGCAGCGCAATGACGAGCTGTGGGACGTGCCCTATCTGCCGATCGACCCGGCCGATATCGGCTGCTCCTACGAGGCGGTGATCCGCGTCAACTCGCAGTCCGGCAAGGGCGGCGTCGCCTGGGTGCTGCAGCAGGACAAGGGCCTCAAGCTGCCCAAGCGGCTGCAGGCCGACTTCTCCCGCGTGGTTCAAGAATATGCGGATCGCACCAGCCGCGAGCTGCACGCCAGCGACATCTGGGAGACGTTCCGCGATCATTACTGCCTGTGCGGCCAGCACCCCTATGCGCTTGTCGATTATTTCGAGAGCGGCCCGGCGGGGCAGCGGACCTTCACCGGCAAGATCGCGCATAATGGCGAGGAGCGCAGCATCTCCGGGCGCGGCAACGGCCTCATCTCCAGCGTGCTCTCGGCGCTGCGCGAGGAGCTGGGCATCGGCCTCGACATCGTGGACTATAGCGAGCACGCCATCGGCGCCGGCCGCGACGTCCATGCCGCCGCCTATCTCGAATGTCGGACGGACGACGGCAAGACCGTGTTCGGCGTCGGGCTGGACGAGGACATCGCGACCGCCTCCGTGCGGGCCGTTCTGTCCGTCGCCAACACGCTCGAACGGCGCGAGACGGCAGCCGCCAACGCCGCCTGAAAACCTCTCTCACCAGCATCACGTCACAACCCGTCCCGTTTCGGGACGGGTTGTTAATTGCGATTAACCATTTCGCATTCGCATTGTCGCGCGATTGCTGATCTAGTGCCGCCATCGCGTGTGGGGCGATTTGAGTGGGAGAATGAATATGTTCAAGAAAGCGTTGGCGTTTGGCCTGACGACGGCTGCATTTTGCGTGGCTCAGGGTGCACAGGCGACCGTGGTTGATTTCGAGGAACTGCTGCCGGATGAAGTTTATGCGACTCCGCTGGTGACGGGTGGTCTGGTCTTCGAAAATCCGGGCGTGGGCGACGGTCAGGAGTTCTTCTCGATCGGCCTGGGCTCCAATGGCACCCAGACGATGGCGCCGAACTATTTCGGTTCGACAACGACGGTCTCGGCTGTTGGCGGCGCGCTGTTCACGCTCGAGTCGTTCGATTTCTCGGATCCCTTCGACTTCGCTGACGATCCGATCCAGGTGGACTTCACCTTCAACACCACTGGCGGTGTTGTGTCGCAGACCATCTTTGCGGACTTCAACGCGGGCATGCAGACCCAGACGTTCAACATCTCGGGCATCTCGTCCTTCTCGTTCGTGACGAGCGGCAGCTTCTTCGGCGAGGACACGATCCAGACCGATAACTGGACCTACACGCTGGACAGCACCGGTCCGGTGGTTCCCGAGCCGGCGACCTGGGCGATGATGATCGGCGGCTTCGCGCTCGCCGGCGCTGCGATGCGCCGTCGCGCCACGGTGGCTCTCTCCGCCTGACGCTCCGCATAAAGCATGAAAGGGTGTCCATCATGGGAGATGATGGGCACCCTTTTTTCGTGAGCGACCATTTCGTCCATGCGGACGCCCCGGATCGTCCGGAACCGATGGATCGCGCCTTCCTGACCATTTATCATCGCGCGGATGCTGCCGTGGGGGCATCGTGCAACCAGCCGGAGCATAGCCGCGATGACCATCACCATCACCGCCTTTGAGCGCTCCCCCGATCGCGGGCAGGGACTGGCGCGTGACATGCCCGTGCGCTGGGCGCTGGAAGAGGTGGGCCAGCCTTATGACGTTCGCCTCCTCTCATTTCAGGCGATGAAGGTGGAGGCCCATCTCGCGCTTCATCCATTCGGGCAGATCCCGACCTGTGAGGAGGGCGACCTCGCGCTCTTCGAGTCGGGTGCGATCGTGCTTCATATCGCGGGGCGGCATGCCGGGCTGCTGCCGGACGACGCGAACGCCCGGGCGCGCGCCACCGCGTGGATGTTCGCCGCGCTCAGCACGGTCGAGCCGCCGATCGTCGAGCGGAGCATGGCCGTTCTCTTTGAGCGCGAGAAGAGCTGGTTCGAGGCGCGCCTTCCCATGCTCGACGACCGCATCCGTCGCCGGCTGGATGCGCTTTCCGCCCGGCTCGGCGATGCCGACTGGCTCGACGGCGCGTTCAGCGCCGGGGACCTGCTTATGGTCTCGGTGCTGCGCAGACTGAAGGGATCGGGCCTGCTGGAGGATGATCCGCGGCTCATGGCCTATATCGCCCGCGGCGAAGCGCGACCGGCCTTTCAGCGGGCCTTCGCGGACCAGCTGGCGGTGTTCACCGCCCGCGCCTCGGCAGGCTGACGGGGCGAGGCCCTGAGTCTGGCTCAGGGACCAGTGCTCCTGCGAAAGCAGGAGCCTAGGGCGGCTATGCACTGCTCATGCGCCCTGGGCTCCTGCTTTCGCAGGAGCACATGCTGGGTCCATATGGACAAGACCGGATTCTGGAGTGGAACTTCCTGCTCCGTCATTCCGGCTTTCCCCGGACCGACGGGAGAGATGAAGGGCGGCTGTTCCACCAAGCAAGCTCGACCCTGGATATCAAGCACCCCCCAGCGCAAATACCGAGGGCAAACGCCCGCTCACCCGCCGAACCGCACGCCGATCCAGAAGGTCTGCGGCATCCCCAGATCGACGCTCGTGCCGACCTTGCGGGTCAGCACGGTCGCATCCAGCAGATTCTCGACGCGCCCGACCAGCGCCAGCCCTTCGCCCAGCGGCAGGCTGGCATAGCCGTTTACGGTGACCACGCCCGGCAGCCGATCGGTCTCCAGATCGTCCTCGAACTGCGGCCCCACATAGCGGGCCGAGAGCGCCAGGCGAGCGCCGCGCGGGGCGTGCCAGCCCAGCGTCGCGCTGGCGCTATGGCGCGGGCTTTGCGCCGGCTGCATGCCGTCGAGCGCGATCCCCGGGCCGCTCGCCTTCACGCGGCTGTCATTATACGCCCAGGATGCGGCCATATCGATATCGCCCAGCACCGCCGAGGCCGCGAACTCGATGCCCTTGGCAGTGATCGCGTCCACATTGCGGCGCTGGCGCAGATTGGTGCCGATCGTCACATTGGCGACGGCGTTGTCGAGCCGGTTGTAAAAGGCGGTGGCGGAGAGATGCACGCCCGGGGCGGGCCGCAGATCGATGCCGACCTCGCCGCCCTTCAGCCGCTCGGGCGAGAGATCGGCATTGGCCTGCGTCACCACCGGAAAGACAGTGAAGCTGCGATACAGCTCGTTGATGGTCGGCAGGCGGAAGCTCGTATAGCCCGCCGCCCGCAGCGTCACCGCGTCCGCCGCATGCCAGAGCAGGCCGGCGCGCACGCTACCTTCCCAGCCGTCCCGGTCGGGAAAGAGCGTGGTGGCCACCGCATCGGTCGCGACGGTGCGCTCGGTCGTGCGGCCATTCTCGATGCTCCAATAGTCGGCGCGCAGGCCGCCGGTGAGCACGAGGGCACCCAGCGTCCAGTCATCCTCGACATAGAGGCCGCTGGTCGTCTGCGTGCCGGTCGCCTCGCGCCGCACGGTTGCCGCGCCGGTGCCGGCGCCCAGCGCCTCCTCATACATGTCCGCCTCGGCATGGCGCATATCCGCGCCGATGCGCAGCACATGGCCGCCGCCGACCGGCGGGCGCAGTTCCAGCTTGCCGCCGAGGCCCGTTGCCGGCGTGTTGCGCTGGTCCAGCGTCGGGCGGAAGCTGGTCGAACTGACGACGACATTGTCGAAATTGCGCAGCTGCACATAGGCCAGCGCATCGATCTGCCAGTCGCCGCGCGAGAGATAGCGCAGACTGGCGTCCTGCCCCTCGATGCCGCTGTCTGCGCCGGCGAAGCGCAGCGTCCGGTCGTCCCGGAAGAGGTTGACCCGCGCCTGGATCTCGCCCTGCGCGCCCACCGGCGCGACGCCGCGCAGATTGACCGACCAGCTGCGATAGCGCGCCGGCACGTCCGCCGGTCCGCGCTGATCCTCCGGTGTCGTCCAGAACCCGTCGCCGCGCGCGAAGGCGCCGCCCACGGAGAGGAAGCCCGCGCCCACATCAGGCGAGAATGAGGCGGCGACCTGTTGCGCGTCCCGGCTGCCGTAGAAGGCGCTCGCGCCGAACAAGGGCAGTTGCGCCCGGTCGGCGCTGAACAGCTCTATGGTGCCGGCCACCGTGCCGGCGCCGAACGCCCCTGCCCCGCCGCCGCGCGTGACGCGCACCGCGCCGATCGTGTCCAGCGGCAGTGCGTCGAAGGGGATCGAGCCGAAGAAGGGATCGGCCAGCGGCACGCCGTCGAGCAGCACCAGCGCGCGGCTGGAGGCATTGCCGCCCAGCGCCCGCAAGGTGACGCCCTGCGAGCTCGGATTGGCCGAGCGGCTGTCCGACCGGCGGAACTGCTGGAAGCCGGACACGTCGACCAGCGCATCCTCGACCGTGCCGGCCGCATTCTCGGACAGCCGCTCGCGGTCGATCGTCACCGAGCCATAGGCCGGCGTGCCCGGCGGAAGATCGAGGCCGCGCCCGAGTACGACGATCGTGTCGCCCGCGTCCGCACCCGCCTCCTCCGCCAGCGCCGCCGATGACGCGAGAACCGATCCGCCCGCAAGGAGCGCGAAGGTGATGAGCTTCCGAACGATCATGACGAGCCCCATGCCCAATGCGGCGCCCCTTGGCAACGCCGGCGTCCGGTTCGGAGGCATCACCCATGGGTTGAAGGAAGAGTGGAGGCGCAGGGAAGCGCAGTCATCGCGGCAAACACCGTGCTCCTGCGGAGGCAGGAGCACGTCCTTCTATCTGGCAAGTGCAGCCGCCAAACCGGGAAGAATGAGCGGCCTCTTCGACCGCAGGCCAACGCCGGCGCTTAAAGGACGGGAGCGCCGCCGGGGCATGCTCAATGCCCCGCAGCGCCAAGCCCCCCGCTACTCCTTGTGCCCCAGCGTCCACACATAGGCCGCAAGCGCCTGCACGTCCGCATCGCTGAGCGATGCGCCGCCATCGGCGGGCATGCCGGTAGAATATTGCTTGGGCTCCATCACGCCTTCGTGGATCACATGGGCGATGGACCCCACCGAGCCGTCGGCCCAGAGCCAGTCCGGGCCGGTCAGCGCCGGCCCCAGCGTCGAGCCCTTGCCGTCGGCGCCATGGCAGCCCGCGCAGGTGCCCGAGCGTTCCTCGCCCAGATAGATGCGCTGGCCGAGCGCCACCTGCTCGCGGGTGAAGCCCTGCGGCAGCGCGGGGCCGCCCTGCCCGCCCGCCGGCGCATCGGCGGCCGCCGCATCATAGACGACCGGGTCGGCCGCGGCGAGCGGCGCGTCCGCCTGCCCCTTGTAGGTGATGCGATAGATGCGGCCGGCGACATCGTCCGAGACATAGAGGGCGCCGTCCGGCCCCACCGCCACGCCGGTCGGGCGATGGGTCGCCTGGCCGCGCGCCTTGCCGGGGCCGGTGAAGCCGTCCGCGAACAGGATGGCCGGGCCGCTCGCTGCGCCGTCCGCCATCGGCTGGAAGACGATGCGGTAGCCGTCCTGCGGGTTCGGCGCCCGGTTCCATGAACCGTGGAAGGCGATGAACAGCCCGCCGCGATAGGCCGCCGGGAACTGACCCTGCGCGTAATGGGCAAGGCCCGTCGGCGCGAAATGCGCGGGATAGGCCGCCACCGGCCCTTTCTTGTCGGCGCAGCGGCCGATGGCCTTGCCGCCGTCGCCGCCATATTCGGGCGCCAGCACGAGCTTGTTCTGCGCGCCGTCGAAATAGCAGTAGGGCCACCCGAAATCGTCACCCTGCGTCACGTGCAGCAGCTCCTCGGCGGGCGTCTCGGCGCCCTGCTCAGTCGTGTAGAGCGCCGGCCAGCTCTGCGAAAGCTGGTCACGGCCATGCTGCACGGCGAACAGCCGCCCGGCGGCATCGAAGGCGAGGCCGCCGCTGTTGCGGATGCCGGTCGCATAGCGCTGCGCGGGGGAGAAATGCTGGTTCGTCGCGCTGGCGCTGTAGCGCCATATGCCGGCGCGGGTCTCCAGCTCGGTGCAGGGATCGTTTCCGATCGAACCAGGCTGGCGATTTTCCTTCTCGCAGGTGTTGGAGGCCGAGCCGCTGTTGACGAAGAGATTGCCGGCCCTGTCGATGGCGATGCCGTGCATCATATGATCGCCGTCCATCGGCAGGCCGTCGATCACCACGGTCGGCGCGGCGGACGGCACCCGCTCGCCCCGCTTGAGCCGGTAGCGGACGATCCGGTCGTCCACTTCCACATAGAGGCCGTCGCGCCACAGGGCGATGCCCGTGCCGCCGCCCGCCGCGCCGTCCGGCCGCGGGACGGAGCCGAAGCGGTCGATCTGGTCGGCCGCGCCGTCGCCGTCCGTGTCGCGCAGCGCCACGATGAAGCCGCCAGCCGGCGGCGGCGTGCGGAAATAGCGGCTGAACCATGTGTTCACATAGACGGTGCCGTCGGCCGCAACCGTCATGTGGCGCGCATGCCCCACATTGTCCGCGAAGATGGTCGCGCAGAAGCCGGGCGGCAGGCTCAGCCCGCCGGCATCGCCCGGACAGGCCTCGTCGGCGCCGGCGTCCGCCGCCATGGCGGCCGTGCCGGCGAAGGGATGGCCGACGAGCAGCGCCGTGCCGAAGGTGACGGTCGCGCCGAGCAGCGCGAGCAGGGAAAGCGGTCTGGCCATCGAAAGTCCCCGATATTGTCTGTTATCAATGATGATGCTGGTGCGGCATGGCGAGCGGCGTCACGCGGAAGGGTAGCGGCGGCGTCTGGCCGCGCAGGCGCGGGTTGAGCGCATAGCCGACCTCGCCCTGCACATACCAGATGGTGCCGTCATGCACGTCCGCGCCGGTGGCCGAGGAGAGGCCCTCGACCAGCGTCTCCACCGCCACCTCGTCGCCGGAGACGGTGAGGATCGCGATCCGCCCCTCCCCTTCGGCCTGGACGAAGTGCATGCCGCCGAGCGACCGCAACCCGTCCGGCGACGCAAAGGCGCGTGCGCTGTGCAGCACCGTCACCGCGCCCGCCGTGCCGTCCGGCTTCACGGCGACGCGCGCGAAGATGTTGGAGCGGACATTGTTCACATAGAGCTGGCCGTCGCCGCCGAAGGCGATCCCGTCCAGTCCGTTCGTGGCGCCCTCGCCGCCGCCGGTCAGCGCGGGATCGGCGGACCAGAGCTCGAAGGCCTCCATGCCAGCCTTCCAGCGCAGGATGTGCGAGCTGCCGGTGTCGGTCACATAGACCGCTCCGTCCTTGTCCACGGCGATGTCATTGCACATCGGCCGCTCGCCCGGCAGGGCGACGCTGACCTTGCCCTCGCCGGTCGCGAGATCGAAGCCCTTGAGCACGGAGCCCGCATCCGCGCCCTCGATCGCGAGGCCCGCGGCGGAGAAATTGGTGCTGCATGCCCACAGCATGCCATGCGCCGCGTCGGCCAGCACGCCGAAGATGGACGCGCTGCCATAGGCGCCCGGCGCGATCCAGCCTTCCACCCGCCCGCCGGCAAGGTCGACGCGCGAGATGCCGCCGCTCAGGCTGCCGACATAGGCCGTGCCGTCCGGCGCGATGCTGATGCTCTCGGGGAAGGCGCGCGGGCCGGGCAGGTCGACCGCCGCCGGCTGCGCGCCGACCGCCGTGGCGGAAAGCAGGCCGAGAATGCCCGCGATGATCCCTGTCGTGCGCCGCATCCCGTTCACCTCGTCCTATTGATTGCCTTGCTAACTGCTTTACGCGCCTGCCCGGCCGCTGTCCATCGCCGGCGGCGGCGGCTGCTGCTCGGCGATGGCGCGGCGCTCATAGGCGCGGGCGATGACGGCGCAGACGATGAGCTGGATCTGGTGGAAGATCATGAGCGGCAGCACGATGGCGCCCGCCGCCGCGCCGGGGAAGAGCACGCTCGCCATCGGCACGCCGGACACCAGCGACTTCTTGGACCCGCAGAAGAACAGCGCGATCTCGTCCGCGCGCGACAGGCGGGCGGCGCGGGCGGTCTGCCGCAGGACGACCATGACGACGGCGAGGATCAGCGCGCAGAGGATGGTCAGCACGATGAGGTCGCCCAGCGAGACCATGTGCCAGATGCCCTCGATCACCGCCTTGCCGAAGGCGGCATAGACCATGATGAGGATCGAGCCGCGATCGACCAGGCTGGTGAGCGGCTTGCGCGCCTTGAGCCACGCGCCGATGCGGGTGTGGAGCATCTGCCCCACCGCGAAGGGCAGCAGGATGGTGCCGACGATGGAACCGACCGCATCGAGGCTCACCCCGCTCTGCCGCGCCAGCAGCAGGCCGGTGAGCAGCGGCGTCAGCACGATGCCGATGAGGTTGGAGGCCGATGCCGCGCAGATCGCCACCGGCACATTGCCGCGCGCGATGGCGGTGAAGGCGATGGAGGACTGCACCGTCGAGGGCAGGCAGCACAGGAACAGGATGCCGGTATAGAGGTCGGGCTCGATCAGGCGGCCGCTGAGCGGCCCCAGCGCGAGGCCGATCAGCGGGAAGAGCAGGAAAGTGCTGGCCAGCACCATGAGATGCAGCCGCCAGTGCCCCAGGCTCTCGACCACCGCCTCGCGCGGCAGCATCGCGCCGTGCAGGAAGAAGAGCAGGATGACCGCCGCATGGCCGATCATATCGACCACCGGCGCGAACCCGCCCCGCGCCGGCAGCAGCGAGGCCAGCAGCACCGTGACGACCAGCGCCATGGTGAAGCGGTCGGGCCGTGGCCAGGCGAAGCGGCGGGATTTGGCGGTCATGTGGGGATTTGGTCCATCAGTGCTCCTGCGAAGGCATGACTCTTGCGCAAGAATGTCGACACCACCCCCGTTCGCCCTGAGCTTGTCGAAGGGCTTTCCTTTCTTTTCCAACGCTTGCCAGAAGAAGGACGGCCCATTGACAAGCCCTGGGTGAACGGGGGGACATCATGCCGTGCGCCTGCGAAAGCAGGAGCCCAGGGCGGCAGCGCACCGCCCATGCGCCCTGGGCTCCTGCCTTCGCAGGAGCACTGGTGCTTTGACTTTAAGGCATCCCAGCGCGCACGCATGGGGAGGCAAGCCCCGCGGGCTCGCGCATCTCTCCGGATCATCGGGCCTACAGCGCCCGCGTCGGCATGCTGATCGTCCGCCAGATATGCGCGACGGGGCTGTGGTCATAGCCCAGCCCTTCCTCCGGCTGGCGGAAATGGCGGCCGATGAGGTCCTCGAAATCCCCCAGCTCCACCGTCACGTCGGGATCGAAGGCATAGATGTCGTTCAAGGTGATGAGCCGGCCGGTCATATAATATCTGTGGTCCCTGAACCGCTCATAGGCCTCGCGGACATAGGCGTCCGGCACGAAATCCTCGCCGAAGAAGCGGATATAGGCCTCGGGATATTCATAGCCCACGGACGGATCGGGGAAGAAGCGCAGCACCTGGTGCGCGCGGATCGCCCAGCTTACTTCCTCGTCCACATAGGGCTCGACCATCATCGCGCCCCAATAGCCATGGTCGCCATTGATGAAGCCGGTCACGCTGATGTCGTGCAGCAGGCAGGCGAGCTGGACCTTCTCGTCCAGGCCGTTGATCCGCGCGAGGCGGGCGCTCTGCATCACATGCTGGATATAGCCGAAGCGCAGGCGGAAATAGTCCATCAGCGTGGGCTTCTCCGGCATCGGCGCGATGCGCGGGTCCGGCCCCATGAGGAAATGCTGGCCCGCGTCCAGCGCGTCGAACAGGTCGTGGCGCTCGCTGGAGGGATCATATTGGCCCGAGACATAGAGCGGCGAGCGGATCGGCGCGATGCCGCGTGCGGCGGCGACCTTGCGCTCCAGCTCAACCGTCATGTCATGTTCGAGCGCGTCGGCCCGTTCCGAGATGGAGGTCATCTGCTTGGCTCCGGTTTGCGATGCCACGGCCTTAGCGTCCCATGGCCGATCATGCCAGTGCGGGAGCTTCGCATGATCGACGGACGGGACCGCATCCTGGTCCCCCATCATGCCTGGGCTGGAGCTTGATGGATTCAGTGCTCCTGCGGAGCCGAAGGCGGGCGTAGCCCAACGCAGGAGCACAAGCCGGTTCAATCTCAATCGAACCCAGTCTAACGCGACGGATCGCAAGCGAAAACGCCCGGAGATCGCTCCCCGGACGCCTTATCCTTCCGGCCGGCCGATCAGGCGAAATAGACCGTCTTGGTCTCCAGATAGGTCTCCAGCCCCTCGATGCCGCCCTCGCGGCCAAGGCCCGACTGCTTGAAGCCGCCGAAGGGCATGTGGATGTCCACCATCATGCCGTTGATTGTCACCGAGCCAGCGCGATATTCGCGCGAGACGGCGAAGCCGCGCTCGGGGTCCTGCGTGTAGATCGCGCCGTGCAGGCCGTAGCTCGTGTCGTTGGCCTTGGCGATCATGTCCTTCTCGTCCTCATAGTCCACGAAGGAGACGACGGGGCCGAAAATCTCTTCCTTGAAGATGGTCATGTCCGGCTGCACGTCCGTGAACACGGTCGGCTCGATGAAGAAGCCGCGATTGAGGCCGGCCGGGCGGCCGCCGCCGAGCGCCAGTTTCGCGCCCTCCGCCTTGCCCTTCTCGATATAGCCCTGCACGCGCTCCAACTGGCGCTGCATGGCGAGCGGCCCCATGCCGACATCGGCCTCGAACGGATCGCCCACCTTCACCTTCGAGACGGCATCGGTATAGGCCGCGACGATCTCGGCCTTGCGGCTCCGGGGCACCAGCACACGGGTCAGCGAGAAGCAGACCTGCCCGGTGATCGGCATGGAATAGGGCACGAGGCTCTCGAGGACATGGTCCATGTCCGCATCCTCAAGGATCATCGCCGCCGATTTGCCGCCCAGTTCCAGGCTCACCCGCGCCAGCCGCTCGGCCGCGACGCCCGCGATATGCTTGCCCGCCGCGGTGGAGCCGGTGAAGCTGATCTTGTCCACGCCCGGATGACGGATCAGATGGTCGCCCACCTCGCGGCCGGCCGGCAGCATGTTGAACACGCCCTTGGGCAGCCCCGCCGCCGCGATGCACTCGGCGAGAATATGCGCGTCGATCGGCGTTTCCGGCGAGGGCTTGGCGACGATGGTGCAGCCCGCCGCGAGACCAGCCGCCACCTTGTAGATGAGCAGCACCAGCGGCGCGTTCCACGGCGTCACGCAGGCGGTGACGCCCGCCGGCTCCTGCACCACGCGCGCCTTGTTGCCGCCCATGGAGCCAGTGCGCTCGTCGATGAAGGGGTAAGTGTGGCAGAGATCGGCATAATATTTGAACAGGCCGGGGCACTGGTAGCTGGCCTTGCCGGTGAAGCCGATCACCGCGCCGACCTGCCCGGTCCAGGCCTCGGCCAGCTCCGGCATGCGCGCGGTCAGCAGATCGGCGACCTTGGCGAGATAGACGGCGCGCTCGGCCGGCGCCATGCGCGGCCAGGGGCCTTCGTCGAACGCCTTGCGCGCGGCGGCGACGGCGGCGTCCACATCGGCGATGCTCGGCTCGACATAGGTGAGCACCGTCTCCTCGTCATGGGGCGTGACGACGGAGAGTTCGGTGCTGCCGCTGCTCGGGCGCCACGCGCCGTCGATGAACAGCTGCGCCGCGCCGCGATCCTTGATGCCCTTGATGGTCCTGGTGAACTGCTCCATCCGTCAATCTCCTAAGAACGAGTCGCGTTTGCTCATACCCGCACTGGCAAGTCGGGCCGGAGGGCGCAAGGCCGCGCGTTGCATTTCAGGACGGACATGCGGCTTTTCGGCCCCGGGGCTCGACGTCCGTTTGGACATTCACGAAAGGGCGAATTGAGAGTCCGTCCATCTGAAATGGAAGCAGTGCTCCTGCGAAAGCAGGAGCCCAGGGCGCATGGGCAGTCCGCTACCGCCCTGGGCTCCTGCTTTCGCAGGAGCACTGTTCTCTCTCGGTGGGACACTCTTTAAAGGCGGCACCGCAAGCCGCACGCCCAAACAGCGTCTCAGTCGATCACCGGCATGTCGAACAGCCTGTCCACCGTCGCGCGGCGGTAAGTCTCGAAGGCCGCCCGCTCGTCCGGCACGGGCAGGCTGGTGACGAACGCGTCCTCCATCGCCCGGTGCCGCTCGCGCACCTCGTCCAGGAACTCGGTGTGGGTGAGGATATGGAAGCGGTTCTCGCGGATCGCCTCGACCACCAGCCGCCCCATGTCCATGGGATCGACCGCCACGCGCATCGCCGCCCACAGCGCCTTGGTGAACTCGCCCATCTCGCCCTCGGGCGCGGCGCCGTCATCCTCGGGCACCGGCACCAGCGCCGTGCGCACCGCGCCGGGATAAAGGCAGGAGACGCCGATGCCGTGCGGCGCGAGGTCCAGCCGCAGCGCCTGGGTGAAGCCGCGCACGGCATATTTGGCGGCCCCATAGGCGCCCATGGCCGGCAGCGGCACCACGCCCGCCATGGAGGAGGTGTTGACGACATGGCCGCCCTCGCCCTGCGCCTTGATGATCGGCACGATGATCTTGGTGCCGTTGACCACACCGCCCAGATTGATGCCGAAGGCGCGATCCCATGCGTCGAAATCGGGATCGTCGGCCGATCCGCCGCCGCCCACGCCGGCATTGTTGCAGAGCAGATGGATCTTGCCGAACACGTCCAGCGTCTCCCGCGCCGCCGCGCGCAGGCTCTCGCGGTCGGCGACGTCCACCTTGATGAGATGGGTCGCGTTGTTGCCCTTGAGGATCTCGCGTGCCTGATCGAGATGGTCCTGATTATAGTCGGCAATGACGACCTTCATGCCCTCGGCCAGGAAATTGCGCGCCATGCCGAGCCCGATGCCGCTCGCGCCGCCGGTGACGAACGCAACCTTGCCCGCGAAATTCCTCATGCCTCTCTCCTCATCATGGCCGGCCGCCGCGCGACCCTTCCGGCAAGGCTATCGAGGCATGTCCACGCCGCCAAGCGTTCCGGCGCCCGCGAGCCGATAAGTTTCGCGTTCGTACACCTCGTGAAATCCGGCGCGCATGAAACCGGCGCGAGCGGCCCCTAGCACCGCCAGCGTCTCGGCGACGATCCGCTCCGTCCCCAGCGTCCGCGCCATGGCGACGGCGGCCGCGATGAGCGCCTGCTCCGCCGCGCCGCGCCGCGCCGGCGCGCGTATGGAGAGCCAGCCGATGCAGGCGAGCCGCTCATGATGCGCCAGCGCCGCATGAGCGATCGGCCGATCCCCGTCGAACGCGAGGAGATGACGGACGCCCGGCCCGCGCGGGCTCGCTGCAAAGCGCGATCGCATGGTCGCGCTCATCGCCTCGCGTGCGGCCAGCGCTTCGTCCCGGCCGACTTCGCGCGCGACGATCCCGCCCGGTGCCGGCGGCTTGGCGGTGCCGACGAGCGCCAGCACCGGATAGCGCACCCAGAGGTGGCGTTCGAAGCCGGCGGCGCGGATCAGGTCGCGCGCCCGGTCCATCCCCGGTCCGGGCGCCAGATGGATGAAGAAGCGCCCGATGCCCTCATCCGCGAAGATGGCGAGCAACGCGGCGAGACCGGGTTCATCCAGTCCGGCGCCCACGCCGCACAGATGGATGGCGTTGCGGTTGGTCGAGGGATTGCGGCCGCCGCGCGTGGCGCGGTCAATCGCGACCAGCGCCGAGCCGAACGGCGCGCCCTCGAGCCGGCGATAGTCGCAGTCGCTGCCGCTCACCGCGTCCAGCCACGGGCGGAGCCGCTGCATGTCGCGGGCAAGCTCCAGCGGGTCGACCATCCGCTCAGCCCTTGCGCCAGGTGAGCAGCGCCGAAACCGCGAAGTTCCAGGCCGATCCCACGATCGCCCCGGCGATGCCCGCCACCCACCATGTCTGATTGCGCGCGAACACGACCGAGCCCAGCCCCACATTGGCGAGCGCGCCGAGACCGCAGATCATGTAGAAGCTCGCCAGCCCGCGCCACCAATCCAGCCCCTTGCGGCGGCGGTCGGCGAAGGTGGTGCGGTTGTTGAGCGTATAGTTGAACAGGATGGCGGTCAGCACCGCCAGCGTCTGCGCCCGGCGGAAATCGAGGCCGAACAGGTGCAGCCCGGCGCGCAGTGTCGCCAGATGCACGACGAGCCCCATCGCGCCCACCGCGCCGAACAGCAGGAAGCGCACCGGCGCGTGGCGGTGGATGAGCCGGCGCGCGAGCAGTTGCGCGAAGTCCAGCACCACCGTGCCGTCGAGCTTGCTGGCCCCGGTCCTGCGCGCGCGGAAGCCATAGGCGAACTCGCGCATGCGCAGCGGCGCTGGGCTGGCGGTCAGCAGGTCCAGCAGCAGCTTGAAGCCGCTGGTGGAGAGGCGCGGCAGGGCCGCTTCCAGCGCATCGGCGCGCACCACGAAGAAGCCACTCATCGGATCGGTGAGGTCGATCCCAAGCAGCCGCGTCGTCGCCCGGGTCGCGAGCCGGCTGGCGCGCAGCCGCGTGGCGTCCCAGTCCCCGGTCGAGCCGCCCGCCATGTAGCGCGAGCCGATGGCGATGTCGCAACCGCCGGAGAGCACAGCCTGCGCCATGCGCGGCAGGATGGCGGGATCATGCTGGCCGTCCGCATCGATCACCGCCAGGGCGCGCGCCGGCGTCGCCATCATGCCTTCGACCACCGCCGATGCGAGACCGCGCCGGCCATAGCGACGGATCAATCGCAGGTCGGCCCGTTCCGCCATCAGCGCCTTCACCGCCTCGCCCGTGCCGTCGCGCGACCAGTCGTCCACCACGATGATCTCGTGCGGAATATCCGCGCAGACGCGGCCGATCTCATCGATCAGCGGGCCGATATTCGCCGCCTCGTCCAGCGTCGGGATGATGATCGCGAGATCGGGCAGGCCGGCCCCAAGCCGCACCGGCACAGCGCTGACGGGCACGGACGGCTCTTCCAACGCGGCAAACCCCATCGAAACCGGTGATCGCCGATTCTTGCCCGCTGTGGGCGCGGGATACAAGCGCGCGGTGCTCAGGCCGTCCGTCAGTCCCGCCCGCCGCTTGCAGAAATATGCGCGGCCGGTTTGACGCAGCGCCCGTGCCAGCCGATATCGGACATATGAGGAGCGAGACCGCATCCGGCCGGACACGCATCACCAGGCTTTTTTTCGCGATCCACAGCGGACGATGGCCGATGGGCTGACCGGTGAGGGCCTCAGGCGACCGGTGGCGCTCATCACGATGCCGCTCTGGCTGACGCCGGACATCTACTATCGATATCTGCGGCCCGGCAAGTCCCGCTGGGCGCGTGCCGCCCTAAGGAGGGCCGCGTGGCTATGGTTCGGGACCATGACGCTCGCGAGCTTCCCGTCGCTTTCTTCATGACAACGATCTTTTGCGGCCTGTTCGTCATGCTGGCGGCGTTCGAATGGTTGCAGACATGGATCGCCTGCTTCATCGACATGGCGCTCGGCGGTCGGACGATTTCGCCGCCGCCGTTTGGCTATTTCGCGACCAGAATTGCCGGGGGCTTGCCTGGCTCGCGGTGTTCAGCTCCGCGCTGCTTTTCGCGATCAGGCTGGTCAACGCCCCGATCTTGCTGTGGCTGGAGTTAATGCCCCTCCTCAAGATCGTCGTCATTATCAGCCTGATCGCAGCCTTCATGATTGCATCCGACCGCAAGATCGACACCGCACGAATTTGTGCGCACGAGATTTACGGGAGCGGAAGCAAGGCGACCACCTACCAGCTGGGCGGATGCATCGCGCTGTTCGCCGGCCTCTGGCTATTGACAGTTCACGCCAGCCCTTGAATGCGAGGATATGGAGTTCAGCTCCTGCCCGCCTCAATAGGACCGGCCGACCAGCACCCGTTCCACCGCCGGCGCGCCGGTGAAGATGCACTGCCCGCTCGCCGCCGTCGCATCCAGCGGCACGTTGCGCAGCGTGAGCTTCTCGCCCTTCAGCCACTCGACCACCTTGTCCAGCGCTTCTCCCGTGGGCCGGCTCCACGAGACCTCGGCCCAGCCCGGCCTGTCGCCCTCGAAGGCGCCCGCCAGCGCGGCCAGATCGGTCACGTCGCGGCGGATATTGGCCTCAAGCCGCGCCTTGGCCTCGCCGTGCAGCACGGCCTGGAAATCGCGCAGCATGTCCGCCACGCCAGCGACGAAGGCCTCGCGCGCCATGACCTCGCCGGCAAGCTTGCCCACCTCATTGTAGAGCCGGTCGCGGCGCAGCACGGAGACATTGCCGCCCGCCACGTCGCGGCCGCCCACCTCCACGATGACCGGCGCGCCCTTCTTCACCCAGGACCAGCGCTTGGGCGCGGCCTTGATCGGCTTGCGGTCGAACAGCACGCGCAGCGGCTCGCGGAACACGTCCACCGCGCCCAGCGCCTTCACCAGATCCTCGCAATAGGCGATCACCGCCGCATCCTCCGGCGTGTCGCGCAGCATGGGCACGATCACCACCTGATGCGGCGCGATCATCGGCGGGCAGCGGAGGCCGTCATCGTCGCCATGCACCATGATGACGCCGCCGATCATGCGCGTGGACGTACCCCAGCTCGTGGTGTGGCAGAGCGCCTGCTGGCCCTCCTGATTCTGATACTGGATGCCGGCCGCCTCGGCGAAGCCCGTGCCCAGATAGTGCGAGGTGCCGGCCTGCAGCGCCTTGCCGTCCTGCATCATCGCCTCGATCGAATAGGTGGCGACGGCGCCGGGGAAGCGCTCATTCTCCGGCTTCTCGCCTGCGATGACCGGCATGGCCAGCTCCGTCTCGGCGAAATCGCGATACATCTCCAGCGCACGCATCGTCTCGGCCCGCGCGTCCGCCTCGTCTGCATGGGCGGTGTGGCCCTCTTGCCAGAGGAACTCGCTGGTACGCAGAAACATGCGCGTGCGCATCTCCCAGCGCACCACATTCGCCCACTGGTTGGTGAGCAGCGGCAGGTCGCGCCAGCTCTGTACCCAGCGCGCCATGGCGCGACCGATCACCGTCTCGGAGGTCGGCCGCACGATCAGCGGCTCCTCCAGCTTGCCGTCCGGATCGGGCTGGAGCTTGCCGTCGACGGCCTTGAGGCGATGATGGGTGACGACCGCCATCTCCTTGGCGAAGCCTTCCACATGGTCGGCTTCCTCGGCGAAGAAGGAGAGCGGGATGAATAGCGGGAAATAGCAATTCTCCACGCCCGCCGCCTTGATGCGCGCGTCCATCAGCTTCTGGATGCGCTCCCAGATGCCATAGCCCCACGGCCGGATGACCATGCAGCCGCGCACGCCGCTTTCCTCGGCCAGATCGGCCTCGCTGATGATGGCCTGATACCAGGCGGCGAAATCCTGGCTGCGCGTCACGGGCAGGGCATGCTTGATATTGGGGATGCTCATCGCTCGACTTTGCTGAAAATGGACTGCCGACGGCGTTTAGTGCGCGCCCGCGAAAATACAAAGAGCCATTGCACGGGCGCCATTTGCCGTGCCGCGCGTTCGACAAACAGGTAGCGCGCGAAGGAGACAGTCATGGCGGCGAAGGGCGCCGATCCGTTTGCGAATGTCGAGCCGCTGGACAACCTCGCAGACCTCGCCGGCCGGTTGCAACATTGCCGCCGCTGTCCGATCGGCTGCAACGGCACCCGCGCGGTCGCCGGCGAAGGGCCGGCCGGCGCGCCCCTGATGATCGTCGGCGAACAGCCGGGCGACGTGGAGGAGCGCGAGGGTCGTCCCTTCGTGGGGCCGGCTGGCCGGCTGCTCATGCAGCAGCTCGAAGAGGCGGGCATCGAGCGAGACCGCGCCTTCGTCACCAATGCGGTCAAGCATTTCAAGTTCAGCCCGCGCGGCAAGCGGCGCATTCACGAGACGCCCACGGCGCGGGAAATCGATATCTGCCGCTGGTGGCTGCAGAGCGAGCGGCGGCTGGTGCGCCCCCGCCTCATCCTCGCGCTCGGCGCCAGCGCCGCACGCAGCATGCTGGGCAAGACGGTGAGCATCGGCACGATGCGCGGCCGGCAGCACAAGCTGGACGACGGGACAGGGCTGTGGATCTCCACCCACCCCTCCTATCTGCTGCGCCTGCGGGACGAGAAGAAGGCGATGGAATCCGCTCGCTTCGCCGAGGATATTCAGGCCGTGGAAAAGCAGCTCCGTGTCGGGTGAGAGCTGGACGTCGAGCTGAAAAGCTCAGCCGCCCAGCTTGTCGATCTTGGTGTGCAGCGCGGCGAGCTGCGCCTTCAGCTCGGCCACTTCGTCGGCGGGCGTCTCACTCGCCGCCGGAGCCGGCTTGGCGCCACCGGGCTTGAAGGCATTGGCGGCCGCGTTCAGCATCTCCATGTTACGCTTGGCCAGTTCCGCGAACGGGCCGCCGGTGAAGGCACCCTGCATGGCCTGCTGAAACTGCTGCTGGTTCTTGCGGAAGGCGTCCATGCTCGCGTCGAGATATTGCGGCACCAGCGACTGCATCGAATCGCCGTAGAGCGAGATGAGCTGGCGCAGGAAGTTGACCGGCAGCAAATTCTCGCCGCGCTGCTCCTCTTCCATGATGATCTGGGTGAGCACGCTGTGGGTGATGTCCTCGCCGGACTTGGCGTCCACCACCACGAAGTCGCGCCCCTCGCGGGTCATCTGGGAGAGCAGCTCCAGCGTGATGTAGCTCGAGGTTTCCGTGTCATACAGGCGCCGGTTGGCGTATTTCTTGATGACGATGGTTCCTGATTCGCCACCCGACTTCGATCGTGCCATTCTGTCCGCTCCACCTTCCCGTGAGCAGAGCATAGCATCAATTCTTTCCGCATCGCAACATGGACCGCGCCCGCTGCCGCTGTTTCTCGCGATGTTGTGGCGCGAAACGACACAGGACCCCGCGCTGCGGCGACGCGCCCTCGCCGGCCTGCGGCGCTTCCAGACCGCTCCCCGCCGCGCGCCGGAACCGCCCCAGGCGGTCGCGCGAAACGGCCGCGCAGCGCTGCTGACGCGCGGAAATGCCGCATCGCACGGCCGCGCGCCGGTCGTCCTCATCCCCTCGCTCATCAATCCGCCCCGCGTGCTCGACCTCGGCGAAGAACGATCCTTGCTGCGCTTTTTGTTGCAGCAGGGCCATGCCGCCCATCTGGTCGACTGGGGTACGCCGGCGCCGTCCGATCAGGGCGATGATCTCGCCGCCCATGTCCAGGCACTGCTGCTGCCGCTGCTCGACACGCTCGGCCGGCCGCCCCTGCTCGTCGGTTATTGCCTGGGCGGCACGCTCGCGCTCGGCGCGGCGGCGCGCATGTCGACGCTCGGCGCATCCCCGGCCGGCGTCGCGACTATCGCCGCGCCATGGGATTTTGCGCAATATGACGCCGAGTTCCGCGCCCGCATCGCGGCAACCTGGGCACAATCGAGGGAGGGGTGCGAGCGGCTGGGTCTCGTGCCGATGGAAGTCTTCCAGACCGGCTTCTGGTCGCTCGATCCGGAGCGCACCATCCGTAAATATGCCCGTTTCGGCGAGATGGAGGCGGACACGCCCGGCTGGCACGGCTTCATCGCGCTGGAGGACTGGGCGAACGAAGGCGCACCGCTCACGCTCGCCAGCGGCCGCGACCTTGCGGAAAGCTGCTATGCCGCCAATATCACGGGGAGCGGCCAATGGTCGATCGGCGGCACGATCGTCGATCCGGCGGCGCTGGATTGTCCGACTCTCGCCATCGCCTCGACCACCGACCGCATCGTCCCCGCCGCGGCCACTCCGCCGGCGGACGAGCGGATCGACCTCGCGCTCGGTCATGTCGGCATGATGATCGGCAGCTGCGCGGAAGAGGCGCTGTGGAGAGGATTGAGCGACTGGCTCTCACGCCACGGCGGTTGAAGCCGGACGCCATTTACGTGATTTCAAAATCGGGCCGCCTGCTCCTGTCTTCTGGCGACTTGCCGTGATTTCCGAGCCGGCAGATGTTCCATCTCCCTCGAAATCACTCTAGAGGCTGCTCACGAGATATCTTCACTTCACCGCGCCGGTCCGGCCCGGGCCGGCGCCCCAGCAGCGATAGGATTGCCTCGCCATGACCGATATCGTCATCACCGCCGCCAAGCGCACTGCCGTCGGCAGCTTCCTCGGCAGCTTCGCCACGACACCGGCGCAGGAGCTGGGCCGCGTCGCCATCGTGGCGGCGCTGGAGCAGGCGGGCGTCGCGCCGGACGAGGTGAGCGAGCTGATCTTCGGCCAGGTGCTCACCGCCGCGCAGGGCCAGAATCCGGCGCGCCAGGCGGCGGTGAAGGCCGGCATCCCGGTCGACCGCACCGCGATCACCATCAACCAGGTTTGCGGCTCGGGCCTGCGCGCCGTGGCGCTCGCCGCCCAGGCGATCCGGACCGGCGACGCGACGATCATGGTCGCGGGCGGGCAGGAGAGCATGTCGCTTTCCGCCCACGCCCAGATGCTGCGCGCGGGCACCAAGATGGGTCCGGTGACGCTCATCGACACCATGGTGAATGACGGGCTGTGGGACGCCTTCAACAACTATCACATGGGCATCACGGCGGAGAACCTGGCCGAGAAATACGGCATCACGCGCGAAGAGCAGGACTCGTTCGCCGCCGCCAGCCAGAACAAGGCCGAAGCCGCCCGCGCCGCCGGCCGCTTCAAGGATGAGATCGCGCCGGTGACGGTCAAGGGCCGCAAGGGCGACACGATCGTCGATGCGGACGAATATATCCGCGCCGGCGCCACGGTGGAGGCGATGGCCGGCCTCAAGCCCGCCTTCCGCAAGGACGGCACGGTGACGGCCGGCAATGCGAGCGGCCTCAACGACGGCGCCGCCGCGCTGGTGCTCATGTCCGCCGACGAGGCCGCGAAGCGCGGCGCGCCGGTGCTGGCGCGCATCGCCGGCTGGGCGACCTGCGGCGTCGATCCCTCGATCATGGGCATCGGTCCGGCGCCGGCCAGCCGGAAGGCACTGGCCAAGGCCGGCTGGAGCCTCGCCGATCTCGACCTTATCGAGGCCAACGAAGCGTTCGCCGCGCAGGCGCTCTCCGTGGGCAAGGAACTGGGCTGGAACCCGGAGATCGTGAACGTGAACGGCGGCGCTATCGCGATCGGCCACCCGATCGGCGCCTCGGGTGCGCGCATCCTCACCACTTTGCTCTACGAGATGGCCCGCCGCGACGCGAAAAAGGGCCTCGCCACGCTGTGCATCGGCGGCGGCATGGGCATCGCCATGTGCGTGGAGCGCTGAGCGCGGCGCGTTCGAGCGGATGCGCGCGGGGCACGAGACAGGCTCCCGCGTGCGGACGCCCCGGATTAAAAAAAAGAGAGTGCTCCTGCGAAGGCAGGAGCCCAGGGCGGATAGGAACCGCCGCTACACCTTGGGCTCCTGCCTTCGCAGGAACACCGAGTCCGTCTCATACCGACAGACTCTAGGCTCAAATTCGATCAGGCCGAATCATGGAGCCGATCGGAATATGTGTCCCCGCGCAAGCGGGGACCCAATCTGGGTTCCCGTCTGCGCGGGAGCATGAGGATGAGCATCCGCTCAGCCTGTGCAAAGCTGATTGAATCCGAGGCTGGCCTCACACCCACCGTCGCGCATAGCGGCGGCCCATGCCGGTCAGCAGCTCATATTGCGACAGGCCGGATTGCGCGGCGGCGATGGGGAGATCGAATTCGATCTCCAGCCAGTCCCCTTCCTCGATTTGCGGCGCGGCGCCCACGTCGACGATCAGCTGGTCCATCGACACCCGCCCCAGCACCGGCAGGCGCGCCCCGTCCAGCAGCGCCGCGCCGCGACCGGAGAAGGCGCGCAGATAACCGTCCGCATAGCCGATGTTCAGCACGGCCACCGGCATGTCCCCGCCGGCCGTGAATGTGGCGCCATAGCCGGCCGTCTCTCCCGCACGGACGACATGGCGCTGAATCACCTGCACATGCGGCCGCACCACCTGCGCGATATGCCCCGCCGCCTCGGCGCGCGGAATGGCGCCATAGAGCGCCACGCCGGGCCGGGTCAGGCCGAAGCCGTAGTCGCTGCCCAGCAGGATGCCGGCGCTGTTCGCCAGGCTGTAGCGGCGCGCCGGAACGAGCCGGACGATCTCACGGAAACGCTGCAACTGCGCCGCATTCAGTGGATGATCCTCATCCGCACAGGCGAGATGGCTGAGCAGCGTGTCGATCGGAAGGCCAGCGAGCAGCTCGGGCGTCAGTTCCTCGATGCGCAGGCCGAGTCGGTTGATACCCGTATCCACCATCACATCGCATGGCCCCCCGCCCGCCGCTTTCCAGCGGGCGATCTGCGCCGCGCTGTTCAGCACCGGGCGGATCGGCGTCGCACGCGCGAAGGCGATGTCGTCCGCCCGCACGCCGTGCAGCACGCTGAGGCCCGCCCCGTCCAGATGCGGCAGTAGCGCCGCCGCCTCGGCCCAGGTCGCGACGAAGAAGTCGCGGCAACCCGCCGCCTTGAGGTGGCCCAGCACCTCGGCCGCGCCCAGCCCATAGGCATCGGCCTTGATCGCCGCGCCGCACGCCGCGCCGCCGCTCTGCCGCGCGAGCCACTGCCAATTGGCCTTGAGCGCCTGACTGTCGAGATGCAGCGCCAACGGCGCGGAGGGGACTGGATTCATGATCCGCAGGGTTAAAGGGATTTCGGGGGAGATGGAACATCTGCCGGCTCGGAAATCACGCAGACCAATGGCAATCGGGAGGCGATCCGATACAATCCGAAGCGGATCGTTTCCCCTGCCCGTCCGCCTGCTCGTCGACCACGCGCCAGTCCCGTCCCGGTCCCCCCAAGAGGAAGAGCAGCGCCAGCCCCACCGCCGCCAGCGTATAGGCGAGACCGGCATAGGAGTTGTCTGTCCGCGTGACCATATAGCTGGCGATGAATGGCAGGAAGCCGCCGAAATAGCCGGTGCCGGCATGATAGGGGATGGACAGCGAGAAATAGCACACGGCCGGCGGGACCATCGCGGCGAGCAGGGCTGCGACCGGCCCGTAGGTCATACCCGAGAGGAGGCTAAGCGCGATCACGCCGAGGAGGATGACGGCGAGACTGCCCAGCGGCGGCGTCTACGGCGCGAGGTCGTAGCCTGCCGCCGTGGCCGCCTCCACCAGCGCGTCGGGGTGCAGCGGATCGGCCCGCCGACCTTCACCTAAAGCTGCTCGCCGGCGTTACGCCAGCCCTCAATCCTCGACGAACACCGCCAGTTCATTGCCGCCCGGCTCGCGGAACTGGAAACGGCGCCCACCCGGAAAGACGAAGATCGACCGGGTCACGACTCCGCCCGCGGCCTCGACCGCCGCCAGCGTCGCCTCGAGATCGTCGACGCGGATGCCCGGCAGGGGCGCGGCCGGCGCCTCGGCCGCATCGCCCTGGAGGCCGAGGTCGGTCCCCTGCCCCATAGTGCCTGCATAGGTCGGGCCGAAGCGGGTCAGCGCCCATCCGAACGCCCGCTCGAAGAACGCGGCGCTGGCCTCGCTGTCCGCGACGGGCAGCTCGACATAGGCAAGCGCGGCTGTGATCGCGGCGGCCATGGTCTATGCCTCGTCCGGATCGTCGCTCTCGGGGCCGGCCATCATGCCCTCGGCCACGGCCTCGGTGCGGGCGCGGATGGTCTTTTCGAGCTTGTCCATCAGCTCGGGATTTTCCTTGAGGAACTGCTTGGCATTCTCGCGGCCCTGGCCGATGCGCACCGAATCATAGGAGAACCAGGCGCCCGACTTCTCGACCACGCCGGCCTTGACGCCCAGGTCCAGTATTTCGCCGATCTTGGAGATGCCCTCGCCATACATGATGTCGAACTCGACCTGCTTGAACGGCGGGGCGACCTTGTTCTTCACCACCTTCACCCGGGTCGCGTTGCCGACAATATCGTCGCGATCCTTGATCTGGCCGGTGCGACGGATGTCGAGGCGCACGGAGGCGTAGAATTTGAGCGCATTGCCGCCCGTGGTCGTCTCGGGATTGCCATACATGACGCCGATCTTCATGCGCACCTGGTTGATGAAGATCACCATACAGCGCGAGCGGCTGATCGAGCCGGTGAGCTTGCGCAGCGCCTGGCTCATCAGGCGCGCCTGCAGTCCCACATGGCTGTCGCCCATCTCGCCTTCGATCTCAGCCCGCGGCACCAGCGCGGCGACCGAATCGATCACCAGCACGTCGATGGCATTGGAGCGCACCAGCGTATCGACGATCTCCAGCGCCTGCTCGCCCGTGTCGGGCTGCGAGACGATCAGCTCGTCGATATCCACACCCAGCTTGCGGGCATAGACCGGGTCGAGCGCATGCTCGGCATCGACGAAGGCCGCTGTGCCGCCGGTCTTCTGCGCCTCGGCGATGGCATGGAGCGCCAGCGTGGTCTTACCCGAGCTTTCCGGGCCGTAAATCTCGATGATGCGCCCGCGCGGCAGGCCGCCGATGCCGAGCGCGATATCGAGGCCGAGCGAGCCGGTCGAGATCGCCTCGATCTGCATCGCCTCCTTCGAGCCGAGCCGCATGGCCGACCCCTTGCCGAACGCGCGGTCAATCTGCGCCAGCGCCGCTTCCAGTGCCTTTTGCCGTTCCATGGTTCCCGTCTTCTTGTCGCCGTCGATGAGCTTGAGGCTTGCCGTCATGATGCTGCTCCCCATGGATGTCAAATGGGCCGTGGCATGCGTGCCATGGCCAAGTATGTATCCTATTTGTTCCATGAGAACAAGAGAAGAACGATCAATAGGCGGGCAGCGCCCCGGACGGTGCCTCGGGCGCGGCGGGCTGCGCCACGCGGGGACGAATGCGGCCCTTGAGCAGTCGCGGCAGGAGGCCGTCGCCCGGCAGCAGGCTGACGACGTAGAGCAGCAGCGCCGCAACGCCAAGCGCCGTCAGCGGATCGGCGCCGCATGCCATGGCCAGTCCCATGAGGAGCGGATGCCACAGATAGAAGAACAGGCTCTCGCGGCCCACCCGATTGATCGGCGCGAGACGCAGCTTGAGGCCCGCGAAGGCCGGCAGCAGGGCGATGAGGCCGAGGCACAGGAGCAGCCGCGCAGGCACATGGGCAGGGCCGGCCGGCACGCCATGCAGGCTCGCCCACCATAGCGCGCCCAGCCCCACCAGCACGAGCGGCGCCCAAATGAGCCGCCGGGGCATGCCGCGCTCGGCGATGAGCATGCCGAAGACGAAGAAGACGGGATAGAGCAGGTAGCGGCTGTCCGGCGCGAGCGGTCCCGCACCGAGCGGGCGATGATCCACCCCCAGCGCATACATGGTCGCGAGGGCGAACGGCGCGACAATCGCCAGCAGGGGTGCAGGCCGCAAAGACAGCAGCCGCGTCATCAGGATCAGCGCGAAGAGCACGGGAATATACCAGAGATGGAACGGTGGCCGCAGCGCCATGTCCAGCGGCAGCGACCAGCCCAATCCACCGCCGCCCGCGACATGATAGACGGCCAGCGCCACCAGCCAGGGCAGCAGCATGCGCTCGCCATGGCGACCGAGGAAATCCCCCATGGGCGCCGAGCGGGCGCGGGCGACATTGAGCAGATAGCCGGACAGGCCGACCATCAGCGGCATGCGGAATCCCGCGCCGATCCACATCGCCAGCGCGTCGCGATGCGCCAGCTCCATTGCGTGCCCCGCCATGACGAGCAGGATCATCACGCCCCGCAGCAGATCGATCGACGGATATTTGGCCAAGGCGGCGCCCCTCAATGCCTCTTGTGCCCTCATGCCGCCGCGATGGTTGACAATTGTTCAAGGTGGGCGGGGATAAGCGATTGAGGCCCCTATGAGATGGAAGCAGTGCTCCTGCGAAAGCAGGAGCCCGCGAGGGTTTGGCTCAGGACCCCGCCCGCTCCCGCGCCGCCGCCAGCACGGCCCGCGCCGCCTCGGCGAGCTGGGTGACCGAGAAGGGCTTGGGCAGGAAGGAGACATTCTCGATGTCGATCGACTTGCGCAATTGCTCCTCCGCATAGCCGGACATGAACAGCACCGGCATGTCCGGAGAGTTCGCGCGGACAGCGCGGACCATGGCGGGGCCGTCCATGCCGGGCATGACCACGTCCGAGATCAGCAGGTCGATCCGCTCGGCCTGGGCGAGGCGGGCAAGGCCCTGCTCGCCGTCATTGGCGGTGATGACGGTATAGCCCTGCCGCGCCAGCGCCCGCTCGGCGACATTGCGCACCATGTCCTCGTCCTCGACGAGCAGGATGGTGCCGGTGCCCCAGGTCTCGGTCGGCGCGCGGCGGCGGGTGAGCGAGCGGCTGACGGCGTCCTCCCCCGTCCCTGTCGCCGCGGCCGCGTTCACCGGCAGGTAGATGTTGAACACCGTCCCCTTGCCCGGCTCGGACTCGGGGAAGATGAAGCCGCCCGACTGCTTGATGATGCCATAGACCGTCGAGAGGCCCAGTCCCGTCCCCTTGCCCACCGCCTTGGTGGTGAAGAAGGGCTCGAAGATCTTGCCGAGATGCTCGAGCGCGATGCCCACGCCCGTGTCGCCCACGCTCAGCCCGGTATAGTCGCCGATCGGCATGATCTCGTTCTTCATAGCCCGCACATCGTCCGCCGGGACGGCGAAGGTGCGGATCGTCACCGTCCCGCCATTGGGCATGGCGTCGCGGGCATTGACGACGAGATTGACGATCACCTGTTCGAGCTGGCCCGGATCGGCGCGCACCGCCCCCAGATTGCGGCCGTGATAGACCTCCAGATTGGTGCCCTCGCCGAGCAGCCGCTTGAGCAGGCTGGAGACCTCGGCGACGATGTCGGGCAACTGCAACACCTGCGGGCGCAGCGTCTGCTGACGGGAAAAGGCGAGCAACTGGCGGGTCAGCGTGGCGGCGCGGTTCGAATTGGCCTTGATCTGCTGGATGTCGTCATAGTCGCTGTCGCCCGGCGTGTGGCGCATCAGCATGAGGTCGCAATGACCGATGATGGCGGTGAGCACATTGTTGAAGTCATGCGCCACGCCGCCGGCGAGCTGGCCCACAGCCTGCATCTTGGTCTGCTGGGCGACCTGCCGCTTGAGGCGCGATTCCTCGCTATTGTCCTTGAGGCTGAGCAGCACCGCCGCCTCGCCCAGCCCGCGCACGCCGGCGAGGCTGAGCGGCACCGGCTCGTCCGGCGCGCCGCGCAGCCGCACCTGGATATCCCCGGACATCTGCGGCCCGATGGCGTAGCGCCGGATCGAATCGGCCACCGCTGCCTGATCCTCGCCGATCACCAGATCGCCCGGATAGCTGGGCTTCTCCTCCGGGCCGATGCCGGCCGCGCGGGCGAAGGCATTGTTGTAGAAGAGCAACCGTCCGTCCCGATCCGCCATGCCAAGGCCGAAGGGCAGCAGCGAGAGCAATGTCTCGACATAGGCGAGGCTGGAAATGCCGTCGACGGAGGCGACCGCATCGTCGACCATGAACAGCACCAGCAGGCTCGCCGGATCGTCCGGCCGCAGCGGCACCTGGATCATGCGGATCGGCGTCGCCTGATGCTCCTCCTGCGCGAAGAACACCCGGCCCTTGACGTCCACGCGCATATAGCCGGCGAAGTCGCGGCCGATCACATTGGCTTCCGCCCGGCCGGTGGCGCGCAGGGTGAAGGCCTGGTTGGCGGCGCGGATGCGCCCTTCCCCGCCGATCATGGCGCACATGATGCCGGCGGCGGCGATCTGCTGCCCCGCCTCGCCCTCGATGACGCGCAGATAATCGTCCATCACGCTGTGCTGGCGCACGCTGACGAACCGCCAGAGCAGATAATCATCGACGCGGCCGGTGCGGATCACCTCCACGTCGAGCTGGAGGCTGCCGCGCACGAGGCCCTGCACGCTCGCCTCGCTGTCGCGCCAGGCGGCGCGGCCGGCCTGGGCGAGCCGCTCCTGGTCGCGCTGCGAGACCTTGATCTCCGGCGGCACCGGATAGCCCTGGAACCATTCGCCATATTGGTCGCTGGCGCAGACGATCCGTCCGGTGCGGTCGGTGACGGCGATGGCGAGATTGGCGGCCTGCGCGGCGGCGCGCGCCACCGTCCAGTCGGTGACGACCGCCTGATCGATCTCTGCGGCGGGGAACAGGCGGCGCGCATACCAGATGAGCGTCGCCCCGGCGATCACTGCCGCCGCGAAGCCGCCCGCCAGCACCCGGTCCTGCACCAGCCACAGCAGCAGCGCGCCGCTCAGCAGCGCCGCGCCGAGGATGATAGGCAGCGGATTGAGCCGGGGCCGGTCCGCCGTCAGCGACAGGAGGTCGCCGCGATGCGTGCCCGGCCCAATCGCCTTCACGAGAGCTGTCCCCGCAGGGAAATCTCATGCTCCTCGACGGAGCAGTCCCGCGCCGCGCGGACATGGGCGCGGTGCCGCCACTTGCGCGCCATCCGGCCGCGCCACAGCCAGTCCGACACGACATAGCCGATCGCCGCGCAGACGATGGAGAGGATGGCAAGGCCGAGCAGCAGCGTGGGCGCGGTCTCGGAGAGCAGCCAGCGCGTCCACTCGCCGAGGCTCGCATGCCGCTCCATCAGGGCCATGATCTGGCTCATATCGCCGCCGCGCCCCAGCAGCGTGCAACCGATCCAGTAGGAGGCGGCGAGCAGGAAGGGCGTGGTCGCAGGATTGGAGAGGAAGGTCATGGCCGCGGCGATCGGCACATTGGCGCGCAGCGGCAGCGCCAGCAACGCCGCGCCAGCGATCTGGAGTCCCGGGATCAGCAGGAAGATGCCGACCAGCAGCCCCAGCGCCACGCCGCGCGGCACCGAGCGGCGCGTGAAGCGCCACAGCTCGGGGGCCAGCACGCGATGGGCGACGGGACGCAGGATGCGGTTCTGTTCCAGGCTCTCACGCGTCGGCATGGTGGCGTGCCACCAGGCGACCAGCCGGTCCCGCCGCCGGCCCATCAGCCGCGATCCCGCAGCAGGCGGCCCTGCTCGCGCTTCCAGTCGCGCTCCTTCATCGTCTCGCGCTTGTCGCGGACATTCTTGCCCTTGGCCAACGCCAGCTCGACCTTGGCCTTGCCGCGCTCGTTGAAATAGACACTCAAGGGCACCAGCGTCATGCCCTGCCGGGCGACGGCGCCATGCAGCTTGGCGATCTCGCGGCCGGAGAGCAGCAGCTTGCGCGGCCGGCGCGGCTCATGGTTGAAGCGGTTGCCGTGGCTGAACTCGGGGATGTTGCTGTTGATAAGCCACACCTCCTCGTCCTTCACCTCGGCATAGCTGTCCGAGATGGTACCGTCGCCGAAGCGCAGCGACTTCACTTCCGTGCCGCGCAGCACGATGCCCGCCTCGAACACGTCCTCGATGGCATAGTCGAACCGCGCGCGCCGGTTCTCGGCGACGGTCTTCACCTTGTTGAAACTCTGGGGACGCGGGCGGGCCATGACTCAATCTTCTCAAAACCGGGATCATAGATTTAGGAGATGAACCGGTTCTAAACCAGACCGGCGATCTCCAAAGCCCGGTCGACGGTCGCGCGCGCGGCGCCGGACGGCCAGGTGATCGGCAGACGCACATCGGTCGGGATGTCCGGCCGCACGCGTGAGAGGGCATATTTGACCGGGCCGGGCGAGGCATCGCAGAACATCGCGTCGTGCAGCGTATAGAGCCGGTCCTGGAGCGCCAGCGCATCATCCCAGCGGCCTTCCAGGCAGGCCGTCTGGAAATCCGCGCATTGCCGGGGCGCGATGTTGGCGGTGACGGAGATGCAGCCGCGCCCGCCCATCGCCATGAAGCCGAGCGCCGTCTCGTCATTACCGGACAGCTGGCAGAAATCCGCGCCGCAAGCCAGGCGCTGGGCGGTCACGCGACCGAGATTGCCGGTCGCGTCCTTGACGCCGACCACGCTCTGGAATTCCTCGGCCAGCCGATGCATCACGGGCACGCCAATATCGGTGATCGTGCGGCCGGGCACATTATAGAGGATGATCGGCAGGTCGCAGCGCTCGGCGAGATGGGCGAAGTGGCGATAGACCCCGTCCTGATTCGGCTTGTTGTAATAGGGCGCGACCACCAGCGCGGCGCTCGCCCCCGCCGCCTGCGCGGCATACATATGCTCCAGCGCGATGCGTGTGTCGTTGGAACCGCAGCCGGCGATCACGGGCACGCGCCCCGCTGCCTGCTCCACGCAGATCGAGACGACGCGGTTATGCTCCTCGATCGTCATCGTGGCACTTTCGCCGGTGGTTCCGCAAGGCACCAGCGCGCTCGATCCCGCCTCGATCTGCCAGTCGACGAAGGTTCGGAAGGCGTCCTCATCGACCCTGCCATCGCGGAATGGCGTGATCAGTGCCGGAATCGAGCCGGAAAACATGAAAAAACTCCTTCAAAGCACGCAACTAGACGGGCATAGTGGGCCCATGCACGCGCCCGTTCACCGCTCGATCATCAAGGCTCTGCCATAATGCTGCGCATGGGAAAAGACTTTCGCTTACCCGCTTTCGTGCTCGTGGCGGTTCTCGCCTCCAGCGCGACCGTGGCCTCCTCGCAGATGCAGAGCGGCATGGTGCAGCAGACCGGCTCCAGCAATGCCGATGTCGGCGCCGCAATCGAGCAATGGCGCCGCATCACGCGCAGCGACACGCTGGGCTTCGCCGCCTATGCCGATTTCCTGATCGCCAATCCCGGCTGGCCGGACGAGAGCCGCCTGCGCGGCATCGCGGAGCGTTCGGTCAATCCCGACTATGACGATCCGAGGCGGATTCTCGCCTTCTTTGAGCGCTTCCCGGCGCGCAGCGCGCAGGGCAAGGCGGTCAATGCGCTGACCCTTGCCCGCCTCGCCCGCACCGACGACGCGCGCGTGGCGGCCCGCTCCGCCTGGACGGCGGGCGCGATGGATCAGACGATCGAGGACCGGCTGCGCGCGCAGTTCGGCGCGTCCTTCGCCGCCGAGGATCATCTGCGCCGGGCCGACACCGCGCTGTGGCAGAAGCGGCCGGACACCGCCGAGCGCGTGCTCGCCTATGTGCCGGTGACGCGGCAGGCCGTGATCGCCGCGCGCATCGCCTTCCAGCGCAAGGCGCCCGACGCCGCGCAGAAAATGACCGCCGCCGATCCGGTCGGCATGATGGACGCCGGCTATCTCGCCGACAAGGCGCGCTGGTATGTCGACACCGGCAACAGCATCGCCGCCCGCCAGTTGCTCGCCACGCGCGGCCCGCTGGCGATGCAGCCCGCAGATGCCGAGAAATGGTATGAGGCGTTGCTCGCCCAGGCGCGCGCCGCCAACACGGACAATCAATGGTCGGTCGCCTACGCCATCGCCTCGAAGGTGGACGACGCCTTCCCCTCCGGCACGGACATCAGCGCCCAGTCGCTGGGTGTGCGCGACGATTATACCAGCCTCGTCTGGCTCGCCGGCACGATAGCGCTCAACAAGCTGGGCAAGCCCGCCGACGCCGAGACGATGTTCCAGCGCTACGCCACGGCCGCGCGCTCGCCGCAGACCGTCTCCAAGGGCTATTACTGGGCCGGGCGCGCCGCCGTGGCGGCCGGGCGCAACGATGCCGCCAATGCCTATTTCGCGCGGGCGGCCGTGTTCGGCGATCAATATTATGGCCAGCTCTCGCTGGAACGGCTTGGCCGTCCGATTCCGCGCCCCGCCACCGCCCATGCGGTGCAGATCGCGTCGAGCAAGCGCGCGGCATTCAACAATCGCAGCGTCGTGCGCGCGGCGCGCCAGCTCGGCACGCAGGGCCAGTATCTCGAGCAGAGCAAGATGCTGGCCGCCATCGCGCAGACCGCGATCTCGGATCAGGAGCAGGCGCTGGTGAACGAGCTGTCCCGCTCGCTCGGCCGGCCGGACCTGCGCGTCAACGCCCGCCGCGCGGCCATGTCCAGCGGCATCGCCGAGACAGTGACCGACTATTATCCGAGCCTGGAGGTCCCGAGCGACCTCGCCTCCAACTGGACGATGATCCACGCCATCTCGCGACAGGAGAGCCAGTTCTATCCGCGCGCGATCAGCCCCGTGGGCGCACGCGGCCTCATGCAGGTCATGCCCGCCACGGCGCGGGAACAGGCCGGCAAGATGGGTCTGGGCTATTCGGAGAGCCAGCTCTGGGAGCCGTCCTACAATATGCGGCTGGGCAGCGGCTACTTCCAGCGCATGCTGAGCTATTATGGCGGCAGCTACGTGCTGGCCGTCGCCGCCTACAATGCCGGCCCAGGCAATGTAAACCGCTGGCTGGGCGCCAATGGCGATCCGCGCATGGGCGGCACTGACGTCGTCCAGTGGATCGAGAACATCCCCATTTTCGAGACGCGCAACTATGTGCAGCGCGTGCTGGAGAATGCGGTGATGTATGACATGCTGAACCCGCGCCAGCAGCTGTCCACGGTCAATGCGCCGCTCAGCCGCTATCTCGGAAAGGCCCGCCCGGGCTGATGGACCTTCGTTGCTCCCAGGAAAGACCCCGATCATGACCGACAAGAAGAGCGAATCCGGCGCGTCGGAGACGCCGCAGCCCCCATCCCATGCCCCGTCCGAGGCGAGCGAGCTCGCCGCCGACGATCCCAATTTCAACAAGGCCAAGTGGATGGGCATCGGCATCGGCTCTACGGCGCTGGTGGCCGCGCTCATGTATGCGACCAAGCGCCGCCCCAAAAGGTGAGCGCGGGCGCGAGCGAGCGGCCCAACTACATCACGCCGGCCGGCATGGCCGCGCTGCGGGCCGAATATGACCAACTCCTCGGCGAGGAGCGGCCGCGCATCGTCGAGATCGTGAGCTGGGCCGCCGGCAATGGCGACCGCTCCGAGAATGGCGACTATCTCTACGGCCGCAAACGCATGCGCGAGATCGACCGCCGCCTCAAATGGCTCGCCCAGCGCATGAAGGCGGCCAGGGTGGTCGAGCCGGCGCGGCAGCCGGACAAGAGCCGCATCTTCTTCGGCGCCACCGTCACCATCGCCGACGAGGAGGACAATCAGCGCATCGTCACACTGGTCGGCAATGACGAGGCGGACGCGAGCGCCGGCCGGATCGGCTGGGACAGCCCCCTCGCGCGCGCCCTGCGCGGCGGCGCGATGGGCGACCTGCGCCGGGTGATGCTGCCCGGCGGCGAGAAGGAATGGGAGATCGTCGGGATCGACTATCCTCGCGAGGGATGAAACAGGAAGGCGCTGTTTGGCATCAAGGATAACGCAGTGCTCCTGCGAAAGCAGGAGCACTTGATGCCGTGTCATGACGGGATCGGCCCACCCTAGCCGCCTCATCCAACTTCGTCTAAAGGGTGGCGATGGCCGGACTCTCCACGCCTGAAACACAGCTCGTCGCATCGCTCCGGGACCGGCAGGCCGCCATGGCCGCCGAGGTCGTGACGTGGGCGCATGTCAATTCGGGCAGCCGCAACATGGCCGGCCTCGCCGCGATGCGCGGGATCGTCGCCGATCGCCTCGCCCCGCTGGCGGACAGCGTGGAGGTACGCGAGCCCGACGCCGTGACCACGCTCGCCGACGACGGCAGCGAGACCGCCGTGCCGCATGGCGCCAACATCCTCGCGCGCAAGCGCCCCCAGGCCAATCGCCGCATCATCCTGACCGGCCATATGGACACGGTCTTTCCGCCCGATCATCCCTTCCAGTCCTGCCGCATGCTGGACGAGCGCACGCTCAACGGTCCCGGCACGGCGGACATGAAAGGCGGGCTCATCGTCATGATCGAGGCGCTGGCCGCGCTCGAAGCCGCCGGCATGATCGACACGCTCGGCTGGGACGTGGTGGTGAACGCCGACGAGGAAGTCGCCTCGCTCGGCTCCGCCGGCCTGCTGCGCGAGGTGGCGCGGCGCTGCCAGATCGGCATGACCTTCGAGCCCTCCGTGACGCCGGAAGGCCGGCTGGCCAGCGCCCGGCGCGGCAGCGGCAATTTCGTCGCCAGCATCGCCGGCCGCGCCGCCCATGCCGGGCGCAATCCCGAGGACGGGCGCAACGCCATCGTCGCCGCCGCCGATCTGGCGCTGCGGCTGGACGGCCTCAAGCAGCGCATCCCCGGCCTCTCTGTCAACGTCGCCCGTGTCTCAGGCGGCGGCGCGAACAATGTGGTGCCGGACAAGGCGGCACTGAGCTGGAATATGCGCCCGCACGATCTCGCCGGCCAGCAGCGCGCCGAGGACGAGATCACCGCCATCATCGCCGAGATCGAGCGGGTGCATGACGTGGCGCTGCGCCTCTCCGGCGGCTTCGCCCGCCCGCCCAAGCCGTTCGACGCGCCGCACCGGGCGCTGTTCGGGCTGGTGCGCGAAACCGGCGCGGACCTCGGCCTCGCCATCGACTGGGCGCCGAGCGGCGGCGTGTGCGACGGCAACAATATCGCCGCGCAGAATGTGGTCGTCGTCGACACGATGGGCGTGCGCGGCGGCGCCATCCACACGGACAGGGAATTTCTGCTGGTCGATTCGATGAGTGAGCGGGCCGCGCTCGCCGCCGTCACGCTGGCGCGCATCGCGCAGGGACGGTTCGACGACATCATCTATGACAATAACGACAGGGGAGAGGTGCATGGCTGAGGGTTGGTTCATCCGTCCGGCGACCACAAAGGATATCGATGCGGTCTACGAGCTGGCCGGCCAGACCGGCCCCGGCTTCACCAACCTGCCGCACGACCGGGATGCCATGCACCAGCGCCTTGCCCGCAGCGAGGCGAGCTTCAAGGCCGATCTCCACGCGCCCGACGACGAGCTCTACATGTTCGTGCTGGAGGAAGCGGGCACTGGCCGCATCGGCGGCACGGCGCTCATCTTCTCCAGCGTGGGCACCAAGAAGCCCTTCTACAGCTACAAGATCACCCGCCTCTCCCAATATTCGCGCCAGCTCGACCGGATCGTGACGACCGACGTGCTCAATCTGGTCAATGATTTCGCGGGCGCCAGCGAGGTGGGTGGCCTGTTCCTGCTGCCCGAACTGCGCCGCTCGGGACTGGGCGTGCTGCTCGCCCGCAGCCGCTACCTCTTCATGGCGCTGCATCGCGAGCGCGTCGGCCAGCAGGTGCTCACCGAGCTGCGCGGCTATCAGGAGCCGGAAGGCGTCTCGCCCTTCTGGGAAGGGCTGACCAAGCGCTTCTTCGATCTGGAATTCGCCGATGCCGACCGCTTCCACGCGCTCAACGGCAACCAGTTCATCGCGGACCTGATGCCCAAGCATCCCATCTACACCATCCTGCTCTCGCAAGAAGCGCAGCACGCCATCGGCAAGCCGCACAAGGCGGGTGCGGCAGCGATGCGCCTGCTGGAGGCGGAGGGCTTCCGCTATCAGGGCTATGTCGACCTGTTCGACGCCGGCCCGACGCTCCAGACCGACATCGACGATTTGCGCGCGGTCAAGGACAGCGTCAGCGCCATGGTGCAGCTGGACGAAACGACGGACGAGAAACAACGCACCCGCCTGCTAATGGCCGCCGGCCGCCTGCTCGATTTCCGGGCGTGGAGCGGCCATGGCCGGATCGCGGACGATGGCGAGACGCTGCGCCTCGACCGCGAGACCATGGCGCTGGGCAGGCTCGAAGAAGGCGATTTCGCTCTCTATGTATGATCGGATTGAGGTTCTGGCGAAGGCGAATAGCAATGCGTGAACTTGTTTCCACCGATCCCTGCACGGGCGAGATCGTCTGGCGCGGGCCGATCAGCGATGCGACGACGGTCGATGCCGCGGTGGCGCGCGCCCGCGCCGCGCAGCCCGGCTGGGAAGCCGCGCCGATCGAGCAGCGCATCGCCGTGCTGCGCGCCTATGCCGAGCGGGTGAAGGCGCGCGCCGAGGAGGTCGCCACGATCATCTCGCGCGAGACCGGCAAGCCCTTCTGGGAAACCAAGACCGAGGCCGCCAGCGTCGCCGCCAAGGTGGAGATCTCCATCCAGGCGCAGGCGGAGCGCGCGGGCGAGCATCTCAAGGATGCAGGCGGCCTCATCCAGGCGGTGCGCCACCGCCCGCATGGCGTGCTCGCCGTGCTGGGGCCGTATAATTTCCCGGCGCACCTGCCCAACGGGCATATCGTCCCCGCCCTGCTCGCGGGCAATGCCATCGTCTTCAAGCCCAGCGAGCTGGCGCCGGCCGTCGCCGAGCTGACCGGTCAGCTCTGGCGCGAGGCGGGCCTCCCCGAGGGGCTGCTGGAGATCGTGCAGGGCGACGGCGAGACCGGCAAGGCGCTCGCCGGCCATCCGGACCTCGACGGGCTGCTCTTCACCGGCAGCTCGGGCACCGGCAAGGCGCTCGCCCGGCAGTTCGCCGAGACGCCGGGCCGCATGCTGGCGCTGGAGATGGGCGGCAACAATCCGCTGCTGGTCTGGGACGTGGCGGAGGCGGACATGGACGCCGCCATCGCGCTCATCGTCCAGTCCGGCTATCTCTCCGCCGGCCAGCGCTGCACCTGCGGGCGGCGGCTGATCGTGCAGGAGAGCCTCGCCGACCGGCTGGTGCCGCGCCTCATCGAAACCATCGACCGGCTGGTGGTCGGCGCGCCGTTCGACGATCCGCAGCCCTTCATGGGTCCGGTGGTCGACAATCGCGCCGCCGACCGGGTGCAGGTGCAGGTCGGCCAGCTCATCGACCTGGGCGCGAAGCCCCTGCGCCCGCTCGTCCGCCGCGATGCCGCGCATCCCTTCCTCACCCCGGCCCTGCTCGACATGACCGGCATCGCCGATGCGCCGGACGAGGAGATTTTCGGCCCGGTCGTCCAGCTCTGGCGGGACAGCGATTTCGACGCCGCCATCGCGCGCGCCAACGCTACCCGCTTCGGGCTCTCCGCCGCGATGCTGGGCGGCACACGCGAGCAGTTCGACCGTTTCCGCCGGGGCGTACGCGCCGGCGTGGTCAACTGGAACCGCGCAACGAACGGCGCCAGCTCCGCCCAGCCCTTCGGCGGCCTGGGCGACAGCGGCAATCATCGCCCCAGCGCCTATTATGCGGCCGACTACTGCGCCTTTCCGGTAGCGGGGATGGAAGCGGGCGTCATCGAGGGCGCATTGGGCGTGGGGGTGAAGCCATGAGTTGGCCTCCCCCGGCCCTCGCAACCCTAAATGTGCTCCTGCGAAGGCAGGAGCCCAGGGCGCAAGGGCACTGCGGCCGGGTCCTGAGCTCCTGCCCTCGCAGGAGCACTGATCCTATTGCGCAAGGCGTTCGGAGGACAACGCCATGACGTCGACCTCCACCTTCCGCGAGGTCAATTTCGACGGCCTGATCGGCCCCAGCCATAATTTCGCCGGCCTCAGCCCCGGCAACCTCGCCGCGACCATGCACGCCGGCGAGACCGCATATCCCCGCCGCGCCGCCCTCCAGGGCCTCGCCAAGATGCGCACCATGCTGGACCTCGGCCTCGGTCAGGGCTTCTTCCTGCCGCAGGAGCGTCCCGACATCGCCTGGCTGCGCCGCTTCGGTTTCGCCGGGACCGACGCCGAGGTCTGCGCCCGCGCCTGGGCCGAGGAACCGCTGCTGTTCGTGCAGGCGCTCAGCGCATCCTCGATGTGGGCGGCCAATGCCGCGACCGTCTCCCCCGCGCCGGACACGGCGGACGGCCGCGTGCATTTCACCCCCGCCAATCTCTCCACCATGGCCCACAGAAGCCATGAATGGCCGCAGACGCTGGCGCAGCTGCGCCGCATCTTCGCCGATCCGCGCCATTTCGCGGTGCACGAGCCGGTGCCCGCCCGCTTCGGGGACGAAGGCGCCGCGAATTTCATGCGCATCGCCGCGCCGGTGGACGCGCGCGGGGTCGAGATCATGGTCTATGGCGAGCCGGGCGGCCCCTTCCCCGCCCGCCAGTCGGCCGAGGCCTGCCGCGCCCTCTTCCGCACCCATGGCGTGGCGGACGGCCTCATCGCGCAGCAATCGCCCCAGGCGATCGCCGCGGGCGCCTTCCACAATGACGTGGTGGCGGTGGCGCACGAGAATATCCTCTTCGCCCATGAGCAGGCCTTCGCCGACAAGGCCGCCCTCTATGCGCAGATCGAGGCGCGCTGCCCCGATCTCGTCATCGTCGAGGTGCCGGCGAGCGAGGTCTCGCTACGCGACGCCATCAGCTCCTATCTGTTCAACTCGCAGCTCGTCACCCTGCCGGACGGCAGCCGCGCGCTCATCGTCCCCATGGAATGTGCCGAGACGCCGGCGGTGAAAGGCTGGCTGGACGCCAATGCCGGCGCCAACGGCCCCATCCATGCCGTGCATTTCGTGAATGTGCGCGAGTCCATGCATAATGGCGGCGGCCCCGCCTGCCTGCGCCTGCGTGTGCTGCTCTCGGCCAAGGCGGAGCGTGCCGTGCACCCTGCCCACCTGCTCGACGCGCGCGGCGCCGACCGGCTGGAAGCGCTCATCACCCGGCACTGGCCCGAGACGCTCTCGCCCGGCGATCTCGGTCATGCCGAGAGCTGGGAGGCGATCCAGGCGGCCCGCGCCGCGCTGATGAAGGCACTGGCGGAGATTTCATAGCTTTTCGAAGGACGCTGAGATGACCACGCAGTTCGTGTCGCCCGATGCCATCCGCCTCGCCTTCTCCGAGGCCATGTCGCACATGTATCGCACCGAGGTGCCGCTCTATGGCGACCTCCTGGACATCGTCGCGCGCACCAATGCTCGCGCGCTGGAGGCCGATCCGGCGCTTAAGGCCACGCTGGAGGCCAATGGCGAGCTCGGCCGGCTCAACGACGAGCGCCATGGCGCCATTCGCGTCGGCACCGCCGGGGAACTGTCGCTCATGCGGCGGTTGTTCGCGGTGATGGGCATGGTGCCGGTCGGCTATTACGATCTCGCCGTCGCCGGCCTGCCGGTCCACTCGACCGCTTTCCGCCCGATCGACAATGCCGCCCTCTCCGCCTGCGCCTTCCGCATCTTCTGCTCGTTGCTGCGCATCGACCTGATCGCTGACGCCGAACTGCGCGAGAAGGCGCGCGAAACGCTAGCGCGCCGCCGCATCGTTTCTGACGGCGCGCTGGCCCTCATCGAGCAGCATGAGCGCGAGGGCGGCCTGCGCCCAGAGGATGCGGAGAACTTCGTGCTGCAGGCGCTGGAGACCTTCCGCTGGCACGGGCAGGCGCTGGTCGACCATGCGACCTATGAGGCGTTCAACACGGCGCATCGGCTGATCGCGGACATCGTCTGCTTCCGCGGGCCGCACATCAATCACCTGACCCCGCGCACGCTGGATATCGACGCGGCGCAGGCCGAGATGATCGCCTGCGGCATCAAGGCCAAGGCGGTGATCGAGGGGCCGCCGCGTCGCGCCGCGCCCATCCTGCTGCGCCAGACCAGCTTCCAGGCGCTGGAGGAGCGCATCCAGTTTCCGCAAGGCGACGATCTTGTCGCGGGCGCTCACACCGCGCGGTTCGGTGAGATCGAGCAGCGCGGCTATGCGCTGACGCCGGCCGGCCGGGCGCTCTATGACGCGATACTGGCCGAGGTGGAGACCGCCCGCGCCGAGGCGGGCGATGCCTATCAGGCGCGGCTCGCCGCCGCCTTCGCGCGGATGCCCGACGATGTGGCCGCGCTGCGGCGGGAGGGCTTCGCCTATTTCACCTATCGCCCCACGGCCGAGGGCGAGCGGCGGCTGGCGGCCGGCCGCCTGCCTGCGGGATCGCCCGAGGAACTGGTCGAGGCCGGCCTGCTCGCAGCCGAGCCGATCACCTATGAGGACTTCCTGCCGGTGAGCGCCGCCGGCATCTTCCGCTCGAACCTCAGCGATGCCGAGGAAGGCCGGCTGGCCGCCACATCCTCGCAGGCCGAGTTCGAGGCCGCGCTGGGCGCGACCTGCCTCGATCCGTTCGGCCTCTATCTCGATCAGGAGGAGGAATCGCTGGAACGGCTGGAGCGCGCGGCGGCATCCTGAAGCGGGTCTCCGCTGAAGCAGCTCCCCGCTTGCGCGGCTATGACGGCGACCGCCTCCTACCGTCCCGTCTCCTGCTCCAGCATCGCTGCGGCATTGGCGGTGAGGCGCGCGATCACAGCGTCGTAGAAGGCCCGGTCATCCGCATCATGGCCCGCCATCAGCCGCGCCTCACGCTGCTCGGCGATCCTGAACATGGCGTCGAAGATCGTGTGGCCCTCCGGCGTGATCTCCAGCACGATGTCGCGCCGCCGGGTCGGGCGGGTGCGGGTGATGAGGCCGGCCTGCTCCAGATGGCCCACGGTGCGGCCGATCTGGCTCTTGTCCCGCGCCATCAGCGCGATCAGGGCGGCCAGCGGCATCGGGCGATGATCGCCGATCAGCGAGAGCACCTGCCACTGGAATTGCGAGAGGCCGTGCGTGCGCTGATAGACCAGCATGGCGCTGCGCTTGAAATAGGCGGACAGGCTGAACAGCCGGGGCGCCAGCAGGCTGGGCGGGGCCGGCCTGACGCCGGTGGGCCAGGAGGGCGGCGTGGCGGCATTGGCGCAAGCGCCGATGATGCCCGCCTCCATGCTCAGCCGCCGCTCGTCGGCATAGATTTCCGCCGCCGCCACGGTGAGGCTCTCGGTCATCGCCAGGAAGCGCTTGAGCTCGGCGTCGGAGAGGCCGGCGCCCAGTTCCGCATCCCGTGCCCGGCCGATCGCGATGATCCGGTCATAGACCTGCTCGCCGGCCGGCGCGAGGCTCAGCTTGCCGCGCAGCCGCCCGCGCTGGACCAGCCCGGCCTCCTCCAGCGGCTTGATGGCCCGGCTCACCTGTGCCTTCTCATGACCGGAAACCGCCACGATCTCATGCGAGGACAGGCCGCCATAGACGCCGATCAGCACGATCAGCTGGCGATGGATCGCCTTGTAGCCGATCTCGCGCTCGTAGATGGGATAGCCGCTTTCGCCGAGCAGGCGCAGCAGGTTGAACAGCCTCCCGCCGAATAGGCGGAACGCCATCGTCGTCGCGCCGGCGGCGGAGCGCTCCATCACGCGGGTCTGGTCGGTCAGCCTGGCCTCCCTGCGCAATACGCGATCGCCTGGGACCGCGCAGAAAATGGCATGATAAGGCGCATCGACCCCGTCATGCAAGATTATGCCCGTGCTGGCACAGCGTGGGCGAAGCGGCCTTACCGCCGCAGATGCTCCGCATGCCAGCGGACATGCTCGGCCATGAAGGTCGAGATGAAATAATAGCTGTGGTCGTAGCCCGGCTGCATGCGGATGGTGGCCGGCTGGCCGGCCCGCGCGCAGGCATCCTCCAGCAGATGCGTGCGCAGCTCCTGCTCCAGAAACTGGTCGGCATCGCCCTGATCGACCAGCAAGGCAGGCAGACGCGCGCCGCTCTCGATGAGCGCCACTGCGTCATGCTGCTCCCACGCCGCCTCGTCCGCGCCCAGATAGCCGCCCAGCGCCTTCCGGCCCCAGGGCACCTGGCTCGGCGCCACGATCGGCGCGAAGGCGGAGACCGAGCGGAACCGGTCGGGATTGCGCAGCGCTACCGTCAGCGCGCCATGGCCGCCCATGCTGTGACCGGTGATGGCCTGCCGGCCCATGTCCGTCGGAAAGTTGGCGGCGATGAGCGCAGGCAGTTCCTGCTCGACATAGCTGCGCATGCGATAATGCGTGGCGAAGGGCGCCTGCGTCGCATCCACATAGAAGCCGGCGCCGAGGCCGAAATCATATTTGCCCTCGACATCGTCCGGCACATCCTCGCCCCGCGGACTGGTGTCCGGGGCGACGAAGATGATCTTCGCCTCCGCGCAAGCGGCGCGATACTCGCCCTTCTCCATGACATTGGCATGGGTGCAGGTGAGGCCGGAGAGATAGGTGAGCACGGGCAGCGTCTCGCCCGGCTCGTGCGGCGGCACGAAGACGGCGAAGGTCATCGCCGTCCCCGTCTCGCGCGACTGGTGCCGGTAGACGCCCTGCACGCCGCCAAAGGCCTTGTTGGTCGAGAGCGTCTCCAGCGTCATGGCTCAGGCGCCCTCGGGCAGCTGGCAGAAGGTGCAGATCTTGTTGCCGGTGGGATCGCGCAGATAGGCGCCATAGGCATTGCCCGGCGCCTGCGGGCGCTTGCCCGGCGCACCTTCGCAGGTACCGCCATTCGCGAGGCCCGCCGCGTGGAAGGCATCGACCTGCTCCTTGTTCTGCGCGACGAAGCCGATGGTGCCGCCATTGGCATGGGTGGCTTCCTTGCCGTCCGCCGGCGCGCCGACGCCGAACGCCGCGCCATTATGACTGTAGAAGACCGTGCCGGGGCGGAACTCCTGGCCCGCCGGCCAGCCCAGCGCGCCGAGCGTCGCATCGTAAAAGGCCTTGCCCTGCGCGGTGTCCCTGGCGCCGACCATGATGTGACTGAACATACTTCTCTCTCCTTTGGATGTGGTTGAGTGATGGGAAAGGCCGGTCGGAATTCCGTTCGTCCTCAGCAGCCGCCTGCTCGGGACGAACGGCGAATCCCGGAAATCAGTATACCACCACGCTACGGATGCTCTCGCCATTGTGCATGAGGTCGAAGCCCTTGTTGATGTCCTCAAGGCCCATGACATGGGTAATCATGGGATCGATCTCGATCTTGCCGGTCATGT